>QFCH01000355.1_pt1 | contig 539318 bp, 487 predicted proteins | sample 5346071 | NCBI WGS metagenome assembly QFCH01 (sample SAMN09062255, study PRJNA434731) | Human gut metagenome, whole genome shotgun sequencing project. | isolation source: stool timepoint B chromium assembly | host: Homo sapiens | collected 2015 | reverse complement strand
GTGTGACACGCAGGATGAAACCCTTCAGAGACGGCAGGGTGGTGGTTTTAGTTGTATATATAGTTGCGAAGACTGACTCGCGGAACATAGATTCCGTGGGTCAGTTTTTTTAATCCGATTGTTTGGAACATACCTTCTTGGACCGGCTGGGAGTAAAAATAAACCTTGTACAATTAAAACTATTATATTTTAACCATTACCGCCGATAAAAATAAATAGGTTCTATATTAAAGGCAGACCCATGGAAAGCAGGAAGAAGAATATAATGCAGAGATAAAGCTGATATATGACAAATCGTAAACCATAAAAACAGTAAGCAATTACGGAAACACAGCCTTTAACGGCTGTGAGGATTGAAGTTAGCATATATGAGAGATATACCAATACACGGATAGTGAAGTTTACATAGCCTTGACGGCGTATGAGGATTGAAGGACTACCCAGCTTACACCAGATATATGAGCTGTCCCGCATTGCACAGGGTTCTGGTTTCTATGTTCCTGCTTTCTGGAATGGTGCCTTATCATACCAGAACCATAACCACACCATAACCGGGACCCTGCCTGCAGATGAATCCTAGTATATATGATAGATAAAACCATGGTGATGAACACACCATGGCTGACGAGGTGATTTTTTGAGCGATAAAAAAATAATCCCTTCCCAGGGACGGGGCATGCCAAAAATATGCTACGAGGTAAGAGGAGAATATGCGCTGTTTACCAATCCAATGACCAAAACTGGCGGGGATTTGCATTCATATCCGGTTCCTACCTGTTCAGCTGTTACGGGATTGACAGAAAGCATTTACTGGAAACCGTCCATAAAGTGGAAACCGCTGCGGATTAGGATCCTGAATCCCATCCGGTACCAGTCAAGGAGCAAGCTTCTGCCTGTTTATAAGACAGGAGGGAAGGATTTGGGGTATTACAGTTACCTGCGGGATGTATGTTACCAGATTGAGGTTGAGCTGGCCTGGGGAAGTGAACGGTATGCCTCAGACCGCAACGTTGCAAAGCACTATGAATCCATGCTGCGGTGGCTCAGACGGGGAGGGAAGCTGCCGGTCCACCTGGGAATCACAGAATGCTTCGCATATGTCAGACCATGTCTCTTTGGGGATGGGGAAGGATATTATGACGCTGTGGATATGGACTTTGGAGTTATGGTCCACAGCAGGGATTTTGAAAAGGGCGTAATCCGTCTGGCGCCTTACAGGATGCATCAGGGTGTAATCTGTTTTCCGGATCAGGAAGAGTGCATTACCAGAACATGCAGGGCAGGAGGGGATTAGCAGATGAATTTATTGCAGAGCCTGGCCGGAGTATATGACAGCCAATCTTCCCGGGCTGGTGCAAAGAGGGAGGATACGGATGCAGTGCTTCTGCCTTTGTTCCATACATATCTGACGGCGCATATAACCGTGACAATTGATATGCAGGGGAACTTTCTGGATGCATGTGTATTGGATATCAGGAAGGATGAGGTATATACAATTGTTCCCTCCACGGTGGAATCAGCCAGCCGATCCGGTCCGGAGCCGCCGCCTAATCCGCTAAATGACAAACTGGTGTATCTTATGAGGGATGCAGGCTCCTATATACAGGACAAACAGATGGTTCTGGATATACAGAAGCGATGCAGTGCACATGAGCAGCTGCTTGCTGCCTGGAGCCTAAGCACTTACGCGGTTCCACAGTTAAAAGCGGTAAGGCAATACCTGAACCGGAAACGGACAGCCTCTGACTTGATCGCGGCCCAGGTCATCATACCAGAGGAGGACGGTACCATTGACGAGAAGAAGAAAGTGGCAGGCAGGGATATTTTGTCCTGTGTGGTCAGATTCAGGGTGATGGATCAGGAGGCAGAGGAAGGGTATGCGGCAGAGACATGGAAAAACAGGGAACTGTTTCAAAGCTGGATCTCGTACTACACTGCATTTGTGATGGAGCAGGGAAAGAAGGATATCTGCTATGTAACAGGAGAATATACGGTTTGTACCGGAAAACATACTAATGGTATACGGGGGAGTTCAGACTGGGCTAAGCTTATTTCCTCCAATGAAAATGGAAGCATTGTCTATTCCAGAGACTGGTTCCGGGAAGGGATTGATGCGGTGTCCATCGGCCTGGTCACAAGTTTTAAGGCTCACTGCGCTTTAAGCTGGATAATCAAACGCCAGGGACGTGTGTTCGGGAGTAATATCCGTGTGTGCTGGGATGCGGACGGCAATCCCCTGGCCTTTGATTTGTTTGCAAATACACCTGATATTCAGGGGAAATATGAATACAGGTTTTTTGCCGGAAGGGATGCATACCAGAGACATCTGGATGTGTGTTTTTCAGAAGTCCTTACGGATCACAGAATGTTCCATATGCTGGTGTTAGACGCACCCAACAAGCAGAACTATAAAGGCAGGCTGGCGATTCTCGATTACGCGGAAATGCCGTCAGATGTTATCTGCCGGCGGCTTAAACAATGGCACCGGACTGCCTGCTGGCAGTTTACGACGGGAAAAAGAGCATTTACAGGCGCACCCTCGGCGCCGGACGTGGTGATTGCCGCTTATGGAACCGAATATGGGGGCGTACTTACGGTTGTGGATAAAACAGTATTTGCCCGTCAGGTCAACCGTGTTGTTTCCGTTATATTATCTGCTCAGCCCATGCCGTCAGACATTATGGCCAATCTTATCCGCAGGGCGGGAAATCCCTGTATGTTCCGTGAACGCAGCCATTGGATGATGGTCTTACAGGTTACGTGCGCCCTTCTTAACCGGGACGCGGCAGGGGAAAGCATCATGCTGGATAAATTAAATACGGACCGCAGTTATCTTTGGGGCCGTCTGCTGGCCATTGCCGATTACATCGAGAGGCTATATTTCCAGGAGGCCAGAGAAGGGTGCATATCAGGCGTGTGCGGATACATGCAGATGTTTTCCCGGTCTCCGGGAAGATACTGGGGCATAATCCGGAGACGGCTTACTCCATACCTTTACAAAGCCAACAGAATGAGGAGGGGACAGCATGCGTGCAGGCTTATGGAACAAGTGGAAGCCATGGCCGCAGGGCAGGCTGATGCCGATGAACCGTTGGGAAGTGCTTACCTGACAGGGTTCAGCTCCCAGCAGCTATATTTTATACAGTATGATTATGCGATCAGGAAGGAAATGGGATAGATTTATGAACAGACAGGATTTCATCATGGTATTCAGTGTGGACAATGCAAACCCAAACGGGGATCCGCTGGAGGGAAACCGCCCAAGGACCAACGACAACGGATACGGGGAAGTAACAGGAGAATGTATCCGCCGAAAAATACGCAACCGGTTCATCCACATGGGTCTGCCTGTATTTGTCCAGTCTGACAGCCTGTGTGTGGACGGGTACAGTTCCCTGGCGGAACGCCTGGCTGCCAGAAAGGACATTTTTAATGCCCTTAAGGATGGAAGGTCGCAGAAAGAAGGTCTGCGCATGGCTTGCGGGACCTGGCTGGATGTGCGGCTGTTTGGACAGATATTCGCTTTTTCCGGGGTCAAGGCCGCTGCCAGCGCTTCTGTCCATGGAGCCGTGACCGTATGCCATGGCACATCCGTGGAGCCGGTGGTGATTAAGGATATCCATATCACCAAGAGCACAAACGGTGAGGACAAAGGCAGCGCAAAAGGCAAATCCTCCGATACCATGGGCTCAAAGAGCATTGTGGAGCAGGGACTGTATGTGGTAAAGGGCTCGGTCAATCCGTTTTACGCGGATAAGAATGGGGTGAGCCATGAGGATGTGGAGGTACTTAAGAAGGCCCTTGCCACCATATTTGAAAATGATGAGTCCTGCGCCAGGCCGGCCGGTTCCATGGCGGTATGCAGGCTGTACTGGTTTGAACAGCCGGAGAACCATGCCTGTGTGCCGGTTCACAATATTTTTGACTTGCTGGACATACAAAACCAGGGCAGCGGGTATGTCTGCTGCTTAAAGGAACTGCCAGATGGGGTGCGGGTGACGGAGTTAATTTAGGTTTATGCAGATGAAATATTATATTTTGCCGAAACGCGCCGATATGAGTACATAGGTAAGCGGAAAGGGATTGATTACGTATGAAAAAGGTGATTACATATGGCACGTTCGACCTGTTCCATGAAGGGCATTACAAATTATTGGAGCGCGCCAGGGCGTTGGGGGATTACCTGATTGTAGGCGTGACCACGGAGCATTTTGATGAGATAAGAGGTAAGGTCAATGTGATTGACCCCATCTTGGAGCGCATTGACAATGTAAGACAGACCGGATTTGCGGATGAAATCATCATAGAGGACCACGAAGGACAGAAAATTGAAGATATCCAGCGCTACGGCGTGGATACCTTCACGGTGGGCTCGGACTGGGTGGGGACCTTTGATTATCTTAAGGTCTTTTGCAATGTGGTATATCTGGACCGGACCCCGGATATTTCGTCCACCCAGCTGCGCAAGAACCGATTCCGGATTGTGAAGACAGGCATCATCGGCACGGGGCGCATTGCACCCAGGTTTGTGGGCGAAGCCAAGTTCGTCAGCGGAATCAACATCATATGCGCATATAACCCGGAGAAGGAGAGCGCCCAGGCTTTTTCAAGGAAATGCAGGATAAGATGCTACACAAAGGACTATGAAACATTTCTCGGCAAGGTGGACGCGGTGTATATCGCATCGCCCCATGAGACTCACTACGACTACGCCAAGCGGGCCCTGGAGCACGGGGTCCATGTGCTGTGTGAGAAACCCATGACCTTTACCGAGGCGGAGACCGTGGAGCTATACCAGCTGGCCAGGGAGAAGCACTGCGTTCTGATGGAAGGCATCAAGGCAGCCTACTGCCCCGGCTTCCAGCAGTTAGTTAATGTGGCTAAAAGCGGGAAGATTGGGGAGATACGGGATGTGGAAGCCTGCTTTTCCAGGATAGCGGACACATTTGCCAGGGAGATGACGGATGAGAGATACGGAGGCGCGTTCCTGGAATTCGGCGGTTACGCCCTGCTTCCGGTGATCAAACTACTGGGGACGGATTTTGAGGATATAAGGATAGACAGTATACCGGCGGAAAACGGCATTGACCTTTATACCAAGATCCAGTTCAGATACAAAAACGGCCTGGGGCTTGCCAAGGCCGGCGTGGGCGTCAAATCCGAGGGCCAGCTGGTGGTGGCCGGCACAAAGGGATACATCCTGGCCCAGTCCCCGTGGTGGCTGACCAGAAGGTTTGAGATACGCTATGAGGATCCCAGTGTGATAGAACGGTTTGAGCCAAACTTCCAGGGAGATGGACTGCGCTATGAAATCAGTGAATTTGTGTCCAAGATTAACAATCCGGATTTATGCCATTTTAAGCTGACGCCAGAGGAGTGCACTGCCATGGCCAGGGTGACAGAGGCGTTTATGGAGCAGAGGAGAGGACAGCGGGAGAAGCGGGGAAGGGCGGAGACTGCGCCAAAGGCGGCATCGGGGGCTGGGCCGGAGATTGCGTCGGAGGCGGCACACGAAATGACATCAGTAAGGCAGGGAGCAGAGGTATGATAAGAGGAATACGGTATCAGGATGGAATGGATATCCGCCAGATCAGGGATACGGGTTTTGGACTGGTGGAATATGTGTTTGGGCGGGAAACGGAGATGGAAGGCGCGCGGCCGGGAACTCCGGGGGCCGACGGTCAGATGACCGGCCTGTCCATATCATCGGATGCCGTGGAATGCGGTCAACTTTCAGAGGCCATAGACCTGGCATCTAAGTTAAACGCTTCGTATCTGGTAATTGAAGTTGTTGAAACTGTTGGAGCCGATGGAACCAATGACGGGGCGGGTCTGTACGGCATATTGGGAAAATGCCTGGAACAGATAAAATCCACCGGTCTAAAGGTATATATTGACAATGCGTATTCCGAAGTATCTTTCCTGGCAAAAACAATTGACCGGCTGAACCGGGAAGCCGGAACCGAATGCTTCGGCGCCTGTCTCGACACGGGCAGCGGGAACCTGCTGGGTAAGAATCTGTGCGGCATGATTGAACACCTGGGGCATCGGATCGGTTTGCTGCACGCGGGCGATAACGACGGAAGAACCAGACAGTGCCAGATGCCGTATACATTTACAAGAGGAAGAGGAGAACTGTCAACAGACTGGTACGGTATCATAGGTACCCTGGCCATGTGTGGGTTTAAGGGTCCGGTTGTTTATGATATTGCCGGTCTTTTTGAAGTAACCCCCGCCTGTCTGCGGCCGGGCTGGTACCGTCTGCTATCCGCTGTGGTCCTGGAATGGGAAGGAATTCTGGAGCTGGAGGAATATTTAAAGAAAACGTTAAAGGCGGAGCGGCCGGAAGCAGATTCAGAAGAAGAGGGGAAGGCGGGGGGCCTGGTGCTGTTCGGCGCAGGGAGAATGTTCCATAACTATATGGAAGTCTGGGGAGATGCATATCCGCCGTCCTTTATTGTTGATAACAATGAAACGCTGTGGGGCGGTATGCGGGAGAACGTGGGCATACGGCCTCCGTCTGTGCTTTTGGAAGACAAAGAACATCCGCCATTTGTCTTAATCTGCAACATGTACCATGCAAGCATTGAAAAGCAGCTGGATGCTATGGGCATAAGATGGCGAAGATATGACGATAAATATTTTTTCAGATATCAGAATCTCGTTGAAAAAAAGGGAGCAGGCGTATGTTGAAGATAGGAGTGCAGTCCAAAGGAATCCTGGACAGTGAGATATTAGATTTGGAAACCGGATTTGAACGGATTAAGAAAGCCGGATTTGACTGCATTGACCTGAATCTGGATGTGTTTCTGAAAAATTCAGAGCTTTACCAGGGGGAGATGAACCGCTTTTTTGAACAGAGTATGGAAGAGCTGCGGCAATATTTTACCTCCTATCAGGAAGGAGCCGAACAATACGGCCTTTCCTGGTCCCAGATGCATGCCCCGTACCCGGTATGGGTGCTGGGAAGGGAGGAACAGAACCGGATTATGATAGAAACAGTGACTCCCAAATGCCTGGCAATCGCGGGATTTTTGGGGATTCCCTATGTGGTCATTCATCCCTTTAAGATGCAGTACAGACAAACCTGCCGGGAAGAGAGAAGGCAGAACCTGGCGTTTTTTAAGAATCTGATCCAGCCGGCCAGGGAATATAACGTGACCATCTGCCTGGAGAACCTGTATGAATCCGTGGGCGGCAGGCTGGTGGAGGGGGTATGCTCCGCGCCGGAGGAGGCTGTGCGGTATATTGACAGCCTGAACGAGGAAGCGGGTGAGGAACGGTTTGGATTCTGCCTGGACACTGGTCATTTAAACCTGGTGAAGCGGCCGCCCTATGAAACGGTCCTGCGGCTGGGGCGCAGGATTAAGATCCTGCATCTTCACGAAAATGACGGAATAGAGGACCTGCATCAGATTCCCTACACATTCGGAAGAAAGGCAGGGGACGGATTTGACTGGGAGGGGCTGCTTGCGGGGCTTCGGGAGACTGGATATGACGGCGTGCTTAACTTTGAGACGTTCCCCTCCATGAACAGTTTTCCGGAAAGTGTGAAGGAAGAAGTGCTTCGGACGATTGCGGGGATTGGGAGATACTTTGCTTCACGCATAGAAGATGCAAGATGAAGGAGGAGCAGATAGACAGGGTGTAACCGGCAGGAAGCGCTATTAAAGGAAAGGCGGTGTATCTATGCAGAGTGAACAGGGTAGGGGCATACAAAGAGCAGGTGTAATCGGCACAGGCAGGATTGCCAACCGTTTCATGCCGGAGGCAGGCTTTGCAGACGGGATTCATGTGCAGGCCGTGTATAACCCTCACCTGGAAAGCGCCAGACGGTTTGCAGCCAGATGGGGGCTTGATGCCTGCGGGGATTTAACAGATTTCTTCCGGCGGGTTGACCTTGTATATATAGCTTCCCCTCATGAAACACATGCAGCCTATATCAAGGCGGCCCTGGAACATGGCAAGCATGTGTTGTGTGAAAAGCCTCTTGCTCTAAAAGGAGAACAGGCAAAGGAGCTGTTCGCATATGCAGAAAGACAGAATCACGTCTTATTTGAAGGGATAAAGACGGCATACTGTCCCGGATTCGGGAAAATACTGGAAATAGCCCGAAGCGGCTCCATAGGAACCATACGTTATGTAGAGGCGTGTTTTACAAAGCTGGAATCAGGAGACAGCAGGGAACTGACCGACAGGATGTACGGAGGAAGCTTTACGGAGCTGGGAAGCTATTGTCTGCTTCCGGTTATCAAGTTATTGGGCAACGGGTTTGAAGATGTGCGGTTCGAGTCTATAAAAGGAGAAAATGGACTGGATGTGTTCACAAAGGCTTCCTTCCGGTATCCCGGAGCCCTGGCGACCGCAATCTGCGGACTTGGGGTAAAAGCAGAAGGCAGGCTGATGATATCCGGTACCAAAGGATATATCACGGCAGAAGCGCCCTGGTGGAAAACAACGGATATGAAAGTGCATTATGAAAATCCGCTGGAGGTGGAGAAATATTCAGAACCCTTTCTGGGGGATGGACTGCGATATGAGATCCGTGCATTTGCGGACAGGGTGAATGAAGTGGAAAACAGCGCGCGCGCGGGAAAAAAAGTGTGGGAAACCAGGGATTCTATTGATTTCAGGGGACTCTGCGATTCCTGCAATGTTGGACTGACGCCGGAGGATTCCATTGCCCTGGCAGATATCATGGGGAGATTTATGGAAACAGAGAGACTTATACTATGGGAGAGCAGAGAATGAAACTATGGGCACACAGAGGCTGCAGCCAGCGCTATCCGGAGAATACACTGCTTGCCTTTGAGAAGGCGGCGCAGTTACAGGGGCTTGCGGGAATCGAGCTGGATATTCAGCTGACAAAAGACGGGCAGATTGTGGTGATTCATGACGAGAAGGTGGACCGGACAACAGATGGGAGCGGCTGGGTCAGGGATTACACACTGGCTGAATTAAAACGCTTAAAGATAGACGCGGGGAGTTATCCCCAGCAGGTGATCCCCACCATGGAGGAAGTTTTAGATTTGCTGGAGGAGAGACTGAAGGCGGGAATGGCGGAAGGGCTGCGGCTTAATATTGAACTGAAGAACAGTATCCTTTCATATGATGGGATGGAGGAGAAGATTATAGATATGGTTCATGGCAGAGGAATGGAAAGCTCGGTGGTATACTCAACCTTTTATGCGCGGTCTTTGGAGAAGATTCACTATCTTGATCCGGAGGCGGAGCTGGGGATACTGGATGCACGGGTTTCTGACTGTATGTATAAGTTAAAGGGCGGCTGCGGGGCGGTAGCGCTGCATCCATTCTGGAGGGCCATGGATTTGCCGGCAGAACAGCTGCGGGGGTATACGGTGCGGGCCTGGATGTCGGGGCATCTGTACCCGGAAAAATCTACAGGGGCAAGGCTGAAACTGGAATGGCTGGAGGAACTGGGAATTACGGATTTGATTTTGAATGAGCCGGAAGTGTATTCGGAATGAGGTTAAGCTGTAAATAGGAAAATAGTATGATAATATTAAATGAAACTACATTACGACAACTTCAGATGATTGAGTTAGAAATATTAGTAGAAGTTGACAGAATTTGTAGAAAAAATGGAATACATTATAGTCTTACTGGAGGAACTCTTTTAGGAGCAGTTAGACATGGTGCTTTTATACCGTGGGATGATGATGCTGATATTTCAATGCTCCGTAAGGAGTATGTTAAATTTCAAGATGCTTGTAAAAGGGATTTAGATAAAGAAAGATTTTATTTTCAAGATATAGAAAATACTCCGGGGTATAGATGGGGATATGGAAAAGTACGCAGAAAAGGCACTGTTTTTTTACGAGAGAATCAGGAAGATATGCCCTATGAACAAGGAGTTTTTATTGATATATTTCCAAGAGATGGGATTCCAGATGGTGTTTTTTTGAGAAAATTTCATGCAATGTGTTGTTTTTGCATGAGAAAAATAATGTGGGCTTCAGTTGGAAGAAGAACAGCATCTAATAAATATGAAAGATTAGTATATGTACTTTTAGCAAAAGTACCTGAGAAAATCATGAAGAAATCATATAAATTTCTAGTTGAAATCAGCAATAAGAACGAGAATACACAGCTTGTCAGGGCACTAACCTTTCCATTGCCCAATGGTCAATTGGGATATAAAAGATTATGGTATGAGAGATATACTGAGATAGAATTTGAAGGCAGAAAATTTATTGTAGAAGCATTCTATACAGAATGGTTAAAATCAGAGTTTGGTAATTACATGGAGTTACCTCCTTATGAAAAAAGAAAGATGCATCCTGTGTCAAAGATAAAGCTCACTGTTATGCAAAATCAGGAGGATATATGAATATTGCGTTATTGACTGCTGCTGGAAAAAGCACAAGAATGAATACAGAGATTCCAAAACAATTTTTGCATATTAGAAATAAACCAATAATTCTATATACGCTGGAAGCATTTCAGCGGCATCCTCAAATAGATGCAATTATTGTCGTTACTTTAGATGCATGGAAAGATATGCTTTGGGCTTATGCGAGACAATATCATATAGATAAATTAAAGTGGGTTGTTACTGGCGGTAATACAGGTCAGGAGTCAATTAAATTTGGATTAGATGTATTAACCACTGAATGCAAGCAGGAAGATATTGTAATGATACATGATGGAAATCGTCCTCTTATATCAGATGAAATTATTTCAGACAGTTTTGCGACGTATAGTATGTATAATAGTGCAATTGCGGCTATGCCGTGTGTGGAAGCCATCTACAAAAGCAGCAATGGATTAGAGTCCGATACAACATTGGACCGACAGGAAATGTATCGCACGCAGACACCACATACATATTCGTTGGGAAAGCTGTTGTGGGCGCATCGCCAGGCCGAACTTAAAGGAATAAAAAATACAACGGCAACATGTACGCTGATGACTTTATTGGGTGAAAAAATATATTTTTCAAAAGGATCAGAGAAAAACTTAAAATTGACAACACAGGATGATTTAGAAATCTTCCAAGCTCTTCTGCAGGAAGGAAAGAAGAATGAACTATTATAATACATTAACATACGAAAATGAGTTAATAGAAATTGTAGAGAAGCGACAAACATTTTTTAATAATAAAAGAATTTTGGTTTCAGGCGCACGCGGTATGCTGGGAAGCATGTTTATTGATGCAATGATGCTGTTAAATCGGAAGTATGGATCCAATATTAAAATATATGCAGTGACAAGAAATAAAAAATTGGCAGAGGAAAGATTTATTAGACATATCGATGATAATCACTTTAATATTTTTTTTGCAGATATCAATAAAGATAAAATAAAGATAGATGAAGATATTGATTTTGTCGTGCATGGGGCAAGTAATACACATCCTTTCCTGTATTCAGGAAAGCCTATAGAGACAATTTTGACAAATGTTGCGGGAACGAATAATTTATTAGAATTTGCCGTTAAGCATAGGTGCAAAAGGTTTCTATTCTTATCATCTGTAGAAGTATATGGCGAAAATAGAGGTGATTGTGAAAAATTTAAAGAGGATTATTGCGGTTATATAAATTCTAATACAATGCGGGCAGGGTATCCAGAAAGTAAAAGAACCGGAGAAACATTATGCCAGGCATATATTAAGGAGTATGGATTGGATAGTGTCATTTTGAGATTGGCAAGATGCTATGGTCCGGGAATTTTGCAAAATGATAGTAAAGCATTATCACAATTTATTCATAGGGCAAAGGAGAAAAGGGATATTATACTAAAAAGTGAAGGAAAACAGGAATTTTCTTATGTATACCAGGCAGATGTGGTGGATGCAATGTGTTATTTTTTACAGTTTGGTATCAGCGGAGAATGTTACAATGTTACCGGCAAAGATTCGGATGTTTCATTAAAAGATTTAGCGGAAAAGATAGCAGATATGTCTGGCGTTTTAGTTAAATATGAACTACCGGATAAGAATGAGGCAGCAGGTTATTCTATGGCAACAAAAGCAGTATTGGATGGAAGAAAGGCTGAAACAATAGGGTGGACGGCTGTTTATCCAATATGGGAAGGAATTAAGAGGAGTTTGTAAGTGATGGATTATATGGAAAAAGATATCTTTAAATTGGATGATAGTTGGAAGAATATTAGAACAATTATACCTTTTGGACTTGGACGTATTGGAAAGCGTGTGCTGCCTAAATTAAAGGAGACATTTCATATTCCATTTATTATAGATAACGGAGTAGAAGAAAGAGCATATGATGGGATTTCCATATATAGATTAGGAGATGCATTACCATTGATAAAGGATAATAAAATAGTTGTTATGACTAAGGAGAATATATATGAAGTTATCTCTAAAGAGCTGAAGCAAAGAGGATATGTTGAGTATAGGGATTATTGCATATTAGAAAGGTTTATGGCGGAATGGCATTTTAAATATGAAAGGAAATGTTATCTCTCAAAAATAAACAGTGTTATTACTTCCAAATGTTCCTTTAATTGTAATCATTGCGCGATGTTTATTCCTTATTGTGAAAAGAGAGAAGATTGCAGTCTGACTTCCATAAAAGAGAATTTAAAAAGTCTATTTTCTGTGGTTGATTACATTTTTGAGTATACGTTATTGGGGGGAGAACCATTTCTGCATAAAGAGTTAAAGCAAATATTAGAATTTATAAATATAGAATATGGTCAAAAGATTGGACAAGTGGTTGTTATTACAAATGGAGCGGTAATTCCGGATAAAGAATTATTACTTCTTTTGAAAGAATGTAATATTATGCTTTCAATTAGCAGTTATTTAAAAAGTATCGATTATTCTACTAAATTCAAAGAATTGATTAGAGTGCTAAATGAAAATCAAATAATGTACTATGTCAATAGTGATATAGAATGGAAAGATCATTGTTATCCTCATATTCGGTATAAATGTGATGAATCTAATTTAAGAGAACATATGAAAATGTGTGGGTATAATGTCCATTCAGTTAACGAAGGAAAATTATATTACTGTGAAGTGGCTTGGGGAGCCAGAAAACATACGGGTTTTTCTGATAGTGAAGATGATTATATTGACCTCGATGGATTAAGACGTAAATTTGATTTAACAACATCTAAATTAAAAATTATTGAATACTGTATGGGTAATATAAATGAAAAAGGATATATGGAATTTTGCAGGTATTGTGCAGGCTCTGGAGCAGATAATACTAGAGTGATTCAGGCGGGAACATGATTTTGAAAGTGGCTTAGAAATGCAAATAAAACATCCTTTTAATGAAATTTGAATGGAGAGTATCTCATGATAGAGAACAAGTGCTTTTATCCGCTGATTTCCGTGATTGTGCCAATTTATAATGCTGCTTCTTACTTAAATAAATGTATTGACAGTATTAGAAATCAAACATACACAAAATTGGAGATTATATTGATTGATGATGGTTCAAATGATTCCAGTGCAGATATATGTGATGAATTTGCAGCGAAAGATGATAGAATACAAGTGGTTCATAAATCAAATGAGGGGCTTGTTAGAGCGAGAAAAGAAGGGCTGCAGTTATCCCATGGTGGTTACATTGCCTATGTAGACGCAGATGATTGGATTGATTCCGATATGTATATGAGAATGTTTGAAGATGGGCTTCAACACGGGGTAGATATGGCGGTAACAGGAAATATAAGAGAATTACCCAATGGCGCAAGTTTTGAAGAAAAGGTAAATGTTGAAGAGGGGATATATCTGGAAGAAGATATACATAAAAGAATATGGCCCTTAATTTCCGATACCTCCAAGTTCTTTGCGTGGGGGATTTCTCTTACAGTATGGAGAGCTTTATATAAAAGAGAAATAATTTTCAACAATTTGCTTTCGGTAGATGATGGCATTAAGATGGGAGAGGATATTGCGATAGTGTTGCCTTGTTATTTCACAATAAACTCTATTGCTATTATATCCGGTTGTTTTTATCATTATAGGCAGCATAAAAATTCTATGAAAAGGATATCGAAAAAAGAAGAATATCGGTCATCTAAGGTATTATTGAACTATTTGCTGAAGCGTGCAGAAGAGACCCAAATGAACATAATGATGGAGAAAAAAATCGTTTATCTTATTTATTTTCAAATTCTGATGGCTTCATATACATTGTTTATAGATGAGATAAATGGAACTTTAGAACCATATCATATAAAGCGGGGGAGTAAAGTTATTATATATGGTGCAGGAATATTTGGTGAAGAAATATATACAAGAATTCAAGAGACAAACTTTTGCAAAATTATGCTTTGGGTAGATTCAAATGCAGAGGCATATGGAGAGCAAGTAAAACATCCGGAGGAGATAAAAAAAGTATCATATGACTATATTATTTTGGCAGTAACTAATCAAGACATACGTGAACAAATAAAAAGGGATTTAATACATTACGGAATAGATAGTAGGGCAATAGCGGATATAGATAAAGAGTTTTTTACATTGGAGAGACTAAAGAATTATTTGAATGTGGATAGACCAATCTAAACAGCTGTTACTTGTAAAGCGTTAACGATAGGATAATAAAAGAGATTGATGATAAGAAAGAATATTTTGCAGAGGGAATAGATTCTAAATAATTGACAGGCATTACCTATGCGTTATATAGGGCTAGTTTTAGCTTTTTAAAATAGCGGTTATCTTGAGACAATTTGGTTTGTTTTCTTTATTAAAAAGTATAAAATTTAAGAAATTACAGCGAGGTGGTTTAATGGAATGGCTTAAGGATTATCTGCAGAAGATATCAGATAAAAGGGAAAATAAAAGACTGATAATATATGGAGCTGGAAGGGTAGCAAACATTATACTTTCGCTGTCTATGGACCATGGAATTCCAATTGAGGGATTTTGTGTCACAAATCTTGAAGAAAATGTTAAAAGTATAAAAGGCTTTCCGGTATGGCAATTTGATCAATTGAGTTATGACCCTAAAGAAGCCTTGATTCTTATAGGAGTGAAAGAACGGGGAACACATAAAATTAAAGTGGCTCTTGAACAGGCGGGCTATCATAATTATATAGAAGTTCCTGAAAAGATATTGGATTGTGGAGATTTTGAAAGAGAGAAAAAGCAGAGACCGGTAATGGAGATTACTCCCCAAATTGGCTGCAGCGTGAATTGCAGGTATTGTCCGCAGAAAACGTTGCTGGACAGCTATTTTAAGAAGGACAAGAAAAGAAAGTCAGAATTATCCTTTGAGGAATATAAGAAAATACTGGGTAAACTTCCTAAAAACACTTTAATTGAATGGGCCGGATTTGTTGAACCCTTTTTTAACCCATTTGCTTCTGACATGATGGTATATACATACGAAGCTGGCTTTGAACAGACGTTATTTACTACATTAGTAAATATGAAAGAAAGTGATTTTGAAAAAATTAAAGAAATCCCATTTAAAATAGTCTGCCTTCATACGCCGGATGCACATGGCTATGCAAATATTCCTGTGACAGATAATTATATAAAATTATTAGGAAATGTCGTAAATACAAAAAACAAACAGGGAAATCCTTTTATTACCACAGCAAATTGCCAAAGCACCCCGCACCCTGACATTCTTCCAATTACATCAGGAAAAATAAAAATTTATTGTGAATTAAGTGACAGAGCAGGATCCGTAGACGATACGGAGGGGAAAGTTGAACATTTTCATAAGACGGGACGTATATGGTGTGACCGGTCAGATGGATTAAATCACAATGTATTGCTTCCGGATGGAACCGTTGTACTCTGTTGTAATGATTTTGGCCTTAAACATGTTATTGGGAATCTTTTGTCAGATGATTATGATAGTTTGATGAAAAGTAAAATGATGCGGCAGATAAAGAGGGCGCTTACAGTAGATGAGAGAATCCCGGTTATTTGCAGAAATTGTATCTTTGCAAAAAGTATAGATGAATAAGGGAGGATGTAATGCAGTATCCAGGACAAATCAGTGTTATCGTACCCGTATATAATGCTGGACGATATTTGAGAGAATGTATTGAATCTATTCTGAGCCAGACATATAAATCTGTTGAACTAATTCTTGTGGATGATGGTTCGGAGGATGACAGTTCAGACATTATGGATGAATATAAAAGACAATATCCTGGAGTCCGGACAATAAGAAAGAAAAATGGAGGCCCGAATAGCGCAAGGAAAGTGGGACTTGATATTGCGGAAGGCGAATATATCATGTTTGTAGATGCTGATGATTATATTCAGAAAGATATGTGTGAATGTCTGATTCAGATAATTATAGAACATAATGTTGATATGGTTTGGAGTGGACTTAATAGAGTATTTGATAATGGCAATATAGAAAAAATACGTCAGTCGGTTTTGGGAAGGGTTTCTGGATTAGAGTTAGCACATCATATAATAGATATTGATAATTTTTATACATATAATATTTCCACATCTTTGATTGGAGTTTTATTTAGAAAAGATTCATTACATAATATTTTTCAAACATTTGACCAAAGGATAACTTTTTCGGAAGACTGCGCCTGTGTTTTTCTTTCCTGTATGGATGCAAAAGAAGTATATGTGGCAGATGAGTATTTTTATTATATTCGGATAAATGAACTTTCATTAACGCACAATCATAATAAGGATAACTATAAATCGCAAAGGTATTTATACAAATATATGCAAAAGGAATTAAAAAAAAGACGGGCAGATATTGAAATGTATAAGGAAATTGAGCAACTCATCATTAGAGATTTGTTGATAGCCGGGTATAGTAAGGCATTTGGGCACTGCAATTTTTTATATCCATACGAAAATGTTACCAGAGGTAAGAAAATAGCCATATATGGTGCTGGCGCTTTAGGAATCGAACTCTATCAATTTCTAATGAAAAGTCAGTTATATGAACTTGTTGTATGGGTAGATAAAGGTTGGGAAAGAGTTGAGTTTTCTGGCAAACCGGTACAGTCACCAATGACATTGTTGCAGAAGGATTTTGATTATGTTGTTATTGCACTTACGAAACATGCTGTTTCATTAAACGCGAAAAAGGAGCTTATTGATATGGGTATTGATGCAGATAAGATAAAGTGTATTTCTAAAGAATTGATATCATATGACTATTTACCGCTTGACTTTTTTGAATGAGGGTTTAACAGATGAAAGTGATTGCGACTTATCTACCACAGTTTTATAGAACGCCAGAAAATGATGCATGGTGGGGAGAGGGATTTACGGAGTGGACAGCGGTAAAAAAGGCAGACCAGTTATTTGATGGTCACGATCAGCCTCGCGTTCCATTAAATGAATTTTACTATAATTTATTGGATAAAAGTACCATGGAATGGCAGGCGAATTTGATGCATAAATATCATGTGTTTGGAATGGCTTTTTACCATTACTGGTTCAAGGATGGCAAGCGGATTCTTGAAAAACCTGCTGAAAATTTATTGAGATGGAAAGATATCGATATGCCTTTTTGCTTCTCATGGGCAAATGAATCATGGACAAGGACATGGAGCAATCTGGGTGAAAAAAATACCTGGTCAAGCAAGTTTGAGCCGTCTCGTGATATAGAACATACAACGGGAATATTACTTGAACAGAAATATGGAAATGAAAAAGAATGGTGTGATCATTTTCAGTATCTGGTCCGATTTTTTAGGGATGAAAGGTATATAAAAATAGATGGAAAACCTCTTTTTCTTATCTATCGGCCTGCGTCCATACCGTGTCTGGCAAGGATGATAGAATATTGGAAAAAGCTGGCAGAAGACGCCAGGTTCCCTGGAATTTATGTTGTGGGAGTTAATATAGAAAAAAGGGGAATTCTGGATGCTGTGCTTCTACAGGAACCTCAGTTTTCTATGAGGGATTTTGTCAGTGAAAAAATAATAGATGGGAATAGACTTTGGAATCATATTTTAAATAAAAAAGTGTCTGCCAACAGAAAGACGTATCTGTGCGGTTTTTCAGGATATGATGATACACCAAGAAGAGGAGAGGGTGGAAAAACCGTTCTGCCTGTAAGACCGGAAGACTTTAAAAAATACATGGAAAAACTCCTGGCAAAAAGTGATGCCATGGGAAATGAGTTTACATTTATTAATGCATGGAATGAATGGGGAGAAGGCATGTATCTTGAACCGGACCAGAAGAACAAATTTGGAATGCTGGAAGCTTTGGATCAGGCTGTTAAAAATTATGAGAAAGAATCCTGTGATATTGTTTCTTTGGAAAATGTTGACTCTTTAGCAGACCGTTACCATAGCTATTGGCATATCTTGGACTTATGGCTCCGTCTTATAGAGAACGGTGGTTCACTATCAGGGAATCTGGAAAAAAGAGGGTATAAGAATATTGCTTTATATGGGATTGGAATGCTTGGGCTTCATGTGGTCCGACAACTGGAAAACAGCCAGGTTAAGATTGTTTATGGAATTGACCAGAGGGGGGGAAAGGATGTAAATCAGGGTTTCCCTGTATATAAAAAAGAGGATATGCTGCCGGATGTGGACGCTGTTATAGTCAGTGCAACCTATGATTTTGGCAGTATATATGATTACTTGAAAGAAAAGGTGAAGTGTCCTGTTATTTCGTTAGAAGAAATTGTTGAGGAGAATGCTTGAACCAAGTAAGGAGATATATAATATGTTAGATAAGAATATAAAATATGCGTTATATGGGGTGAACCGTGTTTCTAAAGACTTTATATATATATTTGGAGAGTCAATAAACGTGACAATTTTTTTTGACGATGCATCACAAGCAATGTCTTTTATGGGAAGAAAGGTCTATCCTGTTGCGGAATCAGAGGATTTAATGCGTCTAAAGGGTGTATATGATAAAATAATTATCTGTGATTTTGAGAAGAGCGGAAAAATAAAAACACTGCAAGATATGGGCTTCGTATATGGACAAGATTATTATCTGGAACAGGATTTTTTTGAAGAATTAGATGATAACAAACTTAATCCTCTGAACAAGCCAGTGGCAGTATGGGGGACAGGAGTTCGGGCAGCTAGCTTTATAAAGGACAACAGACTCTATGAAATAGAATTTTTTATCGATACTTATAAGAAACAGGATGTTTGGCATGGTAAGCCTGTAATAAGACCTGAAGACATTTCGAACTGGGAGAATATCTTTATCATCGTTGCGGTGGCAAGAGATTATGATATTAATAATAAGTTGCAAGAGCTTGGGTTGACGGAAAAAGAAGACTATTGTAGCTCCCTTTTTATCAGAAATCAACCATCTTCAATGTTATCTAAAACAATTTTCGATCAAGTGCATTATGATTTAGTGTGCAGAACAATGGGAAATCATGTGGAGGTACTGACAGCGGGGAATATCTATTGCTGCTGTTCTACGCTGATTGACAGACCAATCGGAAGTATAAGATCAGAATCGTTTCAAACTATATGGGAATCAACAGTACATAAAATTATGTGTTTGTCAGTGCAAAATGGTACCTACAGTTTTTGTAAAAAGGATATGTGCCCTTTTTTCATTGGTAGATTTCCATCAGGCTTTGAAAAATTAGATAGGAAATATGAAATTATGGATAAAACTCCGAAAACAGTGGCCATTGGTTTTGATGCCACATGTAATTTGATGTGTGAAACCTGTAGAAATGGAATTCGCGTATCGAATGGAGTAGAACGTGAAATAAGCGAGAAGTGCGCTAACGTAGTAAAAGAAATATTATTGGATAGTTGTCAATTTTTTATTATGGCGGGAGATGGAGAAGTATTTGTAAGTCCTGTTTACAGGGATATTTATTGTTCAGAAAAACTGAATCAGACAAATGCAATCAGAATTCTTTCCAACGGAACATTATTTAATGAAAAAAACTGGCAGGAGTTTTCAAAGAATAAGACAGGCAAAATTATGCTTACTATTTCAGTAGATGCGGCAACAAAAGAAACTTATGAAGGCATAAGACGAGGAGGAGATTTTGATATATTAAAACGGAATATGGAATTTGCATCAAGGCTTCGGAGAGAAGGAAAACTAGTGTATTTCAGGATGAATTTTGTTGTGCAGAGGAGAAATTATAAAGAAATGATACCCTTTGTAAACTGGGGGCTGGAGTTGGGATGTGACGAAGTGTTTTTTACAAAGATATTAAACTGGGGAACATATACAGACGAAAAGTTCAAAGCGGTCAGTATGATGGAGGATGATGGGATAACGCCAAAAAAGGAATTGGAAGATATATTAGATAGCCCTATTATGAATAATAAAATAGTGGATTTGGGAACAATCCGGTATGCACATGAACCAGTACACGAAAATGTGATCGAAAACTATTATATGTGGGAATTGGAGAGAAAGGTACCAGGGTTGTTTGGATGACCTTTGCATAATAATCACAAAACGAAAGGTATAACTTAAATATGAACCCACAAATGCTTATTATAGAAGAAGTATCAAATAGCGAAAAAGAAATTTCTGGAAAACAGACGATTCATAATCAGATAGGAATTTTTATACATTTGCATTATTTGGACACATTAGAAAGGTATTTTCGTTATATGGATATTGTTCCAAATGAAATTCCTATTGTTGTTTCGACATCAAGTTGGGATGTGAAAAGTAAGTTGCAGGAGTATGTTCATATACGAAAGAAGAAAAAAATAGAGATTGTATATAAAAAAATAGAGGACGGGATATTACGGCCCTTTTAGTAGAGTTATGGCAAAAGATAATTTAATATAATTATTTTTGTTTTCTGCATGATAAGAAAGAAAAAAGAGAAAGCCAAAAAAAGGATGTGGAACAGTGGATTGACAATCTCTGGGGAAATTTATTGGGAACAAAAGATTCTTCTTATTTTTGGAGAATTGTGGAGCTGTTTGAAAATAACGACAAGATTGGTTTATTGGCCCCACCTGAACCTATGGGAGAATCCTTTAGCTACGATAATGGATGGGGCGGGTTATATGTATTATTAGTAAAAGAATTAGCTGATGATTTAGACCTGCATGTTGATATAGATATGGATATCAACCATCAGCCTATAACATTAGGAACCTGTTTTTGGGCAAGAAAAGATGCTCTTTTAAAACTTCTCATGAAAAGTTGGAAATATGAAGATTTTGATGATGAGCCGATTCCTAATGGGGCTAAATGTTATGCGGTAGAACGAATCTTGGGTTATGTAGTAGAAGATGCAGGTTATATTACCAACAATATTATGTCCGATTGGTATGCAGAAAAGTATATACAATTTTTAATGGAGAGTAGAAGACTGGCTTTTCGATTATTAGATCAACATTTTTCTATTTCTACTTCTTATGGATTAAAGAAGTTGGAAGAAATTCGGCAGTATTTTGACCATCATGAAGAAGTTTATTTGTATGGAGCAGGTAAAGTGGGCAAAGGATTATGTAGATATTTTTATAATATAAATAGGAATCCAAAAGGATTTATTGTTACAGAGAAAGCTGAGGATAAAAATTGTTTATCACTTCTGGTCAAGAGTATTGAAGAGATATCCCCCAAAACAGATATGGGAATTATTGTGAGTGTGGCATTTGATAAAAAGAATGCAATTGTTGCTGAGCTAGAAAAACGAGGGTTTAGTGACTATATTTGTATGGCTGAATAATTTCTGGTTCCTGCAGCAAAAAGAAGGAGAGCGATATGAATAATGAAATAAAGGTATCGGTTATAATTCCGACTTATAACCGTTGTGATACCATTTTGAAATCCATTGAGAGTGTTCTGGGGCAAAGCTATGAGAATTTAGAGTGTATTGTTGTAGATGATTGCTCAGATGATAGTACGGAAGATATGATCCGCGAAATAGAAGATAAACGCGTTATTTATATAAAAAACGGTGTTAGATTAGGTGCGGCTAAAAGCCGTAATAAAGGATGCAATCATGCAACTGGTTCAATAATAGGTTTCAATGACAGTGATGATATTTGGGAAAAGCAAAAACTCACTAAACAGTTAGAAGTGTTATATGAAAAAGCTAATTGTGGAATGGTATATTGTCCCTATCTATATGTGGTAGGAAGTATTATAAGGCGTATGCCATCTTATGAAATTTCTAAGCAATTATTAAGTGGGAAGATGTACGATTTCTTATTAGAAGGGAACGTAATTGGAACCCCAACTATGCTTATTAAAAAAAGCTGTTTTAAGAAACTTGGTGGCTTTGATGAAAATTTGAAAGCACTGGAAGACTATGATTTAGCATTAAGAATATCCCGAGACTATGAAATCGGTTTTGTTGATGAATGCTTGGTAAAAGCATATCGAGTTGATCGGGGGGTGGGTTCTAACTATATTGATGTATTAGATGCATGTTTTAAAATGATAGATAAGTTTCAGTGCAGCAGCAAAAAGAACGGTTTATACTCTTTGATATTAAATAATGTACCATTAATTAAAGATTATATAACAAAAGAGCAAATGGTCAATTGTATGCCAATTGATCCAATATCGGGTAAGGTATATCGAGATTATGTTTTGGAAATGTCGGAACGATGGAAGCGTCAGATAGAAAAAGAACAAATGCTCATATCTTTGATAGAAAAGGCAGATTATACAGATATATGGAATAAATTTTTTGATGATATGAATATTCAGAATGTAGCTATATATGGTTGCGGGAAACTGGGACAAGTACTGGCAAATCAATTTGTTAAAAATAAAGTTCATTTTTGGGGAATAATAGACAGGCAGGTTGTGGAATGTGAAAATATTTCTGTTTATAAAACCACAAATATTCCAAATGAAATAGAAGCTATTATTATCACAGTTTATAGCTCATCTCTGAAAAAAGAAGATTTGGCAAAAAAAACAAAGGCAAAAATATTACGGATAGAAGAGATTCTTAGTTTGCTTTAATTAATAGGAGTTAATTTAGATGGGCGATTTACAAAGACTTGTTTTTTGTGTACCTACATATAACAGAAGTGCGATGGTTGAGGAATTTTTAGAGCAATTTGCCCCTATATTCTATCAGTTAAAAATAGATATCTGCTTTTATGATTCCAGCGAGGATAATACAACAGAATTACTTGTAAAGAGGTGGAGGAATGGGTACCAAAATATTGCGTATATCCGTATTCCATCAGACTGGCATGCTAATCACAAGGTAATGTACATTTACAAACAATATGCACAAAATCATACATCTGATTATGTATGGATTTCTGGTGATTCTATGCGTTATTCTGAAAAAGTATTGAGACATATTACTGCGCTGCTTGATTCTGGCTATGATATGATGGTAATCAATGGAATTGATGAAGTGGGGATTGCATCGCGCGAGTACACGGACGGGAATGAGCTTTTTCAGGACTGCGCGTGGCACATGACGCTTTTCGGGGCTGTAATCGTGAATGTGCACACGATACTTGAGAATGCTCCATGGTCATATATAGAGGAAAAATATGAAATTCCTGAACGCATTAATTATTCTCATATAGGTCTATATTTTGAATCCATCTACAGGATGGATAGGTTCAGGGTATATTATCTGGCAGCAGGTCAGGAAGTATGGGGATCACAGTTAAAGGGGAAGGCAGGGTGGTATGAGGACGCATTGCAAGTCTTGTGTGAATATTGGCCGTCAACAATGAACGCCTTACCTCAGTACTATACCAATAAGTGGGAGGCAATTAATAAATTAGGCTATTATTCATGTTTGCAGCCATGGAGTTTTTTGAATTTTCGAAGGGGAAATGTTTATAATATTCATACTTTTTTCAAATATAGGAAGATTTTGACAGGAATGTCCCGCCTTAATTCGTTTCAGTTATGGAGTCTGGCTTGCTTGAATCCTAAAATAGCATACTATCTTGCGCTCAATGATTTAAAAGGTTATGTGAAAGAATGTCAGAAGATATATAGGCTCCATAGCTACTGTAAAAAAAACCAAAAAATATACATTTATGGAGCGGGGATAATTGCAAAACGTTATGCGGACTATTTTGAAAGAAAAGGAATTATGTATCAGGGATTCATAGTAACTCAAAAAGAAAATAATCCAAAACAATTTAAGAATCACCCGGTAATTCCATTGTGTGATTTCAAATCATGTTATGATGAGGCCGGAATAATTATTGGATTAAACAGGAAAAACATGGAGGAAATACAGCTAATGTTAATAGAACATGGGATGTGGGAACATTCATTCCATGAGTATATTGAACCTATTATGCTAATGGACTGGAGAAATAAAGATAAAAATTCATAAGATACAGGAGAGAGAGAATGAGAGTATCTGTCATAGTCCCCGTCTATAATACTGCCAAGTACCTAAGGCAGTGTCTTCAAAGCCTAAGAGAGCAGACTCTTAAGGATATAGAGATTATCTGTGTTAATGACGGATCCACGGATGATTCCCGGCAGATTATAGATGAAGTTACAGCGGCAGACAACCGTTTTAAGTCAATCCATAAGAACAACACGGGATATGGCCATTCAGTGAACATGGGAATCAGGGCTGCACAGGGGCAGTATATTGGCATTGTAGAGAGCGATGACTTTGCGGAGCCTGATATGTTCCGCAGTTTATATAACGCTGCTGAGAGGAATCAGGTTGATTTTGTAAAGGGCAATTACAATACATATCGTGAGAACGCTGCATGTCCTGCCGTGTTTGAAGATATGCTGGGAAAATTTCCTTACCATACGGTTTTTTCGCCACAAGATAATCCGGAGATATTCGGCGTACATCCCAGCGTATGGGCTTCTCTTTACAGAAAATCATTCCTGGAAGAGAATGATATATGGTTCCAGGAGACACCAGGGGCGTCCTATCAGGATATTGCCTTTGCATTTAAAGTGAATGCCGGCGCAAAACGTCTGTGTTTTATCGAAGAAGCTGTTCTGAATTACCGTGTTGACAATGCCGGATCTTCCGTCCATAATCCTCAGAAAATCTTTTGTGTGTGTGATGAATTAAAGGAGATTGAGCGGTATATCAGGAATCGGGCCGGTTCCGGGGCATATGAGGCCCAGTGGCTGCGTGAACTGGAGCAGATTGCCGCATGGATCAAATACAGGAATTACATGTGGAACTATACAAGGTTATCATTGCCCTATCAGTATACATTTTTGATGAAGGTGCAGGAAGAATTAAAAGATATCAGGAATCAAGGTTTTGAATCACAAGTCTGGAATGAAGGGGAAAAAGAGACATTGAAACAGATAGTCGATAGCCCTGATTCATTTTTTGTGATGACGGCAAAAGGATATGAGGATTCAAGAATTTCCATCATACCGGTCCTTAATCATTCATTCTCTGTGAGGTGCTTTCAACAACTGGTGGCGCAGTTTGGGAAGATATATCTATATGGCGCGGGCAGGATTGGACAACGGGTGTGGACCTGTTTAAAGCTGATGGATGCCGCGGACAAAGTGAAGGGCTTTATTGTTTCAGAAGCAGAGAAGAATCCAGAAAATTTGGATGGTAAACACATTTTTGTGTTTCCAGAGATTCAAAAGCAGATTGTGGAGGATGCGCTGGTAATCGTTGCAGTGCATAGCCGGCATCACTATGAGATTGCATTGAAATTGCAAACAGGAGGATGCAAAAATATACTGCTGATTGACGAGAAAATCAAGTCATGGATATATGAGAATACGGACGCTGCTGTCTGAAAAATAAAAAGGGATTGTGAGTATTGCAGATGGATATACAGGCAGAAAAAACCATAAGGGAAATAAAAAAAGGACTGCTGCGCTGGTATGACTTTAAAGTGTCCGGCCGTGCAATGTATATTGGAAAACGAGACGACGCGTTGACAGAAGAATTGACAGAACATTTGCCAGAGGTTATATGTGAGGATGTGGACCGGACGATACAGGATGACTGGCAGCAGGAATACGCCGGCTATTTTGATTATATTGTATCGGTTGCAGATTTGGAAAAATGGAAAGGACCAGAAAACGTACTCGTATGCTGGAAGAACCTGCTAAAGCCGGACGGCCGCATGCTTCTTGGCATGAATAACCGCCTGGGACTGCGCTATTTTTGTGGCGACAGGGAATCCTATACAGGCCGGAGTTTTGATGGAATAGAGAATTACAGGAGGGCTTATGTAAAGAACCAGGATACCTTTCAGGGAAGAATGTACGACCGCGCATCATTAACACGGATGTTAAGGGATTCCGGCTGGCAATCATTTCAGTTTTTTTCTGTGCTTACTGATTTAGAGAATCCTTCCCATATTTATGCAGGGGATTTTTTGCCGAATGAAGATTTGGCAAATCGTATTTTCCCTACCTATAATTACCCTGATTCGGTTTTTCTGGAAGAAGAGGCTCTTTATGATGGATTGATAGAGAACGGCATGTTCCATCAGATGGCAAACGCTTATCTGATTGAGTGCTCCATGGATGGCGCCTTATCAGATGTCAGCCACGTGACCAGTTCTATGGACCGTGGAAAGGATGACGCCCTCCTTACCATTATACACAAGTCAGGAATCGTTGAAAAAAAAGCCGCATTCGCAGAAGGAACAAGGCGTCTATACCAGCTGGCAGAACATGGTGAGGATCTGAAGGCCCATGGCCTGGGTGTGGTAGAGGCAAAGATTGTTAATGGTGTATACCAGATGCCCTACATGAAGGCGGAGTCGGGGCAGCTTTACCTGAAACGGTTACTGCAATCAGATAAAGAGTCATTTTTGCAGGTAATGGATCATTTTTGCAATCTGATTCTTCAGTCATCCGAGATTGTAAAAGCTGACAGAGGAGATGGGGAAGGCGCGGTTCTTCGCAGAGGGTATCTTGATCTGGTGCCCCTCAACAGCTTTGTTGTAGACGGGGAATTTGTTTTTTATGATCAGGAATTTTGTGCGGAGTATTATCCGGCCAATGCCATTATCCAACGGATGATTTCTACTTTTTACGCAGGAAATATTGGATTTCAGAAGATTATTCCAATCAATTGTTTATACGAGAGATATGGATTAATAAAACACCTGCAGCGTTGGCAGAAAGCAGAATGGGATTTTCTGGGAAGTCTGTTGAGGACGGAGGAGCTTCATATCTATTATGAGAGACACCGCAGAAATTCTGACATAGTCAATTCAAACCGCCAGCGTATGAACTATTCCGAAACAGAGTACCAGCGGCTGTTTGTAGATATATTCAAGAACGCGGATACCAGGAAATTGATTTTGTTTGGTTCAGGCGCGTTTACAAAACGCTTTTTGACGATGTATGGAAAAGAATATCCCGTGTGCGCCATCATTGATAATAACAGTGATAGATGGGGGGAGAAAATAGAGGGAATTGAGATACAGCCGCCGGATATATTAAAGGAATTACCGATGGATGAATATAAGGTAATCATCTGTATCAAGAACTATCTGGCGGTAGCCAGACAGTTGGATTCCATGAATGTGAGAGACTACAGCATATATGATTCGGGGAAAGCGTATCCCAGGAATTACCGGACGTTTTCTATAAGTACAAAAGAGAAAACGGAGGCATGTAAACAATATAACATAGGATATGTGGCGGGCGCATTTGATATGTTCCATGTAGGACATGTGAATCTGCTGCGCAGGGCAAAAGAACAGTGTGAGTATCTGATTGTGGGTATTGTTCCTGATGAAGGCGTATACCGGCTGAAGAAGAAGTACCCGGTCATTCCTGAGGAGGAACGGGCGGAGGTGGTCCGCTCCTGTCAGTACGCGGACCAGGTAGACGTCCTGCCTGTGGATTATGCGGGAATCCGCGATGCATATAAGATGTACCACTTTGACTGCCAGTTTTCCGGGGATGATCATGACAGCAATCCATACTGGCTGGCGGATAAAGAGTTCCTGGAAAAAAACGGCGCCAATATCGTGTTTTTTCCATATACGGAGAAAACAAGCTCTACAAAGATAAGGGAATGTCTGCTTCAAGAGAAATTCAGAACAGGAGAATAAAGGCTTATGCGTGTTATGATTAAAAGGAAACTGCTGAGGCTGCTGGATACCATGCAGTCCATGCACAAGATAATCGCCGGAGCGGATATACACAGCGCCGAAGGATATGTGGAAGACTGCCGTCAGGCTTCGGAAGCCATTGAGGGCGCGGTAACGGAGCATACTTCCGGACTGGAAGCCATGTCTGCCGTATTCGCTGCCTACCGCAGCAATCTGTCGTCCCTACACACCTGCGCTGCCTCGGGTATGCTCCGGGCCTCCGTTCTGTCCGGCCTGGATGATACACTGGACCAGGCGGCATCGCTTATCACCGGACTACCCGACACCTTCCTTGTGGTATTTATGCCCTACAAGGCGGAGATGTGGGACAGCATGGAGAGCATATGGCTGGCCTGCCGGGAGGACCCTGCATGCGAATGCCAGGTGATGCCCCTGCCCTATTATGAGTATGATAAGGCCCTGGGAGGCTGGAGACAGTGCTATGACGGGGAGCGGTTCCCGAAGGAGGTACCGGTGACGGACTACAGGCAGTATTCCCTGGAATCCGCCTGCCCGGATCTGGCCTATATCCATAATCCATATGATGACTGTAATTATGTTACAAGCATTGACCCGGCGTATTATTCCTCAGTGCTTAAGAAATATGTGGGGAAGCTGGTTTACGTGCCCTATTATGTAACCTCAGGCTTTTTCTCCCAATGGGAACTTCCGGCCTACCGCAATGTGGACTATATGATCATACAGTCGGAGTTTGTTAAAGAAAGCATGAGGGAGATGCATTATTACCACAAGGTGCTTCCCCTTGGCTCGCCCAAGCTGGATAAGGTGATACAGACATGCAGGTCCGGGGCCCGGATGCCCGAGGCATGGAGGCCGGTTCTGGAAGGCAGGAAGTCCCTGATGCTTAACACCAGCATTAACCGTTTCCTCAGTGACGGGGAACATATGCTTAAGAAGCTGAAGCTTGTGTTTGACACATTTAAGCACCAGAACCGGATTGCCCTGATCTGGCGTCCCCATCCCCTGCTGGAGGCAACCATCCGCTCCATCCGCCCGGACCTTCTGGAGGAGTACCGGAATCTGACGAAAGAGTTCGTGGACAGCCATATCGGCATATGGGACGATACCCAGGAATTTACTAATACAGTGGCCCTTGCCGACGGATACATCGGGGAGGACGCCACCTCGGTGGTGAATCTGTTCATGGCCGCGGGAAAGCCTGTTTTTATCCTCAATAATTTCATTACAGGCGCCTTTACGCAGGAGGAGAAGCAGCGGTTCATGATAGCGGATGCGGTCAGCCATGAAGGAAAGCTCTGGATGACCGGCGGGGAATATAATGCCCTTGTATGTATGGACTGCCGAAGCGGAAGGATTGACCTGGCGGATCGGATGAATGGACAGCCTAAATGGAGACCTGCCTATACATTTATGGAAACCAGAGAGAGTATCCTGTATCTCTCACCCTCAGTAACGGGGATGCCCATGGCTTATGATATGAAAACAGGGGAACAGCAGCCGATGTTGGAACAGCAGCAGGATATGAATTTGTGCTGCCAGAGAATCATCCGTTACAAAAACCGGCTATTTTACGTCCCCTCTTATAGGAATCCCATTATGGAATATCACTGCGATACGAAACAATGGAAGTTCCATGATCAGTGTATGGATGTGCTGTTAGAGAAGGCAAAGGAAAAGGAGTGGGCGCAGAAAGCAGCCAACAGGGAGTTGGGCATCACTTCCGACGCATGTGGATCCGGCGAATATCTGTGGATAGCAGCCCCCTATACCAATCAGCTCCTCCGCTTTTCCATGGCAGACAGCACATACACCTTTTTCACGGCAGGAGAGGAGGACACCGGATATTCAGGAATGGCGGTTGACAAGGATTGTATATGGCTGGCCGAAGTCAAAACCCGTGACGTAGTCAGGTGGGATATCCGGACAGGAGAGACGCGCAGATTCCGCGTGTCTGGCAGACTGTCCGCCAGAAAATGGCGGTATGATGAATTGCCATACGCCACCGGCCTGCTCAATATGGGACAATACCTGGTCATCATTCCCTCGTTTTCCAACGGAATCATTCGGTTTGACAAGGCGGCCGGCGGCATGACGGTTCTGGCGGCGGAATTCTTCGGGCAGGCTGACCTGGAAGCCAACGGTTACTGCCCGCAATATCACGGTACCTGTTCCTTTGCCAAGAAAATGGACGATAAAACAATTCTGGTCCAGCGTTGCCGTGATGGAAAAACAGCCGCCATCAATGTGGAGGATAATACCTGCACCGCCTTTTACCCAACCCTGTCGGATGAAGATTACGGAAAACTGACCAAAGGGGAGGATGGATTTGAAAAGATAGAAAAGAAGTATGGATTTTTCTGCTATGAAAGCCGTATATTCTCCCCTTGGAGGGCTTCATGGATGCATTGGCAGAGGGAAAACTTCAGGCGGTAAGGTCCCGTCAGATGAAGGAACTGGAGACAATGGCCGCTAATCTGGACGGTACCTGCGGAAAAAAGGTACACGTGCATATGATGAGGATTTTACAAGGGGAAACAATTTAAGAAATTATGAGAAGTATCCAGGCCGCAGCTTATAAAGTTGCGGCCTTTTACTGTGTGTAGAATGAATGGAACAGCTCTCCTCAGCATGTTGACAAGGTATAGAAAGTTATTGTTTTGAAACGATATTGTAATATGTTAAAACCATATTTATCCTGAATATACGCAAGTATCATTTGAATCAAATCTTATGATTTTTTCCGTCGGTGTTATCCTCAAGGGGACTTGTACATTCAAATAGTTTCTGCTGCATTTTCAGAAGCTCTTTTGCCATGATCAGGAGATAGTCCTGTGTGTCCGGCAGCAGTTGGGAAAACAAATCCAAAAGTTCTTTTTTATGAGGAGAAGATACAAACATTTCTCCTTGTCCACTTACCAAATATGGTTCTGATACATTGAATGTGATACAGATGATGCGGACATATTTGTCGGATAAAGGACGTATGCCGTTTTCAATCATGGAATAAGAGGTCTGTGTTATTCCTAAAAATTTTGCAAATTCTGTCTGTGTGTACCCAAGGGCCTTTCTTACCTGCTTTAAACGCTGAAGCACGAGTTTACCTCATTTCTGTTTACATGTAGCTGTTTCTGCCTGGCCGCTTACCGTTCTCTTTTGAGTAGAAAATCATTCTGCCAAGTAGGGGGCGCATATCCCTATGATAAACCAAAAAAGCAGATTTGAACATACCAAACATGATTTTAAAATACACATTTATAGTATTTTAATCCCGATTGGCTGATTATACAGCCTGTTCTGCCGCAATGTAATAGAATCTATACGATTTTTTTATTTTATCATATCACAGGATTAATAAAATACAAGGTTTATAAATTCTCATCATACCTCATAATTCTAAAAATATACAATTTCCTACCGTACTTTTCCGGTGACAAATTTCGCGCATATTGACGAAAAATAGGATTTTTTTGATAGTTATGTCATATTCTAATTGATTTTTTATTAATTTAGTGATATTGTAATATCACAAAGGTAATAAAAAATACATCTGTTTCTTACCATATAAAGGAGTGATATGAAAAATATGGAAAAGTCAAGGTCTGAAGAGATGGCTATGATTTTCAGGCAGCTTTCACCTATCAATCAGCAATACTTTCTGATGATGGTTCAAGTGGCAGATGTTGCGGAAAAAAATGCCGGAAGAAAGAACTGGACTCAAATGGAACCCGGGCAGGGGAATCGGGAGGTTTAGGTTTCCCTGCCTGTTTGTCATGAAAAAAGGAGTACAAAAGATGTCAGGATTTTATGGAAATGGAATCGCGCTTACGGAAAAGGTGCTGGATTATCTGTGGGGCAGACAGACCATAACGCTTAATAATATAGCCAATGATGATACGCCTGGATTCAAGTCGCAGCAGGTGACGTTTGAAGACGAACTGATACGCAGACTCCAGGGCGCCGGGAAGGAAATGGATAATCCGCTGGCGGTCTCCAGGGCCATTGACGGGGTGCGGGCCAGGCTGCGGACTACCTGGACCGAGTCCAGCCGTCTGGACGGCAATAACGTGGACATGGACCAGGAGCAGGTGGAGCTGGTCCGCGCCGCTTATGAGTATCAGTATATGGTCAGTTCCATCAGTAATGATATCACACGCCTGCGCAATGCTGCGAAGGCATTTTAACGGCACAAGACATTTTAACGGTCAGGGGTATGGATTTTCAAACAGGCCCCGGAATAGGGAAGGGAAATGAATATGGAAACAGGAACATCGTTCATAACATTGATGAAAGAATGGGAACCCATACGTGAGTTGTCCTCTGCAAAGGGAAACACAGCTTATTCATCAGAGGAGCCTATATTTAAGGATGTGCTTAAGAATGTGGTTGGTCAGGTTTATACCACGCAAAAGGATGTGGAAAAGAAACAATACCTGCTGGCTACAGGCCAGCTGGACGACGCGCATTCACTTCCCATAGCGGAGGCTAAGGCGGCGCTGAGTCTTGAGGTGATGATTTCCCTGCGGAATAAGGCCATGGAATCATACAGCGAGCTGATGAAGATGAATGTCTGATTTTTACATAAACAAAAGCAAAAGGCTGGATTAACATGCAGAAATTAAAAGAACATTGGCAGAATCTATCAGACAAGTCAAGAAAAATGCTTATGGCAATTGCAGGAGGGACTGCTGCAATTGCCATTATTGCGGTGTTGGTTCTGAAACTGGGGACGAACACGGATTATAGTACCCTGTTTACGGGCCTTAACCAGGAGGAAGCCCAGGAGGTGGTGGCCCTTTTGCAGGAAGAAGGGGTTGACTACCGCTTTAATGACAAGGATGGGGCAATCCGCGTTCCTGCGGTAAAGGCGGACCAGACCAGGGCCGAGCTTCTCAGCAAGGGGTATCCCAAAAGCGGCTTTACCTATGATATGTACCGCAGCAACGCGGGGCTTATGACAACAGAGTCAGATAAGAAACAATATACCCTGTATGACTTGCAGGACAGGCTGGGAGCGCAGATACGCCTGTTTGAAGGCGTACAGGACGCCAAGGTGACCATCGCAGAAGCGGCGGAGCAGAAGTATGCCCTTCAGGATAACACCAATACGGATGCGTCTGCATCCGTGGTTGTTACCATGGAGGCGGGGCAGAGCCTGAATGACAGTAAGGCGGCGGCAATCAAGAACCTGATAGCCAGATCGGTGAGAGGACTGAATTTCACTAATGTGGCTGTTTTTGACGCGGACACAATGATGGAGGTAGGGGGCAGCGCTGCGGGCGAGGACGCCTTTGGCAGCGCCAAGGACCTGACAGCCCTTACCAGCCTCATTGAGAACAATATCAGCGTCAATGTGCGCCGCGTGCTGGAAAAGCTGTACGGATCGGGCAATGTGGCTGTATCGGTTAAGGGAACTCTGAACATGGAGCGGCTGATACAGGAGAATACGCAGTACAGTACGCCGGAAAAGATAAATGAGCAGGATAAGACAGGACTCCTAAACAGGGAAGATACCATCAATGAGAATTCGGCTGCCTCGGACCAGGGGAGCCGGGGGCGTGGCGGGAGCTGACGCCAATGCGGACACCCCGCGCTATACCAACCAGGATAACACCCAGGCCATAGCGGACAGCTACAGCAACAGCAGCGCCACCAGGGAATGGCTTTACAATTCGGTAAAGGAACAGCGCCAGGTGGACCCGGGCGTGCTGGAAAACGCAACCGTGGGTATTGTGATCAACACAGATGATACCACCACGGTGACCAATAACCAGCTGATTAACCTGGTGGCTGATTCTGCGGGCATCCCCCGGGACCTGGCCAATCAGAGCATTACCATTGTGAGGGCGCCATCCCAGGAAGCAGTGCCGGTAATCACCCCGCCTGAACAGCCTCAGACGAAGGATGACGGTCTGCCTCTTCCCTATCGTGATAGCCATGATAGCGGGCGGAATCCTGATTCTCCTGCTCCTTTTACTGCTGCTTATGGAGAAGAGGCGCAGGCGCAGGAAGGCGGACGAGTATGTGGACTCACCCAATATGTACGCTGTGGAGGAAGAAGCCAGGGCGCCTGAGACAGAAGCTCCGCCTGTCAATGTACTTAATACCGAGGCAGGGCTTCAGATGCAGGCGGAGAACGCTGAGATGGAGCGCAATGAGGAAATCCTCAATCTCAGGATGCAGCACAGCCTGAAGCTGAAACAGAACATAGGGGAATTCGTGGATCAGAATCCACAGATAGCGGCCAAGCTGGTACAGAGCTGGCTCAGAGGGGAGGTAGGGGATATTGCCGGAAACCGCAGAAGAAAAGAAAGATAAGACAGAAGCAGCCAAGGGGCCTGTGGATATTAAAAACATGGATACAAAGCAGAAAGCAGCTATTGTGGTTGTCTCCCTTGGAGCCGACCGGGCTTCCCAGATTTATAAATATCTGAATGAGCAGGACATTGAGGACCTGACGTATGAGGTGGCAAAGATGGGAAGGACCACCAACAGCCAGGTGGAAGGCGCGCTGGACGAGTTTTATAAGCTCTGTCTTACCCATAAGATGATGACGGACGGCGGGCTTGATTATGCCAGGAATGTCCTGGAAAAGGCCTTTGGGGAGACAACGGCCAGAAGCCTTTTGGAGAAGGTGTCCAAAACCCTTCAGTCCAAGCCCTTCAACTTCTTTATGAAAGGGGGATCCCAAAGCCCTTTTGTCCCTTCTGCAGCATGAGCGTCCTCAGGTAATCGCGCTCATCATGTCCTATATGGACCCGGAGCAGGCGGCGCAGGTGCTGGAGCAGCTGCCCTGAGGCCAAGCGGATACCGACCCTGGAAGGCATGGCCAAGATGGACCGGGTATCACCCGGAAGCCATTGCCATTGTGGAGGAGGAGATGAAGCGCAAGTTCGCCACCATCATTACCAGCGAGGACAATATGAACCTGGGCGGCGTGGATTATGTGGCGGATATCATGAACCATGTGGACCGCACCAATGAAAAACGCATCTTTGACGAGATGGATAAGACCAATCCTGAGCTGGCCCAGAGCATCCGCGACAAGATGTTTGTATTTGAAAATATCATGGATATGGACGACCGTTCCGTTCAGCGTTTTGTCCGTGATTGCGATGCAAGGGATATTGTGTATGCGCTTAAGAGTGCATCGGATGAGATGAAGCAGGTATTTTTCTCCAACATGTCAAAGCGTATGGCGGAAACCGTACAGGCCGATCTGGAGATTACCACCAATGTCAGGATGAAGGATGTGGAAGAAGCGCAGCAGCGCATTGTTAATATCATCCGGAATCTGGAGGATGCCGGTGAAGTGATTATCAAGAAGGGGGGAGATGATGACAACATCATCGTCTAGCTGCATCATAAAACCGGGAACAGGAATAGAGATACTGCAGTTTGTCCCGCCTGCCCAGACCGATATCGCGCCCCAAATGCAAAAAAGCAGGGGCAAGGAGGCGGAGCATGCCCGGGCAGGGGAAAACAATCCCGAACCCGCTGCAAGGACGGACGGACAGGGAGCCGCAGATATGGTGGAGGACGCCAGGGAGCAAGCCCGGCAGATTCTTTTAAAGGCCAACCAGATGGCCGGGGATATCCTCAGGGAAGCAGGGAAACAGGCGGAGCAGCTTAAGAAAACCGCCATAGAAGAAGGCTGCAGGGAAGGGTTTGAAGCGGGATACAAGTCGGGAACCGAACAGGCTGCCATGGAACAGGCTGATTTTTTCAGGCGCCAGGAAGAAGAATTCAGGCGTGATATGGAACAGGCCATGGCATCCATTGGCCAGGCAAAGGAAAAAAGCCTTAGGAACTACCTGGAGGAACTAAAGGACTGTTCGGTTGCCATTGCTGAAAAGGTCATACACATCAGCCTCAGGTCCAGCGGGGAAGTCATCAAGAGGATGCTTGTAGCTGAGACGGAAAAGCTGAGAAAGACAGCGTGGGTCAAGATATACATGGAAAAAACGGACTATGACATGATGGCGGAGGCGGACGCGGATGTGGTCAGCGAATTGGCCAAGCTATCGGACAATATAAAATTCGTGGTCATGGATAAGGAGTCCAGCGGAAACTGCATCATTGAGATGCCGGATGAGATTGTTGATATCAGCGTTGACACCCAAATGGACAACATTCGGGAGATACTGGGAAATATCAGGTTTTAGGAGTGCTTATGTTTGAGAAAATCCCCAAGCTGATTGCCAAGTCAGAAACAGTCAGCCATATCGGTAAAATAGAAAATGTGGTGGGTATGCTGATGGAGGCTTCCGGCGGCAGGTCCAGTATCGGCGATATCGTGATGATTTATAACGAAGAGCAGAACTGTCAGATGCCAGCCGAGGTGGTGGGCTTTAAGGATGGAAAGATACAGATCATGACGTACGAGGCCACAAGCGGAATCACCTCAGGAAGCTTTGTGCGCAATACCAAACGCCGCCTGAAGGTGCCTGTGGGGGACTTCCTCATAGGCAGGATCATTGACGCCCTGGGGGAGCCCATAGACGGCAAGGAGGGGTTTAAGGCAAACCGCTTCTACACGGTCAGCAGTCCCTATACCAACCCCTTAAACCGTCCCCCCATCAGGGAGCGCCTGGAATTTGGGGTCAAGGCCATTGACGGGCTGAATACCATTGGAAAGGGCCAGAGAATCGGGATATTTGCCGGCTCCGGCGTGGGCAAGAGTACCCTGATGGGCATGATAGCAAAGAATGTGAAGGCGGATATTAATGTCATCGCGCTGGTGGGGGAGCGTGGAAGGGAAGTGCTGGAGTTTGTGGAAAAGGATCTGGGGGAGGAGGGGATGCGCCGCTCCATTTTGGTGGTGGCCACCTCGGACCAGCCGGCCATGCTGAGGATGAAGTGTCCCCTGGTTGCCACCACCATAGCGGAATATTTCAGGGACCAGGGCAATGATGTACTGCTCATGATGGACTCCCTTACCCGGTATGCCATGGCCCAGAGGGAAATCGGACTGGCCATCGGGGAACCGCCCATCGCCAGGGGATATACGCCTTCCATATACGCTGAATTCCCCCGGCTTTTAGAGCGGAGCGGCAATTTTAACAAGGGCTCCATAACCGGTGTGTACACCGTACTGGTGGAAGGGGATGACACCAATGAACCCATAGCGGACACGGTCCGGGGTATCCTGGACGGGCATATTGTACTGAGCCGCCAGCTTGCCAATGAGAACCATTTCCCTGCCATTGATATCGGGGCCAGCATATCCAGGCTTATGGTGGAGGTGGTGGGGAGAGGAACACAGGAGGGCTGCCTCACGTTTCCGCAATATGCTGGGCCTGTACCAGAAGAATTCGGACCTTATTTCCATCGGCGCCTATAAGAAGGGGACCAACACGGCCCTGGACGAGGCGGTTGCCAAGATTAACAGCATGAATTCATTTTTACAGCAGGGTATAGACGAGTCGTTTACTTACGATGAAACCCTGAGGCTGATACAGAACATTGCAGGTTAAAGGAGGGAAGGCCGTTGAAGCGGTTTAAATACAGCCTTGATACCGTACTGGATTATAAGACCCAGGTGCTGGATGAGCTCAGGTCGGAGCATGCGGTCATTGCCAGGAATGTTATGACGAAACAGGAGCAGATTGTCCGGCTGAAGGAAAAATTAAACGGATTCCAGGAGGGATTTGACCAGACAAAATCCACGGGCGCTTCCATTGAGAACTTCCGTCTTTACGACATGTGTATTGGCAGGATGGAAGAAATCATCAGCCAGGAAAAGGAAGAGCTGTCTTTTTTAAGAAAGCGGGAAGAGAGCAAGAAGAAAGAGGTGATTTCCGCCAAGGTGGACACTTCCAAGTTTGAAAAGCTGAAGGACAAAAGGATGCAGGCTTACCAGAGGGCTGAGATGAAGGAAGAAGAGGGATTTGTGGAAGAATTCATCATCAGGGACATTACCAGGAGCCGGTACCAGGGCCGTATATAGGGCTGTTAAGGTAGTCGCAGCTGTCAGGCTGTTGATTATAAATATCACATAGAAAGGAGGGACAGGTTTGATAAGGATGGATATGACGCAGAGGGTGCAACAGGCCGTGGAGACCGCGGGACCGGACGTATCTGTTAACCGGGATAAAGGGGATGACAGGAGCGGGACGGATTTCCTGCGGATGCTGAGAGGCAGGCAGCAGGCCCTGGACCGCCGGGAAACAGAAGAACGGCTGTCAAAGAAGGAGGAGACCAGGGATAAGCCAGGCCCGGCGGATAAAAAGGATAATGATGCCGGGGAACCGGTGTCCGGGCGGATTCCGCTGGAGGCTGTTAAGGCAGACACAGGCGATGTGCTGAAGGATTTCACCTTTCAATTCCGCATGGATCCGGGTCAGCTGCCGGAGCAGTGGGATGCCGCTGTTTCAGACGCACAGGGGTTCGGGCCTTTGGGTGCAGGTACAGGCGCCGGCTGTCCGGGAGGACGCGGCAGATGCGTTGGGACAGGAGGGAGGCCAGGTGCTGCCGGAGGATGGGGATTTTGATCCGGGAATCCTTGGGGATATGGTGCAGACGGTTTTGGATGCAGATGTAAGTCCCGCAGGACAGACGGACGGTTTATTCAAGGCATTGGGAAAAGAAGAGGCGTTTCCTGTACCTGTGGCAGAAAAAAGCCGTAATCAGGAGGAACCTGCAATGGTCCGGCCGGCAGAAGGGTTTACGAAACCGGAGCAGCAGGCGGCCAGCCCGGAACAGACTGTTCCTGAGATTCCTGTTAAGGCACAGACCAGGGACACCATGGACGGCAATGGACAGCCGGAGGAGGAACTGCCTTTGGCCCACGCAGTGGATTCACACCCGGCCGTGCAGCCTAAGGATTACGGGATTGCGACACAGGCAGGGACCCAAAGCCCGGTAAGGACAAACATGGAGGAACTGCCGGAGGCCTTTGCCAAGACCCTGGCAGACAGGCTGCCGGAGCGTGACGGTACGCTGACCATTGAGTTTGAGCCTGCTTCTTTGGGGAAGGTGACGCTGAGGGTCATCTATGAAGCCGGGCGCACATCGGTATCCCTGATGTCGGACAACCCCAAGACCCTGGAGATTCTCAGCCAGAATGCAGGTCAGATAGCAGGCATCCTGGAGGATAAGACGGGCAGGGAGACGGTGATTTACACCTATCAGTCCCAGCAGCAGTTTGGGGATTCAAGGGAAGGCGGCAGGGAAGGCCGCAGGGAGCCCGGTGAACAAAAGGACGACAGAAGGAGGGGGCAGCGGGATTCTTTTGCCCAGCAGCTCCGGCTGGGCCTTATATAGACAGGAGGATTTAAAACGATGGCAGATAATGTTTCGGTAAGCGGGACCACAGACCCTTATACCCCAGCAATATTATTCAGCAGGGTCCACGGAAAAGAATACGCTGACAGTTACCAGCTTCATCAAGCTTCTGGCAGCACAGCTGGCCAATCAGGATATGACCAATCCCATGTCCAACAGTGAGATGATGGGCCAGATGACACAGATGGCCATGGTCCAGTCCATGGGCGCCATGACGGATTCCATCACCACGTCAACGGCAGTTACCAGCCAGACTTACGCGGCAGGTCTTGTGGGACAGGAGCTTACGGTGGCGGTGACCAAGGAAGGGCCCAACGGCCTGCCGGTACCGGTGGATGTTAAATATGGAAAAGTGGAATCAGTGAACCTGACCGGCGGAGTGCCCATGCTTAAGCTGGAAGGCGACGATGAGGAATATCCTCTTTCCTATGTCCTGGGCATCGGCCGCATTGATAACCCCTATGCGGAAGATGAGGATGAAGAAGGGGAAAAATGAGGGAGGAGAAGGCGATAAGGTAACGGAAAAAGGCAAGGCGGAAAACCCCTCTCCTTGATGAGAACCTGTATGTCTGATTTGTATGCATGTCAGGAAGGAATAAGATGATGGGAATAAATGGAATATATAATCCGGGTTTTGCCCAGGCGGACGGAAGCAGTAAATCCGTGTCTGCCCGGGACGGGAAGGGAAACAGCGCCAGCTTTGGCGAACTACTGAAGGCCCGTATGGATGAAAGCCTGAATTTTTCCAAACATGCTTCCAGACGTTTGGAGGAAAGAGGCATCGCGGTGGACAGCCAGCTTTTGGGCAGGCTTGAGCATGCCGTGGAGGAGGCGCGCAGGAAAGGCGCCAGGGATGTGGCGGTGATTGGCAGCCAGGGCGTATTCATTGTCAACGTGCCCAATAACGTGGTGGTCACCACCATGACGCAGGACGATATGAAAGACAGGGTTTTCACAAATATTGATAGTGCTGTCCTGATGTAGGCAGGACTGAGAGAGTGCCTGGCCGGATGCCTGAAGCGCACCGGCAGGGACAGCGGAAAGGATTCAATCATGTTAAGAGCAATGGACTCAGCGGTCGCAGGTCTGCGGGCGCATCAGAGCAAATTAGACGTTATAGGTAATAACATAGCAAATGTAAACACCTTTGGATTCAAGGCCCAGACCTTTACCTTTAAGGAGGCCATGTACCAGAGCGCGGTCAATTCCACAGGAGGGGTGCTGGGGACGGCGGCAGGAACCAACGGCGCCCAGTACGGATACGGAACATTAATGGGTTCCATCATCACGGATATGACGGCCAGCACACCGTCCCAGGTAGGCGGGCTGAACGCATGCCTCAATGCCCAGGGGTTTTTCATCACGGCATCGGTTCCGGACAAGACCACATCCATGACAGGAACTGACACAGCTGAAATCACGGCCAATATCAAGGGAGCCGGCTATGAATATACCCGTGTGGGTCAGTTCCAGCTGGACAGCCGGGGGCAGCTCACGGACGGGAAAAATTTTGTCTACGGTTTCCGGACAAAAGACGATGCAACCGATGTGGAAACCGATAACCTGGTATCCCTGCGGGTTCCCACTGCCGCAAAACTGTCAATCGCGGCGGACGGTACATCCACATGGGATCTGGAGTTTGATGATGACGCGGAATCACTGCTGACTTCCAGTATACAGATTAACAGTCTGGGCGAAGTTACGGTGACAATCCCGGTGGAGGTGACCAAAGGCGGCGCCACAGTAACTGAGGACCGTCAGGTATCCATCGGCAAGGTTGCAGTGGCCACGTTCCAGAACCAGGAAGGCCTTATGAAGGCAGGCGGCAGCTACTATGTGGCTTCCACGGGAGACAACTCAGGCGCCTGCTCAGCCACTGTGCCGGGAGGGGCCACCTCCTCCCTTATGAGCGGCTATCTGGAGGCGTCAAACGTGGACCTGGCAAAGGAGTTTTCGGAGATGATCACAACCCAGAGGGGGTTCCAGGCCAATTCAAAAATCATCACGGTCAGTGATGAGATATTATCGGAACTGGTTAATATGAAGCGTTAAAAGACAACTGCTTTCCCTGGTTCTTAAAAGGACCGGGGAAAGCCTTGGAAAGAGGGGCTATATGATTAAAGTCATCCGCCTGAACGGAGAAATACTCTACCTCAATTTATTCCAGATTGAATATATGGAGTCGATTCCGGAGACAAAGATAAAAATGATGAACGGTAATTATTACCTGGTAAAAGATACGGTTGATTCAATCATAAAACAGGAAGCGGGATTCCTGAACAACTGTATCAGCTTTGAGGAAAAATCAAAGTAAAGCTGAGGGCACAGGAGGCATCGTAACATGGACATAACAACATTGATTGGAATTGTAGTTGGCACTTTCCTGATAATTAACGGGATCGGAGCTGACAAATTGGGGAATTTCGTGGATAAGTCCAGTATCCTGATTGTTGTGGGAGGGACCCTTGCCGCTACGGTTGCAAGCTATCCGCTGTCCATCCTGATGGATATCCCCAAACATATCATGGTCCTTTTCCGCGGGAAACAATATAACATTCCGAAACTTGTTGAACAGCTGGTGGATCTGGCCATGATTGCGCGTCAGAGCGGCCTTCTGGCCCTGGAAGAAAAGGCGGATGAAATCAAAGATCCCTTTTTCAAACAGAGCGTGCTTATGATTGTGGATGCCAATGACCCGGATAAAGTCCGTTTTGTGCTGGAGCGGGAGCTGGAGAACATGATGACCCGCCATGACGAGGTGGCGGGGACTGTATGAAAAGGCGTCGGCCTATGCCCCCGCCTTCGGCATGATAGGGACCCTGGTAGGACTGATCAATATGTTAAAGGGGCTGAATCTGGATGACGGGGGAGGAGCCACAAATTTGGGACAGGATATGTCGGTGGCCCTGATTACCACCTTCTACGGAAGCGTGCTTTCCAACCTGATTTTCCATCCCATTGCAAAGAAACTGCGCATACGCCAGGACGAGGAGGAACTATACTGTTCCACCATCATAGAAGGAATCATTGCAATCCAGTCAGGAGAGAATCCCAAGTACTTAAGGGAGCATCTTCTGGCCTCCATCAAACAGTCCCAGCAGAGAAAGCTTTTGTCAAAGGCAGAAGCCGTCAGCGCCAAGGGCGGAGGTGTCGACAGTGAGGAATAAAAGAAAACGGCCCACCGACGGCGGCGGGAACTGGATGGATACATATGGGGATATGGTCACCCTGCTCCTTACTTTTTTTATCATGCTGTTTGCCATGTCCAATCTGAATGAGCAGAAGTGGGAGGTATTTGTGCGGAGCATATATCCCCGGTCCACCCAGGAAGTGCAGGAACAGGTGTCCATTAATTCACCTGTTGGTAATGCCGAGAGCGAGATGGAGGGGACGCTGGATGTTCCTGAGACTGAAACCCCGGTCGACATTGACAAGCTCTATCTGACCCTGGCTGAACGGATGAATGAGATTGGGATTGACGGTGTGACCGTATCCAGGGGTGAGGATTACACCTTTATTGTTTTTGAGGACAAGACCTTTTTTGACGGTGACAGTTCCATCCTGACAGACCAGGGCAAGACGACCCTGGATGTATTCTGTGATGTCATAGGCCCTGCCCAGGACGGAGTGTCGCAGATTAACATCATGGCGCATACGGCCCAGGGGAATCCGGACAGGCCCAACAATCCCAGGACGGACCGCATGCTGTCTGCCATGCGCGCCGCGGAGGTGTGCATATTCATACAGGAAAAAGGCATTATTAAGCCTGAAAAGCTGGTGAACATAAGCTACGGGCAGTTCCGCCCGGTTGCGGATAACAGCACACGGGAGGGCAGGACCAGGAACCGCCGTGTGGAGATACTGATGATTGACGAGGGCGCGGACCTTCATTCCATGAACCGGTATTACGATGAATACAACAGCGGTGTGAATGCGGACAGGACCGTGGTCACGGGCCAGGGCCCAGGATGCGGGATGGGTCCGGTCATGGGTTTGCGCCTGCAGCTCCCAGCGCTGACGGCGTGTCCACTACCATGTCTCCTGCGACGGACATTCCGGAGAGCGCGTCTGCTGAACCTGGTTTTCCTTCCGGGGATACGGCAAAAGAGACCGGAGGAACAGCGGCTGAATAAATTTAGTAAAGGTGGCTTTAGCAATGGCAGATGTATTATCCCAAAGTCAGATAGACGCGCTTCTTAAGTCCATGCAGGGCAGCGGGCCTGAAGAAGAGGTGCAGGCGGTTGAACAGAAGACAGAAGCAGAAGAAACAAAATACAGCAAATATGATTTTTACAGTCCAAGGAAGTTCACCAAGGACAAGATGAAAATACTCAACAGTGTCTTTGAGAATTATGCCAGGATACTGACTTCCCAGGTGAACGGCATATTCAGGGTGCTGACTGATATTACGGTTCTGGAGGTCCAGGAGCGCAGATATTATGAGTTTGTGAATTCGCTGCATGAGAATGACAGCATCACCATGGCTAATGCGGAAATCCAGGACAAGATCAAGAATAGTGTCCCCCTTATGCTACACGTCACCCCGGGGCCTTGTGATTACACTTATCAACCATATGCTGGGCGGCGGTGACGAGATTGTCAGGGTAGAGCAAAAGTACCGCTATTCGGATGTGGAGGTGGCCTTATACCGGCGGGATAGTGGAATATTTTGTCCTGGCCCTAAAGGACGGATTTTCCAATTATATCAATGTCAGCTTCAAGATCCAGAGGGTGGAGGAAAATCCCAAGCATGGTTCAGGAGGTGGGGCCTGGATGAAACAGTGGCCATTGTGCACCTGAATGTGGATGTGGCGGGATTGGCGGTTGAAAAGATAAAGCTCTGTATACCCGGGAACCCTGCTTGAGTTCATTTTCCATCTGATAGACAGCCGCAAGCACATAGCCAGGGGCTTTGCCTATGAGGACAACAAGGAAGCGCTCCTGGATCATATCCGTTTCTCCCCGCTTCCCATAACAGGGCAGCTGGGAACCGTGGAGCTGGGCCTTCGGGATTTGGCGCAGCTTCAGGTGGGCGATGTGATCAGCCTCAATAAACCCAAGGACAGCCATCTGAAGGTATTTGTGGGGAGACAGCCCTGGTTTACCGGAAAGATGGGAGTTTACAAGAAAAATGTGGCAATCCGTATAGAAGACAGAATCTATGCCGGGCCGGAGAAAGAGCGGGATAAGGAAATCCTGGATGAGTAAAAATACAAATTTAAAGTGAGGGAAAGCACAATGGAAAAGATTATGTTGGTAGATGACGCTGCATTTATGAGGATGATGATTAAGAATGCATTGACACAGAAAGGCTACAGCAATTTTGTGGAAGCCCAGGACGGGGCGGAAGCCGTGAAAAAGTATGATGAGGAAAAACCGGACCTGGTCATCATGGATATTACAATGCCCAACATGGACGGACTTCAGGCCCTTAAGAAAATCAGGGAATCAGATACCTCCGCCAAGATTGTCATGTGCACGGCCATGGGCCAGGAGAGCATGGTTGTGGACGCCATCAAATCAGGCGCTAAGGATTTCATTGTAAAGCCCTTTAATGCCGAGAGGATTGTCCAGACCGTTAATTCAATTTTAGGCAAATAAGGAGGAAGGAAGATGGCATTTTTAAGCTCATTTGATATCTGCGCCTCCGGCATGAGCGCGCAGCGTGTAAGGATGGATATCGCTGCTGAAAATATAGCCAATATCGACACGACCAGGACAGAAGCAGGAGGACCGTACCGGAGGAAGGACGTGATGTTTGAAAGCTACGGCGCCGGCTCCTTTCAGGAAGCCCTGATAAGCGCCTCCCAGGGAAAGGGCTTTGCCAGCAGGAACGCGGGAGTAAGGGTATCCGGCATTGTTGAAGATGACAGGGAAATGAAGAGGGTATATAACCCCGGCCATCCGGACGCGGACGCGGATGGATATGTCAGCCTGCCCAATGTGGATTTACTGAAAGAGACAGTTGACAGCATGTCGGCCACCAGGTCATACGAAGCAAATGTAACAGCCCTGAACGCGATGAAGCTGATGGTACAGAAAGCACTGGAGATTGGAAAGTAAAGGCACAGGTTAAGACTGATGATACAAGAAGGAGATAAAAATGGGCGTTAGCGACTTTAATGATATGGAACTGGACGCCATAGGCGAAATAATGAATATCAGCCTTGGTGCGTCCGCCACAGCGGTTTCCACCATGCTGGGCACAAAGGTGAACATTACCACACCGGTGGTGCGGGTGCTGACAAGCGATGAATTTGAGTTCAAGAGCCTGGAGCCGGCGGTAGGCGTGGAGATAGCTTATACGGAGGGCCTTGAGGGCAGCAATATCATGATGTTCCGCCGCAACGACGTGCGGATTATCGTGGGGATGCTCATGGGGGCTGATATACCAGATGAAGAATTTGAAATGAATGAAATTAATGTGAGCGCAATCTGCGAGGTCATGAACCAGATGATGGGGTCGTCTGCCACCGCGCTCTCGGAATTTCTTGGGAATCCCGTAAACATATCTACGCCTGTTTCTTTTCCGATTGAAAGTGAGAATGGTTTTAAAGAAAAATATTTCACCTCCGGCGTGAAGATGGTGGTGGTCCGTTTTTCCCTGGAGATAGAGGGAAAACTGGAAAGCGAATTCCTGAATATCATGTCGTCCAAGCTGGCAAAACACCTGCTGGAGCCCTTTGAAATCAGTTTCCAGCAAGCGGAACAGTACCAGATGGAGGAGGATGCGAGAAAGCAGGCGGAGGCAGAAAGGCAGGACGGGGAAGCGCATGAGGCGCAGACACCATCCATGCAGGAGATGCAGGCGGCGCCCGGACAGGAGATGCAGGCAGCGCCCGCGCAGGAGTTGCAGGCAGCGCCCGGACAGGAGATGCAGGCAGCGCCCGCGCAGCAGATGCAGGCGGCGCCTGGGCAGCAGATGCAGGCAGCACCCGCGCAGGAGATGCAGCCCCCGCCCGCGCAGACGCCCAACCAGCCCCAGTTCTCTGACGGCGCTGCCCGGACCGGGGCGCAGACGGTGCCGGAACCTGTCCGGGAGCAGCCTCAGTATGTTCCCCAGGAAGGGCCGGTCCAGCCTCAATATGCCCCGCCCATTGGCCAGCCTGTGATATACCAGTCCGCCCCGGACCCGGTCATGCTTCAGATCCTGAACCAGATGCAGCAGTCCCAGGCCCAGATGATGGAATTCATGAAGGACATGAAGGTAAAGGAAAAGCAGCAGCCCCCAAGGGAGAACATCCTGCTCCATCCGGTTAACCCACCGCAGATGGAGACCGGACTGGAAGCAGGGGCAGAGGAGCGTGCCAACCAGGAAATGCTGATGAAGGTCCCGCTGGAACTTTCAGTGGAAGTGGGAAGGACCAAGAAACTGGTTAAGGACATATTGGAACTGACCCAGGGTTCCCTGGTGGTATTGGACAAGATGGCAGGCGAGCAGGCCGACCTGTTCGTAAACGGTCAGTGTGTTGCAAAGGGGGATATCGTGGTGGTGGAAGATAATTTCGGCATCCGTATCACAGAGATTGTGGCCAGGGACCTGAACCCGGAGATCTTATGATGAACGACAGCTTTTTTTCATTGGCAGGCGCAGTGCTTACCGTGGGATGCATACTGTTCCTGGCATATTGGTGCAGCCGGCTCATGGGAAAGACATATATGAAAGCCACATCCGGGCGGAACCTTAAAATTATTGAACAGGTCCGGATCAGTGCTGACAAGCAGATCCTTCTTGTGAAGCTGCAGTCCCACATGTACCTTATCGGCGTCAGCCAGGCGGGTATCCAGCTGTTGGAAAAGCTGGAAGAGGAATACAAGGAACCAGAAGAAAGGGAGGAGACAGATGAATGATCTTCTTGCCGGCCTGAACGGAGGCAATGTCCCGGCGCTTGATTTGATATTCATGATTACCCTGGTGGCTTTGCTGCCGTCCATTGCGGTGATGATGACCTCATTTACCAGGACCATCATCATACTGTCATTTACAAGGAACGCCATGGGAATCCAGCAGACCCCTCCCAATACGGTCCTGGTAGGGATTTCATTGTTCCTGACCCTTTATATCATGAGTCCGGTCATCGGCAGGGTCAATGCTGAGGCTTATGAACCCTATACCCGGGGCGAGATAACCCAGATGGAAGCAGTTCAGAGGATGGGTGTTCCTGTAAAGGAGTTCATGCTCAGGAACACGGAAAAAGAGACCCTGGACCATTTTGTGGAAATGTCCGGAACCCAGACAGAGGAACATGTGGAGGACTATCCCTTTACCGTGGTGACCCCTGCTTTCATGACCAGCGAACTGAAGCGCGGGTTTGTGGCTGGATTCCTTATCTATCTCCCCTTCCTGCTGATTGATATCGTGGTAGCCACCACCCTGATGTCCATGGGTATGGTGATGCTCCCGCCCACCATGGTTTCCCTTCCCTTCAAGCTGCTGCTGTTTGTGACTGTTAATGGCTGGGAACTGCTGTTTTCCAGCATTGTCAGGAGTTTCCGTTAGGAATCCTGAGTCAGGAGGTAATTATGAGTAATTTACAGGTGCTTGACATCATGTACCAGGCATTCCAGCTGGCCCTGAGACTTTCCATGCCTTTCCTGCTGGTGAGCATGGCCGTGGGCGTCCTGATTGCCATATTCCAGGCCGCCACCCAGATTAATGAGCAGACCATGACCTTTGTCCCGAAGCTTCTGGCCATCCTGGCCATGATGGGGATCCTGGGCAGCTCCATGCTTGTGATGCTTCAGGACTTTACCCGGCAGGTGTGCGCCATGATAGCGGGAGGTTAACAGGGAATGCTCATCTTATTCTCCCTGATTGTCATGCGCATGAGCGGGGCCATTGCCTTAAATCCCATGTTCGGAAGGACCAATCTGCCCTCCTCTGCAAAGGCAGGCTTTGTGTTTCTTTTGTCCCTGTTACTCTATACCACCGGAGGTGCCGGCCTGTACCGTGAACCTGCCACCATGCTGGAGTACGGCGTCATGCTGCTGCTGGAGCTGTTTGTTGGCTTTACCCTTGGGTTTGCAATGGAGCTGTCGGTCATGGTGGTGCGTTTCGCGTCGTCCGCAATGGATTATGTGATGGGCCTTAACATGGCTCAGATATATGACCCCCAGTACAATACCCAGATGACAATCACGTCGGGAATGTACTATGCCTTTCTGATGCTGCTGTTTTTTGCAATGGACGGCCATCTCAGGCTTCTTGAGATATTCTACGGCTCGGCCCGTCTCATTCCCTTTGGGGCGGTGCGCATAAGCCCGGGGCTGGCAATGGCTGTCCTGGACATGTTCCGGCAGAGCATTGTCATGGGGCTTCAGTTTGCCCTGCCTGTGGTGGGAATGGAACTGGTTGCGGAGACCGCGGTGGGCATCCTCATGCGGATCATACCGCAGATAAATGTGTTTGTGGTCAACTTCCAGGTAAAAATCATCGTGGGCATGCTGATGCTCCTGTTCCTGTTTTCGCCCATGTCGGACAAATTATATGATGTCCTGGATTACATGTTCCAGTGGCTGGACCATATGGTCAGGCTCATGGCCTGAGGCAGGCGCAGGGAACAACCTTTCCCAGAAGGCCCGTGAAGGGGCGGATGAAGGGAACGGGGGCCGGAGAGGAACGGGGCCCGGAAAGGAACGGAACGCAGGAAGGGAGTGAGGGACAGTGGCCGGGAGCAGCGGACAGGAAAAGACAGAAAAACCAACCAGTAAGCGCCGTAATGACGCCAGGAAGGAAGGCAATGTATTCCAGAGCAAGGACATAACCACGGTCATCCTCCTCTTAGGCGTATTCTGGATGATTCGGTTCATGATGCCCTACATCTATAAGAATGTAAGGTCGTACATGGAATGGATGCTGGAAGGCGTGGGAAGGAATCCGCAGGAGCTTCTGTCTTCCCAGCTGTTTTCAGTGACCGTGGTCACCTTCCTGAAATGTGCGCTGCCCCTGCTTCTGGCCGCCCTGGTTCTGGGCATCCTGGCCCATGGGGCGCAGACCCGTTTCAACGTGTCCTTTCAGGTGGTAAAACCAAAATTCGGCAAGCTGAATCCATTTACAGGCATAAAAAAACTGTTTGCCCTGAAAAATGTCATAGAGCTTGTGAAGAACCTGTTTAAGACCACCCTGCTGTTAATCCTGCTCTATAACCTGATAAAGGGCGACCTTGTGCCGGTGGCCAGGATGATTGACATGCAGCCCCAGGTCTCGGCTGCCTATATGTTAAACATGGCCTTTGACCTGGTGGTCAAGGTCAGCATGGCGTTCGGCATCGTGGCCTTCTTTGATTTCCTTTACCAGCGCTGGGAGTATGAGCGGGACCTTAAGATGACCAAGCAGGAAGTGAAGGATGAATTCAAGCAGACAGAGGGCAATCCGGAGATTAAGGGACGGATACGGAGGATCCAGCGCCAGATGGCCCTCAGCAGGATGATGCAGAAGGTTCCCCAGGCAGACGTGATTGTCAGGAACCCCACCCATTACGCGGTAGCCCTTAAATACGACCCCAGCCATCATGGCGCGCCGGTGGTGCTGGCCAAGGGCCAGGATGAACTGGCCCTCAGGATTGTCAGGGTGGGGGAGGAAAACGGGGTTTATATCACGGAGAACAAACCTCTTGCAAGGGCATTATACGCCTCCTGTGAGTTGGACCGGGAGATACCTGCCGAGTTCTACGGGGCAGTGGCGGAAATCCTCCTCTATCTCTACCGGACCGGGCGCAGGGAAGATATGTTCAGATAAACGAATCGGATGGAGTTACGGATGAAGAAGATACTGAGTTATTCGGTGGTACTTTTTGTACTGATTATCATACTGCTGTTAATCATACCGCTGCCGGCCGGTCTGGTGGATGTGGCGATTATATTGAATATGTCCCTTTCCATGATGATCCTGGTAACGACCATGACCATACGGGAACCCCTGGAGTTTTCCATTTTCCCGTCCCTGCTGCTGGTGACCACCCTGTTCAGGCTGGGAATCAATGTTTCCACAACCAGGAACATCCTGACCAATATGGGGTCATCGGGCCAGGTCATCAGGGCCTTCGGGGACTTTGTGCTCAGGGGAAATGTGGTGGTGGGTTTCATCATCTTCCTCATCATTGTACTGATGCAGTTCATTGTTATCACAAAGGGCGCCGAGCGTGTGGCTGAGGTTGCCGCAAGGTTTAACCTGGATGCCATGCCGGGCAAGCAGATGGCCATTGACGCCGACTTAAGCTCCGGGCTAATAAGCGAGCAGCAGGCCAAGGAGCGCAGGCAGAAAATCCAGCGGGAAGCGGATTTCTACGGCGCCATGGACGGAGCCACCAAAATCGTCAAAGGCGACGCTGTCATGTCCCTGATTACAACGGCTGTAAACCTGATTGGAGGAAGCATCATCGGGATTGTCCAGTCCGGGGAATCCATAGGCGATGTGCTGAACACCTATTCCATCGCAACCGTGGGTGACGGCCTGGTGTCCCAGATACCGGCTCTGCTCATATCCACGGCCACGGGCATGATCGTAACCAGGGCCGTGTCCGAGGGAAGCCTGAACGAGGATATATCCAAGCAGTTCATGGCCCAGCCCTATTCCATCATGATCAGCGGCGTGGCCATGGCTGTCATGACCATGATTCCGGGCATGCCTGTGGTCCAGCTGGGAATGGTTTCCGTGGGGCTTTTAGCCAGCGGATACTACCTTTCCAGGAAAATCCAGGCTGAGCCGGCCCTTTTAGGCGCGGCCGTGTACCAGGAGGCGGAAGGAGAACAGGCGGCCCTGGAGGAAGCGGCGGCAGCCAGGCCCGTGACAGAGGATGAGTATTACAAGGATGTGAATAACGTATATAACCTTTTAAGCGTGGAGCCGGTGGAAATGGAATTCGGATACAGCCTGATTCCCCTGGCGGACGAATCCGTGGGAGGCAGGCTGATTAGCCGCATTGTGATATTCCGCAGGCAGTATGCCCAGGACATGGGATTTGTCATTCCTTCCATCCGTTTAAGGGACAGTTCCGCCTTAAGCACCAACCAGTACTGCATCAGGATAAAAGGCGAGGAGGTGGCCCGCGGGGAAATCCTTATGGATTATTACCTGGCCCTGGAGCCGGAACATCCTGAAAAGGAAGTGGACGGCATAGAGACCGTGGAGCCGGCCTACGGAATCCCCAGCCGGTGGATCCGGCCGGAGGACAGGGAACGGGCCGAGGTATACGGGTACACGGTAATCGACCCTCTGTCGGTCATGGTCACCCACCTGTCGGAGGTCATACGCCAGCATGCATTTGAACTGATTACCAGGCAGGAAGTAATCCATCTGGTGGGGAATGTGAAAAAGACCGCACCGGAGCTGGTGGAGGAGGCATTTCCCGGACTTATCCCATACAGCCTGTTCCAGCGCATACTCACCAGCCTGTTAAAAGAGGGGGTTCCGGTCAAGGACCTGGAAACCATCATTGAAACAATGGTAGAGGTTGTATCTGAGACAGGCCTGCCTGTAAAAGACATTGACACCATCGTGGAGCGCATAAGGACTTCCCTTAAGCGCACCATTACCCGGATGTACTGCGAGGACGGAAGCATGAAGGTGCTTACCCTTGATTCAGAACTGGAACGCACCATGGTGGGCTCCATTACAAAAGGAGAGGGAGGGTATTATCTGGCCCTGAACCCGGACATACTTCAGAGCCTCATACGGCAGATGGCGGAACAGCTCAGGAAGTTCAGCGGATTTACCCAGAATCCGGTTATACTGACTTCCCAGATTATGCGGGTGCATTTTTACCGCCTGATTGAGCAGTTTTACCCAAAGGTGCGGGTGCTTTCATTTAATGAAGTGGCAAATAATGTCCAGATACAGTCAATCGGCAGCCTGAAGTTAGAGGGACCGGGGCTGCAGGACGGCTGACAGTGAAGGATGATTTGATATGCGGCAGTTGGATGGATTGAAGGAAAAGACAAATGAAGAGCTGCTGGCCATGTATGACAGGGACAGGCAGCTGGAAGTAAAGCAGGAGCTGACGCTCCGGTATCTCTACATAGCCAAGGCAGTGGCAATCCAGATGCATAACCTGTATGCGGATTTCATGCAGATGGAGGATATCATCAACGAAGGCGCAATTGCCATCATGAAGGGAATCGAGCGGTATGACCCGGAACGGGATAACAAATTCGAGACATTTATTTCCAGGCGTATCAGGGGGATGATCATTGACATCATCCGCAAGAATGACTGGATGCCAAGGAATTACCATAAACAGCACAGGTCCATTGAGGACGCCAGGACAGAACTTTCGGACCGGCTGGGGCGTCCGCCCACGGATGACGAAATCGCAGGCCATCTGAAAATGGACATCAGGAAATGCCAGAGGCTTCAGAGGATGAGCACCATGGTAAACGTGCTTTCGCTGGACATGGTGACAAACAGGGAGGAGGAAGGGCAGTCGGTCCAGATACCCAGCGGCGACATGGACCTGCAGCCTGAAACAGCGTATATGAGGGAGGAAGCGGTCAAGACCCTGACAGAGGCGGTGAACAAACTGAAGGAAAAGGAGCGGATGGTGATTTCACTCTATTATGTGGAGGATTTAAACATGACCCAGATAGCCCAGGTGCTGAATGTCAGTGAACCGCGTATTTCCCAGATCCACAGCAGCGCCATCCGGAAACTCAAGACTTACATGAATACCTATATTTACGAATAGGAACAGGAGGAAACGCCATATGTACCAGGGATTTTACAATCTTACATCCGGAATGCTGACCCAGAGCCGGAATCTGAATGTCATCAGTAATAACATGGTAAATGTCCAGACATCGGGCTATAAGCGGGATACCATGGTCACCAGCACATTCCAGGAAGAAATGCTGTACCGGACCGGACGGCATAACAAGGCAAACCCCACGCCTCTTTCCGTCACATCCAAGATAAAGACCGCGTCCAGGACCTATGTGGACTATGACCAGGGAAGCTTTGAACAGACAGACGGAATCTATGATTTCGCCATTGGGGGCAGCGGCTTTTTCTGCATACAGACCCCGGCCGGGAGAGCGTTATACCAGGAATGGTTCCTTTGCCGTGGATGAGGAAGGGTACCTTACGCTGCCCGAGGCGGGCCGGGTGCTTTCGGAAGACGGCCAGCCCATACGGATTGACGACGAGAACTTCAGCGTGGACGCCGGCGGCAATATCACGGTGCGTGAAAGACAGACGGATTCAGGAGAGGATTCCCAGGAGGAGCCCCAGCTTAGGCAGTTAGGCACCATAAGGGTAGTTGATTTCGCGGGACTATGAGCAGCTGCACAAGGAGGACAACGGACTGTTCTCAACGGCCCAGGCGCCTGCGGCGGCCCAGGAGGAACGGCCCCAGCTTATCTGGAAGAGCGTGGAGAAGTCCAACGTGGATATGGTGGACGAGATGACAGCCATGATGACATCCCAGAGGGCCCTTCAAAGCGCGGCCCAGGTGCTTAAGATGTATGACCAGATCATGAGCAAATCCGTGACAGATATAGGAAGATTGTAGGGAGGATACATATGAACCAGTCATTTTACGTAGGGGCGCTGGGGAGCCGGGAACTGCACGGAAAAGCTCAGCGTGATTTCCAATAACCTGGCCAATGCGAACACCAACGGCTTTAAGCCCAAAGACAACCGTGTTTTCGCAGTTGCTCAATTATAACCTCAATGACAGTGAGGGCGCGGTGACAGAGCTGCAGGCAGGGGCGGGCATGAAGGTCCAGAGGACCTATACCGGCTTTGACACATCAGGGCTGACCCAGACAGGAGGTTCCCATGGATTATGCCATCCTGGAGCCCAATGCCTTCTTCATGGTGCAGGACCCGGCCACAGGGGCTGTCAGTTATACACGGGACGGACAATTCCACAGGGCGGAGCGGGAAGACGGATTCTATCTCATGACAGGCTCGGGCAAGCTGGTGCTGGACCAGAACCGGGAGCCACTTAAGGCGGAGGTCCCGGATGTGGATAAAATCCAGGCGGAAATGGGGGAGAGGAGGATGAAGACGAGATTGAGGACGAGGAGGATGAGGAAGACGAGGAAGATAAACCCAGGGTCAGCCTCTACACCTTTGCCAATCCAAGCCGTCTGACCAGCGTTGGGAATAACGAATACATTCCCACGGACCAGGGCGCCCAGCCCATCCTTTTAGAGAAGGCCTCCGTCACGTCAGGGGCCCTGGAGGTGTCCGGCACGGACATGGCCAAGGAAATGGTCCGGCTGATTGAGTGCCAGCGCGCATTTACCTATGCCCTGCGCATGGTGACCACCTCGGATGAGATAGAGGGTACCATTAATACCCTGCGCGGTTAATGACAGCGGGGAAATTGAACGGAAGAAAGCGAGGCACACATGAAAATCAGGAATTTTGAGGATCTGAACCTTCAGGAAGTGGACACGATGAGGGAAATCAGCAGCATCGGCACCAGCCATGCGGCCACGGCCCTTTCCAAGTTCCTCCAGAAGGAAATACGTATCACCCTTCCCCAGGTCAGCATCCTGGGATATGAGGACGCGGTGGACCGTATCGGCAACATTGAGGAAGTGGTGGCTGCCACACTGGTAAAGATGGACGGGGATGTGGACGGGTTAATGCTGTTTCTTTTCAACATGGATTTTGCCAATACGGTTTTGGGAAAACTTCTGGAAAAAAACTATACCTCCTTTGAGGAAATGGACGCATTGGCCTATTCGGCGCTGGAGGAAGTGGGAAACATCATCATCTGCTCTTATATCAACGCTTTTTCACAGCTGGTGGACATGAACATCCATCTGTCCGTTCCCAGCTCCACGGTTAACATGCTGGGCGGAATACTGACAGTGCCCATTGCCGAATACGGTTATGAGACCGATAAGCTGATGTATTTCAATGCAGATTTTGTCATGGAAGGAAAACGGCTTTCAGACTGGCTGCTGATGCTTCCTGATATCCGTTCACTGAATGATATTCTGGGGAAGCTGGGTGTTTAGGGATGACAGAAAAGGAACTTAAGGTGGGAATCGGGGACATGAAATTCACCAGGGATGAGGGCAGAATCATCACATATGCCCTGGGCTCCTGCATCGGCATATCATTTTACGACCCGTTTTTGCGGCTGGGCGCCCTGCTCCATATCATGCTGCCGGCCCATAACGGGGTTTCCGACCCCAATATTTATAAATACGCGGATTCCGGTATCCGTGAGACAATCAGGAAGCTTATGGCCTTTGGAATGGTAAAAGCCAGGACAACGGTTAAAATCGCAGGCGGCGCAAAGATGTTTGAAATCAGCGGAAACGCGGATTTCGGCAATATCGGCCAGAGGAACGCCGCCATGGTAAAGAAAATACTGGCAGATGAAAACATGAGGATTGTGGCTGAGGACACAGGCGGTACATATGCCAGGACCATGCTGCTGCAGCTGGAAAGCGGGGATGTCATAATCCGGACATTTGGGAAACCTGAAAAGCATTTATAGAAAGGAGTTTTTGTTATGCAGAAAGAGAAGGAAGGCATCCTGCTGGAATCCGGGACAAATGAAATTGAAATCATGAAATTCACTGTCCTGGGGGAGTTCTATGGAATTAACGTGGCAAAGGTAAGGGAAATCATCATGAGTGAGAAGGTAAAGCCCATGCCTCACGCCCACCCGGCTGTGGAGGGAATCTTCAAGCCCAGGGAATCCCTGATCACCGTCATCAACCTTGCGTACTACCTGTCCGGGACACGGCCGGAAAACGGGGCCAGGGATTTATTCATCGTGACTAATTTCAACAAAATGACAGTGGCCTTCCGGGTACAGGGAATCGAGGGAATCAGCCGCATTTCCTGGAAGGACATACAGAAGCCGGATAAGACCATTGCCAATGGGGATGAAAGCGTTGCTACCGGCATTGCCCAGTGTGAGGGGCCAGCTGGTCACCATCCTGGATTTTGAGAAAATTGTTGCTGAAATAGCGCCGGAGACCAGTATCCAGGTCTCGGAGATTGAGGCCATGGGCGACAGGCCCCTGTGTGAATCCCCCTATCCTGATTGCGGAGGACTCCATCCTGCTTAGACGTATGATTGACGATTCCCTGGAGCGGGCCGGATTTACCAACATCATGAATTTTAATAACGGACAGGAGGCCTGGGATTACCTTTTATCCATCCGGGATGACAATGACCTGTACGAGAAGGTGAACCTGGTTATAACAGACATCGAGATGCCGGAGATGGACGGACACAGGCTGACAAAGCTGATTAAGGATGACCCAAGGCTTAAAAAGCTGCCCGTGGTCATATTCTCATCCCTGATTGACGAGCAGATGCGCAGGAAGGGCAGGGAACTGGGGCGCGGACGAACAGCTGGCAAAACCGGAAATCGGCCATCTTGTATCCATTCTGGACGAACTGCTTAAGAAGTATGCCCAGGACATGGGAAAATTCCAGGGACAGAAAAACGCGTAGGAGGAAAAGGACATGAGATATGAGATGACAAAAGACCTGGAGACAGGCAACGCCCTGATTGACAGTGAGCACCGGCAGCTTTTCAAGGCAGTGAACGACCTGTTGGACGCCTGTTCCCAGGGAAAAGGACGCAGCCAGGTGGAATCCACCCTGGATTTCCTTGTGTCCTATGTGGCCAAGCATTTTGGGGATGAGGAAAAGCTTCAGGTACAGACCTCCTATCCGGGTTATGCTGCCCACAGGCAGTTCCATGAATGGTATAAAGGCGAACTGGCCGGGGCTGCCCGGGATATAAAGACCCAGGGCGCTTCCATTGCCGCGCTGAACAGTCTGAACCAGATGGTTGGAAAGCTGTTAATGCATATCAGGACAGATGACAGGAAGGTTGCCCAGCATGTAAGGCAGTCCTGACCCAGAGGGACGGGACAGAGGAACAGCGCATATTGATGGAAAGAAGATGAAAACAGTATGGATATAAGGAAAATCGTGGATTTGAATGAGTTCCAGCGGATACAGGACCTGTTTTCCGATGCAACGGGGCTGGCCGCCATTGCCGTGGATTCCCAGGGGGAGTATATTTCCAGGGGAAGCAATTTTACGGATTTCTGCATGAAATATACAAGGGGAAATGCCGAAGGCCTTAAGCGCTGTGAGAAATGCGACAGGGAGGGAAAGGGTTCCTATTTCTGCCATGCCGGGCTTATGGATTTTGCCGCGGACCTCATGATTAACGGGGAGAAGGTGGGCGCTGTGATTGGCGGACAGGTCCTTCCCCAGAAGCCGGACCCTGAAAAATTCCGGAGGATTGCCAGGGAGCTGGGTATTGACGAGGAGGAGTACCTGAAGGCCCTGGGTAAGGTGCCTGTCCGGTCTGAGAAAATGATACGTTCGTCGGCAGAGCTGTTTTCCACGGTCATGAACCAGTGGATTAACCTCAGCTATTACCAGAAGATAAACCAGTCAAAGATGCAGGTGTTTAACCAGGAGTCTCAGAAGGTCCAGGACGCGGTAGGGCAGATTAAGACCAAGACAAGGGAACTGGAACAGACCGCCACCATGGAAAAAATGCTGTCGCTGAACGCGTCCATTGAAGCAGGGCGCGCGGGCCGGGCCGGAGTGGGGTTCAGCGTGGTGGCAGAGGAAATCGGCCGGATGGCCAATGAATCATCTGCTGTGTATGAAGCAATCCATGAGCTGGTGGACAGTGTGGAGGAGTCCATTGAGAAGATGGGAAAAGTTGATTTTGATTAGAGGCAGCGCGGCCCTTATCACGGCGGCCCTTGTCCTTGGGGTTCCTGTCTGCGCGCACGGGGCCCAGGAGGGCACCTGGGACCGGTCGGAGGATGGAAAATACTGGATGTATTTCTATTCCCCCGGCAGTCCGGCAGAGGATGAATGGATTGAGGACCAGGGGAAGGAATACTACGTGGATTCCAAAGGCCGAATGAAGACGGGATGGGTACCGGACAAAAGAGATAAAAACAAGTACTACATGGGGGAAGACGGGGCCAAATGCTTTAACATGTTCACACCGGATGACCACTATGTGGGACCGGACGGTCTTATCCTGGAGTCCTTTGACACCTACCGGAAGGCTGTTAAAAAGCAGCTGGAAAGGCTGATGAAGGATAAGGCATATAAAGAAAGGGACAACGCCCTGCGCCCCGGTTTCATGCTGTGGGACATAAACGGCGACGGATACCGGGATGTGGTGGTGACGGACCAGGTGCAGCCGTCCGGACGGGTGGTCCTGACATCTGTATGGGATCCTGCGGAGGAAGAACTGGTGCCTGCCTCAGAGGCGGACCTGGACGGTCCCGGAGAAATCCTTCCTTTCCTATAACCAGGACAGCCAGTCCGTGTGGCTCACCATTGCAAAGGACAGTGGCGAGAGGGACTGCTTCCAGATGGAGGACAATGGTTTCCGGTTTGAAAGCGTATGGCATTTTGAACTGGAGTATGATGATTGGGGAGACCCTGTATATTATGTGAATGGGCTTAAGTGTGATTTGGAGGAATGGACCCTCGCCCTTGCCCGGGCTGACCAGGAAGCGGGCTCTCCGGTGACGGAAGGGCTGCTTCCCCTGGACGCGGAAACGGTGAAACAAGCAGTGGACCGCAGTCCCGGGGATGAGCTGCCTTTGTGGCAGCCGTAAAACCAATATCATATATAAAATAAGATTGAATTCGGAGGTAACGCTTTGGCTACTATCATAACAGTTTCCAATCAGAAGGGCGGGGTGGGGAAAACCACCACTTCCGCTGCATTGGCTGCCGGGATTGCGGCAAAAGGACTGAGGGTATTGGGAGTGGACCTGGACCCCCAGGGAAATCTGGGCTTCTGTCTGGGCGTGGAGACGGCCAATGGGCCCACGGTGCTGGACGCGTTAAAGGGCACGCTTCCGGTACAGGAAGCCATCTGCCGGACAGAATACTGCGATATACTGACCGCGGACATCACCCTCAGCAGCGGGGATAGAGCGGACATCCTCCGGTCTAGGGGAATGTATACTGAGGGATACGCTGGCACCGGTGATGGAGAAATACGATTACATCATCATCGATACACCGCCGGCCCTTAACCTCCTGACAGTGAACGCCTATGCTGTTTCCGATTACCTGATCATACCACTGGCGTCCGATATCTTAAGCCTTGTGGGGCTAGCCCAGCTTAAGGAAACCATAGAGTCTGTCAGGGAGAGCTTTAACCCAGGGCCTTAAGGTCATGGGAATCCTTCTGACCCGCTTTAATAAGCGTACCCTTCTCTCCAGGGATGTGCTGGAGATGGCCCAGCAGCTGGCGTCGCAGATTAACACGGTTGTGTTCCGGACCAAAATCCGCACCGGGGTGGCCATCGCGGAAGCGCCTGCCCACGGCGAAAGTATATTTGACTATAATCCAAGATCGTCAGCCGTAAAGGATTACCAGGATTTAATCCAGGAAGTTGGGGAGGCCATCCACATAAAGGAGGTGATGGAGCGTGCCAAGGAAGACCAATAAGACATCCCATGTACTGAACCTGATTACCAATGGAAGCGCCTCGGAACAAGAGGCTGCTGCAGATGAAAAAAAGGAGGAGGCCCAACAGGAGAAAAAGGATGCGGTGACCGGAGCAGCCCAGGGTGAGTCATCAAAAGAGACGGTCCAGGGTGGGTCGCCCAAAGAGACAGTCCAGGGCGGGTCATCAAAAGAGACGTCCCAGGGCGGGGCGCCCAAAGAGACAGACCAGGGTGAGTCGCCCAAAGAGACGTCCAGGGAAGCGTCGCCAAAAGAGGCGTCACAGGGTGCGGCCAATCCAAAAGAATCCATATCAAGAATCACGGCCAATGGCGATAAGACTGTGATTGTGGTAAATGAGACCAGCCAGAATGACAATATTTCCAATAAAATCCTGGACAGGCTAACGGACCAGCTGGAGGAAGAGATTCAGGGAAAACTGGATCATTACCATATGGTAAATGTGATGGAGCAGATTCTGATGCGGATGAACCTGAAGCAGTACCTGAAACAGTATGACGTATGTATGTGCAGCCGCTGCCAGGCGGATGTGATGGCCCTTATCCTCACCAGGCTCCCTGCAAAGTATGTTGTGGTGGACGAGAGTTCCACGGCTCCCATCATCGGATTCTATGAAAGCAAATTCAAGGTAAGGATCCTCACGGAAATCATCAAGGCATGCATGGATGTAAAAGAAAACCCAAGACACGACCGTTCCGGTCCCTATGACAAGTAAAGAGTGATGGATGAAGCGTTTAAAATAAAAAAGTGCGCAGGTTGATAAACTTGGGCACTTTTTATTATTTTTCTTCAAAACCCGCCGATAAATAAATTATAGATAGCAGGACTATGCGTTACCGGCAGCATGTTCCCTGTGCACCGGGGGAAACGCAGGAGATTGAAAATCATTTAGCAGCGGATGTGAGAGGAGAATACAGATGGCAAGTGTATCAGGAGCAACAAGCAGCCTTGGGAATACCAGTTTAAGAGGGTATGGCGGTCTGGGTTCCGGAATTGACCGGGATTCCATTATCGAGCAGATGACGGCCGGAACCCAGTCTAAGATAACAAACCAAAAAAATAAGATGACAAGCCTTGGCTGGAAGCAGGAGGCATTTCAGGCGGTGAGCGATAAGATGCTGGCTTTGCAGGATAATTATTTTTCCTTTGCGTCAGGCACCAACCTTAAGTATCCCAGCATGTTTGCCAAGAACCAGATTACGGCCATGGGGGATTCGGATATCACCAAGTTCGTGTCGGCCACAGGGTCTTCCAATATGCTGGACTATTTATCAATTTTAGGGGTAAAGCAGCTGGCCAGTTCCTCAACGCTCCAGTCTGCTTCCAAAGGCACTTCCTCCATCCATACAGGCATAACTCAGGACAGCCTTACCAATCCCGTGTATAAAAGCTCCCTGCTGCAGGGAAGACAGCTTAGGTTCGGGACATACAGCGGGGACCAGTACCAGTCGGCAGGTATATTTACCTTTCCTTCTTCCTATAAGGATAAGGATGGGGACGGCAAGGACATAACCGTGCCGATTGACTATACCATAGACCTGGATGCAGCCGTGGAAGTGGACGGGGTGTCCATGACGGGCGGAGAAAAGCTGGCCATGCAGCTGAACAAGGCATTGTCCCAGTCCGGCATCAAATCAGGAGAGGATTCTATCTCAGATGTGATGGAATTCGTATACGCAGATGGCAAGATGAATCTGCAGACCAAGGCAGGAAAGACCACCAATCTGGTGATTAACTCCAGTTCAAGCGCCCTCACCGCCCTGGGATACAATCCCCAGAACGCGGACGGAACAGACAAGACGGTTTCAGACGGAATCAGCCTCAGTGAATTTAATGCAAACCAGAAGCAGTTGAACGACACGTATGTAAACAGGCAGACCATGACGCAGTATCTTACCGGGAAAAAGCTTACAATCAGTTTCGGAGGCCAGACCAAGGAGATAGAATTGGTGAAAAGCGGCGATACGTTTGCGGACCTGGACGATTTAAAGGATATCATACAGGGCAGGCTGAACCAGGCGTTTGGTACGGACAATATTAAAGTGGCCGGAGGCACCCGTTATGGCGCGGATGGCAATCCTGTCATTGGGACTGACGGCAATCCTGTCATTGACCCGCTGTCCTTTGAACTGGGAAGCAATGCCTCGTCCAACCAGACACTTACAGTTACCTCTGACAACGCAGAAATCAGGAATGTCCTGGGAATACAGAAGGGAGCCAGCAATAAGCTGAACCTGGAAGGCAGCATCAGGGATAATATAGAGAAGCTGATACCTGGAGATGGGCCTGGCGCAGAGACGAAGCGGGCGCAGTTCCTTAACTCCCTGGAGACAGACGGCCTGGTGATTAACGGTGTGAAGATTAACGGCGTCACGGCCGATACCAGTATCCAGGGTATGATTGATAAGATTAACGCCAACAAAGATGTGGGGGTCAAGGCTTCCTACCTTAGCAGCACAAACCAGTTTGTACTGATATCATCTGAGACAGGCAGCGGCAGGGAGATTCAGCTGGAAGGGGCCTCCGAGGATATGTTCGGGGCCGTAAAGGATGCAGCCGGCAACTATACAGACGGAAATTTTGAAATGGGAAAAAACGCCCAGGTCCTGGTCAGCTACGGCAACGGAATCAATACAATGATTGAGAGTTCATCCAATACCTTTGACCTTGAGGGACTGAGGGTTACGGTGTCCCAGGAATTCGGCAATGTGACCCAGGATACCGGCGGGGTTTGGAATTCCGACCGGTCCAAGGCCGTCACCTTCAGCGCCAAAGCCGATGTGGACGGCGTGACCGAGACTGTCAAAAAATTCATCGAAGAATACAATGAGATGATTAAGGAAATCAATACCCAGGTCACAACCAGGCCGGATAAATCCTACGGGCCACTGACCGAAGAACAGCAGGAGGAGATGTCGGAAAAATCCATTGAGAACTGGGAGAAGAAGGCCAAACAAGGGCTGCTCTACAATGACGCCACCATGCGTGCCCTGAGCCTGGATATGCAGGGTGTGCTGACAAACCTGATGGCCAGCGGCGCCAACTACAAGGATCTGGAGGAGATGGGGATTACCATTTCCGATGATTACCTGGACGGCGGCACTATCACCTTTGACGAGGCAAAGTTCAAGGCAGCCATGACCAGCGACCCTGAAAAAGTGTCTGACGTATTTACCGGGGGCGGGGACATCAAGAAAGGGCTTGCCAGCATCATAGAGGATACCCTGACGCCTTACGCCACCAAATACGCCAACAGGAACGGAAACTCCTACGGCCGCCTGATTGAGGAGGCTGGTTCTGAAAAGATACCGCTTTCAATCATGAACAACCAGATTTATAAGGATCTGAAGGAAATGCAGAGTGTCCTGGATACGCTGAATGCAAGGCTTGCCAGTGAACAGGACCGTTACATCAGCCAGTTTACCACCATGGAGACATTGATTAACCAGATGAATAGCCAGGCCAGCTATCTGGCCCAGTTCCAGGCGTGATGGAAGGCATGCTGCATCTGTCAGGAAGGGAATGGAATGAACGGTTACCAGAAGTATAAAGAAAACAGCATATACTCCATGAGCGGTCCGGAATTACTGCTGCTGCTGTACGAGGAGGCAATCCGGCGCCTGTCAAAGGCAGAATACGCGCTGGAAGACAAGGAATACGGGATGTTTGAGGATTCCCTTTTGCGTACCTCACGTATTGTCCGGTATCTGATTGATATATTGGACATGCAGCAGCCAATCAGCCGGGACTTAAGGCGTATTTATCAATATCTGATTTATGATATCAGCAGGATTAAGGCCGGTCGGGAGCGGGAGAAAGAGGAGATAGGAAGGGTCCGCCGCATCCTTTCTGAACTGAAGGATGCGTTTGATCAGGCCAGCTTGAAGGTCAAGGATACACATGTGGTCCAGAACAGGGGAATCCTGGGGTAGGAGAGGATATGGCATTGGATTTGGAACAAATCATGCTCCTGTTGCAGAAACGTTTAAACGGGATGCAGGAAATGAAACGTCTTACAGGGGAACTTCTGGAGTCAGCCTCAAGAAATGACCAGGTATCCCTTGGATTGATTCTTCAGATGCGGGCCGACGAGATGGCCAGGGTGGAAGCTGCCGGGGAACAGATATGGCTGATGGCTGAACAGGGGCCGGAGGAAGCCGGGCAGGTCCGCTGGCTGATGTCGCAGGAGTTCTTAAGGACAGGTGAGCCAAAGGGATTTGAGGAGAGAAAGATTTTTGAGATACGGAGTAAGACCGCCTCGCTGTTAAAGGAGGTCCGGGAGGCGGACCAGCGCCTGAACCGGCACATTGGCGGCGGGCGGTCCTACTATGCATCTAATAAATAAGGAAAGGAGGAATTGCCATGACGGTTAACGGCATATCCGGCAGCAGTTACCAGTATCAGAATATGCTCAATCTAATCCGGCTATCAGGTACCGGACGTTCTTCCGGTTATCAGGCCGTAAGTCCCGTTAAGCGGGTGTCCTCAGCCACATCATCATCCAAGGCTGCCTATGAGGATATCCAGAATTTCCTGAAGGACTATCAGTCAAAGCTGACCGGGCTGGAGACAGCGGCTTTAAAGCTTACGGAGAGCAGCAGTAAAAATGTATGGAATGATTATCAGGTAACCACCACGGACAGCTCTGTGGCCGTGGCTTCTGCATCCTACCGGCTGAAAGGGGATACGGATATCACCCTGAATGTCCAGTCCCTTGCCCAGGCCCAGCAGAACGCCAGCGCGTCGCACCATGCCCAGGAACAGGCGGACGTGGGCGCGGATATGGACTTTGAGATTACCGGCCCCGAGGGCGGTAAGATATCTGTGTCCGTGGGAAGTGTCAATGAAAACGGCACGGCCAAGACTTATCAACAGATGTACCAGGAAGCGGCGGGGGCCATCAACGCCCAGTCCGGCGCAGGCGTCAGGGCATCTGTGTCCAATGTGGACGGAAGGATATCCCTGGTGCTTTCATCAGCCAGGGAAGGGGAAGCCGGCGGCTTTACGGTCAGCGGGAACGCCGGAGCTGCGTCCGGTATTGAGGATGCCTCTGTCCGGGCCCAGGACGCTGTGTACACGGTGACCGGGAACGGGATAACCCAGACCCTGCGTTCGGATACCAACAAAATCAGTCTGGATTACGGCAGGATTGGGGCGGAACTGAAGGGAACAGGCGAGGCCAGGGTTTACACCGGCATTGATGAGGACACCGTGGTCTCTGCGGTGGAAGACCTGGTGAAACGCTACAACGAGGTATCCGGTCTTCTGAAAGACAATGGGGACAGGGGAACCGGGGCAGTGTCACACCTGGCGTCCTTTGGGCGTGGGATGGCGGACGCCAAGACCCTGAAGGCGGTAGGGATTACCTACAATAAGGACGGAGAACTGGAATTAGACAAAGATACCTTAAAGAACGCCCTGGAAACAGATCTGGAAGGTACGAAATCCCTTTTGGGCGGGCAGTTTGGAATGGCGGAAAAGGCGGCCAGGCGGGCGGAGTCAGCCCTGTCCGACCCGGTCCAGAGGATTGTGGACAGCGACCTTGCCGCTGTTGCCAGCAGAAGGGAGCAGGAAACATCATCTGCCAACTTCAGGTATTTATCCAATTTTGCCAGAAGCGGGCCGTATAACATGACCAACTTCTATACGGTCGGCCTGCTGCTCAACACCCTGGCATAAGGGATGTGTTAGCAAAGCTGTACATACTTCATGTGCAGCTTTCTTTGGATTATGTCACTGCGATGGGAGGGATATATGGATCGGATAATATTTGAAGGACGTTTTCTTGTGAATCTGGCAGGCGGTATCGTGCGTCAGGATGACCTTAAGGCCATACACAGCAGGATTGACTGGGAGCATATGTACCGGACAGCTGATTACCACAAGATTGCCAATGTGGTGTATCTGGGAATACTTGGAAACGGAGAGAAGGTACCGGAGCGCTGGATGGAACGGTTTTTTGGGCGGTATCAGGAGTCGCTGTCATACAGCGATACATCGGAGGATGCTGAGCGTGAGATACTGACGCTTTTAGATATGATGGAGGTTCCGTGCATCATCCTGAGCACAAGCCGGATACGCCTCCTGTACCAGATACAGGAAATGTCGGCCAATAACCCGCTCAGGCTGAAGCTTGACGAGGAAAGTTATTCCCTGGCCAAAGGATATCTGGTGGATTTGGGATATGAGACGGAACGGATTTACAAGGGATACGGGGAACGCATGGAGCGTCCTTCCGGTTTCTGCGTGGAGCTGTACCATAAACTGCCCTTTCGCACACGTCCTTTTGGCAAGGGAATGCAGCGCATCATGGAGACTGCCTTCATAAGAAACTCCTCCAATTATGTGAGGACCATTTCCATTGAAAACCGCTATATTTTCATGGCGGCCCAGGCAGCTTACCATTATACGGAGGACGGTCTTTTAATCAGGGAAGTCCTGGACCTGTATTTATACCACAAGGCGTGGCGGGAGGAGATGAACCGGGAATACATCGCCGACCGGCTGAGAGAGTTCCAGATTGACGGACTGGCTGAAAAGATTCTGCACATTTCCTATATGTGGTTTGGCTCAAAGGAGGATATCCTGGAGGACAGCCAGCCTGAGGATATGGGGGTCTATGATGTGCTGGAGAACCGGATCCTAAGCCGGGGCGCAATCAGCCGGGAGACAGACCACCAGGCCCTGCGTCTGGCTTCTTTGATAAAGCAGGATATAGAGAAGGAGAGACGCAGGGACAGCCAGGCCATATTCATGGAGCGGCTGGAGGGGTACAGGGCAGCCTTCATGAGAAAGCTTCGCTGGCTTTTCCCAGAATTCCGATATATGTGCGCCATATATCCTTTCCTGGAAAAATTGCCTGTATTGCTGCCGGTTTACTGGGTCCGGCGGGGAGTACGGCTTATGGCAGGCCTGCTGGCAGGGAACGTGAAGGATAAGGATACCTATGAATGAAAGCTGTGCCCAGTCCTGTTTTCCTCCAGTTCCAATGTCCCGATTGCGTTCTGAATCCGTCCTGAGTCCCGGAGCGTGAAAACGGAAAGACGGGCATTGACACGGGCACCGTCTGCAAGGCGTATGGCCAGCCTGCAGGAGATGTCCTGTTTTTTGATGTAAACCGACAGGAAGAACCTGCAGAATTCGGCTTTATGATCTTCACATATGATTCCCTGTTCCAGAAACCCTTCAGGCGCGTGCAGCGGCCTGGATGTCAGGCCCAGAAGCCTGCAGGCAAGGGCGGAACACGTGGCAATGTGGGATTTGATATCCAGTTCAAAGAACGGCAGCCCGGGGGAATCCATGACAACCTGAAGCCCCTGCCTGCAAAGGCGGGCGTTATTCAGGCTGTGGTATAATTCAGATGCATCGGAAATCTTTGCATAGAGGATGGCTGAGTCCGGTTTCACGGACAGACAGTAAAGCTCTGCTTTGTAGAGGCGCGGATTCTTTCCTGCCTGGATGTATGTGGTCCGGCCGTCGGATGGGTTCAGCCTTGCCGTACGGCGGCATACGGCAAGAAAAACATCCGGATGCCTGAGCTTTAAAAGGGATAGCAGGTCATCGCCTGGGCAGGGTACGTCCTGGCTTCGTAACAGGGCGCAGAAGGCTTTATTTACATTTAATATGCTCAGACTGGATTCCTTCAGGGAAAATACCACCACAGCGCCTAACAGCAGTTCCGTTATCTGTTCGTTAATCATATTCTGGGAGAACAGGTCAAGGGTGGACACAAGCCCGTTGAGTTTCCCCTTCTGCGCACCCATATCCGTGACATCCAAAAAATTGCCTGGCAGCAGCTTCTCATATTCACAGGAGGGAATCGGCTTGCAGAACAGGAATCCCTGGGCGTAGAAACAGCCGATTTTAAGGAGGGTGTCCGCCTGTTTCTGGTTTTCCACACCCTCGGCAATGATGCGCAGGTTCAGCCAATAGCTGATGCGTATAACAGAGGAAAGGATGTAGTTGCTTTTTGGTGTGTCACAATTCAGAAAACGCATATCCAGCTTAATCACATCCACATTTGTGTCGGCAAGAAAGCTGAGGGAGGAGTATCCGCTTCCAAAGTCATCCATCAGGACAACAAACCCGGCCTGATGCAGTTTGTCAATGGTATTCTTGATGGAATCCGGATGCTCCGCATAAACGCTTTCCGTTATCTCCACTTCCAGCTGGGATGGGGAGAGATGGTACTTTTTCACCAGGCCTTCCAGGATTGCGGCCACATCCAGGCTGCCGATACTGATCCTGGAAGCGTTAACCGAGACAGGGATGGGAGGATATCCCTTTTTGTTCCACTGATGAAGATGGCGGCACAGGGACTCCCATATATAGCAGTCCAGTTCCTGAATCAGGTTATATTGCTCCAGTACAGGTATGAACTTGCCCGGGGAGATGAATCCGGCCGTGGGATGGTCCCATCGGACCAGGGCTTCGGCGCCGATTATCTTGCCTGAGGCAATGTTATATTTTGGCTGGAAATAAAGCTGGAAATCATGGTGTTCCAGGGCTGTTTTAAAGTCGGATAATATAATCTGTTCCAGCACGAAATTATTGTACATGGAATCACCGTATACCACCACATGCCGGTCATCTATGTCATAAATGGAGGACGCGGCCATATAGGCCTGGTTTAACAGGGAATGGGCAGCTGTTTCTGTCCCCTTTACATGACGTATACCGATGGAGGGCGGCGTCATGGTCGTGGAAAAATCAGAATATGCCAGGAAAATCTGCGTTGTCATGGATTTTTCTTCTGAACTTGGAAGAAATACAGAGAATGCATCGGCGTACACGCGTGATACCAGAATGGGCACATCTTTTTCCTGCGGTAGCCGCAGGTAGCTGGCTATATGGCAGAGAAAACGGTCCCCGTAGTGGGTTCCCTGCTGGATATTCATAAGCTTTAAGTTCTTGATGCTGAAGTAAATCAGTGAGAATTCCCAGTCAGGATGTTCAGCCAGAAGCGCGTCTACTTTTTTCAGATAGACCGTATTATGCATCAGTCCCGTGAGCTTGTCATTCTGTTCCAGAAGCAGGATGCGCTCCTGCAGGCGATGGATTTCATTTTTCATGGTTTTATCATCTGTGTCCATAAATCCCCCTTCGGTATAGCATATCAGGTATCATGCTTCTTGGTGGAGAAGATGCCTTTGCAGGGCGGCCTGAAGGGACCGGACCGAACTGGTCTCAGGAGCAAGGGAGGCCTTGTTCATCTTCTCTGCTTCAAACAGTTCCTCACGGACAACGGGAATCTGTTTTGGCGCCTCAATGGCAAGACGCACCCCGCTGGAAGCGCATTCCGTGATTGTGACCCGTATGTTATCACCAATGAGGATACTCTCATTCTTTTTTCTCCGCAGTATCAGCATATCCATCACTCCTGTCATCTGTATTTGGCGGCTCCAGCATGCCCGGAAAGGAACTTATCTTATGGCGGTACCCGTAGTCGGGATTTTCAAGGATGACCTGTTTTCCCTTCCTGGTTTTAGGGTTAATGGCAAGGGGGCATTTCATATTGACCGTGTTCTCAAGGTAGTTATTTCGGATAACGCATAGTGCATAGTAAGAGAGCTCCCCACTGTCTGACACATCCAGACAGGCGAGCTCTTCCTGGGAAAGTATGGGGGAATAGTCCGGTGACAGGAAGGCGGGGTTGATGACCACAAAGGCAATATCCGGCTGCTCCGTGGACTGCATCAGAAGCAGGGAACCCTCGTCTTCACTGAGACAGATCGGAAGATAGCTAGTCAAATTGGAAAAGCCGAAAAAGCCTCCGTTTATGGTAACCAGGTCTTCCTGGTCATATTCCACCTCTCCATAATAATCAGTCTGTATTTTCATAAGTTTCATGACTCCTATATCGATACGTTCATATTGGTTCCCGAAGAATCCTCTCGGGGAGGAATGTAGTTAAAACCACCGGTATACTCAAACTGTATACCAGGGTATTGTGTGACAATGGTCATGACAAGGGGCGGTACATAGGAAAGCTCGCCTTTTGCCACCCGCAATTCAAAAGAACCGCGCTGGATTGTGTAAGCGGCAGCTGCTTCTGAGGGAACCTGGACAGAAGGGGCATGGACCGGCTGATCTGTATGACTGGATACGGCTGCTTTAAAGGAAGCAGGGGAGGCAGGATTCCCGCTGGGAACAGGCTGCGGGCATAAAGGGAATGACTGGTTTCCGGTGGCTGACTGGGAAACCGCACCGGACGCGTCCCTGCCTGTTGCAGGCGCACCTGTCCGGGGCAATCCTGCAAAGGACGCCTGGGGCTGGCTGGCCTTGGTTTCTTTTGAGAAAGCAGCGTTCACCTGATTAAGGAAATCATAGTCCAAACAGCCAGCGGCGGCCCGGAACCGAGACAGGAAGGCATGATGGCGCACCAAAGCTTTATGGCGCTCCAATGCCATATTGTCTGTCGGAACCAGGCGTGCGTTCTGGGTGAACCGAATGGCCTGGAAGGGAACGGAAGAGACTTTTATAAGCTGTTCCATCATGGACACCTCCTCCCCGGGTATGGAACATAGTCAGGAAATCAGCTGTACCTTGCAATGTTTTTAAAATTATTCACAAAAGATTATTTCACAAAATCAAATAAGGACGACGACATCATATTAGAACCCACCCGAAGCGCCGCGTTATAGGACTGCTGGTAAGAAAACATCTCGGTTATGGCCTCATAGGGGTCTGCTCCCAGTTTCTCCTTATACTGTTCTGTCAGGGCGAGCTTGATGGTGGTCAGCTTTTCTTCAGTTGACTCAAGAAGGGAATACTTATTGCCCAGGTCGCTGTATACGGTGCTGACCGAATGCTCTGTTTCGGTCATTGTATCCATGACCGAACCAAGGGCAGAGGAGAAATCCTCCCTGCTGCCCCCGCCAATATAGTTATCGGAAGCAATGACAGCCTTGCCCACCAGTGCAACAGGACTGTTGTTCAGCCTGCTTATGACCTCATCCCTTGCCTGGCTGTCCGACATTGCATTCATAGCGCCGGCGGAAAGTCCGGTGATGAGGTTAAGCCCGCCTGTATTGGTGTCCAGAAGGGTATCAGGTTCCGAGATGTTGCCATACCCCACATCCATATAACCGGTTTCACGCATGGCTTTGACGATATTGTCCATGGTCTCATCACTGTCCATATTAGCAGGCGGGTTGCCTTTTGTGCCGCTGAATTCATATTGGTAGGTCCCGTCCGGCTGCTGGGTCAGGGTCATCACCATTTTGGTGGCAGCATTGTCCCCTGCAAAGGTATGGGAAAATGTTAACTCCCTGCCATCCGCGCTTAGGGTAAAGGGCGGGGTGGTGGTGTCACTGCCGCCAAATATGTAATTGTTCTGATACTGGGCGTTTAAATCATTGACCATGGACTGCTGCTTCTGGAGCAGGTCATCCCGGACTGTCTGCACAATCTGCATATCGCTGTTATTGCTGTCGGAGCGGACATACTCAATCTTTTTCTTGGCCTCGGACAGCCTGTTCTGAATGGAACGGGCCCCCAGCTCCTGCTGATAAAGCCGGTTCTTTACATTGGTGATAAGCCCCAGCTTGCTCAGGGTGTCCTGGTACTGGTTGTCTATTTTCTTGCCCTCATAGTAGGCCAGGGGATTGTCGGACGCTTTTTCGTAAGCTTTCCCGCTGGATACCTTATTCATGCTTTTATTCAGCCTGCCGTGTACATCATTGATGGAATTAGTGAAATTCCGGTAGTATGATGAGTTAGTGACGCGCATATTGTTTTATACCTCCATCATCAGGTTCTGTTTATCTTCCCACAAGGCCGGTGCCGCTGATCAGGGTGTTAAGTGCTTCGTCCAAAGCCGTCATGAGACGTGAAGCAGCATTATAAGCTGAAAGATAGGTCATCATATTGGACGCCTCCTCATCCAGGCTGACTCCTGATATGGAGTCCCTGGAATCCTGTATGCTGTTCAAAACCGTTACATTGGTTTTCAGGGCGTTGATGTTGCTGCTGGAGTCATTGGCCAGTATGGTGGATACATTATTCATATAATCCGCAAAGGACTTATTCCCCAATTCGGGATGGTCCTTTTTCATGTTATTCAGCATGGACAGGACCGTGTCCTTGGAACTGCCGTCTTTTTTTCCCAGATGTACGGTTCCATTGATCCATTCTTTGCTGATGCCGATGGTCAGGGCAGTGATATCAGCAGCCGGGTCGGTCCTGTTGGCGAGCAGTTTTCCCCTGACCGCCTTCCGCATTGGCATCGTTCATGATTTTGGCGAAATGGGAGGCCAGCTCATCCAGGCGTTTCATATAGTACTGATAACCCCTCACGTTATCCTGGACAGAAGAACCAGGGGCAACCGGGTCCCCGGTGCCCTTCTTGCCAAGCATATCCAGGCTGGCCTGTATGGAGCCTGATGCCAGCTGGATGCCGGTGGCAGAGGCTGATTTGGCAGTCTGGCCGCTGGAAGAGGCAGGGGTGAACTGGATGGAAACAGCCGTGGGGTCTGACGGGTCGCTGTCCACAGGGGTAAGCTTGCCATAGTTGCTGCCCAGGGTGCCTTCGGTGCCGTTGATAAGGGTCAGCCTGCGGGTAGTGCCCTCCGGGTCCGTGGTATCCCTGTATACAAGCTCTACCTTAAGGTCATCCGGGCCACTCCTTCCTGCTGATGATATTGCCCTTGGAATCATAATTATATAACTCTTTGGGGGCATCGATGATATGAGCCGGCGCGTCCGGATCATCCGGGTCCGCTACCGTCATCTTGCCATCGTGCTCCGCGTCTTTAAAATAAGTCACCTCAATGGGGATGTAGCTGGCCAGCTCATCCAACAGGCTGTTCCGCTCATCCAACAGTTCCAGGCTCTGCTGCCCAAGGACCTGATTCTGTTTGATCTGGTGGTTCAGATTCCCAATCTGGCGCAGGATGTCATTGACCTTATCCACGGCGCCCTGTTCGCTGGTGCCTGTTCCGTCCAGCTTGCTCAGCTCTGCCTTTTCGGCTTCTTCTATCTGGCGCGCCGCATCGTTGAGCAGGTTGGTAAGGGACTGCATACGGGAACGGAGTTCGCTTTCATACACAGAGTCATTGCCTTTATCCTGTAAGTTGGTAAGGGTGGACTGGACGTCGTCAAATGCGGTGCGGATTCCCTCAATGCTGCTCTCGTCCAGGGCTTTGGACAGGGTGTCCAGGGCTGTCTGGAGGGTGTCGGAATAACCGGATTTGTTAATCTGGGCCCTGTACTGGGCATCCAGATAGGGGTCCCGGATCTGGCTTACTTTATCCATGCTTACACCAAAGCCCACGGCAATCTGTGAACCGTTCATATAACGGGAAATGGGATTGCAGTAATTCAGGCTGGAGGTTTCAAGCTGCTGCCGGGTATAACCCTGCGTGTTCATATTGGAAAGATTCTGTCCGACTATGTCCAAACGCTTCTGGCTGGCCTGCAGGGCCGAGAAAGCAGTGGAAAAGCCGGAAAATGTGGCTCGTATCATATGGTATCATCCTCCGGATTGTTGTTGGAAGCGGCAGGTATCCGCTTATACGTATCGGTCATGGAAAAAAGGAAGAAGGTCCTTTGGCCGGATTGCCGTTTTCATCATAGCCCTCCCCGGTTGCGGCGGAGAGAATCTGGTTAAATTCCCTGAGCCTGACCTGAATCATCCGCTCCGCGGTTTCCTTAACCTCACGAAGATGCTTAATCTGGCTGTCCAGCCCGGGTGAACAGGGGGAGAGAGGCGGCCGGCCTGTTCCGCGGGTGGACTGGCTGAGAATCTGGCGGAAGGTAAGCCCTTTCCAGCCCATGGCTTCAGCCAGCCGCAGACGCTTCTGCTCCAGTCCCCTGAGCTTTAATATATATACCTGCTCACGCTTAAGGATTCCGTCCATCCTGTCATGATGGCCCAGGGAAGCGGTTTCCGCCTTTTCCTCCTCAAGCCTGGCAATACCCTCAATGGTATGGGCCAGCTGTTCAATGGAGCCGGCAAATTCCTCCAGCAGATTCTTTGTGTTGTTCTGATAATCCATGGTTCATTCTCCTTCATTAACGGTAGCCCAGTAATTTCTCGGCTATGCGCCTGGCGTCGGGACGATAGGTTCCTGACTCCACCTGCTGTTTTAAACTCAGCACCCGTTCGCTGCTTACACCGGCCTCCAGCCTGGCCGCGGCCTCCCTGGCAAGTACACGGGCAAAGGACATATCATCCTCGGGATAAGGGGACTTGTTAAGTGATATCTTATCATAATCGCCGGCTTCCCTGCCGGCAGACGTCTTTTGTGTGTTGGTGGTGGAGGTAATGGACCGGTAATCCGGAAAATCCGTGCTGCCGGTTAAAAATTTGATGTTCATGACACCCTCCTTTCATTCAGTGCTCTGATGGATTCCCTTTGCTGCTATACGTAATTTATCGGCGCTTTTTGACCGGGGATAAGGCAGTTTCGAAAAAAAAGAGATAAAATTTTTAGAAATAACCCTAATGGTTAGGGAGGACTGCGCCGATATATATAAAGATATAGACTCATTTTCTAAGTATAGTTCAGTACGGAGGTATTATGGCTAATATCTTACAGGTAACCGGTCCTTCCCTGAATCCGGACAACCGGAACATATCAGACAGCCAGAGGATTGCGGAGCAGGGGAACAGCCAGAAAATCCAGAATCCGGTGGACCCGTCCCGTGTTGTCAGGGCGGACGGGCAGGAGGAAGGAAAAAGCGGGGATGCCACAGGGGAAAGAAGCTATAGCATAATTGACTATGAAAGCAATTACGGGGCTTTCATAAAAAAGCTGGGGGAGGGCATGGGACTTCCCAAGGCTTTTGGAACAGCTCTTTTCCAGGGAAACGGCCGCACTGCTGTTCGGGGACCAGGCAGAGGTTGGGGAGCTGGTAGAGAGGCTGCTTTCCTCGGTCAGGGTGGATTCCCCGGAAGAACTGCTTTCCTTTCTTAAGGGGCAGCAGCTTTCCCAGGCCAAATTCTCAGGTCCTTTTTTTGACGGGCTGAGGAACATCCTGTATCAGGATGCCCCGGGGAGCATGAAGGAAGCGGTCCTGGCCTTTTTAAAGACATATAACGATTACTCGTCCGGGCGGGCCATTTCCTTCAGCAGATGCGTACCCTGACAGATGATATAAGCCATCTCCTGATGAGACCCTTCCGGGATGATTTCCAGCAGCTTATGGGAGGCATGGACTGGGAAGGGCGGCCAATGGGGACACGGCGGCCAACACAAGCTTCCTTAACAGCAGGCTGATTCCCTTTCCTGTCCAATTATATATCCAGGACCCATGATTACGGGGCTGTGCGGGACGCTGTCATGCATCTGATATTCCATGCGGTGCGCTATGAGAACGGAAGCATGGACCGGCTGCAGCAGCTATTTGACCGTTTGGCGGGAAGCCGCGGCGTGGAAGCTTATTTTAAGGACAATGCAATGCCTTCTATGGACAGCATACTGAGCGCCCATGGACAGTCAAAAGAGAACGGTTTTGCAGATACATTTTCCTCCCTTCTGTTAAAGGGTGCCAACGGGGAGGCGGGACTGGAGAATATCCAGCAGTTTTATCAGATCATGAACGGAATGCTTCTGAATGAAAGCGTATACCTTCCCCTTCTCCATATCCTGTTCCCCGTTCCAGTACCAGGGAAAGAACGTGATGTCGGAAATCTGGGCGGACCCGGACGCGGGCGGGGAAGGTGAAGATGGGGGCAGGAAGATAAAGATGCTGCTCCACTTTGATGTCCAGGGGTTTAGGCAGGTTTGAGATGCTCATGATATTTAAGGACAGGGTTGGTGGACATGCAGCTAGGGGTGCCGCCTGCCCTTGCAGGCCAATCCGGGGTCATAGAGGAACAGGTGGCCGGAATCATGAAGAAGAACGGCCTGGGCCTGGGCCGCATGCTGGTAAGGGAAAAAACAGGCAGCCTGTGGATTGAGGATGTGTTTCCGGAAATAAGGGAAAAGGAGAGGACCATCAATGTCAGGATTTGAGGAACTGATGAAAAAGAAAGCCGTTGCCCTTAAATATGACGCCCAGAAAAACGGGGCGCCTGTCATTGTGGCTTCCGGTATGGGGTATATGGCGGAGAAAATCACGGAAGCCGCCATGGAGGCGGGGGTCCCTGTATACGAGGATGATTCCCTTGCCACGCTCCTAAGCCAGATGAAGCTGGGGGCGGCCATCCCCCAGGAATTATATCAGGCTGTGGTAGACATATACATATATTTCCTGGGATTTGTACCGGAGGGGGATTCCGGAGGAACAGGAAAGAACCGCTATCCCGGAACAGGATGATAGCAGGGAAACGATATAAGGAGGAACAGCGGATGCCAAACAGGTGGATTAAGGGCGCAGCGGCCGTCATACTGGCCTGCTGCCTTGCGCAGGGGGGCCTCATCACAGCTATGGCAGCCACCAGGCCCATCAAATCAGTGAGCATGCGGGTGAATTCCAAGCTGGAGGCCGGAAGCATCCCTGCCCGGCATAGACATCGGGACAGGAACACCCGGAAAAAGGCAAGGTGATGGTGTCGGGAGGCAACAGCAAGTATCATGTATCCAGGGGCGGAATGGGTGGATAAGGCCGGGGAGGAGCTTAAGTCGGCGGACGAGCCCAGGATGAAGGTCACATTGGAGCCGGAGGATGTGGGGGAGGATTATTTCCTTGCAAGCTATAAGTCATCGGAGGTCAAAATCAGCGGGAGGCACCTTTGTGTCCGCAAGGCGGGACGGGGACAACCTGGTGGTGACCCTCAGGGTAAACGGGGTAAAGGGAGAATACAATCCTCCTAAGGATGCCTTCTGGAATGAGAAAAACCTGGGCGAGGCCAAATGGGACAAGCCGGAGAATACCTCCGGATATTATGAGCTTCAACTGTTCCGGGACGGGAAGTCCGTCCACAAGGTGTCCAAAACATCAGCGGTCAGGTACAATTTTTACCCGTACATGACAAAGGAAGGGGATTATACCTTCAAGGTAAGGACCATACCGTCAACGGATGTACAGGTGAAATACGGGAAAAAAAGCGAGTGGATTGAATCCGGGGAGCTGCAGATTACAGACCGGTATGTATCGGATGGCAAGGGGCAGCAGAAAAAGGACGGCTCCGTAATCCGGGGAACCGCGGACACGGTTGGCTGGGTAAAGGAAGAAGACGGCTGGCATTACCGTTATCCGGACGGCAGCCTGGGCAGGGGCGGCTGGGAGCTGATTGATGGCTTATGGTACTATTTTAACATGGACGGCCTTATGCTTAACGGCTGGCAGAATGTGGACGGGCGGTATTATTATCTCCAGCCCGACGGGCAGATGGCAGTGGGATGGGCCAGGGTCGGTGAGAAATGGTATTATTTCCGGCCGGAGGAAGAGGCCGGGGAACCCGTGGGTTCCATGGCCGGGCCGGGCTGGAAGGTGATTGGGCCGTACTATTACTATTTTAATGATGACGGCTCCCTTTATACGGGATGGCTTTCACTCAACGGAAAACGGTATTATCTGAACACGGTGGACAACAGCCTTCAGGGCGCCATGTTCACGGGATGGATCATAAGGGACGGCCAGACCTTTTATGCGGATTCCAACGGGGAGCTGGTGGAAGGCTGGTGCCAGATAGACGGGAACTGGTATTATTTTCATCCGGGTTCATACGAGATGGCAAGGGATACCCGGATCAGCGGATTTTATGTGAACCAGGATGGAATATGGACACAGTAGCAGGAGGTGCTTTAATTGAGGAAAAACAGAACACTGAGGGCGGCCCTGGGGCTGGGGGCGGCCATGTCGCTTTGGATGGGACTGTATGCATACGGCGCTCAGTCCAGTGTGATTGAAAGCGTGAACGTCAGCTTTAAGACAATCTATGGGGAGCCGGAGGAGATATCTGAACCGGAGGTTACGGTCAGCGGCAAAAGCTGCTCCCTTGGGGATGTGCAGTACCGCACGGATTATGACAACTGGAAACCGGGGCGCAAGGTCCGGGTGGAGGTTACGGTGGTGGCAGAGGACGGAAAATACTTTCCCGCCACCCTGAACCGCTCCAAATGCAAGGTCACGGGCGCTGACTTTGTGTCAGCCAAGGCCCTGGATGATTCCAGCCTTCAGGTGAAGGCGGATTACCGGCCGGTCACGGTGCTGGGCGATACACAGAAAGCAGGCTGGAGCAGTACCTCAAAGAAAAAGGCCGTGTGGAAGTCCGTGGAATACGCGCCGGGTTATACCCTGACCCTGTACGGTGATAATAAGGTGGTTAAAAGGATAACCGTGGAAAGCAACAGCGTCAATCTGGCCGACTATATGACGGACATGGACAAAACCTATTATTATGAAGTGAAGGCAGTGCCTGTTACCTCGGATGAGAAGAAGTATCTGAAGGAAGGCCAGTATGTGACCTCCACGGACCAGGAGTTTGACTGGGAGGATTACGAGAAGGAAGAAAAGCGCAGCCAGGGACCTGGGGACGGCGGTTCCTTTAAAGGGGATAATTATGTGATGCCGGACGGTTCAAAGGCAGCTGACACATGGAAGCTTGTTTCCGGCAAATGGTACTACTTTGACGGCAGCGGCAGCCGGGTAAAGGGCTGGTTCCAAACAGGAGGCAGATGGTACTACATGGACCAGAACGGTGCCATGTGCATGGGCTGGCTCAGTCCCCGGGGACGGATTCTGGTATTATCTGGGAGAAAATGGGGACATGCTTACGGGCTGGATACAGCCAAGCCCTGGAACGTGGTATTATCTGGAGCCGGACGGGCGCATGAAGACAGGATGGCTCAATGACAACGGAAGCTGGTATTATCTGGACAGCGATGGAAGCATGGCTGTGAACCGTATTGTTGACGGCTGGAACATAGGCCAGGACGGAAAGGCTTCAAGATAAGGAGTACAGGGGGGCGGGAATAAATATTGAAAACCGCCCCGGGATGAAAGGAGCAGGATAAAATGGGTTTAATCACATCGGCTGCCCAGGCTCAGGCCGTCAGGCAGCAGGGGGAAGGAGCTGACGGCCGGGTTTCTTCCCGGGACAACGCCTTCCGGAATGTGCTGAAAAACGGGATTTCCGGCGCTGTCCAGGACATGGATGCCATATTTGAGGAGGCGGCGGCCAGATACAGCCTGCCGTCCAAGCTGATACGGGCAGTGGCAAAGGCGGAATCTGATTTTAACCCCAGGGCCGTATCACATGCGGGAGCCATTGGGGGTGATGCAGTTAATGCCTGGGAACAGCCAGGAGCCTGGGGGTATCGGACCCCTATGACGCCAGGCAGAACATCATGGGCGGGGCCAGGTATCTGAAGGAAAACCTGGACCGGTTCGGGGATGTGAGCCTGGCCCTGGCCGCGTACAACGCAGGGCCGGGAAGCGTCCAGAAATACGGAGGTATCCCTCCCTATAAAGAGACCCAGAATTATGTCAGGAAGGTAATGGCGTATATGGGGTGAGCCCGGCCTGAAGGCGGGGAGGACCGTTACGGCTTCCAGTGGCAGCAGCCAGTACCCTGCCATGCTTTATGCCATGAATATGGGGACAGGCAGCCGTATCCTGTCATCAGGGTCCGGCGGCAGTTCCCTTGGCGGGGGAGGAGGCCTGGCACTCAGTTCCCTTGGCAGTGGGAGGAAACCTGGCCCTCAGTTCCCTGTATGGAGGAAATATCACCGGCAGCAGCCCCTCTGGCCTCATCTGCATGGATGGACAACCTGTCCATCCGCCAGGAAGGGGACAATATAGTCATGGACAAGGAAAGCTTTTGCCAGCCTGGTGCAGATGATGCGGATTCAGATGATGATGAATGCGGACCGGGAAGTGGGAGCGCTGGTATAAGGGCAGGAGGAGTAACAGGAACATGGTATTAAAAGATTGCAGCAGGTGTATGGTTTACACCCCAAAAGGACAGCGCCTGTCAGAAGCAAGGGTCGTTCATGCAAAGGACAGTGTCACACTGTTCTTTTCTGATTATAAGTTTCAGGATTCCCGGTTTCAGGCCAGGGTGGATTTTTACGACGACCAGTGCGGCCTGATCGTGGCCAAGTGCGAGGTCACCATACGGAGGAATCCCGCGTATCTGGAAACAGGGGAACCGTGGACGGCTGACTGCCGTATCCTGGATGTGAAGAATGTGGTCCAGCGCCAGCGGGATATACGGGCCAAGGTCTATCTGGAGGTGGAGTTTGAGCTGAGCAATGGCAGACATTTTTACGGCACCATCCGCAATCTCAGTGCTGGGAGGGCTGTATATCACCACGGTCCAGCCCCTTAAGAGGGGGGATGTCATATCCTTCTCCTATTGTTTCCGAACCCTGGAACGCAGGTTCAATGTGGTTATCCTGTGGGCGAAACGCGCAGAGGGCGGAAGATACGGATACGGCTGTAAATTTTTAAGGCTGACGGACGGGGCCGAGGCAGCCATCCGCTCCTTTGTATACAAAAGGCTTCTTGATAAGAGAAAGGGCATTACATGAAGATAAACCTGGTGATGATTGTCAGGAACGAGGAGCGGTCCTTAGAGCGCTGCCTGAAAAGCGCAGAACATCTTGTGGATGATATAATCATAGCCGACACCGGTTCCGCGGACAGGACAAAGGAAATTGCACGAAACGCAGGGGCCCTGGTTCTGGAATATGGGTGGACCGATGATTTTTCCGCTGCCCGCAACTTTGCCCTGGACCATTCGGACGGGGACTGGAACCTGGTCCTGGACGCGGATGAGACCCTGCGCCCTTATTCCAGGGAAAGGCTGGAAGAACGGATATCCAGGCTGTGGGCTGCATGCGGACAGGCGTGGATGGGAGCCATTACCAGATACGATTCCTACCATGACGGTGACGGAATCAGTGTCAGCACCTCCCTGATTCCAAGGCTTCTTCCCCGCGGTATAAGATATGCGGGGAATCATCCATGAACAGCCAAACACCGGGATTGGGTGTTATCCCGCTGCTGCTGGAGGCGGACCACGACGGGTTATCTCAGTGGTGATAAAGGGGAGAGGAACCTGCCCTATCTTGAGAAAGCGGCCCGTATGTATCCCCCAGGACGCATATTACAGATTCCAGATGGCGGCCACCCTGCGGAATATGGAACGGCTGAAGGACAGCCTTGACTGGTTTTGCAGCTTTTATGAAAACGTACCCGGACAGGCAGGATACCGGACCGAGGGCATCCTTTTATACCTTTATACCCTGTTGGACCTGGGCGGGCCCGCCTGTCTTCATGAGGCGGGGGATATCATCGGGCGGGAGAAGCCCGTGCTTGGGAAAACGGGCTGATTTCTGTTTTTTATGCGGGCTTTTTTATATGAAGCTGGTGTTGTTGGATGTGAGACAATACCAGCATCTGCTGCCTGAGATAGAAAAAAATTATCTGGAGTGCCTGAGGATAGGGGAACACCCGGAACAGGGGGGAGTGGTTGGCACGGGATCCTTTAAGGCGGCCTATAATCTGGGGCTTTGGTATGAAGTGTCGGGCAATGGGGAAAAGGCGGCGGGGTATTACAGACAGTCAGCCCTTGCAGGATTTGGACCGGCTGCAAAGCGGCTTAAGGAAATGTCTGTGAAAATGGGCCTGTGATGCATCCGGTATGATTTTTTGTCCAAACCATCAATTTTTTCTTATGAACCGGGAAGAAACGCCGATAAACATAGTAATGGAAATGATGAAGCATATCGGTGATTCTCTATAGATATAAGATATATGCCGAAATAGATACGGAAAGGTGGAATGGACAGGTGCAGATACAGAACAACATAGCATCCGTGAATTCATCCAGAAATCAGAAAATCATTAAGGGCAAACTGGATAAATCCTTAGAAAAACTATCCTCCGGATTCCGGATTAACCGGGCCGGGGACGACGCGGCCGGATTGGCCATTTCTGAACTGATGCGCAGCCAGATCAGGGGCCTTGACCAGGCCATGCGCAATGTAAATGACGGCGTAAGCATGACCAATACAGGGGAAGGCGCCCTGACGGAAATACACTCCATGCTCCAGCGGATGAAGACACTGGCCGTGCAGTCCGCCAACGGGACCTATAGCTCCGTGGCCAGGGAAAATATCGAGTCGGAGCGGCTGCAGCTGCTGGACGAGATTGACCGGATCAGCCAGACCACGGATTTTGACGGTATTCCTTTGTTTAAGGAACATCCCGGAAATCTTCCTCCTGGATATGTACCCCCTAAAAAGGAAGGCGATATCAGACTCCAGATTGGGCACTCGGAAGCCGAGACCCTGGATGTGGAGCGGTATTACATGGGAAGCAAGGAGCTTCTTTTAAAGGATATGGATTTTACCACGGTGGACAATGCCAACCAGGCAGTGGATACCATTGAGGACGCCATTGAGGCGGTGGCGGATGTGAGGGCATCCTTTGGCGCGTCCTTAAACCATCTGGAGCATACCAACAGCAACCTTGGGGTGACAAAGGAAAACATGACAGTGGCTGAGAGCCGTATCCGGGACACCGACATGGCGGAGCAGATTACAGCCTATACCACGGAGAATATCATACTCCAGTCCTCCAATTCCATGATGGTCCACGCTAACAGCCTGCCGGACCTGGTGATTCGGCTGCTGCAGGGATAAATCAGGTTACAGGGATAAATCAGTCGCAGGGATTAACCAGGATTTACATGGAAGTTTTTTAAAGAAAAATCATACAAACCCTTATATATATTTTGAATTTGACGATATTCAGAATGTAAGGCAGCTTAATATAAACAGAGCTTTGCAGATACGTTTCATAAAGGGCCCTTATGGACGTATGGGCGGGGACAGGGAGGTTCCTGCCGGATATATTTAAAATCAAGGAGGAAATATTTATGGTAATTCAGCATAATATAGCGGCAATCAATTCTTACAGAAACTTAGGCACCAACCAGAGCGCATTGAACAAGAACCTGGAGAAACTGTCATCCGGTTATAAGATTAACCGTGCAGGCGACAACGCTGCAGGACTTGCTATTTCTGAGAGCATGAGATCCCAGATTAACGGCTTAAACCAGGCAGCAGCCAATGCCAACGATGCCATCGGTCTGATTCAGACAGCAGAAGGCGCCCTGACAGAGGTTCACTCCATGCTTCAACGTATGACAACCCTGGCAACCCAGGCAGCAAACGGTACATACAACTCTGTTGCCCGCGGCAACATCCAGTCCGAGATGAACGAGCTGATAGCAGAGATTGACCGTGTTGCCAACAACACGGACTTCAACGGTATTAAGCCGTTACAGAACGCCAATGGTTATGACGCCGCAACCCGTCCTGGCGATAAGAGTCATAAGATGACATTCCAGATTGGCCCGACAGCTGGTGAGACCATCCTGGTCAGCGGACAGTCTATGACAGTTTCAGGTATATTCTCTATAGCCGGTGGTGGTGCCTATGCGGGTAAGGTTGATCCCAGTAAGGTGGGGACAAAGGATCATATCCTGTATGTTGGTGAAAAGACAACAACCTATGCCAACCAGGCCATTACAGCCATTAAAGACGCCATTGATACTGTATCTTCCTACCGTGCTAAGCTGGGTGCTGCGCAGAACCGTCTGGAGCACACCATCAGCAACCTGGAGGTTACGTCTGAGAACATCACAGCAGCTGAGAGCCGTATCCGTGATACAGACATGGCTGATGAGATTACAAACTACACCAAGAACAATATTCTTCTGCAGGCTGCCCAGTCCATGCTTTCTCAGGCAAACGCGGCTCCTCAGGGCGTATTGAGCCTGTTACAGTAATTTTTGAACAGTGATTGATACTGGTTCCACCCCGTGTGGCGGAACCAACTTAAGAGAAAGCCATTTCAAAAGCCGGAAGCTGCGAAATGGCTTTCTCTTTTACAGACATAAGGTATGGAGGCGTTATGTTGGAGAGACAGAGCGGTGTGCGCATTTCCCAGTGCATGATTGTAAAGGATGAGGAAAATAACATAAAGAAGGCGCTGTCGTGGGGAAAAGGGATTGTCTGCGAACAGATTGTGGTGGACACGGGAAGCAGGGACCGGACCGTCCAGATTGCAGAATCTATGGGGGCCAGGGTATATCATTATACCTGGACAGATGACTTTGCCGCGGCTAAGAACTATGCCATCAGTAAGGCAAAGGGAGAGTGGATTGCCTTTTTGGACGCGGATGAGACATGGGCGCCGGGAGATGAGAAGAAGCTTCTTAAGATATTAGAGCAGCTGGAGCCTACCAGGGCTGAAGGGATAACAACGGGATTGATGCTGTTGGATGATGGTGGGAAAGCCGCCGCCGCGGGAACCCAGATCCGTGTCTTCCGCAACCGGGCCAATCTGGGCTACCGGAGAAGAATCCATGAACAACTTGGATGGTTGGACGGGACTCCTATGCATATCGCCGACGCCACAGGGGAGCTTTCCATTCTTCACAGCGGTTACAGCGGATCTGTCTGGGAGGATAAGAAGGTAAATGGAAGAAATCTGAAGCTGATCCTTAAGGAGCTGGAGGACCATCCCGGCGATCATGAGATGATGGGGTATTTGGGAGATGAGTACTACGCGGCCGGAGATTTGAACAAAGCGGAGTCCTGGTACCGGGAATCCATTGCACGCATGCCGTCTCTGCTGGATGAAAGGGACCAGAGGAGCGCGTCCACTTTTACAAGCCTTCTGCAAATTATGGAAGAGAATGGAGGCGGAATTGATGAGATGAAGCTGATTTATGAGAAGGCTGTGAAGCTGCTTCCAAAGGAGGCTGACTTTGACTATATCATAGGTAATTTTATTATTGCGGACCAGGACTTCGGGAGGGGAATGTTTTACCTGGAACAGGCTCTGAACAAGCTTCAATGTTATGGCAGGAATAACCGGTCCATGCTCACAGGCAGCCACCTGGAGGAAATCTATGAAAAATTGGCTTTCTGCTGCCTGAAGACGGGAAAGGGGGAACGGGCGGTGAGCCTTAGCATTGCCGTTCTCAAGTCCGCGCCCTATTCCATGAAGTCTCTGTATGTCCTGCTGGAGGCATTCCGGGGGGATGGGGGCTGCTCTCCTGTGGATCCACGGAAAGTGATGGGTATACTGGAAAAACTCTATTGTCTTGATTCCATGAAAGACAGGCTGTTTGTCCTGAAGGCATGCTCTGAGCTGGAGTGGCCGGAGCTGGAGGCATATATAAATAAGCGGTTTACAGCGGAGGAGCTGTCATACATCCGTGCGGCATGGTCCGGCGCAAAACCTGCCTGTCCTGATGAGAAGAACATATAGAGAGGGAGGAACGTAAGATGAGATGCGAAGATGTGCGGCTTTCACAATGCATGATTGTCAAGAATGAGGAAAAAAACATTGAGCGGGCACTGTCCTGGGGAAAGGACATTGTGTATGAGCAGATTGTGGTGGACACGGGAAGCACGGACCGGACCGTTGAGCTTGCCCGGGCCATGGGGGCAAAGGTGTATGATTTTGAGTGGATTGATGACTTTGCGGCTGCTAAGAATTATGCAATCAGCAAGGCGTCCGGGGAATGGATAGCCTTTTTGGACGCAGATGAGTATTTTCCTCCGGAAGAAGCTGAAAAGCTGATGCCGTTGTTAAACAAACTGGCAAGGACACGGTATTATGTCATGCTTACATCCTGGATGCATGTGAACCGGGACGAGAAAATCTTTGCAGGCGGCGTACAGACCCGTATCTTTAAACGGATGGAGGGTCTGCGGTATAAAAAAAGGATTCATGAGGAACTGGCACTGAACGGAGGCAGTATTGTTGACTGCACGGTGGATGCCAGCAATGAGTTAGCCATCTTCCACAGCGGGTATGATCTTAATTCCAGTGAGGATAAGCAGAAAGGGGAGCGCAATGCCAGGCTGATTCTTATGGAGTTAGAAGAACACCCGGACGATTTTGATATGATGGGGTATTTGGGAGATGCCTATTATTCAATCAGGGATAATAACGAGAGGGCGGAGGAATGGTACAGGAAATCCATTGACCGGATGCCGGCGCATATCGATGAGTACGATGTAAGAAGCGCGGTTACCTTCTGGAAACTTATGACAATATTATATAAAAAGAATGATGAGCAGGCCATGATGGAAATTTATGACAAGGCAGTCCAGCTGATTCCGAAAGAATGTGATTATGATTATGTGGCAGGTAAATTCTATGTGGCAAAGCAGGATTTCAAAAAAGGCGCATACCACCTGGCCAGGGCGCTGCAGATTCTTGATGAGCATGGAAGCGTTAACCGGGGGGAACTTCTCACCGGCAACCTACAGGGAACCTGGGAACTTCTTGCCATGTGTCATTATCAGAATGGGGACCTGGATCAATGCGTGAAATGCTGTACCGCCCTATTGAAGGCAGACCGTTACCTTATGTCCACCCTGGTGATGATGCTTTGCGCCTTTAAATGGGATGAAGAAAGGAATGCAGCCAAGGACGCTGTGGTCACCAAGGCCGCTAAGGCCGCCGATGCCGCGGACGTGGCCATGTTCCTTGGAACCCTCTATGACATGAACCTGTTAAAGGACCGGGTATTCATCCTGCGGGCCGCCATGAAGGCGGATTACGGAAACCTGGTGAAGGTGGTCAGGGGCACATGTTCCCGGGAGGAACTGCAGTGCTTTGACCAATCCATGGAACAGAGAGGCCGGCAGCCCTAGAAGGGAACCGGCCTCTCTGTTTTCAATATCATTGCCAAAACACATGAAATCATCCATTATCCTCTGCCCCTTCCTTCCCCCGCCCAACTGCCCACAGCGGCGCCCCATTGTCATGGCTCTGTTTCAGCTCCGCCATAAGCTGGCCCAGTTCCCATTCTTTTGTGCTGTTCTCATAGCTGTTGGGGTCTGCAATATGGACATTCCCATTGTCCAGGTACTCTGTAATCAGGATAAAATGCCCGTTATCCGTGAGGGCGCCCTTTCCCATAAGGGCAATCAGGATATGTCCGCTGTCCAGCAGTCCGGCCGCATTTCCGGCCGTCCTTTGTTTCACGCTCTCCACATGAATCCCATGGGCTGATAAGGAATCCTGTATCAGGTTATGGTAGGAACCTCCCTGAGGAGCGTAACAGCCATTGTCTGCAGCCCAGTCCGCGGCCGACACAGGGGTGGCGGGTGTGGTTGAAAAGCTGTTGATTATCATGGCAACGGCAGTGGGGCCGCATCCGTATTTCTTCATTGGGTCCTGTCCTCCGTACAGATAATCGCCCCATCTTTGGTCAGCCTGATTGTAATAAAGCATGGGCCCCATGGCAGTGTTGAGCATGACGGCGTAGGAGGCGCCTTCCTGTTCCGGCTCCTTATCAAGGGTCAGGTCATCCAGGCGTCCAAGTTCCCGGGACACCTCCAGGTAGGGAACGGACGGGGAGTCCGGCCCTGTCTGGCCTTGTTCCGGTTCCTGTCCCGGTTCCGGCCCCGGTCCGCCGGCTCCGGCTTCCCGGATGGGACCGGCGGTGTCGGAGATAAGGTTATCAGGAACAGGCTCAGATGTCTGGCCGGATATTCTGCGGTATAAACGGTCTGCCTTTTCCAGGACAGAGGGGCCCATGTAAAAGGAAAGGCTGGACGTCATAATCAGGGCGGATATCAGAATCCCCCCTCTGATTAAAGCCGGATAAGAAGGGGGCTGCTTTCTTTTTTTTACATCTTTCTTTTTTCTCATATCTTTTTTCCGGTCCGTCTCAGGACTTGGAGAGCCGGTTCACAACTGCCTGCGGGATGGACTGCAGGGGGGACTGGACACAGACCGCCCCGATTTTATAGGCCTCCATGGGCATTCCGTATACGACACAGGTCTCCCGGTCCTGGCCGATGGTATAGGCCCCGTTTTTGCGCATGCGCAGAAGCCCGGCCGCCCCGTCTGCCCCCATGCCGGTCAGAAGGATGCCGATGGCCTTTTCCCTGACCGTGTGGGCCACGGAATCAAACAGCACGTCCACGGAAGGACAGTGGCCGTTGACTTTTTCGCCGGGACTGCACTGGACCGCATAACCAGCCCCCATACGTACCAGGCGCATCTGCTGGCCCCCTGGAGCCAGAAGGGCAAGGCCGGGGCGGAGCCGGTCCCCGCCCTTGGCCTCCCGGACCTCCAGTTTACACAGCCGGTTCAGCCGCTCCGCGTACATGGCTGTGAAGCCGGCAGGCATGTGCTGGGTTATGACAATGCCTGGCATATTGACAGGAAACTGCTTTAAAATCTCAAGTATTGCCTCGGTGCCTCCCGTTGACGCGCCTATGGCTATGACGGTCCCGTTATCTGATTCCGGTTTAAACTGTGATATCACCTTACCGGATATACGGCGGCTGGAGGTGACCGGCACTGCCTGGGATGCGGGGACGCGGATTTTGGACTGGGAAGCCACAATCAGCTTGGAAATAAGCATGGATAGGAATGCATCCTTGCTCATATGGCTGTTCATATCCGGTTTCCTCACAAAGTCCACCGCCCCGGCAGCCAGGGCGTCAAACACTTTAATGTTGAGGGAAGATACCAATATGACAGGGAGAGGATGCCTGGGCAGCAGTTCTTTTAAAAAATCAAGACCTGACATCCCCGGCATTTCAATATCCAAGGTCAGGACGTCAGGCTTAAGGGGGGGTATTTTCTTCCTTGCATCAAAGGCATCTATTGCATATCCTATGATTTCAAGATGTTCATCCTTTGAGAGCTGGGTTATCAGCCAATTTCTGTATACTGCTGAATCGTCAATAACCATCAGCCGGATTTTACGTTCCATATCATATCCTTCTTTCTGGTAGTTCAGTATAAATAACCGTTACCGCACCTTACGGTAAATGGCAGGCATCAGGTAATGGTATGGGCATTCTGTCTTGTTAAGGCTCTCTGAGTGGCCTATAAAAAGATAACCGCCCGATACGGTTGCGTTATAAAAACGCCGTACCAAATCCACCTTTGTGGGCTGGTCAAAATATATCATCACATTCCGGCAGAAAATCAGGTCAAAGGGCCTCCTGAAACGGATGGGGTCCATCAGGTTAAAGGTCCTGAATATGACGTTCTGTTTGATGGCAGGTGCAATGCAGTAGGAGCCTTCGCCGGATTTCACAAAATACTTCTGTTTCCAGGATTCCGGCACACGGCCCAGGCTTTCCTCCTGGTAGGTGGGATTCTGGGCCGTGTTCAGTATCTGCTGGGATATGTCGGTGGCCAGTACGCGGGTATCCCAGCATGAGGCCTGGGAACCGAAAAATTCCTTGAGATACATGGAAATCGTGTAAGGTTCCTCGCCCGAGGAGCAGCCCGCGCTCCAGATGGAGAGGATCCGGTCCCGCTCATGGGCCCTGGCCAGGTTGGGAAGGACCGTATCCCTCAGATAATTAAAATGAGCCTCTTCCCGCATGAAGTATGTATAATTGGTGGTCAGCTTATTAAGCATGCTGGTCACCATATCCCGGTTCTGTCCGGAAATAATCTCGTCCACATAAGGTTTGAAGCTGGTATAGCCATTGGCCGTAAGCATGTTTGAGAGGCGGCTCACAATGAGCTGCCTCTTTTTTCCAAGGTCAATGCCGTAATTTTTTTTGATATAAGTGTAAAGCCTGTGAAAATCTTCATCCGTTAAAGTTAGCATATTGGGACTCCTGTGGGATATCTTGGCAGTTAATACTGGTAGTTGGCAAGGGCGTGGCAGTCAAAGGACATCAGCACACCGCCGTCTTCTATGTTTACCATGCCGTCCAGCAACTTCTGCTGACGCTTAACAGGAATGGGCCGTACGTCCTGGAAATTGATGTCCATGACCTGGCGGACCGAATCCACTACAATACCCAGGGAAATGGAATCAACGTTGAGCACAACAATACATGTCTTGTTGGTGTATTCCACCTCCGGCTTTCCCATGCACAGACGGATGTCCACCACCGGAAGGATCTGTCCCCTGAGGTTAATGATTCCCTTAATGAAGGACGGGACCAACGGAAGGGGGGTGATGGCATAGGCGTTTATGATTTCAATTACATATTTTGTACTGAGGAACAGGACAAGCCCTCCTGACTCAAAGGTAAGGCAGCGCTCCACTGAATTGTTCATATCCTCGTTTTCCGGTTCCTGTCCATTCTGGATTTCGATTTGTTCTGACATCATTCATCCCTCCGCGTGTTATATATTTTCAATGGCAGCAGCATGCAGGCTGAGTATATCAAGTATAATGCTGATATTTCCGTCCCCCAGGATGGTGCATCCGGTTATGCCGTAATTTTTAAGTTCAAAGCTGTTTAAGTAGGTTGGGAGAGGTTTGACGACCACCTGCTGTTCGCCGATCAGGTCATCTACGAACAGGCAGTAGGAGCGGTCGCTGGCCTCCACCCAGAGAAGGATGCCGTCTTCCGCGGAAGTGACCTGGGTATCCAGCCGGTAGAAGTTATGGAGCCGGATAATGGGGTAAAAGCTGCCCATGCGTTCCACCATCTCATTGCCGTATTCGTCAAGGATGATCTGATTGTCCCTGACCTTGAAGGACTGGCGGATATTGGATATGGGAATGGTGAAAATGGAATTCCCTACCGTTACCTTCATCCCGTCCACAATGGCAAGGGTGAGAGGAATCTTCATGGTCATTGTGGTGCCTGCCCCGTCCTCGCTGGAGATAGAGACAGTGCCGCCCACGGATTCCACATTTTTCTTGACCACGTCCATGCCCACGCCGCGGCCCGAGTATTCCGTCACGGCCTGGTTGGTGGAAAAGCCGGGAACCATGATAAGGCTTAAGGCTTCCTTCCTGGTATATTCGCTTTCCGGTTTGGTCAGCAGTCCCTTTTCCTTGGCCTTGGCCAGGAGCTTGTGGGGGTCCATGCCGTATCCGTCGTCTGACACGGAGATGACCACCTCGCTGCTGGTATGGGAAGCGGACAGGATGATTTCACCCTGGGGGTCCTTGCCCGCGGCAATACGTTCTTCTTTTGTTTCTTCTATGCCGTGGTCCATGCTGTTGCGTACAATATGCATGATGGGGTCCTGGATACTGTCCACAATGGTTTTATCCACTTCCGTGTCCTCGCCGATGATTTTAAGGCGCACATCCTTGCCCAGCTTCTGGTTCATGTCCCGGACAATCCGGTTCATTTTCTGGAACACGCCTGATATGGGGACCATGCGCAGGGACATGGCAATATCCTGCAGATCGTCCGTAAGCTTGCGCAGCTGCCGGCCGGACTTCATGAAGTTGTCAAAGCTGTCCCTGGGAAGGAGCTTCAGTTCAGGGGAGGAGGTGACCATGGACTCGGTTATGACAATCTCCCCCACAATATCCATCAGGCTGTCCAGCTTCATCAGGTTCACACTGATTAGGTTCTGCTTCACAGGCGCGTAGTTTGGCTGCGGTGAGCTGCCCTGAGTAAAGGAACCCTGGGCCTGGGCCTGAGTGGACGGGGACGCAGCCTTTTTGTTATCCTGTCCCTGGTCCGCGGCCTCCTGTTTTGCTTCCGTATCAGGGGAAACGGACATATCCAACTGTTCATAGGACCGGATATGGTTCTGTGACTTGATGATATCCTCGGCCTGGGCAGCAGTCTCCCTGTTGCTGAAGGTCAGGAAGAAACCGTTCTCAACAATGGTCTGGCAGGTATCAGGGTTGCTTTCCATATCTGTGGGATAATAGTTAAAATCCAGTTCACATTCCTTTAAGGAATTGGCAATCATATAGGCGCGGAGGTTTTCCATGCCAACCCCCTCTTCCAGGAAGATGTGAAGACAGCACACTGCCTCAGGGTCCGGGGGAAGGGAGCTGTTATCTGCCTTATCCGTCCCGTTTTTAGGGCTGCCAGGGATTGGCGTACTGTTTTCAGGATTGCTGATTTTCTTTAAAAAGCCATTAATTTCCAGGGCAAAGGAATCAAGGTTATCTGACAGGGGAGCGCCCTGCTCCACCTTTTCCACTTCACTTCTCAAAAAGTCCTCTGACCGGAACATAAGGTTAAACAGATCCTTTTTATGTTCCTGGTTCAGGGATTCTATCCCTTTGTCACGGATATAGAAGAATAAATCCTCGATATGATGTGCAATTATAGAAAGGGAACCGAATTCCATCATGGCAGATGACCCTTTGATGGTATGCATAATCCGGAAAATTTCATTTACATCATCAGATGAAAACTCCCCGCTTTTTTCGTCTGCAACAAGCATCTCGTCTAACTGGTCTAAAAGGGAATTGGTTTCATACAGATACGTATCAAGCATACTTTCCATACCATTATCCATTGTGCTTACACCGCCTTCTTTAAAATTTTAATCATAATAAAACCATAATTATTTTATCGGCACAAAAAATAAAAGCATAAGGGAAAACTGAGGGCAGCTTGGAATATATTAAAATTTTGTTATATTATGTCGTAAAATGCCGATATACATATTATGGAATTATGAGAAAGGCGGAAATAAACCATGCGGGAATACATGAAACAGCAGATAAGGGAAATGCTGGCTACCCTGGGAAGGGCGGAAGCAATCCTGGACTCCAGGACAAAGAAGCGGGATACAGAGGAGATGGCCCGGCTGCTTGAGGATATGCAGGCATCGGCCATGGCAATCGGAACAGCCATAGAACAGGTGGAAGGGGACGGCACACAGACAGTGGGACTTCTGGAAGATTACTGTGAACTGCTCTGGCAGTACATGGTGGAGGAGGACTTAAAGGAACGTTTCAGCAAAGGCAGGCAGCTGGCAGGCAAGCGGGGGGAGATTGGTTCCAGCCTGGAGACTGAGTTTGAAGCGCGGCTGGAAATCGCATTCCTTGTGTGCAGGAGCCGGATCTGGAAGCAGATGGAACGTTTCTACCATCTCATGAAGGATAAAGCAGACTGCTATGTGCTTACCGCATCTTATAAGGAAGAAAATGCATCAGGGGAAGGAACCGTGACACATGATGAATCAGGACTCATGCCAGGGGCGGTAAAGCCCTTTGGGTTCGGACAGTATGACATCCGGGAAAGGAAGCCGGATATGGTATTTATAGACGGCCCTTATGCGCAGCCGGGACAGGCGGGAATCCAGCCGGATTATGATTTCATGGAAATCAGGGAGAACGCGGGGATGGTGTTTTACATGCCCTTTTATGAAGAGGAAGGACTGGCAGATAAGGAATACTGCTATACACCGCAGGCACTATATTCCGATATCATCCTGGTCCCGTCCGGGAAAATCAATGAATTATATGTGAATGCCATGAGCCGCCTGGATAACGGAAGGGAGATGATAAAGAAGATTTATGCATTGGATGGGCCGGATGGGTACGGGGCGCTGGCGGATGCATGGAAGAAAAAGAGATAATAGGGGTAATTAAGTAAACAGTTTTATAGATGAGCAGAATTTTAAAGAATCAGAAAGGGGATATAGGAGTATGGATTTATTGACAGGAATCGCGTCAGCCAGTATTGACATTAAAGGCGCGCGTCTCATGACAGATATGAATGTGGCAATGCTGGGCAAGACCCTGGATACGGCCCGGGAACAGGGGCAGGCGCTGCAGCAGATGATGGAATCAGCAGTACCAGCTGCGGGAAACACGCATCTGCTGGATGTATATGCTTAGCAGTTCCAAGGCATCTGCTGGATATGTATGTTTAGCAGTCCCATGGCATCTGGGCAGGCGGAAATCTTAACAAGATTTTAACATATTTCCGGAATAAAGAAGTTAGGGAAATAAAAAGGGTGTCGATATATTAAGATATAGGGAAGAAAAAGGAAAGGACACGAATAAATATGAAAGATTTTAAAATTGCTAAAAAGCTGACAGCTGTATTCGCAATTATCATCGCATGCTTCTGTATTGCCGTGATTGCCACTATTCTGGGAATGAATAATGTGGGAAACAGTTATGAAAGCTTTTATGAAAACAGCCATGAAGCCATTGTGCGTTCCTCCAACATCCGGATTCAGCTTCAGACAGCCATTAAGAACGTATCCCTGGCCACGGTGGATTCCAATTCAACTAATACCAATGCTTATGTGGCGGAAACAGAAGAGGCCATGAACACGGTAAAAACAGAGCTGGAATGGTTCCGGAACAATTATGACGGGGATTTAAGCCTTCTTAACCAGTTTGAGTCCAAGATGAACGCGGTCCAGGATTTACGGAACAAGATATCATCCCTGGCCCTGGAGAACACGGCAGCGTCCAATGCATCGGCCCAGCAGCTTTTAACAGGCGAATATAACCCAAAGGTGAATGACGCAATTGAAGACATCAGGAGTTTCGCGGATTCCGTGGATGTCCTGGGACAAAAGGATTATGAAACCTCCATCCGTGTCCGGAACATGCTTTTGATTGTGGCTATCCTCTTATCCGTGGCAGCCATTGTGATTGCGGTAATCCTGGCCCTTATGCTGATTCGTGCCATCGTGCCGCCGATTAGGGAAATACAAAAGGGTATGGAGGAGATAGAAGCAGGAAACCTGGAGGTCCAGCTTCAATATGAATCCAGGGATGAACTTGGACAGCTTTCAGACAGTGTCCGGGGCATGGTGGATTCCCTGAAAGCCATTATCCATGATGAGGATTACCTGTTTGCAGAGATGGGAAATGGGAATTTTGACGTCCAGACCCGTATTGCGGATAAATATGTGGGTGATTTTACCTCCATACTTACCTCCATTGTGAAGCTGAGAGATAATCTCAACAGCACACTCATGCAGATTAACCAGTCCGCGGACCAGGTGTCAGCCGGTTCCGACCAGGTCTCATCCGGCGCCCAGGCCCTGTCACAGGGAGCCACGGAACAGGCTTCTTCTGTGGAGGAGCTGGCAGCCACCATTAATGAAATATCCGGTAATGTAAAGGCCAATGCGGAAAATGCCAGGGAGGCCAGCCGTAAAGCGGCCCAGGTCAAGGACCAGGCAGGGGAAAGCAGCCGGCGCATGCAGGAGATGCTTTCTGCCATGACAGATATCAGCAGCAGTTCGGGTGAAATCGGGAAAATCATCAAAACCATTGAGGATATTGCATTCCAGACCAATATATTGGCGTTAAACGCAGCAGTGGAAGCTGCCAGGGCAGGGGCGGCAGGAAAAGGTTTTGCCGTGGTTGCTGATGAGGTGCGCAACCTTGCCGGCAAGTCTGCGGACGCTTCTAAGAATACATCTGCATTGATTGAAGGCTCCCTTCATGCAGTGGACCGGGGCACCAGAATCGCCAATGAGACAGCGGAGGCCCTGAACCAGGTGGTGGACGGGGTCCAGAGCGTAACCGTGACCATCGATAATATTTCCAGCGCCAGCGATGACCAGGCCGCGTCCATTGGTCAGGTTACTCAGGGCATTGACCAGATATCCAGCGTGGTCCAGACGAATTCAGCCACGGCTGAGGAGAGTGCTGCTGCCAGTGAGGAGCTTTCCGGCCAGGCCCAGATCCTTAAGAACCTGGTTGGGCAGTTCCGGTTAAAAACAGATGGCACGGGAGCGCGTGCATCCCGGCCAGCACCCGCACCAGTACACGCCAGTCCGGATATGTCCGGTATGGGATATGAAAGCGGGGAAAAATACTAAAAGGGTGCTGCCTTTTAACCGGTGACAATGGGAAGGTCAGGATGAACATATTATTTGTAAAATATTTTCTTATTGGGGCGGTGGTTATCGCGGTATTTACATATATGAATGACCGCCGGTAAATGGAACTGGTATATAAAAAGCTGTAAAACCAGCATCAACAAGTTGGTTTTACAGCTTTTTTTCCATACAGGCGTAAAGATTCTGTTAAGATTTTCTTATGCGGGCCCAAATAATGCCGATATATGATGTAAAGGAGGTTTCAACAAATGAAGAATTTAAAGATTCGTTCAAAATTATTTATTCTTGTGGGGATGCTGATGGTGGGGCTGATAGGGTTGGGGATTGCTTCCCTCAGCTTTATGTCTAAGATTAACAGCAGCAGTACCATACTGGCAGAGAACTGGATGCCGTCCATCATAGCAGCGGAAGAGTTAAACACCTTGACATCGGATTACCGTATTAATGAATTTGCCCATATCGTGGCCCAGGACCAGGAAAGCATGGCGTCCTATGAAACGGAGATGGAGCGCATTAAGGGGGAAATTGATGCGGTATTTAATAATTATACGTCCAATCTGGCGACAAATGACACAGACAGGGGCATGATGGAGGATACCAGGACTGCCTGGCTGGAATATCTTTCCATCCATGACAGGATGATTACACTTAGCCGTGAGAACCAGACCCAGGAAGCCATGAGAATGGTAAATGGAGAGGCCAAGACCCTCTTTGACCAGGCGTCGGCCACCCTGCTTAAGGTGGTGAACTTTAACACGGAGGGCGGGACCCAGGCCAGTATGGATGGAGACGCGTTATATTCCGGGGCACGGCTCATCATGACAGCAGTCATTATACTGCTTGTTGCGGCAGGACTTCTGTGTTCCGTTTATGTGGTCAGGAGCATCACCTCCCCGGTTAAGGAGATAGACCAGGTGGCAAAGAATATAGCGGCCGGGAACCTGGACGAGGAAATCCATTACAGGTCCAGGGATGAACTGGGAACCCTTGCGGTCAACTTTAATTCAACGGTGAGCAGGCTGCGGGATTATGTGAATTATATTGATGAGATTTCCAAGGTTCTGGACCAGGTGGCAGAGGGGAATCTGGTGTTCCAGCTGACCTATGATTACGCAGGGGAATTTGCCAAGGTAAAAACAGCCTTAACCAATATATCAGATTCCCTTAATAATACCATGGCCCAGATCAGCCAGTCCTCTGACCAGGTGGCAAGCGGCAGCGAGCAGGTATCCGACGGAGCCCAGGCCCTGTCCCAGGGAGCCACGGAACAGGCTTCCTCCATTGAAGAGCTGGCAGCCACTGTCAACGAGATATCTTCCCAGGTAAAGCAGAATGCGGATAATGCGCAGAATGCCAGCAGCCGGGTCAATGAAGTGGGAAGCGAGGCAGCAGAGAGCAACCGCAGGATGCAGGATATGCTGGCTGCCATGGGGGAAATCAGCGACCGTTCCAGCGAGATTGGAAAAATCATCAAAACCATTGAGGACATTGCATTCCAGACCAATATCCTGGCACTGAACGCGGCTGTGGAGGCCGCCAGGGCAGGCGAGGCCGGAAAGGGATTCGCGGTTGTGGCGGATGAGGTCAGGAACCTGGCCAGCAAAAGCGCGGAAGCATCCAAGAATACGGCGGCACTGATTGAAAGCTCCCTTAAGGCAGTGGAGAATGGAACGAAGATTGCGGACGAGACGGCCATGTCCTTAAATGAGGTGGTGACCGGTGTGCAGGATGTGACGGGAACCATCAATGAGATATCAAACGCATCGGAGGCACAGGCCAGATCCATCTCCCAGGTAACCCAGAGGATTGACCAGATATCCAGCGTGATTCAGACCAATTCCGCAACGGCAGAGGAAAGCGCTGCCGCCAGTGAGGAATTATCAGGCCAGGCCCAAATCCTTAAGAATCTGGTCAGTCTGTTCCGTCTTAAGTCTTCCGGAGGAAGCAGCTTCGGGACACAGGCTCAGGCGCATGAATCTGTCAGCAGGCCATCCTCTCCTGTATCTGCAGGCGTTGATAAGTATTAAAGTATGAAAATAGGAACGTTATAAGACCTCCTATGCGGATTCGGTGTAAGGAATCAGCGTGGGGGTTCTTTGCTGGTGCGCCCGGCGGCGCACGTTTCTAACCGGTGCGAATCCGGAATCCGTCCGGTAGTGGGAAGGATATAGCTGAAGGCAAGGGTGTCCATCGTGAGGTGGAATCTGAAGGAAGCTGGATGTTGGGAACATACGAACCAACGGGCAAACCTCTGGTCTGACGAACAGAAATCACATAAGAGGCTATGCATGAGGGTAAGGCTGCCAGTCAAGCCGAAGCCCAATAACTACACGGAATCATGCATGGTAGATGTGGCAGATGGATGGAGGGAAAGAAACGTGTGGTACCCGGGGAGGTCTGTGCGAAATGTCCTGAAAGGGATAACCATTATCGTGAGGTAGTGCTGAACGCACAGAAGTTAGCCGAGGTCATAGTAGTCGAAAGATGAAGGGCCGAATCAATAGGAGTCTTAAGTACAACCGGGAAAGGAGGAAAGAGCATTGGGTACAGAAAACAGAGACAGCTGCCCGCAGATAGATAGCGCGGAACGTGAAGGGTATGTGGGAGCGCACCGTTCTTTCCGCCGGATATGGAAGGAAAGAGACAGTGCACAGCCGGAACTCTTGGAGAAGATACTGCATAAAGACAACCTGAACAGAGCTTTTAAGAGGGTAAAGGCAAACAAGGGATCGCCGGGAATCGACGGAATGACCGTAGAGGAAGCAGGCGATTACCTCAGGAAAAATCAAAAGGAGCTTATAGAGCGGATTAGAAGGGGAAAATACACCCCGGATCCAGTAAGACGGGTAGGGATTCCCAAGCCGGGGGGTGGAGTGCGAAAGCTTGGCATCCCAACCGTGAAAGACCGTATGTTCCAGCAAGCCATAGGGCAGCAGCTCATGCCAATCTATGAGCCGCTATTCTAGGAAAATAGCTATGGCTACCGTCCAGGAAGAAGTGCAAAGGATGCCATCCTAAAGGTAAAAGAGTATGCAGGACAGGGATACATCCATGCAGTAGCATTGGACCTGTCCAAATACTTTGATACACTGAACCATGAAATGCTTTTGAATATCCTGCACAGGGAAGTAAAGGATGAAATGGGCAACCAATGGATAAAGAGATACCTAAAAAGTGGAGTCATGGAAAACGGTGTAGTCATGGAGACAGAGGAAGGTTCGCCGCAGGGAGGAAATATTTCACCATTGCTGGAAAATGTCTATCTGAATGAGTTCGACCAGGAGTATGAGAAACGAGGAGTGGCTTTTGTACGATATGCGGATGATATAGTAATGTTAGCCAAAAGTGCCAGAGCCGCAAAGAGACTGCTGGAGACAAGCACGAAGTATCTGGAAGGGACACTGAAACTGCAAGTGAACCAGAAGAAAAGTGTGTAGTAAGTGTATTTGCAATCCGAAATTTTAAGTTCCTAGGCTTTACATTGGGAAAGAACGGAAAGGGCATCCATATCCGGGTACATGGAAAGTCATGGGAGAAAATGAAGACAAAACTGAAAGACCTTAGTTCCCGAAGGTCTGTTCAGAGCATACGTCCTTCGTTAGAGAAGATAAAGGAGTACATGCGGGGCTGGCTGAATTATTATGGAATTGCAGAGATGAAGAAGCGAATAGAGGAACCCAATAAATGGCTATATCACAGAATCCGAATGTGTATATGGAAACAATGGAAGAAGCCGAAAACGAAGGTGAAGAACCTGCTGAAACCGCCGTGTACCGAACGGTACGCACGGTGGTGTGAGAGGACGGCGGCTAATCACCGCCTCCTACTCGATCAATATCAGTACTTGTCCATGCTTGACATGTCCAATCCCCGCCATATGATATTTCCGTTGTTTGTAGATGTCTCTGTTATGCCCTGCGGCCCGGTTTGATGAGAACTGCATCAATATGTACACTGACATTATTCGGACCTTTTTGTACATGCAAGGTTTGTATTTCCAGTTGTTACCGCCGTGTTCTGAATTTTTAGGACTGCTTGCCGTTGCCTACGGATTCAAAGAGGCTGCGTATTGTTGACATGCTTTCCTGCGGAGAGCTTTGTGCCTACAAAATCTCAGAGGATTATGAAAGAGGGTAATTTTATGAAATCCATGAAAATCTTTGAACCTGCTATGTGCTGTCCGACTGGACTTTGCGGCGTAGGTGTTGACCCGGAGCTGCTGCGAATCTCCACCGTACTTGAGTGGCCTGTGCCACTGCCGTTTCCTTGCGGACACCGGGAAGGAGTGCTGTTAATCAGCACCGAACCAGTTTCCAATTGCCCCGGTAGAGGCCGCTGCTGAATATTGTGAAAGCGTAATTGTGCCTTATCGCGGTAAACTGCCGGAGACAATCATTGCGAATATGGAGAAACAGCTTTCCGGCTCATGTACCGTGGAAATCGCGGCGTTCAATGAGTTTTACAGGCTAAATACAACCATATTATTTTCGATACCGCTCCTATCGGCCATACTCTGCGTATGCTCCAGCTTAAGTCCGCATGGAGTAACTTTATCAGCGAAAGCACTCATGGCACATCCTGTTTAGGGCAACTCTCCGGGCTGAGCTGATAGTGAACGGCGTATTTTCCAGATTTGACGATGATGTGTCACGGAACCTATATAACAAACAGCAAGCGGCACTTGCTACCCTGCCGGACAGCCTACGCCCATTACCTATCCATATGGTACCGCTGCGGGCTTACAACGTCACTGGCATAGAAAACGTCCGCGCGCTGTTGACAGGCGAGTTTGATTTTACGATATAATCACTCATATTGCCCAGAATCCCCAGCAAAAAGCCATGGTAAAAAGCCTCCTTTGCATCCATATAGCTGATACACTCCTTTAGCAGCCTGGACAGTTCATTCTCGAAGACTTGTGCATTCCCATCCTGCATGGCCCGGTACATAGAAGATAAATCCCTCGATTATATCTTCTCGGTAAACTAGTTTTCTATCATATTCGTGTAAATATATTTGACCTCCAGGTTCGGAATTCCCATTGTAATATACCGATTCTCCCCTTCCAGCCTTCGGGATATTAATTTTAAATAGCCGCTTAAAAAAAGAAAATTCCACAGGTTATCCTCTGAGTCGTACACACTGTCATATGTGATTTCTTCATGGACTGGCTTTTCAATGGTTCCTCCTGCTAATAAGACCTCCAATTCACCTTTGACCGAAGGATCTGCGTTCTCAAACAGGCTGCGTACAATGCTGTTTGAACTGGTATTTGCCCAATAGGGAGATGGAAGCTTCCAACATTCTGTCTGCAGCTTCGCAAAGAAATGGATGCGCTTGTCGCTACACTGCCGGAATACGGTACTGTTATGGGCATATATGGCGTGGGTAAAGCTTACGGTCCCCAGCTCATCGCCGAAATCGGTGACGTATCAAGGTTTACCCACAGGGAAGCTTTGACTGCATTCGCAGGTGCTGATCCGGGCGTTGACGAATCTGGCAGCTAAGATTTAAGAGCAACAAGGCTTCAAAGGTTGGCTCTTCAAGACTTCGTAAAACGCTGTTTCAGGTCATCCCCCCTTTGCTTCAAAACGCTCCAACTGGCTGCCCAGCTCCCTGCTGGTTGCAGCACTTTCCCATAAAGCGCAGCAGGGACAGTTTGCCTAAGAAAGCTGTCACTGCTGCTTTTTAAATCCATTTTTTAATATTTCCCAGCTTCCAAGGGAAGAGACATTGATTTCGCCACTTTCAAATGGGTAAGTGCTACCGGTTGCGCGGCTACGGAGTCAGTATCCTTTAGCTTGAATTTCCCAACCAGTTGTTTTAGCATACTTGCCTGACCGGAAAGTTCCTCGCTGGCCGCCGCGCTTTCTTCGGCGGTAGCGGAATTTGTCTGTACCACGGCAGAAATCTGGTCGATGCCTGTGGTTACTTGATTCAGGGAAGCCGATTGTTCATCTGTAGCCTCAGAAATACGCGCTACCGTGGTTTCAATCACTTTGGCGCTTTCCACTATCATTTTCAGGCTTTCCGCTGTGCCTTCTGTCAGTTTTGTCCCGTTTTCAACCGCATGGATGGAACTTTCGATTAGCGCCGTCGTATCCTTCGCAGCCTCGGCAGACTTGCTGGCGAGACTGCGTACCTCATCGGCCACTACCGCGAAGCCCTTACCTGCCGCGCCTGCGCGGGCCGCTTCCACTGCCGCATTGAGTGCAAGAATATTTGTCTGAAACGCAATGTCCTCAATCGTCTTAATAATCTTCTTGATTTGACCAGACGTTTGGCTGATCTCATCCATCGCAACGCTTAACTCCTGCATCTGCCGATTACAATCCAGCACTTTCATCCCGGTGCTGTCCACAAGACTACTTGTTTGTCGAGCGTTATCGGCTGTTTCCTTGACCTGACCACTGATTTCGTTGATGGTTGCCGCAAGCTCCTCCACAGAGCTTGCCTGTTCCGTCGCACCTTGGGAAAGCGCCTGCGCGCCGGCGGAAACCTGATCAGAACCGGCGGAAACCTGATCCGCGGCCATATTAATTTGCCCCAACGTATCGCTAAGAGATATTATAATTTGATTAGCCGATTCCTCAATTTCCTTAAAATTCCCCTTATAGTCCTCTTCAGGGGAAACATTGAAATTTCTGGCGGCGATTTCGGAAAATACGCGGGATAGGTCGCTGATATACATGCGGATTTTGGTTGCAGCTGCTGTGAAAGAATTCGCCATTTGCCCGATTTCATCTTTTATATCGGTATGTACGTCGATTTTCAAATCTCCCTGCTCCAATTGTCCAGCAGCTTTTTGCACCGCGATGATTGGTTTGGAAATGCTCTTTGCCATCAGAATTGCAAACAAAATGGAAATCAGGGCAGATGCGGCCACAATGATAATAATCACAAGCATCGTGATGGTGGTGCTGTTGGACAGATTTTCAGAAACCTCATTGCCCATCTTGACGTTCAGCGTCATCAACTGGTCCCCAGCCGCCGCCACCCCCACCATGAATGGCCGCGTTTCGGAGTAGAAAATCTCCATAGCCTCGTCATTTTTGTTTTGCAGCCCGAGCGCAATAACCCTATCGCGCGATGCACGATATTTTGTCAAATTCTCGTCTAAAGTGCTGATAAGCGAAAGTTCCTCGGGTGTCTGGCAATTGGGCCTTAACCGCGCAAACGCGTCGTTTGCCATTGTGGTGGCGTTTTCCAGCTCCTGCTGGGAGGCTTTAATATCGTCCAAATCGGTTTGCAGGACAATATCAAGGGTGAGCGCGGCGCCTTTATTCAAATAGGTATTGAACTGACCGATGTCCCCCTGAGCAAAGCCGTTGATGACGAGCGCATCACTATATTTCGTGTCGGTGTTTTTGAGCATGAATAGCCCGAGGATGCCGGCAATGCTGGATATAATGGTAACAATAATAAAACTCACAATGAGTTTCGTGCTGATTTTTTTCATATTCTTAAACATATTCTTTTCCTCCGTTTTCGCTTAGGCTGTCCATAATTTCGGCTGACAGTATTTTGGCCGCGTCTACTAGCAGCACAATCTTTCCCTCCTGCTTGGCAACGCCGGTGAGATAAGTGTTGTTCGGGCAATCGTCCGACACTTTAGGCGGCGGGGCAATCTGTTCCTCGCTGATAGCGGCCACCTCGTTTACTGCATCTACGATAAAGCCGATTTCTTTTTTACATATGGAAGTAACGATGACGCAAGTGCGCTCGGTATAGTTCATCTCCGGCTTGCCAAACCGAAGCCGCACATCAATCAGCGGGATAATGCTCCCTCGCAGATTGATAATCCCTTTCACATAAGTGGGAAAATCGGGGAGCTCGGTGATTTCTTGCATCCCTACGATTTGTACCACGTCCCGGATTGGGATGCCGAAAAGCTGCCTGTCCGTCCAGAAAGTTAGGTACTTTCCATTCATTTCCGAAACGGCGGCAAGAGCCTGATTGACAGATTCGGTTTGTGTGCTCTCTTGTGTTCCCATATCCAATTTCTCCTTCACTTTTATTTATTCTAAAGGGCAGATAATGCCTGAAGGTTCGTCCTGCCATTGTTCTTATTAAAATGCCCTTTAAGGCAAAAACTTATTTAATCTCTCCCGTCCTCCTTAAATTCCAGCAATAAAGTGGGTTCCTAAAAAACGCATAAAACATTCATTGTTTCTTCCTATAAGAGCCATTATGGCAACCTTATTTTAAATGATTTAATGGAATCCTCCCGGCATGGCCTTTGAAAGAGTATTAAAATATAAAGATATTTTATCTTTACCATAAAAACAACCATTATAATATAGTAATTTTTGTCGATATACATAACATGGGTATGCTTTTAGCAGATTTCCTGCTCTGATAACTGACGATAATGGCTCATATGAGAAGAAAATACAGTTGTACAATAGGGGTAACAAAATTATTTATTATTTTCACAAAAATGCCGATAAAGTTATTATAAGTTTTTTTTAGAATGAAAATATGACAGCTTAAAGGAGTGGGGATTATGAAAAGTATCCGTATGAAAATCATTACATGCATGCTCATTGCCATACTGATTTCCTTGGTAACGGTAGGCGGGATAAGCGCATGGCTCAGCTATAGCAGTACAATTGACACACTGGGGCAGACCATGACCGAGATGGCTGATACTGCTGCGGAACGTATTGAGGAGGAACTGAATGCATATAAAAACATTGCTTCTGTCACGGGCTGTAACTCAACGCTTTCTGACCGGACAGCCACAGTGGCAGAAAAGCGGGCTGTTGTTGAAAACCAGGCCCTTGCCAACGGACTCCAAAGAGGCAATATAATTGGTTTGGATGGAATCAGTATCCTGGACGGCAATGACTATTCTGACCGCGCCTATGTGAAGTCTGCCATGAAAGGGGAGACCGCGGTTTCGGAGCCGCTGGTCAGCAAGATAACAGGTCAGCTGAGCATCATGGTGTCAGCCCCTATCTGGGAGGGCGGAGTACCTGGAAACAGGGTTGCAGGGGTGGTATATTTTGTACCGGATGAGACATTTTTAAATGACATAGTGGCCTCACTCCAGATTAGTCCCAACGGCAGCGCCTATATCCTTAACAATGCGGGTTACACAATTGCCCATAAGAATATGGACAATGTAAAAAACCGGGAAAATACACAGGAAGATGCAAAAACAGATAAAAAACTAAAGGACCTGGCTGCCCTGGAAGTCCGCATGACATTGGGAGAATCTGGTTTCGGGCGTTATGAATACGGGGGAAGCAGGAAGTTCCTGGCCTTCTCACCGATCGAAGGCACGGAGGGCTGGAGCCTTGCAATCAATGCGCCCACAAAGGATTTTACCCAATCCACAGTGAATGGTATCATGATTACAATCGTACTCATGGTGGTATTCCTGCTAATATCCTCCTATATGGCCTACAGGCTGGCAATGCAGATTGGTAAGCCGGTTAAGGACTGTGCCCAGCGGTTAAGGCTTTTGGCAGAAGGTGATTTGGATACACCTGTTAATGAGATACATACCGGGGATGAGACGCAGATACTGGCTGATTCGGCCAGGACCCTTGTCCAGGGCTTCAGGCTTATGATTCAGGATATGGATGATATGCTGGCAGAGATGTCAAGAGGCAACCTGACCGCGGATACTAAATGTGAAGAAGCATATGTAGGAGGGTACAGGGGACTTCTGGATTCAGCCAGAAAACTGAGCGCACAGCTCAGTGACACCCTGCGTCAGATTAACCGGTCAGCGGACCAGGTATCAGCCGGGGCCGAGCAGGTATCAGCCGGAGCCCAGGCCCTGTCCCAGGGAGCAACGGAACAGGCCAGCGCCATTGAGGAGCTGGCGGCTACCATTAACGATATATCCAGTAAAATCAAGGCAACTGCCGACAGCGCTGGGAATGTCCACAGCCAGAGCAGCGAGACCGGAAGGGAAGTGGAGCAGTGCAATAATCAGATGCTTGAACTGGTAAAGGCGGTCCGGGAAATAGGTGAGAGTTCTTCACAGATTGGAAAGATTATAAAAACCATTGAGGATATTGCATTCCAGACCAATATCCTGGCCCTGAACGCAGCGGTGGAAGCTGCACGGGCCGGCACTGCTGGCAAAGGATTTGCAGTGGTGGCGGATGAAGTGCGGAATCTGGCAAGCAAAAGTGCGGAAGCATCCAAAAGTACTTCTGTTTTAATCGAAGGTTCTGCCCGTTCCGTGGAAAAGGGTATGAGGATTGCGGATGAGACAGCAGCATCCCTGCAGAAAGCGGTGATTTCCACTGAAAATACGGTAAAGGCAGTGGATAAGATAACAGATGCCGCCGCAGAGCAGTCCCAGGCCGTCTCCCAGGTGACCCAGGGCATGGACCAGATATCCAGCGTGGTCCAGACCAACTCTGCAACCGCGGAGGAAAGCGCGGCCGCCAGTGAGGAATTGTCGGGGCAGGCGGTAATCCTTAAGGAATTGGTTGGGCAGTTTCAGACCAGATAGATGACTTGTGCAGGGCTGCACCATATTGCAGGATATGTAAATAAGAAGGTTGAACTCACGTTTTATTTCCGCCATCTGCCCTAAGGAATCCGCCATAGGTACCCCTTAGGGCAAAACCCGCCCCGCTTCGCGGCATATTTGGTCCCAATACGGTCAACGTAGCCCGCTACGCCTCCCTTACCGGGAGCAAATCTCCCACAAAGTGGGACGCACAGCTGACGGTAAGCAATTTTCAAACACACCCCAGTACGTTAACTATGGAGTGAAGGAAAAAAGGAAGGAGATACAAGGGTGAAAAACTTAAAAATTGGGAAAAAGCTGACTGTGACATTTGGGATTATCATCGCGTTGTTTATAATGAGCGCAGTATTGGCCATTGTGGGGCTTAATAATACGGGAGGAAACTTCCGGGATTTCTACACCAACGGGTATCCGGTGTCCAACAAAACAACTGACATGCGCCGCGGCATACAGACCGCTATGAAGGCGCTTTCGCTGAGTATGCTGACTTCTGACGCGCAGAAGACACAGGAGTATGTTTCCCAGGTGGAGACGCAGATGCAGGGGGTCAACCAAGGATTTGATTTCATGAAGCAGAATTTCCGCGGGGATATGTCTATTATCAATGATGCCCAGGCCCTGATGGAGAGGGCAACACCGCTTCGCAGCCAGATACTGGAACTGGCTGCGCAGAATAAGAATGACGAGGCCATGGAGATATTTTTCCAGCAGTATGAACCGCTTTTGATTCAGATACAGGATTTGATGACCAAGGCGGACGAAGCAACCGCTGTCCTTGCGGATGACAATTATTCCCAATCATCTAAAAGGCAGACATTCACGGCTTTACTTATTGTTGGGGTTGTGGGAGTGGCGCTGGCAGCCACCATTTACCTGTCCATATATATTACCAGGAGCCTGACGCGTCCTATCCGGGAGCTGGATTCGGCTGCCAATGAGATGGCCAAAGGAAATCTGAAAATCAATGTCGGTTATGTTTCAAAAGATGAATTGGGGAACCTGGCGGACAGTATGCGCACGATGTCGGAGCGGGTATCCTATTATATGGGGGAAATCTCAGACGCAATGCAGCAGCTCTCCATCGGCGATCTGGATGTGAAAAAACGTGAAGCCTTCCTTGGGGATTTTAAGCCTGTACAGGATTCAATCCGAACATTGGTGGGGGCTTTGAATGATACCCTTGGACAGATTGGACAAAGCGCAGACCAGGTCTCCAACGGTGCGGACCAGGTTTCCGGCGGCGCCCAGGCCCTCAGCCAGGGAGCGACGGAACAGGCGTCCTCCATCGAAGAACTGGCAGCTACCATTACTGAGATGTCCGGTCAGATACAGAATAATGCCCAGAGCGCCCTGCAGGCCAGTCAGACCGTGGACGGGGTAGGGGAGAAGATACTTGAAAGCAACCAGCAGATGCAGACAATGACAAAGGCAATGGGCGAAATCAGTGCTTCTTCCAGTGAAATAGGTAAGATTATCAAGACTATTGAGGATATTGCATTCCAGACCAATATCCTTGCCCTGAATGCGGCTGTGGAGGCAGCAAGGGCAGGAGAGGCAGGAAAAGGCTTTGCGGTGGTTGCAGATGAAGTCAGGAGTCTTGCCAGCAAATCATCCGATGCATCCAAAAGCACGGCGGCGCTGATTGAAAATTCACTTAAGGCGGTGGAGAACGGTACCCGCATTGCTGATGAAACGGCACAGTCACTTCTTTCTGTTGTGGAAGGCACAAAGGAAATAGCCAGCCAGATTAATCAGATTGCCGCGGCGTCCTCTGAACAATCCAAGGGCGCGGCCCAGGTTCAGCTGGGGATTGACCAGATTTCCAATGTGGTGCAGACCAATTCGGCTACGGCGGAAGAGAGCGCGGCAGCCAGTGAGGAACTTTCAGGACAGGCACAGATGCTTAAGACGCTTATTAGCAAATTCAAGCTGAGAAGGGCGGAAGGATATAGGATGCCTGAGTCCCGCGATGCGGCTGCTTATCCGGCGGCAGAGGCAGCACAGCCTGTAACGGATGCAAAGTATTAATTACATTTCCATATTAAATGCACAAATCACAGAAGACGCTCATGACATGGGCGTCTTCTGTGCTGCAGATAGATAGAAGCAGGAAGTAAAAAAATATCCCGTCCATGAAACTTTTTCCAGTGTCCCCACGTCTAAAGATTACAAGCACCAAAAAACAGAGAAAGAAAAGAGGTATAAGAAGAATGAAAATCACGAAAAAGAATACGGTAATCATGATGTGCACACTTGCCATGGTAAGCATGGTACCGGCCGCGCCTGTTTATGCAAAGACCAGCCAGGCCTATGGCGCCGAGGCGCGTTCCAACCGGTCGGATACACAGAAGATGAGGGCGGCGGCGGAGGAGGTACAGAAAGCTTTTGATAAGATGGATTTGGAGAAGCTGTCCAAATTATGCAACTATCCGGTATTGGTTTCTTATGCGGACGGAAGCATGGCTGAGGTGAAGGATAAATCACAATTTTTAGCTCTTGGAAGCGGAACCTTCTTTACCCAGGGGATGTTGGACGCCATAGCCTCTGCCAATGTGGCAAAGCTGACCGGCAGCAGCGAAGCAGGGGTCCAGATGGGCGGGGACTGCGGTCTTGCCCTGTTTAAATTTAAGGGAAAATGGAAGATAAATAATTTTTATCTGGATGCGGGTGCAAACGCGGATACGCAGGTAGTCAATATCAGCAGCCTGGCAGAGATGGCGCAGCAGATCCAGAAGACCTGTTCTTACGGGGACCTGGAAACACTTGCCAGAATGTGTAATTACCCTATGACCCTCTCCTTTGCAGACGGCACCAATAAGGACATCAGCACGCAGCAGCAGCTGATTCAGCTTGGGGAGAAGAAAGTCCTGACAGAAAAGCTGTTAAAAGCCATTGACCAGGTGGATGTGTCGAAACTCCAGGAGGTAGGGGATGCGGGAGTCATGATGGGCGGTGATTCAGGCATTAACCTGAGAAAAATCAATGGGTATTGGAAGATTAACCAGATTTACCAGTAAACAAAGAAGGCGGCCCAAGGCGCATGGTCTTGGCCGGTGCCGATAAATGTACAAGGGCACGGCAGTCATCTGCCGTGCCCTCAGTTTCATGGTTTACCGGGGATTCCCAAACGTTTATGGATCCAAACACACCCTACCGCACCGCATACCCTAAAAGACCGGAAAGCTTGCGGCTGGAGGAGAGCAGCATGCTGCTTACCTCCTTTTCTTCCTGGGACGTAAGGGTGCTGCCGCTGATGCTGATGGCGCCGATCGGCCGGTTGGAGAAATCCATGACAACGGCGCCCACGCAGAATACATGGTATTCATTTTCCTCCCGGTCAAGGGCGTATCCGCGCTGCCGGGTCAACCCAATGTCCTGCAGGAACAGCTGCAGGTCTGTCAAGGTATTTTCCGTCAGGGACTGGATGTTCATCCGGTCCCATTTTTCTATGATTTCCCCATTGGAATAAGCAGATAACAGGGCTTTGCCCGCGCTGGTGCTGTAGAGCGGGGAGCGGTGGCCTACGCTGGTGTAGACTGAAAATGACATGGCCTCCTTTCCAATGCTCTGCAGGCATAAAAGCTGGTTATTGTCTTCCACGGAAAACTGGGCAATCCGGCCGCACCGGCTGTTCAGGTCCACCAGGGTAGACTTGATCAGGGACAGTTTGTCCAGGTTCTGTACTGCGTTTAACCCTACCTCATATGTTTTTAAGGTCAGGGAAAACTCTCCGCTTTTCTCGTTCTTTGCAAGATATCCATTCTGTACAAGCGTATACACCAGACGTGAAAGGGACGCCTTATTTACTTTGATTTCCCTGTTTAATTCTGCAAGACTCATACTGTTCACACGCCCTATGGTTTCCAGAATCTGCAATGCCCTGTCAACGGCCTGTATGGTCTCTGTTTTTACGGTTTCTTCTGCCATCATGACTCCTCCTTAGCGCTGAACGGCCGCATTTTGAGACGGACGTTACACTATTATTTACTATTATAGGAGAAAGTGGTGTCTTTTGCAAGCAAAAAAAGATTAGTGAAATTTAACCATAATAATTATAAAATAACACTTGAAAAATAGTACAAATGGTGATAATATGAAATTACAAAATAAATAGTGAAATAAAAATATAAAAAGTGAAACAAAATAACAGGAGGTAGAAATGGCAAAAGCAAAAGCAAGCGCAGATGTAAGTCTCTGCAAAGGATGTCGGCTCTGTGTGGGCGCCTGTCCCGTCCAGGCGATTGAACCGCTGGAGGAAATCAACAAAAAGGGATATGAGATTATCCGGATTCATGAGGATACCTGTATTGGCTGTGGACGCTGCTACACAATCTGTCCGGATTACGTATTTACCATCAGTACCGTAGAATAGCAGGGGAGGAAAGAAGAGACATGGGTGAAAAATTTAGGCTTATGAAAGGAAACGAAGCAATCGCGGAGGCCGCGCTTCGGGCAGGATGCCGTTTTTATGCAGGGTATCCGATTACACCGCAGAGTGAGATCCTGGAATACATGTCAGCCAATATGGCTGCCAGAGGAGGTGTATTCATTCAGGGAGAAAGCGAAATCGCAAGCATGAGTATGCTGTGGGGCGCGGCTGCCTGCGGGGAAAGGGTCATGACAAGTTCGTCCGGGCCAGGATACGACCTTAAGCAGGAAGGAATTTCCTATCTGGCATCCTACAACCTTCCGGCCGTCCTTGTTGATGTAATGAGATACGGTGTAGGCGACGGCGAGATTACCGAAGGACAGGATTCCTACTGGGAGGCGGTCCGGGGAGGCGGGCACGGGGATTCCAGGCAGATTGTCCTGACCCCTGCTTCGGTCCAGGAGTGCGCCAACCTTACATATCTGGCCTTTGACCTGGCGGAGAAGTACCGCACGGTTGTGATTATATTAAGCGACGGCGGAATCAGCCAGATGATTGAAAAGGTGGTGCTGCCTGAGGAAAAGGAGCACGACAAGGATAAGTTTGACTGGGCTATCAAAGGATATAAGGAAAAAGATGAACCAAAGGTAAAGGTGACCAATCTGGACCGGTCCATGAATTATGAAGCCTATGACTGCATGATGCGGGATAAGTTCAAAGAGATGCATGATAATGAGCAGCGCTGGGAGGAATTCATGGTGGATGACGCCGACCTGGTCCTGGTGGCATATGGAATCTCCTCCAGGGTATGTAAGTCAGCGGTCCGCCGCGCAAGGATGCAGGGCATGAAGCTTGGCCTGATCCGTCTGATCAGCGCATGGCCTTATCCGGAAAAGGCATTTAAAAATTTACCGGACAGCGTGAAGGGACTTGTTTCTGTGGAGATGAGCCTGTCCGCGCAGATGGGCCAGGATCTCTGTCTGGCTTCCAGATTCTCCCTGCCTGTATATGCTTACCTGACATCCAAGTATGTTCCTAAGACACAGGGAATCGTGGACTATTGCAAACGGGTACTTGAAGGAAAAGAAAAGGAACTGGAGGTTTACTAATATGGCTGTGAAGTTAACAAAACCGGAAATGATCAATCAGCAGGTAGGCTGGTGCGGCGGCTGCGGACATGGTATCATACAGAGACTGATTGCGGAATGCTGTGAGGAATTGGGAATTGTGGAGAAGACCGTTCAGGTGGTGGATATCGCCTGCGCCTACTGGTCCATCGACACCTTGAACTGCGATGGGATTGCAGGTCCCCACGGACGCTGCGCCGCTGTTGCCACTGGTATCAAAAGGGTGCGCCCGGAGGCAAATGTATATGTGCATGCCGGCGACGGATGTTCCTATGTAATCGGACTTTCGGAGACGTGCTTTGCGGCGCAGAGAAACGTGCCCATCACCATGATTGTGGTGAACAACGGGATCTTTGGCATGACCGGAGGGCAGATGTGCCTTGCTACCACCCTGGTGGGGGATAAGACAACCAGCAGCAAGAAGGGCAGGGATGACCGGGTTGCAGGCCAGCCATTTGACATGCTGAACATTATCAGCCAGTATCCCATTGAATACGCTGCCCGGGGCGCCCTCTACGATCCCAAGCACATCAATGAGACAAAGAAGATGATTAAAAAGGGATTTGAGAACCAGATGAACGATAAAGGGTTTTCCATCATTGAGGTGCTGTCGCCGTGTCCGACCAACTGGAAGATGACTCCGGTGGACTCGATGAAGAAACTGAAAGAAGAAAATGAAAAGGTATTTCCGGTAAAGGTATACGTGGACCATACAAATAACGGGGGTGTAGCAAATGGCTGATATAATGTTTGCAGGAATTGGCGGTCAGGGTGTCCTGACAGCCGGTAAGATTTTGATTCAGATTGCTGCGGAGAATGGTAAGAATGTAAGCTGGACCAGCGAGTATTCCGCAGAGATGCGCGGCGGCATCGCCCTTTGCCGCGTGGTGGTATCCGACGAGGAAATCGGCAGCCCCTACCCGGATACGCTGGACGTCCTGGTGTGCATGAACGAGGATGCCTACGATACATATATTGGCCAGGTGGCGGACGGTGCCAAGGTCATTATCAATCAGTCGCTGTTCAGCCAAAGGGAGTATCCTTCCCATGTGGAGGTGTTCGGGGTGGATGCCATGGGCATTTCCGCGGAACTTAACAATACCAGGGGCGCCAACCTGGTTATGATGGGCGCCATGATTGCGGCCACACAGATGATGGATAAACAGCAGTTCTCTGATACGCTTAAGGATTACTTTGACCACAAGGGCATACCCAGTGAGAAGAACGTGCAGTGTTTTGAAACAGGATATGAGAAAGCAGGGAGGATCTGCTGATCTGTAATGGAAATGGAACAGGAGGAAGGGGTTCGGAATGAATCTTAATAAATTATTAAAACCAAGAACCATTGCGATTGTGGGCGCAAGCGAAAAGGCCGGATTCGGCGGTGATACCACCAGAAACTATCTTAAATTCTCCAAAAACCTGGACCAGCTTTATCTTGTGAATCCGGGCAGGGATACCATATTCGGCCGCCGCGCCTATCATTGCCTTTCAGAGATAGAAGGGGATGTGGACCTGGTTATTTTGTGCACCCCTCAGAAGACAATCATCCCGCTGCTTGAGGAAGCAGCGGGGAAAAACTGCGGCGGCGCGGTTGTATTTGCCAGCGGTTACGGTGAAGTGGGGCCGGAGGGCAGGGAGCGCCAGCGGGAACTGGTGGAGGCGGCCGACCGCCTTGGCATTGCCGTCATGGGGCCGAACTGCGCGGGTTTCGCCAATTTTGTGGACGGGATTTTTGCATTTGCCTTCCTGGTGGAGGAGCGCGAGCGCGGGGGCAATATCGGTATGATTTCCCAAAGCGGACAGATTGTGTTAGGCGGTCTGGACAGCCCCAACATGGGCTTCAGCCATGTGATATCCTCAGGCAATTCCTGTAATGTGAAGGTGGAGGATTATCTGGATTTCCTGGTGGACGATGAGGATACCAAGGTGGTGGCCGCATACATGGAAGGCGTCACAAAGCCTGAGAAGCTGGTTGCAGCCTTCCAGAAAGCTGCCCTGAAGAAGAAACCGGTGGTGGTCTTAAAGACAGGGCGTTCCGCCAAGTCGCAGGAGCTGGCCAAGTCACACACAGGCTCCCTGTCCGGGGCAGACAAGGTGCTGCGGGCCGTGTTTAAACGGTATGGCGTCGTGGAGGCCGGCGACCTGGAGGAACTTATGAGTCTTGCGGCGGCATTCTCATGGCTGGAAGAACTGCCAAAGGGGGAACGCTGCGTGTTCATGAACGTGTCCGGCGGCGAGGCCGGCGTCATGGCCGACCTGTCCGAGGAATACGGCATCCAGCTGGCGGAAATGCAGCAGGAGACAAAGGCGTACCTTAAGACCCTGGTTCCGGACTATGGCTCCGTGAACAACCCCTTTGATATGACGGCCGGCATCGGCTACAACACGCCTGTGATGGTGCAGGCCATGGAAGCGATTTCTAAGGACCCGGGCGTGGACGCCATCGTGGTGGCATATACAATCACCCCTGAAATCTGGGATGACACCATTACCCATATGGTTGAGGCAGTGTCCATTGCGCGCCGGGACAAGGCGCTGAAACCAGTGTTCTGGATTCCCTTCATCGAGCACACAAGGCACCAGGAAAGCGCGGACATCCTGAAGGCCGCGGGCACGCCCCTGCTTCCCACCGGACGTTATGGCTGCACCGCGCTTAAAAAGATACTGGATTTTGCCGTGCGCACATTCGAACCCATGGAACCCGCGGTTCCGGAGAAAAAGCATGGAAGTTCCCACAGCTTAAGCGAGTTTGAGAGCCTGAACTATCTCAGTGACCACGGCGTTCCGATTCCTCCTCAGGCTATTGCGGCAACAGCGGATGCCGCTGCAGAGGAAGCAGGAAAACTGGGATATCCCGTGTCTGTTAAAATACATTCCAGGGATATCCAGCATAAATCGGACGTGGGAGGGGTGAAGCTGAATATCAGGGACGAGGCAGAACTGCGCGCTGCATTTGCCGCGGTCATGGACAACTGCGCGAAAAATGCCCCGGACGCAAAGCTGGAAGGCGTCCTTATTAAGCCCATGCTTAAATACGGCACGGAAATGATCATCGGCGTGAACAATGACAGGGATTTTGGGCCTATGATCATGGTAGGGATGGGCGGCGTGTTTGTGGAACTGTTTAAAGATGTGGCGCTGGCTCCGGCGCCCCTTACCGGAAAACAGGCAATGGATATGATAGAAAGCCTTGCATCCTATCCATTGCTGGGCGGCTACCGGGGAGGCGCGGTCTGCGACAAAGAGGCCCTTGCGGATTTACTTGTGAAAATCAGTGAGATGGCGGCAGAAGGCAAGGATAAGGTAAAGGAACTGGACATCAACCCTGTATTCATCACAGAAGACGGGGCAGCCATCGCCGATGCATTATTAGTATTGTATGATGACTGAGGGTAAGGGGGAAGGGCAGGGATGAACCTGCCTTACCTGCTGATTTATGGCCCCCCTGGATATTGTCACCAAAAACCGTATATCCATTTGGTAATAATGACGAACACATAAAAAGTTTGAAACTAATTATTGACAAATTGCACATATAGTCGTATTATGTGATATATAATAACAAAAAGTGAAACAATATAATAAAATATGAAACATATAAAAAGAATGAGAGGTAAAAGTCTATGAAGATGAAACTGGAAGAACTAGTGAGTCCGGAAGCATCACCGGCATTGGGGCCGTATTGCCATGGACGTAAGTATGGGGACATGATCATCACATCCGGACAGATTCCGCTTACAAAGGATGGCGAATATGTATTTGAAATCAAACAAGCCACTACCCTGGTCCTGAATAATCTTTTAAGCATTGTGGAAGCAGGAGGCGGATGCAGGGAGAGCATTGCCAGGGTGGATGTCTATATAAAGGATTTAAAGGATTTCGGTCTGATTAATGAGGCATACAAAGCGTTTTTCGGCGAACATAAACCCACCCGCGTCTGCGTGCAGGTAGCCGCGCTTCCGGGGGATGTGCCGCTTGAGGCATCCATGATTGCCTTTGCAGGGGAATAGGGATGGATAAAAAGCAGGAATGGGGAGTCAGCCTGATTACCGCAGGGGTTGGGGTGTTTTCCGTTTTTACCTTTGTCTTCTTTTTGGCCAGGTATCCTGCCCAGATGCTGGCAGGCGTGAATGATGCATTTTTAGGAGCAACAAAGATTTTTTCCGTGCCATTGATGCTGTTTACCTTTGTGACCACGGTACTTGCCTTTTATCTTGCCTTTGGAAAATATGGCAGCATCCGCCTGGGTGAAGGAAAGCCGGAATATTCCAATTTCAGTTATATCACAATGATGGCGCTGGCAGCCCTGGCTTCGGCCGCAGTGTATTGGTCCTTTACGGAATGGGCCGCCTACTACGAGGCGCCGGGCATCCATCTGGAGCCATATTCGGTGGAGGCATTGGAAGCGTCCCTGGGATATTCCTTTTTTCACTGGGGGTTTGCCACACAGGGACCATACGTGCTGGCAGGCGTTGCGGTAGCATACGCGGTCTACAACAAAAAGGTTTCATTCATAAAAATCAGCACGGTCTGCGAATGTATGATGGGGGATTTCAAATATAAGAAAATCATAGGGAAACTGATTGACATTTCCGTGGTATTCTGCATCATCGGCGCGGCCGGGTGTACGCTGGGACTGGCGGTGCCCCTGGAGACAGGAGCGTTAAAGCAGGTATTTGGGGTTGAAACAACCTTTGCCGTCCAGGTGGGAGTGGTACTGGTAATCGCGGCAATCTTTACATTCACGTCATTTCTGGGGATGGAGAGGGGAAAGAAGACCATCAGTAACCTGGCGGCGGGGCTGTGTATTTTATTCTTACTTTACATACTGTTTGCAGGTCCCACCAATTTCATACTTAAGAATTTCATCAGCAGTCTTGGATGGATGGGGGATAAATACCTGCGTATGAGTTTTTTCACGGATCCCATCGAAAATTCGGGTTTTCCGGAACAATGGACCTTGTTCTTCCAGGCATTCTGCCTCACCTATACAGGTTTGATGGGGATTTTCATTGCCAAGGTTTCAAAGGGCAGGACCATAAAGGAAGTATCGCTCTGCTGCCTTTTGGGAATCAGCATCAGCGTATGGGTTTTATTTGCCATAGACGGAGGATATTCCATTTATGCGCAGACCCAGGGAATTGTAAGTGTAACAGATATCCTGTCCAAAGGCGGAGGTCAGGATCTGGTATATGGAGTGATTGAAACGCTTCCGGGAGGGAAGAAGGGACTGCCATTTGTCATGCTTGTGATGATTGCAGGATTTGTGGCGTCCAGCCTGGATTCCGCTTCCTTTTCACTGGCCCAGACCGTCACATCCAAGCTGGACCGCAGCGGAAATGTAAGCACGGGCTTAAGGATTGCATGCTGCCTGGTACTGACAATGGTGCCTTTATCCGTGATGTTTGTGAAAGCGGATTTCTCGGCGCTGAAAAGTCTGGCTATCCTGGTATCCATCCCGTTCATGTTTGTAATGATATTTATGGAAATCGTACTTTTTAAGTGGCTGCGTGAGGATGGAAAAAAATGAACTTATTTAGTTAAGAAAGGAGTAATATATGAAACTGACTAATTACGAGAAGGAGATGCTGAACGGTGACCATGGGGAAGTCCGGCAGCAGGCGATGCAGGTCCTTTATGACCTGGCCGCATTCCATGATGTAGACAGGTTTGTTGAGATTGTGGGATGTCATGACGACAGTACCGTATATGCAGGAGAGGCACAGGTTGCATTTGCGGAAATGCTGGCTGAAAAGGGGGCCAGGTTCGCGGTTCCCACAACCACCAATGCCACGGCCTGCGATATGTTAAAATGGCACCGCCAGAAACATGATGTGGAGGTAATGAGCGCAACCCGCCGCATCGAGGCGTCACATATCAAAATGGGGGCCATCCCCACCTGGTCCTGCGCACCGTATCAGGCCGGGTTTCAGCCATCCTTCGGACAGCAGCTGGCCTGCGCGGAGTCCAATGTAATTTGTTATTATAACTCCATCATCGGCGCCAGGACCAACCGTTATGCCGGTCCCTTAGAGCTGCTGTGCGGCATTGCGGGCAGGGTTCCTTATTTCGGGCTGCACGTGCCGGAAAACCGTTACGCACAGGGCCTTGTAAAATTAGGGGATGATATTAAACTGGAATACTTTGAGGATGAGTCCATGTATCCATTGGTTTCCTATGCATTTGGTTCCATTGTGGGTGACCGGGTCTGGGCCCTGGAAGGTATGCCGGCCAATATCACCAATGACAATCTGAAACAATGCAGCGCTACCGCTGCTTCATCCGGCGGTATTGCACTGTTCCATATGATTGGGGTTACGCCGGAAGCACAGACACTGGAGATGGCGTTTGGCGGGAAGAAACCCCAGGAGGTAGTGGAAATCCACATCAAAGACCTGGAAGAGGCGGAGCGCCAGCTTACGAATTATGAAGTGGACGGGGACATTGATGTGGTGCTGCTGGGATGTCCGCATTTCTCCTATGATGAATGCGCCAAGCTGGAAATCCTGATGGACGGCAGGAAGGTAAGCGATTCCACGGAATTATGGATCATCGTGGGAAGGGCCACCGTGGACCGCTTAAAGGACAGCGGGCTGTATGAAAGGCTTACGGCACTGGGAATCCAGATTTACAGCGACGGCTGCATACTGGAATACCGCTCACAGAAGCTGGGAACAAAAACCATCATGTCCAATTCCGGTAAATTTGATACATACTGCTTCAGCATGCGGGGAATCCAGCCGGTATTTGGAAACATGCGGGAGTGCGTGGAGACTGCGGTTGCAGGTAAGATTGTGAAAGGAGCAAGACCATGGAAAAAGTGAGTATAAAATGTAAGGTGGCAGTGTCCGGCAATGTGAGGGCAAGATTACTGTATTCAAAAGATTCATTCTGCTTCTGGGGCGGTGCGGACCCACAGAGCGGACTGATCCGTGACAATCGAAGCGACTGCTATGAGAAAAATATGGCGGGCCAGGTGTTTGCATTTCCATTTGGCAAAGGCAGCAGCGGAGCAGGCCTGGTCATCCTGGAACAGGTACGTCTGGACTGCGCGCCGGCAGCCATCATTAATCTGAGAAGCGATCCCGTAATCCTGACAGGGCCGTTAATCGCAAAACATTTTTACAACAAGAGTATTCCCGTTGTCAATCTGTCGGAAGAGGACTATGAAAAGCTGGAAGGGGCTAAGGAAATAGAATTCTTTGAAGATAAGGATTACATTGACGTGTATTATTAATGCATGCGGACGGCGGGAGTGAATCATCAGTCCCGCCGCTGATGTTACCGGAAAGGTTAAGTTTCTAAGGGGGAAATAATGAACGACAAAAACAAATTAAATAAGCTGGCCTTTTGGCCCGCAATCATCTGTCTTGGAATTTTTATTGCTTTCGGAGTATTTAAGCAGGATGCAATGGGAACGCTTCTCAATACAATTTTATATGGCATGGCTGACAGGGTCGGTTGGTTTTTTGAACTGATTGCCATCCTGATCATCATCCTGACATTTGTTCTGGCATTATCAAAATTTGGCAACATCAAAATCGGCGGACCGGATGCCAAGCCGGACTTTAAGACCTGGAACTGGATTACCATGTCCCTGTGCGGTGGAATCGGAACCGGACTCTTATTCTGGGCAATGGGGGAACCGATATTCCATTTCATGACACCGCCGGTTGCGGCAGGAGTGGAAGCCGGAACCAGGGAGGCGGCCATATTTGCAATCTCCCAGACCATGTGGCAGTGGTCCGTGCCCCAGTACTGTATGTACACCATCTGTGCCGTAGCGTTTGCGCTCCTCACATTTAATATGAAGAAACCGCTGGCCTTTGGCCCGGTGCTGACAACAAGCATTGGAAAAAAGGGCAGAAAGTTTGAAACATTGGTGCATGCGATTGTTATTTTCTCCCTCTGCGGCGCCGTGGCCTGTTCCATGGGGGTTGGCCTGATGCAGATCGGCGCGGGAATCGAGTCCATCACAGGACTGGCACAGTCCAAGATTGTATGGCTTGTTGTTGCAATTGTCATTGTGGCGCTGTTTACCGCATCCTGTGTATCCGGTATCGGCAACGGACTGAAGAAGCTGTCATCATTTACCACCATTGTCTTTATAGCCATACTGGTATACGTGCTGGTTTTAGGTCCCACCACCTTCTGTGCAAAGCTGGGAACCGAATCCTTTGCGTACCTTCTGGACCATCCCTTTGAAAAGACAGCCATCCTGAACTCCATGGCGCCCGGGGATAACTGGTATGCGGACTGGATCATACAGTATTGGGCTTCCTTCGTGGTGTATGCCCCAATCCTGGGAATGTTCTTAAGCCGTCTGGCAAAGGGCAGGACGGTCCGTCAGTTCATCCTTGTAAACGTACTGGCTCCCTCCATGTTCTGTATTGTCTGGATTGCCGTGTTTGGCGGGCTGACCGTACAGCTGCAGACATCAGGAACCTTTGATATCTGGAACGGCGTGAATACGGCAGGCATGCAGTCCACGATTTTTTACATACTGAACACATTCCCGTTAGGGAAGGTCCTGATTGTATTGTTTGTGGTATCCATCTTTACCTCCTTCTCCACCATGGCGGACCCTGTGGCTGCGGCCCTGGCCACCATCAGTATCCACGGGCTGAGTGTGGATGATGAGGCCCCCAATAAGATTAAGATTGTGATGGGCGTTATCATGGGCGTGATTGCTTACCTTCTGGTTGCCTCGGGCGGTGTGAACTCGGTCAAGGGAATGTGGAATATTGTAGGATTCCCTATCTCCGTACTGCTGATTCTGGTGGTGGTATCCGTGTTCCGGAATGCAGCTAAATGCGAAGCAAAGGATGACAACATTGTCATAGAGGATGACACGGAATAACCGGCGGGCAGTATATGCCGGATAAGACGGATGTTGTACGGCATGGATGACATGTAGTGGATTGATTGTAAATTTGTAGTGGTATACAAATAGGATATGCGCAAAAGGACACTCCTTGGGAGTGTCCTTTTGTGGTATGGGGAGGAAACGTGCTTGAAAATTCATTTCCGGATTACGAAAATGGTAATCGTCCCCATCTGATTTAACTGCTTTCCCGCTCCACTAAAACAGCACTGAATACCAGATGCTGAACGCTGGGTTTTGCGTCAGAAGGGGACTCTATTTCCTTGATGGTCATGTTCGTTGCCCGTTCCCCAATCTCATATGCAGGTATCTCCAGGGATGTCATGGATGTTTCTAAAAGCCCGCCAATGGAATGGCCGGTAAGGCTGATCAGCCGCATCTGGTCCGGGACATGGATATCCATGTCTTTCAGCGCACGCAGCGCGCCCATGCCCTGTATATCCACGGCGGCCATGATTGCATCCAGGTCAGGGTTCTGTGCCAAAAGTTCTTTTGTACACTGATAGCCGTATTCAAAGCTATTGCCAGGTTCAAGGGATACAGCGCACGTCTCGTTAAGGCCTAATTCCCCAATCGCCCGCTGATATCCATTATAGCGTTCTCGATAAGGCGCAAGCGTAGTGGGGCCGTTAATAAGGCCAATCTCACGGCAGCCTTTTGAAAAAAGATACTTTACTGTTTCATAACCGCACGCATCATAATCAGCAATTACACTGCTGATGGAAGTCTCCTGCTTACGTACAATCTGTGTCACCGCGATGCCGCTGGCATGGATATCACGTATGAGGCGGCCGTTGCGTCCTGTGCCTGCAATGATGATCCCGTCAACAAATCCGTTGCGCAGGCGGTTCAGACATTCTTTTTCAATGGCATGATTGTCTTCGGTATGGCATAAAAGGGTGGCATATCCCAGTTTCCGGGATTCTAATTCTATGCTCTGGGTAATCTCGGCAAAGAGGGTCAGATATAGCCGGGGGACAACTACGCCGATGGTGTGCCGCTTGCCCTGGCGAAGTCCCTGGGCAAGCACATTCGGCTGATAGCTCAGTTCCTTTACTGCGGCAAAAATCCTGGCTTTTGTATCCGGATGCACGTAGGAAGTATTATTAAGGGCACGTGAGACTGTGCTTACATCAACACAGGCAAGACGCGCAACATCTTTCAGTGTTGCCATGGGCATGCCTTCCTTTCTGGAATATGGATATACAAACGATTGTCTATATTATCAATATAATACAGAGAATCCAAAAGGACAAGTGTAAAGATAAAGATTCTGCAGGAAAAGTAATTAAAACCATTATAGGATAATATTGGTAAATAATATATAAAAATGCCTAAAATAATAGCAAATATGCAATAAATTGTAGGTGATATGCAATAAATTGCAGATGCCTTTATAACTATTGACCCTGTGATTGCGTTATGATATAAATGAGTCACAGACATACAAACGATTGTATAAAAGGGGAACGAAATAACAGCGCGCGATGTAAAAGTAGGGACCGGAGGCAGTTCGTTATGTCAGACATTGATTTGAATAAGACAATATGAAGCATTGATGATGAAAAGGAGAATATATCATGGCTAAAATTAAAAATTTCAAGACAATCTTCCCGGCAGTATCTGTACCTCTGAATGATGACTATACAATTAATGAACCGGAGTTCCGTGCGTACCTGCGCTGGATAAAGTCATTTTATGATAAGGGAATCCAGGGACTTGTATGTAATGGGCATACCGGCGAGATTACAGGGCTTTCACGGGCAGAGCGCAGACGTGTCGTGGAAATCTGCAGCGAGGAATGCGGTGACATCATGACCATCATTTCCGGTATAAACTGTGAGAATACCATTGAATCAATTGAGATGGCAAAAGAAGCAAAAGAAGCAGGGGCAGACGGTATCCTGTTAATGCCGCCTCACATGTGGCTCCGCTTCGGCATGCATAAGGATGCGCCCTATGAGTATGTAAAGGATGTTGCAGAAGGGGCGGACATTGATATCATCATCCATCTGTATCCGGCAACCAGCAAGGCATTCTATCCGGTCGGGACATTGATTAAGATGTGCAAGGAAATCGAGCATGTGAAATGCATCAAAATGGGTACCCGTGTCACATCCATTTATGAGCATGATGTCCGCCTCCTGCGTCAGGAGTGTCCGGATATTTCCCTTATCACATGCCATGATGAGACACTGTGTGTCAGCTGGTTCCCGGGAATGGACGGCGCCCTCATTGGATTCGCCGGCTGTGTACCGGAAATCATCTGCCCGGCACGTGAAGTGTTTGCAAATCCGGACAAGCATACATTAAAGGAGGCACAGGACTGGTCCGACCGGATTTATCACATCTCCCAGGCCATTTATGGAGGCGGACAGCCATCCGGGGAAGCGCATGCACGTCTCAAAGAGGCTCTTGTACAGCGGGGCGTATTTACCAATGGTTTAATGCGTAAGCCTGTACTGCCTTTGAATCAGGAAGAAAAGGACTGGATTTCCCAGGGGCTTAAAAACAGTAAGATGGAAAAAGTGGATATGAGCCAGTACAGATGATCATACATATGTGGCGGCTGAGGTTTGGGTCTGAAGCCGCCTTTTTCTTATGGGAGGTGGATATATGGGGGAAAATTTTGACCAGACAGCTGTAAAAAAAGTACCATTTATAGAATTGCTGAAACGTATTGGCCCGGGAATCATACTTGCAGGAGTTGTGATAGGCCCGGGAAATATTACCACATCTGCAATGATGGGGTCCAACTATGGGTATTCCATGATATGGCTGGTCATCCCGATTGCGTTCATGGGAATATCATTCATGCTTACTTCGTACCGCATCTCTATGTTGACAGGCATGCCTATCATTCATGCAATCCGCCATTATTATGGAAAAACCGCGTCAATGGTAGTTGGCTGCGCCACTTTTTTATCCTGTCTGTTTTTTACCATGGGCAATATTACAGGTTCTGGGGCAGGTATGAACCTGATTATGGGAATGAACTGGAAATTAGGTTCCCTAATCATGATTGCCATCATACTGGCCTGTTATTTTACCAAAGGCGTATATTCCAAGGTGGAAAAGCTGATTACACTGTGTATCCTGGGTATGATTGTATGTTTCTATGCAACGCTGGCAGCCACAGGCGGGCCGGATTGGGGAGAGATGGGTTCAGGGCTTCTCCATTGGAAGGTTGCGGACGGAAGCCTTACAACGTCACTTGCCTATGTGAGTACCAATGCGGCAATCACGGCAGGCATCTACGGCACCTATCTTGGGGTGGAGAAGAAATGGAAAAAAGAAGATTTATTTAATGGAATCATGCTGGCTGATGCAATCGCACATGTCGTGGCGGTCATCCTGATCTCCGGGGCAATCCTTCTGGTGGGAGCCATTGTCCTTCATCCGTCGGGAACAAAGATTACGGCGCCAGCCCAGTTAGGCGAGCTGCTTGTTCCTTTTTTGGGCAAGGCGGCGCCGGTTGTCATGGGAGTTGCATTGCTTGCAGCCGGTTTTTCATCCTTACTAGGCAATACACAGCGCGGTATGGTCCTGCTTGCGGCTGGTATTGATAAGCCGGTAGAACTGGAATCCAGATTCATTCGGTGGGGATGCCTTCTCTGCATTGCGTTTACTGCCGTTATCTGTTACAGCTATGGGGGGTCTCCCACACAGCTGATATTCCTTGCCAATATAGCAACCGCTGTTGCAACACCGTTCGGGGGCTTTTTTGTATGCCGCCTGATTCTCCGCAAGGATGTGAACCAGGGATTGAAGACACCCCGTGTCCTTCAGGTGTGTATGGTAATCAGCTATATCTTTGCATTAATCATGACAGGTTCAGCTATATTAAAAATGATGGTCCAGTTATAGTCAAGGGATATGGGCAATACTATCATATAACAGCAGCCCCATTGCAGGTAAAAGTCCTCCAATGGGGCTGCTGTTCTGTTGTGTTACAGTAAAAATAAACCACCTGCTCTGCAGGTGGAGGGAGGCTCTTAAGATAAAAGAAACTCCTGTGCTATAATAAATGTAGGTCTGCAAACCACAAATAAAAAGCACAGGAGGTCCAAAATGGATGGTTGATTGAAACAATAATATTCATGTAGAATATACGTATATTTGCGGGGCGTGCAATCAGGAAATCATTGACAAACCATAGAAAGATACATTTATATACATACATTTGTCTCCATAAGTATGCGTACAAATGATAAAAAATGCACGAAAAAACCGATATATATTGTGCAAATTATACAATATAAGACAATGAAAACTATAAACAAAGTCGATTTACAATGTACGTACAATATGATATCCTATATACATAGTTAACTATGAACAAAAACGAATGGAGGAGTAAGATGAAACGGCTTGCAATTATCGGAAGCAGCGGCGGGAATTTGTACAATCAAGGTGGTAATGATCCAAAGAAGATGATGGAAGAAATCTTTGTACAAGCCGGATCCGCGGGGATTGAAGTTGCTTATATACAGTTCATTGGGACGAACACGACCATGGATAACATCTCAATGGATGCAAAGGCCAGATTGTGGACACTGGATGGGGAAAATTCAGTCAAATGCAGTGAAGAGATGACACTTCAAGAGATTAACGGCTTATCAAGGAAAAATGATGAAGAGCTGGCCAGGCTCATACGTGAGGATAAAATTGATGGCATCATGCTGATGAGCTGCGATCCCAAAGGAGCAAATAAAGAGGCTTTGAAGGCAGCCGCAGAAAAAAAGATACCGCTGGCAGGCACTGGAGGAACTTCCATGGCCAATACCCAGTCAATGGGATGCAGGGTAATCGCTGCTTCCGGTACAACAGGTACGACGAACCGCACCAGGGCAATTTCGGCAGTCTCAGCTTTTTCAAAAGAGTGGAAGTTGAAGTACAGCCCAATCATCGGCTCCTCCGGCAGTTCAAAGGTCCAGGAAGGCAGCGTGTGGAAGCGGATTAATTTCCGTGGAATCATGATGGCCTCCATGCCGGGATTCATTGCAATGGCACTATGCCTTGCTTTAAGCAAGATACCGGGGCTGGCTGGCCTGGAAGATATATTTAATACATTGGTGGGCTTTTTACCCATCGTCCTTGCTGCCATTGCTGCAAAGCAGATTTCGGGACTGGATGAGGTTGGTATAGTAGCCGGTATTGTGGGTGGCGCATTGTCGGTAGACGGCGGGATCATAGGCGGCTTGGTCGTGGGTATCATTGCCGGTATTCTGGCCTACTATATCATTACGCTGTGCTTCAAATATAAAGTCCCGGGAACCACGGCCAATATTGCAGCAGGCGGATTTGCCGGATTGATATCTGGCCTTGCTGGCATGTACCTGGTAGCGCCGGCAGCTGGCTGGGTGGGCAATATGATAAAAATGGCAATTGACTGGGCCCTGAACTACAATGCAATCCTTGCAGGCGGTATCGCTGGTTTTGCAATCTGGTTTGCAATCATCGGCGGCGTCTATCATGCGGCTATCCTGCCCATTATCCTGCTGGAGATGGAGGCCACGGGATACAGCTTTCTCGGATGTATTGACCTGTGCGGACTAATCATGGTCTGCGCCGGCATCCAGCTGGCGAATATTGTACGGCCGCGCAAAGAGAGCGACCGGATTGCCTGCATCCCTAACCTTATCATTAACCTGGCATTCGGGACGTTTGCCGAAGCTGCTTATCCCTTTATGTTTTCCAGCAAGAAGGTCTTTGCTTCTACCATAGCGGCCTCCACCCTGGCCGGATTATTGATCGGTTTCCTGGATGTGAAATGTACGGCATATGTTCCGTGTTTCCTTGCCCCGTTCATGTCCAACGACAAGGTGATACAGGCAATCATCTGCATGGTATTTGCAGCAGCGGCAGCGTTTGTATTTACTGCAATCTGCAATACGGTTGACAAAAATAAAGCAATAGAAGAATAGGAGAGTACAAGATGTTTCAAAATGATATGGACAGAAAAATGCAGTTCAGCATGGATAAGGTAAAGAGGGCGTTGGAAAAAGGGAATGGACATACAATCCTCAGTACAGGAATCACAGGTGATGATGCCAGGATGGCAAAGGCCGTGGTTGATGCAGGCGTGAGTATGCTGGAACCGAACCATCCGGCATTGGCCCTTGCCAGAGGATATAAAGGCGTTACTTCCATGCATGAAGCAGAGAAAATCCGCCATGAGATAACTGTTTCACAGATGGCAGAGGTTACCCGCGGTGTCAGGAGCGTGGTTGGAAACGATGTATATATTACGGTGGGTATACCGGGCGGCTTCACGGAAATCCTGCCAACGCCCCTGACGGATGAGGACTTCCTCATGATGTCCAGAAGCGGGGCCGACGGACTGCATACACATAAATCCAGCCTTCATGATTTGGAACAGCTGGTTCAGACAGCCCACAGATATGGACTCTGCGTGGATGCATACATCGGGCTTCCCACGGATTTACATACATTTGGTATTTCGGCAGAACAGCCGGAGGAAGTGGCAAAGGTCGCAAAACAGATGGAGGGCATTGGAACCGACATGATTGGCCTGATGACAGGGATGAGCTATGAAGGGGTGGAGGCAGGGAAAATCCATCCATTCCTTAAGGAAAGACTGTGTGCCATGGTGGAGGCTGTTCATGTACCCACGCTGGCAGAAGGCGGCATTAATCTGGATAACTTTAAAGCATTCAAGGATACGGGCGTAAATATCCTGGTAATCGGGACCTCCATTGACAAGATGGCAGGGAAAGCGGTGGCAGGTGCCGTACAGGAGTTTTTGAACCTTTAATATAAGAGTTGCTTACCGATATGCTAATGGAAGGCGTATTTCCATTAGCATATCTGCATATACGGATTTACTTTTAAAATGAATCCGGCGGGCATGTGCATTGTAAGGAGAGATGGGAATGAAGACGATAACAGTTAAAAGTGATGGCAACGGGATGGTTATGGAATGGAACCTGGAGGGGAGCGGCAGATGTGAGGCGGGGATTAATAATCCCTTTCTTGAAATGTGCCTGAAATCTTTTGCAGAAGCATCCTCCATTGATTTGAAGCTCATATGCAGCAAGGATATTGGTGGGGAGGAACTGATGGGAGCCATGGGGGATTTATTTGCTGAAGCTGTCTGTAAGCAGTGTATGGAACTGGAAGAGTATGGCGGGACAGGAAGCGGGATTGCAGATGATGCCTTTTTCCCCACCAGCTGTAAGCTCATGCTTCCGGGCAGGACGGACTGGGTCTTTGAAATGGTTGCCCACAGCATAAAAGAAGACAGCCGTTCCATCACGAAATTCTTTGGGAATCTGTCCGGCAGGGCATCGCTATGCCTGAAGTTCGATACCTATGATTTTAGTGACAGGTATTGTGAAAGGGTGTTTTATTCCTTTGGACGGGCGCTTAAAATGGCATATTCCCCTGCAAGGGCTTGAAACATGCAGGAGAAGCAGTATTGCGGGGATAAGATTGGATTGCAGTAAAAATCCTTTTTTGTTATGATATATCTAACAATACGTTAGAGGTGACAGGGATGGATGACAGTTCAACAAAATTCCGTTATTTATCGGTTTATCAGGATATAAAAGATAAGATAGAAAAGGGGGTATTCCTGCAGGGAGAGAAATTAAAGACAGAGAAGGAGTACCAGCAGGAGTATGGGGTGAGCCGGGATACCATACGTAAGGCGTTCGGCAAGCTGGAAAATGAAGACTATATAGTCAAAAAGACAGCGGTAGGGACATTTGTCAAATATAAGAAATCCAATTATGTACTTTCAAGCCTGGAAAGCTTTTCCGAACAGATGAGGAAAAGAGGGATAGAGCCTTCTTCCGAATTTGTTTCCATTGAACTGAATACAATCTCAAATAAGCATATCATCAATGAGCTGGAAATCGGTAAAGAGGAAAAGTGTTATAAAATAACCAGGATAAGAAAGGGCGACGGGGAACCCATGGCATATGAAATTGCTTATGTGCCCCAGAAATTATGTCCTGATATGCAGAAATATCTGGACGACCGCAGTTCATTATATGAAATATATGAAACGGTTTACCATTATAAATTGGGTAATGGGAAGATAAGGCTGGAGGCAGACCTTCCGTCTTCCGTGATACAGGAAAGTTTAAGGCTGAATCACGATTCACCGGTCCTGAAAATGGAATGCACCACACGGCTGGAGGACGAAACACCCTTATATTTTGTGGAGTGCTATTATATTGGAGAAAAATATTTCTTTTCGGCTATATTACCAAGATAGGAGAGAGGATAAAATGGAACCTAGGATTGCAACAATTAACAGGATTACAAGGGAAACAGATATCACCCTGACATTAAACCTTGATGGGAGCGGCAAATGTGATCTTCAGACAGGTATAGCCTTTTTTGACCATATGCTCAATGGGTTTGCACGTCATGGATTATTTGACCTGGACCTTGTCTGCAAAGGCGATCTGGAAGTTGATTCCCATCATACGGTGGAGGACTGCGGGATTGTATTGGGAGAAGCAATAAAAAGGGCAATCGGGGAAAAAAAGGCAATTAAACGATACGGAAGCGCAATCCTTCCCATGGATGAGGCATTGGTACTCTGTGCCATTGATCTGTCCGGCAGGCCATACTTTTCATATGATGCAAAATTCACGGTCCCCCGGATAGGCGGAATGGATTCAGAGATGATTCATGACTTCTTTTATGCCGTGTCATATTCTGCATTTATGAACCTTCATATCAAGCAGTTGGATGGGGTGAATAATCATCATATTGCAGAGAGCAGCTTTAAGGCGTTTGGTAAAGCCCTTGATATGGCGACCATGCATGAGGAACGGCTGAACGGGTCCGTTTGGTCAACCAAGGGCGTATTATAGGGGGCTTGATATGTAAGGGTTTGATAGCTAAGGGCTCCATAAAAACGCAGACATTGTTCCAAATAAAAGAAGGGTGCACGGATGAGCTGGTTGGTTAAACACTGATAAGAGGTTCGTTGGCCCATTTTGCTGTATGATCCGGATATGTTATTTATAAGAAAGGATACGCCGCCAGGAGAGCGCTCTGCCTGACGGCGTATTCTTTCTTTATATATTATCTTTATATGGTCTTTTTACTTCCGCAATAAATGATTTTTCTGTTTCCTGCAGCAGTCTGCTATTGACATATGGTTCTTATTGGTATATAATCCTAATTAAGAATAATTACTATTAAGGAAACGAACCATGATTAACAGAAACACAATTCAATGTTCAATGGTATTAGAAGCGGTAAACAAGCTGAAGTGTCACGCGACCGCGGTTGAGGTATACGATGAGGTTGTCAGGGTATGTCCTCATATCAGCAGGGCCACCGTATACCGGAACCTAAACCGCCTTTCCCAGATTGGGAAGATACGGAAGATAGAGATACCGGGAGCAGCAGACCGTTTCGACCACCGTTGTCAGGAGCATTACCATATTTTATGTGAAACATGTGGACGGGTTTTTGATGTGGACATGGATGTCTTCGAGGATTTATACCAAAAAATCAGGGATACCCATGGGTTTGAATTTACAGGCTGCGATATTATGTTCAGGGGAATCTGCCCGGAATGTAAATAATGATCCATAAGTTATAAAGCCTGCTTCCCCCTCCACCTACAATTGCTGCGAATGCAGGCCGGGACGAGAAGCCTGTAAATTATAAATCGCATGAAAAGGAGACAAAATATGAGAAGTATTACAACACTTGATCTTCAGTATGCACACAGATTTTTTGGGTTTAAAGGGGAAGCGCAGTATCTGCACGGCCACACGGGAATCCTGACCATTGAAGTGGAAGATTCCATTGAACCCGGTGTTAACATGGTTTTCCCATGTAACGAAATCCAGAAAACCGCCTGGGAGGTCCTGAAGAATTTTGACCACGCACTGATTTTAAGGGAAGACGATCCGCTGCTTCCGGCCATCCTCAAGGTCTATGAAGAGCAGGGAATCCGGGACGGCGCCCCAACCAACAAGATGAAAGGCCCGGCGTTCAAGACAGAGCTTGCCACCGCCTATCCTGAGTGCCGCCTGGTGGTGACAAAAGAAACCATGACAGTGGAAGGTATGATAAAAATCGTATACGACCTGCTGAAGGATAAGCTGAATATTGCAAAAATCACCTTTAGCAGCGGCGTCAACGCCGCAACCCAGGAATACCAGCCTTCCAGGACCATTGACCGCTGTCCGTTATGCGGTATTGCATTAAACGAAAACGGTGTCTGCCCTAAGTGCGGATACAAGAAGTAAGGGGATGCCGCCCATCGTACATGACATGATTTTCAAATGAACCTTTTTATGAATCAATCTAAGGGCAGCTGCACTGTATGGTGCGGCTGCCTTGTTCCATATCTGAATATTCTTATATCTGGATTTTTATTCCTGTTGTGGACGCGGTACTTTTATTATAGTAAACTGAACTTATTGGCGGATTTGGATTGGATAATGCGCCACCGGTATCCGATGCACTGCCTATGGGAATATCATATTTTGCTGGGTAATGCATGAGCAGGATATAATAGATCATATCTTGTCACGATTGGATACCTCCCAATGCAAGGTCCATGCGGTATCACTTATATGCACCGGGGAAGCCTTACAAAAGCGGCTGCAGAGGGATGTGGATATGGGAATCCGTAAAGCGGATGTGGTTTTGAGGAGTCTGGAGAGGGTGCGTCTGTATGAAGCATTGGACACGGTCAGGATTGATGTATCTGATATTCCGCCGGAACAGGCAGCGGAGCTGATCCTGAAGCTGTAGGCCGGGGCAAGGAGATGTATGACGGCAGGGACCGCTGCCCTCGTATAGGACAATGCAATATAAAAGTCTTATACGAGGGTGTTTTTATGCCCGGAAAAGTATCGCGGGCCTTACCGAGACGTGCTGGTTTGTATGGAAGGCATCTCGTAAAAAGGGCTGTATGGCACAGACGGCAAGTTAACTGCGGCTTCGTGAGAAAGGCAAGACAACGATTTCATAAACATATTGCATAGAAAAAGGATAAAATCCTATGAAATACAATATAAAAAATGTAAGTTTTATATAAAAATATGGAAACAAATAGAAAGATATTGACGTAACTACATAAAAGTGATATTCTGGACACATAAAGATAACGATTGCACAAACGATTTCATATGAGAGGAGAATGAGTGGATGAGACAGGACATTATCTGTATAGACGGAAATAATTACCCGCTTTACAGAATTCAGACCATCGTAATAGGCAGCGGGGCGGCTGGATTAAATGCGGCGGTATCACTTTACAAAGAGGGGCAGCAGGACATTGCAATCGTAACTGAGGGGAAAATGATGGGAACATCCCGGAATACTGGTTCGGATAAGCAGACCTATTATAAGATGACCACCTGTTCAGGAGAGGCTGATAGCGTGCGGCAGATGGCACAGACACTATTTGGCGGGGAGGCCATGGATGGGGATCTGGCATTGGTGGAAGCCGCTTTATCCGTAAGGGGATTCTTCCATCTGGTAGATATAGGGGTGCCATTTCCCCATAATGGGGCGGGAGAGTACATAGGATATAAAACAGACCACGATCCATTCAGGAGGGGGACATCAGCGGGACCTCTGACATCAAGATTCATGACTGAGGCGCTGTGGCATGAAGCGGAGAGGTACTCCATCCCTGTATATGACGGATACCAGGTGATTGAAATCCTGACAGAGAAGATAGGGAATGAGAAACGGGTAAGGGGTGCTCTTGCCGTAAATGTCAGGGCGATGGGATTGGAGGAGATGTACGCCGTCTTTTCCGCGGAGAACATTGTTTATGCCACGGGCGGGGAAGCAGGGATGTATGAAACATCCGTATACCCGGTCAGCCAGACTGGCGGACTGGGAACCGCGCTGAGAGCAGGGGCAAAAGGGAAAAACCTGACGGAATCACAATTCGGCCTTGCATCTACCAAGTTCAGATGGAACCTGTCCGGGACATACCAGCAGGTCATCCCAAGGTATGTTTCTACGGAGCAGGATGGAAGCGGGGAACGGGAGTTTCTGGACGGGTACTTTGACTGCCCGGAGCATATGTTGTACGCCATCTTCCTGAAAGGGTACCAGTGGCCTTTTGATCCGAGAAAAACCAGGGACCATGGTTCTTCCCTCATTGATATCCTGGTTTATCAGGAGATGACATTAAAGGGGAGACGGGTGTTTCTGGATTATCGAAGGAATCCGTCCTGCAGCGAGAAGGATGGACGGTTTCAGACTGCGCTTCTGCATCCGGAGGCATATGGGTATCTGGAAAGCTCCGGGGGTCTGCAGGATACGCCAATTAAACGGCTGGAGCATATGAACCCTGCGGCAATCGAACTGTACCGAAGCCACGGAATCAATCTTCATGAGGAAAAACTGGAGATTGCAGTGTGCGCGCAGCACAATAACGGAGGTCTGTCCGGCAATTGGTGGTGGGAGAGTAACCTGAAACATTTCTTTCCGGTGGGGGAAGTCAATGGAAGCCATGGCGTGTACCGGCCAGGCGGAAGCGCCCTCAATTCCGGCCAGGTGGGCAGTATGAGGGCGGCTGCGTATATTGCACACTGTTATCAGGAAAAGCCTTTGTCTGGTGAGGAAATAAGGGAATTATGCGGCGGGCAGATCCTGGCTGCAATTAAGTTTGGGGCCAGGGCGTTGGCAAAACAGGATGCGGTATTGAATCTTAGGGAGGAACGCAAGGCGCTGGGCATGAGGATGTCCCGATATGGGGCGCATATCAGGTCTTACGATGGAATACGGACAGCGCTGATGGAAAACAGAATCCAGAGACAGAGGATTGAAACCTCCGGTATCAATAGTCCCGGTGATTTAAAGCATTACTACAGGCTGAGGGATCTGCTTGTGAGCCAGAAGGCATATCTGGAAGCCATGGAGGATTACATCGCCCACGGAGGTAAGAGCAGGGGGTCCTATCTGATTTACGATGAGCATGGGGATAAACCTTCGGAGAAGCTGCCGGAATGCTTCCGTTCCCTTTTGGAACAGCATGGGATGTCTGAACTGATACAGGAGCTGGAGTATTACCAGGACACAAGCAGGATAAGCTGGAGGGATGTGCGGCCCATTCCGGAAGATGACTGCTGGTTTGAGGCAGTATGGAAACGGTACAGGGAAGGAGAATATTTTAAAGGTAATAAGGCTGAGGCTGGCTATCTGCAGAAGCAGCCATAAGGGGATTTGGTGTCACTGCGATGACAACGATTTCATAAAAGGAGGAAGAGAAGATGAGCAAATTCATGTCGGCCAAAGAGGCGGTAAAACTAATTAAAGACGGTGATAGCATAGCCGTATCAGGCAACGGGGGAGGAATCATGGAACCGGATGCGTTGTTTGAGGCATTGGAGGACCGCTTTTTAGATGAAGGCAGTCCCGGGAACCTTACCCTTACCCATTCTGCGGGAATTGGTGATAAGGACAGAGGCGGTATCAGCCGCTTTGCCCATGAAGGGATGGTTAAGCGGGTAGTGGGGGGACATTGGGGATGGTCGCCGAAAATGCAGCAAATGGCCAATGATAATAAGATTGAGGCATATAACCTGCCCCAGGGAATCATAGCCCTTCAGTACCGTGAGATTGCAGCAAAACGTGTGGGGGTGGTCACACAGACCGGTCTTAAGACATTTGTGGATCCGCGTGTATCGGGAGGAAAACTGAATGATGTCACAAAGGAGGATTTGGTAGAGCTGGTTTCCATGGATGGGCAGGAATGGCTGCGCTATAAAACCTACCCGGTGACGGTTGCACTGATCCGCGGAAGTATCGGTGATGAGGAAGGAAATATATCACTGGCTTATGAACCGGCTTATCTGGAGGCGCTGGCCATTGCCCAGGCCGTACATAACTGCGGAGGCATTGTAATCTGCCAGGTGAAGTATGCAGCTAAGGCAGGTTCCCTGGACCCCAAAAATGTCCGGATTCCCGGAATCCTTGTGGATGCGGTGGTGGTCCATCCGGGACAGATGCAGACAATAGAGGGAGAATATGATCCTGCGCTGACTGGTGATGTGAGGATGCTGGTAGAAAGCATGGTCCCCATGCCCTTAGACCAGCGTAAGGTGGTGGCCAGAAGGGCTGCCATGGAACTCAGCAAGGGCAGCGTGATTAACCTTGGATTCGGTATGCCGGACGGTGTCGCAAGGGTTGCGGCAGAAGAAGGGATTGAAGGGTATGTGAAGATGACGATTGAGCAGGGAATCATCGGCGGCGTGCCTGCAGGCGGGGCGATATTCGGCGTGGCTTATAACTCTGAGTCAATGATTGACGGTCCTTCCCAGTTCGACTTTTACAGCGGAGGCGGGCTTGATATGACCTGTCTTGGACTGGCCCAGGCTGACAGCCATGGAAATGTGAATGTGAGCAGGTTTGGCCCCACCATTGCAGGCTGCGGGGGCTTCATAGACATATCCCAGACAGCCAAAAAATGTGTATTTTGCGGAACGTTTACGGCAGGCGGTCTGAAAACGGAAATAAAGGATGGGAAGCTTGAGATCCTTCAGGAAGGAAAACATAAAAAATTCCTGAAGGATGTGGAACACATTACATTCAGCGGGGATTACGCAAGGGAGACCGGACAGAGCGTACTTTATGTAACGGAGCGGGCTGTTTTTGAGATGACGGAAGAAGGTCTTGTGCTAAAAGAAATCGCTCCGGGAATGAATCTGGAAAAGGATATACTGGGGCAGATGGATTTTGTGCCCCTGATGCCCCGGGAACCGCAGCTGATGGATAAACGGATTTTCATGACAGACCCCATGGGACTGGACAGATGATTAATAAGACGAAAAAAGCAATGCAGCCAATTACATTATAAACAGGAGGTTAAGTACTATGATGGAAGGAATCAGTTTGGAAAAAAAGGAAGGATATGCAATATTGTCCGTGGACATACCACAGACCAGGAATGCCCTCAGTGTTCCAATTGTGGAGTATATGGATACCCTGGTAGATTCGGTAATCGCGGATAAGGACATTCATTGCCTGGTTATTACGGGTGGCGGCGAGAAATCCTTTGTGGCGGGAGCCGACATTGCAAAGCTGGTGAAAATGTCCCCGGAAGAATCCAGATATTCCATTGAGGTTGGGCATAAGCTGTTTTCCAAGATTGAAACCATGGATATTCCGGTTGTGGCCGCAATCAACGGATATTGCCTGGGAGGCGGCCTGGAAATCGCCATGTGCTGTGATATCCGGATCTGTTCCGCTAATGCCAGGTTCGGCCTGCCTGAAATCAATATCGGTATGATTCCGGGCTGGGGAGGAACCCTGCGCCTGCCGAGACTGATTGGGGAAAGCAGGGCTAAGAATATGCTGCTGCGCGGCAAGATGATTACTTCCCAGGAAGCGCTTGATTATGGCCTGGTGGCGGAGGTTTATGAAAATGTGGCGGTCATGAGGGAAAAAGCAGGGGAGCTGGCTGTCGAGCTGGCGTCGAAAGCGCCCATTACCATGAAAATCGATAAACGCCTGGTATACGATGCAGCAAACAGGCAGCCCACGGATATTGCCCAGAGGGATGCGCTGGCCCTTGGATTTGTATATACCACGCACGATGCAATTGAAGGGCTGACAGCATTCCTTGAAAAACGTCCGCCAAAATATGAAGGGAGATAAAAGTTATGAAAAAGGTAAATGTGTTTACGGAGATTGAAGGAACTGAGTTTCCGGCAGGAAGAAGGACAAGGGTAGTTATTGGAGAAAACGGAGCAATCAACGGGGATTATTTTTGCCAGGGATATGTGGTAATTTATCCGGGCGGCGCTATCCCGCTTCACGATCATGTGACGGTAGAAACTTACACCATATTAAAAGGACAAGGCGAAATGACTGTTGATGGCGAGACGGAAGCGGTGCAGGAAGGAGATGCCATTTATATTGAAAGCGGTAAATCCCACGGACTGGTAAATACCGGGACGGAGGACATGCATATGATGTTTGTCTACGCGCCTAAGATGATTGCAGAACATTGGGCCCAGGAGACTGCCGGTGAATTGAAATGAGGCGTAATGGTGGAACAAGAAGAAAATAAAAGGAGGCAGGTACAATGAAGAAGACAGCAATTGTAACTGGAGGAAGCAGAGGGATAGGATACGGCATTGTCCGTCAGCTGGGACTGGACGGCTATCGTATAGCCATCCTGGATGTGAATAATCCCCAGGACTATAAGGATAGCCTGGAAGAACTGAATCGGCTTGGAATCGACTTCCTATATGTCCAGGGAAGCACCACGTCACAGGAAGACAGGGAAGTGTTTCTGCAAAAAACGGTAGAAAAATACGGTGATATCGATGTTCTGGTGAATAATGCAGGTGTTGCGCCAAAAGTGCGCCAGGATCTGCTGGAAATGACGGAAGAAAGCTTTGACTATGTGGTGGGCACCAATACGAAAGGGACCATGTTCATGACCCAGCTGGTGGCAAAACAGATGCTGAAGCAGGAGGTGAAGGGGAGACGCCGCGGCGTGATCGTGAATATCAGTTCCAGTTCCGTGACCGTGTCCTCCACGAACAGGGGGGAATACTGCGTATCAAAGGCAGGCGTGGCCATGCTGACCACCCTGTACGCCGACCGCCTGGCAGCTGACGGCATACAGGTATATGAAATCCGTCCGGGCGTGATTGAGACGGATATGACAAAAGTGGTCCATAAGAAGTATAGCGGCCTCATTGAGCAGGGGGTGTTCCCTATCGCAAGATGGGGAACGCCGCAGGATATCGCAGATGCGGTCAGCGCATTCTGCAGTGAAAAGTTCATTTACAGCACAGGCAACTATATTGATATTGACGGCGGATTCCATATTAAGAAACTCTGATTCACTTATCTGGATCAAATCAGTATAAAGGAGAGGGATATATGAGAGTAGTAAAAACAGCGGCGATATGGATACTGGGCATGGCAATGGTGGCAAGCCTTGCCGGATGCAAAGCCATAGGAAATGGAAAACGCATTATCAGGGTATCCAACGGACAGCCCATGACACATCCTGACAACATCGGCTTACTGGCTTTTAAGGAATATATAGAGAAAAACCTGGGAGATAAATACGAGGTGCAGATTTTTCCCAATGAGCTTCTTGGCTCTTCCCAGAAGGCCATTGAGCTGGTGCAGACGGGAGCCATTGATTATGTAGTGAGCAGCACAAGTAACCTGGAGACATTTGATAATATCTATCAGATATTCAGTCTTCCTTATCTGTTCCGCGGCATGGAAGGATTTGACGCTGTGATGAAGGATGACGGTTTTATGAACAGTATCTACGGATCCACGGATGAGTCCGGGTTCCGTGCGGTGGCATGGTATGCCGCGGGCGTCAGGAATATTTATACCACAAAACCGGTTTATACTCCGGATGACTTAAAGGGTATGAAAATCAGGGTTCAGGCCAGCCCTACAAATGTCAGGATGATGGATTTAATGGGGGCGGCAGCCGTGCCAATGAGTTATGGGGAGGTTTATACTGCCATACAGCAGGGAGTGATTGACGGCGCGGAAAACAGTGAGATGGCGCTTACCACCATGAAGCACGGGGAAGTTGCAAAATATTATACATATAACCAGCATCAGATCGTGCCTGACCTGCTGGTGGCAAACTTAAAGTTCCTGGAGGGATTACCACCCGAAGAAAGGAAAATCTTTGATGAAGCGGCCAGGATCAGTACAGAGGTAGAGGTTCAGGCGTGGGATGAACAGATTGAGGATGTAAAAAAACAGGCGGAAGAAATGGGAGTTGTGTTCATTGAGACTGATATGGAACCATTCAGGCAGAAAGTACTGCCTTTGCATGAGGAAGTGTTAAAAGATAATCCCAGGCTGGTACCCATTTATGATTCAATCCAGTCCATCCAGAATGCAGCTTTGGATGGGGAAGAAAGGAGCCGGAATGAATAAGTTGAAAAAAACCATGGACCAGATACTGAGCGCAGTGTGTGCCATCATGTTCAGCTTTATGACCGTGATTGCAGTGTACCAGGTGGTGACACGCTATGTGTTTAACAATCCAAGTTCATTTTCAGAAGAACTTTTAACCTACAGTTTTGCATGGATGTCCATGTTCGCCGCCACCCTGGTATTTGGGGAGCGGGACCATATGCGCCTGGCATATTTTGCAGATAAGCTCACGGAGAAAAAAGGGATTATACTTGCTGTGGCAACGGAGTGCGTGATACTCATATTTACTATATTGGTGTTGATATATGGAGGTATATCCATAACCAGGCTTACCATGACCCAGGTAACGGCATCCCTAGGCATTCCTATGGGATATGTGTACAGCATCATGCCTGTCAGCGGGGTACTGACAGCTATCTACAGTATCATCAACATATCAAACCTGTGCAGGCAGCTTAAGGCACAGTAGAAAGGGAATTCATATGAGTATAGCATTATTTTCAGGCCTGATCATAGCCATTGTCTTAATTGTCATGCTGCTTGCAGGCGTCCCCATTGCGGTTTCCCTGGGTATTTCGTCCATTCTGGCGATTCTCCCCACACTGAATTTTGGAGCCACTGTGCTGACAGCCACCCAGCGTATCTTTTCTGGTATATCCATTTTTACATTGTTGGCCATTCCGTTTTTCATTTTAGCCGGAAATATCATGAATAAAGGCGGTATCGCAATCCGGCTGATTAACTTCGCAAAGGTCCTTACAGGACGTGTCCCAGGTTCCCTGGCCCATACCAATGCAGTGGCTAATATGTTGTTCGGAGCCATTTCAGGCTCCGGTGTGGCGGCGGCATCTGCCATGGGATCGATAATCGGCCCGGTGGAAAAGGAAGAGGGCTATGATGATAACTTTGCCGCGGCTGTCAATGTGGCCACGGCGCCCACGGGCCTTCTTATTCCGCCCAGCAACGTGCTGATTACATATTCCCTTGTGAGCGGCGGGACATCAGTGGCCGCATTGTTCATGGGAGGTTATATCCCCGGCATCCTGTGGGGAGCTGCATGCATGGCAGTCGCATTTTTTTACGCCAAAAAGCATGGCTACAAAAGCTCTGTCAGGCTGACCTTTAAGGAAGCGATGATTGTTGTATGGCAGGCTGTGCCAAGCCTGTTCCTGATCATCATTGTAATCGGAGGCATTATCGCAGGTGTGTTTACTGCAACGGAAGGTTCCGCCATTGCAGTGGCGTATAGCCTCATCCTTTCCCTTTTCATTTACAGGACAATTGATCTGAAGGAACTGGTCCATATCCTCATAGACAGCGCTAAGATGACAGGTATCATCATTTTCCTGGTGGGGGCGTCCAATATCATGGCCTGGGTCATGACATTCACGGGAATCCCCGAGGCCATCTCCTCGGCATTGCTGGGAATCAGCAAAAGTCCGGTTGTTATTTTACTGATTATCAATATTTTCCTGCTGTTTGTGGGAACGTTCATGGACATCACGCCGGCAGTTTTAATCTTTACCCCTATTTTCCTGCCAATCTGCCAATCCTTTGGAATGAGCGCACTGCAGTTCGGTATTATGATTACCTATAATCTGTGCATCGGAACCATAACCCCGCCTGTCGGCAATATCCTGTTTGTTGGTGTTAAGGTGGCAAAGGTTAAACTGGAAGGTGTTATAAAACCTCTCCTGTCTTACTATGCAGTTATTTTTGCGGTGCTTATGCTGGTAACCTTTATTCCGGCAGTGAGCACGTGGCTTCCCGGTCTGGCCGGATATTAATGGAAGGGGAGAGCCATGGATAAGCGGATGAGCGCATCACAGGCAGCAGCCCTTATAAAAGACAATGCATGTGTCTGGCTGGCTGCGGGAGGTGGAGGAATCAATGAACCGTCATATTTTCTGAAAGCGCTGGAATCGCGTTTTTTGGATACGGGACATCCATATGGCATGACCTTGTGCCACAGTGCGGGAGTTGGCGATAAACAGGGCGGCGGTGTGGACCGCTTTGCGCATGAGGGGATGGTAAGGAAAGTAATAGGAAGCCATTGGACCTGGTCCGTGAACATGCAGGAGCTGGCAAGAAGGGAAGTAATCGAGGCGTATGTGCTTCCACAGGGGACAATGACTCAATTGACAAGGGAGATAGCAGGCGGGCGTCCCGGCGTGATTACAAAAACCGGACTTGGAACCTTTGTGGACCCCAGGGTCGAGGGCGGATCCATGAACGGATGTTCCCATGAACAGTTAGCGGATCTGGTGGATATCAAGGGGGAGGAGTATCTTTTATATCCTTCTTTTCCCATTGACGTGACGATTATCAGAGGCACTACGGCAGATGAAGAAGGAAACCTGACCTTTGAACAGGAAGGAATCCTGCCGGAAAGTCTTTCCGCTGCCCAGGCGGCTAAGAATTCAGGCGGTATCGTCATTGCACAGGTTAAGCGCATAGTAAGGAAGGGTACTTTGAACCCTCTCTTAATACGGGTTCCCGGTTTCCTCATCGATGCCATCGTGCAGGACCCTGGCCAGCGCCAGTCCCTTCTGACCGGATATGATCCGGCATTGTCGGGAGAGTGCAGGATTCCTCTTGAGGATAAGCTAAAGCCCATGCCCTTAGATGAACGCAAGGTCATTGCCCGCCGGGCCGCCTTGGAAATCAGGGAAAATGCTGTCGTGAACCTGGGCTTTGGCATGCCGGCGGGAGTTGCTTCCATCATCAGGGAAGAAGGGGCTGATGGCCTCATGAAGCTTTCCGTAGAACAGGGAATCACAGGAGGGATTCCGGCTTCCGGCAGCAATTTCGGCCTGGTCTATAATCCTGAGGTAATCCTTGAGGAACCGGCACAGTTTGACTGGTACGATGGAGGCGGACTGGATATTGCTGTTTTATCATTTGCTGAATTTGACCAGGAGGGTAATGTAAACGTCAGCCGCTTCGGTGAACGTGTAAACGGGGTGGGAGGGTTCATCAATATATCCCAGTCCGCAAAGCAGGTCATATTCGTAGGGACCCTGACAGCCGGCGGGCTGGAATGTGATATCGCGGACGGCCGGATACAGATTAAAAAAGAGGGGCGGATAAAAAAGGCTGTGGTTAAGGCTGCACAGATAAGTTTCAGTGCTGAATATGCGCTGCAAAGAGGGCAGGATGTAATGTATGTAACAGAACGCGCCGTATTCCAGCTTACGGGCAATGGGGTCGTATTGAAGGAAATTGCCCCTGGTATGGATTTGGAGCACGATATTCTGCGGAACATGGAATTCAGTCCCATCATTCCGGATGGTATATGCCATATGCCGGAAAGGATATTCAGCCAGAAAAAATTAAGATTATAAGATGCATACATCGCCGGAAACAATCGTGTTAACCGGCGGTGTATTTCTGTTTAGGGCGTGTATTGTTCCTTAAAAGTGAATTTTGCAGCATGTGAGCTTGATTTAGGGAAGGGTTTTGGTATATAGTAATGTATAACCGGAATATGAGGGGGAAGATCATGAGCACAATCAAAGAGGTTGCAAAGTTAGCCGGAGTGTCACCGAGCACGGTGTCCAGAACCCTGTCCAACAGGATATTCGTAGAGGAAGAAACACGCCAAAAGGTATTAAAAGCAGTAGAGGAATTAAATTACAGACCCAGCATCATGGCAAAAGCGCTCCGGGAAGGCAGGACGTATACCATTGCATTGCTGGTTCCTGATATTAACAGTCTGTATTATCCCATGATTATGAAAAGCGTTGAAAAGTACGCCACGCAGAATGGGTATTCAATCATTCTTTGTAATAATAATGAGAGTATTGAATGTGAAAAACGGAATCTGGAAATGCTGGGGAGCCGGGGAATCGATGGGATCCTATGCATGAGCGTTGAGGATGACATCCGTCATCTGCTGTGTTTCCAAAAGGAAAAAAAGGTGCCTATCGTGCTTATAAACAGGGATTTTACAGAGGATATCAGCTGTATCTCCGTAGACAATGAATACGGTGGATACCTCATGGTTAAATATCTTTTGGATATGGGGCACAGAAAGATTGCGGGAATGTTTGGGGATTTCAGCAGGCAAAGATTCAGGGAGCGGTATAATGGGTGTAAAAGAGCCATGGAGGAATATGGGGTAGAAAACTATAAAAAATATTTTATCTATGATGTCAATACCATAGAGGAGGCTTACAGGTGCGCGCAGGAAGTGATGTTAAGGGAGGACAGGCCTACTGCTTTTTTTGCAAGTTTGGATATATTGGCCATTGGTATCTATAGCGGGATAAGTGAGAATGGATTTACTATACCGGGAGATGTTTCCGTGGCAGGGTTTGATAATATATTCATGACGGAGTATATGATTCCCCCGCTGACTACTTATAATGCCCCAATTGACCGCCTGGCGGAAGAGAGTGTGCGGTGTTTGATACACCAGATAGAAGATGGGGCGGCCGCCAGCCGCATTCTCATGAAGGGGGAACTGATAGAAAGGAAGTCGGTCTGTGCTGTCAGATAAAAAGATGGAATGCTGGTTTGTAAAAACACGCATTCCATCTTTTTTCACCCTGTGGTTTCTTTGCTCTCCAGCCAAAAACGCACATATTCCCGATAGAGTGTGGGTGCTGTATTATCTGAATCCTGTCCTTTTAGCAGGAACTTAAACTCGCTATATCCTGAAAAACCCAGTTTTTTCATGGTGCGGACAATGGAAGCAGTGGAAATGGTTGATAAGGGCTTCTAAGTTCAAAGAGGTTCCTATGATGCATTTACAGCATCAGAAGTAATCCGGAGTGCGGCTGATGAATAAAAATGGAGAGGCAGGATGTCATGAAAGGGGAAAGAAATAAAAGTGTCATGAAATCGTTTCAGAAAATAGCAAAAGCGTTTTTAATTCCAGCGTCATTGATTGCAGCGGCTTCTTTGGTCATGGGGTTATCATCATTTTTTACAAATGAATTAATTATTGAACAGATTCCGGTATTTGGAAATTTTTGGATACAATATATTGCGGGACTGGTCAATAAAGCTGGCAGCATTGTCATGTCCAATCTTCCGGTCATCTATGCAGTTACGCTGGCTTCCGCTCTTTGCGACGGGGACAGGGAGTATGAACTACCGTATTCGGGATTGAAACTGTAAATGTGGGAATGTTTGGCGGTATGCTGGTGGGAATTGTAGTGGCGGTTCTTCATTCCAGGTTAAGACATGTAAAATTCCCAACGGTATTATCATTTTTCCAGGGATCCAGGTTTATCCCGTTTGCCAGTACGCTGGTGTTTGTAGCGGTCGGTCAGGTATTCCCGTTTGTGTGGGTATGGTTTTCGAAAGGAATCAATGCGCTGGCCGGAGGAATCAGTAATTTAGGGATGTTTGGTCCTTTTGTTTATGGGACAGTGGAGAAGCTGTTGATTCCCATGAATTCTTATTTATATTTGCAGCATTTCCACTCTATGTGATTTATTCACTTTTAAACGGTCTCAGTTATATGCTTTTATATGCGTTTGGGAGTGAAGTGGGAGGCATTACATCCAGTGTCATTGGTTTTATCCTCTATGGTCCCATGCGCCCGGGGTCCCAATGGTGGTGGATTCTGATTGTAGGAGCCATAGAAGGCCTTATCTGTTATTTCCTGTTCAAATGGTGGATTATTAAGTTTAATATAAAAACACCGGGACGGGGAGAAGATAATGAAGAAGCCCTGGCCTTTGCAGCAGAAGTAGGGGGGGTCAGGCTTGATGCACCTGAGAAATCGCTGCAATCGAAAGCATTGGCAATTATAGAGGGGCTGGGTGGAAAGGAGAATGTCATGGATTTGGATTCCTGTATGTCCAGACTGCGGGTAGAACTGCTGGATGGCGCCAAAGCCAATGATGCGTTATTGAAATCCACAGAATGTTCCGCTATTGTGCGGCCAGGCAAAAATACCATACAGATAATATATGGGTTGAAGGTGGGCGAGATACGTAAGGCTGTGGAACGGGAGTTAAAAGAAGAAAACAGAGTGGCCTGGAAGTACATAAGTAAAATTTATGTATAATTCATGTAAAATGTAAGAAAATATTAGTATGCAAAGAAATAAAAAACGTATATAGTTATTCATTAGACTATATGTCATAGCTTCAAAAAACGCTATGATATGATTTAAATGTCTAATAATAAACAGAACAATCCAACATCCTCAAGGGGATATTGGATGTTTTTTTGCCGTCTGAGCAGACTAAACCCAAGTACACATTTACAGGAGGCTGGAATGAAAAGAAAAAATGAAAGAATCATGACTTACCAGAAGATAGAGGAGTATGGACAATGGCTGGAAAGTTGTGAAAGGAGCAGGGAGACAGTAAAGAAATACAGACATTATTTAAAGCAGTTTAAAGCGTTCATAGGAGATGGGCCGGTTACCAAGGAGGCGGTACTGTTATGGAAAGCAGACCTGCGGGAACGTTTGACCCCGGTCACCATCAACTGCGTCATAGCCGCACTTAACGGATTTTTCAAATATTGTGGATGGGATGGCTGTGAAAGTAAGTTTTTAAAAATCAGCAAAAGTTCCTTTTATCCTGAGCAGAAGGAACTGACAAAGAACGAATATGAGCGTCTGGTAAAAACGGCTTTTGCCAATGGTAACGAACGGCTGGCCCTTGTGCTGGAAACCATCTGCGTAACCGGGATACGCGTATCTGAACTGTCGTTCATCACAGTGGCAGCCATCCATAAGGGACAGGCGGAGATTGAGTGTAAGGGCAGGATAAGGACCGTGCTGTTAACCAGACAGCTTTGTACAATCCTGCAGTCTTATGCATCAAAAAAGAATATAAGCACAGGAATGATATTTGTCACAAAAAGCGGAAAGGCATTGGACCGGAGTAATATATGGAGGGAAATGAAAGCCCTGGGAATAGAGGCCGGAGTCAGGAATGAAAAGATATTTCCCCACAACCTAAGGCACCTTTTTGCAAGGACATATTATGAAATAGAAAAAAACCTGTCAAAATTAGCGGATATCCTGGGACACAGGGATATTAATACGACCAGGATTTATACAAAGGAAAGTGGGAGCCAGCACAGATTGCAGCTTGAAAAAATGAAGCTGCTATTGCAGGATACAACGGAATATTTCTTTTGTTGTACTTTAGGATACTCCTGAAAGATTTAGAAAAAGTATACTACATTTATTGACAAAATTCTACATATTTTTAAAAATAATTCGATAAAAAAGGGTATAACAATCAAGCTTGGTCACAAATTAAACCAACTTGGATATTTTTGCATATTATTTGTTATTTGCCTTTTTCTTAAACTTCAGAATCAATTCTCTTAAATTTTTCCATAGTCAGTAATTCCTCCGTTTTATCAGCCCCCTCCCTGTTTTTCAATTACAACAAAAGAAATATTCAGTTGTAAATACAGGATGGGAGGGATAGAAAATTAAGAAGTTCAGTTCCATCTGCCTTTTTTTTGCTTTTTTGTTTATCATGAACATTCATTTTGAGGAACATTCATTCGCAATGCAGCAGCCGGAATCATCTGCTGGCCAGGCAGTCTCCGGCCGGTCAGCCAGTCAGATGACCAGCCGGAATACGGGATTTGAAAACCTTGGGGAAGCTGTGATGGATGCACTTAAAGAAGGGGGGAAGATTGGCGGTTTTATAAAAACCGGTATTGTTTTTGATTCTGAGGAGGAGGCATTTTCCTTTGGCAGATATTATTACCGGTACCTATATCTGGGAAAAGAAGAAGTGACGCTGTATTCATTTGATGAAAATGGGAAGTATGCCATCTATGTTTCATGTGGGAACCCGGAAAAGGCAGTATCAGAACACAGACAGGTACAGGACAGGCTCTCCGGTGTGGTTAAGGCCTGCAGGACATTGGGGGACAGGGAAAAAGCTGAATATTTTTATAATTGGGTCTACGATAATGTCTCCTATGACCAGACACTGGAAAACAGGACCATCTATGATGCGGTCATGAACGGCAGCGCTGTGTGTTGGGGATATGTATCCGCCTATCTGATGCTGTGCAGGAACGCGGGCCTGATATGTGAACCTGTATATGCCGGAAACCATGCATGGAACAGGACCTGGATTGACGGAGAGTGGAGATACTGCGATATTACCTGGGATAAAAGTTTAGGAGGCAGCACATGGAAGTTTTTAACGCAGAAAGATATGGATTCGGATTCCATGCATAATAATTTGTGATGCTCAGGGGGCGTGGGGATGACAGATAACATTCATGAATACAGGGTGACGGAATTCAGGAAATCCTGTCAAAGGCATAATATGATGAGGAAATATCTCAGGCCATTCCTCCTGGGCTGCGGTCCCGCTGTCCTGGCGGCCGGATTTACATTGGCCCAGCTCTATACGGTAGGTGCAGGACAGGCCTGGACGAATCCGGGGGGAGCGGGAACCATTAACAATCCGTATCCGGTGGAGGCGATGGATTTAAACCCGCCTCAGGCACCGTCCCGGGCAGTGGTCCAGGCCGTATCCCAACCGGAGTTTACGTATCTGGGGGAGCTTGAGGTGACTGCCTATAGTTCGGATGGGAAGGATTTGACGTATTCCGGTGCGGTTCCTGTTAACGGGCGTACGGCGGCTGGCGTACTGTCTGTTTTCAAAATAGGGGATACGGTCCTGATTGATGGGGATTCCTATGTGATTGAGGATAAGGTGGAGGAGGGGGCCAGGGAGAAGCTGCGGATTTATTTTGCCAGTTATGAGGAAGCAAAGCAGTTCGGGCGGAAAACCTGTCCTGTATACAGACATTCCGATGGGCCTTCAGAAGGAATGGATTATCTGGGGGAGTTCCAGGTCACGGGCTATTGCAGCTGTTCACTGTGCTGCGGGGAAAAGAAGGAAATTCTTACCAAGACGGAAACCGTACCCAAGGCAGCCCATACCGTTGCCGCGGACCCGTCCGTGATTTTGCTTGGCACCCGGATTGTAATTGATGGCGTGGTTTACACGGTGGAGGATACCGGGAAGGCGGTAAAGGGAAACCAGCTGGACATCTATTTTGATACCCACGAAGAGGCGGTCCTTTACGGCAGGAAAAATAAATACGTGTATTTAGAGGAGTAAAACTATCCCTGATAAAGGGTTCAATATAAATATTTAAAATAAAGATTGGAAGGATAGCAGGATGAAGAAAAGGAGAATCATGCTTATTGCCGGCGCCCTGGCCGTTACGGCTTTTGCAATGACTAAATTGCAGACAGTGACCGCCTATGCGGTCGAGGGATGGATGAGCCAAGGTGAGGAGTGGAGATATTTAGATGAGAATGATGAGCCGCTGCAAAATACATGGAAGCAGTCCAGGGATTCCTGGTTCTATCTGGGCGGCCAGGGAATCATGATGAGGGATTGTTTCATTGAACAGGGAAACAGCCTGTATTATGTGTTTGAGGATGGGGCGCGGGCTGAAAACACATGGGTCCTGGCGGATGAGGCGGATGAGGATGGACATGAGGCCGGGTGGTATTATTTTGGCGCCAACGGTAAGGCGTACCGCGGCACCGCATCTTCTTTTAAAAGGACCGTGGATGGCAGGAGTTACATATTTGATGAAAGCGGCCGCATGCTGACCGGATGGTTTGACGAGGATGGGAATCAGCTGGACGAGGATGACAATCCACTGGAGGAAGGCGTGTACTATGCGGATGCGGACGGCGCCTTAAAGACTGAGAGCTGGCTGGATTATTCGCAGCTGGAGATAAGGGGACTTGAGGACCTGTCCAGTGACATCAGCGGCAGGGATTATGACGAATATGACCAGGTGTGGCTGTATTTTAACAACCGCTCCAAGAAGGTGAAAAGCAATGGCGGCCGTCTGGTGCAAAAGAATATTGACGGCAGCACATACGGCTTTGACGAGTATGGAATCATGCTTCCCTGGTGGACCAAGGTGGCGAGCGTCAGCAATGCGGATAAGAGCAACCCCACCAGCGATGTGCCGGCTAAGTTCTTTGCGGGATATGACGGCGGAAGCCTTTTGAGAAACTCCTGGTTCTGGATGTATCCGTCGGACAATCTGATACAGGATGACTCTGATGACGGGGAGTACAGCTGGTGGCGCACGGACCAGAATGGAAAGATATATCAGAATAAGATAAAGAAAGTAAATGACCGTTATTATGCGTTTGACGGGCTTGGCAGGATGCAGACAGGGTTTGTTCTCTTTGACACCCGCAGTACATTTGTGGCCCAGTATGACATGGACGCATGGTCATCGGAGGATTTCATAGAGGGGAATATATATGGTATTGAGAAGGCGGACCTTTATTTCTTTTCCCCGGACGAGCTGAATGACGGCTCCATGCAGACCGGAAATGAGCTGAAGGTCGAGCTGGAGGACGGGGTGTACACCTTTGGGTTTAAAAGCGATGGTGTTGCCTACGGAAACCGCAACCGCCTCAAGAGGGTAAAGGATTCCTACTATATAAACGGACTTAGGCTGGAAGCAGATGAGGAATATGGTTACGGCGTGGTCAGGGAGAATGAAAATTCTTACAGGGTGGTCAATACCAATGGAAAGACCATCACTGGAAATAAAAAGGTTGTTAGGGATAAAGACGGGGGATGGCTTATAATCATAAACAGCCGGTTTGCGGCCAGGGTAGATGACGAGTTTAAGCCAAGATGGCATAAGGGGGAAGAAGGAACCGGATTCTATCATTATGATTCTGATAATAAGGAAGATAAATATGCGGGCGGTCTGATTGCAGGGAGTAATATGGAACCACTGCTTGACGGATTGCCGGGGGAAGAACGGCTGAATTTTTAATGTGAGGAGACAATGTGAGTAATGAATAAAGAATTATATCAGATATGGAAACGTTTTGTTTCCTTTATTTTAACAATCTGCCTGATTGTGGGACTTGGGTCGTCACATCTGGCAATGGTTGCATATGCCTCCACGGAGCTTCCCAATGAGAATCTGGGAAATGGGGCCAGCGAGGGAACGGCTTATGCATGGATTGGACCAAGAGGCGGAACCGGGGAAAATCCCTCCGGTAACTCATACCGTTTCGACCTGTGCGGTCTGCAGGCAGGACAGACAGGGTATAGCACAAGCGGTATTAAGACTTCTTATAGCTGGCAGGGGTACGCCACCTATATCCAGGTAGATAACGGAACAAAATATAAGGCCAATGGAAATGCCAATGGCGCGGTGGAAGATTTGACCAATATGGGAATTGAATTAAAGATTGCCCTTTCGTCAAGCCCGGACAATAAATATGTGTTTGTAGATTATTATGTCTACGACAAGACGGGTCAGGGCGGAACCACGGGCAGGTCCGTAAAACTGGGAACAGGCACGGACGTCATGATTGGCGGCAGCAGGGAAGATGATTATGCTACGGTTTATAAAAATAACCGGGGTTTCCATATGGTGAATCAGTATGTGAAAACCACCTTTGACTGTATCACTAATGACAGCAGTCTTGGTGTTACACCCCCAACTACAAGGTGGATTGGACACTATAGCAGCTGGGGAGGCAATGTATTTAATGAAGGCGGCGGGGATTCCCTGAGCGGGACTGACTCCGGTATGGCCTATTCCTGGCATTTCCAGCTTCATCCATATGAGATGGTACATAAACGGGTTGCATTTGCAATCAGGGACACGTCTTACTACGTATCAGAATCCGGGGTGGATTCAACTGCTGCCGACGGCACCTACAGCAGTCCCTTTAAAACAATCGAATATGCCATGGGGCAGATAGGGAATAAGAAAGGATACATCTATATCATGGATTATCCGGATATTACGGCCCCCATTACGGTCTCCGGTTCCAGTAAGGATATCACCATAGCCAGTACGGATTATGACAGGAACGGCAACCCTACCAACGAGGATGCGGATTATATCAAGACATTGAGACGCGCCGGTTCCTATACCGGGCCGATTTTTGACGTGACAGGGGCAACCCTGAAACTGACGGACCTTGTTTTGGACGGCAACGGCAATGTAAGCAGCAATCCACTTGTATCAGCAGGTTCTGGCCGGATAGAGATAAACAGCGGGGCGGAACTTAGGAACTGTCATGGGGACAGCGCAAGCCAGGGCAGCGCCCTCAATGTAACGGGAAGCGCGGCCCTCTCCATGAACTACGGCAAGGTATCCGGAAACCTGTCAGAAGGAAAGGGCGCTGTTTACTTTAACAGCACGGGAAGGTTTGATGTGCTCAATGATGTTATGATAGAGGACAACACAACCTCCTCAGGCGCCAAGGCCAATATATATCTGGAAACAGGACGGACCATTACAGTGACAGGCGACCTGAACGCTTCAAGGATTGGGGTTACCACGGCCCGGCAGCCGGCTGCCTCTCCGGGAGGAATCTCCACGGAAACCGGACAGGAGATAAAAATAGCGGTGCCCTTGTCAGGGAGCGGCGTGGATACGGCTCCAAGCCCCTTTGCGGATAATTTTTTCGCAGACCAGGCAAAAGCTGACGGCACCGGTGTGTATGTGTCAGTGGGAACAAGGAACCTGCCTGGTGCAGGAACGGGAAATGATAAAAATGCAGTAATCAAACGGAACGGGCTTCAAATCAGCTTTGTTGTGAAAGATGCACAGACAGGCGGTTCCATTCCCGGCGTTACCCCGATTCCCCCGGTTTCCAAGGGCTCGGGAGAACCGGTGGATATTGCGCCTGGGCCGGCAATCACGGGATACGAGCTGTCCAACGTGGTCATTGAACAGGGGACACCGCCGTCCCTGACGGCAGACCTGACGCCGGGGTCGGCAGACTTTGGCAGGATTACGGGAACCATGCCCAACCAGGATGTGGCAGTGAATTATGAATACCAAAAGGTGGGGTCACAAATCATATTCAACAGCAACGGAGGGACGCCGGAACCAGAGACCCTGATTGGTACTGCCGGGAATCCGGTCAATTCACTGCTTCCGACAACTACACGGTATGGTTACATATTTAAAGGCTGGAGTTCGGTAAATGACTGGGACAATCCCCAGTTTATCGACAGGCTGCCGGCTGTTTACCCGGAGACGCCTGTAACCTACTATGCAATATTTGAGGCGGACCCCGGTGTTAAGTTTAATTATACGGTAGAGCATTCCAATGTCTCAGGGGACATCATGTTTGATACAAATACCCTGGACAGCGCCTATAGCGTGGAAGCGCCGATTCTGGAGGAGAAAAAAACGGTCAGGGGATATGACTGGAGCAGGGATGATTCCAGCACAACCCCGTCGGAATATAACTTCAGCGGTACATCAGTGCCCATAGGCCAGTTTGACGGTGCAGGCACGTTTAACGGAAAGATGCCGGGGCAGGATGCAACCATACGCTACAGCTACAAAGTGAGATATGATGACCCCAATGCCAGGTCCCTGTTCGAGGTCCTGCATGAAACCAATAACGGGACCACGGTATCTGCTGCCCAGCCAGGTCTGTACTATCCGGAAAATGAAATCACTGCCCAGCCCGCACAGGTTTACGGCTATCAGTGCATCGGTTACCGGTTCGACCTGGGAGATGAGGCAGGCGAACTGGCGGACGGCCTGGTAAACGGCGTGCGAGGGGATTTTGATGAAAGCTTAATGTTCAGCGGCATCATGCCCAACCAGCCGGTGCGCCTTGTCTACCTGTATGAATCATCCATCCAGGGATATGGGATAACTGTCAAATATGAAGACAACGGGACCGCGGACAGCGGCTTAAAGGACATCATACCTCCTGAGAATTCAGGACCTTATGCAGCGGACAGCGATGTGCAAGGCGTATACCGGGAGCAGTATGGATACAGCCTGGAATCACACACGGTCAGGCCGGCGGATTCACAGATACAGTTTGGCGGCAATGACTGGTCCGGAATCATGCCCAATGATGAAGTCACAATTACGTATAAACATGACAGGATCCCGGCGCTGTGGGGAGATATCACATATAAGCCCGGCGCAAACGGAACCCTGCAGGGAGGAAGCAGCATATCCCAGGATGTGCAGGCATTGTCAGGCGGAAGATTTAAGGCCAGCGTACTGTTGGACGACGGTTCGTCTGCGGGGCAGGAGCAGTCCTATACCTTGGCTGCCATAAAGGAACGGCGGCTTATGCCGGAAACCCGGCCAGTGAACAATTATTACCGCTTCGGAGGCTGGTTTATTGACACGGATGGAAACGGGATCCTGGACAACGGGGAAACAATCCTGCCCCAGGATTACCGGTTCGCGGCTTCGGCAACCATAACCGCCTATTTTGAAGAGAATCCGGATGCCTGGATCAATATCAGTTTTGCAGCAGGCAGCCATGGTTCCATTGATGCAGGGCAGCCCCTGACCCTGCGCACAACCTTTGATAAGAAATGGGGGGACATTACGGCAAGCCTTCCTTCCTATACACCGGAGGTAAACTATCTGGTGGATGACTGGTATGTACAGGGCGAACCGGTGGACGGTGATATGGACCTGGTAAACGGCCAGACCTATACCATCCAGTTCTATCCGGACCCGGCCATCTTCGGCACGGAGGTGACGGACCCGGAACCGGCAGCAGGACTTAACAGCCAGGGCAAGGGACGCATCACGGTATTCGGCACCACACAGGGGTATAAATATATCCTTACGGACCTTGATGGTAAGGTGCTGGCAGTCAACAAGGGCAACATACTTACAAGCCGCACCGTATTTGACAACCTGTATCCCGGCATGCGTTATCTGGTATACGAGGCAACCGGACAGACAACGGTACAGACCGGAAACATGATTGGGGATGTGGAAGGTACGCTCAGCAACGGTGTGGAGGTATTGACACCGGTGGTGGATACCAACTATAAGATCCTATATGACGAAGAAGACGAGGGTAAGACGAGGCTGATTATCCGGCCGGCGGACCCGGCATCGGATTATGCGGTACTGGACAGCAGCGGCCATGTGGTAACCACGCCCCAGACCGGCGCAGGCGGATGGCAGGGGGTGTCAGGCAACCCGGGAAGCGTAAGCTTTGGCGGTCTTGACTATAACAAGGAGTATACGGTGGTGGCCCGTCCAAAAGGCCTAAGCGCAGTCACTGCGGAAAGCTGCCGGGAAGATGGCAGCGTCATCACTACGGATCCGGGCGGCGACCTGGAACTTCCGGCCTACATCATCGAAACACTGAACGGCGAGGTGGTAAGCGTGGGGGATGAAGCCGTAGGGGAAGAACGTTATGAAGAGGCCCACAAAGGCGATTTAGTGAAAATCAAGGCGGAAGCAGTTAACGATGAAAACCGTCCCTTCTCCCACTGGAAGTTCATCATCGGCTCGGTTGAAGGTATGGAAAGCAGGATTAATTCCAGGGAAGCCAGCTTCACCATGCCGGATACGAACCTGGTCCTGACAGCAGTATATGAACGGGCGGCAACCCCAAGCAACGCCACTGTGGTGGATGAGGTACGGGGAGGCAGCCGTGAGGAACTGGCCCTGGATCCGGGAGAGATACCGATTCTGGAGGATGAGCTTACCACGGACGCGGACCGGGAGCTGCTGGACGTAAACCATGCGGACGTGACCTATAAGGTGGTATATAGAAAGAACAGCGTACGCGCATCGGAATCCAATGCCATCAAGATGGGAGGCAGCTACGATACGGAGCATGAAGCATCCTACAAGGCGGCCTGGGGGCTGGACGTTTCCATCGAAAGATATGTGAACGGCAGGAAGGTTAACCGTGCAAGCGCATCGGAGGCATCCTTCAATACGTATGTGCAGTTAGGCAGGCAGGATGTGGATATGATGGACTACCAGCTGTATGAAATCAGCGGGGACCCGGATACGGAAATGGTGGTAAGCCTGGTGCCTATGGATTATGAACCGGAAGAAACGGGCGGCCTGTTCACCTTCACTGCCACGGAAGGACGGCGGTACATAATGGTGTATAACCGCGCGTACCGGGTGTATTTCCTCAATAACACGGCCCCGGATATCTACCGCTACTGGTTCAAGGTGCGCAGGGAGGAGTCCCCGGCAGATTCCTATTATGAGTCAGAGTATGGGGGACTGGAAGCGCAGCTTGACTATTTCATCAGCCCGGCAGGGGCGGAGTACAGCTATCTGGGTTGGAGTTACCGCCAGGACCGTTACAGGGAGTTTGAACCGGACCGCAAGATAACCCGCAAGACCTATGTATACGCATATTATGATAACAATGAGAAAGAATTAGACGATGTCCGCAGGGAGCTGGAGGAGGCTATCCGGGAGTCCATCGGCATAAGCGATGACCATTTCCTGAAGCAGGGCGAGAGCAAGAAGCTGAAGGAGTACATTGAGGCGGCGCTGGAAGTCCTGGACCGTGAAGAACCCAAGGCAACCATCGGCCAGCTGGAGGAAGCCCTGCGCGAGCTGAAGGATAGGACGGCTCCGTACAAGGAACTGCTGGATGGACGGTATGACCACTACGACGACCTTCAGGAAAGCGGGAACAAAGGCGGCAGCAAAGGTGGAGGCGGCGGCGGAGGCGGAAGTAAGAGGGCGCCATTTGCTGGAACCGCGCCATTGAACTATCAGATAGGTACCAACGGCAACTGGGTGGAGAGCACCGGGCCGTCCGGTGAGAGACAGTTGAGTTTCGTGCTCAACGGAGGAACACGCCTGAGCGGCATGTGGGCCAAGCTTTATTATCCTGAAGGAGCCGGACAGGAAGACAGCGGCTGGTATTATTTTGACGACAAGGGTATCATGCAGACTGGCTGGATCCGTGATATGGCAGGAAACTGGTATTACTGCAACACGGAGACTGAATTACCTTACGGGAAAATGATGACAGGCTGGAGACTGGATACAGGAGACGGCAACTGGTATTACCTGGATCCGGCCAGTGGCGTGATGGCCCAGGGCTGGAGGAAGATAGACGGGAAATGGTACTACTTTTCCCCTGTAGGGGCGGGCGTATATGCCTATGACCCCGTCAGACAGCGGTGGACCTATGGAGGCGGCGCAGGACGTCCCTTAGGCGCCATGTATAAGAATGAAATAACACCGGACGGATACCGGACAGACGCCGACGGTGTATGGATTCAGTAGGAGGAACCGGATGAGAAAGAGATATAATATAAAATCAAAGCTGGCAGGGATGCTGGCGGCAGTCATGGTATTTTCCATGGCTGTCCCGGGACACCCGGCGTATGCGGTTGATTTTGGGGATTTGGTTAAGATTAAGTTCAATCCTCAGAATGGGCCGGGAGTACAGCTTTCCAGCTATAGCGGTGTGGCATCCGGCGGGGCCATGGAGGGCAATCTGTTTGTGGCAAGCGGGCAGGCAGGCAGTCCCCTGACCAGTTCCGCCAACTTTGCAGGTTTGCCCACGGATGACTTTGGGTCCGGGGCAAGGCCAAAGGTACCGGATTTTAGCGGTATTACATGGGACGGCTATACATTTGACGGCTGGTATGGAACCAGCGGCAACCGGGTGGAGACACTCCCGTATGCCTTCCCGTATGATTCCGTGACAACCTACAACGCGGTGTGGAAAAGTAATGAGACAACTCCCTATACATTCAGGGTAGAACATTACAGGGACTTTAACACGGCAAGGGATGAGGCGGATGGAAGCAGCGGATGGCCGGCTGATTATGAGGATCCTGATTTAAGGAAATTCTTCGAATCATCCTGGGAAAGTACACAGATGGCCAACAATCCTATTTCCGCAACCTACAGAAGGGATATACCGGGATACCGGTTTAAGTCCGTGCTCTTAAAGAACAATAAAGTCCGCAAATACGGCGAGGCAAGCGGACAGGGCACCATGGAAGAGGGCGGGGCCAGCATCAACACATCCACCAATGCGGTAAGGGGCAGCATGCCCAATGACAGCCTGACAGCGGCTTATCGTTATGAACCTGACCCGGCGAAAAAATTCCAAATCACGGTGCGGTACGTGGATATGGAAGGCAATCAGATTAAAGCACCGGAGAGCAGGACCCTTCCGGTGGAATCCGGCTATGTCATTGAACCGGCAGTCATTAATTCCTATCTGCTTGAATCAGCGGAACTGACTGACGGAGGAATCACGGACCTGGACGGTATGGGCGTCATCTCTGCAGAGGATGCAGGGGTCAGTCTTAATACATCTGACTATTACTTTACAGGAAAGATGCCAAACCAGGCCATAACATTTACCTATCAATATGGACTGGACCCCAGCTTTGAAACCATACTCCGGGTAAAGCGCATGGATAACCACGGCAATATCCTGCGGGAAGAGGAGACGCGGGCCGTGAATCCCGGTGTGCCGGTGGAAGTTGACGTGGATGAAATGCCAGGCTATGTTTATCCTCCTAATATAGTATGGGAGGACAGCCTGTCAGAGGTATCCCTGAACCAGGAGACTAAGAAACTGAACCTGACCCCGAATCTTCAGGGTGGTACCGTAACCATCACCTACACCGAAGACCTGACGGATGAGAACTATTGGGCAAAAGTAGAATTCTACAATGGCCAGAACGGATTCTTTAACGGGAGTACGGCCCCTAAGTTTGTCAAAAAGTCCGGGGACAATACCCTGGCCCAGGTAACGGAAGGGCTTATGCCCACGCCTTCATCCCATTACAGTTTTGACGGCTGGTATAAGGCCACATCCAACGGAAGCAATAAAACAGGACCAAAACTGGCAGATGACACGGTAATCAATACCTCCATCAAATTATTTGCGAATTTTGAGGAGACAGAAGGCGAATGGTTTGACCTGAAGTTTGTATCCGGGCCTCACGGCGCCATAGAAGGAAATAAGACAAGCCATGTGGAGATAGGCACATCCTGGTCGTCCCTGATACTTCCCAGCATCCATCCCGATAATTTCTATATGTTTGACGGCTGGTTTGACGAAAACGGGAACAGGATGCAGGGCCCGCAGACTATCAATGCGGACCAGACCTATACGGCAAGGTTCATCCCCATCGGGCTCAGCGATGACAACATACTGACAATGCCGGATGCCCAGGGCACCATAGGCAGCGATGGAAGCGGGAAGGTGGGCGTATCGGGCGCCAACCAAAACCGCAGGTACGCATTGACTGATATGGATTATAAGGTGGTTGGGACCAAACTGGGAAGCCAATTAAAGAATGCCGGTTTTACCGGGTTAAACCCATGTACAAGCTACTATGTCTATGAGATGATCCAGGGCGCCAACCCGGATGTGGGGGTAATCCTTCCGGAGAACCTGGACCCGGGTACCTTCAGCCCGCCTTCGCGAGTGACGGTACCGGCCCTTGGCAGCAACTACGATGTGCAGGACGATGGGACCGGTATGAAACAGGTGGTGGTTGAGCCTGCAGATCCGGGAACCCTGTATGCAATCCTTAATATTGAAGGGGACGTAATGGATGTCCCCGGTGCAGATGAGGACGGATGGGTCATGTCTTCCGGCGCCACGCCGCGTGCCGTACTTGGCGGGCTGGAGTCAAACCAGTTATACGTGGTGGTTGCAAAGCAGCCGGGAGAGGACACAGGGGCTGCCGATAAGATATTTTTAGGCACCCAGGTAGCGGTCATAGGAAATTCACAGGAACAGCAGGATTATACCATAGCCCTTACAAATGGCGGATTCATCACTAAAATCGTGCGGGGCGGCGTGACCGTTGACTTTGACGACGATAAGACAGCAGTGGTAAAGGCCGGGGATCTGATTTCCCTGGATGCGGAAACCACCAACAGCCAGGGACAGGCATTCCGGCAGTGGAGCGCGCTGATCGCCAGGCTGACACTGGCCGATAAGACCAGGAGGAACCCCACCATCACCATGCCGGAGGGAAACCTGGTGCTTCAGGCAAATTATTATGCCGCAGTGTCGGCAGCGACACCCGGCAATGCTTCCATTGACTATACGCCTAAGACAGGGGCGGTGGCCCTTGACCTGTCAGATGACAGGATGGCGGACCTGATTGACGGACTTACGGATAACAGCAGCGACCAGGACGCCATGACAGCGGGGGTTGACGTGCTCTACACAGTCAAGTTCACCCAGCGGGCGCCCAAGGCATCAGAGTCCGAGGCTGTAAAAGCCGAAGTTGGCAATGATGCGGTAAAGGTACCGTGGACCTTATCGTCCGTACTGACAAGACAGGTGGGAGGCAGCAACAAGGATATCCCGCCCGGTGTGGACAAGGAGCCGGATATCAGGATATACGCTGTCCTTGACCGCAGCATGCGAGGCTATACGGATTACCAGCTGTGGAACGTGGAGGACCTGGACGGGGAATATACATGTACGCAGGTGCCCATGGAGCCGGATCCGGATGACGCGGATTCCGGGTTCACAGGAGTTGTGTCCTTTGATGCAAATGTGGAAGGCACCTATGTACTTACATACCTGAAGGCCCATGAAGTGAGAATCATCGATGATAAGCGTTCCGTGGAACATATAATCAAGGTCAGGTCCGGCACGGCCCTGGAGGATGCCCAGGGATTCATGGACCTGGATATATTCGATGCCTATACGGATCCCATTACCGGGGTTGTATGGGAATATAATGGGCTGGGAAGGGCAGCCTCCTCGAACAACGGGTATGACACGGGCGAACCTGTCACAAAGAACCTGACCCTGCATGTGCTCTACCAGATGGAAGATGATACCCAGTGGCAGGAGGCAAGGCAGAAGCTTTTGACCCAGATTTCCATAGCCCAGGCATTAAAGGACAATCCATCGGTAAGCGAAGAGGATAAGGAAGAGTTAAGCGGTGCAATTGATATTGCACTGGAAGTTGCCAACAGGATTTACCGTCCGACCGTGGACGAGCTTCTGGACACCTATGATACCTTAAAAGCCCTTGTGGATTCCATCACTTCCGGCGGCAATGATCCTAATGACCCCAATCCGCCGGACAACCCCGATGACCCGGACCATCCGGATAACCCGGACAATCCCAACCGGCCGGGGGGCAACGGCGGAGGCGGCGGAGGCGGCTCACGCGGCGGCTCTGGCGGGGGCAGAAGCCTTGGGCCGGGAACAACCTTTAATGATTACAGGACCTATGCCGTCGGCACGGAAGGACGGTGGGAAAGCATTGGCACGGATGGAAGACAATGGTCCTTTATCCTGAGGAGCGGAAGAACCATCAAAGACCAATGGATCAACATAAAGTACGAGGATGCCCGGCAGACCTGCACCTATCATTTTAATGCGGCCGGTATCATGGATTACGGCTGGTACATGGACGCAGGCGGACACTGGTACTATCTTAATGATAATCTGGGAGCTGACTTTGGACGTTTAGTCATGGGCTGGTACTATGATGCAAAGGACATGAAGTGGTACTATCTGAACCAGTTTACCGGAGGCATGGCAACCGGATGGCAGAAGCTTGGGGAGTACTGGTATTTCTTCAGCACCGGAGGCCAGGACGGAAGGCCGATGGGAACATTATATGTAAATGAAATGACCCCGGATGGATATCCGGTGGATGAAAATGGCAGATGGATGAGGGGAACACCGTAAAACAGGCGATTGAAGTTCCAAACAGATGTCTGCGGTTGTGCTGCAAAGGAGTAGACCATGCTGAGTGAAGAAAAGAGCCGTCAGATTGAAATGGCAGGTACGGACAGGGCATGCATGATGCTTGTGTGTATCAATGGAAATGAAAATAATGTGCCATACGGTATCATTGTGAATTATCATCTGCCCCGTCCTGTAAGCTTTAAAGGAATCCATGGGCTGATACTGGCCCTTGATGAGGTATGCGAAATGGTAGGCGTCCCCATGGCAACCACAGAACCACGTTTCCTGCAAAAGGAAAGGGCGCAGCAGTATCGGGCGCTTAGGGGGAAAACGAAAAATAAGTCCGATAAAGTCCTGGGCAAAGAGGATGTGGCAGGGAAGATGTTCCCCTATGTGACAGCTGCGAAGGCAGTCATCCTGGTCCATGTGCTGTATAGACAGAATTCTTCCATGCAGGGGAGGATCCAGTGCAGTTACACAGGAACGCATTATATCGCATTCCGCAGCGCGCTGGAACTGATGCGTATGCTGGATGAAGCCAATACCTATATGTGCAGGAACCGGAAGAATAAGGATTTAAAGATGTAAAAACAGATGGAGTATCGGAGGCAGCCATGGTATCAGCCATGGCTGCTTCTGGGATTTCCTTAAAGGGAGTAATCATGGATAGTAGTAAGAAGACAGGCATTTTAAATATCGTAAGATTCCATTCAGCATGGAAAAATACGAATTGTGCACTGGCAGGTGTTTTCGCAGTCATCATAATTGGGGTGTTCCCACTTGTGTTCAGGGATTATTACTTTGATATACTGAATTTTAAGACATATTTTTATTATAGGGTTGTAATTATCTTTGCAGCCATATTCCTGATGGCAAATGGAATCTTTCTGAGCCTGTCAATCTATCTTGGCTGTGTGAGGAATCCGGACAGGAACCGGCTGTTTAACGCCGTTGACTGGTCCATGCTGGATTTCATACTGATAGCAGGGGTATCCACCCTGAAGTCCGTGTCTCCGGTTGCGGCCCTGTTGGGAAGCAATGGGAGGTTTTCCGGCCTTCTGCTGTGGATTACCTATGCGTTCATGTATTTTGCCGTAAGTAAGAACCTGCGGTTAAGACAATGGTATCTGGATCTGTTCCTGGGGGCCGGCATGGCGGCCTGCATCATAGGGATTCTTCAGTATTTTGATATGGATCCCATTGGGTTTAAGAAGCTGATGGATCCGGAACAATACTATATGTTCACATCCACCATTGGGAATATTAACACATATACATCCTATGCAGCCCTGTTGGCCGGGGCATCCGCCCTGCTATTCTTTACGGAGGAGGCCGGGATAAGGAAAACATGGTATCTCCTTTGCATGTCAGTCTCGTTCTTTGCACTGATTACCGGAATGAGCGATAATGCCTACCTTGCAATACTGGCCCTGGTTGGGCTTTTACCACTGTACGCGTTCAAGAGCCTGAGGGGGGCCAGGACTTATATTTTCATACTTGCAGTGCTGGGGTCGGAATTCTGGATTCTTCCCAGGATGACAAAGCCGTCTTCAGGCGCTGCAGGCCATATGGGAGGATTGTACCGGGTCATATCCGGCTCCCATTACCTGATTGTCCTGGTGGCGGCCCTTTGGGCCATGTACTTCATACTGTGCCGGATGATACAGAGGCTGCCGGATACACACCCCCTTATGCAGGATGGGAACAGGGGGCGGTGGGTCTGGCTGGCGTTCCTGTCCATGGTGGTCATCCTGGCCTGCTTTGCCCTTTATGATGTGAATGTCCGTGGAAATGCAGGAAACTACGGCGGATTGGCGCAGTACCTGGCAATCAATGACGACTGGGGGACGCACCGCTGGTACATATGGAGGATTGGAATGGAGAGCTATGGAGGCTTTCCCTTTACACAGAAACTGTTTGGGGCCGGACCCGATACATATGGTGCGGTTGTCATGGAGAAGTATTATGATGAGATGGTGATGCGCTATGGGGAATTTTTCGACAGCGCCCATAATGAATACCTTCAATATCTGATAACGGTGGGGCTGGCCGGACTTGCGGCCTATCTGGCGTTGCTGGTTACATCCATCCGGAAAATGATCCGTTCGGCCGGGAAACGGCCCTACGTGATGGCAATTGCCTTTGCCGTAATCTGTTATGCCGCCCAGGCAGCGGTCAATATCAGCGTCCCCATCGTGACGCCTGTCATGCTGATGCTGCTGGCCATGGGGGTATCCGGGGAGGATGGGGCACATAAGCACAAATGAAAAGGAGTGAAGAAGATGATGGTAATTATCCTGATACTGTTAATCATGTGTCCCACAGGGATTCTTGTCTATTGCTGCGCTGCAGGCGCAATGCCATATGGCCGTAAAGCGGATGACGATGCCCAGATGGAATTTATTCAACAATACAGAGAGTCCAGGAAATGATGGGAACAGGGAATGTGTTGCTATTATTTAGGCATGAAAGAAGGTTAACGTTTAACTAAAACGTTTGCCTGATAATATCGTACAGAAAGAAGGAAAAGGGATTTGAAAAAAGCAATCATGAAGGATATCGCAAACGCAGCTGGGGCTTCCATTACAACGGTTTCATAAATACTGAATAACGTGGACATGCATATCAGTGAGGCCACCAGGGAAAAGGTCCTGGGACTTGTGAGGGAATATAACTATATTCCCAATCAGATTGCCAAAGGGCTGCAAAGCAGCAACAGCAATACAATCGGAGTTGTCACGTATGATATCTCAGACCCTTATGTATCAAAAATCGTAGTTGGCATTGAGTCAGTCTGCAAGGCCAATGGTATCAGTGTCCTTATCTGCAATACCAGCCCGGAAAAGGCATATGAACTAGAAGACATCCGTTTTTTAAGTTCCAAAATGGTGGATGGGATTATTTTCCTCCGCTCACTGTCCCCTAAGAATGAAGAATGGGTCTCCCATCTTAAAACCCCAATCATTGTTGTGGACCGGGAATGGTCCCAGGATATCCCGGATGTGGGCATGATAGGCTCCAATTCCATTGAGGCAGTATATAAAGCAACCGAGCTGCTTATCCATGAGGGCTGTGAACGGATTTCTTATATCGGCCCGTCCCGGGACATGCGTTCCGGTACCCGTATAGAAGGCTACATAAATGCCTTAAAGGATAATGGAAAACCAATGGATGACAGATTGGTTTATCAGAAAGGTGGTTTTAACCCTGAAAACGGTATGGATGGGGTTGGGAATATATTCGAAGAAGGCCTGCGTGGGCTCTGTGGGTTTCTTAAACATGGCCGGTTCCTCAACGCCGGTCAGCGATGCGGCCAAGGTTGCCTTTGGCAGCTGCCTGAGCGAGGTTGCTGTCTGTCTCTCCCTGATTGTACTCCGCAAGAAGCAGCCCGGCCTGGAGCGGCCGTTTAAAATGTGGGGATATCCTGTTACCCCCATCCTGGCCGCTGTCATTACCTTTATTCTTGTGTGCTGTGTTTCTCCGAAGCAGATTCCCAGCGGAAGCCTGTTGATGCTGGCTTCGGTACCGGCCTATCTTGTATTCCGCCGCATGGCCGCGGAAAATAAGACTGCGGCAGGCTGATTGGAGACAAAACCTATTGCTTTTAAATGCCGCATCATGTATACTATACCTAACGCATGGCTGAGTCACCGCCAGAAAGAAAAAACCTAAAAAGGGGCGAGCAATCGTCTCTTTTTTGTACGGGGAAAGTGTCGGATGTGGTATGGAAATATGAAAAAGAATGGGAAATCAGGTTACAGGAAAGTTGGATTGATTGTTAAGTTCCTCCAGGGCTCTAAGGGATATTTTGCGGCAGCGGTGGCGGCATCTCTCGCATCAACCGTATTAAATGCGCTGACACCTCAGATCTTCCGGTTCAGCATTGATGAGGTGCTGGGCGGGAAAGGCGGGAGCCGTCTGCCGGTTAACCTCTGGGAACTGGCATGGATGATTGTGGCCGTGGCGGTGGCTTCAGGGATATTCACCTACATAAGCCGTACCAACACGGCCAAAGCAGGTGAGAATTTTGCGAAGAACTTAAGGGATACGCTATTTATCCACGTACAGAAGCTGCCGATGAAGTGGCATGACAGGAACCAGACAGGGGATATCATCCAACGGTGCACCTCTGATGTGGAAGTAATCCGCGGCTTTGTGGTGACACAGCTTTTGGAGGTGTTCCGCACCGTGTTTCTTGTGATTACGTCCTTTGCCATGATGTTTTCCATGAATGTGAAGCTTTCCTGCGTGGTCCTGCTGTTCGTACCGGTGGTAATCGTTTATTCCACCGTGTTTTATAAACTGATAGCAAAGCGGTTTACCATCGCGGATGAGGCAGAGGGGGAACTTTCCACCGTTGTGCAGGAAAATGCCACAGGGGTGCGGGTGGTCCGGGCATTTGGCCGGGAACAATTTGAGATGGAGCGGTTTGATGAGAAGAATAAGGCCTTTGCCAGCCTGTGGATCCGGCTGGGCACCTTGTCTGGGCTGTATTGGGGGATTGGCGACCTGATAACGGGGCTTCAGGTGGTTGCGGTGATTATTTTCGGGGTGGCACAAGCAGTAAACGGCGCTATCTCAGTAGGTGAGTTTATTGCATTTGCAGCATACAATTCCACCCTTGTATGGCCCATCCGCGGCCTGGGTCGTATCCTTTCGGATATGAGTAAAGCAGGCGTTTCTTTTGAGCGCGTGGACTATATCATCCGTTCCCGGGAAGAAGCCTATGGGGAAGAAGCCGATGGGAAGGAAGCCGATGGGAAGGAAGCCGGGATGTCCGGCGGCAGGTATGATATTTCCTTTCAGCATGTGACGTTTGGATATGAGGAAGGCAAGGAAGTGCTGCGGGATATTTCATTTACAGTGCCCCAGGGCAGGACCTTTGGGGTGTTAGGCGGAACGGGAAGCGGGAAGTCTACCATCATCCAGCTCCTTTCAAGGCTGTATGAGCTGGAGGATAAAGGGGGCTGTATTTATATCGGCAGCAGGAAAATACAGGATATCCCCATTGAAGAACTTAGGAGAAACATCGGGATGGTGCTGCAGGAGCCATTTCTTTACTCCAGGTCAATCCGTGAAAACATAGCGGCTTCGGTACCGGATGCAACCATGGAGGAAATCCGCCATGCTGCGCGGATTGCGTGTGTTGACGAAGCCATCATGGGATTCCCGGACGGATATGAGACCCTTGTGGGGGAGCGCGGGGTCACTTTGTCCGGAGGGCAGAAGCAGCGGATTGCCATTGCAAGGATGCTGCTTCGCAGAACACCCATCATGATATTCGATGACTCGTTATCAGCTGTGGATTCCCAGACGGATTATGAGATCCGCCGCGCGCTGAAGGAACATATGAGGGAGGCAACGGTCATCCTCATATCCCACAGGGTCACATCCCTGATGGGTGCGGATGAAATCATGGTGCTCAGCCAGGGCAGGATAGAAGAATGCGGGACCCATGAAGCGCTGATACAGCGAAATGGGATTTACCGCAGGATTTATGAAATACAGATGAGCCGCGACGACAGAGAGAAGATGGAGGGATGACAGATGGCAGCATACGAAGAACAGGAATATAACAATCCTTTCAGCTTCAGGATATGGATGAAACTGTTTCCGTTTTTTAAACCATATAAAAAATTTTTTGCAATCACCCTGGGACTTAATATCCTGCTGGCAGGCGTGGATATCCTGGTACCGCTGTTCCAAAGCTATGCCATTGACACGTTTATCATACCGGACCGTTTAGACGGGCTTGGGGTATTTGCGCTGGTGTACATTCTGGTCATTGCATCCCAGACCGTCTGCGTCTATCTGTCGGTCCATGCGGCCACCTCCATTGAGATGAATGTGGGAAAAGATTTAAAAAGGGCGCAGTTCCAACATCTGCAGACCTTATCATTTTCCTATTACAATACCACCCCTGTGGGATATATCCATGCCAGGGTGATGAGCGACACCTTAAGGATTGCCGGAATGATAGCGTGGGGACTGGTGGATATGTTCTGGGCCTTTATTTATGTCATCAGCGTGTTCATCATCATGTTCATCCTGAATGCGCGGCTGGCCCTTATCATCACTATGATTGTTCCCTGCATTGCCCTGCTGACCGTGTATTTCCAGAACCGGATCCTTAAGTGGAACCGGAAGGTAAGGAGGATTAATTCCCAGATCACAAGCGCCTACAATGAAGGGATTACCGGGGTCAAGACGTCAAAGAGCATGGTCATTGAACGGGACAATGAGAAACGCTTCTTTGAAAAGACATCGGATATGCACCTGGCGGCCGTCCGTTCAGCGAAGCTGAATGCGGTCTATATCCCGGCCATCCTGTTTTTTAGCTCAGTGGCCTCGGCGGTGGTCTTGGCAAAGGGCGGCTATATGGTGCAGGAAAATCTCATAAAACTCGGCACATTGTCTGTGTTCATCTCCTATGCCCTTGTCATATTTGAACCGATTCAGCAGCTGGCCAGGCTGCTGGCAGACCTGATTTCCTGCCAGGCGAACATCGAAAGGGTGATGGACCTGCTGGAGCAGAAGCCCCATGTGGTGGACCGGCCCGATGTGCTTTTGAAGTACGGGGACACCTTTTCGCCCAATAAGGACAATTGGGAGAAAATCAAGGGGGATATTGTGTTTGAGGATGTTTCCTTCATGTATCCGGACGGCAAGGAATATGTATTGGAGCATTTTAACCTTCATGTGCCCGCGGGCATGAATATTGCCATTGTGGGCGAGACCGGGGCAGGGAAATCCACCCTTGTGAATCTTGTGGGCAGGTTCTTTGAACCCACCAGGGGAAGGATATTGATTGACGGCGTGGATTACCGGGAACGGTCCCAGCTGTGGCTTCACAGCCAGATCGGCTATGTGCTGCAAAATCCCCATCTGTTTTCAGGAACCGTGAGGGAGAACATAAGATACGGCCGTCTGGATGCAACGGACGAAGAGATTGAAGCGGCGGCGGAGAACGTGTCTGCGGATAAGGTTGTCATGAAGATGGAAAAGGGATATGACAGCGATGTGGGCGAAAGCGGAGGACTGCTGTCCACCGGGGAGAAGCAGCTGATTTCATTTGCGCGGGCGGTTTTAGCCAATCCTGCCATCTTTGTCCTGGATGAAGCCACATCCTCCATTGATACACAGACGGAAAAGCTGATTCAGGAAGCAACGGACCATCTGCTGAAAGGACATACGTCGTTTGTGATTGCACACCGTTTATCCACAATCCGCCAGGCAGACCTTATATTGGTTGTGAAGGACGGGAAAATCATTGAGCAGGGCACACACCTGGAACTGCTGGATAAAAAGGGATACTATTATGAACTGTATTCCAGGCAGTTTGAAGAAGAGGCTGCCATGAAGATATATGCCGGGAACATGTAAAACCTGGTAAAAACCATCCGGCCAGCGCTGATGTTTATACCCTGGAACATGACTTTTCTCACAGCCCGCTTTTTTTTGTTTTCTTCTTTGTTATACTTACAAATGGATATAAAATTTTTGTGGGTAAAGGAGAATACATATGATTAAGAAAGGGTATAGGGAAATGGTAGCAGCCATTATCCTGTCCGTATGTATGAGTATGGGGACGGCGCCGGTGAATGGCCTGGCTGCGCAGGCCGGACACACAGAGGTTCCGGATTCGGGGAATGGCGGGAGTACTGGCAGCCCTGGGGATTCGGAAAAAGAAACCTATGGAACCAGGGGACGGAATATAGAAAATGATGATACCATAAATGAAGGCGGCTCTGAAGGCGGTTCCGGTATCACGGACAGTGGTGCTCCCGGAATCGGCGGCAATGCCGGGAATGGCGGGGATGTTGGAACCGGCAGCGGAAATGGCGGCGGAACCGGGAACAGCGGAACCGGAAATGGCAGTGAAGCCGGGGGAAGCGGGAACAGCGGAGAAACCGGGGGAAGAGGAAACAGCGGAGATGCTGGGGATAGCGGGAACAGCGGAGAAACCGGAGACAGTGGAACCAGCGGAGAAGCCGGGGGCAGTGGGAACAGCGGAGAAGCCGGAGACAGTGGAACCAGCGGAGAAACCGGGGGCAGCGGGAACGGCGGAGATGCCGGAGACAGTGGAACCAGCGGAGAAACCGGGGGCAGCGGGAACAGCGGAGAAACCGGGGGCAGCGGGAACGGCGGAGATGCCGGAGACAGTGGAACCAGCGGAGAAACCGGAGACAGTGGAACCAGCGGAGAAACCGGGGACAGCGGAACCAGCGGAGAAACCGGGGACAGCGGAACCAGCGGGAACAGCGGAGAAACCGGGGATACCGGAATCGGGGACAGCGGGAACAGCGGAGAAACCGGGGATGACGGGGCCGGGGACAGCGGAACCAGCGGAGAAACCGGAGATGCCGGGATTGGGGACGGAAGCGGAACCGGCACAGGGGAGGGTTCAGGAAATATTGGGGACACCCAGGGCGGACAGACTTCGGAAGAGGACAAGGACGTTCAGGGAGGACAGACAGCCGCACCTGAAAACCCGGATAAGGATAAGATAGATAGTGAAATAAAGAAACCGGCAATACCAGAAGATTTTAAGACCACTGACGGGATGACGGCCATATATAAGCAGATTGACAAGCTGTATTCCCTGTATGACATAGCGGGGGATGATGAAGTGGTCTGCGGTTTCCTGGGACAGCTGTACAATGAAATATTTGATGGGTATGAGGCGCTGTCAGATGTTGAAAAGGAAGCATTTGATACAGGGTACCAGGAATTAAAGGATGCCATGGAAATGAGCTTTTTCATGGCGGATTCCCGGATGTTCAACAGTATCAGCGCCTATGACCTGAGTACGGATAATGTGGAATTATCCATCCCGGGTTTTCAAAGCCAGCCCACCAGCTTCGAGGGAGCGCTATATATTTTGGAGAAGCTGGAGTCCGGTCTGTCAGGCACGGCAACCATAAAATTAACAGAAAACATAACTTACGGCGAGGCAATTGAATGGGGTTACCCAAGTTTGGATTTAGTATTGGAGTTAAACGGAAAAGACCTGGAAGCGGCTTCCGGGCTGACTCTGGCAGATTCCGATATTGCCATCAAGGGAGACGGCGGGTTTAAGGGAAAACTTACAGCAGGCAATAAAGCATCCCTGACAGCTGACGGGTGTAAGCTTGACGGATCAGTGTATGCTGACGGGGCCTCCCTGTCTATCAAGGACTCGGATATCATTGGGAACATTAATCTGAATAACCATTCGTCTGCCAGTCTTTCATTGGGAAATTCCAGGGGAATGACTGGAGGCGTTATTTCGGAAAACCAGTCATTCCTAACAATTACCAGCGGCTCTTATCATGATATGTATATTGAGTCAGCTTCAAAGGTAATCATCAAGGGTGGTGAATTTTCAGATATAGTTAATGTCTATGATGGCAGCACCCTGGTTATTGATAACGGTTCGTTTACCGGTGTTGAGACGAACGGACGGGGGGGAGCGGCCCTTTATGCCGCTGAGGGAAGCAAGGTAACGCTGAATGGCGGAACGTTTAAACCGGCTGACGGCTGTGACCACGCAATCCGGTTTGTAAGCACTGAACGGGAAATAGACCAGCTTTGGGGAGATGGGAAGGAGTTCAATTCCTTAAGGTTTGAACTGATAAGCAGTGCAGACAACCTGTACGGTACGCTTGTTGACGAGGCCACGGCTGATAACCCGGATAAGCTTCTGAAAGTGGTTCCGGCAACGACTCCTGCCATCAGGGACACGGTGACCGCCCACATGGTTGAGAAGGTATTTGGAAAAGGGCAGTCTGACTATGATGTATCCGCCAACACAATACGCTTAAATAACAACATTTTCCTGAACCGGACGATTCTCATAGAAACAGATATAACCATTGACTTAAATGATTTCAGTGTCCAGAGCCAGTATGCTTCATCTGATAACACGCCTACATTTTCACTGAATAAGGATGATGTGGAGCTTACCCTTATGACTTCATCCCCAAGATACGATGACGTTATTTATGATGATTATGGCAGCCGTTATGCGAATAATACAGTACTTGGTTCTTACGGCTATCCAACCAGCAGCCTCAGGGGCAATGGTTCGCCTGCAGTTGGTTCGGTGGATGGCAAGAGCGGTACCAAGGTAATTGTCCGCGAAGGCGTAATGCTGATTGGCGGGGATGGCTACAGTTGGCCTTCCTATACCACATCCAATGCTGCGGGCGGTATGGGGGCTGCCGCCATTGTGAATGTGGATACAGTTGAGCTTGATGGAATCTTAATTGGAGGAAACGGAGGAAGGGCCAGCGGGAATGGTCATGCCGGTGATGGAGGAAATACAATATACAACTGCCGGTCAGTGACTGCCTTAAGCAATGGCAAGGCATACGGCGGCGGGGGAGGCAATGTCCCGGCCGACGGGACAGGATTCCCGGGCCAGGGAGGAATCGCGGATCCAGACAGCCAGTTCTCAGGTATTAATTCTGAAGATGGCCGGAATGGATATCATCTCACTGAAACAGTAGACGCTGCCGATACCGGCGTTAATGTACGCCTTTGGGGCAAGGAGGTTTTAGGAAGGGCGGTATTTGAAGAATCGGACCTGGATTCCGGAAGCAGGGTTTATGCGGACCTGGTTGTAAAAAGGAACCGGGATGCGGAGAATCAGGAAGCAGTAAAAGCATGGTTATCTGCCAATCCGTCAGAACTCGTGCTGGGAGCCATATATGATATGGAACTGACAAAAGTGATTGATACGGATTCAACCCATTCCACAAAAGAGTTTTCCCGGGTAAACCGTAAATTCCAGGTAAGTCTTGAGCTGCCGTCTAATATGCGGGGAGGAACCGATGTGCAGGTGCTCTGTATCCGCGATGGCAGTGTGTCTCCGGCAGAGATGAGCAGCACATCCAGCCAGACGGAAATCTATTTCTGGGTTGATTATCTTTCAGCCTACGGGATTGTGTATAAGCCAGGTACTTCCGGGGGCGTATTCCCCAGCGGCGGCGGTTCTGCCGGAGGAGGCGGCGGGCGTTCCGTATCAGGAATGCGCGCAAGCAAATCCATGGGACAATGGATAAAGGATGAAAAGGGCTGGTGGTATAAGAACGGCACTGGTTCCTATCCTCAGGATCAGTGGGCATACCTGAATTACAATGGAACGTATAACTGGTATTGTTTTAATAAGGAGGGCTATGTGGTTACGGGATGGTTCACGGATGCCGGGAACAATACCTATTACCTGCATCCTGTCTCTGATGGGACCATGGGTTATATGTATACGGGCTGGCATCAGATTGATGGAAAATGGTACTACTTTAACACGGAAACCGGTGCAGGACAGGGCGCCCTGCTGAAGGGTACAGTGACACCCGATGGTTATTCTGTTGATGAAGCAGGTATCTGGATACAGTAAAGGTCAATAAAATATGGCAGGAGCCGGCTGATTCATTACTGGTTCCTGCCTGTTTCTATATGTTTCACCTTATCTGCGGCATTCCACAGCACCACGGAAACTTCAAATTCATGCTTTTCCGGTTTCAGGAAAAATTGCCCCCCATTCTTTTTCACAAGACTGCGGACACTGGACAGGCCAATCCCAGCTCCTTCATGTTTGGTGGAATACACTGTTTCTCCGGAAAACGGAAGCTCCCCGTCCCAATGGTTCCTGACCGTCAACAGGAGGTTGCCATTTGTGATTTTGGAATATACCTTGACCATACGCGTATCCTCTGGTACTTTCTCGGACGCTTCGATGGCATTTTCCAGAAGATTGCCAAAGAGGATTCCAAGATTCCAGCTTTCCGGTTTCAGTTTGGAGGGAAGGGCTACTTTTAACTGCAGGGGAATACCTTTTTGCACAGCTACCTGCTGATAGTAGTTTAATACGGCATTTACCGCCTGGTTTTCACAGAGGGTGGGATGGATGGCCTGTTCCGAGCTGTCTTCCCAGCCCATGATATAATGATCCAATTCTTCGTACTGGCCCTGAGCCGCCAGTTCCTTTATGACATTCAGATGATGACGCAGGTCATGGCGCATCTGGCGTATTTCCTCGAAATTACTGGTAATAAGCTGGTAGTTTGCCTCCTGAAGGGAGAATTGTTTTTTCATCAGACTCAGGTTTTCAGCCAGTACGCTGCGGTCAGCGTAAGCTTTGACCGTCTCAAACCATAGCCCTCCGCCCAGGATAAGTATGAATACAAAACCTGCATTTTCAGTCTGCCATCCAAAACGGACCGGTTCAAAGACCGGAAGGGCGGCCTGGAACAAGAGGGAAACAGCAATGATGCATAGCCCTGCCAGGAGCAGGATGTTAATCCGTTCACTATGTTCCCGGTTGAAAAAGGCGGTTACAATGAGCCAGCTAAAAAGCAGCAGCTTATAGCTGTCCAAAAAGACAGAATAGCTCATCATTGCACTTAAACGGTGATTCATTAAAATGGAAGGCGCCGTAAGGGTGAGCAGCACTGTAAAACCGCTGATACCAAGCACAGCCAGCCGCGGTTTGCCGCTGATGCTGCATAAACTGCAATGAAGGGCCGTGACCGCTAAAAGAAACAGATAGAAACTGGCATCTTCCAGGCGGTAGGACCAGTAACCTGCGCCAAATAAATGAAACAGCGGATATATGACATGGAGGCAGAACAGGAGGCTTGTTAGTGCAAACAGGATCATCTGTTTCCGTTCTTCCCCCGTCTTTAGGCCAATCATAAGGTACATGATTCCAATGGTAAAGGATGATATGGCCATGATGCAGGTGCGCAGGAGACGGAAGGAAATTAAATCTGAGACAGCCTCCATGGTCCCAAATGCAGGCGGATAAACCATGCCGCTGTAGTAGTGGGTGTAGTCGGCTGCCTGTACCACGATTTCCGCATGACCCGCTGCCTGGAAAGTAACCATCCCGGTACGGATGGCCGGCTGCTGGAAGGGGCCGGCAACATCCCCTAAGCTGCTGACCAGGCAGCCGTTAACCCAGACCTTGGATGCAGAATAAATTTCAGGAAGTTCCATGGCATATTCATCTGGTTTTGCAGGAAGGAGCAGGTTCAGACGGTAGGTAGCGTATCCATGGGGAGAACCGGTACCGTTTTGGCCTTCAAATCCGCTGTATTGGCCTAAGTAAGGATAAAGCGGCCGGTGCCCGTCAAAGGTTCCCGGCTCCAGCAGCTCCTGGGGATAATATTCCCAGCCATAAGTCAGGATATTGACCGGGTGTGTATGGATTGCATTGCTCAGATCCATAATCCCTTCATTTCCACAGACATCAGGGATACTGTATTTATTATCATACCGGTATTGCAGGAAAAAGAAGGCGGCAGCACAGAACACGGCGCAGATAAGAAGGACTGCGCGTTTAAAATAAAACGACATTCTCAAATCATCGCCTCCTTATCATCCAGAAACCGGCAATTCCGCCGAAAAGCAAAGCAGAAGCGCCTGCAATGGTCCGGGCGGTATGGGACCAGAACGGCCGGGCCGGTGTTTCCTGTATCCTGTCCTGTAGGCCATCCCCAGCGCCGGCCGGCGCTGACGGGTCAACATGGCTTTTGACAGGAACACCTGTCTGTGCGGATGTATCCCCTGACATCTGTTCAGAATTAAAAAGCGTCTGCCGGTCATGGGGGGGTTCCTGTTTATGCCCGTCATCCCCAGCCCTGGCCGGCGCCGGCGCACCGGCAGGCCTAGCAGCCTCAGTGGATACCTGGGAGGAGGGGGATGCCGGATCCGGCGTTTTATATGGGTAAGGTTCAGGAGGGATTTCCCTGAAAAGGTCCTCTTTTCTGCCGGTCCATCCATTGCCGGAACCGTGCCCGCCATGGGTACCGCTGCCAAAGTCCGGTTTATCCTCCACATCGCTGCCGGGAGGGGGAGATGGTTCCGGGGCTGGCGGGACTTCCACCGGGGGATCAATAACAGGGCCGTCTACTGATTCCTCCGCATCAAACATGTCTTTAGGCGGCTTTTCCTGGCGTTTCCCACCGCCCCGGTCCCCGCCCACATCCATTCCGAAATTAATACCGAAGATATCATGATAAACACTTAAGGTTGAGGAGTAGGTTTCCCGGTCCGAAAGAGCGGACTGCTCAACCTGGAATGTGTATCCCAGGCCACTCAGGTTCTGCCGGTTCAAATGGGAAACCGACAGTGAGTCGCTGGTTAGGGTTACATTTGGCTCATCCGTGATATCATACCATGTATCCCTGCCGTCCAAAGAACACCAGACCCTTAACTTGGATGGGTCACCTAAGGAAATAGCCTCATCTTCCGAATTGAAAAACTGAAAACGGACTGTCTGGTCTTCAAATATCTTTTCTTCTACCGCATATAAGAAGAACGCAGCTTCGGGAGAATAGACGGATATGGTAAAAGACAGTCCGGGCATATGGTCAAAATCCAGAAGGTATTGGTATTCTTCCATTATTTCATCGGAAAAATGACCTTGGATTACGGTATCCCTTATTTGATTCCAATCAATGGAATCCACTGTTTTCCGGTCCCATTCCACTGGAAGCAGAATCCGTTCCTTCCAGAATCCGCCAACAGCATCCCCATAGTAAACGCTGATCGGGTCATGGAATTTCCAGCTGAACCAGTCGCTGTTTCCCTTTTCAATCCGCTGGTCCAGGGAAAAGGGACGGGAAGCACCTGTTTTGTAGTCCACAATCTGATATGGGCCGTCCATGACCGGATCCGGGTCCCAGATACTTCCGCAATCCGCATTCCATTGTTCCCCTCCCTGGATTCCCTGGGAAGGGATGATTGTAACAGACTGGATCATATCCGATGCAGTTACCTCCACTATATCCGAATTGCCAGTATTGCAGCCGGAAAGTTTTAACCGGGTGGCCTGAAACAGGGAATCAGAATATATGCCGGAAATAACCATCCGGTCCTGGTCCATCCGCACCCTGGAGCTTTGGGTAATATTACGCCAGTTTGCGCCATTGTCCAGGCTTTCATACAATTCCATGGACAGTATGGGCAGCTGGAAAGGATGCCCGTTCAGTGTATAGCAGAGCGCAAGGGTGCTGCCATCTGCCTCGGGCTGGAAGGACATGGTCCCGCTGCTTAATATTACAATCACCATGGAAGGAAGAGGCGTGTCATCCCAATCCAGATTATAGGGACAGGCGCTGGTATCCAGTATGCCTGTCACAGGATATTCCCCTTCCTTTGTGAAATCCACGTCACCTAAATCCCATTCCACATCCAGATATATGGATTCATCTATATGGCCGTCCGGACCGTCTACATATAATTCAACCGTATCCGGAAGCTGGGCCTTTGCATCAAATTCATCTCCCAGCAGCCACTCCAAAGGCCAGTCGGAATAAGAAAAGAAATAACCGCAGAATGTATATTCTTCCTTCGGTTTCTTCTTTGGAGCCTTGGGATGCTCCTTTTCTTCCAGGATGTCATTTGGTTTGCCTGGAAGGATGTCCTCATTGACGTTAGGTAGGTGGGGCTGACCGGTCTGTTCGGCCTGACCTGGCTGTCCGGGAATTGTATCCTCATTATCGCCGGGCAAGTCGGGGGAATTGCCGTCATTGTTGTCGGGCTGGTCGGGTTGTCCGGTCTGGTCGGTCTGACCTGGCTGTCCGGGAATTGTATCCTCATTATCGTCGGGTAAGTCGGGGGAATTGCCGTCATTGTTGTCGGGCTGGTCGGGTTGACTGGGCTGGCTTGGTTGTCCGGTCTGGTCGGGAATCGTATCCTCATTATCGCCGGGTATACCAGAGGAATTGCCGTCATTATTGCCAGGCTTGCCGGGCTGGTCCGTCTGTCCGGTCTGGTCGGGAATGGTGTCCTCATTACCGCTGGGTAAGGCAGAGGAAGTGCTGTCATTCCAGCCATCCTGGGTTTCATGAAGTTCAATTCCGTTATGTATGGCAGTATCCGATAGTCCCGGCACACTGTGCTCCATGGGCTGCCGTTCCATATTCAAGGGAAGCCTATCCTGGGCAGCAGCCACGGTGCAGGGCGGTATATTACCTGTTGTCAGGGCCAGGGCTAAAAATGCGATGATGGGGTGCAGCAGTCGCTTATGTTCTTTCAAAATTCATTACCTGCCATGGAGCCAGTCAGATACTGTCCATATTCCTTTTCAAACATATTTCCGCGGCTGCGGCTTAAGAGAACCTTCTCGCCGGTTTTAAGTATGATGTCATTTTCTTGCCTGGCGGAGATGAAATCCATGTTTACAACAAAACTTCGATGTGTGCGAAGGAAGCGCGGGTCTGTAAGATGTTTCATGACAGACGCCAGGGGACTGCGCAGGGAGATATCAGAAGCAGCATGGATGATGGTCTGGTTTCGGAATACTTCAATAAAGCGTATTTCCCTCAGCGGTATATTTAACTCATGTCCATTGGATAGGAAATACGCACATTTGGCAGCGGAGATGAGCAGACGTTCACATCGGCCCAGGGCTGTCCCCACCTGTTCGTATGTAACTGGCTTTACCAGATAATGTTCCGCATCCACCTCATAGCTTCTGGAATAATGATCGGTGCTGATGGTGACAAAAATAATGGCACAGTCATTGCCTTCCGCACGGAGGATTTCTGCCAGTTCCATCCCGGAAATAGGGGACATATAGATATCCAGAAACATGATCCGGATATCCGGATCATGTCGGGCAGCTTCTAAAAGCTGAGTGGTCTGGCCAAATTCTAAAATTGTATAATCAAGTGTGTTTTCTATGGCATATTGCTGAATGAATCGGTGAAGTTGAGCCAATATTGTCTCATCATCATCACAAATTGCTACTTTCACGAAAATCCCCCTTATAAGCTGTAATAGTATATTTATTTAAGCACAGAACATGATTGTATGCAAGGTTCCTGGCAACAAATTGTCACGGTTTTGTACCGCTCGTCCCTGGATACTTCTGGAAAATGTGTATTTTGTTTATGTTTATACTGTGTATGGCAATTTATGGTGCCATTTCAAGGAGGAAATACGGATGCTGGTTGCGATTTGTGATGATGAGAGAAAAGATAGGGAGAAGATTGGCGGGATATTAGGGGAAAAGATGAGGAAACGGGAAGAACCATTGCAGATAACCTATTTTGAAAAGGGGGAGGATCTGATAGAACAATATGAGAACCGTTTTCCGGGATATGACCTTATTATTATGGACATCTATCTGAAGAGGATTAATGGGATGGAAACCATAAGGAAGCTGCGTGGCTATGACCGGAATGTTACTGTGATTTTTATATCCAGCAGTCCGGATCATGCCATTGAAAGCTATGACGTGGGGGCTGGCGGATACCTGCTAAAACCGATTGCAGGAGACAAGGTTGATCTTGTCCTGAACCGTTTTATGGAAAGCCGGTACCCCAAAATAAAAAAGAGCCTGCTGATGGTAAATGGGAGTTCCAGCAGGCGGATTGCCTATGATGATATCCTGTACATTGAGAGCCAAAGGATGAATCTGAGGATTGTCTGCAACAATGGTGTGGAACACACCATACGCAAAAAGCTGGATGAAGTACAGACAGAATTGACCCAGCCAAGATTCCTTAGGTGTAATCAGAGCTATATTGTAAATATGGATTATATTATCCGTGCAGATAAGGATTTTACAATGGATAACGGCGACAGGATCCCCATTAAGGTACGGGACCGGAAACGGATTAGGGACCAGTACTTTGCCTATGTATTGGCGGAATAGATATTTACATCTATGAAAATAAATACTGTTCCAAAGAACCCGATTCATAGGAACACTCCCCGGTTCAACCAGCACCATGATATTCCAGCAGGAAGTACAGGTTGACTGCAAGCATAAAAACAGCCAGGGCGATGAATACCCCGTTGGCAGCCTTGACCACTATGGATGAGGTATTCCTGATGGAATAAACAAGGTACCCAATCCATGCCGTACAGGCAATGAAAATAATCCCTCTGTTGGGAAGCAGCAAAGATAAGAGGAAAAGCAGGTTTACAACAGCCATTGCTTTCCCGGAATTGAAAACCGATTTTATTTTATCCTTCATGACGGTACCTCCTGACCTGGTTTAATCCATGACCTGCTGCGGGTCCGGCAGACGCCACATTGTATCTATCTTTAGTATAGACGAAAAGTAATCCATAATCAATACATTGAGACTGCCTGATGTATGGAAGCCGGCAAGGCCGGCCACCCCCCGTCAGGCAGTTTTTGTTTTGTTCCGAATAAGATAATAATATTATAAACCAGTTCCTTATTGGAGAAGCAATCATATAAAAAACAGACTATAATAAAAAACATCAAAGCTTTGTTGAATTTAAGAAACAGGAGGGGAAACAGAAAATTGCCGGCTAAAAAGTGTATCGGTGTCATTGGGGAATTAGTTGAAGGCCCTATGTGGTGCAGGGGACGGAACAGCTTATTCTTCACGGACATAGTATCGGGGACAGTGTTTGAGTATATTCCGAAAATGGAAAAAATCCAACACTGGAAAATAGGTACCTTTGTGGGCTGCATCGTGCCTGGTAATCATCCGGAAGAAATAATAGCCGCGGTTGACGGCAGCCTGAAAGCACTTTGCCCGGAAACCGGAGCCATAAGGACCCTGTGTCCGTTCCCCATGCCGGAAGGTGTCCGGTTCAATGATGGGAAATGCGGGCCGGGCGGACACCTGTGGGTTGGGACAATGGAAATCAGCGGGCCGCGGGAGGACGCCCATGGGCAGGAAGACATCCATGCGCGGGAGGACGCCCATGGGCAGGAAGACATCCATGCGCGGGGGGACGCCCATATACAGGAAGACATCCGGCCAAAAGGCGGACTGTACCGGGTAGGCCCGGACGGACAGGCGGACTGTGCAGAGCCATCCCTTGCCATCCCTAACGGTATGGCCTGGGACGTGGACAAGGGTATATTTTACCATGTGAGGACAGAGGAACGGGCTGTCTATGCCTACAGATACCATAAGGACCGTCATCTGATACAGTGCCCGGTGAAAGCCGTGGACTTATCACAGGAGCAGGGCGTGCCGGACGGCATGGCCATGGACCGGGATGGGAACCTGTGGATTGCAATGTGGGGAGGATACAAGGTCATCTGCATCAATCCCGTGTCCGGCGCAAAGCTGGGGGAGGTGGTTCTACCGGATGCCAATGTTTCGTGCTGTACCTTTGGAGGGGAACATCTGGACCGGCTCTACATCACATCCGCCCGGGACCTCATGGGGAACCGTGGGAACCATCGGCGTGGCGCTGATCGGCGTGGGCGTGGGTCTGGGCGTGCCCCTTCCCATGGTTGCGGGAGCGGTTATCTCCGGCGCTTATTTCGGGGACAAGATGTCGCCTCTGTCAGATACCACCAATATGTCCGCGCTGGCGGCCAAGGCCAACCTCTATGACCATATTAAACAGATGTTCGTAACAACTGTTCCGGCCATGACCATTGCCTGCATTGCATTTACGGTCATGGGACTTCAGTTTAAGTCCAGTACCATTGACTCGGAGATATACACCAATATGCTCAGGGATCTGTCCGCGAACTTCCGTTTCAGCCCCTTCCTGGTGCTTCCTCCGGTGCTTGTCATCGGCGGCGCAATACTTAAAAAACCTACGGTTCCCGTCCTGATCCTGTCATCGGCGGTTGCCATGGCCCTGGGACTGACCGTACAGGGATTTGGCCACGACATCGTATTTGCGGCAGCCAAGTCCGGTTTTTCCGCAGCAGCGGCATTTCCAGGAAAGGAACTGTCAGGTGAGATACTGACACTGCTTAACCGGGGAGGCGCTTCCTCCATGTTTGAAGGCGTCATCTATGTCATCATCGCCTTTACCTTCGGCGGGATCATTCAGCTGACCAACTGCCTGGAGATTGCCCTCAAGCATGTGATGAAGCCTTTAAAGACCATCACGTCCGTGGTGAACGCGGCAGGTTTTTCAGCGGCAGCCATTGTGGCCATTGCACAGAATTCCTATATCTCATACTTCCTGGTGGCGGATATATTCGGGAAGAAATTTGAGGAGCTGAACCTGAAGGAACAGAACCTTTCCAGAGTGCTGGAGGATTTTGTGACAGTGACGGAAGGCATCATGCCGTGGACCATATCCGGTATCTACATGGCCACCACCCTGGGGGTCGCCACCATTGACTACCTGCCATTTTCCGTGTTCAACTGGTCCTGTACCCTTATTTCAATCTTCTATGCATGTACCTACAAGAGCATCGGGAAGTTTGCATTTTCCTATAAGACGGGTAAAGGGGAGCGCGGGACGGCTGTAAAGGCAGCGGCTGAATCATAAATACACAGGCGCCGTGAAAGGCGGGGAAAGGAAGGAAAGGGAACATGAAGAATAGAAATGGGAACAATTGGAAGGATGCGGCTATATGCCAGCATTATTTTGAGGACAACAGCAATTACTATGGGGCGGTCACACCGCCGATAGTGCAGACAACCTTGTTTACATTTGATACATTTGATGCGTTCATTGAAGCCAGCAACCATGAGAGGGAGAACCACCTCTACTGCCGCGGCGTGAATCCCACCACGGAAATCCTGGAAAAGAAACTGGCAATGCTGGAATGCGGGGAGCAGGCCAAGGTGTTCGGCTCCGGCATGGGGGCCATCTCAGCCACCTTGTTCACCCTGCTTGCGGCCGGGGACCATATCCTCCTGGTGAACAATGTGTATGGACCGGCTGCCATCTACTCAAAGACCCTGGAGAAATTCCATGTGGAGTGCACCAATGTATTTGTCAGGGATGCAAAAGAGATTGAGCAGTATGTGCAGCCAAACACAAAAATCATTTATTATGAGAGTCCTTCCACCCAGATGATGTATATGCTGGATATTGATACGGTTGTGGATATTGCCCGCCGCCATCACGCGCTGACCATGACGGACAACACATGGTCCACCCCGTTTTACCAGAAACCCATTACCCACGGGGTTGATATCGTAATCCATTCCTGCACAAAGTACATCGGCGGGCACAGTGATGTAATGGCAGGGGCCGTTATCTCAAGGCACGAGATCGTGGACAGGATATTTGAAATCGGGCACCAGTTTAACGGCGCTGCCATCGGCCCCTTTGAGGCATGGCTCTTAATCAGGGGACTGCGCTCCCTGGAGGCGCGCCTGGAACACCAGGCCCGTACCACACAGATTGTGGTGGACATGCTGAAGAACCACCCCATGGTCAGGACGGTGAACCATCCCCTTTGCTTTACCGGAAAACAGAAGGAGCTGGCAGATAAATACCTGACCGGATATACAAGCCTGCTGTCCATTGACCTGGACACAGAGGCATTTGAGGATGTGAGGACTGTGGCGGATGCATGCAAAGTCTTTCAGATTGGAGTCAGCTGGGGCGGGTTTGAAAGCCTGATCCTGCCTCAGAATCATGGGGATAACGACGCGTACCTGAAGGAAGCGCATATTCCCGGAGGATTAATCCGCATATACCTGGGGATGGAGCCGGCAGAGGACCTGGCGGCCGACCTGAAACAGGCACTGGATAAAATCATGGGATAAGGAGGATGCATATGGAACGAGCGGAACTCATGGAACTGATACAGGACCGGGATTACAGTACGGATATCTATAAGGTTGGGAGTTTCCGCTTTCCGTCCAGCTATAAGTTTGAGTGTCATGTGCACGAAGAGATTGAAATCAACTATGTGGCAGCTGGCTGCTGCCTCATGGGAATCGGGGATGAGTTCGTGCCCATGAAAAAGGGGGAGTGCATCATCATTTACCGCCATACGCCCCACTCCTTTATGGTGAACCTGAAGCAGAGCTGCAGGCTGATGCAGCTGGAGATGAAACTGCAGGTCCCGGACAGACCCTATGGGAACCGGTTCTTAAGTGAGCTTCAGGGAGGACGGCGGTACAGGAAATGTTCCAACTGCGAGTCCATTGCCGACTATATAGAAATGATATGCAGGCATAGGAATACCGAGGATCCGGACGGGGCCGGCCGGCTTCTGACGGACCTGCAGCTGGCGTCCCTGTATGTGGCGCTGTCGGAGAAGTTCAGGGAGGAGGACGGTTATATACCCAGGAAAAATGACCGGTTCAGCCAGATCGTGCAGTATATCAATGACAATTTCACGGAACCCATTGACATGGAGCAGCTCAGTCTGGACTATGGCATCAGCTCCCGTTATATCAGGAAAAAGTTCATGGAGGAGATTGGGATGAACAGCTCCCAGTACATCAACACACTGCGGGTGAATAAGGCCAAGGAGCTTCTGTGGAACTTCGGACTGAGCATAACGGATATAGCCAGTATGACCGGATTTGGCAATTCCCAATATTTCTGCCGGATTTTCAAAAGCTTCACCAATATGACTCCGGCCGGATACCGGAAACTGTGGTCAGGGAGCGGGGAACGGGCATGAGGAAAAGGGACGGCAAGGGCATGGACATGCCTTTGCCGTCCCTTTTTGTGGAATGTGTGAAAATGTCAAAAAACCGCCTGTTTTCCATCGGATCATAAAATGTGTGGTAATATAAAGAAAAAAAGGGGGTTTCACTATGCAGAACGTAGTAATGGCTGCAATTATCCTGGCGTTTTTCGCTTATCTGGACCAGATTTTTGTCAGCACGATGATGATTGGAATCAATCCGCCAATCTTAGGGGGCATTGTGGCGGGATTGGTATTCGGTGATGTGAGGCTGGGGCTTTATATAGGAACCATACTGACCCAGGGAATCCATTTCATGTCCGTGTTCGGTGCCATCATATTAGGCGGCTTTATCCAAAACAGCTGGGGAATATCCAGATCGGGCTGGAGTATGTGGGAAAGGTGAGCATCGACGACTCAGTGGAGCGTGTCTTCCGGGTACAGGAAATGTTCGACGGGATAATGCCATACATGGTTCCTTTGATGCTGCTTGCGCTGGTGTATTTCATGATAAAGAAATTTAAATTAAGCGCACAGCAGATGCTGGTTCTGATATTTGCCCTGGCGGTCATCTGTTATTACACCAATCTGTTTGTACTGGTATAGCGGGAGGTTTTTATGATAAGACATTTACGGATTGATAACCGTCTGATACACGGACAGGTAGCCAATACCTGGATCCACAGCGGGGATTATGACCAGGTGGTTGCATGTAATGACCAGGCGGCGGCTGATAAGCTGCAGACCCAGCTTCTTCTGATGGCGATCAGGGGCGTGGAGGTGCTGCCCATGGAAAAATCCATTGCTTTTTTCAACAAATATCCGCAGATGAAGGCATTTGTGGTGGTAAAGGATTTAAAGGATGCATGGGAACTGGCAAGCCGCACGGACTGTATGGCAATCAATATCGGAAACCAGGCAAAGAAGGAAGAGGCCGGTAAGGATATAACCAACAATGTATATCTCACGGATACGGATATCATATATCTGAAGAAACTGCTGGAAGCCGGGCATGAGGTATCCTGCCAGATGCTGCCAAACACTTCCCGGATCAGCATGAAAGAGGCGGCCGCAAAATGGTAAGGTTCGAACATGTGGGGTTTCCCTATAAAGGGAAGATGTGTTACGGTTCCATTGCCTGTGATAAGATGAGGGATGTCGATATAAAGGAGGAAAATCTGTTCCTGGACAATATGGGGCAGATCGTGGAGCGGGAACGCCTGCTGAAGGTGGTCTGGGATATCAACTACTATGGGAGCGGGCGGGTGCTGGACGACACGGTGCGCCGCCTGCGCAAAAAGATGCCGGATTTGAAGCTGGAGACTGTTTACGGGTTGGGATACCGTCTGAATGCATTATGAAACATTCATTGTATGATTTTATCTGTATTTTGGCAGTGCTGCTGGGACTTATCATCGCAGTTGCATTTCTGGACGGATTCTTCCACTTCCCCCAATGGGCCATGACGGCTGTCCTGGCCGCGGTGGGGCTGGTGGTGCTCTATGCCATCATATGGCTGGCTGTTTTAAAAATCGATGTAAGGCAGCTCATCCGGTTTGCAGGCGATGTGCGCCAGGAACGGTACCAGACCCAGGCCCATCTGTCGCGCAGCGACGAGATCAGGGATTTATATGAAGAATTATATAAAATGAAAGAGGAGCTGCGCATCTTGAACAACATGAAGGAAGAACTCCTCCAGAGTGTCACCCATAACCTTAAGATGCCTGTGTCCGTAATCTATCTGACCACGGAATGCATGAAGGACGGGCTTTATATGGAAGTGGACCTGGAGTCCTCCTGCGACAAGATAATGGAAATGTCAAACCAGCTGTCCCTTCAGATTGAAACCCTGATGGCCATTAACCGGAACCATTACCTGATGCAGGCAGGGGATGAGTGCTGCAACCTGAAACCCATGATTGAGCAGCAGCTGTCCGAGCTGGAAGATATGTTTGCCAAGAAAGGAATACACTGCCGGGCAGAGCTTTACAATGTCCAGTTTACGGGCAGCGCCAGGCAGTGGCAGTGCGTGATACAGATTTAATGGAAAATGCCCTGCGCCATGCTGACAGCAGTATAGAAATACAGCTCCACCGGACCAGCCTGTCCGTCATCAACGATGGGGAGCCGGTTGAGAAGGATATATTAGATACAATCTTTCATCCCTATGTATTCGGCACAAAAGGAAAAACAGGGCTGGGGCTGGCGCTGGTTGACTCAATCCTGAAACTGAACGGATATGCAATCCAGGTGAAAAACCTGGAAAAGGGCGTCATGTTTAAAATCACTAAGACATTACAGAAGGAGTAGGATATATGTTAGGTATCATAGTCACCGTCCACGGCAATTTTGCGACCGGCATGGTAAGCGCCGTTAATCTGCTGGCGGGCGGGAATCCTTGTGTGATTCCTGTGGATTTTGAAGGGACAGAGAGTGAGGAGACGCTGCAGCGCCATCTGAGGGAAGCCGTGGACCAATTGGCGGACTGCAGTTCCATACTGTTTCTGACGGATATTCTGGGAGGTTCCCCCTTTAAGAACGCGGCGGTGATAAAATCCGCCATGGGAAACTGTTCGGTCCTATACGGAATAAACCTGGCAATGCTGGTGGAGTGCGTCATGAGGGCGCGGTTCCCGGAACAGTATGAGGGAAACGGATGGGAAGAAAGTGTTCGGGACATCCTGAAATCAGGGATGGAAATGGCCGGGGTGTTTTAAAGGCCCCGGCCATGCTGCAATCTGCTTCATACAGATCCAGTATCTTCCCAAGCGGGTCCGGCCTGGCTTTACGCAGCGGATGGAGAAAATGACTTCCGGCAGCGCCGCGGCCAATGAACTGCTGATTTACGCGGCAAAGCATTTGGAAACAGGATTCGGATGATAGGAACAGAGAGGAGAAGTGATTTATGACAACTACACAGCGGAGGGAAAAATTCCGCAGCACCTTTGCAAATGTTCCGGTCATGATGCTGCAGGGGTCGGTAGGGGAACGGATTAAACGAAATTTTACACATCAGGATCCTCCACCCCCGCTGAAGCTGGCCGGTCTTTACTACACGGAAGAGGGACACCGCGGCCTGGACACCGTGTTTCATGATTATGTACAGATTGCCGTAAAATATGGTCTGGCCATGATACTGCATCCCTATACAAAACTGACCACTCCATCCATGGGATTTTCCGGCGATTCTTACAATCCGCTGACCGGATTGGAGGAGGAAGAGGCTTATTTATTTTATACAGACCATGCGAAAATGCTTGAATCATCCATTGTGGACCATCCACCCATGTTTTATCAGGTCAACTGCGTCCACCCTCGAAATGTCATGTCAGCCCTGGAGCAGGCTGCTGCGGGACGGATCATGAGCATATGGATCAGCTGGCAATGCGCGTCCGTGAGGTGTATGATGAACGGAAGGTATCGATTGGTTAGGGATAGATGAAAAAAGGGTGTTGAATCACTAACTTACATTAGTGTTCCAACACCCTTTCATACAATACCAATATGATTTATAAGCATATTGTGGTTTATTCATGCCATGGGACATGGGACGCGCTTAACAGGCACAGCCAGTCACATTGCGTATATAAGCGGGCACTGTGTCGGGTCCGATATCCAGCGCTGCTGCCAATTCTCCAAAGAGCAGCTTCCGGGCTGTTTTTACACCATCTTTTTCACGGATGTTCAAAACGCTTCCCCTGCTTTTTCGGGATTGCTCCATCTGCAGGATTTCCTTAATCATGGCAGCCAGTTCCGTACAGCTTCCGGATTGGAAAATCTGCTTGTAAACCAAAGGGCGTTCCTTATCATTCCGATACCCTTTGCACTTGACATTGGGCCAGGACTGTATGAAGTTCTGCGCCTCCCGCCTGGTCATGATGGAACGCATCATAACCTTGGTGGTGTCTACAGGAATGCTGATTGTCCGGTTGGATTCGAATTTTGGTATTAAACGATAGTATAATTTATCATTATCTGAAAAATCAGTCTTTGATATATCATCTACCTGGCAAACGCCCACGGTTCCATAAACGATAAAATCTCCTTTTTCAAACAAGCTGCCACCTTTCTGGACAGAACCTGTCCAAACAAGTTAACGGGTATGGTTGAATCTTGTGTTTTTTACATGCAGGACCGCCGGAACATCTGCCTGACCCATATCTTAAAATTACGCTCCGCAGACGTTGACGGCCTGGAGGCCGCGGTTGCCGTTGGTGATGTCAAATGTGACGGACTGACCGTCATCCAGTGACTTAAAACCATCGGTAGCAATTCCGGAAAAGTGGACAAAGATGTCCTCGCCGTTTTCTGCGTTCGTGATAAAACCAAATCCCTTTTGTGAGTTAAACCATTTTACTGTACCTTTGTTCATGAAAGATACCTCCTAATATTTTATTGTGATTTTAAATAAAATAAAAAAATCACATATTTTTGTAAACCATCATAGGAATAATGACTTACAAAAACATGTGAAATCAAAATCTTATAGAAAATACTTTTTAACTATACTTTACTTTTAGAACTTTGTCAAGGGTAATATTATTATTTCTGAAAATATTTCTGAAAACAGAGGAACATCCATGTAATGGTCCGGCTTGGGTCCGGATTACCTTCAAGCTAAATCAATCCCTTTTCCTGATGACACATTCGCTGTCTCCGCCGGTTGATATTTTCCCAATGCTTTGTTATACTTAGGTCGGTATGGTATTTGTTTAGGGAAAGCAGCCCGGTTGGCTGGGCTGACTATAATCTGGCAGGAGACAATACATACGACGGCCCCTTCCTTGTAAAGGGCAGCGCCAATATGAGCGACCAGCAGATAGTTGACCGGCTGGAGGCATGCCTTAACAAGCTGGCGCCCATGCGGGAGACTGTGATGGATTTGGCCAGACAGAACAGGAATGAGGAAGCCGTTGCCTATATGGAAGCCAATAACATCCCCACCATAAAAGCAGCCCAGGCAGAGCTGGACCTGCTGATAGAAAACAGCGATTTAAGGGGCGAGGAGCTGATATCCGGCCTGCGTGAAAGCCAGGTAAAGGCCATATTCATGCTGGGCCTTCTTGGGGCCTGCAGTGTTTTAGCCAGCCTTATGTTCAGCGTTTATATTACCAGGTCCATCACCGTGCCGGTGGCCGAGCTGGAACAGGCCGCTTCCATTGAAGAACTGGCTACAAATATCATGAGTATTTCGGGTCAGGTGAAAGAAAATGCGGACCATGCCGAGGAGGCCAGCCGGAGGGCTGATGCTGCCGGGGCCGAGACAGAAGAAAGTAACCGCAGGATGCAGGATATGATGGCCGCCATGGCGGACATAAGCAGCAGTTCCTGCGAAATTGGCAAGATAATCAAGACAATTGACGGCATAGCGTTCCAGACCAATATCCTGGCCCTGAATGCGGCTGTGGAAGCGGCAAGGGCAGGTGAGGCCGGGAAAGGATTTTCCGTGGTCGCGGAGGAGATACGCAATCTTGCAATCAGATTATCCGAGGCATCTAAGAATACGGCAGCATTGATTGCCACGTCCCTGGACACGGTACAGGCCGGTCCGGATATTGCGGATGAGACCGCCCGCTCCCTTGGGATGGTGCTTGAGAGTGTCCGGCTTGTGACCGGGAGCGTGGGGCGGATTGCCGCCTCCTCCAGACAGCAGGCCCTTTCGCTCCGCCAGATTGAAAAGGGAATGGGCCAGATTTCCGATGTGGTGCAGACCAATTCCGCAACAGCGGAAGAAAGCGCGGCTGCCAGCGGGGAACTGTCGGCCCAGGCCCAGTTCCTGAAAGAACTGGCAGGGCAGTTCCGGCTGAAACCGGAAAACCTTTAAGACAGGAAGGATATACCTGTCTTAAGAAAGTGAAAGACAGTGAGGGAGGATTCATATCATGCCGGTATTTGATTTCAACAATACACCAGATAAGAAACAGGAGTGCGTATGCACATACACGGTGCTGCATTCCAATGAAAAGGCCGCCACGCCGGAGAGGCCCATGCTGGTCCTGGATAACAGCAGGCGGGAGTGGAAACATCATTCCTGCGGTGTGTTTGCCAACCAGGCCAGACAGACCGCTTTTGAATTCAAGGAGAAGGACGGAACCTATCCGGCGGATATCCTGCAGGTTGACGCCCGTTTCATCAGCCTTCTTAAGTGGCTGGGGGAGAACCACATAAGCGTCCGTCTGTCCGGCCAGAACCGGGAAGAAGGGTATGCGGTTTATAAGATACGTGAGGTGGCCTTTGGGGGCGGGACCAAGCTTTCTGCCGAGGACGGTTTTCTCCAGTTCATGATAGACAGGCTGCTGGCAAGCAGCGCGCCGGCAGAGGAGCTGGAAGAGGAGGAACAGGAGGAAGGCGGCGACAATATGAAGCTGACCAGCCTGCAGAGCATCTCGGATTTCATGAACTGCGCCGGCAGGACGCTTCCGGACAATATCCGCCTTTGGGCCAGAAGGAACCTTGCAGTGGCCCGTTCCCACGAAGTCACCCCGGAAGAAAGACGCCATGCACAGCGGGCCCTTTCCATCATGATGAACATCCAGTGGAAAAATAATTATTTTGAGTCCATTGACCCCAGGGAGGCCCGCCGCATCCTGGATGAGGAGCTTTACGGCATGGAACGGGTGAAGCAGAGGATTATTGAGACCATTATACAGATTAACCGTACCCATACCCTTCCCGCATACGGCATGCTGCTGGTAGGACCTGCGGGAACCGGTAAATCGCAGATTGCATACGCGGTGGCCCGCATCCTGAAGCTTCCGTGGACAACCCTTGATATGAGTTCCATCAATGATTCGGAACAGCTCACAGGCAGTTCCCGCATCTATACCAATGCAAAGCCGGGAATCATCATGGAGGCATTCTCCATGGCAGGGGAATCCAACCTTGTTTTCATTATCAATGAGCTGGACAAGGCGTCCTCGGGCAAGGGCAGCAGCAATCCGGCGGATGTCCTGCTGACCCTTCTTGACAATCTGGGATTTACGGATAATTATATTGAGTGCATGATTCCCACGGGAGGCGTTTATCCCATTGCCACTGCCAACGATAAGAGCCAGATCAGCGCGCCCCTCATGTCCCGTTTTGCAGTGATTGACATCCCGGATTATACGTCAGAGGAAAAGAAGATCATTTTCTCAAACTATTCCCTGCCCAAGGTGCTCAGGCGCATGGGCCTGGATGAACAGGAATGTGTGGTGCCCCCGGATGCCGTTGACGCGGTGATTGAAAAATACTCCAATACCACGGGTATCCGGGATTTGGAGCAGGCGGCGGAGCACATGGCTGCCAACGCCCTTTACCAGATAGAGGTAAACCATGTATCATCCGTCACCTTTGATGCAGGGATGGTGCGCGGACTTCTGGGATAGAAGGACCAGGGCTGCCCGGCGTCCATATGCCGGATTGCCCCGGATATCTGACAGACCATGGATTAGGAGAACGTTTATGGCAAATATCATTGAAATAACGGATTTTTCCGCGCCGGAGCTGGATATCTACGCCCGGCTCACGGAAGCGCAGCTTTTAAACCGCCATGAGCCGGAGAAGGGGATTTTCATTGCGGAAAGCCCGAAGGTCATTGAGCGTGCCCTGGACGCGGGATGTGTCCCCATATCCCTGCTGATGGAAACAAAGCACGCAGGGACGCAGGCCAGGGAAATCATACGGCGCTGCGGGGAGGTACCTGTTTATACCGCTGAATTCCACGTGCTGACGCAGCTTACCGGATTCCACCTGACCCGGGGCATGCTGTGCGCCATGTACCGTCCGCAGCTGCCGGGCTTAGAGGATATCTGCGCGGGCGCCCGCCGGATCGTGGTGCTGGAAGATGTCATGAATCCCACCAACATCGGGGCTGTTTTCCGCTCAGCGGCCGCCCTGGGCATGGATGCCGTCCTGCTGACAGCCGCCTGCAGCAATCCGCTGTACCGCCGTGCCATACGGGTAAGCATGGGGACTGTGTTCCAAATCCCGTGGACCATCCTGGACAGCCGGTCCTCCTGGCCCGGGCCGGGAATCAGCCGGCTGCGCGGACTGGGATTTAAGACGGCGGCAATGGCTCTTAGCGATGATTCCATCTGTATTGACGATGCAAGGCTGACGGCGGAAGACAAACTGGCGCTCATCCTGGGTACGGAAGGGGACGGGCTGCCGCAAGAAACCATTGCGGACTGCGATTACACGGTCCGGATTCCCATGTCCCACGGCGTGGATTCCTTAAATGTTGCGGCGGCAAGCGCGGTTGCGTTCTGGCAGATTGGGAGGTCTTTCCGTGAGGATGGGGAATGGGGGAAATGAACACAGGCAGCGGATTCACTGCAAAAGGACAGCTGCATTTCCGGCCGGGAATATTTCATGGCCAAAACGGGGAAGCTAACTGAGAAAAAACAATACCAAATAAGACAAAAAGGATATGTATGCAGCTGCAGACATATCCTTTTTCTGAGAAAGGAGGTGGTCCCGTGGACAATCATAAGAATAAACCCAATAGGTTAATCAATGAAAAATCACCCTATCTGCTGCAGCACGCATATAACCCGGTGCAGTGGTATCCGTGGGGGGAGGAAGCATTTGAGAAAGCAAGGTCGGAAGATAAACCTGTTTTCCTATCTATTGGGTATAGCTGACGGTCTGCAGGAAAAGTACGTGTCACTGGTGCCATGTGATGGAACGGGAGTCCTTTGAAGATGATGGGATTGCCAGGATTTTAAACAGGGACTATATCTGTATCAAGGTGGACCGGGAGGAACGGCCGGATGTGGATTCAGTATACATGTCAGTGTGCCAGGCCATGAACGGGCAGGGAGGATGGCCATTGACCATCCTCATGACCCCTGACTGCAGGCCGTTTTTTTCCGGGACCTATTTTCCGCCCAAAGCGCGGTATGGCAGGGTGGGACTGGAGGAACTGCTGGCCGCTGTGTCTGCGCAGTGGAAGGAGGGAAGGGAGCGGCTCCTTAAAGGCGCCGCTCAGATAGAGGCATTCCTAAAGGAACAGGAACAGGCGGATGTACAGGCAAAACCGGGGTTGGAAGTGGTGCACCGGGCCTTCAGGCTGTTTGCGGACAGCTTTGATAAAAGGAACGGGGGCTTTGGCCAGGCGCCTAAGTTCCCCACGCCCCATAATCTTATGTTTTTAATGGAATACGGTGTAAGGGAAAATCAGCCAAAGGCAGTGGACATGGCAGGGTCTACCCTGACACAGATGTACAGAGGAGGGATTTTTGACCATATTGGCGGAGGGTTTTCCAGATATTCCACGGATGAACAATGGCTGGTGCCCCATTTTGAGAAAATGCTCTATGACAATGCCCTGCTGGCAATGGCCTATGCAAAGGCATACGGCCTCACCGGGCGCGGCCTGTATGGATATGTGGTACAACGGATCCTTGGTTATGTGGAAGCAGAGCTGACCCATGGCGGCGGCGGTTTCTACTGCGGGCAGGATGCGGACAGCGATGGTGTGGAAGGCAGGTATTATGTGTTTACGCCAGAGGAAATCAGGCAGGTTCTGGGGCCGGACAGGGGAGATGCCTTTTGCAGTCAATATGGGATTACCGGGAAAGGGAACTTTGAAGGAAGGAATATACCGAACCTGTTGGAAAATGAGGATTTTGAGGCTGCCGGAGGAGAAGCGTCCCCTGGGGCGGGAATGGATGTTCAGGCATGCTGCAGGAAGTTATATGATTACCGCATCCGCAGGGCGCGTCTCCACAAGGATGATAAGATCCTGGTCTCATGGAACGGATGGATGATATGCGCCTGTGCAATGGCAGGGGCAGTGCTGGGCATGAGGAAGTATGTGGACATGGCTGCGGGGGCAGAGGCATTTATCAGAACACATCTTGTAAAGGACGGGCGTCTGCTGGTGCGCTACCGGGACGGGGATGCTGCGGGCCAGGGAAAACTGGACGACTATGCCTGTTATGCACTGGCATTACTGGAACTGTACAGGGTCACATTTGAGACGGATTACCTGAAGCAGGCAGTTGGCTGGGCAGACATCATGGTCCGGCAGTTCTTTGACCGGGAACGCGGCGGTTTCTACCTGTACGCAGAGGACGGGGAGCAGCTGATCGTAAGGACAAAGGAAGCGTATGACGGAGCCGTGCCCTCGGGGAATTCTGCGGCTGCCCGTGTGCTGCAGCAGCTGGCCCAGATTACCGGACAGACAAAATGGCAGGAGATACTGGATAAGCAGCTTCACTATCTGGCCGGCGCCATGGCCGGATATCCTCCGGGACACAGCTATGGGCTGCTGGTCATGATGGATGTGCTGTATCCAACAAAAGAACTGGTGTGTGTCCTGTCCCCGTCTTATGGCGGTGAAGGGCGGATGCGGCTGTTGGCCAGGCTAGGATATCTGGCGCAGACCACGCCTGGATTGTCGGTGACGGTAAAGACAGAAGACAATGCACAGGCGCTTGGGGAACTGGCCCCTTATACCAGGGATTACCCGCTGCCTGGGAAGGGGGCAATGTTTTACCTTTGCAGCGGCAGCAATTGTATGCCGCCGGTTACGGAGCTGGGAGCAATCGTGGATAAGCTGTAGGAGCGGAACCTCCCCAGCAGGGGGCAAAACCTCCCTTGCGGGGGGAGGAACCTCCGCAAGGCTTACGTGCTCCCCCGGATAATCAGCCTGCCTTTGTACAGACGGTTCTCCGGCGTTTCACCGTTGGCCATACAAAACAATGCATCCGCAACTTCGGATGCAAAGTCCGGGATTCCGCTGTCAATGGTGGTTAACTCAGGGGTTGTTATCTGGGAACTGGCAATATTTCCTGATCCCACAATGGCAATATCATCGGGTATGCGCAGATTCAGTTTCCTGATACATTGCATGACCTGGGCAGCCATATGGTCATCGCTGGCAACAAATGCGGTTGGGCGTTCACTGGCATTGTAGGAGGTCATGATATAAACCACATCTTCCAGAAGGCTTGCCTCGGACTGCGTATGCCTGCAGAAGAAATCCGGATTGACCTGGATTTGATTGGACCGGAGGGTTTCTGAATACGCCCTTGCCCGGAAATCATCGCCGTCAGCCCCGGCTGCCCTGTATTTTAACGGGGCAACGAAAGCAATCCGCCTATGCCCCTTCATGATTAAATAATTTAATATCTGTTTCACATCGTTATATATATCAGGAGCCCGGATGACAATCCTTGGATCAAGGCCTATATATTCGCGGCTCTGATATAATATCAGGGGGATGCCGTTCTGGACAATCCGGTTCAGCTGTTCAGCCGTAAAGGCATTGCTCGCCATGAATATGGCGGCGAACCGTCCTTCTATGAGCCTGTTAATGAAAGTATCTTCCTTCTGGCTGTAAAACAGACAGGAGAAAAACCCCTTTTGGAATAACTGAGCCGAAAGCTCTTCATATAATTCTGCCTGTAAGGTATCCCCAACCAGTGCAATCTGGTTGGAACGGTTGGTCCTAAGGCTTTTAGCAAAAACATTGGGGGTGTATTCAAGCTCTTTTACAGCTTTCAGGACAGCCTCCCGTTTTTCCTGGCTGACATAATTTGAATCATTAATCACATATGAAACAACGGCCGGGGAAACTCCTGCCAGTTTCGCAACATCATTACGTGTGACCCTCTGCCTCATGGATATACTCGCTTTCTAACCTGTTTGGGACTATTGAAAGTACCTGGATATTTTCCCAATTTATTTTATCATAGTTTTAAAGTTTGCGCCAGATGATTGTTCGGTTTTTTATAAACTCGAGTATATACAGAGGGGAATTTTAGAGTGATATCGTGAAATGGACACGCATCACAGTGCGGATATAAAATGGGAAAACAGAATATAAATTGACTAATTTGTTTATATAATTGCGTTTAAAAACAATTATATATAAAATATATACAAAAATTAGGCGCATTTTCCTTGAAGAGACTAATATAGAAATGAAAAATAAAATATAAATTCGTGTCGATATTTTATTGACAGCCATCTGGGACATATGCTAGAATGTAATTGCTTACATACATGTATGGTTGTGGAAATAGTACAATGATCAGGAGGAGAAGAATATGTTGAAAAGATTTTTAGCAGCAGCACTAGCGGTATCTATGGTTGCGGGTATGACGGCATGCGGTTCAAGTTCAGGACCAGCTGCCCCTGCGGCGGCAAAGGACACGGCGGCAGAAGCACAGTCACAGGCAGAGGCAGCGCCGGAGGAGACATCCGGAACTTATAAAATCGGACTGATGATCAGTCCCCTGGCCACCCGCGAGGAATATTACAGGACGGCTGAACTGCTGGTTGAAAAGCATGGGGCAGACAAATTCATCATGGATGTTTTTCCGGAGGACCCGCAGAATGAGCAGGAGGTTACAATCTCCAAAGCGTTAAATATTGCCATGGACCCGGATGTAAAGGTAATGATATTTGATAATGCGGATATCGGCACTATTGCAACGGTGAACAAGATTAAAGAGGAACGCCCTGACATTAAGTTCCTGTTTGGTTCCCTGAATGAAGACGTATATGAGATGGCTAAGGTTGGGGACCTGCTGCTGACCATTGACCCGGAGCTGTACGGGAAAGCAGTTGCACAGATGGCGGTTGACACAGGCGCCAAGGTTTTTGTTTTCTACAGCTTTGCCCGCCATATGAGCAATTCCATGAAGGTCCGCTACAGGGATGCCATGCAGGAAGTATGTGAAGCAAACGGAGTCAGGTTTGAGCAGGTCACCATGCCGGATCCTGCCGGTGATGCAGGAATCAGCGGCGCCCAGCAGTTCCTGTTAGAGAACATCCCTTCCCTGATGGAGCAGTATGATACCAAGGATGTTGCCTATTTTGCAACGGTCAGCACAATCCAGGAGAGCATGTTAAAGGCGGTTGTGGAAAACGGCGGTATCTATCCATGCCATACGGACCCATCACCTTTCAGCGCATTTTCCGGCGCCCTGGGCCTTGAAGTGGATGATGAACATAAGTACGATGCAGGGTACGTGACAAAGCTGATTTCCGATAAGCTGGGTGAGTATGATATGAACGGAAGGGTTGGGGGCTGGGATAAGTCCTATATCCGCTGCGAACTTGAGTTCCTGTTCCAGTATGCGGTTGACTACTGCGACGGCAAGGTGGACGAGGCGGACGGCCTTCCTGACGTGGAAGAAGTGAAGAAGCTGATGAAGGACATTTATGGGGACAGCGTTACCTACCAGAACTGCGTGAATGACCAGACCGGTGAGGAATATAAAAACTGGTACACTGTTTCAAGGGATATGTATATATTCTAACCGGTACGGCCCGGCGCAGATGGCGGGTGCTTTATTCACTGGCATTTGTGCCAGGCTGTACCTGTAACGGGCAGGACCTTATACAGGGCCTGCAGGCATCCTGCCCCAGGCGGGGTGCCGTGGCAGCGCAGGTTATATCATGAATGTTATATCATGAACAGGGTTTGTCAGGAGAAAAGAATGCAGAATACAATTCTGGAAATGAAAAATATTGTAAAAGAATTCAATCGGAACAAGGTGCTCAAAGGCGTCAGCCTGCAGGTGGACAAAGGGGAGATTGTCTCCCTGGTAGGTGAGAATGGGGCTGGAAAGTCCACATTGATGAACATCCTGTTTGGGATGGCCGGCATTGTGAATACAGGAGGATATGAAGGGCAGATCATATGGGAAGGACAGCCCGTACAGATGGTCTCGCCGGGACAGGCCATGAACCTGGGCATTGGGATGGTGCATCAGGAGTTCATGCTGCTTCCGTCCTATACGGTAACCGAAAATGTAAAGTTAAACCGTGAAAATACAAAACACAATGTGGTCAGCCGCCTGGTGGGCAGCAGCATGAGCACCCTGGACCGCCGGCATATGAAGTCGGACACAAAGGAGGCCCTGGATAAAATCCATCTGAAGGTGGACCCGTCCACCGTGGTAGGAAGCATGTCGGTGGGCTATAAGCAGTTTGTGGAAATAGCCAGGGAAATCGACAAGAAGAATATCAAGCTGATTGTGTTTGATGAGCCCACGGCAGTCCTGACCGACATGGAATCCACCTGGCTCCTGGATACAATCAGGGAGATTTCAGCGGCCGGGGTTGCCGTGATCTTCATCAGCCACAAGCTGGATGAGGTCATGGAGATATCGGATAAGATCGTGGTGCTCAGGGATGGGGAACTGGTGGACACCATTGGAAAAGGGGAAGTGGATGTGGTGGGGCTGGCAAAGCTGATGGTGGGAAGGAATGTTGACTTTTCAGCCATTGCAGGCAGGCCCCCGGAGGAGATGGGAAAAAACGGCCCGATCATGCAGATTAAAGGTCTGGGCGTTAAGATGCCCGGGGAGAATGTGAAGGGCGTTGATATCGATATACATAAGGGCGAGATACTTGGGTTCTGCGGACTGGCAGGACAGGGGAAGCTTGCCATTGCCAACGGGATAGCCGGCCTATATCCCTCCACCGGGGAGGTCATATACAAAGGAAAGAAGCTCCCCTTCGGCCGTCCTCTGGAAATCCTTAAAAGCGGGATCGGTTTTGTATCCGAGGACCGAAGCGGAATCGGCCTTCTTATGGATGAGAGCATCCGGATGAATATCTGCCTGCTGGCAATGCAGATTAAAAACCGTTTTTTCAAATCCTATGGTTTCTTCCGGCAGTTAGACCGTAGGAGCATGAAACGGACCGCGGACGATATGGTCCGGGAACTGGGAATCAAATGCGTAAGCAGCGAGCAGCATCCATCGGACTTAAGCGGCGGGAACCAGCAGAAGGTCTGTATTGCCAAGGCAGTGGTATTTGAACCGGACATGCTGTTTGTATCGGAACCCACCCGTGGGATTGACATCGGCGCCAAGAAGGTGATACTGGATTACCTGCTGACCCTGAACCGGGAAAAGGGGATTACCATTGTCATTACATCCAGCGAGCTGGTGGAACTGCGTTCCCTCTGCGACCGGATTGCGGTGGTCTATGACGGCCGTGTGAAAAGTGTCCTGAAACCAACGGATTCCGATGAGACATTCGGCCTTTTGATGTCCGGCCTGGACGCAGTGGAGGTGCAGTGAGGATGAAAGTTAAATTAATGAAATACATAGAGGATTTTGGATTTACAAGGATTGTAGCAGTGACCTTTTTCCTTGTGGTGGCCTGCATGGTCCCGGCCCTGGGACTGAATACCGCCACTTTATTTTCCCAGGCATTTACGCGTATGGCCATGAACGGCGTGCTGGTGCTGACCATGGTGCCGATCATGGTCTGCGGCGCAGGCATGAACTTCGCCCTTCCCATCGGCATCATATGCGGGCTGATCGGGGGCCTTATCAGCCTGAACCTGAGGCTGACGGGGCTTGCGGGCTTTGCCGCGGCAATCATATGCTCCATTCCTTTTTCACTGGTGTTCGGATATCTTTACGGGCAGCTGATGAACCGGGTCAAGGGTTCTGAGATGATCATCGCCACTTATGTTGGTTTTACCATGATTTCCATCATGTGCATTGTCTGGCTGTTCGTCCCCCTGAACAACCTTGTCCTGCGGATGCAGATGGGCCGCGGGGTCAGGAAGGATGTTACGCTGGCAGAATACTGGGCGGATATCCTGGATGGATTCCTGCCGATCCATTTGGGGGACCTGGTCATTCCTACGGGAACCTTCTTGTTTCTTTTTGCCATGTGCTTTCTGATGTATCTTTACCTGCATTCCAAGACAGGCACCATGATGCGGGCCGCGGGACAGAACCCCGGACTTGCCAGGGCCAACGGAATCAATGTTGACCGGATGCGGATATGGGGCATTACCCTGTCCACGGTCCTTGGCGGTATCGGAATCCTGGTCTATGCCCAGAGTTTTGGGTTCCTGCAGTTTTATGATTCGCCGAAAATGATGTCATTTTCCGCAGTGGCCGCAGTGCTCATAGGCGGGGCTTCCAATAAAAAAGCATCTATTTTTAACGTATTGTTTGGAGTCATGATTTTCCAGGGGCTGCTCACATTGTCCCTGCCGGTGGCCAATGTTATTTTGCCGGAAAGCAATATTTCGGATATTGTAAGGATGATTATTAGCAATGGTATTATTCTGTACGCGTTAGGAAAGGGCTCGAGGCAAAAATGAATCAGATGAAAAAATGGATTTCAGAAAATATTGTGGTTTTATTCTTTTGTATGCTGTGTATTGCGGCATATACCATTGCGGGACAGAATCCCTATGTGGTTGCCAGCGACCTGATTAACCGTGTCATGAGGAACAGTATCATGGTCCTGGCCCTTATCATACCCATCCTTACCGGTATGGGACTGAACTTCGGCATTGTGGTGGGGGCCATGAGCGCACAGGCAGCCCTTATCTTCGTGACCCACTGGCGGCTTACTGGCGCGGCCGGTATTGGGGCGGCGCTTTTGATGTGTACGGCGGTTTCCGTGCTCTGCGGCTATCTTCTGGGCAGGTTATTTAACAGGACAAGGGGCCAGGAAATGATTACCGGCATGATTGCGGGCTATTTCGGCCAGGGCATATATCTGCTTATATTCCTGGTGCTTCTGGGAACCGTGATCCCGTTCTGGGATGACCAGCTGAGTATCAGCACGGGCATTGGGGTAAAGGACACCCTGAACCTGCAGGAAGGGATGAAGGGTGCCCTGGATGCGGCGTATAAACTTCCGCTTTCCACTGTGTGCATCATCGGGTTTGCCATATTCACTGCCTATACCGGATTCCGGCTTTGGAAATCAAAGGATGAGGAACAGAAAGCAGGGCGTGTGAAGCAGATTGCCAGATGGGCCTGTCTGGGCATCCTGCTGGCAGCGCTGCTTGTGGTTCCGGTGACCTCGGCCGTCATCCGCAGATGCAGCATCCCGGTCATTACACTTATTTTTACCCTGCTGGTGAGCCTGCTGTGCCAGTTTGTCATGAACACAAAGCTGGGGCAGGATTTCAGGAGCGTTGGGAACGATATCCACATAGCGGAGTCCGCGGGTATCAATGTGAACAAAATACGTATCATTGCAACCATATTTTCCACGGTCCTGGCATCCTGGGGGCAGTTTGCCTTCCTGCAGAACATGGGTACCTTCAGCACCTATACGGCGCAGCAGAATGTGGGAACCTTCTCCATCGCCGCACTGCTGGTGGGGGGCGCGTCCATTGACCGGGCCAATGTAAAACAGGCCTTTATCGGAGTGGTCCTGTTCCAGCTGCTGTTTTTGCTGGCCCCGGCTGCCGGTACAAAGATTTTCAATGACAGCCAGGTGGGGGAATATTTCCGTACCATCATATCAAACGGAGTCATTGCCGTGGCATTGGTGCTGCATGCAATGCATAAGGCCCAGGAGAATGCAAAGGCAGCGGCGGAGGCGGAAGCCTAAGGCGTGTCTGAAAATTGGAATTAAGATGCACAGGCTGTTTGCAGGAATGAAATGAATATAAGAAAAAGGAGAATCCTAAATGATACATATACCAGAAAACAAGAGGAATGTCCCCTCGTTATTTACCTGTCTTGACGGAACAGAGGTGAAAACCGCAGAGGACTGGACAGGAAAACGCAGACCGGAGATTTTAGGGATTTTGAGAAAGGAAGAGTATGGATGTCTCCCGGATATGGGCGACGTGCAGATCAACATACGTGTGGCCGCTGTCAGGCAGGGCGGGAAAATCATGAACGGACGGGCGGTCCGTAAGACCGTGGAGGTTGAGGCAATCCGCGGGGACCGGAATTTTATCTTCACCTTCGAGGTGTTCATTCCCGCCAATGCGGATAAACCGGTTCCGGCTTTTGTGGAAATCTGCAACAGGGGCACAATGAACTGTGACCCGGCAAGGGAGTTTTACAGTTCCTTCTACCCGGCTGAAACCATTATTTCCAGAGGTTATGCATGCGCCGTGTTCAGGACCCAGGAGGTGGCCCCGGATTATGAGGAGGGATTTTCCATTGGTTTTCACCGGCTGTTTCCGGAATACCAGGATTCCCGCCCGGACGATGCATGGGGGACCATTACGGTGTGGGCATGGGCTGCAAGCCGGGTGATGGATTACTTTGAGACAGAGCCCCTCATAGATGAGAAAAGGGCTGCCGTGGTAGGCCATTCCAGGGGAGGCAAGACAGCCCTGTGGTGCGGGGCCCAGGATGAGCGTTTTGCAATGGCTGTCAGCAGCTGTTCGGGAAACAGCGGGGATGCGATTTCCCGGGGAAAAACAGGAGAGAGCATCAGCCAGATCCTGAACCGCTTCCCGTTTTGGTTTGCGAAGAATTATCAGAAATATGCGGGACATGAGGAGGAAATGCCCTTTGACCAGCATTTCCTGGTAGCACTGATGGCGCCCAGGCTGGTATACACGTCAACAAAGACCAATGACAGCTGGGCGGACCCTGCTTCTGAGTTTGAATCCCTGGTACAGGCATCGCCTGTCTATGGGCTGTTCGGTCTTAAAGGGCTGGACCGGCAGGAACCGCCCCTGCCGGAAAATCCGCTTCATGAAGGCAGTATGGGGCATCACCATAAAACCGGGGACCATGATATGGACGAGTATGATTGGAACCAGTATATGAATTTTGCGGATAAGCATATGGTGTGATAGGGGACAGGATATGGTCAATGAAGGGGGTGTAAAAAAACTCCCCTAAAGAAAAATGGGGATGGTAAAAAAATAGTGATTCTGGCCAATCAGATGGAGAAATGGAAGCCGTATATGGATATAAGGGTAACATATTGTTTTGGGAGCAAAAGGGAAGTCCTGGACGGCAGTACCATTGTCCAATGGCTGGATACGGACCATAAGGGAGATGTTACGATTGACCGGAGCAAGGTGGAAGAATATGTCCGGGAATTATCGGTAAAATTTAATACGGCTTATTGCACTAAAAAATTGGAAACTTCTTATGGACAGGTTGTTTCCATCACAAAAGGACATTATGGCTGGATGATTGATAAGAAATCAGAGATAGATAAGAAATCAGAGATAGAGGCGCTGATTGGAATCATACAATCCGGGGCTAGAGCGTGTTTGAAAATTCATTCCCGCCATCTGCACGCCCCACTTCGCGGTATATTTGGTCCCAATTCGGTCAACGTAGCCCGCTACGCCTCCCTCATCGGGACCAAATCTCCCACAAAGTGGGACGCACAGCTGACGGAAAGCAATTTTCAAACACGCTCTAGCCAGGAACGGGAGCCGGTTTATCTGCAGACAGCAGCCAGTCATGATGGACCAGATTTTGGAAATACCTATGTGGAGATGAACCTCACATCACAGCACATGTTTTTTTATAAAGAGGGTAAGCTGCTGATTGAGTCTGATTTTGTGTCAGGAGATGAGGCAAAGGGCTTTCGTACCCCGGCTGGTGCTTATGAAATCACATACAAGCAGATGAACGCAACCTTAAAGGGAAAGGACTATAAGACTCCAATCAAATACTGGATGCCGTTTAATGGAAATATCGGAATGCATGACGGATACTGGCGCACCAGTTTCGGACCTGTGCTCTGTTATTACCCGGAAGGAGCAGCCATGCCGCCACTATCCGCTACTGGATTGCCAAAGACCGGGAAAAGGCGGGGAAAAAGAAAGGCCACAAGCCCCTGATAGTCACCACCAACCTGTCCTTACAGGAACTTCAAAACCCGGAGAAAACAGCTTATGCCCAGATTTATGACCGCTTGCTTGAAATATTTCCGCTTTCGCAATCCGAATACGGCGGAGGAAACTGCCGATTACATAGCAAAAATATTTGTGGAAGTGAACAAAATCAAAATGGAACGGATATTACAGGAGGAAGCAGCGCAACGGAAGATGCCATGTGCAGGGAGTGAGAGCCATTCGATTTGAGTGGCTCTTTTTAACGAGTAAAAAAGCAGGTTATTTTATGATTTATGTTTTTGGTCTATGACTAAACTCGTTTTAATTTAGTCTTAAAAATAAAAATTATAAGCACATATTTGAGAAAATATCTCGAATAGTGTTTGCAAAAAAGGAAAAAGCGGTATAATAAGGATATAAACATTGGAGGTGGATATCATGCTATGTCAATTTACTGTTAAAAATTTCAAAAGTATTAGGGATGAAATGACTTTTGATATGCAGGCTACTGCTATATCAGAACACGAAGATAGAGTAATCAAAGACAAGGATGGGGAATTGTATTTGCCGGTATCTGCCATTTATGGCCCTAATGGTGGCGGAAAATCAAATGTGCTGGAAGCACTTCATATATTGGCAGCAAAAGTATTACGCCCATTATACGCAACAGATGATAATAGCTATCATCCTTTTCAAATGAAGAAAATTTTGATTGAACCTTTCGCGTTTGGCGCAGAAGAGAAAGAAGCGCCTACGGAATTTGAACTTTTCTTTCGTACTAAAACTGCGGAGTATAGATACGTCTTAACGGTCAAAAAGGATATCGTGCTTTACGAGAGGATGGATCGTGTGAAGTTAGATACTGGAAGGCAATCGGCGCTTTTTGAACGATCAGACGAAGGTATTGAGTTGAAAGGTGTTTTTGCAAAGTTGAAAATTAGTGATGAACTTTCTGAGACACTGACATTGCTTTCTTACTTAGGAATCACATACAGAAAAAATGAAGTGATAAAGGATATACTGAATTGGTTTGAATATGGTATTGACTTTTTGAATTATGGAAATTCGATTCAGGAATTACGGATGGCAATAGCAAATTCTGATGATGTGAAGTCACTTGTTTTGGACATGATTCAGGAAATGGATTTGGATATTGTAAATTTCCGTGTAGAAGAAATGGAAAATGAACGGATTGAGGTTTATACCAAACATATTGTGGCTGGTTATGAATCCGAGCTGAATTTGTCCGATGAGTCCAGCGGTACAAAAAAATTATTTGGATTGCTGCCATTTATTGCAGATAGTTTGGCTTCCGGCACTACATTGGTAATTGATGAATTAGATGCAAAAATCCATCCGGCTTTACTGCGTCACATTATTATGATGTTCAATGATATGGAAATTAATCGGCATGGGGCACAGTTGATATTTACATCCCATGACCTCTCTACCATGAACAGCGAAGTATTCCGAAGAGATGAAATCTGGTTTGTCGCAAAAGGAAACAGGCAGAATTCAAAGCTGTATTCTCTGGTAGAGTTCAAAAACGATAAAGGAGAATCTGTCCGCAAAGATGCAAAATTTGATAAACAGTATCTGGAAGGCAAGTATGGGGCTGACCCGTACCTCAGAAAAATCATAGATTGGGGGAAGGTCAATGCCTAAGAAAGCTGGAATGGAGGCGTGGAAAAAAAGCGTCGGCAGGAACATTTGGAGAAAAAAGAATTCCGGTACTATATCTTCTGCGAAGGTTAGCAGACCGAGCCATTATATTTTGAGGGATTTAAGCGATGTATTGAAGACAATCCAATTTATAGAGATATGGTGCTTATTGAAATAGAGCCATGTCAGGCGGAAACGATGCGTGTAATTGGAATGGCTGAGAAGTATGTGAAGAAGAACAAAATCGAGAAAGGGCAGATTTGGTGTGTATACGAGAAAGACAGCTTTCCGGCAAAAGATTTTAATGGTGTAGTGCAGAGAGCGGAACGATTGAATCAGGAAAATCCGGATGTGCAGTACCATGCTGCATGGAGCAATGAGTGTATTGAGTTCTGGTTTCTTCTGCATTTTGCGTATTACACAGCAAATAATCACCGGACAGAGTATATTGCGTTCCTGAATGATAAGTTCAGAGAATTGGGGATAGGAAAATATCAGAAGAACATGAAAGATATTTTCAATATTCTGATGGAAAAAGGGAATCCGAAATTGGCAATTCGATATGCGAAACGTATCATGAAAGATGGACAAGGCAAAATGCCGGCAGATATTGCACCAGGAACGAAGGTGTATGGGTTGGTAGAGGAACTGGTGAAGTATTTGCCGGAAGAAAACAAGAAAAAATTTTAGGAGAAGGTAAAATGAATATGTCTTATGCCAAAATGGATATTAGGAAAACACTCACGACAGGAGTGGCACCTCCCAGACTTAGTAAAACCGGTCCGCCGGAATACATAGGAAAGGTCGCTGGATGTCCGGTGGACATCCGTTTAGCGAGGACCGAAGCGGAGCGAAGACGGTAGCGCCTATGACAGCATACGAGATTATTTCAATCTTTATAGGTATATTAGCATTGCTGATGTCCTTTGGAAGCTTGATTGTAGCGATTAGCGCCTTTCTCGATAAGAGGAATAAGCAAAAATAAAATGCCCACCCTGTCTGATCCACAGGGTGAGCGGTGTCCGTAAGGACATAACATAACCTTTTGGGAGCATCCACTTTTGGAGTGGGTGTTTTCTTTTTACATCTCTATTATAATCAATCCATTCCACAATTTCAAATGATTCTTAGAAATTCCCTCTCAAAATCCCACGCCGGTGAGAGCGGTTCGTCTGTTTTTTATCCCATATCCATCAAAAACGCCCTCATTTCCAGCCGCCGGCACCCAGATCAGCCTTCACTAAATTATCAGTTGGCTTGCAATATTTCTACCTTAAATCAGATAATAAGCGCTTTACCAAAATGTGTCTGATTCTGGCAGATCCCGCCAGGGAGCACCGCTGCGGGCAATCCAGACCATGTAATTTAACATCGTACGGTTATCCTTGGCCTTATATGCCCGGTGAATTAATAAGACTGCCGTCAGATTGTCTTATGCATCCAGTACCTGTCCTATCCGCGCAATCCCTTCCTCAATCCTGTCCTCCGGCATATTGGAGAAATTAATCCTCAGGGTGTTCGGTTTATTCCTGTTGGGATAGAAGGAATTGCCGGGCACGAATGCAACGTTGTATTCAAGACACTTTTCAAGCAGCGCAACCGTATCAACGGCATCATTTAATTCTATCCAAAGAAAAAGCCCGCCTTCCGGTTTCGTGTATTTTATATCGGATGGGAAATAGCGGTTTACGGCGTCAAGGGCCACATCCCGGCGCTTTCTGTAGACCTCGCGTATTTTCCTGATATGCGCGTCAATATCATATTGTTCCAGATAGGCGGAAATGACCATCTGGGCAATGGTACTGCACTGCAGGTCCACACCCTGTTTGACAAGGACATACTTGCGTATGACCTCCGCTTCCCCGGCAATCCAGCCGATGCGCAAGCCCGGACAGAGGATTTTTGAAAATGTCCCGGTGCATATGATATTGCCGGTACAATCAAAGGATTTTATGGATGGCAGGAAGCTGCCTTCATAACGGAGTTCCCCATAAGGATTGTCCTCGATTACCGCAACATTGTATGCGGCTGAAAGTTCTGCCAGCTTCTGCCTGCGCTTAAGGCTCCATGTCCTTCCCGTTGGATTCTGGAAATTAGGGATTACATAAACCAGCTTTGCATCCGGTTCAGTCTTTAATGCATGTTCCAGTTCAGACATGATCATGCCCTCCCCATCCGTGGCAACCTCCATAAACCTGCATCCATATGCCTTGAAGGCGCTGATTGCAGCCAGATAGGTGGGGCTTTCGCACAGTACCACATCCCCCTCGTCCAAAAATAATTTTCCTGAAAGGTCAAGGGCCTGCTGGGAGCCATTGGTTATCATGATATCATCCACATCAAATGAAGTGCCTAACTGGGTGTTCATGCGCTGTGCGATCCATTTCCTTAAGGGCCGGTAGCCTTCCGTGGTGGAATACTGCAGGGCCTGGCAGCCATGGTGGTCCAGGACATGATCATTTGCCTGTTTGATTTCTTCTATGGGAAACAGTTCCGGGGCAGGAAGGCCTCCGGCAAAGGAGATGACCTCCGGCTTTTCTGTCAGCTTTAACAGTTCCCGTATTTCGGATGCTTTCATATCCGCCATTCTTCTTGCGTAGTTATATTTCATGATGGTTCTCCTTATGGAATTGGATTTATTAAAGGATAGGATTGATTTCGCCGGCAGTCACTGCCTCTTCCTCCTTTTGGGCGGCAATGAACGGGCGGATGGCGCTGCACAGGATTTCTATCCCGCCTGCAATCCGGTCCTTTGGAGGATAGGTGTAGTTGAGCCTGATATGGCCATCTCCCTTTTGAGGGGACAGATAGGTGGGCACACCGGGCAGCACGGCAACGCCTTCTGCTGCTGCTTTTGCAGTAAGTTCAGACGCAGGGACTCCTTCAGGAAGCCTGCACCACAGATAATAACCGCCTTCGGGCCGGTTCCAGGATAATCCGGGAGGCGCGTATCGGTTCAGGGCTTCTATCATAATATCGCGCCGCTCCCGGTATTCCCTGCGGATAAAGGCGAGATGATGCTCCATGTCCCGGCTGCCCATGAAACGTTCCACAATCTGCTGGGAAATGCAGCTGGAATGCAGGTCGGTCAGCTGGCGTATGCCGGACAGCCGGGATATCAGTTTCCTGCTGGCGCACATCCATCCCAGCCTCAGGCCAGGGGATATTGTCTTGGAGCAGGTGCTGAGATAAATCACATGTCCGTCCTGGTCCATTGATTTTAAGGGGGACATGGGCTGGGCCTCATAGTACAGTTCGCTGTAGGGGTCGTCCTCCAATATGGGGATGCCGTACCGGCCGGCCAGTTCCAGCAGGCGGATACGCCGGTCCATGCTCATTGAAACGCCGCATGGATTGTGGAAGACCGGCATGGTGTAGATCAGCTTGGGCTGATAACGGGCCAGCAGCTGTTCCAGTATTTCCACATTCATCCCGTCCCCGTCCATGGGTACGGCCATGATTTTCGCCCCGGCCAGACGGAAAGCCTGTATGGCAGGAAAGAAGGAGGGTTCTTCGATTATCACCACATCCCCGGGATTGATGAAAGCCCTTGTAATAAGGTCAATGCCCTGCTGCGAACCGGATAGTACCATGATTTCCGATGGCTGGCAGAAACAGGAGCGCTTCTGCAGATAGGAACATATCACTTTGCGCAGGGAGTAAAAGCCTGTCACGGGCGAGACCAGCAGCCGTTCGCGGCCGGTTATCAGCTGGTCCTCAATCCCTTCAAAGGCCTGGGCCGGGATGGTGTCAACCGAGGCAATCCCGGCCGCAAAGGATATGACATCCTTCTGGTTGGCTATCTCCAGATATTTATTTACATCAAAATTATCATGATGCTTCAGATAATCGCTGAACAGATACTCCCACATGGGTTCCCTGGGATAGGGACGCCTGTCCGGTCTGCTGCTGCCCGGCCGGACGGCAGTGGTCCCCCTTCCCACGTGGGAATCCATCAGGCCGTCGGCCTTTAATTCCTTGTAGGCGTTCAGTATGGTGGTCCGGTTGACACCAAGGGCGTCCGCCAGCTGGCGCTCTGAGGGAAACCTGAATCCCTCGGGGATTTCACCGGAGACAATCTGCGCCTGGATCTGTTCCGCTATCTGCCTGTATAAGGGGATTTTTTTTGATTTATCAATATGGATGTTCATGCCTGCCTCCGATTGGTTGGGTATGATGGGATTGTAAACGGAAAATGTCTATATATCAACATCCAATTTGGATTGATTTTATACAACCAATTATCCGGGGGGACTCTGGGAGGGGATGGCTTTATGGAATTTATCATAAAAATCAAAGTCTATCTTCCCCCACGCCTTTTTAATGATTCCCGGCACATCCCTTTTGTCTTTATCCGGTTTTTTGTAATTAGGATATGCCAGTATGAAATGAAACGGTTTCGGCGGATGGAGGGGGAGTATGAAAAAGTGCTGTTCTGCATGGGAAGGAATCATGGAGGAAGGCAGGAAGGTGGCGCCCCGTCCCTCTTCAAGGAAATTCCTGGCCATGATATGGTCGTCCACTTCATATATACGGTTCAGGGATATATGGTGTTTTGCAAGGATTTCATTTTCAATGCCGCGGGTATAGGAGCCGTTTTTCAAAAGGATGAAGGGCAGGGGACCGCAGTCCTCTATGGTTGGGGGGCCGGTCAGCTGCCTGCGCAGATATGCCTTGGGGACGATGAGCAGCAGCTGGTCCTGGCCCAGGATATCTTCTGAAAGCAGGGTATGGTTTAAGGGCTGTGAGCAGAGCAGCGCAAAGTCGGCCAGGTCGTTAAGAAGATAGGCAGCGCTAACCATGGAAGCTGCCCGCATCAGCTCAAAATCAGCGCCCGGAAGCAATGCGTTCAGTTCCGGGATGATGACGGAAGCTGTTTTTTCATAAAGCATGGGAGCCACTGCAAGCCGGATGGAATGGTGCTTTTGGGGAATGATATTAAGCCTGTCCATGGTGGCTTCCCGTATCTCAAGGATTTTCCTGGCTCCGTTCAGATAAATCTGCCCGGCCTCGGTTGGGACCATCCTGTGGTTTTCGCTTCTGAACAACGGATGGCCCAGCTGGGCTTCTTCGTTTTTTAGGCACTGGCTGACGGCGGAGGGTGAGATGAAGTATGCCTTCGCAACCCCGGTCATGGTGCCGGTCCGTTCCAGTGCCAAAAGGTATTCAAATCTGGTTGTATTCATAGGCGTCTATCCTTAATTTCCTTTGTTCAAGATAATAATCGGCATACTGGTGCATGTAATAGGGGGAGCCCCAGTTGTTCATCACAAGGTGGATCAGGTATTCCTCTGCCTCTGAAAGGGGATAACCGCTCCTCAGGCCGATTCCCTGGTATACGATGATGCGCGGTGAAAGGGAATACACACAGATGCCGTCGTCCGGATTATAATAGGAATCCGGAATCATGGCCGCCCCCACGCCGTTGAGCACCATTTCGTAGAGAAGGGGCACCACGTTGGAGCGGAATATGATATTGGGCTCCAGTCCTGCATTCCGGTAAATTGAGAGGACCATGTTGCCGTAAGAGGTTTCGGGGGCGCTTCCAAGGATGGGGGTGTCGCCCAGATCTGCCAGGTCCATGACCGGATAGGGACGGCCTGGCAGACATTTTGTGTAATCGTAGGAAAGAGGATGGCCCTTGGGAAGCATGAGCAGCAGTTCCTCGTCCATGAATTTAAGGTATTCAAGGCCCGGCAGGCTGGTTTCCATGGCGCCCAGCAGGGACATGGTAATCTCGCCCTCTGACAGCATTTTTTTCAGCACCGGGTTTTTATCGCTTACAAACTGCAGGTCGATATCCGGATACTGACATCGGAAATCCGGAAATATTTTGGCAAAAGCCTGGGCGCCCCGTATGGGGCTTCCGCCCAGGATGATGCTTTGCTTTGCCTTCTGGGACAGGGCGTCCAGCTTCCTTCTTATATCAAGGGCGGCTTCCAGGCATTCCCTGCAGCCTTCCAGGTAAATCTGCCCGGCTTCCGTGAAAATCAGGCCTTGCCTGGAGCGTATGACCAATGACAAGCCAAGTTCCTGTTCCAGGTCCCGGAGCCATTTGGAAAGGGCTGGCTGTGACAGGTTAAGGCGCCTGGCCGCCTTGGTGAGGGAACCTTCCCCGGCCAGTGCCGCCATATATTTCTGGTCCTTCAAGTCCATGGCAAACCTCCATAACTTTTACTTAAAATTAACATGAATTTAATATGGTTGTCAATAAGAAATATTTAAACTATACTGAAAACATAATATTTATAAGGATGACACAACCGCATCTAATGGCCGGCATAGGATGGAATACAGGTTTGGGTTATCGGAAGTATGAATATAATAAATGAATTTTACTTAATCGATAAGAAAGTATGAGGGGTACATTTATGCAGATGTATATTGTGTTAGGTTTGCTGGTTTTTATGATTGCCATGTTTTTTACACACAAGGTTCCTTATGGTGTGACCACCATGACCTGCTGTGTGATGCTTGCTTTAACAGGTGTGTTTGATATTTCAACGGCGTTTTCAGGCCTGGCCAACAAGACAACGATCCTGATAGCCTGTATGTTTACGGTTGCCTATGCCTTTGGCAAGACAAGCCTTATTAATAAGGTCAGGAACAGCATGGAGAGGATTAAGGGAAAGAGCGGGCTTGGGTTTATCGTCTTTTTATTCCTGGTAACCATTGTACTGTCACAGCTTATGGGAAGGACGGCTATTGTCTCCATTGTTGCCCTGTTCCTGGTTTCCCTTGATGATAAGGATGAAATCTGTGCCTCCCGTATGATTTTCGCTGCATTTGCCGTCATGGCCGCATGGAGCCTTAAATTCCCGGTGGGGCTGGGGGCAACCATGTCCCCCACCGCCAATGCATATTATGAGGGGATTATAAGTAATCCGGCCCTGATGCTTCTGCCCGGGGATTTTATTAAAGTTTCCTTTATACCGGCAACCGCCCTTACCATCTATGCTTTATTTGCATGGAAATCCATTCCAAGGCATGCGGTCAATACCTCTGATGTAAAGGAAGTCAAGGAGACCGCTGCCATATCAAGGCGTGACGAGATAATTATTAATATCGTATTTATCGGCGTTCTTTTAGGATTCATTTTCGGGGCCAAAATTGGCAGCCTGATGTATGTGATCCCGGCTGCGGGCGTATTGGTGCTGCTTTACACAAAGACCCTGACCGCCAAGGAAACAGTGGATTCCCTGACCGGCGACATGGTGTGGATGATTGCAGGCGTCCTGGTCATGTCGGATGCCATCGGCAGGTCCGGTGTGGGTGATATGATTGGAAATGGCCTCCTTGTGCTTCTTGGGGACAAGCCCTCCGGCATTTTCGTGCTTTTTGTATTTGCAGTCACCGCCATTGTGATGACCACCTTTATGTCTAACACGGGAACCGCTGCTGTCCTTACTCCCATTGCGGCATCCCTGTCCATGGTTGCGGGTATGGACCCAAGGGGAATTGTCCTGATCATCAATATTGCATCCATCATGGCCATTGCCTTTCCCAGCGGTTCCGCGGAGTGCGCCCTGGCCTTTGCCATTGGACAGCATGAACCGGGAAAACTTCTTAAGTTTACCCTGCCCTATCTGCTGATAGCGGTTGTGACACTTGTTATTTCAGCCAGCATCTTCTTCCCGGTGTATCCGGCGTAGGATCAGGATGTGTTTGGCTTGTCAGGCAATTTATGTAATATGGAAAGGTGAGGTATTAGCTATGAAATCATATTTACAGGAACCGGTGGCCCAAGCGCTGCCGGACGCTTCCCTGGTGACAATAGACAGAAAGAATTATTACAGACAGTTCCTTCATGGGTATTACCAGTTTGACTGCGCTGTCAGCGGGGCAGTGACCCGTTCCGCGAAATTTTACATACCCGAGGGTTCCGTCTACAACCAGCCCACTGTCTTTATCGGTATACCGGGAGGAAGGAATCCCTGGGACTTCATGGTGGAAAGCGGATGGAAGGAGCTTTCGGATTATTACGGGCTTTATCTGGTGCTGATGGAAGCAGGGGACGGGGGAGTCTGGAGGAATGACCAGGCTGACATGGATTATCTCAACGCCCTGAACAATGACCTTGCGGTACGGCCTTTATTCTGTTCCTTCCAGGCCAATTTCTATGCGGCTGCCTATGGGGACGCGGCGGATGCGGTGGGCGCCCAGAGCAGGAGGATGCCCAGGGCCTATGCTGCGGTGGCTTTGCTTGGAACCAGCGGGATGACAGCGGAAGAGGCAGAGGTTTTGAGGACAACGCAGTCCCGTGTGGAAGGCGTCTGTTACAGCCAGGTGCAGTGTCCTGTGTGGCTTTTATTCGCAGGAAAGGATGAAGCGGCAGAGCGGGAGATTGGCTATTACAGGTATGCGAATCACAGCAGGGATTCCGGTATTGTATCCGGGGCCGGTTCCAGTGCAGTGTCCGGCGCCTCATCCAATCCTGCATCCGATGGTATGGATGGGATGAGGATTACCTGGGTCCCGCAGGAAGGCGGCACCGTGGATGAACATTGGTGTGCCAATGTGGTGGCGGATTTCGGACCATGGGAAAAGAGCGTGGACCGGAACTACAGCGAGGCGGTCCTGACAGAACTGTTTGACGGAATCTACCGCTATCCGGGTAATAACAATGGCGCCCTGAGGCGGGCAGGCAATATATATGAAAGAGGATTTAAAAAGTTTTCAGCCGATGTGTGGGGCGGATACTATGGGGACAGACGCGATACCTACCGGAGGGAATGGTATGCATACGTTCCGGAGTCCGCGCCAAAGGACGGAACGATACCGGCTGTGTTTGTGTTCCACGGCGCCGGAGGAAGCGGGGATGAGATTGCGGACCGTATAGGCTGGAGCCATGCGGCTGATAAATATGGCTTCATGATAATCATGCCCACTGCGTCCGAACCCAATGAAGTGCGTTCCATCAGCGGTATCCGAACCAATAACATTTTCAGGGCCATGTGGAACACTGGCGGGCCGCAGCCGGAGCGTCCGGAGGATATGAGGTTCTTAGACTTCCTGTACCAGTGGCTGACAGAACATTATCCGGTTGATAAGAGCCGCATCTACGCCAGCGGACAGTCCTCCGGCGGCATGATGAGCTGGGCCTGCGCCGCTTACCGCCCGGACTATTTTGCGGCAGCGGCCCCATTTTCCGCAAGACATATCGATATAGAGGCAGTGGAACATGGGAGCAGGGAGAGGCCGCCGGTGGAAGGCTCCATGATTCCCATAATAGCCAACCTGGGCTGCTGCGACGCTGCCTTTAAAGGCGGGTTTACACAGGCACAGGAACTGGTGGACTACTGGTGCGTACGGTATGGCCTGACTAAGAGGTGGGCGGATTACACCTATATGGACGGGGGAAAGAACTGCAGCTTTAAAGACGGACTCGTGGCCCACTATGTGTTTGAGACAGGGGATGGGGTTCCTATGCTGCATCTGACGGAAACCGACACCAAGGCCCATGCAACCTGGCCAAGTGAATGTGAGTCTGTATGGAATGGTTATTTTACAAAGTTTTCCAAAGACCCGGTGACCAAAGACCTGTATTATGAGGGCAGGATTTGCAGACCCACATGAGTACTCTAACAAAAAATTAGAGATATAAAAGATTAATCAATTTTACTTATTGTTTAGGATGATATATGATAAAGGCAGTCAAGCGGGAACATCCGCTTTAATCAGCCAGATTCTAAATAGCAGCAGGAGGAAACGCCATGAGCCAGCCATTGTACATAAAAATCAAAGACCAGGATAATGTTGCCATTGCCGTGAAGGACATCAAAGCAGGGACGGAAGTAATGGATGGGGTCATTGCCCACCAGGACATCCCCCAGGCCCATAAGATTGCCCTTTGCGATATTGAAAAGGGCGGGGCAATCATCCGCTACGGGGTGGTCCTTGGATACGCCGTGGACGGGATAAAAAAGGGGGACTGGATTAACGAACACATGCTGGAGCTTCCCACGCCGCCGGATGTGGATGATATGGAATTTGCCACGGATCTGGTCACGGATCTGCCACAGCCGCCTGTCATGACCTGGGAAGGTTACCCCAATCCATGGGGAGGCCCGGCAGGCACCAGGAACATCCTGGGCATCAGCACCACGGTCCAGTGCGTGACCGGTGTTCTGAATGTGGCGGTGGAGAGGATGAGGAAGGAACTTCTTCCAAAGTATCCCAATGTGGATGACATTGTCCCCCTGAACCATGCGTATGGATGCGGTGTGGCAATCAATGCGCCGGAAGCAAAGGTGCCCATACGGGCCCTCAGGAACCTGGCAAAGCATCCCAATTTTGGCGGACAGCTGATGGTGGTGGGCCTTGGCTGCGAGAAATTCACCGTGGAAATGCTCCTGGACAAGGCGGATATATGCCCTGAGAATGTCATCATCCTCCAGGAGATAAAAGGCTTTCATGCAATGGTTGAGGCGCTGATGGAAATGGCGGAAAAGAAGCTGGCAATTTTGAACCGGCGCAGGCGTGTGACACTCCCCCTCTCAGACCTGCTGATCGGTATGCAGTGCGGGGGCAGCGATGCATTTTCAGGTGTCACGGCCAATCCGTCTGCGGGCTATGCGGCGGACATGCTGGTAAAGGGCGGCGCAACGGTCCTGTTTTCAGAGGTCACGGAAGTCCGGGACGGCGTATACCTGCTTGGACACCGGTGCGTTAATGAGGAAGTGGGAAAGAAACTGGCGGCAGAGATGAAATGGTATGATGATTACCTGGATGCGGGCCAGGTTGACCGGAGCGCCAATCCCACTCCGGGCAATAAAAAGGGCGGGTTAGCCAATATTGTGGAAAAAGCAATGGGTTCCATTGCAAAATCAGGAACCTCCCCCATCGTGGAAGTGCTCTCACCTGCTGAAAAACCTTCGAAAAAGGGGCTTATATACGCGGCGACCCCGGCAAGCGATATTGTCTGCGGGCCCTGCCAGCTGGCTTCGGGAATCGGGCTACAGGTATTCATGACAGGAAGGGGAACCCCCTATGGACTGGCCGTTGCCCCTGTGATAAAGGTCTGCTCACGGAATGAGATGAAGGAACAGTGGCAGGATCTGATTGATATCAACGCTGGCCCGGTCGCAACCGGGGAGGCGACCATTCCTGAGATAGGGACACGGCTGTTCATGGAAATCATAGATGTGGCAAGCGGACGCAGGCAAAGCTTCGCGGAACAGTACAGACTCCATAATGACCTGTGTATTTTCAACCCTGCCCCAATCACCTGATGGAAAAAGGAGCATCTGGAATTTCAGTCATGGATTCCAGAGCTCCTTTGTTAATTCAATAAAATACCTGGCGGCCTGGGTCAGGTAGCTGCCTTTCCGGTAGGATGCCGCCACCTCCCAGACAGGCCTGGAGGGAAGCCGGAAACAGGTGATGCCATCCGGGTCATCCTGTACATAATAGGCCGGCAGCAGCCCGCAGCAGAGGTTGGACTGTATCATGGTGAGGATCGTGCCGTTGTTGGAGGTCTCAAACAGCACCGTGGGTTCAAAGCCGGCCTGGGCAAATATCCCGTCCACCAGGGAACGGATGGTGGATTCCTTATACATGAGCACAAACGGTTCGTTCCGGACCGCTGAAATATCAAGAATGGCATGACCGGTTTCCGGGGCAAGGCTGCTTAAGGGATGTCTGCCAGGAACCGCCAGGTAGATTTCTTCCATTGCAATGGGAATATATGCATCCCCTGTCTTGTGGTCCTCACTGAGCGTCATGAAGCCGATATCCAGTTCCCCGCGGCTGATCAAGGCCTGCTGTTTATGGACACTCAGTTCATTGGGGGTCACGGCCACATCAGGGAACTTTTGGTGGAATCTTGGGTAAACCGCAGAGAACATATGGATTCCACGCCCGGGCGTGAAGCCGATGGACAGGCGTCCCCTCTGGTCGGAGACCATGTCGCCAATGATGCGGTAGGTGTCCTGCTTTAGCTGCAGCATCTTCCTTGCGTTTTCCAGATAGACCATGCCTGCCTCGGTTGGACGCCAGTCGGTACGGGAACGTACGAAAAGACGGGTCCCAAGTTCCTTTTCCAGGCGCAGGAGCTGCTGGTTCAGCGCGGGCTGTGTAAGGAACAGTTTTTCAGCTGCATGGGTGATATTGCCTTCCTCGGCTATTTTTAAAATGTATTCAATCTGCTTGGTGTCCATGGTAAACCACACTTTCGTACTGCATCCCTGTCATTGCTTTATGGATATGCATGTCATTTTACTTGATTATACAGTGTTGCATCGTATTTTTCAACGGCATGGGGACGGAAAAAGCTGGTTTCCCGGATGCATTAAGAAGCAGGAACTGCAGTGCAGGACCATCCAGCAGGCCATAGACCAGTTTTTTGCGCTGGTATAGGGAACGCAAAAGGACACAGCACAACCGGCATATGCTGCTTGTGCTGCCCCCTTTTTTTATCTGATCCGGGCAGATCATAAAACCTTATTTAAGCCCCATCTCTTCCCGCACTTCCTTAAAACATCCCACAATAAAATCTATATCTTCCCTGGTATGGCTTGCGCACACCTGGGTGCGGATCCTGGCTTTGCCCTTTGGTACCACGGGGAAGGAGAATGCAACCACATAGACCCCCTTTGCCATCATCCTCCTGGCAAATTCCCCTGCCAGTTTCTCATCGTAAAGCATGACCGGCACGCATGGATGGGTTCCTGGAATGATATCGAATCCATTGTCGGTCAGCTGCTTCCTGTAATAAGCAGTGGTCTCCTCCAGGTGGTCCCGCAGCTGGGTGCTCTCCTCCAGCATGTCAAACAGTTCCAGGCTGGCGCCCACGATGGCAGGGGCCAGGGTGTTGGAGAACAGGTAGGGACGGCTTCTTTGGCGGAGCAGGTCAATGATCTCCCTGCGGCCGGACGTATATCCGCCGGAAGCGCCGCCAAGGGCCTTGCCCAGGGTGCCTGTAATGATGTCCACCCGGCCCTCCACGCCGTTATATTCCGCAGTGCCCCGGCCGTGTTTACCCACAAAGCCTACTGCGTGGCTGTCGTCCACCATGACTAGGGCGTTGTATTGGTCGGCCAGGTCGCATACGCCCTTCAGGTTACAGATGATGCCGTCCATGGAGAACACGCCGTCGGTTGCTATCAGCTTAACCCTTGCTCCGGCCGCGTCCGCTTCTTTCAGCCGCTCTTCAAGGTCAGCCATGTCATTGTTTTTGTAGCGGTAGCGTCTGGCCTTGCACAGGCGTACCCCGTCTATGATGGAAGCGTGGTTTAACTCGTCGCTGATCACAGCATCTTCCTGGCCCAGGATTGTCTCAAACAGGCCTCCGTTGGCATCAAAACAGGAAGAATAGAGGATGGTGTCATCGGTTCCAAGGAAATGGGATATCCGTTCCTCCAGCTGTTTGTGTATGTCCTGGGTTCCGCAGATAAAGCGGACCGAAGCCATGCCGTAACCTCTTTCATCGTATGTCCTCTTGGCTGCGTCAATCAGTCTCTGGCTGTCGCCCAGGCCAAGATAGTTGTTGGCGCACATGTTGATGACCTCCCGGCCATCCTCCAGTTTTACCCGTGCGCCCTGGGCAGAGGCAATGGGGGCTTCCCCCTTAAATAGTCCGGCTTCCCTGATTTCCTCTACTTCTTTTGCATAAATACTTAATATATCATTTTTGCGGGCCATCTCTACATCTCCTTTTCAATATGGTTATTCATTTATGTGGGACCAGTTAAGGACTACTTTGCCGGACTGTCCGGAAATCATGGCTTCAAATCCCTTTTCATAGTCCCGGATATCAAAACGGTGTGTGATGATCTGGGAGATATCAAGCCCTGCCTCTATCATGGTGGTCATCTTGTACCAGGTATCCCAGACCTTCCTGCCGTAAATGCCCCGTATATTCAGGCCGTTGAAAATCACGGTTTCCAGATTGACAATGGTTTCCCGTCCCTGAAGCCCGAGAAGGGCAATGTTGCCGCCGTGTTTCATGTTGAGAATCATGTCAGAGAGGGCTGCCGGGCTGCCGGACATTTCCAGTCCCACGTCAAAGCCTTCGGTCATTCCGATGGATTTCATTACATCCCTCAGCTTTTCCTGCTTCAGGTTCACGGTCCTGGTGGCCCCCAGCTTCCTGGCCAGGTCCAGGCGGTATTCATTCATATCCGTAACCACCACATGGCGGGCGCCGCTGAACTTTGCAATGGCCGCAGCCATGATGCCGATCGGTCCTGCGCCTGCAATGAGCACATCCTCGCCCAGCACGTCGTAGGAACGCACCGTATGGGTGGCATTGCCGAAGGGATCAAATATTGCATACAGCTCCTCCGGTATATTGGGGCGGCAGCTCCATACATTGGAGGAGGGGATTACCAGATATTCCGCGAAAGCGCCGTTCCGGTTCACGCCCACACCCTTGGCGTCCCTGCAGTTTTCCTTATGTCCCTCCAGGCAGTTCCTGCACCTGCCGCAGGTGATATGGCCTTCCCCGGATACCAGGTCCCCTACGGTGTGTCCGTCCACCCCGGAACCGACCTCCACAATCTCCCCCACATATTCGTGTCCGGCCGTAAGGCCTATGGGAATTGTGTGCTGCGCCCACTCATTCCATTGATAGATATGTACGTCTGTACCGCAGATGGCTGTTTTGTGAATTTTAATCTTCACATCATTTGGTCCTACTTCCGGAACCGGGACACGCTCCATCCAGAGCCCGGCTTCCGGCTTTTTCTTTGTTAAAGCCCACATGGTATGATCCTGCATGATATAACCCCCTTGCTACATATGCGAGTGTGAAAAACAGCTCATTTCCAAGTATCTTATACATCCATTATAAGTGCAGACAGCTGAAATATCAAGAAAAATATCCGTATCAGGCGGACATTTTTTGACAAAATGTATTTGTGATATGAACACGAACAGATGTCTTCTGTTGGGATACATTGCCCTTGATTCCGGGCCGCTTTTTTGTATTTACAGATAGGGGCAGGTTTCGGAAAACAAATTTTATTTATTATTTGTGATGATTGAATAACTTATAATTATGGTGTATGATAAAAATCAGGATGTTCTTGTGATGCATAGGAGGAAAAGTCTTGGCCAGAGAGGATGTAAAAAAGCAGATTGCCATAGCGGTTGCCCTGTTTTCAATTGTCAGTGTCATTCTGGTGCTGATAGGCGGCGTCAGCTATTTCAGTATAAAAGGCACCCAGGAAAAAGAAGCGCAGAAGTATATGAAGGAGATTGTATCCCAGTATAAGAATATCATTAGGGCCCAGATTGACGGGGATATCCAGACCCTGGACGCGGTTGCTGCCATAACAGGTCAGGACGGCGCCGTGGACCTGGATACGGTGCTGTCTTATCTGGAGGAAGAATGCAGCCACAATGACTTTATCCATATGGGTTTTGTCTATCCTGACCGCAAGGGATATTTTATCGATACGGACGGCAACCGGCACGATGGGGTGGATATCAGCGATGAAGACTTCATATCCAGGACCCTGTCAGGCAGGTCCGCTGTTTCCGGAATCATGAAAGACAAGATGTCAGATAATACCGTGGTTTGTTACGGGGTTCCGGTCATTCATGACGGGAATGTCATGGGCGCGGTCACGGCTACCCGGACCACATCCAATCTCTCGGAAATCATCAGCCAGGATATTTTTGACGGCATAGCCTATGTACATATCATTGACCGGGAAGGGAATTTCGTCCTGCGTTCCGGCCATGCGGTCATCAATAAACAGATGGACAACATCTTTGAAGACGGGGATATCACGGATGAAGTCCGCTCATCCATATTGGCCGACATTGGAACGGGAGGGGATTCGTTTGCTGTTTTCCATTATCAGGGCAATGCCTACTGGGTAACCTTCATTCCGGTGGGGGTGAATGGATGGCAGATATTCTGCCTGGTGCCCCAGACATTCCTGAATCATAATTTTGATACCGTATTTCTTGTGTTTGCCTGTGTGATGGCCTGCATTTTCCTCTTATTCGCTGTCCTGTTCCTGTATATTTACACCTTATTAAAAAGGGAGCATGAATCCCTCAGGCTCTTTGCATATAAGGACAGCCTGACAGGAGCCGACAACCGGAACCGTTTTGTGTCGGAACTGCCCGGCCTGTTAAAGGAGACAGCGGACCGCGCCGTTGTATTGATGAATATAAGCGGGTTTAAGTTTGTGAATGAATTTTTCGGTTTTGAGAAAGGGAATCTTTTCCTGCTGCATATTGCACGGGTCCTGCGCGGCAGCATCAGGGAGGGGGAACGCTATTACAGGGACAATGCCGACCGTTTCGGGATGCTGGTTTATTACCAGGACAGGGAAGAACTGACGGACCGGATTAAGAAAATACAGAAGGACATAAACGAATATACCGTAAGCCCGAATCAGGACTACCGTATCAACTGCAATTTCGGGGTCTATCTCATACAGGCGCCGGGCCCGGACAGACAGGCCCCCCTATCGCCTGATACCGTGATTAACGGCGCCCTGCTGGCCCTTAACAGCGTCAATGGCAATACTGCCAACCCCATTGCATTTTATGATGAGGAAATGCATGAGAAGGCGCGCAGGAAGATTGAGATTGCCAGTCAGATGCAGGCTGCGCTGGCCAATGGGGAATTCCATATGTATCTCCAGCCCAAATATTTTCTGGAGGATGGGTCCCTTCACAGTGCGGAGGCCCTTGTCCGCTGGTGTTCGGACGGGGAAATCATACATTATCCGGATGAGTTCATCCCCATATTCGAAGAGAACGGATTCATCACTGAACTGGATATGTATATGCTGGAGGAGGCCTGCCGCCGGGTTTCCCATTGGACGGAACTGGGATACAAGGTGCGGCCCATATCCGTGAACCAGTCCAGGATATTTTTCTATGATGAAGAGTTCCTTGATAAGTTCCGCCAGATAGTGGACCGGTACAGCATTGACCCGGACATGATTATCCTTGAGGTGACGGAAAGCGTGGCCATGAGCAATCTGGCACGGGTCAAGATGGTAATCAGTAAACTCCATAATATGGGATTTTCCATATCCATGGACGATTTCGGCAGCGGTTATTCTTCCCTGAATACCTTAAAGGACCTGGACATTGCGGAACTGAAGCTGGATAAGGAGTTTTTGTCGGAACAGTCCACCTCTCCCCGGGGCCAGGTGGTGATTGAAAGCATCATCCATCTTGCCAAGGCGCTTTCAATCACAACGGTTGCTGAGGGGATTGAAAATGAAGTCCAGCTGAGGTTCCTGCAATCGGTCAGCTGTGACATAGGGCAGGGATACTATTTTGCAAAACCCATGCCGGCAGATGAATTCGAAGAAAGGATCCTTGGGCATGTTTGAAAATTGCTTTCCGCCAGCTGGCGGGAATGAATTTTCGAACAGACCCTAAGCCGTACGGAATAGGGGAGGGACGTAATAATATTTTATCAATTGTTCAGAAAGAAATCATTTTTTCTTAAATATAAATTTCCAACTGTCTGCTATACTGTAGAAAACAAAAGAAACGGACTGGGCAATGGATGAAATTCTGGGCATATTTTTTGATTCCCGTATATACGGTTTTATTTACAAGAGGATACAACTGGTTCACCACCAATTTTTCTGTGATTGGCAATTTTTTTGACAAAAAGCGGTCTTTTTTCCTGTGGGGCGTGCTGGTGGGCAGCTTTTTCTATATAATCCACAGAAAGGTCAAATCCAGGCTTACCCTGAATCCTGTCTGTGGGAGGATGGTCCCGGCGGCCCTGGCGCTGCTGTTCTTTGCCATCACGACGCCGTATCTTCCTGAGGAACTTCCGCTAAAATCAGTGTTACATATCATATTTGCATTCTTATCCGCATTACTGGTGCTTTTATTCCTGCTGTTGGTCATATGGTCCCAGTATCAGATATATCCTCATGTTTACCGGAGGTACCTATATGGCTGGCTGGCCATTGTGTGCGGGTCCGTGCTGCTTCTGGCGGCAGCCGGGATCATAAGCAGCGCACTGGAGATATATGTGACACTGACATCGGCGGCCATGGCTGAGCGGCTGACCTGCAGGATTGCCAGGCAGGCGGCCCTGAAAGGGCGGGAAACCTCCTGCGTGGGTTATGCCAAGCTGGAATCGTAATGATGAGCCAGTACTGCATTGCGTAGGCAACTGGTGCTGTATTACAGTTATTTACGCAATGCAGTACCAGCTCTTTTTATGTGGGGAAATACCTGCCACAATTGTGTTTTACGGAGTAAAGACTTATAATAACGGACATTGAGAGGAAAAGAACATGAAAAACAGCGTAAGAAAATGCACGGCAGCCCTATGCCTTATGACCCTTTGCGCGGCCTTGACCGCCTGCGGTCCTGGCGGCAAGGCAAAGGAAACAGAGGAGTCAGGGACCGGACGGACCGAGGAAGGCAGTGAAATCTGGATAGACGGGAAGCCGGGGAACGGGGAAGAAGACAGCAAGGGGCAGATAGGAACGAATGACAGCAGTCCCCAGAATGGGACAGGGAACAGCGAAGTACAGGGTAGTGGGGCGGATGGCGTCCCGGGTCAGGACAGCGGGGCGCGGGCCGGGCTGATAAAGGACCAGACATTCCAGGTCAGCCTGATTCCGCTGGGAGATGTGACCTTTGCTTCCTACGGACCTGATCCAGCCAAAAATCCTTTGGGGGATGTGGTGTTCAGGCTGGAGAAGGACGGGCAGGTCATCGATACCCTGGAGGGAGTATACGGGGACAATATCCGTTCCAATGAGATATTCAATCAGGTGGAAGCCGTATCATTTCCAGACTATAACAGCGACGGTTACAGCGATATCATCAGCATCTGCAGCTATTCGCCGGCATCCGGCCCTGAGGCGGGGACGGGTTACTCAGAGGCAAGGATATACCGCGGCAGCGCAGACGGTTCCTTTGTCCTTGAGAAGGATCTTTCCGATGCGGCAAACTCGGCGGTTGCAGAAAAGACGGTTAAGTCAATCCTGGGATTTTTAGGCGTGGGAAGAGGGAACACCGTCAGTAAGGGGCCTGAATGGAAACAGGCCTACATAGATTATATCATGCAGCTGGACGGGGAACAGTGGCAGGGATACAATCTGATATATATTGACAATGATGATATCCCGGAACTGGTGAAAATCGGGAACAGCGAGGCGGTTGGCTGCAGCATTGCCAGCTACGCGGAAGGGAAAGTCCAGGAATCCCAGCTGAGCCGGCTTGGATTTTCCTATATTGAAAGGGAAAACCTGCTGTGCAATTCGGACGGCAATATGGACCACTATTATGATGTGGTATACCGTCTGGAAAATGGACGCCTGGTTCAGGCCGCAGCCGGATATTATGGGGCGGAAGATAACTCGGCGGTGCGGTATGATGAGAACCAGGAGCCGGTTTACCAGTACCAATGGAACGGCGCGGTGATGACCAGGGAGGAATACAACAAGGCCCTGAATGCAGTCTATGATACATCCAGGGCCAAGGGCGGATATACGTGGAACCAGTGGCTTTCCAGGGAAGAAGTGATACAGGCCATATCGGCAGCGGGGGTGTGACGGTAACCTTTGCAATCACTGCGGAACAACGGCTTTGCGTTTGCCTTGGCGGCCGGTAAGTCCGCTGCCTGCCGCATCCACTGACTTGCGGTACACAATGACAGCTATGACAGCTGTGATGAATTCCGTTATCCAGAACGCATTCCAGACCCCCACAGGCCCCATGGCCCGGCATAAGAAGGCCGCTGCCGGGATAATGATGAACAGGTACCGGAACAGCGAGATGATGAGGGACCGGGTTCCCTTCCCAAGCCCCTCCAATGCGCCCGAGGATGTGACCGAAACAGCGGATACAATAAAACCGGCGCTGATGATGCGCAGGGCTGTCTGTCCTGCCAGGATTGTTTCCGGGTTATCCGTGAACAGTCCAATCAGCTGCCCGGCCGATGTCAGGCATGCCACGGTTCCCAAAAGCATTATGATACCGCTCATACACAGTGTCATATTGTATATTTTCTTAACCCTTCCGTGTTCCCCAGCGCCAAAATTATAACCGATAAGGGGGCGCATTCCCTGGACAATCCCATTGGCAGGGAGATAAAGGAACGTCTGTAATTTATAATAAATCCCTAAAATGACAACATAACTTTGTGAATACATGGACAGGATTGCATTGAGGAATGAAATTAAAAGCGAGGGAAGGGCCAGGTTCAGCATGGCAGGTATCCCGATGGCATAAAGCTGGATATCCACTGATTTGTTAAAAGCCAGATACTTTCGGCTGAAATGCACGGGAATGGGGTGTACCACGTACATGATCAGGTAAATCCCTAATGTGATGACCTGGCCGATGCCGGTGGCAATGGCCGCGCCTGAGATCCCCATTTCAGGGAGAAAACCAATTCCGAAAATCAGCAGCGGGTCTAAGATGATATTGGAGATACACCCGCACAGCATACTTATCATGGCAATCTTCATCCTGCCCACGGACTGGAAAATCTTTTCAAAGGAAAGCCCGACCATGATGATTGGTGAAAACAGGAAGGCAATGGCGGAGTAACGCACCCCCAGGGCAATGACGGTATCATCCGATGTAAACAGCCGCAGGAAGGCAGGCATTACAGGAATACACACGGCCATTATGAGGATTCCGTGTATGGCTGAGAAGAGCAGCCCCTGGGTGGCTGTGAGGCTGGCTTTGCTTTTATTACCGGCTCCCAGGCTGAATGCAATCAATGCATTGATCCCAATGCCGTATCCGATGGACACGGCGTTAATGAAATTCTGAACCGGAAAAACAAGGGACAATGCGGTCATTGCTTTTTCGCTGATCTGCGCAACAAAAAAGCTGTCAACAATATTATACAGGGAACCCACCAGCATGGATATGACCATGGGAAATGCCATGGATGTCAATAGGGGCAGGATTGGCTTTTCTTTCATAAATGTATCGTTCATTCTGCTATTACCTCCATCAATTATTCAGCGGTATCATTTCCGGATATGGGAAACAAAAAGCCACACAATTGCCATTTAGGCAATTGTGTGGCGAAAAGAGTCAAAACTAGAAAAATCCACACTGAATTTTTGTAATGCCAGTATAGCATGAAAATCCGTTGGCTGTCAAGTTTGCATTCATTCCATTGTTCCTGTATAATTTAAATAAAACGGATTCCATATGTTCAGTGGGAGGAAACAGCTGATATGGAAGCTTAGGCAGGCACTGAAACGCATCAATAATGACTGGAGATGAAAAAAAATGATACTGTATTTCAGCGGGACCGGCAACAGCCGGTATGTGGCAAAAAGGATGGGAGAAGAACTGGGGGATGAAGTCGTGTCCGTCAATGAACGGCTTAAGAACAAAAACCGTGAGGCGCTGCGCTCCCAAACGCCTTTTGTGGTGGTCAGCCCGGTTTATGCGTGGCGGCTCCCAAGGGTGGTGGAAGGATTTATCCTGGAAACCGCCTTTGAAGGCAATGCAGATGTTTATTTTGTGCTGACCTGCGGCGGGGACGTGGGGCTGGCCGGGAAGTATGCAAAGAAGCTTTGTGCAAAAAAAGGACTTGCGTACCATGGGCTTATGGGGATACGGATGCCGGAGAACTATATCACCATGTACCAGGCGCCCTGCAAGGAGGAGGCACGGGAGATAATCCGCCGTGCAAAGGAGCCGATCCAGCATGCATGCTCCCTGATAGGCGGCAAAAAGGAATTCCCGGAGCAGGAATCCACCTTGGCCAATGTCCTTAAAAGCGGTATGGTCAATGACCTGTTCTATCCCCTGTTCGTAACGGCCAAGGGGTACCACACCACATCTGCCTGCATCGGATGCGGGAAATGCGCGGCCCTCTGCCCGCTTAACAATATCCGGATGGAGGGAAAGCAGCCGGTCTGGGGCAATGAATGCACCCAGTGCATGGCCTGCATATGCGGCTGTCCGGCAAAGGCAGTGGAGTACAGGAAGAAGACCCATGGAAAGGAACGGTATTATCTTGAAGGATAAAGAGCTGTATACCATAGGAGAGGTGGGCCGGATCTGCGGCATTTCCGCCAAGGCCCTGCGCTACTATGATAAAATAGGGATCATTTCCCCGGACCATATCAGTGAGGAGAATGGCTACCGCTATTACAGCAGGGAGACACTGCTGCTGGTCCCTGTGATGAAATACTACAAGCAGATGGGGTTTAAGCTGGAGGAAATGCAGGAGCTGCTGGGCGGGAATACGTACCAGTTCCTGCAGCAGAATTTCCACAGCAAGATCAGCGGGCTTAAGGACATGGAGCGGGAAATCCAGGGCCGGTACGCGGCTGTCAGGGACTGGTATGAATTGGTCAAGGAGGCGGAGCTGGTAATCCGCCACAATATCCAGGATGTGACCCTGCGTTATATCAACCCGGCTTCTTACTATTATATGGACCAGGAGTTTGATTACCAGTACATGGAGTCCGTCATCAATATCAGCTGGACCAACTATCTGGAACAGGCCGGGCAGAGGATTACAGGACCGGTCATCCTCCAGTTCCCGTCCATGGCAGATAAGATGGCCGGGACCTGTGCCAGGGCAAGGATCATGCAGCAGGCGGTCTGGCCGGACCAGGAGGATCCGTCCCAGATCCTGTACGGCGGGCAGATGGCCGCCTGTACCTACCATGTGGGGGATTATGACGGGATTGGACAGGCCTATGAGCGGATTCTTGGATGGGCAGGGCTTAAGGGCTATGCCTGTGCCAAAGAGTGCTGCGAGCGGTATGTGGTTGATTACTGGACCACCAGGAGCCCCAAAGAATTTGTGACGGAAATCATTGTAATGGTTACCCCGCCGCCCGGATGAAAACCTTCCACTATAGGGGAATGGGGATATGGCAGATAACAGGGATGGATCGTCGCTGTCTGTACGTCCCGCTTTGCGGTATATCTGGCCAGGATTTAAGCTGCATGGCACGCTATGCGCCCTTTATCCGGGCCTGGTCTCCCACAAAACGGGATGCCCATCTGACGTAAGACAATGTCCAAACACGCCTTGGGGTGTTCATTTCTGCCAGAATTATGGAAATATCGAACGCCATGAATGGTTATTGACATTCCACATAACGGGAAGGTTTATACTAATATGTATATACATGTTAAATGACGGGAACCCCAGGGAAGGCTGGTTCCTAAAAAATGACAGGGGGTAGCATCGGGGATCATGCAGAAGGAAAAATTATATTCAATCGGGGAAGTCAGCAGGATATGCAACATTTCAAAAAAAGCGCTTCGTTTCTATGACCAGATCGGCATCATCACGCCGGATGTGATCTGCAAGGAGAACGGGTACCGGTATTATAGCAGGGAGACCCTGCTGACGGTACCGATTGTGAAGTATTACAAGCAGATGGGGTTTAAGCTGGAGGAAATGCAGGACCTGGTGGAGGGGAACACTTATTATTTTGTAAAGCAGAATTTCATCAGCAAGATTGATGAACTGAGGATCCAGGAGCAGGAAATCCACAACAGCTATATGGCGGTAAAGGACTGGTACGAGCTGATCCAGGAGGCGCAGCTGGTGTCCAGGAGCAAGGTGCAGGAAGTGGGGATTAAATACATAAATACGGCTGACTACTGCTATATGGACCAGGAGTTTTCCTATCGCTACATGGAATCCATCATCAATATTGACTGGGTGAACTATCTGGAGAGCGTGAACAATGAGATTGCCGGGGAGGTAATCTTAAGGTTCCCCCGCTGGACCGATAAGATGGAAGGGAACTGCACCCAGGCCAGGATCATGCAGAGACCGATCCGGCCCTGTATGGCAGGCACCAACAAGACCGTGTTCGGCGGTATCATGGCGGTGACGGTATATCATCTGGGGGCATTGGAACGGATTGGGGAGTCTTATGAGAAGATACGCGGCTGGGCCGCGGACCGGGGATATAAATGCGGACCTGAGTCTTATGAGCGGTACGTGGTGGACTACTGGACAACCAGGAACCCGGAGGAATTTGTGACCGAGGTGATAGTGCCGGTCATGGACGGGCATGCCTAAGCTGTCCCTAAGCCGTCCCTAAGTCGTGCCAAGGCCAGCCCAAAGCTTCCCCCTAAGGGAAAGTTTTGTAATGGACAGAAGGAGGGGGAATGTCGTTTTACTTTCCTTCCGGCAAAAGAATAAAGGATAAGAGAGTCGTTTTTTGACATGCAGGTACTTTGGTGCCTGCTTCTTTTTTGCCCGGGGGTTCTGGATATGGTTGCCGGAAAATCCATATATTACAAGGGTTTCCAGTATTGACCAATTATTTTCCGGCCCTTATTTTTCCTGATGGTTAAAAAAATCTCAAAAAACAGTTGACATTCCACCATAGGGCATGGTCTATACTAAGTGCATAGAAAAACATGGTGCAAATTTTAAAAGTTGGTAATATTGCTGATTCAAAATGTTTTCTAATTTGTGAAGGCCGAACACAAAACCATTAAAACAAAATGACACATCCTGCTTTTGTGCACATTGACACTGTGCAGCCGGGCGGAAGAAAAGGAGTAATGAGATATGAAATATGATGCATTGGGAATGATTGAGACAAAAGGACTGGTTGGTTCCATTGAGGCAGCCGATGCAATGGTAAAAGCTGCAAACGTTACACTGCTGGGCAAGGAAATGATTGGCGGAGGCCTGGTGACCGTTATGGTAAGAGGTGACGTGGGCGCTGTGAAGGCTGCCACGGACGCAGGGGCCGCGGCAGCGGGCAGGGTAGGCGAGCTGGTAAGCGTCCATGTGATCCCGCGTCCCCACAGTGAAGTGGAGACCATACTTCCAGGAACAGGCAGGACAGCAGAATAGAGACTAAAAGGAGATTCCATCTATGAACGGAGAAGGTGCAGCAGTAAATTACGGGGCGGCAGCCCCCATGACAGCTGATGACAAAATGAAACAGGTAAACAAGAAATTCCGTGTGACAGGAATAACAACCGGTCTGTTATCCGGCCTGACCTATGGGATTTACACCACCCTGGTACTGGTGGCGGGATATTACGAGCCTCTTATGAGCGCGGCCGGCGTGCTGGCAGCCCCCTATGTCTGCTCAGGACTCAACGACCTGTTCGCAGGCATCTGGCTGACCATATACAATGCAAGATGCGGAAGGCTTGGCGAGCTTGGACGGAGTTTACATACATTCCCGGGCAAGATGATTGTGCTGGGTTCCCTCCTTGGCGGCCCCATTGCCAATGGCGCTTATCTGGTCGGCCTGGCCATGGCCGGAGCCTACGCCATTCCCATATCCGCAACCTGCAGCCTGTTCGGCGCGATTTTTGCATGGATTTTCTTAAAGCAGAAGCCGACCAGACGTGTGGTGGCGGGCATGGTAATCTGTGTGGCGGGTGCCATTGTCATTAACTGGGTAAAGCCTGAGGGCAGCCCGAACTTTACCTTAGGCATTATCTGCGCCCTGATTGCAGCAATCAGCTGGGGACTGGAAGGAATGCTTTCCAGCTACGGCGGAGCGATGATTGACACGGATGTGGCGGTGAACCTGAGGGAACTGATTTCCGGCATTGTGGACCTGGCAGTGATTGTCCCCCTGGTTGGCGGCATGGCGCTTCTGGGAGGAACCTTTGGGGCCGGACTCCCGTTAATCTGGCTGGCGCTTTCCGGCTTAAGCGCGGCCGTATCCTTTGTATGCTGGTATAAGAGCAATTCCACCGTGGGCTGTGCAATCGGCATGTCCTTAAATGTGACCTATGCTTTCTGGGGCGTTCTGTTCTGCGTCATGTTCCTGGGGCAGCAGCTTACATCCACCATTGTGATTGGTTCCATTGTAATCGTATTCGGGGCAATCCTTGTGACCATGAACCCACTGGATCTGCTTAAGAAGGGAGAATAGGAAAATGTTATTACCTGCAAGGACAGCGGTGTTAAATTACTTATACGGCGTAAAGAGCGCGGATATCAAAGAAATCATGGAGGCGTTAAAGCCTCAGTACGGCGGTGAGCGCCAGTTTACAAAAGCACGTTACCTGGACCATGTGATGTCCCTGGAGGCCAACGGGCTGCTGGACCTGGAAAGCTACAGCCTGGATGAAGCAGGCGAACTTTCCCTGCGCTATGTCATCAACAGGGACGGTAAAGCAACGGTTGAAAAATACGTACCGAAGAAATACCGCCAGTGCGGCTGATAGGAGGTACTGCATATGAGATATTACGGTGAAGAAGCCCTTGGGCTGGTGGAAACAGTGGGTCTGGTCCCTGCGCTGGAAGCAGCCGACAAGATGTTAAAGGCAGCGGATGTGGAACTGATTTCCTATGAAAATGTGGGCTCCACCCTTGTCACGGTCATGGTAAAGGGGGATGTGGCCGCGGTCCGTTCCTCTGTGGAAGCAGGCGCGGCGGCAGCGGCGGCCATTGGGAAGCTGACTGCCAAAAACGTAATGCCAAGGCCAATCCGTGAGGTGGGGGATATTGTGTCGGTTCATGATATTGACGCCTGAAAGGGCATGGACGCCTGAAAGGGCGCAGGTGTCTCACACGGCAGGACGCCTATAACAAGCAGGGAGGAATCAAACATATGGAAAGATATGAAGCCATTGGACTGATAGAGACATTTGGCCTGGTATTTGTCCTGGAGGCAGCAGACGCCATGGTAAAGGCAGCGGACGTGGAGCTGATCGGCTACGAGAACGTGGCATCGGGGTACATATCCGTCCTGGTGCAGGGGGATGTGGGAGCGTGCAGGACCGCTGTCCAGGCAGGAGTAAAGGCAGTGGAAGCCATGGGGGCCCAGGTTTACAGCTCTGTTGTAATTCCAAGACCCCATCCGCATCTGGAGAAAATCATAACCCGCTACTCACTGGAGGGACTTCTGCCTCAGGGGTAATGGAATGGAGGCATTTATATGAAATTTGTTGACAAGGACCTGCTTTCCGTACAGGAAGCCAGAATCCTTATGGAACATGCCGGGGAGGCGAAGAAAGCCCTGGCCCTGTACACCCAGGAAAAGCTGGACAGCTGCCTTAAGGCCATGCTGGAAGCTGTCAAAGGTTGCCTGAAGGAACTGGCAGCGGAATCGGCAGAGGAAACAGGATACGGAAACTGGCAGGATAAATACAGGAAGAACTGTCTGGTGTGGAACCAGATGTCAGATACCCTGGAAGGAATGCGGTGCGTGGGGGTGGTGGAGGAAAATCCTCACAGGAAGACCGCCAAAATCGGCGTTCCCCTGGGAATCATCGCAGCCCTGATCCCGGCCACAAGCCCGGTATCCACCACCTTGTTCCTGGCAGCAATCAGCATCAAATCCGGCAACGCAGTAGTATTCGCGCCCCACCCAAGGGCGGAACGGACGGTACGGAAAACCGTGAAGCTGCTGGCAATGGCTGCAGAGTCAGCAGGGCTGCCCCAGGGGGCTGTCTCCTGTCTGGGCACGGTGAGCAAGGAAGGGACCATGGCCCTTGTGGGCCATCCCCTGACCTCCCTGGTGATTCATACCGGAGCCCCCGGACTCCTCAAGGCGTCCCGGGACAGCGGGAAGCCGCTTATCTGCGGCGGGATAGGCCCCAGTCCTGTGTTCATTGAACGGACCGCGGATGTGAAACGGGCCGTGGGGCAGATCATCGCAAGCCGTTCATTTGACTGCGGAACCTCGGCGGCAGCGGAACAGTACGTGGTAGCCGACCAGCAGATTGCGGCCCAGGCCAGACAGGAGATGATCAGCCAGGGCGCCTATTTCATGAATGAGGAAGAGGAAGCGCTCCTCATGGACCTGCTGGGACCAAAGGGCGGCAGGGAAGCGGAATACATGGGAAAACCGGCTGTCTGGCTGGCAAAGCGGGCCGGGTTCCAGGTGCCGGAGGACATAAAGGTATTGGTGTCCCAGCAAAAATACATTACTGATTTTAATCCGTACGCAGGCGCGCTGTTATGCCCGGTACTGGTATTTTATATTGAAAATGACTGGATGTACGCCTGTGAAAAGTGTATGGAACTGCTGGTCAATGAAAGCTGCGGGCACACACTGGTAATCCATTCAGAGGACCAGGATGTCATACGCCAGTTCATGCTTAAGAAGCCGGTGGGAAGGATCCTGATTAATACACCGGCAGCCTTTGGCGCCATGGGCGCCACCACAAACCTGTTTCCGTCCATGATTCTTGGCGGCCTGTCCGCAGGACTTGGGATTACATCCGACAACGTATCGCCCATGAACCTGGTCTATATGAGGAATGCTGCCTGGGGAGTGAGGGAGGTATCGGAACTGGAGAGATTTGACGAAAGCGGCACAGGAAGGACGGAGGCTGCATTGGATGTGACAGGGCTGTTAAAGACCATCCTGCGGCAGCTGGAGGATTGAACCTATAAATAAGCGGAAAGCGAGGGGAATATATTGGATATTCGTGAATTTTCAAATAAATTGGCGGAAGCCACAAAGAGCATGTCTCCGGAGGAGAAAGCTTCACTGATGAAAATGTTTGAGGCTGTCTCTGATGAGATTACGAAAATCGGGAGCGGGCAGGGAGCCGGGTCCGTACAGGGCGCTGAGGCAGTCCGGGCCAAAGGCCCATATGACACTGTGGTTTCAGAGGGAACCGCCATACCGGACGGAATGACTGCCCGTCTTAAGGCGCTGAAGGAAAACTATCTGACCCACAAGCCGACCATCACAACCCACAGGGCAAGGGCCATTACAAAGATTGCCCGTGAAAACCCGGGCATGCCTAAAATCATGCTGCGGGCCAAATGCTTCCGGTACTGCTGTGAGACAGCGCCGTTAGTCATCCAGGACAATGAGCTGATTGTGGGCGCACCCTGCGGCGCGCCCAGGGCAGGGGCATTTTCACCTGATATCGCATGGAGATGGATGGAGGATGAGATTGACACCATCGGAACAAGACCACAGGACCCATTCTATATCTCCGATGAAGACAAGAAAATCATGAGAGAGGAGCTTTTCCCATTCTGGAAAGGCAAATCCGTGGATGAGTACTGCGAGGACCAGTACCGGGAAGCCGGGGTATGGGAGTTGTCCGGCGAATCCTTTGTGTCCGACTGCTCCTACCACGCGCTTAACGGCGGCGGCGATTCCAATCCCGGATACGACGTCATCCTGATGAAAAAGGGAATGCTGGACATCCAGAAGGAGGCAAGGGACCATCTCACGCAGCTGGATTATGAGAATCCGGATGACATTGAGAAGATTTATTTTTACAAATCAATCATTGACACCACGGAAGGCGTGATGATTTACGCCAGAAGGATGTCCGAATACGCAGGGGAGCTGGCCGAAAAGGAGAACGATCCAAAACGGAAGGCAGAGCTTCTTAAAATCTCCCAGGTCAATGCCCGCGTCCCGGCCCACAAACCCGAGACATTCTGGGAAGCCATCCAGGCAGTGTGGACCATTGAGTCCCTTTTGGTGGTGGAAGAAAACCAGACCGGCATGTCCATCGGACGTGTGGACCAGTATATGTACCCCTATTATAAGGCTGACATTGAAAGCGGACGCATGAATGACTTCCAGGCATTTGAGCTGGCTGGCTGCATGCTGATCAAGATGTCCGAGATGATGTGGATTACCAGCGAGGGCGGATCCAAATTCTTTGCAGGATACCAGCCATTTGTAAACATGTGCGTGGGCGGTGTGACCAGGGAAGGGCGTGACGCCACCAACGAACTGACCTACCTGCTGATGGACGCTGTGCGCCATGTGAAGATTTACCAGCCGTCCCTGGCCTGCCGCATCCACAACAAGTCCCCGAAAAAATACCTGAAGAAAATAGTGGACGTGGTCCGCTCCGGCATGGGCTTCCCGGCCTGCCATTTTGATGACGCACACATAAAGATGATGCTGGCAAAGGGCGTGTCCATTGAGGACGCAAGGGATTACTGCCTCATGGGCTGCGTGGAGCCGCAGAAATCCGGCCGTCTGTACCAGTGGACGTCCACCGCCTATACCCAGTGGCCGATCTGTATCGAACTGGTGTTAAACCATGGAACACCTCTGTGGTATGGCAAACAGGTATGCCCGGACATGGGGGACCTGGACCGTTTTAAGACATATGAGGAATTTGAGGCAGCGGTAAAGGAAGAAATCAAGTTCATTACCAAGTGGACCGATGTGGCCACTGTGATTTCACAGCGTGTCCACCGCGACCTGGCTCCAAAGCCTCTGATGTCCATTATGTATGAGGGCTGTATGGAGAAGGCAAAGGATGTTTCCGCCGGAGGAGCCATGTACAACTTTGGACCGGGTGTGGTTTGGTCCGGCCTGGCCACCTACACGGATTCCATGGCAGCCATCAAGAAGCTGGTATTTGATGATAAGAAGTACACGCTGGAGCAGATAAATGAAGCGCTGAAAGCGGATTTTAAGGGATATGAGCAAATCCGCACCGACTGCCTGAATGCGCCAAAGTATGGAAACGATGATGATTACGCGGATCTGATTGCGGCTGACCTGGTTAACTTTACGGAGCATGAACACAGGAAATACAAGACCCTGTATTCAGTCCTGAGCCATGGGACCCTGTCCATTTCCAACAACACGCCCTTTGGGCAGATGACAGGTGCCTCTGCCAACGGACGCCACGCATGGATGCCCCTCAGCGATGGGATCAGCCCCTCCCAGGGTGCTGACTATAAAGGGCCTACCGCCATTATCAAGTCCGTGTCCAAGATGTCCAATGACAGCATGAATATCGGGATGGTACATAACTTTAAAATCATGGCAGGACTTCTGGATACGCCCCAGGGCGAAGAAAGCCTGATTACCCTGCTGCGCACGGCCTGCATGCTGGGCAACGGCGAGATGCAGTTTAACTACCTGGACAACAATACCCTGATTGAAGCGCAGAAGCATCCGGAACAGTACCGTGACCTGATTGTGCGCGTGGCCGGATACAGCGCCTTTTTCGTGGAGCTGTGCAAGGATGTGCAGGATGAGATTATAAGCAGGACCATGCTGACCCAGTTATAAAAGCAGGCCGGATGAATGGAGATGGAAAAATGGAACAAGCAAATACGGCCGGAATTGAACGGAAAGCCCTGATTTTCAATGTGCAGAAATACAATATGTACGACGGACCCGGAATCCGCACCATCGTATTCTTTAAGGGGTGTCCCCTGCGATGCAGATGGTGCTCAAACCCTGAGGGCATGGAGCGCAAGATACAGGTCATGTTTAAGAAAAACTCCTGTACGGACTGCGGCGCCTGTGTGGATGCCTGCCCGGTGGGAATCCATGTACTGTCAAAAGAGACCGGGAAACATATGATACGTCGGGACATTGACTGCACGGGCTGCCGTAAATGCAAGGCCAGCTGCCCCCAGTCAGCCATTGAGATAACCGGGGAAATGAAGACCATTTCTGAGCTGTTAAAGCTGGTGGAAGAGGACTCCGCCTTTTATGAGACATCAGGGGGCGGCGTGACCCTGGGCGGCGGCGAGTGCACGTCCCAGCCCGAGGCGGCCAAAAGCCTTCTCATGGCATGTAAGGAGCAGGGCATCAACACTGCCATCGAAACCTGCGGACATCTGAAAACGGAAAAACTGCTTCAGATAGCGGAATATGTGGATCTGTTCCTGTACGACATAAAGCATATGGACCCGGTCAGGCATAATGAGCTGACCGGGATTAGCAACGACCTTATCCTTTTTAACTTAAATGAACTTCTGCGCCGCAGATATAACGTAAAGGTGCGCATGCCCATGTTAAAGGGAATCAACGACAGCAAAGAGGAGATAGACCAGATCATAAAGTTCCTCCTTCCCTATCGGGAAAGCCGGAATTTCAAGGGGATTGACCTGCTCCCCTACCACAAGATGGGCGTGAACAAATACAATCAGCTGGATAAGCCTTACCCCATTGAGGGCGATCCCAGCCTTGACGCTGAGGACCTGGACCGGATCTGGGGATGGATAAAAGAGTATGATTTCCCGGTAAACGTGGTGCGGCACTGAGTGGGGAAATGGATATCCGGACACGCCGTGAAGGGAGGGGATTTGAGCATGTGCCTGACAGAAAGCAGGGATGTCAAACGGGTAATTGAAGAATCCGTGCCGGGCAAGCAGGTGACCATTGCCCATGTAATCGCATCCCCGGTGCCGGAAGTCTATGAATGTCTTGGCATCGATGCCCTGGGAGCCATTGGAATCCTTACGCTGAGTCCCTTTGAGACAGCTGTCATTGCGGCAGACATTGCGGCCAAGGCATCGGATGTGCAGATTGGGTTTCTGGACCGGTTCACGGGCTCGGTTGTGATTGCCGGGGATGTGGAAAGCGTTTGGACTGCCCTGCGGGCGGTGAATGACACGCTGGAACGGGTGCTGGGATTTACCGTGGCGGAGATTACAAGGACATGAGGAAAAAACGGATCATGATAATCGGTGCCGGGAGAAGCGGGAAGAGTTCGCTGGGGAGGTGGCTGGACCAGGAGGCGGCTGCCTGGGACAGTACGGCCCAGGAGGCGGCTGCCGGGAACAGTGCGGCCCGGCGGGGGACTGCCGGGGACAGTGCGGGCTGGCGGGCGGCTGCCGGGAACCTGTGGTCCCGCCGGACCCCGGCTCTTGTATACAGGGGAAATATAATGGAAGCGCCGGGCGCGTATCTGGAAAGTCCATGGATGCGCCACCACCTCATAGCCGCTGCCCAGGATGCCTTCTGCGTCCTTATGCTGGTGGATTTTATGGGAAAGAGGGATATTTATCCGCCGGGATTTGCAAAGGTATTCCGTCAGCCGGTTCTGGGGGTTGTGACAAAATGCAGCTTGATACAGGCGGATGACGGAAGGCTTGACAACTGCCGGAAACAGCTTGCAAGGGCCGGGGTAAGGGAACCCTATCTGATAACCAGCGTAGTGGACGGAATTGGATTGGAAGCCCTATCCCGTGAAGTCATGGACTGCCGCATCGCGGCTGGAATAGACAACCGGTAATATATGAATGAAATAAAAATAATGGAAAGGAGGGACAGAACATGGAACAGTTTATTATGAAAACAAAAATATATATGGGCGAGGCCTGCCTTTTACAGTTAAACAGCCTGGGAATCAGGAGGGCTTATATTATATGTGACCCGTTTATGGAAAAATCAGGAAAGGCTTCAGAGATAGCGGGACTGCTGAAGGAAAACGGGGCAGTAAGCCAGGTATTTTCAAAGGTTGTTCCAGACCCCACCATTGATGTGGTGACACAGGGGATTGAGGAGATGCAGGCATTTGCCCCGGATACCGTGATTGCCCTGGGAGGTGGTTCTGCCATAGACACGGCCAAGGCGGTCTGCCATCTTTACGCGGCCATGAAACAGGAACAGCGGCCGCAGCTGGTGGCAGTGCCCACCACAAGCGGGACGGGAAGTGAAGTGACTTCCTTTGCGGTTATCTCAGACCCTGAGGCGCAGGCCAAATACCCGCTCAGGGATGCCTCCATGGTACCGGACGCAGCATTCCTGGACCCGGCGCTGACAGCAACAGTGCCTTCCGGGATTACAGCGGACACGGGAATGGATGTGCTGACCCATGGGCTGGAAGCTTATGTTTCCACACAGTCAGGGGATTTTACGGACGCCTGTGCCGAGAAAGCGGTACGCATGGTATGGGAGTACCTGGAGCAGGCTGTTGCCGACGGGGGCAATATGGATGCAAGGGCCCATATGCACAATGCTTCCTGCCTGGCAGGAGTTGCATTTAACGGCGCTTCCCTGGGAATCTGCCACAGCCTGGCACACGCTTTGGGCGCCCGTTTCCATATTCCCCATGGAAGAAGCAATGCCATCCTGCTGCCGCATGTGATTGCGTATAATGCGGGGCTTGAGGAGGCAGGCGAGACAGAGGCGCTTTTCCGCTATGCCCGGATTGCCAATATGCTGGGCATCTCAGCCGGAACCCCAAAAGCCACGGTCCACGGCCTGATACGGCAGATACGCAACCGGATGAAGCGCATAGGGATACCGGAGCTGATTACGGAGCTGGGCATTGACAGGGAAGAATTCCAGCAGTCAGTTGGAAGCATGGCCGCAAAAGCCCTGGAGGATAACTGCACGGCAACCAATCCAAGGAAACCTGCTTTAAAAGAGCTGGAAGATATATATGGAAGGCTTTGCAAAGGGGGCCTGGGATGAGGTTCATAACAGAGGATGACCTGCGGCTTGCCTACAAAGAACATGCATTTTCAGTCTATGAAGCAAAAGCAGGAGAGCGGCTGACGCCGGGAGGCAGGCAGTTTTTAAATGACCATGGTATCAGGATGGATGATTCCGCGCAGGCCGGACCCTGGATGGGAAGGGATAAGCAGGTTCAGGATGGACACATAGGTGATAAGTCCCCCCTGTTTCCTATCGGACGGTTTCCGGCGGACATTGCCTGTATCCGCTGCGTTCAGGCCAGTTTCCTTCAGGCCGGCTGCGAACTTCTGGATATCAATGTGCTGACAGCCCAGGAAATATTCGGACTGGAACGGCATCTGGCAGGCATTACACAGGCAATACAGGACAAAGGGGCAGATGCAGGCTCATGTCCGGGGACAGATATGGGGACAGCCAAGGGTCCGGCATGTGAAAGCTGTACCGGAATCACACCGGACAACTGGGACAGCCAGATGGAAGACTGCTTTGAAGTTACTGGATTTCACGCCCAATCCCCCAGGGGACGCGAGATTGTCCGCCTTCACCGTCTGCGGTGCGAACTGCGTGTCCTGGCAGGCATGCTGCCTGAAGATAATAAGAAAACAGTTAACCGGATCATTAACCGGCTGTCACAGATGATCTGCCTGGCGTTTGGAGGGAAGACATGTCAAAAGAAGATTTAACATTTAAAGCCTGCGACCGGATGGTCAGGGATTTTGAAGATGTGATTAAAAAGCCTGTCCGGGAACCCTCATCCGTGTATTATACCGGTGTTGACCTGGGAACCGCCTGCGTGGTCCTGGCGGTCCTGGATGAACACCTGCGGCCGGTGGCCGGTACCTTCCGCTATGCGGATGTTGTGCGGGACGGCATGGTGGTGGATTACATCGGAGCCATCCGGATTGTCAGGGAGATGAAGGAAGAACTGGAGGAAAAGCTGGGTTCCCAGCTGATTTATGCGGCTGCTGCCATTCCGCCCGGCACAGATGCCCTGGATTCCGGAGCCATTAAAAACGTGGTGCAGGGAGCCGGATTCGAAATAACGGCTTTGCCGGATGAACCGACTGCGGCCAACGCGGTTTTAAATATCCGCAACGGAGCCGTGGTTGATATTGGAGGCGGCACCACGGGAATCTCAGTATTAAAGGATGGGAAAGTGGTGTATGTGGCGGATGAACCTACGGGCGGAACCCATTTTTCGCTGGTGATAGCGGGCGCCTATAAAATGTCCTTTGCCGATGCGGAAATCTATAAGAGGGATAAGAAGAACCACAAGGAGCTTCTGCCGGTGTTAAAGCCGGTGATTGAAAAGGTATCATCCATTATCAGCCGCCATATTGAAGGCCGGGAGGTGGATGGGATTTATCTGGTAGGAGGCACCTGCTGCCTGACCGGAATCGAGGGAATCATTGAAAAGAAAACCGGGATTCCAACCTATAAACCGGGTAATCCCATGTTTGTAACGCCTCTTGGAATCGCGAGGAACTGCACGGCACAAGCATAGGGCAGGTTTCGGGAAAACCTGGGTAAACAGGGGCAGCAAAGCAGATAAAGAAAGGAAATAATGTCTATGGAATACCGGATTATTAAGTCGCCCTCCCAGGGCACCATTGACATACTGTGCCGCAGGAAAGGGTCGGGTACGGCGAAGCCCATAGGGCGCACGGACGCCATCGGCCTGGTACAGGGCAGGATGATTGAAATGATATGCGCTGCCGACACCGCGGAAAAGGCGGTTGGGGTCACGGTGGAGGACATACGGGGCAGCTGCCCGCAGAATATGATACTGCTGGCCATTTTCGGTGATACGGCATCCGTGGAAGCTGCCATGGACGAAATCCGGAGAAGGGAAACGGAGGGAAAGGAAAAATGGTAACGGCACGGCTTATTGATAACATATGGGCTACCAGGAAAGCAGAGACATTAAATGGCTGCAAGCTGATGCTGGCCCAGGTAATCGGAGGGACCCGGGCAGGGGAACAGCTGGTGGTGGTTGACACAATCAGCGCAGGCATTGGGGACCGGGTCATCATTACCACCGGTTCCTCTGCCCGCCGGATGCTTAAGGATGACGGGATTCCGGTAGATGCTGTCGTGGTCGGCATTATAGACGAGGACTGTACATTTGGTCAGGAACAGGCTTGAGTAATGTCCCAAAGTAAAGCAGTAAGAATAGCAGAGAGGAAGTGAGGGTATGAAACAGCTGGTTTGCGCAAAAGACGTGGAAACCCTGAAAGAGGAAGGAAAGACTGAACTCTACATTGACGAGGATGCCATTGTCACCCCTTCGGCTAGGGATGCGGCTGACTCCCTTGGAGTGACATTTTCATATAAAAAAGGATGCGGCGGGGGAAATGCCCCTTCGGGCAGCCAGGACATAGACAGCAATCAGATTTACATGGTACTGAAGGCACTGTTGGATAAGGGGCTGCTGGATAAAGGGCTTTTGGATGGGGTCTTTCAACCTTATGATTCCCAGAGCCATCCAAACGGACTTAAGGTAGTGCGCGGCAATTCCGTGAAAATGGATGTATTCGATACAGGTAATCCCAAGGCCACAGCATATTTCCAGGAATTGGTAGGCAAGGACGAATCCCATATCAGCGCCGGTTTTCTTGTGATTGACCATTCTGGCTTTGAATGGGAACTGACCTATGAGGAAATTGATTATGTCATCGAGGGCACGCTGACAGTAACCATTGATGGAAAGACATACACGGCCCATGCCGGTGATGTCCTGTTCGTGCCGTCCGGTTCCAAAGTAATCTGGGGGTCGCCGGATAAGGCCAGGATATTTTACGCCACCTATCCGGCCAACTGGGCGGACCTGTTATAGGAGGTAGAACATGCAGTCCCTTGGATTAATAGAGACAAAAGGAATGCTGGCGGCAATTGAAGCAGCAGATGCCATGCTGAAGGCAGCGGATGTCGGTATCCTTGGAAAGATAAAGGTGGGCGGCGGACGGATGAACGTATCTGTAACCGGAGACGTGGCAGCAGTGAAAGCAGCAGTGGATGCCGGGATGGCTGCGGTGGACCGGCTGGGAAGCGGATTGCTCCTGTCCGGCCATGTGATTGCCCGGCCTCATGAGGAACTGGAAACAGTGATTGGAGGAACGCCGCCCATGGGACCGGATGACGGCGGAGCATGGGCGGAAAGAACCGGTCCGGAGGCTGCACGGGATGAAAAACAGACTGAACCCGCATCTGCCCTGACAGAGGAAGCGGCAGAAGGGGTGGCAGAGGAAGCGTCAGAAGAAGCGGCGGAAGAAACGGCGGAGGAAGCGCAGTCAGCCAGCCCCGGGCAGTTAGCCAGCCAGGCAGTCTTTGCCGCGCCCCCGGACCGCCGGACCCTTGACCGTCTGGCTGCTGAGGCAGGGGGAGAGGCAGCGGTAAAAGCCCTTATCAGCCTGAAGGCAGCGGAGCTAAGAACACTGGCAAAGGAATATCCGGAACTTGAACTTGCAGGCCGCGATATTTCAAAGGCAAGTAAAACCCTGCTGCTTACGGCATTTCAGGCACATTTCAATCATACAGGGCAGTAAATAAGTAAAGAGAGGTAATTTTCACATGGAAAATTTTGATTATGACCTGCGTTCCATACAGGAAGCCAGGGATTTGGCCCGCAGGGGAGAAGCTGCAGCTAAAAAAATGGCCGGATACACCAGCGGGCAGATAGATATGATTTTACAGAACATGGTCAGGACCGCAGAAGCCCATGGGGCATGTCTGGCCCGTATGGCGGTGGAGGAAACCGGATTCGGCAAAGTACTTGACAAGACCTACAAGAACCACGCCGCGTCCACGCTTCTTTACAACGATATCAAAGATATGAAGACCATTGGGATCATCAGCGAGGATACGGTAAAGGGAACCATGGATGTGGCGGAGCCGGTGGGCCTGATCATGGGCATTGTCCCATCCACCAACCCCACCTCGACCACCATATATAAGTCCATGATTGCCATCAAGTCGGGCAATGCCATTGTATTCTCACCCCATCCCTCCGCTGCAAAATGTACCTTAAAGGCAGCCCAGCTGATGCGCCAGGCAGCCGTGGAAGCAGGGGCGCCTGAAGATGTGATTGGATGTATCTCCATGCCCACCATGGGTGCAACCAATGAGCTGATGCATTGCAGGGAAGTATCCGTCATCATTGCTACCGGCGGCCCGGGAATGGTAAAGGCTGCATACAGCGCGGGTAAACCTGCCATTGGGGTGGGGGCCGGCAACTCCCCTGCTTACATTGAGAGAACCGCGGATGTAAGCCATGCGGTGAAGACCATCATGGCCAGCAAGACCTTTGACAATGGAACCATCTGCGCTTCCGAACAGTCCATTATCTGCGAGGAATGCAACCATGACCAGGTGGTGGCTGAGCTAAAGGCACAGGGCGGGTATTTCATGACAAAAGAAGAAACTAAAAAGGTATGCGGCCTGCTGTTTAAGAATGGGCACAGCATGAACGCCAAATTCGTGGGACGCTCCCCGCAGGTAATTGCCCAGGGCGCCGGCATCACGATTCCTGAAGGCACCAGAGTGCTGATTGGCGAGCAGGACGGCGTTGGCGAGGGATATCCCCTGTCCTATGAAAAGCTGACCACCGTGCTGGGGTTCTATACGGTGAAGGATTGGAAGGAGGCCTGCCGTCTGAGCATTGACCTGCTTCAGAACGGCATTGGCCACACCATGAGCTTACATACCCAGGACCGCGACATGGTACTTAAGTTCGCTGCCAAGCCAGCGTCCAGAATCCTTGTTAATACCGGCGGAAGCCAGGGCGGCACAGGCATCAGCACAGGGCTTAACATTGCCTTTACCCTGGGCTGCGGGACCTGCGGAGGCAGCTCTGTTTCAGAAAATGTAAGCCCCATGCAGTTAATCAATATCAAGAAAGTGGCCTACGGGCTGAAAGACTGTACCACCCTGATGGAAGACGACAAAACCTTCCATCCGGAAATGGCGGCGCCTGTTCAGGCTGCCGGCAGCGTTTCGGTCGGCAGTGCCCCGGTTTCACCGGCCCCCACTGTCTGCGGTCCATGCCGCGGCAATATGAGCCCGGCAGCAATTGTGGCAGCATTTGACGCCAGGAATAACAGTGCGGATACATGTGCGGACATGTCAGCTTCCTCCGGTGTGGCCGGCACATCCGCAGGTACTTCTGCAGGTACGGCTGCAGGTATGGCCGCGTCCTGTGAAAATGAAAAACTGGCGGCGCTTGTGCGTCAGCTGATAACCACCATGAAGAATCAGAAGGATGCATAGGAAAGGGGGAGGATCATGGACCAGTATGAGGCAGTCATCAAGCTTCTGATAGAGGCTGTAAAAGAAAGTGTTTCAGAAGGAACCGATGATACGATTCCGGTAGGTGTTTCCAACCGCCATGTGCATTTATCCCAGAAGGATCTGGAAACCCTGTTCGGCCCTGGATATGAACTGGCTAAGATGAAGGACCTGTCCCAGCCCGGACAATATGCCTGCAAGGAAACCGTAACCATCTGCGGGCCAAAGGGAGCCATTGAAAAAGTCCGTATTCTGGGCCCGGTCCGCGGCAGGACACAGGTGGAAATCCTGGCAGGGGACAGCTTTAAGCTGGGCATAAAACCAACCGCCAAACTGTCAGGGGATTTGGATGGTACCCCGGGAGTCACCATCATAGGGCCAAAAGGTTCGGTACAGACAAAGGAGGGGGTAATGGTTGCACAGCGCCATATCCACATGCTTCCCGAGGACGCGGCCAGGCTGGGGGTCCATGACGGACAGAATGTGAGCCTGGAAGTAGATGGAATCCGGGGGGGCGTCTTAAGAAATACCATTGTGCGCGTAACCAGCCAGTCCGGACTGGAATGCCACGTTGACACAGAGGAAGCCAATGCCATGGGCTTAAGTTCCTCATCCAGAGTAAGGATAGTTCAATAAAATAATAATAAAAACAGAAATGTCAGGAGGACAATCAAATGAAGTATGATGCATTAGGAATGATTGAGACAAAAGGACTGGTAGGTTCCATCGAGGCAGCAGACGCAATGGTCAAGGCAGCCAATGTAACGCTGATTGGCAAGGAATTTGTGGGCGGCGGCCTGGTAACCGTAATGGTAAGGGGCGATGTGGGCGCTGTCAAGGCAGCGACCGACGCAGGCGCAGCAGCGGCCCAGAGGGTTGGGGAACTGGTATCTGTCCATGTAATCCCACGTCCCCATGCAGAGGTGGAAGTAATCCTTCCGGCTGTGAAGGAAGTACAGTAATACAATCCATACCAGGGTGTGTGTGAAAATTCATTCCCACCATCTGCACGTCCCACAAAGTGGGACGCACAGCTGACGGAAAGCAATTTTCACACACGCCTTAGTAAGAAGAGGGAATACCGCTTTGATTCAGGAGTGGTATTCTTTTTATATTGTTGATAAAAAGGGGAAAATACATTAAAATTAAAGGTAATAAAAATATAAATGGGAGGGCATGGAGTGGAAATCAACCGCTGTGTAAAGGAGTCATTTTCTGTGATTGGAAAAGAAGGCTCCACAATGGATGGAAGTGGTTTTATCCAGAGACTTTGGGAGGATGCCAACAGTCATTTTCAGGAGATAGAATATCTGGCCAAGAGGGATGGGAATGGAGCCATTTGCGGGATATGGGGAGCCATGTCTGATTTATCCCATTCCTTTAAACCGTGGGAGGATAATTTTACAAAAGGGCTTTATCTTGCAGGAGTCGAGGCAAAGGATGGGGAGGAAGCACCCGAGGGCTGGACTGTATGGAGGATTCCAGGTTATGAATACCTGTATGTGAAATGTACGGAGGAAGATATATTTACCAAGGTAATCGCCTATATGCAGGAAAACGGGCTGGAACTGTCTGGCGCGGTCCATGATTTCATCTGCCCGGAGGAAAATGGCCAGGGATATATGTTTTTTCCAATAAGGAGATTATAATTTAAGTCTGAAAAATGGGGAGCGGATGCAAATGAAAAGGGAACTGGGAATTGCAAGGTGCGGCCTTGCCTGCTGCCTTTGCTCAGAAAATACACACTGTGCAGGCTGTAATTCAGGACAATGTCCGGATAAGGACTGGTGCCAGAATAGAAACTGTTCAATGGAAAAGGGAGTCAGCCACTGCTATGGATGCGGTGAAGACTGCCGTAAAGGCATACTGGCCAAGATTAAGCCGTATGGGTTCAGTCTGTTCGCCAAACAGTATGGGGAAGAACAGCTTCTTGATTGCCTGGAAGCAAATGAGAAGGCCGGGGTGGTTTATCACCGCGAAGGGCTGAACGGGGATTACGATGCCTTTGAGGACGTGGAAATGCTGATTGAATTTATAAAAACGCGAAACAGACACGCGTCAGATGAAAGCATCCCGGAATAACCGTGATGCACAATCAGGATGGGAAGGATGGAATCCAGACCGGGAAAGGATGGACAAGGAGGCGGTCATGTACGAAAGGATGCTTAATAAAAAGGAAAAACCAACCGTCGAGGAGATGACATCGTACTGTGACGGGAACGGGGAACGGTTTTCCCGGCTGAACAGGTGGTTATCCGAAACCTGGAGAACCGTACAGCAGGTTACATTTCCCTATGGCAATCAATACGGCTGGGGGATGGCTCACAGGATTGGAAAGAAGCTCATATGCAATGTTTTCGCTGAAGACAATGCATTCACAGTCATGGTCAGATTATCGGATAAGCAGTTTGGTTCGGTCTATGGACATGTACAGACATACACCCAGGCGTACATTGACCACAAATATCCCTGCGGTGACGGAGGCTGGATCCATTACCGGGTCACCTGCGAAGACCATTATGGGGATATACAGAGGATACTGGCTGTAAAATGCAGGTGATATGAATTACTAATAAAAGCGTAAAAAGAATTTAAAACAATGCCGGGATTTGTATGCTATAGTGATAACAGGTGTCAGTTAACCGCGCACCCTGAATCCTGAAAGGAGGGAATGTTTGATGAAGAGAATGCAGCTGTATAACGGCAATTCCCTGGATGACTTTTTGCATATCAAATCCATACTGGAGAGAAACAATATAAGATTCGATACGGAAAATACACTGAGCGGGGGAAAGGGAAGGATGCTGGGGAATTTACTGGTTTTTGGCCGTCCGTCGTCAGGTCTTCAGGATGAACACCGGCAGGATTTTAAGATTTTTGTTGATGAGCATGAATATGATAAAGCCAAAGGACTGATTGGTTATATTGGGTAATTATTTGCATTTCCGGCAAGGATATGCTATGATACCATATACAAAGATATTCAAGTACAGGAACCGGGTGGGCACCTACCGTATGCAAGGCTGAATCTGCATACGGTTTTTTTGTGTGATGGGAGGCAGGAAGTATGGATAAGATGCATGACAGACACCGTAATAATCAGGAAGGCATTGCTTACACCCTGCTGAAATTCAGCCTTCCGCTTATTTTCAGCGGTATCCTCCAGCAGCTCTATAACTGGGCGGATGCGTTTATTGTAGGCAATGTGGAAGGCGAGCTGGCGCTGGCGGCAATCGGGGCAACCGGGACAGTTGTCAATTTTTATCTTATGGCGATTACAGGATTCACGCTGGGGCTTTCCATCCTTTTTGCCCATAAGTCGGGCAGCGGGGAAAACAAGGCCATACCGGAAATCCTGTCCTCCTTCTCCCTGCTGTTTGGTGTGGGCTTTTTCGCGTTTGCAGCCCTGGGAATCTGGCTGGCATACCCGATCCTGCGTCTGTTACATACCACAGGGGATACCATACGCCTGGCAGGGGATTATCTCAGGATTATATTTGCAGGCATTCCATTTTTGGCAGTGTACAATGTTTACTCCGCCGCGCTGCGGGGAATCGGGGACAGCCGGGCGCCGTTCCTGGCCATCCTTTTTTCTTCTGCAGTGAATGTGGTTCTGGACATCCTGTTTGTGGCCTGTCTGCACTGGGGTGTCAAAGGCGCTGCTGCGGCAACGGTTATCTCCCAGGCAGCCATGACGGCATTCCTGATTCTGTACGCGGTTGCCAAACACCCCCTGCTGCGGTTTTGCCCGGGTGGAAGGCTTCTGTATGGGAACGCCCTGGAACAGGGGTTCCGATTGGGTATACCGCCCATGATCCAATCCAGTGTCAGCGCATTCGGCAGCCTGCTCCTGCAGAATTTCATGAATGGTTTTGGGACCCAAACAGTGGCGGCCATAACCACTGCGTACCGGGTAGATACAATCATCCTGCTGCCAATCATTAATCTTGGGTCGGGAATATCCACCATTGTTGCCAGGAACCATGGAGCAGGGGAAGAGGGACGCGCCAAAAGGGTGCTTGCCGTGGGAACGGCCATGATGGCGGCGGTATCATTGTTCCTGACAATCCTGGTCATTCCCACGGGCGGCCGTGTAATTGCAATGTTCGGGGTTGGCGCCGGGGCCGTGGGAATCGGGCAGGATTTCTTTCAGAGGATTGCCTGCTTTTATGTGGTTTTTGGCCTGGCAACAGCGGTGCGCGGTTATCTGGAGGGGATTGGTGATGTGCTTTATTCCAGTATTGCAGGTATTGTCTCCCTGATATCCCGCATCCTTGCTTCCTATGGCATGGCTGCTGTCTTTGGCAACATGGTCATTGCATATGCGGAAGCATTTTCCTGGGGCGTTCTGCTGGCGCTTTACCTGGCGCGGATGGGGTGGAGACGGTACAGGATGGGCGGCCCCATTGACAGTCCCGCTACGCCATAAACTGCCGCAGTACAAAATCCAGGTCTTTTTTTGACTGTTCCATCAAGTCATATGAATAGTCATGCAGGCACCAGTCCAGTATGGTTCCTCTGCCAATCCGCAGCAGGAAATCCGTGATATATCCGCTGTCCGGGCCGGACTGAATGAGATGCTCCTCCTGTGCCCGCTCCACATACTTTAACACCGCCCTGTTATAGGGGCGGTCTTTTCTTGTTATATAGCTGTCTTTTATGGAAAGCTGTGAGATATACAGCTCTTTTGCAAAGCCCGCGGCATTGTCAAACACGTACTGGTTCAGGCTGAGGACCACAAAGCGGATCATTCCCACCGTGTCCGCGTCATCTGCCTGCGCAAGATATGCCTGCAGCTCCTGGTCAAAGGATGCGAATCCCTGGGAGGGCAGGTCTTCTTTTGAATGATAGTGGTGATAAAATGCGCCGGTGGAGACTCCGCTTTTTTCGCATAGCTTCCGGATGGCCATGGCGCCCAATGGGGCCCATTGGTTATGCTGACCCGAATTACGCCTACAACCAGAGGCTTCAGGATTATTATGTGGAGCGGGCCAAGGGCGGGATCGGGCTGATTATCACAGGGGTCACAACCGTTAACGTGGATGTGGAAGGGATTGGGACTCCCGGACTGCCGTGTGTGACCAAGAACCCCAGTGCGTTTGTCCACAATGGAAACCAGATGAATGAGCGTATCCATGCCTATGGCGCAAAGATTTTCCTGCAGATGACAGCCAATGCAGGACGGAGCACCATGCCAGGCATGGTAAAGAATTATATTTCTCCTTCAGCCCAGCCCAACCGTTTTGACCCGTCCGTGCAGCACCGCGAAATGGCACGGGAGGAGATTAGGCAGTATACCGCTGACTTCGTAAAGGGAGCCATGGTTGCAAAGCGCGCAGGTTTTGGCGGAGTGGAAATACACGCTGTGCATGAGGGGTATCTGTTGGACCAGTTTGCAATCGCGCTGTATAACCACAGGACAGACGAGTATGGCGGAAGCCTGGAAAACCGGCTCAGGTTTGCAACTGATATTGTAAAGGGAATCAAAAAAGCGTGTGGGGGTGATTACCCGGTGTCCCTTAGGTACAGCCTGAAGAGCTGTATGAAAGGACTGAGACAGGGCGCCCTTCCCGGAGAGGATTATGAAGAGGCGGGGCGTGTCCTGTGATATTGTGGAATACGGCAGGCAGCTTCTGGCCGATCCGGAATATCCCGAGAAGCTGCTCACGGACCTGATGGGAAGATACGGAATTGAAGTACTTACAGAGGCGGCCGTCACATCCATAGAGCCGGGCCGCGTCCTGGTACGGCGGCAGGATGAGGTGATGAGCCGGGCGGCAGATACTGTGATTACCGCTGTTGGGTACAGGTCTGAGAACAAGCTGTATGAGGCGGTCAGGGATTTGAACAGGCCGGTATATAATATCGGGGACTCCAACCAGGTACGCAACATCATGTACGCGGTCTGGAACGCCTATGAGATTACCAGGAACATCTGAAAGGAGCGCATATAAATTGAAAAAACAATATGAACACCTCATTGTAAACGGGATCCGGTGGGTGGACTCCCTGCCGGACCACGAAGGGTCCGTGGGAGGGAAGGGATTTCCCATCCTGATGAATGGCGGCCTTGTGCCGGAAGCCAATGCATGGGTTTGTCCAACCATGTTCCAGATTACAAAGCGGGAAGCGGACATTGTGGCGAAAGGAACCGGGGCCAAGGCCAATCCCCACATCCATGACGGGGATGAGATGTATCTGATTCTGGGGGATAAGGGCGCGGTGATGTTCCGAATCACACTGGGATGCGATGTGTACCATCTGGAGTCCCAGTGTGCTGTCTATATTCCGGCCGGCCTTCCCCATGCCATTGAGGCTGAGCGGTTTACAGAAGGCGCTTACGGCGGCTCATGCCAGATTTATCTGGATAAAAACTATGTGACAAAGCCTGTTCCGGATGAGCCGCTGAAGGCGGATGATACAGAATCGTTGATTGTACGGGACATCCAGTGGGTTGAGAGCCTTCCTGACCACGAAGGTTCGGTGGGGGGAAAGGGATTCCCCATCCTGATGAACGGCAGCCTTGTACCCCAGGCCAATGCGTGGGTTTGCCCAACCCTGTTCCTGGCAACCCAGCGCCAGGTCAGGATTGTGGAGGCGGGCACGGGACCGAAAGCCAATCCACACATTCATGATGGGGATGAAATGTACCTGATTCTGGGCGCTCCCGGTATGGTGGAGTTTGAAATCACACTGGGGGAGGACGGGTACCATCTTAAATCTCCCTGTGCGGTTTACATACCGGCCGGAGTTCCCCATTCCATCAGGGCGTCCAAGTTTACGGAAGGCGCCTATGACGGTTCCTGCCAGATTTATCTGGACAGGGATTATGTGACACGCCCGGTTCCTGTGAAAGGTCATTCTTAATTTAACTACAAAAACTTTTATATAAATGCCCCCTCTGTGCCTGGCCAGGCAGAGGGGGCATTGTTTCAGCGCATCTGGATAAAACGTTCCGGATAAAACCGCATGAAATTAAATTAAAAAAGACCTTGACCCTCACGTTACGTGATAATATAAGATAAAGGTAAACAAAAAACCAGACAGGAGCCGATGCCGTGAGGACTGTAAAGGAAGTTGCCTCACTGACCGGGGTCAGTGTGCGCACATTACAATATTATGATGAGATTGGGGTGTTTAAACCAACCAGGGTAACGGATGCAGGATACCGGCTGTATGACGATGAGGCCCTGAACACCCTGCAGCAGGTGCTGTTTTTCAGGGAATTGGATTTTCCCTTAAAGGATATCAGGTCAATTATGGAAAAGCCTGATTATGACAGGCTGGAAGCCTTTAAAAAGCAGAAGGAGCTGCTAAGAGCAAAGCGGGACAGATTAAACCGGCTGCTGGAACTGCTTGGCAAACTGGAGAAAGGAGGGACATGCATGAGTTTTGAGGAATTTGATTTAGCTGATTATGTGGAGGCGCTGGAGCAGTTTAAACGTGAGAATATGGATGAGGTCATCAGACACTGGGGCAGTGTGGAATCGTTTGATGAACTGGTGGACCGGGTCAGGGACCAGGAATCAGGTATTGCACGGAATGCAATTAAGTATTATGGAAGTATTGAAAAATATGTGGATGCCATGAAGTTTAGTCTGGAGCATTTTTCTGAAAATATGGAAAAGATGGAGAAAATCAAGGAAAAGGGTTATGTGGAAAAAAACCAGGAACTGACAGAGGAACTGCTGAAGGACGTGTCAAGGGATGTAACCTCCAGGGAAGTACAGGACATTGTGGACCGGTTAATGAATCTTCTGGATAAGGAGGATTGTCCTGAAATGGACCTGGGTGAGAATTACTGGAATGTGCTGATAGACGGTTATCTCCATAATCCGGAACTGATTAAGGGTATGGATAAAAGGTATGGAACAGGGGCTTCCCGGTTTATGGGGGAGGCATTGCAGTATTATATGGATAACCTGGATGGCAGGGATGACACTGATACGGGAAAATGTCAAAGAAAAACCATAGAACCTTAAGCAAAGGTTAAAGTATCAAATGGAAAAATCTGATATAGTAAATCCAGTACAAGTCTGCAAAAAGGGGTGGGAGTATGGGGGCATATTGTAAAGAACGCCATGAAAGATATATCAGGTTCATCAGATTATCATGCTTAGCGGTAACTGTCCTGGCTGTCCTTATAGGCTTTATGGGATGTAAAGCTAAAAGCAGTGCGGATTCCCCTGGAAACCGGAGTGATGTGCTGCAGGAGCCGCCTTCCATGAAGCTTTCCGATGTGCTCTCCGGCACCATGGAAGAATTCGAGGTTACATCAGGGAACTATACATGGAATTATCCAAATGGGGATGAAATGACAGGGGGGATTGCCTGCGGCGCCCATCCGCTGGTTGAAGCAGAGGACAAGGAGCGCCTGGCGCTTCCTCGGTATAACGGACAGGACACAGTTGGTTATATTGTTTCCTTTGCAGTAAAACCTGACCGGCTGACGGTTTATGAATATTCCATTCAGGATTTGGGACACACGGATGCCAGCCCGTTGGCCGGCACTGTATACGAGGACGCGCTGATGCCGCAGTTAAAAGGCAGCAGGGTATATGAGATGGTGGCTGAATGGGATGAGGAACACCTGAAGGAGAACGGATGTTACGGGACGGCCAGCTATGTGGTGGTGACGGAATGAATGTTCCGGCATATCCGGCATCTCCCCATGCCGTCCGGCGCATTGTAGCCGTACAGCACGGGTAGAAACCAGTACTCCATCCGGCCGGATGGAGACCTAGGGGCTGTTTGAAAATTGCTTTTCATAAAGAGTATTTGTCAGGAAATCAGTTCCACGATATTCCCTTCCGGGTCAAAGATACAGCTGCTGTAATGTGCCGGGGCGGATAGCTGGGGTTCGCTGATTATCTCATGGCCTTCCAGGATCAGCTGGCTGGTCAGCGTGTTTACCCTTTTCCTGCTGCCCAGCCTGAAGGCCAGGCAGACAGGATTATGGGGGCATGGGGATGTCCGCGCTGCAAAACCGGACTGGGATTGACCGGCCGGCGCCAGTTTGATTTTAAAACCGCCCTGAAAGGAGAGGGTGTACATTGGGTCCGGACAATCCGTGGCCATGGTGTTCCGATTGGCTTCGGCCCCAAAATACTTCACATAGAAATCCTTCATTTTATCCGGATACAAGGTCTGGAGTGTAATGCAGTCAACTTTCAAAATCATCATCTCACTTTTCAATTCATCATCATCTTATTGTGGTTCCATCTTATTGAAATTCTTCTGGTAATCCTGCCCTTTTTTATATTATAATAGAATATGATGGCTGATTCTAATAAAATAGTATCTAAAAATAACAGAATCATAGCTACATTTCGAATACAGACCGCTGCAGGGAATCCTTGGAGGAAAGGGGGACATTTATGCAGCTGAATTATCTTGAAGTGAATGGCAATCTGGAGGAAATAACCTGCCATGGCTCGCCGGCATTTCCCATGGAAGTGTATCTTGACAATCTGGATTTATATCCCAACCGGTTTATTCCATGGCATTGGCACAAGGAACTGGAGTTTGTCTATGTCCTGGAGGGCGCCATTGAATTTCAGACCGGCGTTGGCACTTATGTGCTTTCCGGGGGGCAGGGAGGCCTGGTTCCCTCTAACATGCTCCATATGGTTTCTCCTTATCACCGCCAGCGTGGAAGCATCTACTGCGCGGTGCTGGCAGACAGCTATCTGCTCCACGGTCTTTCCGGCGGATTGATTGAGGAACAGTATGTATCCGCCCTGTTTTGGCCTGAAACAGATTTCTTCCTGTTAGATGGCACAAGTTCCTGGCACGCAGGGGCTTTGGAATGTATCCATCAGATGTATCTTTGCGACTGCAGCCGCCCGAAAGGATATCTGTGGAAGCTTCAGATCCTTGTACAGCAGGCAGGACTCATACTTTTTGAGAATCTTGACATGAAACAGGAGCCGCACCCGTCTGTCCACGATTCCAGATATCATCGGGTCCGCTGCTGCCTGGAATACATACACAGGGAATACGCGGGCAGGATCCGCCTGGAAGACATTGCCCGGGCGGCAAACGTCAGCGCCAGCGAGTGCTGCCGTGATTTTAAGGAGGTCCTGGCCCAGTCTCCTGTGGATTATCTTATATCCTACCGGGTACGGATGGGGGAATATATGCTGTCCCATTCTGATAAGAGCGTGCTGGAAATCGCGCTGGCCGCCGGCTTTTCGGGAAGCAGCCATTTTTCCAATACATTCTGCCGGTATATGGGGTGTACGCCCCTGAGTTACAGAAAGTATTTAAATAAAGGCGCTGAATCGGACAGGAGGCTGTGAAATGATGGAAATGGTAAAAATGGAGTTGTTTTTTGATTACGCATGCCCATACTGTTACCGTGGATATCTCGTCCCTGGAGGTCCTGGCACAGCTGGCCTCCCGGCGCCAGGCTGATGCTGCGGGTTTCCAAAAGAGTATTGGCACAGGCCGTTACAGGAAACAGCTGGAGGAAGGAAAACGGTATGCCTGGGAAATCAACGGTCTGGACGCAGTGCCCAGTTATCGGTCGGGGAAGCATTTTATCGGCTCAAAGGACGGTTTCCTGGTTCCTGAAAAACAGCTGGCATATTTTCTGGATGGACTTGTGGAATAGCGGCTGGATTACCGGATAAAATACCAAGCCACATGATCCTGTATGGGATTTGATGGAAACACAGGCCAGACAATATACAGAACAAATGTTTGCAAAACATTGCGGTTTGCACTGTACCGCTGTATAATAGGTATATAGCTGCAGCTTAAAAAGGAGGGATGGAATGGAACAGCACACCTATCTTGTCATTGATTTAAAATCCTTTTATGCTTCCGTGGAGTGTGCTGAGCGGGGACTGGACCCCATGACAGCCAGGCTGGTGGTGGCTGACCCAGAACGCACGGAGAAGACCATCTGTCTTGCCATATCCCCTGCCATGAAAGCCCTTGGAATCCATAACCGGTGCCGTGTATTTGAGATCCCGAAGAGTGTGGACTATATCATGGCGGAGCCGCGGATGAAGCTGTATATTGATTATGCTGCGGAGATTTACAGCATTTATCTCAAGTATGTTTCCAAAGAGGATATCCATGTGTATTCCATTGATGAGGCCTTCATGGATGTGACCAATTACCTGCCTCTTTACCATGTCACAGCCAGGGAGTTAGGCCAGTCCATCATGGCGGATATAAGGAAGCAGTTCGGTATTCCCGCCACCTGCGGTATCGGGACCAACCTGTATCTGGCAAAGATTGCGCTGGACATCACGGCCAAGCATGCAGAGGATTGCATCGGTTATCTGGATGAGGAGACATACCGGAAAACCTTGTGGGACCACAAGCCCCTGACGGATTTCTGGAGAATCGGGAAGGGCATTGCGGGTAAGCTGGAGCGCTACGGCATCCATACCATGGGCGGCCTGGCTGGTATGGACGAGGACTTCCTATATAAGCTGTTCGGCGTGGACGCGGAGCTTCTCATCGATCATGCGTGGGGCAGGGAACCAGTGACCATCGGGGATATCAAGTCATACAAGGCCAAGACCAATTGCCTTACCTGCGGGCAGGTCCTGGGCTGTGGTTACAGCTTTGAGGATGGGAAGCTGATCGTGAAGGAAATGATGGATTTGTTATGCCTTGAGATGGTGGAGAAGAACCTGGTTTCCAATTCCGTGACATTGTATGTGGGATATTCCAACCGCACGGAGGCAGAGCCTTCCAGGGGAACCGCTTCCCTGGATACGCAGACCAACGCCGATATGGTTTTGATACCGGCCGTAACCGCGCTGTATGAGAGGATTGTGGATCCCGGACTGTTGGTCCACCGGATTAATATCTCTGTCAATCATGTGGTAGAAGAGGAATACAGGCAGTACAGCCTGTTTTCCGATGAGGAGGAACTGGAGCGCAACCGGAAGCTGCAGGCAGCCATGCTGGATATCAAGAAGAAGTATGGAAGGAATGCAATCCTTAAGGGGATGAACCTGCAGGACGCATCTACCATGAAGGAGCGGAACCGTCAGATAGGAGGTCATAAAAGTGGCGAATAGACCAAGGCCCAGGATGGCAGCGGCGGACCGGGCCAAACAGTTCCTGCCATTTGCGGCTTTAAAGGGCCTTCCGGAGGCCCTGGCCAAAAAGGAGCGGGTGGCAGTGCCTAAGATTGTGCTGTCCGAGGATATGGCAGAGGAACTGGACCAGAAGATACAGGAAATCGTGCCGGGCAGGATCATAAGCGTGGTGTATTTCCACCAAGGCGAATATCTGAAGGTCACGGGAATGGTGGCGCGGTTTGACAGGAGCAGCAGGATACTGCAGGTGGTGAATACAAGGATAAGCCTGGATGATGTGCTTAAAGTGGAGGTATGATAATGGGGACAACATTTACAAACCTGCAGGTCAGGACAGGTAATCAGGAATTTCCTGATTACGTACTCCCGCCTGGTTATGAATATGTCCGTACAGCTGAAGAATGGACGGCTGTATATGAAACATCCGGACACCATGATTTTAAGAAGATGCAGAAACTGGGCAGGGACATGTCAAAGGCCGTGGATGTGCCTGTGATGGCGGTATCCTATTTTGACGATGACATCTTTGAAATGCGTCTGATGAAGGACGGTAAGACAGAAGCATCCTATCAGACGGGGCCCGGAATGCTTTTAGTCAAGAAAGGCCCTGCTTTCATTAAGGCCCTGGGCCTGGCGGGAAAGGAAGCGTCTGCGTTCCGTTACCTTCTGAAACGGGAAACGTCCGCCCAGGACAGCATTGACTCCTTTTCCAGGCTCCTGGGCGCCATGCTGTACGGCGATATGAGGATGCATAAGGATACAGAGGAAGTCTGGAAAAAAGATGCTGCCCCTGTTATTCGTGGGATGGATGCGGAAAAGAAACAGGACAAGGTGGTGAATCATACGGTTTTGACCCTGTGCCAGGAGATTCCGGGCCTGCTGGTCCAGCATAGGGAGCAGAAGGAAAGGATTGCGGATACATATGACCGGGTGGTCAGGATCGTGCATCCCGGGGCTGAGGGAGATTATGACTTTTCCCATGTGTCCTGCTATCAGGAAAGGGACGGACGGCTGGAAGCGATTTACGATTATCATTACCCGGAAGCCATCTTTACGGCTCATGATAAGGATTTGGGCCTGGATTATGAACACAGGGAAATCCAGGTTATGGACCTGGATGCGTATTATGACGGCAGCGCGGACTGGGACCGGTACGAGCCATTGATAGCGGAAAGAATCCGGATACCGGAAGACAGGAAATCCTGCGCAGGACACGCGCCCCGGTTTTGCAGCTGGTACGGCCAGGCAGCCCTTGGGAACGGGACCTGTGAATATTATTATGGATATGGAAAGCTTGAGAAGATAGACTGGCGGTCATCCGGCATGACATTTTCAGAAAGGAACATTGTCTCGGAATATGTATATGAAAATCTGGACCATGTCATATGGAATGATAATTTTGCGCCGCCTGTGCTGGAAGATGGGAAAATCATCATTGTACGTCTGTGGAAGCAATATGTGGGCGAACCGGCAGGGGCCGGACAATCCGTGCGTAAACCAGGAGTCTGGGACACGGCGCTGGATGTCCGTTTTTTTGACGGGGACCTGAATCTGTTGCGCAGGAAACGGATACAGGTGAATCCTGAGGCGTTTCAGACATTGGGCATGTATGCCTATGGGGCGGAGCAGGACTGCCTGTATTTCGCAAGCAGGTGTGTTGAGCTGAAAACCCATCAGTGCCGTCCATACCCTGCTGGTGTGAAGGGGAATGTGCTTTCTGTCAGGGACAGCAGAGGAAATATATACATTGCGGATGGGCATTCCCTCTATGTCATGGGGCAGGACAGGAGCCTTCTGTCACAACACCGGTTCAAAGGCGCCGGAATCTATTACTATGTGAACCGGAAGGGGAATCTGTGTTTCATTACCAGTGATGATGAAACGTGTCAGTGGAATAAGGCCAGGAAAGGGGCCTGCGTACGGTTGTATGAGGTGGAGGAAATGCGGTAACCCTGGGACTGGCCGATGGGACCGTTTTCTGCTTAGGAAGTTGTCACCCCCTGGCTCATGTGGTATAATGAAACACGATATGATAAAAATGACGCGGTTTTGTTGACGGGAAGGAAACAGCGGATCATATGGGGGAGAAAAAATGGCGAACATGAGATTGAGAGAGACTATCCTGGCGGTTGTGGACAACCAGCTGAGGGACAATGACCCGCCCTGTACCAGGAGGGCCTATGAGCGGCTTCAGAAAGCAGGATACAGCAGGAAGGAAGCAAAAGAGAAGCTGGCAGCAGTGGTGCTGGAGGAGATTTATGATGTCATGTCACAGAACCAGCCTTTTGATGAGGAACGGTTTGAACGGGCATTGGATGATATGGTGCAGCGATGCATTGATTATGAGGATGACTCCGGTCTTCCATCTGGATGGGATGAGATTGCGGACCTGATTGACGAGGGATGGGAATACGCAGAGAACCAGGATTATGAAAACATGACCAGATGCTGGCTGGAAGCATGGGATAAAACAAAGGAAAATGTAAATCAGGCTGAAATCAGGCTGGGGATCTCGGCAGTGGACGAGGCAACGGATTACGAATATGATATCGGCGGCTGGCTTTATGAGATGGAGCTGGAACTGTTCAATGCCAAAGCGCATGAAATCCGTATTCAATTCTGCCATGAGGTCCTGGACACATTCGTATGGGAGTATGATGACTACGGCGGATTTAAAGCGGCAATCGGGGAATCGCTGAATGCTCTGGGGCGGCGGGACGAGGGCAAAAAGTGGTTTGAGGACTGGCTGGAACAGGAACCCCATCACCCGGAGGCAATTAACGGCTATGCCATGAGCCTGGCGGAGGAAGGCAAAGCAAAAGAGGCATACCGGCTGGTGGACCAGGAGCTGGGAGACGGGCCGTGTACAATGGAAAACGAAGCCTTATTCCACAGTGCGGTTCAATTGACAAAAGCGCTGGGAATGGAGGACAGGCTGTCATATTATAAGGAACAGATTGGGAAGTTTTATGAAGAGCCGGCAGGCATGGATGAATATGGCGATGTCATATTCGGTGATGACATGCTGGATGAGGATACATACGATGGTTTCTATCCCTCATTCCATGAGCCGGTGGTCAAGCCCCCCAAAATATATCCAAATGACCCGTGTCCCTGCGGGAGCGGGAAGAAATATAAAAAGTGCTGTGGGAAAAATGTGTAGGCTTAGCAGGAATTTTGTTATCATCTGATTGATTAAGCGGCTGCAGGAGAATGATGTATGATGGAATCCTGACGCAAAGGGCGGCCCGCTTATTGCCAGCGGGCCGCATATTTATCCGGCATAAATGGATGTCAGCTTCTCAAACCGCACCTATCATCATTGCGGGGACACAAGCACGGTCACATATCCGTCCACGTCGCCCCAGGCCCCGTACCCATGGTCCAGATACTTGGCCATCAACGCATGGGAATCCTTCCCATATCCCGGTCTCTGGTCCAGCACGATATAATCAGCAGGATGCCGGCTGTCCGCAAGATAGATCTCGTCCCTTCCAGACAATTGAGGTATGAAAAACGTGGTCGATTTGACAGACGCATCCTTTGGGATGGATGACAGCAGGAGCCTTGCTTCTGCTGCTTTTTCATGGTTGCTGACATAGCTGCCAATGTAGTACGACTTTTTGTATGCCACTACAGAGGTGAGGACCAGGGCGCAGGCCAGTCCGCAGCCCAGGATGGAGTGGGGCAGGGGGAACGCAGGCCTTGGCGCAGCCCGGTCATGGGACAGGACAGGAGCTGCAGGCCGGGAGGCGTCCTTCCAATCCCTGAAATTAACTGCTGCCAGATATATCAGCAAGGCTCCCGACCCATATGTATATTGAAAGAAAATGGAGTGCTGATACTTATAATTGGACATCAGGTTAATCAGTACAAAGGGAATGACCAGGGTCCATTTCCTCCAGTCCCTTGCCATGAGCGGAAGGAATCCCAGAGGCAGCAGCATCTGCAGGAAAAAGATAAGTTTGTCCTTTACCGCAATCTGTGACAGCACATAAGCCGGGTTGACCAGGATGGTCTTGAACATGCTGATCAGGCCCAGACGTTTGTCGGATATGAAGTTATCAAACCGGTTCACCATGGCGCCGTCCCCAAACCGGTTGATATACCAGATAGCCATGGAAAAGTACAGGCAGGAGCCGATGAAGACCATGGCGCCGTAACGGTACTGCCGTTTATACAGAAAAAGATAAAGCCCGATGCAGGCCGCATAGACAGGGGCATCCTCTTTTACCAGAAGCAGCAGGGCAGCCGAGCAGACCATGGATTTAAAACGTCCGGTTTCCAGGAAGTACATGGTCCAGAGTATGATTACGGTGAGGAATTTGTTTTCATGAAAGTCATAAAAACAGCCGCCCATGAATGCGGGATAGGCGCAGTACATCAGGCCGAAGCACAGCGTCTGAAGCCGGGTAAAACGCAAAAACCTGGTTAACAGGCACAAAGGGATAATACCGCTTATCACCAGGAGCGCCTGAAGGACCAGCAGGGTCTCCGGCCGCGGTACCAGTTTGTAAAATGGCAGGAGCACATAAAAGACAGGGGAAAGGTGCACTGCAAAATGGGACAGAAGCCCGTCGCGTTCACAGGTGGTCAGCGGCGTCAGGCCCTTGTCCATGTAATAATACATCTGGGAAAATATCCCGAAATCATAAGCCGACGCATAATTGAGGCGGTAGCGCAGGATGGTCATGGAGGCGGTGAACAGGAACCAAATTCCTGCAGCCGCGGCCAGGATCATCCATGACCGCCGGGAGGTCAGCCATTTCTCAATCCGTTCCATTATCATATGAATGTTTCCTTAAGCATCAGGGCTGCTATGTACATGGCCATGCTGGGGGCCAGGGATAAACGTATCCTTCCTGAGTGGGCAGATAAAAACCAGGGAATGGCCAGGCACAGGCAGATGCCAAACCAGATACCAAGGAAGCTTTCTAGGGATATCTGCCTTACAAAGTCCAGGGTTATGAACGGGACGCGGCTGCCTAACAGGAACATGGTGTTGGTCAGCAGCCAGCTGGCAATGGCCAGCCTGGCCAGGCCGCCCCCGTATGCTGTCAGCCATGGGTATAGCCGTTTAAAGTTCATCATGGGGGATTCCCTCCTTTTAGGGTGTATCTTAATCACTTCATGGCTGAAAGTAAAGGCATTGGACGCAACTGTAAGAAAAATTAGAAAATCCTTAATAATATCTGCAAATATCCTCAATAATATCTGCTGCTTCTGGACACTGGAACCTGGTCATGGTAAAATATAAACCATACTTGTCCTGGAGGTTGTCATGGCTGATATTATTAAAAATGAGAATTTTACCGCGGATGTCCTCCTGAATCTGCTTTCTGAAACAACGGATGACTATCTTTACATGTGGGACATCCGGAATGGTACCTTTTACATATCTGACAATGCATATGATGACCTTGATATAAGCCGCCTGATTGAACAGGATGTGGTTTCCGTATGGTCCAAAATCATGGTCAGGGAGGATTTGGAACTGTGGCTCAGCGATATGCAGATGATTCAGGAGGGCAGTAAGGATTACCATGACATGGAGTACAGGGTTTATAATAAATCCGGCCGGGTCATATGGGTATCCTGCAGGGGGACGGTCAAGAAAGACAGGCAGGACCGTCCGCTGTTCATGATTGGCCGGATTTCCAATATTGGAAAACAGAATAAATTTGACAATGTCACTGGCCTGATGAACCGGAACCAGTTTGAACAGGATATGAATATCCTTGTGAGGCAGAAGGATACGGCCAACGGGGTGGTTGTGGTCCTGGACATTGATAATTTTAAGAATATCAATGAAAAGTATGGTTATGGCTTTGGGGACAGGGCGCTTAACCTTTTGTCCAACCTGATTTCAGCCATGCTTCCCCAGGGATGCCAGCTTTACCGCTTAGACGGGGACGAGTTTGTGTTCCTGATAAAGGACGGTACAAAAGAGGCCGTACGGGGCATTTATGAGAATATCCAGATGTTCATCGGCAGTCATTTTGCAGTGGAGGGCCGCCAGATCCTGATTTCCCTGTCAGCGGGCGCCTGCTTTTTCCCGGATGACGGCAACACCTACCAGAAGCTGTTCAGGAATGCGGAAAATGCAGTGGAGATTGCCAAGATGAATGGAAAGAACCAGCTGGTTTTCTTTTCCGAGGAAATGTATAAACAGAAGCTGAGGAACATGGAGCTGCAGGAAAGCCTCCATGCCTGTGTCAAGGACGGATTCAGCCAGTTTGAATTGTTCTACCAGCCGCAGGTGGACGCGGTCACAGGGGCGGTCACGGGCGCGGAGGCGCTGCTGCGGTGGCATTCCCCGGAACATGGGGAGGTATTTCCTTCGGAGTTCATCCCGTTGTTGGAGGAGAGCCGCCTTATAACCCAGGTAGGGGCCTGGATATTGGAAGAGAGTGTGAGCCAGTTCCGGATATGGCGCAGGCAGGTGCCGGATTTTGCCATGAGCGTCAATGTGTCATATATCCAGCTAAAGGAAAATGCGCTGCTGGAATATCTGAAGATGAGGCAGTGGGATGACCTGCCTGCCGGGCAGCTGGTGTTGGAACTGACGGAAAGCTGCTGGGTGCCGAACCTGCAGTTCCTGAATCAGGAATTCGAGGAACTGCGGGCCATGGGTTATGGGATTGCAATTGATGATTTTGGGACAGGTTATTCTTCGCTGAGCCATCTTAAGGAACTTCCTGCCAATGTGCTTAAGGTTGACCGCAGTTTTGTGACGGGAATCCATAAGGGAAGCTATGAATACATTTTCCTTGAGTATATTATCAAACTTGCCCACAGCATCGGCTTAAAGGTCTGTGTGGAGGGTGTGGAAACAGAAGAAGAATTTGATATTGTAAAGCAGACACTGCCGGATTACATACAGGGATATCTGTTTGGAAGGCCGGTCAGCGCTTCGGGGTTTGAAAAGCTGTATTTGAAGTAAGGTCTGCCGTGCACATGGGGAGGGGTTAAATGTATCAATGTAAGCTTCAGATCATGATTTTCAGCAAAGATCCAATGCTGCCAGAGGTGATGGACACGCTCTGTCCGCCGGAACGTTTTTCCCATACAGTTACGGTGTCAGGGAATCCGGCGCCTGAACTGGCAGATGGCAGCGATGTGGTCATATGGGACCTGGGAAGCTGTATCCTTCCGCTGCAGCTGCGTCCCCATTGCAGGGAAGGGACGGTTCTTGTGTACTGCGGGGAACAGGGGATGCTTGACGGTCTTGCCGGTGCACAGATGGAGGCCGCGGACGAGCTCTGGGACACCCCACTGAGCCGGGAACGGGTCCGTATCCGCATGGAACAGATCCTGAAAAGGATTAAGCTGGAGTACGACCTATATATGACCCAGACCTATCTGGACACTGCCATTGACAGTCTGCCGGACATGCTCTGGTTCAAGGCCATAGACGGGACCCATGTCAAGGTGAATCAGGCGTTCTGTTCCGTGGTGGGTAAGGACAGGGAGGATGTGACCGGGCGGGACCACTGCTATATCTGGGGCGTTTCCCCGGATGATTCTGAAAACGGGGAGGAATCCTGCAAAAAGTCGGAGGCGGCTGTGATACTGGCCCGCAGGACCCTGCAGTTTACCGAGGAGGTCAAATGCTCCCGCGGGATGCGTCAGCTGCGCACCTATAAGACACCAATCGTGGACCGGGATGGCGAAACGGTCCTGGGAACCGTTGGAATCGGCCATGACGTAACGGACCTGGGCAACATGGGCGCGGAAATTGAAATCCTGCTCCAGAGCATGCCCTATGCCATCCTCTTATGGAACAACAGGGGCAGGATACTGAATGCAAACGCAAAATTCGAGGAGTATTTCCAGATAAGTAAGATCCAGGTCCTTGGAAAGGATTACGAGGAGTGGTTTGCGGCTGCCTTTGAGGGACATCGCACAATCAACAGCGAAGGATACGTGGAGGCCAGGGCCGCCCTGTCGGACGGGTTCGGGAAAATGCTGGAGATTCATGAAAACTCCATTTATGACATATTCCACAATGTGGTTGGAAAACTCTGCATCTTCCGGGATGTGACGGTTGAGCGGGACCTGGAAAAACAGATCCTCCACAGCTCCAACACGGATTTCCTTACAGGACTCTATAACCGCAGGTATTTTTACCAGTATATCCATGGCAGCCGGGGGAACAAGTCCGTGAGCCTGCTCTACATTGACCTGGACTGGTTTAAGGCTGTCAATGACACATATGGGCATAAGGTGGGGGACGCGGTGCTGACAGGAACGGCCAGGACCCTGGTGGAATCCTTCCCCAATGATTTTGTGGCCAGGCTTGGGGGAGATGAGTTCCTGGTGGCCAGGCTTGGGGAATGCAGCGTGGAACAGCTTGAAAAAGAGGCCGGGGAATTCCTTGCAAAGCTCAATGCCCGGTTCCAGGCGTCCCGGGAGATGTCCTCCCTGTCCGCCAGCATAGGCATTGCCCAGGGAACGGACAGCCATATGGATATTGACCTGCTCATCCAGCACAGCGACCAGGCCCTTTACCAGGCAAAGAAGGAAGGGCGTTCCAGATATTGTGTGTACCGGGAACAAGAATGAATGGGGAAAATGTGTGTACCGGGAACAAGATTGAATAGGCAAATGGCATATAGGAACAGATTGTTCTGACGTATGCCATTTCTTTTGTGGATTTCCTGGGATTCATGGCCGTTTATATAATCTGTATCTATAGTAACTATTCTTATCATGTATTATTATTATAGTAAAGTCTGTGGTAGAATAGATTAGCAGATGAGTAACAAGCATAACTTTTTTACAGGAGGGATTACCTTATGCCGGGCGGAACGATTTACAAATATCATGATGATCTGGATACGGACCAGATCATTGCGTCACAGTATCTTTTATTGCCGGATATTGATGAGATGAAGGTACATACATTTGAGTCATTGGACCCTGATTTTCCTGAGAAGGTAAAGGAAGGGGATTTTGTGGTGGGAGGCGAGAACTTTGGATGCGGTTCCTCCAGGGAGCAGGCGCCAAGCGTGCTCAAGGCTTTGGGTGTGAGGGCCGTGATTGCCAAATCATTTGCCAGGATTTTTTATAGGAATTCCATTAACATCGGACTTCCCGTGATTGTGTGCAAGGAACTGCCGGATGAAGTAAAGACAGGGGATACCATGGAACTTTCCATGTCTGAGGGCGTGGCAAGGGCCAATGGAAAAGAGTACGCATGTACCAGGCTTCCTGAGTATATGCAGAATATCCTGAATCAGGGCGGGCTGATTGCATCACTGAACAAGGAGGAGGCGTGAACATGGGGATGACGATTGCAGAGAAGATAATCGCGGCAGCGGCCGGAGTGGACAGCGTGAAGCCTGGCGATATCCATACCGTGAACCTGGACCGTCTTATGAGCAATGACGGGACCACCCATCTGACGGTTGACATGTATAACAACAAGTTAAAGCATCCAAGGATTGCGGACCACAAGAAACTGGTCTTTATCGTGGACCATAACGTGCCTGCGGATAATCCAAAGACAGCTGCTTCCCAGAAAAAGATGAGGGATTTTGCAAGGGAGAACCAGATTGATTTCTGGGAGGGGAAGGGCGTGTGCCATCAGATCATGATGGAGCATTATGTATGTTCCGGTGAGCTGATATTCGGGGCGGACAGCCATACCTGCACATACGGCGCATTAGGCGCATTTGGAACCGGCGTGGGATGCACGGATTTCCTTTACGGCATGGTTACCGGCACTTCCTGGGTGCTGGTGCCGGAGACCGTGAAGTTCAATCTGATAGGCAGGCTGCCGGAGGGCGTTTATCCAAGGGATCTGATGCTGACCATTATCGGGGAAATCGGGGCCAATGGATGCAATTACCAGGTGATGGAGTTTACAGGGGAAGGCGCAAAGACACTGAGTATCAATGACCGTATGGTGCTCTGCAACCTGGCGGTGGAAGCAGGGGCAAAGACAGGGATTTTTGAGGCGGATGAGGCTGCTGTCTCTTATCTTAGGGAGCGGGGGCGCGAACCCAAGGCGGTATACACCAGCGACCCGGACGCTGTCTATGCAAGGGAGTATACCTTTGATCTGTCCAAAATCCAGCCGGTGGTTGCAAGGCCTGATTTTGTGGATGATGTGGTGCCGGCCGGGGAGGTATGCGGCGTTAAGATTGACGAGGCGTTTCTGGGGTCCTGCAACAATGGACGGATTGATGAGCTCCGGGTAGGCGCTGCCGTATTAAAGGGCAAAAAGGTGGCTGACAGCGTGCGTTTCCTTGTGGTCCCTGCAAGCCTTGACGTTTACAGGCAGGCGCTTAAGGAAGGCCTGATTGACATTTTCATGGAAGCAGGAGCCATTGTAATGAACCCCAACTGCAGCGTGTGCTGGGGAAGCTGCCAGGGCGTGATTGGGGAAAATGAAGTGCTGATCAGCACCGGTACCAGGAACTTTAAGGGACGCGCAGGCCATCCAAGCTCCAAGGTATATCTTGGCTCCGCGGCCACGGTGGCGGCTTCCGCAATCGCGGGGGAGATTGCCGTTGCCAGGTAAGTGATGCCGGGCATGATACAATCGCAATACAGGAAAGGAAACAGGAAATGGAGACATTTACAGGCAAAGTCTGGGTGCTGGGAGATGATATTGACACGGACATCATCATTCCCACCGAATACCTGGCGCTTAAGACAATCGATGACATGAAGCAGTACGGGTTCAGTCCCCTGCGCCCGGAGCTGGCGGGACAGATTAAGGAGGGGGACATCATTGTGGCCGGCAAGAACTTTGGCTGCGGCTCTTCCAGGGAGCAGGCGCCGGAAATCATCAAGGCATTGGGAATCAAGTGTGTGATTGCCAAGTCCTTTGCAAGGATATTTTTCCGCAATTCCATTAATAACGGCCTGCTTCTGATTGAGCAGCCAAACCTGTATGATGATATGACGGAGGGGGACCGCATTACGGTCACGGTGAATCACCATGTGGACTATGAGGGGAGACAGTATCCGATTGCATCCCTGCCCCAGAACCTGGTGGATATCATCAACGCAGGCGGGCTGGTGAAGGCCATGAGAAAACTGAACGGACTGGATGAAGGAGACTGCAATGGGGAATACAATCATTGAAAAGATCATAAAGCATAATACGGGTGCTGCCCAGGTTAAGCCGGGGGATATTGTCACGGTAAATGTGGACCGTGTGATGATCCACGATATTTTCATTCCGTTTGTGGCGGATAAGTTTGAGGAAATGGGATTTAAAAAGCTTTGGGACCCTGACAGGGTGGTCCTTATCTATGACCATCTGGTTCCGGCCAGCCAGTTGGATGACACCAGGCATTTCCGGGTGGGAGACGCGTTCGCGGCCAGATACGGGATGAAGAACGTACACAGAAGCGACGGTATCTGCCACCAGCTGATGACCGAAGCCGGTTATGTGAAACCTGGGGATGTGGTGTTTGGCACGGACAGCCATACCACCACATACGGATGCGTGGGCGCATTTTCCTCCGGCATCGGATACACGGAGATGGCAAGTATCCTGGGCACAGGGACCATGTGGATTAAGGTTCCGGAAACCATAAAGGTGGTCATCAATGGAAAACTGCCCGAGGGCGTCATGTCAAAGGACATCATCCTGCGCCTGATCGGCGATCTGGGGGCTGACGGGGCCACCTACCGGGCCCTGGAATTTAGCGGGACCACGGTGGAGGACATGAGCATTGCCAGCCGTATGACCATTGCCAACATGGCCATAGAGGCCGGCGCCAAATGTGCGCTGTTCACACCGGACGGAAAGACGCAGGAGTACTGCGGAGTAAAACTGGATGATTACCAGAAGAGCCTGATCGGCGATGAGGACGCGGTGTACATGAAGACCATGGTGTACCGGGCAGAGGATTTTGTGCCGGTGATGGCGTGTCCGTCCCAGGTAGACAAAATCAGGCCTGTCAGTGAACTGTCCGGCACGCCCATTGACCAGGTATTCATCGGCTCCTGTACCAATGGACGCCTGGAGGATCTGGTGGCTGCTGCTGAGGTATTAAAGGGCAGGAAGGTGGCTGACTATGTGAAGCTCATAGTGACGCCGGCCAGCCGGAAGGTTTATAGTGAGGCCATTGCATGCGGTGCAATCGACACGCTGGCAGAGGCGGGCGCAATCATCACCCATCCGGGCTGCGGCCTGTGCTGCGGACGGACCGGCGGTATCCTCAGCGACGGGGAGCGGGTCATTGCCACCAATAACCGCAATTTCCTGGGCCGTATGGGAACCTCCAAGGTGGAGATTTACCTGGCGTCCCCAAGGACCGCGGCGGCCTGCGCAGCGGCCGGGAAGATAGTAGGGCCGCTAAAAGGATAATGGATTCCTTATAAGAAGGGCATGCCCGGAACAGATGATGTCCGGGCATGCCCTGGTTTTACTGCGGGAATATGGTAATCAAAAGGGAAACCATCCCTTTCGTCTTTTCCATGAACATTCAATTAATTCGGCCAAGAACAGCACTAAAAAACAGATTACCCCGCCCGCAAAGGAAATCCCATAAGGCTGGTTGGATATGAACCCATAAATAACACAAATCAAATCAAAGCCGACAGTAATTACAAGCGCTTTTAAAAATGCAGCCAGTACGAATCGTTTCATAGAGTCCTCCCTTCAGGCTGTATGTTGTTTTATAGGGCCAGTATACCATCTCCACGCGGGATAGTCACATTAAGATTTTATTAGTATTTCCTCCGTACAGGCGTATTTTTATAAAAAAAGCAGACATGGTCACGTATCTGGGCAAAAATCATGATATATTGTTAATAAACGTGTTTCCATGCAACCGTGGGAACCCATGCAAACGCCTTTGACAGGCAGGGAGCAGCATGGATACCAGAATGCATTGGGGATAATATTTGAGACAGCAAGGAGGAATGGCAATGGAACTGCTTGGACAATTAGAACAATACCGTCCTTTTAATGAACAGGAGGAACGGGACAGGGACATCCTTCTCAGGTGCCTGAGGGAAGAAGGGGATATATTTACACGGGACAATGCCATGGCGCATATGACTGCGTCGGCCTGGGTGGTTAACCGTGAGCGGACCAAGGTCCTGATGGCATACCATAACATCTATCATTCCTGGTCCTGGCTGGGAGGCCATGCGGACGGTGAGCGGGACCTCCTTAAGGTGGCTGTCCGGGAAGTGATGGAGGAAAGCGGGCTTAAGCAGGTGCGTCCTGTTGCAGAGGAAGTCTATTCGCTGGAAATCCTGACCGTGGACGGACATGTCAAACGCGGTGTCTATGTGCCGTCCCACCTGCATCTGAATGTGACGTATCTGCTGGAGGCGGACGAACATGGGCAGCTGCGCGTAAAAGAGGATGAGAACAGCGGTGTGGCTTGGTTTGCGCCCGGGGATGCCGTACTTGCTTCCACTGAACCGTGGATGCGTGAACGGATTTATATGAAGCTGAATGCGAAAATGAAGCTATACGGATTTATATGAAGCTGAATGCCAAAATGAAGCTATGATGATGAATTGGGAAGCGCTGTCTGGTTGGACAGCGCTGTTTAAATGAGGGGAGCAGGCGCCTTACCGGCTGCCTGCTCCTTGCTGCTGTGTATGGTATACCATCACATGCTCTCCGTGTATATCCCGCTCACCGGTAAAACGGAATCCAAACTTCTCATACATGGTGATGGCAGTGCTGTTTTCCCGGATGACACTCAGATATATCCTGCGGCATCGGTACTCCTGCTGAAGGCGGTCCAAAAGACCGGAGAGTGCGGCGCTTCCGTACCCCCTGCCCTGGAAGGTCTCGTCAATCAATAGCCGGTCCAGCCACAGCCGCCCTAAGGGGAGGTAGGGCCACCAGAAGAATCCATACATGGCAAAGCCAACCATGACCGGGCCGTCATATATCCCAACCGGCTGCCAGTTCCTGCCATGGGAGGCTTCCTCCAGGCATTCCTCCACGGTTTCCACATAGCCTTTCTGCGTTGGGGAAATGTGCAGCTTAAGGGCGCGTTCCCTGTTGTCATCTGTTATCGGTTCAAAATGCAGATCCATTTTATAAGTACCTGTCCTTTCATGCGGTTTATCATAACAGAAGCAGGGGAGAAAATCAAGCCGCGCAGGCCAGGTGCCGGGATGTGTAATGAAAACTTAAGTATTTTATTTTTCATAGTACTTGACATTACATAGTAGTATGTATAATATAGTATCTAAAGGAGGGCAGCCATGAATCCACAGTTTAAAAAGGGAGTCCTTGAGCTGGTGGTACTGGAATCTGTCAGGAAGAAGGACATGTATGGGTACGAATTGGTAGAGGAGGTATCCAAGGTCATTGATGTGAATGAAGGGACCATTTACCCGCTGCTTAAGCGTCTGACCAATGAGCGGTATTTTGAGACATATCTGCGGGAATCAACCGAGGGTCCGCCCAGGAAGTATTATCACATCACGGCGGCAGGTGTCCTTTACAGGGACCGGCTGGAGCAGGAGTGGGATGAATTCCAGAAACAGGTGTGCAGGTTTTTAAAGGAGCAGAAGGATGAATAAGAAGGGATTTTTAGAAGAACTGGGAACATATCTTGCCGTCCTTGAAGAAAGGGAACAGCAGGATATATTGGAGGAATACGCCCAGCACATTGATATGAAGATTGAGAAAGGGCTGAGTGAGGAAGAGGCAATCCGGGATTTTGGCGATATCCGGGAACTTGCGGCCGGGATACTTGAGGCCTACCATGTGAATCCGGAATACCAGGGGAAGCATGGGGGCAGACGGAAGACGGATACGGAATCCGCCGCTGTAAAGGGAAGACAGGCCTGGACGGCTGCGGCCGGCCTTTTTGGAAGCGCGGGAACGATGATAAAAAGGTTCTTCTCCGGCTGCGCAGGAATGCTCAGGCGGGCAGCAAAACATATATGGACCTTCCTGACCGGGCCGTGGAAAAAAGGAAAGTGGGGACAAAACAGGAATGAAGGTGAGGATATACAGACAGAAGGTATACGCCTGCGCCGAAGGATTGCAGCGCGTCTTGGCAGAAGGGAAGAGGACGGCGCGGCTGGTGGCGGTTCCTGTCCGGACCGCGTAAAACAGGTCAAACGCCTGCCCGGACAGGGCATGGGGGTTGGTTTCAGACGTGTGGGACATGGAGTCAGCTCCTTTCTGGGACGCTGCTTCCGGCTTCTGGCCTGGATGTTTCTTTGGTGTGTCCGCTGGTGCTTTAACGGCTGCATGATATTGCTGGGACTTTTTGGGGGGTTCTTTACCCTGTGTATGATATTTATCTTTGGAATGTCCGTGGTATGGCTGTTTCATGGGTATCCGCTGCTGGGGATTACGTTAATCAGCCTGGGAATCCTGTCCTGTTCCGGTTCAGTTACATATCTGTGCTTTAGCCTGATCCGGCTAAAAGGCAGTCAGGATCGCTATGGGAAACAGGACAGTCAGGATTGCCATGGGAGGCAGGACGGGCAGGGATGGATAAGGAGGCAGGAAGAGGCCCCGGAGCAGACCGCGCAGCCGGAGTGTCCGGGTGAACAGGTTATGGATGGGATATCCAAGGAGGTGCGTCATGCGTAGATTACAAAAAGCCATGATTGGTGTTTTCTGCGGAGGTGTTTTTCTTGCCGGGCTGGGAACCGGGATTGCCGTATATGAGGTCTCATCGTTTACCTATATGGGTGAAAAAGAGGCAGGGCCGGTGGAGATGAAGACAGAATCCTTTGAGTATGCATTTGAGCCGAAGGAAGAAGGCCGGTTTCGGATCGGCTGCTATGGCGGCTATCAATCCGAAAAAGAACTGGTTCAGGACCCGGATGTGCCGGAGAACACGGTAAGGTTCCTGCTGACCTACAATTCCAAGGCCATAAGACCGTACCTGGAGTATGGGGACGGGGATGGGGCATGGATTGATTACAATTATATATCCGATGATTTTGTGACATTCATGGAATGCAAGGACCAGATTATGAAGGACCTGAAGGAGAGGAAGATAAGCTCATACCATACCCCCACCATCCAGGAGTTTAAGGTGCTGGTGAATCCGGCAACCGTGGACCGCATAGAGCTTATCAGATGATGGGGGTCTGCCCTGGCGGCAGACCGGCGGTAATGAATGTTTCAATTATCGAAAGGGAAAATTAAGAGTTTCCTGCTGCTTCCTGTAGTATACTTTTAAGTAATAGAGGCGTGGATAGTATTTACATGGAGAAATGTGGGCAGGTGTTGGTTGTATGAAAAGAAAAAGATGGTTGTGGTACATATTAGCGGCAAGCCTGGTCCTTTCCTCCTGCCAGGCAGTAAATCCCGGCATGGACGGACAGAAGACGGACGGGGGATATGGGACCGGGGATGAAATCGGACATAGGAGCGGAAATGAGAGCGGAAATGGGACTGGACATGAGAGCGGAAATGAGACTGGAAATGCGCCAGGACATGAGCCAGGGCAGTCCCCGCAGCCAGGGGGCATGGAATCAGCGCCAGGACAGGATCTGACCGCGGGCCAAGATCCGGTTGTTATCAGCGAAGCAGCCCGGAATCTTGGGGCGGACAATGGGATACTGACAGGCACTTTCTTTCAGGCTGGGGATATCCGGCGGCGCCTTACCCTGCGCCCGGCAAAGGGCGGCATGGAATCCGAATGGCTGGAGTGCGGTTTTTCAGTCCAGGATGAAAATCATGCAGATGCTTTTTCCGGTACGGGCAGCGCTGGGATTTTGACGGAGAAAGGTAAGGTTTCATATGAAATCCGTCCTCAGGCCTATGGGGCGGACGAAGGAAATGGGTCGGAGGCGCCTGTATATACGGTTACATTCCACGTGGCCCCTGATTTGTCGGATAGACACATCTCAGTTGAGGGAAGCGGTGCTCTGGCAGGGGATTACTATCCCATGGAAGGAAGCTTCCTGTTCCCGGATGTTTTTGTCAGGTATCTCAGCAAGGCTGATTTATGCATGTGGCCCACAGAGGACCTTTCATTGCTCAGAAATGAGATATATGCGGCCCACGGGAGGATATTTAAATCAGATATACTGAACAGCTATTATTCAGGTAAATTGTGGTACAGGGGAATCATCCAGCCGGATGTGTTTTCCGAGTCAGTTTTATCCGATGTGGAAAAGAAGAACATTGCTTTTATAAAAGAAATGGAAGCGGATCCGGACAGGAACCGCCTGGACGGTCAGACGAAGTACGGTCTGGAGGACCTTCCGTTTGCACCGTATCTGCCCCTGCTGGGGGCGCATGGTGAGACAGGCCTGTACGCGGATTTATCCACGGCCAGGGATATGGGGGCGTATTATATTGTGCAGGGATCCATTTCCATACCTGCATCCATTACTGCAAGGCAGAGGGAGCTTTTAGATGACGGCAGCGAAGTTTTGGTGGTGCTCAATGAACTGACCGGGGAATACAGGACGCTGGCCCCAGATCCCGGGGCGGAGGGTCAGGAGACCGCATATGGGTATCTGCTGTATGAGGAAGACGGCTATCCGGATGGGTGGGGATGCGAGACAGGGCTTAGCCTGAACCATGGGACCGGGAACTATGAACTGTGGCAGACAAGCGCGGATACGGTGATGAAGACAATCTACGAAGGGGATATCTATATTCTGAAGGGGGCGGTGCAGGGGGCTTATACCAGTGTATCCATGGCCTCCAGGGACCAAAAGGAGATACTGCCTGCAGATGGGGAACAGGCCATGGACAGGATCTGGGATGTGTTGGCAGGCAATTGCCTCTGCTATAATTCAAGAGGCCACTTTACCGCAGTGTATTCTCTTGGGGATTAATAATGGTAAGTAAAGGGGCAGACAGGGCCAGAGGAGCAATCCTCTGGCCCATGTTGTTTAATCCTCTAAGAAACGGCTGCTTATTTCAATAAATCCCTGCTGGTTGGAGAGCATGGCCGGATGGCCGCCCGTATCAAACAGATGGATCCTTCCGTGCCCGATTTTCCTTATGATCTCCCCATAGACGCGTTCAAAGTAGTCCTTCTCAAGGGAACAGATAAACTCGTCCTCCCTGCTGCCGGTCAGCAGTATATCCGGAACAAAACCCTCCAGGGGTTTGTGGAAGAACCTGCCAATGGTCTCATCGTGACGCCGGATGGCCTGGGTGTCGCAATCCACCACATGCTCCCAGTCATCACCATTCATGTAGTAATAAAACATCCTGGCATTTTCATCCTTTTTGGAAGCTTCGCGGTCCTCTGTGATGTTCTGGGTAAACGCCTTCAGGGGTGTTTCTCCTTCAAAGCTGTCAGCAATGACTTTCCCTACCAGCTCCGGCGCTTCCAGGGCCACGTTGATTGCGGCCAGTGCGCCCCCGCTGCTGCCAATGATATCTGCTTTCCCGTATTGCCTGGACTTTATAAGCTCTATGACCTGCATGGCCTCATCAAACCATAGGTCTGCCGGGAATTCAGGCAGCCTGTCCGACCTTCCGTGTCCCAGGAAATCCATGAGGATTACTTTGTGATGCGCTGCATATTTTCCGGTTATCTCATAAAACATATTGGATGAAGCCGTGTTTCCGTGCAGCAGGAGCAATGGCCTGCCGTTTCCTGTTTCTTCGTAATAGATATTCTTTCCCTGATATTTAAAATATGACATATTGGCCTCCTAATCTGTTGTCAATCAGCAAGGCCCCTGACAGGAACCCTGCAATGTTATCTGGAAGCTGTGATCCTCATGTTTCCACCCCTTTCCGCTTATGACGCCATATTTCCAATCCTTCTTTATTTTAACATGTCCAGAGGTAATTAACAATCTGATATGCGTGATTGGAAGGAATGGCAGCGGCTTCTGCATAAAAATATTATAGATTTTTGTATAAATTATTTCATTTCAAATTTTCCTTTTATCCGGTACTATAATGTTACAGTTCAGACATGACCGGATCCGGAATCAGAATGGAAAAGGGGGATGAGGATATGAATAAGAAGATTGGAAGCAGATACCTTCCATATTGTTTTTTAACGCCGGCAATCGTGTTTTTGCTGCTGTTCATGGCATACCCGATCCTGAATGTGTTTTATTACAGCCTTCAGAATTATGCGACGAACAAGCCTTACCTGAGAGGGTTTGTGGGACTTGACAACATGATGAAAATCCTGACAGGGGATAAGGTATTCAGGGCCAGTCTTCTTGTTTCAGTTAAATGGGTGGTTGTCCAGGTGGGGCTTCAGCTGGTATTCGGGCTTATGATTGCCCTGGTCCTGAACCAGAGGTTTAAGGGGCGCGGCATCCTGAGGGCCATTGTATTCGCGCCATGGGCCGTGTCAGGTGTGCTTACATCCATGATGTGGTCGCTGATGTACAATGAGAATATGGGGGTGGTCAATGACCTCCTCATGAAAATGGGAATCATCAAGAAAGGGATTGCCTGGATATCGGGTTACGGAACATCCTTTGCAGCGCTGACCGTCGCGGAGCTGTGGCGGGGCATCCCGTTTTTTGCCATCATGCTTCTGGCAGGCCTTCAGAGCATACCGGATGAGGAGTATGAGGCGTGTTCGGTTGACGGAGGGACCAGATGGAGCAAATTCCTCTACATTACCATGCCGCATCTTAAGGAAACCATTGTGCTGTCCACCCTATTGCGGGCGGTATGGGAGTTTAACAATGTGGATGTGATATATAACCTGACGGGAGGCGGACCGGTGAACCGCACCATGACCCTGACCATGTACATCACCCAGACAGCAATCCGGGACAGTAACTTTGGATATGGGTCCGCCATTGCAGTGATTTCATTTATCATCCTGGCGGTGTTTGCAGCGGCCTACATTAAGCTGACAGGATTCGGGGAGGAGGAGAAGGCATGAAAGCCAGGAAATGGAAGGATTTAATCATATACCGTCTGCTGCCGCTGGCAGCATTTGTGGGCTTTATCTGTTTTCCCTTTTACTGGACCTTGGTCACGTCCCTTAAGGTGGAAGGGGACATCATAAAGCGTCCGGTGCGCTACCTGCCTGACCCGGTAACCATCCAAAATTATGTTACGGCCTGGAGGGATGTGGGCTTTTCACAGTATTTCCTTAACAGCCTCCTGGTATCTGCCGTGGCCTGCCTCATGACGGTTGCCAGCGCCCTGTTGGTGGGATACGCCCTTTCCAGATTTAAGTTTAAAGGGAAACAGCCGTTTATGCTGGTACTTTTATGTACCCAGTTCATACCCAGCGCCATGCTGATCATCCCCTTGTTCATTACTTTTTCAAAGCTGCACCTGATTAACAACCACTGGTCCCTGATCCTGGTTTACACCACGTTCCAGATTCCGTTTTCATCCATCATGATGAAGGGGTTTGTGGAGAAGATACCGTATCATCTGGAGGAGGCTGCCTATGTGGACGGATGCTCCAGGTTCCAGGCCCTGGTTAAGGTGGTGCTGCCGGTGCTGACACCGGGAGTGGTGGCGTGTGCGTCATTTTCCTTTATATCCTGTTGGAATGAATTCCTGTTTGCCCTGATGTTTGTGAACAATACAAAGAAATTCACCATACCGGTAGGGCTTTCATTCATGCAGGGGCAATTTGATATTAACTATGGGGCGCTGGCAGCAGGAAGCATGATTGCGCTGGCCCCGGCGATTCTGATGTTCATATATGTGCAGAAGTATCTGGTCGGCGGTTTGACGGCCGGAGCTGTAAAAGGATAAGGAGGTTCATTATGAGGAAGAAATTATTAGCAGCAACACTGGGGGTGTGTATGGCAGGTTCCATGCTGTACGGATGTGGTTCCAAGGAGGCGCCGGCTGCCCCGGACGGACAGGCCGCCATGTCCCTTGACAGCGCGCAAGAGGACGGGGATGCAGGAAAGGCGGATAAGGACAAGGCAGCTTCAGGGGAGGTCAGGACCGTTGTTTTCTGGGATGAGAATGCAGGCCCTAACCGGACGCCGTATTATGAAGAACTGATCAAGCGGTTTGAGGAGCAGAACCCGGATATCAGGATTGAGTATGTGGGCCTTCCCAACAGTGATGCAAAAAATAAGATTGAGGTTGCGGTAACCGGCAACGCTGCCCCGGACGTGTGCGGCATGCCGCCCCAGTGGCAGGCGGGATTTATCTTGAATGACGCCCTGGAACCGCTTGATACGTACTTTGACTCATGGGAGGAGCATGACAAGATTAACCAGTCCATCGTGGAATCCCTGCGCACCTTGTCCGTGGATGACAAGCTGTACTGCATACCAAACACATCTACCTTTAACCCTATGTTCTGGGGAAGGAAGGACTGGTTTGAGGAGAAAGGGGTGGAGGCGCCCGGGACATGGGATGACTTCTATAATCTGGTTGAACTGTTTACGGACAGCGATGCAGGCACCTATGGGTTCAGCATCCGCGGCGGGGCAGGAGGGCCCATGCAGCTTCAGGAATATCTTTACGCATATTCCGGCATCACACAGCCATTTACAGAAGACGGGAAATCCACGATTAATGATCCGAAGAACGTGGAGGCCCTGGACCGGCTTAAGGACATCTATAACAAGTACACACCGGAAAGCGATATTTCCAACGGTTATAAGGAAATGGTAGCTGCTTTTGATACAGGAAGCGCGGCAATGATACAGCATAACCTGGGGTCCTTTGGCGAACACAGCAAAACCCTGGGAGAAGGCAAATTCTTTGCGTTCGCATCCCCTGTATCGGCCACGGGGAAACGTGTGATTTCCGGCGGTTATCCGGTCAATGGCTATGTCATGTTCAAACAGTCCCAGGTCAAGGATGAGGCATGGAGGTTCATCAGTTTCTTATGCTCTGCAGGGTCACAGAGCTACTGGAACCAGAATATCGGGCAGGTTCCTACCCATACGGACCTGACAAATGAAGACTGGGTAGTAAATACCCAGCACATCAATGAGGCGATGAAGATGCAGTCTGATGACAATACGGTTGCATTCCCGTATCCGCTGTATCTGCCGGATTACCAGTCCATCCAGGATTCCATTGCAGCGCCGGGATTCCAGGCAGTACTGGCAGGACAGAAATCCTCGGAGGAGTTCCTGACAGAATGGGCAGATGCCATGACAGGTGCACAGGCAGAATACACGCAGCTGATTAAGAAATAGCGGACCGCAGGAAGGGGTACGGATGACAGGAATCCGTATCCCTTCCTGCAGGTATATGAGGAGGAAAATCATGAATTACGGTAAAAGTGAATGGAGGCCCCTGCTGGATTATGTGGAAATGCTTCATGGAAAAAGCCAGTTCAGGCCCCGGGGCGTGCTGCCATATCCATGGGAGGATATCGGCCCCGGATATTGCTATGGTCCGGCCTTCGGGCATTGGGATGCAGTACACATTGCACTGGACCTTCTGGAAGACAATCCGGACCAGGCCAGGCACCAGGTTGACAACCTGATAAGCCTTCAGCAGGAGGACGGTATGATCCCAAGTATCATATGGATGAGGAGGGATGCCCCGGCGGACTGGGCGCCGGGCCAGACCCATCCCCCGGTATGGGTGTCTGCAGCGGATATGATATATCAGATAAGCAGGGATAAGGCGTGGTTAAAAAACTGCGCAGATGCCCTTAAACGTCAGGTATCATGGTTTGAACACAGCCGCAGCACGGCAGATGGGGGATTTTATTATACGGATATAAAAAACCATCTCTGGGAAAGCGGCGTGGATGAGGGAATCCGGTTCATGCAGGTCCCGGAAGGGGAAAAGTCCTGTGTGGATGCTTGCTCCCATGTGTATCTCATATATGACCGGCTTCTGGCGTGGCAGCAGGAACTGTACGGTATCAGGGACAGGACCCTTGAGGAAAAAAGGGATTATCTTGGGCAGTATATACGGAATGTCCTGTATGACCGGGAAACAGGTTTCTTCTATGACAGCTGGTCCGTGGACTGTCCGGAATACAGGCATCTGTGCTTTGAAGGATTCTGGCCGGTGATTGTGGGCGCCGCAGATCCTGAACAGGCTGGATCTGTCATTGAGCGCCATATGATGGATGAACAGGAATTCCTGTCACGGCACCCCATGCCCACCGTCTCCCTGACAGATCCCTTGTATGAGAAGCGGATGTGGAGAGGCCCTGCCTGGAATTCCATGACCATGTGGGCTGCCATGGGGTGTATGCGGTATGGAAAATATGAGGAGGCAGGGCGTCTGCTGGAAGCAGCCCTTGACGGGACTTACCGGATTTATTCCCAGACCGGCTGTATCTGGGAATTCTATGATTCCCTTGGGGGAAGGCCGGAACAGGTACAAAGGAAACCACAGACAGGATTTAACATGCCCTGCAGGGATTATCTGGGCCATAATCCATTGCATTACATGGCAAGGCTTTGGGAGGAGTGCAGGCATGGAGGATGAGAGAGGGGGCTGCGGCCGGTCAGGGGACTGTGTCCATATAGAAGGCTGCGGTCAGATGAATGACAACCCAGGATACAGCACAAGGTTCAGCTGCGCGGATGGTTCCCCTGTCAGCACCATAGCGCTGGGAACCATGTACTTCGGCAGCCGGATAAACATGACAAAGTCCGAGGAGCTGCTCCATACATATACATCCCTGGGCGGGAACCAGATTGACACGGCCAGGAGTTATGCCAGCTGGCTGGATGGACGGGACGGCACAAGCGAGCAGGCCATCGGCAGGTGGCTGAAGGAATACGGACAAAGAGAAACGCTTTTTATAGGAACCAAGGGCGGACTGATGCCAAGAGGATATAACAGGGACAGGGGCTGTCTGTCCTGTTCCCATCTGGAAGAAGAACTTCATAAAAGCCTGGATGCCCTGGGTACAGGATATGTGGATGTGTTCTGGCTTCACAGGGATGAGAGGGAGCGTCCGGTGGAGGAGATTGTGGATACCTGCGATGCATTGGTCCGGCAGGGACTGGTCCGCTATATGGGCGCTTCCAACTGGAGTACGGAGCGGATCCAGGCAGCCAATGCCTATGCAGGGGCAGCGGGGAAACACGGGTTTTCCATGAGCCAGATACAGTTTGGCCTAGGCGTCTGCACACCCAAGGCATGGGGGGACGGATCCGTTGTATGTATGGATTCCCTATCCTATGAATGGTACAGGACAGCTGATATCCCCCTGTACGCCTATTCGGCCCAGGCCCAGGGATTTTTCAGCCTGTACCTGGAACAGGGGGAGGATGCATTAAATGAAGACACAAGGAGAAAATATCTGACAGAGGAAAATATAGCAAGGGCCAGGCGGCTCAGGGAAGCCAGCCTGAGGACCGGAATTGGTGTATCCACCCTGGTCATACAGTATGTGCTGACCAGGGAGTTTGAAACCTTCCTGGTCCTTGGATGCAGCAAGGTTGCACGGATCCGGGAGGCATTTGCGTCCATGGATGTGAAGATACCGGATATTCTGGATGTGAAGGAATAAATGTGATATAAATGGTATATGCTCCGTCCGGCCGGCAGCCACACTGACCGGATGAAGCATATGGAAGTTTTTACAGGAAAGGGGACCGCCATGACAGGTGACAGATTTCCGTCAGAGATTAAAACGTATACGGACAGGAAAAGCGGGCTGCGCATCAAACAGCTGACGGACAGACATGTGAATTTCCATATGTATTTTACAGATAACTCCTTTGATGGGGATAGCGGATCCATATACTTTTTCTCGGACCGCTGTAATGGCAGAGGTATTTATAACCTGTTCCATATGGACCTGGATACAGGCGTGATGACCCAGGTAACGGATGAGCCCGAGGGGGTCTGGCTGAGCACGGCCACCAAGACAAGGGACAGCCGGTATCTTGTATACTGGTCCGGCTGCCGGTTAAAGGTAATGGATACCGTGGAGAAAACAGTGAAAACAGTATATGAGGACCACGATATGCTGGTCCAGAATTTTTCGGTCAGCAGCGACAGGAAACGGATTGGATTCATACGCAATGAGGATGTGGGGGCCGGACAGGACGGCGGCCCTAATTATTCAGGATTTAAAGATAAAATGTATGCAATCAAGGACAGCCGGATTTCAGTGGTCAACATGGATGGCACGGGCTTTCATGATGTATGGAGGGATACCAACTGGCTGTCACATTTCCAATTTTCACCGGATGATCCCTCCCTTGCCATGTTCTGCCATGAAGGGCCCTGGAACTGCGTGAACCAGAGGATATGGCTTATCAACATGGACAGCGGGGATGTGTGGCCCTGTTTCCGGCAGGGGGAGGAGGACTGCGTGGGACACGAGTTCTGGACAAAGGACGGGATGATTGTGTTTGATAACCGGGGGGCAGGCCATGACGGCACCATTTCCTCGGACAGGACCCAGGTATTCACACCGCCTTCCCCGGGAAGCCGGCAGCCGTACTTCGGCATTGCGGATAAGACCGGACAGGTACAAAGGACGGTGCCCATGCCTTTTTACTGTAACCATTACATGGCCAGTCCGGTAAAGGATGAGTTTGTGGGGGACGGAACAGATGACATCGTATTAATCCGCATGGGAACGGATGGGAAACCGTGCCTGCGGGTGCTGGCAAACCATAATACCACATGGCTGTACCAGCATTCCCACTGTCATCCCACGTTCAGCTGGGACGGCCGCAAGATCCTGTATGCAGCTGATACGGATGAAGGACACTGTAATCTGTTTTTGATTGAGGATTGGGAGCAGGAATGAGATGGGAGGAAATGGAACCGGCCGGAAAACGGCAATGAAGCACATACCGGTTATGTGGCTTTTAGTGATTGTGTTCGTGCCTGTGATGGTGGCGACAATCCTTATTATGGGCACTACGTTCCAGCGCATGTCATATAACCAGGTGACGGAAAGCTCAAGGGCCAATATGCTTAATTCGCTGACCCAGTCAACCAGCGTGCTGGACAGCCGCATGGCGGATCTGATGGAGCGGTTCCAGTATATTGAGAACAGCAGTGACATGCTGTCCCTTGCCCTTGTGATGTCCCAGGAAAATGTGGACAGGGACAAAGGACAGTATTATATCAATCTGAGGAAAAGCATTGATGACCAGTTTGTGTCATCCGGGTCTTTTTTGGATTCCGTGATTATTGATTTTAATGACGGGCGGTTCAGGATGTACCGGTGCGGGGATATACCGGTAAAGATAGATTTTAACTATGACGCATGGTATGAACACAATCAGTCCATCTATAACTGGAGCTTTCTTCACGATGATACGGTTTTTCAGGTGACGGATGCGGAAAACAACCGCAAGAACAACCGTGTGTTTTCCCTTTACAGGCTGTATGGCAGGCCGGGGCAGCCCGGACAGGGCGGAATCGTGTTTAATATCAGGGAATCCATGTTCCGGGATATGCTGACCATACCGGATATCAGTGAAAATGGATATGTGGCCCTGATACATGACGGCAGTCTTATATGCTATAAGGATGTGGATGAGTCTTATACGCTGTCAGCACAATCCCTGCGCCAGCTTCAGCAGATGGCGGATATATCCGGAGGAATCAAGGTCAGGAGCGTATCCGGACAGGAAATGATGGTCTATACAAGGCACCTGAAGACAAACGGATGGCTTGTGGCTGCCTTACTGCCAACCAATGAGATGTTCCACGATGTGCGCATGATGCAGAATTCCATCCATTTTACCATGATTGCGGTGATTGTGTGCAGCGTACTGGCCTGTGTGGTTCTGAGCCGTCTGATTGTGCTGCCCATCAAGCGGCTTACCGATACCGTATCGGTTGAGGATGTCACCTCAATATCCAATGTTTCCTCAGGCGGCGCCAGGGAGATACAGATCCTCAGCGGCAAAATCAATGAATTGCTGTCCAGGGTAAGGCAGCTGATTGAGCAGGTGAAAGAAGAACAGGAAAAAAAGAGGGAGGCAGAGCTCTCCCTGATGCAGGAGCAGATTAACCCGCATTTTCTTTATAATACGCTGTATTCCGTGCAGCAGCTCTGCGAACTGGATGAATCAAAGGAGGCCAGCGCCATGGTCCTTGCTTTGTCCAATTTTTTCAGGACCGGATTAAGCCGTGGGGAAGATGTGGTAACCATAGATACGGAAATCAACCATGTGAAAAACTATCTTGTAATCCAGCACATGAAATATGGGGACAAATTTGAATACGAAATAGAAATCGGGCCGGATATACGCAGCTGCCGGATGCTTAAGCTGACATTGCAGCCCCTTGTGGAGAACGCACTGCATCACGGGATACAGAATCAGGCGGGAAAAGGAACCATCACCATTGCCGGGAAACGTGAGGGCGGGCGTATCCTATTTGAAGTAAGGGATACAGGAGCCGGAATGAGCCGTGAACGGCTGGAACAGGTCCAAAAAAGCATGAATCAGGAAGAGGGATACAGCCAGATAAGCTTTGGGCTGAGGAATGTGTATTCCAGGCTTATGCTTTATTATAACGGGGAGGCCGGGCTGGAAATTGAGAGCGGTCCGGAACAGGGAACGGTTATAAGGGTGTATATTCCGGTAACCTAACATACCTGGAACCAATTCCGGCTGTTGAAAAGGAGGTTTTATGTACCGTATATTGATTGCAGATGATGACGCCATCATCCGCAGAGGACTTAAAAAGACAATTGACTGGGAAAGCTATGGAATGGAAATCGTGGGAATTGCATGTGACGGTCAGGAAGCCCTTGCCATGTTAAAGGAACTTGCGCCCCATCTGCTGCTGACGGATATCAAGATGCCGCAGATGTCCGGAATTGAACTTATGAAGGAGGCCCGCAGGCTTTACCCGGATATCCAGGTCATCCTCCTGACTGCGTATGAGGATTTTGAGTATGCAAAAGAGGCAATTAAGCATAAGGCATGTGATTATCTCCTGAAGCCGCTGGCAAAGGAGGAACTTTTAGAATCAGTCCTGAATACAAAAAAACAGTTTGAGAGCCGTATGAGGGATACCCACCGGAAAAATAAAAGCATACCGCTTTTAAGCCGTCAGTTTATCAATGACCTGATGGCAGGGTATTATGGGAAAGCCAGGATAGAGGAAGCTGTTCAGGAATTGGGGCTGAAGATACACAAAGAGAACCTGATTGCCCTTGACCTGCTTATCGTGGATTATTATGATAAGACCAGGGATTTATGGGGGGAACTTCTCAAATATGCGGTTTATAACTGTGTCCAGGAACTGGGGCAATCCGTGGATATCTGTGCAGTGGAGGTATTCCAGGGAAATGCCGACCATGTGTATATCATCCTGTCCAGCCAGGATGGGGGATGTAACCTGGAAGAACAGGGGGCAGGGTTTGCAGGGAGGATACGGGGGACCATCCTGGAGGTGCTGGGGGTGGAGACAGCGCTGGGGATTGGAAACCGGTATTCCGGCCTGGAACGGATGGGGGACTCCATACAGGAGGCGTTTACAGCCTTAAAATACAGACATTTATCAGAGCGGGACGGTTACTCTGTGTTTCATGAAGCCGTGTCCTGGGAATCCGGGAAAAAGGCGGAACTGGGCGAGGGAAATAAGCTTCTTATCCAAAAAGTCCTGATGGGCAACCGTGAGCAGGCCCTGGGACTTCTGGAGCAATGCAGGGCCAAGGTGCTGAAGGAGGGGATTACCTTTGGGAACCTCCGCATGTGGTGCATCGGCCTTACCGCCCATCTGCTGCAGGAAACAGGGAACTGGAGCCGACTGGAAGGGAGCCTTGATTATTATGAATACTGTGACAGGATCTGTGCCAGCTCAGACTTATCACAGATATTCGGGATTGTGGCAGACCTGATCCGGGATATCTGCACAGGGGTTAACGAGACACAGGCAGACTCAAAAACAGTCCTTGCGCACAAGGCGGAAACGTATATAAGGAATAATTATCCGGATAGTGAGCTGTCCCTGAATGATGTGGCAGAGGAACTTCATGTAAGCCCGGTCTACCTGTCCATCCTGTTCAAGAAGACAAAGCAGGTTACATTTTCCGATTTCCTGTCGGAAATCCGGATGGAAGCAGCCAGGGAACTGGTGGAGCATACCGGTCTTAAGGCATATGAGATTGGGGAACGGGTAGGGTATGTCAATGCCAATTATTTTTCCTGTCTGTTTAAACGGCGCTACCATGTGTCGGTGTCGGAGTATAGGAAACAGTTGGGGGCCACATGACACTGATACCATTTGAATCAGATTTAATCACAAAAAAGCAGATACTTCATCAAAGGGTATCTGCTTTTTGTGATTGGATTTCATGTATGCTGGCTGTATTGGAGTACAGGGCAGGAATGACATGGTTACGTACAATAGAGATTACTTCATGAATCAAATCCAGTTTTGCACTGTTCCTGTTATAATATACGCGGATATTCTGGTTGGGCATGATGTTATTTAGTGTGCAGAAATATACATTGCTATTCAGGGTGAGCCTTTCCCATTCGCAGAGGTTCTGTGATGTAAAGAAAATACCCATACCCCTTCCCGCCAATTGGGCGGCAAGGGGAGGGAAATCATAGATGAAGATATCGCCTGGTCGGAAACCATATTTATTCATCTCGATTTCCAGATACCGTTGATAACTGTTTCCTGATTCGGCACAGACAAAGGGCTGTTCATTCAGTAAGGATGGGGAAATCAGAAAAGGGTTGTATAATGAGCAATTACCATATTCCATATCATCAATTATCCCTAATTTACTGGGAACAATATAGATAAGGTTTTCCTTTGATAAAGGCTCCTCCACAATATCGGCATCGGAGAATGAAAAGTTAAGGGAGCCAAAGGCAATATCGATTGAACCCGAATGAAAGGTGTTTTCTAGGGTATCATAGTTTCCGTTTTTTACAATAATCTGGATTTCAGGATGTGATTCCTGAAGGATGGGTAATAAAATAGGAAGCCAGAACTGGCTCCGTCCTTTTCCGATTCCAATTGTGAACTGGGGCTTTTTTCTTGCAAAGGAAGAAAGCTGTGCTTTGAGATTGAACTGAAGCTGATGAATGCGGCTCATTTCTTTCATATATAGCACGCCGGCCGGTGTCAACTTGATGGGTGGGCGCTGCCGGTCAAATAGTTTCACTCCCAATTCTTCTTCTAATTTATTAATGGAAGCTGTCAGGGCTGGCTGGGAAATAAAAAGCCTGGCAGCAGCCTTTGTCATATTCTGTTCCTCAGCAATTGCCATTACATAATCTAAACGGTCAAAAGACATGAAAACCTCCTTGTCGATAAGTGGGTGGTTATGGGGCAATCAATTATTATTGATTGGACAAAATGCTGTGTTATTCCCTATAATTATTAATAAATAATACAATATCGAATAAAACAAGTCAATGAGGGGGTATTGTATTATTGATTTTAATCAGGACCGGCCGGTTCCATTTTTTAAAATCAGGAAAATAAATCCGATAAGGAGGCTTTTTGTTATGGAGAAGTTAAATAAAGTGACATGGATGGGGCTGCCGGTGTATCTGTGGGTAATCATGGCTGTCTCAGTATTTGCCGGAATGCATGTCGGGGCATTGGGCACTGATTTTGGGGCTACATTATTCTGGCTTACGGTAGTGGGAGGAATCATCATGGGAGTTGGTAACCAGCTGCCGATAATAAAGGACTATCTGGGAGGAGGTCCATTATTATTGTTATTGCTTGGTTCCTTTGCCACTTGGTCAGGCTGGATTCCTGATAAGTATGTGGAAGCAACCAATACATGGATGGCCACAATCAATTTTCAGGCCTTCTATCTGACACTGCTGATTGTAGGGGCAGTCATGGCAATTGAGCGGAAAACCCTGCTTCGCTCCCTGATTGGTTATCTGCCATGTATCCTTGGCGGATTAGCTGGGGCCGCTGTCATGGCAATGATAGCAGGTGTCCTGTTTTTTGGTTTGGATATAGGAGATATCCTCATGACATATGTTATGCCAATCATGGGCGGTGGAAGTGCCGCAGGTGCATTGCCGATGAGCAGTATATATGAGGAAGTTACAGGTAAAGACAAGGATGTTTATTATGGGATTGCAATGTCGGCATTGATGGTAGCTAATATCCTATGTATTTTCTTTGCGGTCGCATTAGACATCATAGGGAAGAAATTTCCGAAAATGACAGGAGACGGTACACAATTAATGCGGACAAAGGGCGAGCAGGAAGATGCAGCAGAAGACCTGTCCGGTTATTCCTGTACAATGCAGGATATTGGGAACGGGTTGCTGATTATGGTCAGCTGCTGGGTATTTGCCGGCCTGTTCAGCAAATGGCTGTTACCTAAAATCCTTGGGGTATCCATTCATCAATATGCATACCTTGTAGTTATAGCAGTGATTATGAATGTCACCGGTATTCTTCCTGCTGCCCTGAGAAAAGGAATCAGCAAGATGTATAAGTTTATTAATGTAGGACTGGCTCCGGCGGTTTTTGGTGGTATGGCTATATCCTTATTGGATTTCCAGAGCTTCATTGATGCGTTGTCAGTGAAAACTTTATGTATTGCTGTATTTATTATCATTGGATGTATAATTGGAAGCGCAATTGCAGGTTATTTTGTTGGATATTATCCTGTGGATGCTGCAATTACAGGTGGGTTATGCATGGCCAATATGGGGGGATCCGGGGATATGCTGATTCTGGCCGCTGGCCACCGTATGGGGCTTATGACTTATGCATCCATATCTTCCAGAATCGGAGGTGCAATCGTACTTGCCATTTCCGGGGTGGTGTTTGGTTTGTTTGGATAACAGGGAACAGGAGAAGAAGAGTGAAAAATAAAGTGGATTTTTGGGCGCACTTATATAAGGGTTCATAAAACCCCTGATTTTGCGATTGTTTGACAATAGAATAAAGATTAGTTATCGTTGCGCTTCACTAACTTAGAACTATCGTAACCAAGACTTTCAAGATAGGCAAAAACATTGTTTTCATTCAGAACAACACGCTCTACATGGTTTTGAGGCTTCATCAATTCCTCATAGTCAGCAGGGGTAAAAGGTTTCTTTTCCGAGACCATATGGTAAATACAGACCATCATCATTCTTGCGATGGCAATGATTGCTTTCTTATGGCCACGACGCTTTTTGATTCGCCCATATTTGATTGCAAAATAAGGCTGCTTTTTGTTTTTGATTGCGGCAAGGGCACACTGTACCATCATCGGTTTCAAGTAAGCGCCTGCTTTGGCAATTCGGACAGATTTTTTCTTACCTGCGGATTCATTGTTGGAAGGAGAAAGTCCACACCAGGAACAGAGGTGTTTGGCATCATCAAAAATGTTCATGTCAACGCCTGTTTCTGCGAGAACAATGGTGGAACTTAACTCTGTCATGCCGGGCATGGTGCTGACAAATTCCACAAACTCATAATAAGGTTTGATACGGACATAGAGTTCCACTTCGGTCTGGGTAATCATACCGTCAAGATATTCCAGATGGCCAAGGGCCAGTTCCAGTTTTTTTGCCTGGTCTGTTTCAATGTTGCAGCCTCTGATTGCTTCGATGATTTCATCAGACTTGGCTTTGGCCCCTTTTTTTATCAGTTTTCGGACAGCCTTTTCGTCAATGGAATCAGCGGTATGCTCCAGCAGATAAGACATGATTTCGGTTGCTGTTTTGCCGAAAGGGTCAGAAAGCACGCTGGCAATGCCGACATTGGAAACGGTCATACAGTTCTGGATGCGGTTCTTCTCAGAGGATTTCATGCAGACCAGCTTAAAGCGGTATCTGGCAAGTTCCCGGAGCTGGCGGAAATCCTTGGGAGGGATAAAGGAACATCTGACAAGGTCAAATTTGTAGAGGTCGGCAATCCATTTTGAATCCTTTTTGTCCGTTTTCTTGCCTTTGATAGCTTTGACATATTTGGGATGTGTAAGGCAGACCTCTATGTCCTTTTCGAGATAATTAAAAATAGGAATCCAATACTTTCCTGTGGATTCCATACAAACGTGATAACAATTATTCTCGATAAGCCAGTTGTGAAACTTTTGAATATCCGAGTTGATGGTTGAAAAGGATTTTTGCCTGTATTCGGATACTCCGTCCCTGTTAGTGATTACGATGGTTGCAACGATAACATTTTTGTGGACGTCAAGCCCACAGCAGATGGGGTATTTTAACTTCATCATAAGTATCACCACCTTATAAAAAGGAATAGCAACAGTGACTGTCATCCTGTGACTGAATAAACATGGTTTATTACCAATGATAAGAGTCCGGGCTCAAAGTCCCACTTGTTTGTGCTTGAAAGGATGACGGCACATATAATGATACGGGGTCGGAATAAATTCGCCACTCCTCCTTCCGTGCTCTGTAGTGTATTGCTATTCCCTACAGGGATTATAAATCAAATAGTGGAGAGGTACAACATTTTTTCATAACTTGTTTGTGCCTTGAGCGAAGCGAAAGGAATGACAAAAATGATGAAAATAAAGGACTTACAGATTATTCGTGCAAATCGGTTCGTATATTGTAAAATATTTACAGATAATGGTCTGGTTGGATTAGGTGAAAGCGGGGCGTGGGGATTTCTGGAGGCTAGTGCTGCGGTATTAAAAACATTCCGTGAATATTTGATTGGCAAGGACCCCTTGCAGATTGAGCATCATTGGCAATACTTATACCGCTTTTCACATTTTAGGGGAGCAGCCATCATGGGCGCGGTCAGCGCGGTTGATATTGCATTGTGGGACATAAAAGGAAAGTATTTCAATGTTCCGGTGTGGCAGCTCTTAAGCGGACAGTGCCGCAACAAAGTACGTGTATATGCCCATATATCGGGCAGGACAGTAGAGGAACAGATTGAGCATTGCCTGAAGGCAAAGGAGGAAGGATTCACAGCATTAGGGCATATTAACCCGTTTTTGGATGAACCTTCCAGCTTGCCATATACAGATGGAAGCAGCTCCATGCTTTATAAGGCAGAGGAAAGGGTGGGGCTTATACGGGATGCAGTTGGCAGGGATATGGATTTATGTCTGGAGCTGCACAGGCGGCTGGAACCGGCACTTGCCATTGCATTGTCAGGTAAACTGGAACAATTTAACCCAATGTTTTTGGAAGACCCTATCCGCCCTGATAATTTTGATGCCATGGCCCAGGTGGCATCCATGTCAAGGATTCCCATTGCCACCGGGGAGCGGATACATAATATATTTGAATTTCAAATGCTTTTGGAAAGAAAAGCGTGCCACTATGTAAGGGCAAGCATATGTCTTTGCGGAGGGATTACCGGTGCCATGAAGATTGCGGCGCTGGCAGAATCACATCACTGCAGCCTGGTGCCCCATAATCCCTTAAGTCCTGTGGCCACTAACGCTGAACTGCAACTTTGTACGGCAATTGATAACCTGGCAATTGCAGAATATCCATCACCCTATGTACGCTCAACACAGGACATGTTTATGAACAACGACAATAAAAATTTATGTATGAAAGACATGGTTAACCATATACCGGATGTAAAAGACGGATATATTGAAATTCCAACAGGACCTGGTATTGGAATTGAACTGATTCCTGATGTGGAGGATAAGTTCCCATTTCAGACGCATAAGATTAACACTCGTCTGTATGAAGACGGCTCCATCTGCGACCAGTAAAACCAGGGTAATATATGGCAGGAAATATAAAGCTATCCTTCCCTAAAGGACACCAGGCTCAGCCCGGTGTCCCTTTTAGGTCAGATGGTCCCCTTACTGTACCGTTGTCTGAAGCCAGAAGTTAGAGCCTGAGCCGGCCAGGGTAACGGTCGTGGACGTGTTCCTCTGGAATGACATCCAGGTATCCACGATTGGCGTGCGCATGTTATTGCCGCTGTAAATGGTAATACGGTAGCGGCCAGGAGCCACATTATAGAACCTGGTGTAATCCATAAAGCCAAGATTGGATACAACCAGACGGTTATTCACATAAATCTGGACAGGGCCTCGGAGTGCCGCATTATAAAACCGTACCCTTGCAATGGAAATCGGGATGACCGTGCCTGGAAGGATGAAGCCCCAGTTCCATGACCAGTCCGGATTCACCACAGGAGGAATGGGCCTCGGAGGAACGGGCCTCGGAGGAATGGGTCTCGGAGGAACGGGCCTTGGAGGAATGGGTCTTGGAGGAATGGGTCTCGGAGGAACCGGCCTCGGAGGAATGGGCCTTGGAGGGATAGGCCGGTCAGGCCGTCCGGGAGGATTGGGTCTGTCAGGCCGTCCGGGAGGATTAGGCCGGTCGGGCCGTCCGGGAGGATTAGGCCGGTCGGGCCGTCCGGGAGGATTAGGCCGGTCAGGCCGTCCAGGAGGATTGGGCCTGTCAGGAATAGGAGGAACCGGCCGGTCCGGTAAAGGAGGGACCGGTCTGTCCGGCCGGAACATTGCGGGCTGGTCCTGCATGGGCTGGGCAGTGCGTCCGGTCATGGGATTGCCAAAAGCCTGGTCATCTTCCTGGTTGTATTCATACGGGATGATTGGGTCATACTCCTGGGAATTAACCCAGTCTTCTGAATAGCCCATATCAGGTGATAAATCATCAGGCTGCAATTCATCTGCCTGCAGATTATCAGGCATGGTTTCATCTGTCTGCAGATCATCAGGCTGTAATTCAGAACCTGCCGCAGGGTAAGGATAAATGTCTTCCGGCATGGAAGGATAGTATTCGTCGTAATACATACAGTAACCTTTCATAATACGCTTTGTCATATCTTATGCAGCGGAAACCAAATGGTGAGTTGGCTATGTGCCTCCAGGCGGTTTTAGGACGATTCGCTGAATGAAAAAAAGAAAAAATATAACGGATTCTTGACGTAATGGTGTTTCAGTGATATTTTATAAATATGATTCTCAATGGCGTTCTGCTAATGACAATCCTGAAGGGATGTTCTCCCGGTGATTCCAAAGGTGTGATGAAAGAATATGGTCCAATTGTCAGGTGGTGGTTTAATGGGTGTGTAAAAGTGTATGTTCTTGCAACAGATGGAAAGATTGATTATAATAAAAGGAGATACATATGGAGATGGCAGTGAAAAACAGGCAGACCGTTAAGCGTCTTAAGGAACTGACCCTGCTGGACCGCTTTTTATTTGCGGAAACCATGGAGGATAAAAGGAACCTCCAGTTAATACTATCAATCTTATATCCGTCATGCCCTTTGATTTATGGGGGTATGGGAGATATAAGTATACCTTCAGGATGGCCTGCCAGGAACAGGCAGGATTGCTGTTGGAGGATGGGGCAAGCAGGATATTCTTAAACACCCATGGGACAAATGGGGAGGGAGTGGACACGGAACTGATAGAACTGCTCCATTATATGGAACAGACTACAGACCAGGCGGCATCCCACAGCAACAGCCAGCGTATCAAGGAACTGCACGGACGGGTCAGCCAGCTAAAAGCAAGTGAAGAGATTGGGGTGAAGTATATGCAGGAGTGGGAAGAGAAGATATATTTACAACAGGAAGCCAGGGCAGCAGGCGAGTCCGTGAAGTTAATCAGGCAGGTAAGGAAGAAGGCTGCAAAGGGGATTCCGGCAAAGGAGTGTGCGGATATGCTGGAAGAGGAGGTTTATCTGATAGAAAAAATTTATGACATGGTGAAAGCAAACCCGGACTGGGATGAGGTCAGGATATATGAGGCTATGAAAACTACCGGATAAAGGAAGTGGAGGCGCCTTTTTTGGGATATCCGAAATCCTGCATGCATCATAGGATGAATAGAACAATCCGGAAAATCAGAAGATATGGATAAGAGAAAAAGGATATTTTGGAAAAGGAGTATGTATATGCAGTCAGGCCATGATGAAAAGATGGATACGGAAGTAAGGGAAATACTGGATTATTACAGAAGACTTCCGGATCGCGGTTCCCAGGAGGTGATCGTAAGCATGCTGCGGGAGCTTCAGGATGTATGCGGATGGATTGGACCCTCCATCCTGGAGGAGGCGGCACAGGCGGCCGGGGTTAAGGTATCCCTGATTCAGGTCATAATGAAACGGTATCCCAGCCTGAAAAAATCCCCTTATGTCCATGAGATTATTATCTGCACAGGCAGAAACTGTGCAGGCAGGGATAACCTTAAGGTCCTGCAGGAGGTGAAGCGTCTGCTTAAGATAGGCAGTGACGGCATCTCTGAGGATGGAAGGGTTTATATGAAAACAAGGGCATGCCTGAAACAATGCAGGACAGCACCTAATATTATGGTAGATGGGAAAATATGCAGCGGAAAAAGTGCAGAGGAGATTATTTCCATGGTCATGGGCCATGGGGCGGATATATAAAATAGTCAGATTATATTAAACAAAATGTAAGACAGCCTCCTTACCGATGTGCTACTATGTAAATATAAAATTTCTGGAAGTGGACCGGAACAGGAGGGATGTACATTTGTTTATGGATTCTTTTTTCTGGGGAGGCGGTTTTGAAGTGATATTTTCCCTGATGTCTGTCATTGTGATTGGCATGTTTATAGTAGTGGCGGTAAAGGGAATCGGGCAGTGGAATAAGAACAATCAGTCGCCAAGGCTGACCGTTCCTGCGTCGGTAACCGCAAAGCGTACCAACGTGAGCCGTCATCAGCATGCCAATGCAGGGGACGTGACCGGCGCCCACGGATTCCATTCCACCTCGACCACCAGTTATTATGTAACATTCCAGGTAGAGAGCGGGGACAGGATGGAGCTGTCCGTGACCGGCAGGGAATATGGGATGCTTTCAGAGGGCGATGCAGGCAGGCTGAGTTTTCAGGGAACCAGGTATCTTGGGTTTGAGAGACAGGATGTGAGGTCCGGGATATAAAAATCTGCATCAAGCAGTAAAATAATGCATATCTGCACAGGTTGCCGTGTTATATTACATTCATCGGAAACGTAAATAACCGATAACACGCGCCGGTATGCAAATGGCTGAAGCAAGCGGTCTGTAAAACCGTGACCCTGGTGGCAAACATTGTTGGTTCAAATCCAACCCGGCGCATGCGTGTATTTGGGAGTCAGGTCCTGATGTCCTGATACACCGTTCGGGCAAATGTGGCAGAGTGGCTGAATGCAGCTCCCCGCTAAGGAGTTGGCCGGGTAACCGGCCCGAAGGTTCGAATCCTTCCATTTGCGTTCTTGACATGGATAAAGGATTATGTATATACTGTAACCGTGAAATGCAGGGGTTCATCACACCCTGGCAAAGAGTGTAAAGAATCGTATAAAGAATCATGGAAAGGAAATGAGTGGATTATGGCAGTCAGGAACATGGTCAGGGAATTGAGTTATGGGCAGTCCGGTGTCAGCAGTTATGAGTATGGCTGCGGCAGCGGACGGATTGGCGTAACAGAGAACCAGGACTGCCAGGGCGCCCATTAATAAAGAATGGAAATATGGGGCCTTAATGCAGGCCCTTTTTGATGCAGAAAGAGAGGAAGATTACCGTGCATCAGACCATGTTTCCATTACTGATCATGAACATACTTGAAAACCATGCCACAAAGGACCATCCTTTAACCATTACAGAGATTACGGATTTCATTAACCGGGAATTTGCCCCGTTTGCAATGGAAAAGGATAACGTTGTGAACCGTTCCACTGTCATGCGGATCCTGGATGCAATGGAGTTCTGGACAGAAGGGAATCTGTTTAGTTTCCATGTGGTGCAGTGCGGGACAGACGGCAAGAAAATGTTCTGTCTGGAACGTTGAAAAATAAACAATCAACTGGCAAAAAGATAAGCAAACGTGATATGAAAAGGGCTTCCAGGCATCCGGACGGATGCGGGGTTTTTTTTTATGAAAAACAGTGGTTAATTATGCACAATTAAGAATGGATAATGGAACATATAATAGTAGTATTGACATTGGCTTGACGAACCAATGCCCGACAGTATCCGCACTAATGACCTTATTATATATAAAACACCATAATAAATTATAAAATTTCCATAAGTGTTGGAGCTCCAACATATCTCCTGGAAAAAGCCTGTTATAATTTTAATTATCTTAAGGGAGGGATTGGTGGAACAGATATGAAGACAGAGGAAACGAAACTTACATTTTATGGTAACCAGGCGTTTGCCATGCTGCCGTTGGTGGGATATATACTGATTGGCGGGACTTTTTCAGTCGGACTTCACTATTATTCCATGAAAGGCCTGTCTTTTGCAGCGGCGGTCTCCCTCTTTGCAGGCTTTTTCCTTTGCAGGGAGAAGGACAGATATTGGGACAGCGTGGTCCATGGCCTGGCCCAGTATGGCAATTCCAGGCTGATATTTGTTTTTATGGTCATCGGCATTTTTTCCAAGCTGATGAATACAGGAGGGATTGGGGACGGGTTTATCTGGCTCAGTCTCAAGCTTGGGATTTCAAGAAGCGGATTCGTGGTATTCAGTTTCCTGGCCTCAGCCATGATTTCCATGGGCGCGGGTGCACCGATTGCAGCCATGTTTGCAGTGATACCGATTTTCTATCCGCCGGGAATCCTGCTGGGAGCCAATCCTGCCATGCTGGCAGGGGCTTTAATCAGCGGTATTTTCTTTGGGGATGCAATCTCCCCAAGCTCACAGGTCATCAATACAACCGTGATGATACAGCATGACGGTGTCACGGGACAGCCCGCAGACCTGCTGGAGACCCTGAGGATGAGGACACCCTACATCCTGGCGGCAGGCGGGTTAGCCATGGTGGTTTATCTGATTTTTGGCGGACGCGGAGGCACCATGGGGGATATATCCCAGATATCAGCCATGTCCTCCCCCCAGGGACTTTGGATGCTGGTTCCGCTGGCAGTGCTGCTGCTTGTCTGTTTCAGGACCGGTAACCTGTTCATGGGATTGTCCTTTGCAATTGTGTCGGGATTTGTGGTGGGACTTCTGACCGGGGTTCTTTCCCCTTCCGATATCGTGGCCATTGATTACGGCACGTTGGGACTGAAAGGCGTTATCTTTGAGGGAATCAGCGGAATGCTGGATGTGGTGGTTTCCACCATCCTGCTGTATGGACTGATAGCGGTGGCCGTGGATGGAGGTATGATGGAGCGGTGCTGTACCTGGCTTTTACGCAGGAATATCATGGGAACCGCCCGCGGCGCAGAGACCGTACTGACAGCCGGAATCATCCTTACCAATATACTTCTGGCAGGCTGTGTGCTGCCGTCCATCCTGATGTTCGGCGGCATGGCGGACAGGATTGGGCAGGAAAGCGGCATATCCCCGGAACGCAGGAGCATTCTCCTGACAGCCAATGCCACCAACTTCAGCGCCATTATCCCTATCAACAGTGCATTTGTCATGGGCAGTGTGACTATTATCAATGAGATGGTGCAAAAGCATGGTTATCTTCCAACGGTGTCCCCATTCCAGATTTTCAGCGCGGCGTATTACTGCCTGTTCCTTACAGGAATCTGTGTGGTCTGGGTGGCTTTGGGAGAAAGGGCCGGAAAGGGCGGACGCCAAAAGGCACAGGAAATTTCCCCGGTAAGGGGGAGCTGAAACAGGAACTGATATGGAGTGAAACCGTGTTTTATGATAGAAAGGAGAGTTGGTTATGGACGCAGTATATGATCTTATTATTGTTGGCGGCGGACCGGCAGGGCTGTCAGCGGCTATCTATGCCGGACGTTCCGAGCGCCGGACACTGCTGCTGGAAAAGGGAAGTTATGGCGGAAGGATTAATGATACGTATGAAATCAGGAATTATCCTGGAACCAAAGCGGACAGCGGGCAGCACCTGATGGAGCTGTTCAGGGAACACGCTGCCAGCCATCCCACGGTAGCACTTAAGCGTACCACCGTGACAGGAGTCAGGAAAGAGGACGACACGTTCATTGTGGAGACAAAGCGGCGGGGGGATTTCATGGCGCGCAGCGTCATCCTGGATCTGGGCACCAGGCCCAGGGAACTTAATATCAAGGGCGAGAAGGAATTTACCGGGCATGGGGTTGCCTACTGCGCGACCTGCGACGCGGAATTCTTCAAGGGAAAGGAAATCTATGTGCTGGGAGCCGGTGACCAGGCCATTGAGGAATCGGATTACCTGACCGGCTTTGCATCCAAGGTGACCATTGTAGTGCTTCATGAGGAAGGACATCTGGACTGTAATGAGGTTGCGGCCGAGCACGCGTATAAGAACCCGAAAATTGATTTTGTGTGGAGTTCCACGGTACAGGAAATCAAGGGAAGCGACCATGTGGAGTCACTGGTATTAAAGAATGTTGACACGGGCCGGGAAACAGAGGTGAAGGCTGACGGGCTGTTCCTGTTCGTGGGCATGGTGCCCCAGACCGAACTGGTGAAGGATATGGTGGATTGCGACAAGGCCGGTTATATTAAGGTTAATGAGAAAATGGAAACCAATGTTCCGGGACTTTATGCGGCGGGCGATTGTACCCAGACGTTCCTGCGTCAGGTGGTTACCTCGGCGGCGGACGGCGCGGTGGCGGCAGTTGCGTCGGAGCGCTATGTAAAGGAACTGGAACAGATACAGGCAATCCTGGGGCCGGATTCAGGCAGGACCGCATTTTTATTCTACAACCCCTACAGCAATGAGGAGATTGAGAAGACCGCCCGGCTGGAACAGGAGTTAAGCGGACAGTGGAAGGTATACAGGCAGGACGTCACAAGGCAGAACCTGCTCTACAACAGCCTGAAGCTGGAACGGACGGTGGCGGGGGCATTTTACGATAACGGAAAGCTGGTTGAAATCAAACAGGCTTTTTAATAAATAATAATAATATGATGGAGGATATGAAATATGGGACAGCCACTTGTTTTTCCACACGGAGTCACTGTTTACAACCCTGAAAAATGCTGGAGCGGTTATACGATTGTTCCGTTAATCAATGATGGTGTGTTATTGTTTGACATGAACGGCAACGAGGTAAGGCGCTGGAACATACACGCTATGCCGCCAAAGCTTCTTCCCGGCGGATATGTGATGGGCCTTTCCGGATACCGCCATCCTGACTATGGCATGCAGGACGGGGTCAACCTGATTGAGATTGACTATGACGGCAATATTGTATGGGAATTTGACCACTTTGAAAACATCGACGACCCTGGCAGGGACCACAGATGGATGGCGCGCCAGCATCATGATTACCAGAGGGAGGGCAATCCGGTTGGTTATTACGTACCCGGAATGGATGCAAAGCCACTTTCAGGCAACACCCTGATCCTGGTACACCAGACCATCCACAATCCTAAGATTTCCGATAAAAAACTGCTGGATGACGCCATGATTGAAGTGGACTGGGATGGAAATATCCTATGGAAATGGTCTATCAGCGAGCATTTTGACGAATTGGGATTTGACGAGGCCGCCAAGAACGTGCTGTTCCGCGACCCCAACCTGCGCGCATCGGACGGCGGTGTGGGCGATTACCTGCATGTGAACTGCATGAGCTACCTGGGACCGAACAAATGGTATGACCAGGGAGATATGCGTTTTAAGCCGGACAACATAATCTTTGACTGCCGGGAAGCCAATATCCTGGCAATCCTGGATAAGGAAACCGGAAAGATTGTATGGCGGATCGGACCTGATTTTAACGCAACACCGGTGCTTAAGAAGCTGGGATGGATTATCGGGCAGCATCATTTCCACATGATTCCCAAGGGGCTGCCGGGTGAAGGCAACCTGATGGTCTTTGATAACGGCGGCTGGGGCGGCTACGGGACCCCCAACCCATCCTCTCCAATCGGCGTCAAAAATGCATTGAGGGATTACAGCCGTGTGCTGGAGTTCAATCCCGTTACACTGGAAGTGGTATGGAAACTGACTCCCAAGGAACTGGGCCATGCGATTCCCACGGACGCCAGCAAATTCTACAGTCCCTATGTCAGCAGCGCGCAACGTCTGCCCAACGGCAATACCCTGGTAACCGAAGGCTCGGACGGCAGGCTCATTGAGGTAACGCCGGACCATGAGATTGTTTGGGAGTGGATTTCACCGTATTACACGCACAATGAAAAGGGGCCCAGGAACAATATGATTTACAGGGCCTACCGTTACCCCTACAGTTATGTGCCGCAGGAGCCGGTTCCGGTGGAGGTACCCATTGAGCGCATTGACAATGTGACCTACCGCGTTCCGGGCGCAGGCGCGTTTGGGGCAAAAAAGGTGATTGACGTTGAGGGGACTTTGCCGTATTATCAAGATGTGGCGCTCTGCGTGGCAACGGATGATGAGGAAGACCTGTCACAGAGGGAAAAGGTTTTTGAAGTGGATACGCAGGTATTCCATCCCGCCGACGCGGCCAGCTGGAAGGATGAGGTCCTGGCAGTGGAGGATAAACCGGTCCTGGTACTGTTCGGCGCAGAACGCTGCGTTCACTGTAAGGCCCTGCACCCTGTGCTGGAAGAGGCCCTGAAGGAAGAATATGACGGGGCATACGAAATCCGTTATGTGGATGTGGATGCAAACCAGGATCTGGTGGACACCTACAATGTGGGAGGTATCCCGGTGGTAGTCATATTCCGGAATGGAAAGGAAGTACTGAGGTTTAACGGCGAGATGGATTATGACGATCTGTGTGATATCCTGGACCGCCCATTGGGATAAAGCCTGAACCTGCCATAGGCAGTGATAGAAAAGACCAGAAGAGGAGCTGTTTGGAACAGCCCCTCTTTCCGTGGTTCATGGAGGAAGGAATATGCGCGATTTTTTCACGATTTCAGATAATGCATGCAGGGTCCCCTTTGCAGACCTCTGCAAAAGAAATGAGGAGTACCGCACCTATTTTGTGCGCAGGACCTATGAGGCATCCCAGTGCATACACCCCCAGGGAACAAAAATCAGTTGTTTCGGGATCGTGGAGAGCGGTATCCTAAAGGCTGTGAACAATACAATCAATGGCGTGGAACAGTGCCATTCGTATTTTGAGGCCAAGGACCTTTTTCCTGAATTCCTTTATTTTACCGGCAGGAAGAATTATGTATATACATTGATTGCAGAGAAAAAATCAACGGTTCTCTGGATTCCGGTCCATGTGCTGGAGGAAATGCTGGAAAAGGACCAGGGGCTGATGTATGCGCTGCTGCTCTATGTCTGCCAGCGGGGACTGAAGGACCAGCTGTACCTTAACTGCCTCAACTATCAGACCATTCGGGAACGGATTGCCTACTGGATTGTGGGACTCCACAACCTGTCTCCCGTGGAAAGCGTCCATATGCCCGGTTCCCAGTTGATCCTGGCCAATATGCTTCATGTGAGCCGTTCATCCCTGAACCAGGAGCTGAAGCTGATGCAGAAGGATGGATACTTTAAGGTCAGGGGGCGGGAAATGTATGAGCTGGACGAGGAGAAGCTGAATGCGCTGCTTTAAGCTTATGGGCTACTGGGCGGCGCGGTAGCTTTTCAGGATATTGTTCATGCTTCGGGTAATATGCTGCTCCATCATCTGACGTGCTTTTGCCGCGTCCTTGGAGCGTATGGACTGCAGTATCTGTATATGCTCCTCGGTGGATTGGACATAGTGGTCCAGCTCTGAGTTGGCGCTGCCGGTGCTGGGGCCATTCCAGAGACTCATCAGGAAATTATACAGTTTCTGGTTATCCGCAGCTGTCCAGATGGAAGTATGGATTTCCTGATTCAGTTCCGTGTAATAGGGTCGGTCCAGGGTGGAGAGGTTGTCCGTCAGATGATACAGTCTGGCAAGCAGTTCCGATACATCCATGCCGTTTCTGGCCGCCCTTACGGCTGCTTCTGATTCCAGAAGGATCCTCATCTCATAATGGTCCGTGATGAATTTCTGGTCAATCTGTTTAACGATTGCCCCCTTATTCATACGCAGTTCAATCAGGCCCTCGGCAGCAAGGGTCTGGAATGCTTCACGTACAGGAGTCCTGCTGACTCCAAGTTTTTCTGCTATCTCGGTCAGGCTCAGTTCCTGGCCGCTTTTATATTCCCCTGCAAGGAGTGCTTTTTTTAATATAGATGTAATACGGACCCTTGCAGGCATCATTTCCAGAGATTCCATTGATTTCACCTCGAACGTTTTGTCTTTATCATCATACCATACCCCTATTTTTATTGTCAAATGCCATAACTGAGTGCAGGATGAATTGTGGAATATACACAAAAATATAAAGAAAATCAAAATAAATGTTGCGTTATTTATTCAAATATGATAATGTTTAACACGTAGATTGAATATCGTATACGATATACGATATTTACGGAGTGAAGGAGGAGAAAAAATGCATGCAATTGAAAAGATTCTTGCAAAGAACAGCGGCCGTACCCATGTAAAGACCGGGGAAATCATCACTGCAAAGATTGATTTTGCTGAGATTAACGACCTGTATCTGCAGACCGTGTATTCCTTTTATGAAATGGGCGGGGAGAAGGTCTGGGATAACACCCGGGCAGCATTTGTATTTGACCATTATGCACCTGCGCCAGATATTAAAAGTGCGGCCAACCACGGGGAAATGAGGGAATTTGCCAGGAAGAACCAGCTAAAGTATCATTTTGACACCAATTGCGGGGTCTGCCATCAGGTGATGCCTGAGGCCGGGGTGATTTATCCGGGAATGATAATCGTGGCTACGGACAGCCATACCACGACCCACGGCGCCTTTGGAGCCATGGGAACGGGCTGCGGTGCAACAGATATGGCCACAATCCTGATGACAGGGGAGCTGTGGTTCCGGGTTCCGGAGATAATTGAGGTACGTCTGGAAGGAAAAGCGCCTGAGGGAGTATTCCCAAAGGATGTCATCCTTAATGTCCTGGGCAGGATAAAGGCGGACGGCGCTGTTTATAAGGCCATTGACTTTACCGGAAGCTATGTGGAGAGCCTGAATGTTGCGGGCAGGATGGTCATCTGCAACATGGCTGTGGAGATGGGGGCGAAGACCGCATATATGCAGCCGAACCAGGATGTCCTTGATTATGTGTCAAAACGTGCGGTACGCCCTTTTGAGGTACAGGATACGGACCCTGGCTTTGAGTATGGCGAAAGCCATGTGTTCGATGTGTCAGGAATGGAACCCCAGCTGGCATGCCCGCACAGCGTTGATAATGTGGATACGCTGGCCCATGTGACTGCAAACCGGGAGATAAAGCTGAATCAGGGATACATAGGAAGCTGCACAGGCGGACGTGAGGAGGATATCGCAGTTGCGGCCAGGATCGTGAAGGGAAGACACATACCTCCGTACAGCAGGCTGGTGGTGGTGCCGGCATCTTCTGAGGTCATGCTTTCCTGTATGGAAAAAGGATACATACAGGATTTGATGAATGCAGGGGCAACCATAACCACGCCTGGGTGCGGCGCTTGCCTGGGCGCCCATGAAGGAATCATTGCGCCGGGTGAAACCTGCATCAGCAGTACCAACCGGAACTTCCCGGGACGGATGGGATCCAACCAGGCATCCATATATCTGGCGAGCCCGGCCACCGTGGCGGCCAGTATCATCAATGGCCGTATTACAGACCCGCGGGATTATTTATAGGAGGCAATAAGATGAATACAGAGATGACAGGAAAAATCATTGTTTTGGGCAATAACATCGACACGGACCAGATTTATCCGGGAAGGTTCCTGGCAATTACGGACCCTGGGGAGATTGGCAGCCACTGTCTGGGCGGGGTGGATGAATCCATTGCCTCCTCATTCCCGAAAGGAGGTATGGTGGTCGCAGGCACTAATTTCGGATGTGGTTCCAGCAGGGAACATGCGCCCATTGCCCTGCTTAACATGGGTGCGTCTGCTGTGCTGGCTGATTCATTTGCACGGATTTTCTTCCGCAACTCCATTAACCTGGGGCTGCCCCTGATTATATGTAAGGGCATAAGCAAAGAGGTCCGTGACGGCCAGACTTTGAAGCTGGACATAAGAAAAGGCACGGTTACAGTGGAAGAAACAGGTAAGGTTTATGCCTGTGAGCAGCTGGGTGAGCATGCGCTTAACATCCTGGAGGCAGGAGGAATCAAGCCCTTGATGCGGGCAAGGTTTAAGAAGGATGAAAAAGAAGGATGAAAAAAAGGACGAACACAAATCGATAAAATAGGGGGATTCAATTATGCCAATGGAGTTTGTATTTATAATAGGTATGGCCGTGCTTTTGTTCCTGTGCCTCAAGGTAAGGGCCAATGCGTTTATTTCACTGCTTGCAACCGCACTTGTCATGGGACTGCTGTCCGGAATGACAGGAGCTGACACAATCGGGGCCATCACAGGCGGATTTTCCGGAACCGTCAAAAGTATTGGCATCATCATTATTTTCGGGATCATGCTGGGCAATTATCTGGATGCGGCAAAGGGAACCAACCGCATGGCGCTGGACGCGGTCCGGCTGGTGGGACAGAAGCGCGCAGGACTGGCCATGGCAATCACTGGTTATATCGTGTCCATACCTGTATTTTCAGATGCAGCCTTTGTCATCCTGACGCCGCTTGTAAAGGCAATCCACAAAAAGACCAGGATACCCCTGGCAATCCTGGCGGTCAGCCTTTCAGCAGGCCTGCTGGCAACCCATGTGTATGTTCCGCCAACGCCAGGCCCTCTGGCAGCGGCAGGGCTTCTTGGGATTGATATCGGGCAGGCAATCATGTACGGGGCGTTTGCAGCGGTTTTCATGACCTTATTCGGATGGGGGTTTGCAGAGATATATTTCCGCAACAAACCTTCCAGCTTTTATTCCTTCCAGGAATCCGGGAAAAAAGAGGAGGAGGCTCTGGATATTGAGGATGAAACAGACCTTCCGGGAACCATGGCAAGCCTTCTTCCATTGGTTGTGCCGATTCTTCTGATCCTTGGAAAGACAACATGCGACATGCTGTGCCCGGAAGGTTCCCTGCTGCTTACCGTCACATCTTTTATCGGGGACTCCAATATTGCCCTGGCAATCGGTGCAGTGCTTGCTATGGCAACCCTTGGAAAAAGACTGGGAGGTAAGAAGGTGTTGGAAATCATGGACAAAACCTTAAAGGATGCCGGACCCATTGTATTCATCACTGCTGCAGGAGGTGCTCTGGGACAGGTGTTAAAGGTATCCGGCGCAGGTGACAGACTTGCTGCGATGGTAGTGAATACCGGGCTGCCATTTATCCTCATACCTTTCGTGATTTCCGGACTGTTAAAGATAGTCCAGGGCTCAGGCACAGTAGCCGTGACAACCGCAGCCACCTTGTGCGCGCCCATTGCAGCCAGCCTGGGTCTTAATCCAATCCTCATATTCCTGGCATCCGGCGCAGGTGCGCGGGCCTGCTGCCATGTAAATGACAGTTATTTCTGGGTATATACCAACTGTATGGGATTTGATATGGAGACAGGACTTAAGACCTTGTCCATCAGCAATGTGATGATGTCCCTGGGGGGCCTGTGCGCCACCTTTATCTGCAGCCTCTGGCTGTAGGGAATATTAAAATCAACTATGCTTTCCAGTCAGTTTCAGATATAATCATCATAGGGGAATGGGTACAGTGGGAAACTGGCCATTGTGGGGCATACGCCTGTGGTTGACCCTGTTTATCTGGACGGAGTTTCTGTGCCCGCGTGGAGCGGATTGGATACGCGCCCGCTGCATTTGAGGCAATCAGGAAAGGGATACTGGAGGCGGACAGGAAGGGGATGGAACAGGGGAGATGAAGCAGGGTTACAGGAAGCAGGGGTGAAGGTTCCGTCTGCTCCCATATATGGATATGCGGTCCGCTTATTCCCAGCGGGCCGCATATTTATTCAGCATAAATGCAGGATAGTAGGATTCCTTGGCCTTTCTCAGGTTCCCCATCCCCATATCTTCCTCGCGGTTGATATAACGCAGTCCGGGGTAGGCCTTAAGCAGGTGGCGGACAAACTCACGGTTAATCATCTGGTATGTGCCGTGGACCGTGATATCGGCTTTTTCGAACCGCACATCAAATCCATGCCTGCCCACCGGCTCCCCAAAGGTAAATGCCAGAAGCCGGTCACCGGCATAGAGGACGCCGCCTGTAAGTCCCAGGGCATCATAATGCCTGAAGGCTCTGAGGATGGCTTCTTTTTCCGCTTCCGGCATACCGCTTTCAAGTCCTTCATGATTATCTTCCCAGCTTTGCAGCAGTGCAAGGCAGGCCTCTATGTGTTCCTGTCCCAGCACTTCAAAATGCCAGTCCGGACATTCCTGCTCAAAGCGGTTGCAGTGGTTCCGTTTATTGTGCAGCTTTTTCCCGCCAAGACTGGCAAGGGTTCCGGCCTCATAGATATAATCCGCGCTGTCCCGCAGCTCCTCAAATTGGAACTGCGCGGGGAATTCAGCCAGGAGGCACTGCTTCTGTGCTTCGGTCACGCCTTTGATTAAGAGAGGCTGCCCCAGCTGTTCTGCCAGCCGCTTCATATGGGTGACCGCAGGCTTCAGGGTATTGCTGCCGGCCGGATAGGAGAAGAACAGGCCATCCTCTGTACGGTACTTTGCAATCATCCGGTCACCTGCATCCGCTACAGTCATCCCATAGGCCCTGCCCCAGAGATAGAATGTGCCAAAGCATCCGTCGGATGCCAGGCTGTCCTCAGCCGCAAGGATTGGGGCCATCCATGAACGGTCCCTGATGGAAAGTTCCCTGAATGTAAGGGGGGTGCTGTGGAGGATGCTTGGGGCATTGCCGTCCCAATCCATGGACAGGGCCGTATTTCCTGAAACCTGATAGCTGCCGGTCTTTGCACAGCATTGGCTGACACAAGGGCAGCCCTGTTTTTTAGTGCATGTTTTATCCATTATCTGATTACGCTCCGTCATTGACTTTTCTTTTTAGACATATTATAATTTTAACAGTATCACTATAAAATACAAGTACGAACATCAAGGTGCGGTACTAACATAAAAGTATAGTACTTACCTGAAGGAGAGTGTACTATGGGAAAATGCTCCATATCACAGGCCAACCTTGGAGAGACCGGATTCAGCTATACCCTGTCCCTGATCAATGGCAAATATAAGATGACGATTCTCTACACCCTTATGGAATTTGGGGTGGTGCGGTTCAATGAGATGAAAAAGTACATTGGGGAAATCTCATATAAGACGCTCAGCGTCACGCTGAAGGAACTGGAGAGCGACCAGCTGGTGCACCGCGAAGAATATCCCCAGATACCGCCCAAGGTGGAATACAGCCTGACAGAACGGGGCAAATCACTGATTCCCATCCTGGACATGATGTGCGAGTGGGGGGAGAAGCACCGCCTGCCTTCCAGGAGGACGCAGAAAAAGGTTGACATTTGAGACAATACCGAATAAACTGATGATACGGATATCAGAAGTTTTAATATGATATGACTACAACAGGGAGCTTGTGAAGCAGGCTGAGAGGAAGTAATCGAACTTCGACCTATTATACCTGATTTGGATAATGCCAACGTAGGGAAAATATGGAAATACATCAACCGTGCATCAGACTGCGCGGCAGATGCAGCGCATGAGTTTATTCATGGTCCATTCCTTGACGGAGCGGGCCATTTTTATTTACCAAAAAAGATGAGGAGGAAAAACATGGACTACACAACACAGATGGATGCGGCCAGAAAGGGAATCCTGACAAAGGAGCTGGGAAAGGTGGCTGCAAAGGAACAGTTTGAACCAACAGAACTGATGAGGCTGGTGGCGGAAGGGAAGGTGGCCATTCCTGCCAACAGAAAGCATGGATGCCTTGAACCAAACGGAATCGGCTCCATGCTGAAAACAAAGATTAATGTTAACCTGGGGACGTCCAGGGACTGTAAGGACCTGAATATGGAACTGCACAAGGTAAATGACGCGGTCCGTATGGGAGTGGAATCCATCATGGACCTAAGCTCCTTTGGGGACACCCGTACCTTCAGGAAGATGCTGACCCGTGAATGCCCGGCCATCATAGGCACGGTTCCCATTTACGACGCCGTGGTGTATTATCACAAGCCGCTAAAGGATATCACCTCCCGTGAATGGATTGATATCGTGAAAATGCATGCGGAGGACGGGGTGGATTTCCAGACCATCCATGTGGGCATAAACAGGCGGACCGCGCAGCGGTTTAAACAGGCCAAGCGGCTTACCAATATTGTTTCCAGGGGCGGTTCCATCATATTTGCATGGATGGAGATGACAGGGCAGGAGAACCCGTTTTATGAACATTTTGATGAGATACTTGACATCTGCCAGGAGTATGATGTGACATTGAGCCTGGGGGACGCATGCCGCCCCGGATGTATTGAGGACGCTTCGGACATTTCCCAGATAGAGGAGCTGGTGACATTGGGGGAGCTTACCCAGAGGGCATGGGATAAGAATGTCCAGGTCATCATCGAAGGCCCGGGTCACATGCCCTTAAACCAGATTGAGGCCAATATGAAGATACAGCAGACCATCTGCAAGGGCGCGCCCTTTTATGTCCTGGGGCCGCTGGTAACGGATATTGCGCCGGGATACGACCATATAACTGCCGCCATCGGAGGGGCATTGGCTGCTGCCAGCGGGGCCTCCTTCCTCTGCTACGTGACCCCGGCAGAACATCTGCGGCTGCCGGACCTGGAGGATGTGAAAGAGGGAATCATGGCATCCAGGATCGCGGCCCATGCAGCAGATATTGCAAAGGGCGTCAAAGGAGCCTCCCGGTGGGACCATGAGATGAGCACTGCCCGTAAGAACCTGGATTGGGAGCGCATGTTCCAGCTCTCCATTGACCCGGAAAAGGCCAGGAGGTACCGGGCGTCCGCAAAGCCGGAAAAGGAGGATACCTGCTCCATGTGCGGCAATTTCTGCGCGGTTAAGAATATGAACCGGATACTGAGCGGGGAGATTGTCAGCATATTTGATGAATGACAGGAGGATTTGAAATGCCAGCCTTCCAGGCACTGTAAATTTTCCATAAAATTGATTGGAAATAGGGCTTGACATTGTAAGAATTATTATATAGAATAAAAACCAGAGAAAAACTTAGAAAAGAAAACTTATGTGACTAGGGAGTCACGAAGTGAGTATGTTACTGGTATGCAGGCAGAACTCAGATTACACTGAAAATTTTTATTTTCCGTGTAGTTTGAGTTTTTTTTTCTGGAAAGGAGGATTTGTTGTGAAGATAAGTCAGATTTTAAATAACAATGTTGCAGTGGTGAAAAAAGGGGGCAGTGAACTGATTGTTTACTCCAAAGGCATATCATTCAGAAAAAAGGCCGGCCAATCCATAGGAGAAGATGAGATTGAGAAAACATATGTATTAGACTCCAATGACATGCTGGAGCATTTCAGCTACCTGCTTGCCAATACGGATGAAGAATATCTGAACATTGTCAATGATGTCATTGCATCCGGAGAACAGCTGCTGGGGCAGAAGGCTAATGATTATTTATATCTGACCTTATTGGATCATATTGACTTTGCACTGAAACGGGCGGGAAAAGGCCAGTTCATCCGCAGCCCCCTGACCTGGGAGGTAAAGAAATTCTACCCCGGGCATTTCCAGGTCGGCCTGCATGCGCTGAAGCTGTTAAAGGAACGGTTCCATGTGGAGTTCCCTGAGGATGAGGCGGTGTCCATCGCCCTCCATTTTGTGAACCTGCAGTCCGAGGGAAAGGACCTTAAGGAGACCATAGAGGCCATGCAGGTGCTTAAGGACATCCTGTCCATCATCCAGTACCACTATAACATACGTCTGGATGAGTCGTCCGTGAACTATATGCGCCTTATCACCCATCTGCAGTATTTCATACAGCGCCTGCAGGCCGGACAGGTATTTGAGGACAATGACAAGGCGCTGAACTCCCAGGTCAGGATGCTGTATCCCGCCGCGTATGGGTGTGCCGGGAAAATCCGGGCATATGTGAAGGAAACATTTAAAATGGAACTTACAATTGATGAAGAAACATATCTGATTCTGCATATACACAGGGTTACCAACCGTATGGAAAAGAAGGAGTAAGAGTGATGAAATATCAGACATTGAATGAAAATATCATCCGCCTGGTGGGCGGCAGGGATAACATCAGCGCCGTGGTGCACTGCATGACAAGGCTCCGTTTTACGCTGAAGGACAGGAGCAAGGCGCAGACCGAAGAGATTAAAGCCATGGATGGGATCATTGACGTGGTTTCCAATGACGTGGCATACCAGATCATCATCGGCACCCATGTTTCAGAGGTGCATGAGGAGCTGGTTTCCATGCTGGGAATCAGCGGCCAGGCGCCGGATTCACGGACCGGGGGCAGGAAGAACCCGTTTAAGGCAGCTCTTGACCTGGTGTCGGAATCCATGACCCCGTTGCTGGAGCCTATTATCGCGGCAGGCATGCTGGCCGGGCTTTTGTCCCTGGTATCCCTGACCGGGCTGGTGTCGGCGGACAGCCCCACCTATATTGTGCTGGATTCCATCCGGGGGGCCGTGTTCTTCTTCCTTCCCGTATTCATGGCCATGGCCTGCGCCAAGCGGCTGAATGCCAGCCCTTATCTTGCAGTGGCATTGGCGGCAACCCTGCTGTCATCTTCCATAAACGGGGTGGAAGGCCTTAGCGTGTTTGGAATCCCGCTTCCGGCCATAACCTATTCCAGTTCCTTTATCCCAATCCTGCTGGCAGTATGGTTCATGGGATATGTGCAGGCGATTTTAAAGAAAATCATACCGAACCTTCTGCAGTATTTCCTGATTCCGGTATTTACACTGGTGATAACCCTGCCTGTTACCCTGATGTTCTTTGGTCCCATCGGAACCTGGATTGGCGAAGGAATCAGCTTTGTGTGCACCTTCCTGGCCAATACACTGGGCAACTGGAGCGTGGTGGCTTTTTACGCGGCCATCCAGCCCTTCCTGATCATGATGGGTGCGGGAAACTTCATCATGCCGGTTGTCATGGCATTCCTGGCGGAAATGGGGTATGACCCCTTGTTCCTGGCAGCCTGCACCATCTCTGATATCGCGGTGGGAGGAGCCATGTTCGGATACTTCCTCCGTTCCAAGGACCCAAGACAGAAGGAACTGTTCGGAACCGTAAGCTTCTCTGCAATCCTGGGCTGCACGGAACCGGCCGTGTTCGGCGCTTTCGTAAAATACCGCCGTCCGTTCCTGGCCGTCATAATCGGCGGCGGCCTGGGAGGCCTGTTTGCAGGCCTGATGGAGGTTAAGACCTACACCATGGCCTGGGGCCTGGCAGGACTTCCTTCCTATATCGGCGTCAATGATTTCAATAACTTCTATTATATGATAGCTGCGGTTATCATTGGATTCGTGGCAGCGGCCATTGCAGGTTTCATCCTTTGCGTGCCAGAGGGGGAGACCCAGGACACAAGAAGGCCCTTGTTCCGGTTTGGGAAGGCCCGCTTGGCGCAGGCGGCCGGCATGGGCACGGATGGTTTTGGTGCGGCAGGAGCCGGTGCGGACGGTTCTGGCGCAGAGGGGTCTAAAGCAGAGGGTTCCGACGCCGGTGATACGGACGTAAAAACCGCGGAAAACAAAAACCTTCACAAAGAGTGTTTAAGCGCTGTGGCAAAAGGCCAGGTGGTCCAACTGTCCCAGGTAAAGGACATGGCATTTTCCAGCGGGGCCATGGGAAAGGGGATTGCCATAAAACCGGCCTGCAATCAGGTCCATGCGCCGGTAAGCGGCCAGGTGGCATGCCTGTTCCCGACCAAACATGCCATTGGAATCAAAACCGATTCCGGCGTGGAGCTGCTGATCCATATCGGCATTGACACGGTCCAGCTGGACGGTAAGTATTTTACGGCCCACATTGAACAGGGACAGCGCGTGGAGCGGGGACAGCTGCTGGTGGAAGCGGATATGAAAGCCATTGAGGCGGAAGGTTATGATACCACCATCATGGTCATCATCACCAATACGGCCCAGTTCCTGGATGTGATCCCGGCTGTATGTGAAACCATCCGTTTAGATGAAGAATGCCTGAGCGTTGTATTTTAAAAGACAGAAAGAGGAGCAGATAAGGATGAGGGAAGACTTTTTATGGGGCGGCAGCATTGCTGCCCACCAGTGTGAGGGAGCATGGCGTGAGGGCGGTAAGGGAACCGCAATCATGGACCTGGTGACCAGCGGCTCCCATGAAGTGCCAAGGGAAATCTGTAAGGAAATTGAGGACGGAAAATATTATCCATCCCACAAGGGGATTGACTTTTACCACCGTTACAGGGAGGACATCGGGCTGTTTGCGCAGATGGGCTTTAAGGCCCTGCGCATTTCCGTGGACTGGTCCAGGATTTATCCCCTGGGGGATGAAGAAACACCCAATGAGGAAGGCATCCGCTATTACACGGATGTGGTGGATGAATTACGCCGCCATGGGATTGAGCCAATCATTACCCTGTACCATTTTGAACTGCCCTATCACCTGGTGACGGAGTATGGCTCCTGGACCAACAGGAAGGTCATTGATTTTTATCTCAGGTACTGCGGCACCATGTTTAAGGCCCTGAAGGGAAAAGTAAGGTACTGGGTCACCTTCAATGAGATGAACCATATTGACCCTGCCACCCAGGCTTCAGATATATTCACTTACATGATAGCAGGACTGAAGTTCTCGGAAATGGAGGATCCGGCCAGGACACTGGCCACCGTAGGCTATAATATGACGGTGGCCGGCGTAAAGGCGGTGGAGCTGGGGCACAGGATAGACCCGGAAAACCAGATTGGATGTGTATTCGGACTTCAGCCCGTGTATGCCTATGACTGCAGGCCGGGGAACGCGTTCCGGGCATTTCAGGAGATGTACCGTGATTTTTATCAGGCGGACGCCATGTGCATGGGGTGTTTCCCCAGGTATAAGCGGAAGGAATATGAGAAAATGGGCATTTTTTTAGACGGTGTGGAGGAGGACGCGGAAAGCTTTAAGAATGGCGTCATTGATTTCATCGGCGTTAACTATTACTCATCCAGTGTTGGCCACCATGATGGGGAAGACGGGGAGGAAACCTTGTTCGGGGGCATCCAGAACCCTTATCTAAAGCAGAGCAGATGGGGCTGGGCCATTGACCCGGAAGGCCTTCGCTATCTCCTGAACGCAGTGTACCGCAAATACGGGAAGCCCCTGATTGTGACTGAGAATGGCCTGGGCGCAGTGGATACACTTAAGGAAGATGGGACCGTGGATGACAGCTACCGGATTGAGTATCTGAGGCTCCACCTGGAACAGCTTAAGCTGGCCGTGGAGGAGGACGACGTGGAATGCTTCGGATATCTGATGTGGGGCCCCATTGACCTGGTTTCCGCCACCACAGGGGAGATGAAGAAACGCTATGGCTTCATCTATGTGGACCAGGATGATGACGGAAGCGGAAGCGGGACGCGCCATGCCAAGGAATCCTTTTACTGGTTTAAGGAAACCATTGGATCCAACGGAGGAAATCTTTCAAAGCCTGGTTGTCATTGCGGATGAGGAGGCGCCTGACTGCCGGATAAAATCGGTTCGTTTGAAAAACCATGGAATAGTGAACGGGTTCCTGCCTTTGTCTGGCGGGAACCCGTTCTGCCGTGGCGCATCCGTATCAGAGTAAGCCTCCGTACTGCAGGAACAGCGGGGCAAATACAAGGGATACAATGGTCATAAGTTTAATCAGAATGTTGATGGAAGGTCCTGAGGTGTCCTTAAAGGGATCGCCTACCGTATCGCCAACCACGGCTGCCTTGTGGGCCGTGCTGCCTTTTCCGCCATGGTTGCCTTCCTCGATGTATTTTTTTGCATTATCCCAGGCGCCGCCTGAGTTGGACATGAAGATTGCCATCAGGACACCGGTCACAAGGGCGCCGGTAAGCAGGCCGCCAAGGGCGTCCGGGCCAAGAATCAGTCCGGTGGCCAGGGGCGCCAGCACTGCCATGAGACCGGGCAGGAACATTTCCTTTAAGGCCGCGTTGGTGGAGATGGATACGCAGGAAGCGTAATCCGGCCTGGATGTCCCTTTCAGGATTCCTGAATCCTCCCTGAACTGACGGCGTACTTCTTCAATCATCTGATGGGCTGCCTTGGAAACAGACTCCATGGTCATGGCAGAGAAAAGGAAGGTGAGCATGCCTCCGATGAACAGGCCGATGATGACATGGGCGTTCAGGATATCAATGGTGCTAAGCTTTACTGCCTCCGCATAGGACACAAACAGGGCCAGGGCGGTCAGTGCGGCGGAGCCGATGGCAAAGCCCTTGCCGATGGCAGCAGTGGTGTTGCCCACGGAATCCAGCTTATCGGTGATTTCACGCACGGATTTGTCCAGGCCGGCCATTTCCGCAATCCCGCCCGCATTGTCAGCAATGGGGCCGTAGGCGTCAATGGCAACCGTGATCCCGGTGGTGGAAAGCATTCCCACAGCTGCCAGGGCAATTCCGTAAAGTCCCATAAGCCGGTTGGATATAAGGATGCCGATACATACCAGAAGGATGGGGATGGCCGTTGACTGCATGCCTACTGCAAGGCCGCTGATGATGGTGGTGGCTGAGCCGGTTTCGGACTGCGCGGCCACCTTTTTTACAAAACGGTAATCGCCGGAGGTGTAGATTTCCGTGACAAATCCGATGATGACGCCTACAAACAGGCCTGTGATAATGGTCAGGGCCGCAAGATAATTGCCGAAAAAGGTGCGGCTGAGGACAAGGGCGCTGATGACCACCAGCGCGGTTGCACTGTATTCCCCGGTTTTTAACGCCTTGTGGGGGTCGGTGTTGCCGATGGCCTTAACCAGCAGCGCGCCTATGATGGAAGCCACGATGCCGGATGCAGAAAGCAGCAGCGGGAACAGGATGCCGGCTTCCTGATAAAATACAAGCCCAAGGGTCAGGGCAGAGATAAGGGAACCCACATAGGACTCAAACAGATCCGCGCCCATGCCTGCCACATCCCCTACGTTGTCGCCTACATTGTCAGCAATGACAGCCGGGTTGCGGGGGTCGTCCTCAGGGATGCCTGCCTCTACCTTACCCACCAGGTCAGCGCCCACGTCGGCTGCCTTTGTATAGATACCCCCGCCCACACGGGCAAACAGGGCAATGGAGGACGCGCCCAGGCTGAAGCCGGACAGGACGGACACATCCCTGGTGATGATATAAAGCGCGCCCACGCCCATCAGGCCAAGGCCAACCACGGCCATACCCATGACACTGCCGCCGGAAAATGCAAGGGACAGGGCCTGGCGCATACCGGAGGTACGGGCCGCGTTGGCGGTGCGGCAGTTGGCGCGGATAGCCGCGCTCATGCCCAGATAACCGGCAGTGGTGGAGAAAATACTTCCAACCAGGAAACATCCGGCGGTTACCCAGCTGCGGGTCCCAAGCCCGATTACAACAAATAATATGGCAACAAAGACAATAAGTATACGGTATTCAGATGTGAGGAAGGCTCTTGCGCCTTCTGCGATTGCATCTGCAATCTCCCTCATTTTGTCATTGCCCGGGTCCTGTCTGATTACATAAAGCCTTAGAAAGACAGCAAACAACAGGCCTGCAAGACCTACCAATGGGACTAAAAATAACATTTGTTTCATAATACCCTCCTGATTTTTGTTGATATTGTAGATTGCCTCTCCATGAATTGTAACAAATATAGTAGAAATTATCAACAAAAACTTTTAGAATATCTAAAAAATATTGCAAACGGAAATATATTACAAAATATTCTTTTCAAATTGGATATTGCTGTAAATGTAATTTGGGTATATGATAGAACATAAAAGGAACGCAAAAATGGGAAACGGCAGGTGGGGACAGTGAGGTGGAATATAGCTCCTGAATCAATATCATTAGTTATCCTGGGAATCATATGGGTATATTCACGGAAAGGAAGCCATCTTCCAAGTCTTAAGAACCGGATGTTCCAGGGCTGTCTTACCGTAACCTTTGCAGCCATGACGAGCAACATCCTTTCCACGTTCATGCTCTACCACTATGTCCGGGTGCCGGTACTGATGACCTGGGCTGTTACCACTGTTTATTTTATCCTGACCCCGCTCATGGGTCTGGTGTATTATCTTTATGTTGTGTCCATTATCTATGAGGAGAGGCCGCAGCTAAAACCCATGGTCCTGGCAGGGGTCATACCGGCAGTGTTCTATGCAGGACTGGTCCTGTCAAACCCCTTTAACAGGTGTATGTTCGATATAATTGAGGGGGATTATGTGCAGGGGAGCTGCATTTTCCTTACATACTTTGTCTTTTATGCCTATTGCCTGGGCTGCATCCTGGTGGCTGTCAGGAACAGGATTTATATTGACAGGCAGATTTATCATATACTGGCCGCATTTCCGGTCCTGGCCGTGCTGGTCATCCTGTTCCAGCAGTTCTATCCTGAAATCATCCTTTCAGGTTCAGCCGCAACCTGCGCCCTGCTCATCATTTACCTCCATCTGCAGAACCGCCAGATTTCCCTGGATTATCTGACCAATGTACCCAACCGTCAGGAACTTCTCAATATGCTGGACCTGATGTTAAAAAAGCATCCGGAGAAAGATTTTGTGCTTATGGTTGTCTCCATCCGGGATTTCCGCCAGGTCAACAATGTATGCGGACAGCACGGAGGGGATGAGTTCCTGAAGGAAGTGTGCGGGTTCCTGTGCGGGATTGGGCCCCGGGGCAATGTGTACCGCTTCAGCGGTGATGAGTTTGCGCTTTTGTTTGCCGATGACAAGGAGGGGGTTGACAGCCGTGTGTCCAAATGTGTGGAGGATATACAGGCCCGCATGGCACTGCCCTGGCAGAACAGGGATTATCAATTCATCCTTCCTGCGGTCATTGGGATCATCCGGCGCTCCGGGTATGTGAATACCCTGGAATCAGCGGTCAGCGCCATTGAATATGCGGTGTACCAGGCAAAGACAGGGTGGTACGGCCAGGTACTCTACTGTGACCAGGAGATGCTTGGCAAGCTGGAGCGCAGGAAGCAGATCATCCAGGTATTAAAGGAGCAGCTGTCTGAAAAAAAGGTAGAGCTGTACTATCAGCCCATTTATTCCGTGGATACCGGGGACTTCAGGTTTGCCGAATCCCTGATGCGGATGAACCATACGCCGATCGGCCCTGTTTATCCGTCTGAATTCATTCCCATTGCAGAGGAGACAGGCCTTATCATTGACCTTACCTATGTGATCCTGGAGACGGTGTGCAGGTATATTAACCATCTGTTGGAAAAGGGAATCCCCATAGAAGCCATCCATGTCAACTTTTCCGCCATCCAGTTCTCACAGCCGGATCTGGCGCAAAAGGTGCTGGACATCATAAAACGCAATGGGACGCCCATGGGTGCTGTGAAGATTGAGTTTACGGAAAGCACCCTGGCGGAGAATCCGCAGGTGGTGACGGATTTTGCCATAGAGATGAAGAAACATGGAATCAGGATGGGGCTGGATGATTTTGGGACCGGTTATTCCAATATTGCAACGGTAATCCGCATTCCCTTTGGCACGGTCAAGCTGGACAAGAGTTTTGTCCAGGCATCCATGGACAACAGGAAATCCGAATTGACCATGAGACACATGGTCCATGCCTTTAATGATCTGGGCATGTCGGTTGTGGCAGAGGGCGTGGAGACAGAAGAGCAGAAGCAGATGGTCATTGATTTGGGCGTGGAGCAGATCCAGGGGTATTATTATTCAAAGCCGCTGCCCGGGGACGAGATGGAGGGGTTCCTAAAGGCAGCAGTAAAATAAAAGCAGAAATATAAAAGCAGCCAGGAAATTCCTTAAAAACAGGATGTTCCTGGCTGTCTTCTGTAAAATGCCTTACATGCGTTACGCTTGGCAGTCGTCATTCTTTAATAATCTCATACTTTGTAATATCCGGGTGAAAGGTGTCCTTGTCCGTGTCCCATGCCCCGGTTGGGCCAAGCCAGTAATAAAAATCAAGCTCGGTTGACTTGATATAGCAGTTGGTCTGTACATATCCGTCATAGTTAAAATAATACCACTTATTATCGATGCACCGCCATGTGTTGGTGGGATATGCATTGTTCTTATAGACGTAGCGGCGTCCAATCCGGTCCCTCTTCCATGTCCCGTTATCAAAATACCAGGCATCTTCCTTGGTGACGGTATATGGCTCTGACCGCTCAGACCAGGGGCCTGCCTGTGATTTGTATGTGCCGTATGCCCTGACGCAGAATGTATAGTCACCTTCCATATTGATGTAGGAACGGAAATCAAAGCGGTCATGTTTGGCCTTGACCGTTGACATCAGGCGGTTGTTCCGGTAAAGCTGGACTTCATAGCTTTTGGAACCCTCCACCTCGTCCCACACAGCGTTGCTGTTGCTCCAGCTAACGGCAGTGGAAGCCGGGAGCATGCTGTCCAGGGTGGGGAATGTAACCTGAAGCACAAGTGAGTTGCCGTCAGAATCCATGGTGGCCTTTTTAAACTGCGCTCCGCATCCAAAGAGGGAAAAATACTTCCTGCTGTTACTTGTAAAACGGTAACCGCTCTTGGCAGATAATGCTACTTCCACAACCGGACGTTCACCGAAAACCCACGTATCATCTCTTTTATAATAGGAAGTCCCCTCCACTGTAAACTGTCTGCTGGTGGTATTGGCATAGACCTCTCCTACCAGGTCTCCGGCTTTGGGCACCTTATCCCAGGAAAAGGATAAGGGAACAGAAGTAATAAGGGTTTCTTCGCCATAAGCCGGTATGAAGATGCCCAAGGACAGGATGGCTGTGAGAAAGACCAGTAAAAATGTCCTTTTTTTCATGGCATTTACCTCCTTCTTACGAGTTATTATCATTGTACTGTAAAATGGGGGAAATGTCCAAGATATTCATTGAAAATTAAGAATTGGATGGAATCTGGCCCGCAATATTGTGCGGGACTGCACGGTCAGTTAGAGGATGCAGCAAGAATTACATGAGAGCAGAGGGAAAATAAAAAATATATAAAAATTCTGTTGCTTTTTTGTGAAGTTGTAGTTATAATGAAATTAATAAATCATCAGTGATGATTTAAAAAACAGTAGAGGAAGGGGAAATGTGTAAATGGATTATCTCAGCATTGCAAACAGTGGTTGGATGTGGTTTGCGGTTGCCATTCCCATGGCAGTCCTGGCAGCGCAGGTTTTTCTGCTCCTTAGGCGGTCATTAAAGGACGGAAAGCGCATGGGTGTGAAAGAGGAACAGATTAAGAGCGCGGTAATTGCCAGTGCGTCGGCTTCAGTGGGGCCTTCCGTGTCCATCCTGGCGGGAATGGTATCCCTGATGGTCATGATGGGCGCGCCGATTGCATGGATGCGTCTGTCCTACATCGGAGCGGTCATGTTTGAGATGACTTCCGCGGATGTAGGCGCCCAGGCTGTGGGAGTGGCCTTTGAACAGTCCTCCATGACGGCAGAAGCCTTTGCCAATGGCGTATGGGCCATGGTCCTGGGCAGCGTTGGATGGATTATTGTGTCAGGCCTGTTTACACACAAGATTGACGGGCTTCGGACCAGGATGGCCGGGGGCAATCCGAAGGCATTGCCAATCATCACTGCTGCGGCGACACTGGGATGTTACTGCAGCCTGACCTTCAACAAAATGTACCCGGTGGATATGAGCAATAAGTCCATCTTTGCGGTCCTGGGCGGGGCTCTGACCATATGGCTGCTCACTGCCTGGAACAAAAAACGCAAAGCCAAATGGGTATCCAACTGGAGCGCCACCATTGCCATGATTGTGGGTGTGCTTTTTGCCTGCATCTTTTAACGGGAGGGAACAGGAATGAATGATAATCAGAATCTGACTATCCAGCAGGTATATGACAAGGAATATATTCCTTACTGTATTAAATGGGGCCGCCTTACCAGTCTGGTCGGCGTCGTGGTCAGCTTTGCACCGCTGGTGATCCTGGCAGTGGTGTTTAAGATCATGCCCCCTTTGAATGCAATCCTTGCCGCTGCCACCATCCGTATCAGCGCATGCCTGGTATATTACTTTATTGAACCGATTTCCTTCCAACCCGTGCTGGGGATTCCGGGAACCTATATGGCTTTCCTGTCCGGCAATCTCTCCAACCTGCGCGTCCCCTGTTCCTCTGTGGCGCAGAAGGCGGCAGGGGTGGAGGAGGGCACGCCGGAGGGCGCTGTTTTTTCCACCATAGGCGTAGCCGTATCCATTGTGGTGAACCTGGCTATCCTGACAATCGGCGTGCTGCTGGGCGTCCAGATCATCAGCCTGATCCCGGCTTCCTTTGTAAGCGCCCTGACCTTCCTGGTACCGGCCCTTTATGGCGCCATGCTGATGCAGATGGTACTCTACACTCCTAAAATCGCCCTTATTTCCGTTCCTTTGGGTATCATCACGCTGATAATCAGCAAGACCGGCCTGTTTGACAGTTCGGTGGCAATCCTTATCAGTGTGTTTGGTTCCATCTTTATCGGACGTCTTTTAATGAAAACGGGGTGGTTAGATGATTAGGGAAAATGAACAGGCCTGCCTTGCTTCGGTGGATGACCGCGAAGATGCCCTTGTGGATCTTTCCCGGCGGATTTGGGAGTACGCGGAGCCAGGCCTTAAAGAAGTGGAATCCTCCAGGGCCATCGCTGATTTCCTCCGTGACGAGGGATTCCGGGTACAGCTTGGCGTGGGGGAACTGCCAACGGCTATCTGTGCGGAGTATGGTTCGGGCGGCCCAGTCATTGCCTATTTAGGGGAATATGACTCCCTGCCCAGGCTGAACCAGGTGGTTGCCGCACACAAGGAACTAAAGTATGCGGATGAGCCGGAGCAGCCCGGCCATGGCTGCGGCCATAATAATCTGGGGGTAGGCGCGGCAGGCGCGGCGCTGCTGCTTAAGGATGCAATCCAGTCAGGCAGGGTGAAGGGGACGGTCCGCTTTTATGGCTGTCCTGCCGAGGAAACCCTGGTAGGGAAAGTGTTCATGGTGCGGGACGGTGCGTTTAAGGATGTGGATTGTGCCATGACCTGGCATTCCCATGCCTACAACGGAGCCTGGGGCGCGTGTTATACCTGTATGAATTCCGTGAAGTTCCATTTCCACGGTAAGGCGGCCCACGCAGCAGGACATCCGTTTGACGGCAGAAGCGCCCTGGATGCGGTGGAGCTGATGAATGTGTCCGCCAATTATATGAGGGAGCATGTGATACCGGATGTGAGGCTCCACTACACTACCATCTGCGACTGTGTTCCAAACGTGGTGCCTGACGAGTGTACGGTATGGTATTATATCCGGGCGCCCAAACGGGAGGACGTGGATTACGTATACCGCTGGCTGTGTGACTGTGCAAAGGGCGCGGCCCTTATGACCCAGACAACCTTTGATATTGAATTTTTAACCGGCTGCAGCAATGTGATGCCAAACGATGTGCTGGAAAAGGTCATGCTGTCCGCTTACAAGGATGTAGGTGCGCCAAAGTTCACGGAGGAGGACCATGCCTTTGCCCGGCAGATGGCCCGGACGTACCCGGATGTGCTGGAACGTGACCGCCGGATCATGAAAGAGGAGTATGGCGTGGACGGCGATGACAAATTCCTCTGTGACGTTGTATTTGATAAAGTCATTGAAAACAGGCTGGTGGCTCCTGGTTCCACGGACGTGGGGGATGTGAGCCATGTGGTGCCCACCTATCAGATTTATGTGGCGGGGCAGGGGATTGGATGTCCGGGCCATTCCTGGCAGATGACGGCATACAGCGGACACCACGTGGGTTTTGCCAGCATGCTCTGCGCGGCAAAGGTGCTGGGAGTGTCAGGGCTGCGCCTGCTGGAGGATCCGGAGCTGATCCGGATGGCCTGGGAGAATTTCCATGAGAATCAGCAGGTCCCCTATGTCAGCCCCCTTCCTTTGGACCTTAAGCCTGATTTTACTTAGTATGTGACCAAAATTGAGTTATCCTGGATGCAGGGGGGATGCCTTGCCTATCATGCCTGATAGGCGGGCATTTCTGTCAGTAACAGGCCAAAACGAAAATGAAAAGGGGTTGATAAAGGATGGACAAAGTATTATGGCTGTCTGGTGAAGATGTGGCAAAGACCGGGGTTTGTCAGATGGAGGCAGCGGTAAAGCTGGTTGAACACACGTTTCAGCTTTTTGACCGGGGAGATGCCCGGATTGCTGAGGAATCTGCCCTGCGCATCCATGAGGACGGGGTAGACCAGGCGTGTTATGCCCTTCCTGCATATGTAGGCGGGACCTGTGATGTATGTGGGATAAAATGGACGGCCCACGGGGCTTTTGCAGATATAAAAGAGGATGTTTCCCGTATTCAGGCAGCAGTCGTACTCAGCCGGCCGGACAGGGGGACGCCTCTGGCCGTCATGAACGGAACCAGGATAGGCGCGGCGCGCACAGGGGCGGTGACGGCCCTGGCACTTTCCAGCCTGGCCCCGGAACATGTGGGAAAGGTAGCCATATGCGGGGCAGGAGGTCAGGCGGTGCAGCAGCTTCAGGCAGTATTCCATGCCCTGCCCCAGGCACGGGAGGTGGCGGTGTGGAGTAGGGGGGAGGTCCGGGCCAGGCAGCTGGTCTGCCGCTTCCAACAGGAAGCCCCTATGAGGCTGTATGCCGCGTCCACGGTGGACGCGGCAGTGGAGGGAGCGGATGTGATTATTGGGGTCACCTCGGCGCCGGAACCGTATTTAACAGCCCAGAGGGTGCAATCCGCATCCCTGTACTGCCATGTCGGATATCACGAGATAACCTCAGAGGCAGTCAGCTGTTTCAGCCATGTGGTGGCGGATACCTGGGAGGAAGCAAAAAATGTCAGCGGCCAGTCCCTGTTCCGTTACTACCGTTCCGGGCAGTTCCCGGAGCAGCGGCTTACCGGGACATTGGGAGCCGTGCTGTCCGGCCGGCTGTCAGTGCCCAGGGGCACCAGGGAAGAAAAGGTGCTGTTTGATGCCTTCGGGCTGCCTGTTTTTGATATCAGCCTGGCAAAGGAGGCATATATCCGGGCAAAGGCAGAGGGCCTTGGAATGGAACTGTGGTGGTAAGAAACGATATAAAGAAGGAAAAACGTATGAGAGTGGATTTTAATCAACCGATTCAGAGAAAAAATACTTTTTGCACAAAATATGACGGCATGGCAGCTTCCTTTGGAAGGGATGACCTGCTGCCGCTGTGGATTGCCGATATGGACTTTCCTGTCCCCGATGAGGTGACACAGGCAATCGCGCGGCGGATCTCGCATCCGGTGTATGGTTACAATGTGGTTCCTGCGGCATATTATGACGCTTTTGCCGCATGGCAGGAAAAACACCATGGATGGACAGTGGAGACAGGGTGGCTGTGCCACACCCCCGGAGTGCTGACAGCGCTTTCCGCAGCGATTCTGGCTTTTACAAAGGAAGGCGATGAAATCCTGATTCAGCCTCCGGTGTACTTTCCTTTCAGGAGTACAATCGAGGCCCTGGGGCGGAAGGTGCTCAACAGCCAGCTTCAATATGAGGACGGGAAGTTTTCCATCCATCTTAAGGATCTGAAGGAAAAGGCGAAGCGGGCCAGGATGCTGGTGTTTTGCAGTCCCCACAATCCCTCGGGCCGGGTTTGGAACAGGGAGGAGTTGGAACAGGTGGAGGGAATCTGCAGGAAGCACGATCTCCTGGTATTTTCCGATGAGATTCACAGCGATATTGTCTATGCCCCTAATAAGCATATTGTGTTTGCCAGCTTATCACCGTGGAGCAGGGAACACTCCATTGTAGCCATGGCGCCCAGCAAGACCTTCAATATAGCCGGGCTGGAGATGTCTGTCGTTGCCATTCCCAACCGTCAGCTGCGGGAGGATTACCAGTATCTGCTGCGTTATGGCCTTCACGCGGCCAACCCCAATACCTGCGGCCTGGCCGCTGCCCAGGCTGCTTATGAATATGGGGAGCCGTGGTACCGGGACCTCTTGTCCTACCTTGAGGGGAACCTGGATTATCTGGACCGCGCCCTGCGTGAACAGGCACCCCAGGTGCGTCTGGTGCGCCCGCAGGCAACCTATATACCGCTGCTGGACATGGGGGCGCTGGGAATGGACAGCGCGGCATTGAAGGATTTCATGGCCAACCAGGTGGGGGCGGCATTGAACGCAGGAGATACCTTTGGACCAGGCGGGGAGCAGTTCATGCGGATTAATGTGGCCACACAGCGGGAAAACCTGGAGCAGTTTGTTTCACGGCTCCGTCTGGCCCTGGAGCGTCTGGTATGAACGGGCGGGCTGGCGCCGCAGTGAAATACCTGCCCATTCTTCTGGTCATGGTGTTCTGGGGGTCCATGGGAGTCCCATCCACTTATGCGGTGGCGGAGCTTTCTCCTTTGTGGGTGCTGTGCCTGCGCAGCGGGATTGCCGTAATGGTGCTTTTTCCCGCTGCCCTGCGCCGGAACAGGGGATTGCGCCCGGCTCCCGGAGAAGGGGGACTGCTGGCTGTCCTGTCCCTGGTGGGCGTGGTGGGCTGCAATTATCTGTACTATTATGCCGTGCAGAATACGGCCCTTGCCAATGTTGCAATCCTCTATGCCCTGGGACCTATCATTACAACGGTCTTGGCCGGTATATTCCTCAAAGAAACCGTGAGGCAGGGCAGATGCCTGGGGATTGTGCTGGCCTTTGCCGGGGTGGCTGCCCTGATTACCAACGGGGATATAAGCGCGGTTTTTTCCATTCATTTTAATAGAGGGGATCTGGCAGAACTGGGCTCCGCGTCATGTCTGGCAGCATACACGATTCTAAGCAGACGGCTTAAGAAAACGCCTCCGGAGTGCGCGGTCTTTTGGCTGATGCTGATTGCCTTTGCTGCTACGCTGCCCATGGCCCTGGTCCTGGAAGGGGGACCAGGTCCCCATATCAGCATACGGGGCATCCTTTCCCTGCTGTATCTGGGCGTACTGTGCTCCGGGCTGGGGTATCTGCTCCAGCAATGCTCCATCCGGCAGATCGGCGCGTCGGCGTCGGCTGCATTCCTCAATGGCATCAGCCCCATCACAATCCTTACGGCGGCCCTTATCCTGGGGGAACACGTCACCTTCAATCAGGTATTGTGTATGGCAGTGGTGTTCTCAGGCCTGTACCTGAACGCGTCCAACCAGAATCTGTTTTATAAGAAACACCGCGCTGCCTGAATGGCTGCCGGCTGATGGGATCCGGGGTGGTCCTCCGGAAAATCCAGTGGACTAATCTGGCGGATTATTGTATAATATCAGCAATACCAGCAGCCGGTGGGGGGACGTTTCCTGCTGTGTCAGCGATGTCTGATATGACAGGGAATATTATATTTTGCAAAGAGAGGATACAGATGGGCAATTACTATGCGGAGGATGTGGAATATTTGCTGCTAAAGGCAGTGTCAGAATGCCGGGAGCCCGTGGGCGCCGGCTTTCTTGCTGAAACCTTTGCCAACCGGAAGGACCTGGCGCTTAGCGAGGCTACCATTGGCCGGCATTTGCGGCGGCTGGAGCAAAAGGGCTATTTGTGCTGTGAACGGTACAACGGACGTTCCCGGGGCCGTGTTATGACAAAAAAGGGCTCTGACCGGATGAAGGAGCTGGCAGCCGGACAAAAGCAGGTCAAGGCCGTAGCAGACGTGATGGAAGTGCTGCGGGACGGGAGCGGAAGGCAGCTGCGCAATGTGCTGGTCACCCGGGAAATCATTGAGCCGGAGGCAGCGGCCCTGGCTGCAAGAAACGCCACGGAAGAGAACATCCGGGCAATCCATGAGGTGGTGGCCAGGATGGTCCGGCTGACGGATGAGGGCCGGAGCATGGCTGCTACAGATGGGCCGTTCCATGTGGAAATAGCCAGGGCTTCAGGGAATTCCGTGCTGGAGATGGTGGTGCGGATGGTCCGGACGGACCGGGATTTCTCACCGGAGATTGAGTGTATCATCAACGCTTCCTCAGTGGAAAAGCCCAGTGACCACTGGAACATTTACAAAGCCATTGCCGAACACGACGAGGAGAAGGCCCGCCGGCTTATGAAGCAGCATATCCGGAACATTATTGACGCCATTGACGCCTACGAAGAAAGCCAGGCGGACAGCTCCGGGATATGAAAATTCCCACAAAATCATTGCGCCCCATAAAAAAATAAGCTAAACTATAGGAAGAATCAAACATTTCGGTTACAATAACCCATAATGCCTAATAGAGGAAGATGAAAGGACTGCCACGGCAGTCCATTACTTTGGCCGGAAGCAGATTGCTCCGGGCAGTGAAAGGATTGACGGCGTCCTGCCGGAGAGAACAGTGTATGTGTAATCAGCCAACACCCCTTGTACTAGGAATATTGGCCCATGTGGATGCGGGGAAAACCACGCTGTCCGAGGCGCTTTTATATCTTGCGGGAAGCATCCGCAGGCTTGGGAGGGTGGACAACCGGGACGCATTTCTGGATACCTATGCCCTGGAGCGGGCCAGGGGGATTACCATATTTTCCAAGCAGGCAAGGCTGACGTGGGAGGGGATTCCAGTCACCCTGTTAGACACGCCGGGCCATGTGGATTTTTCAGCTGAGATGGAGCGGACCCTTCAGGTACTGGATTATGCTGTCCTGGTCATCAGCGGCAGCGACGGGATTCAGGGCCACACCGTGACCTTGTGGCGTCTGCTTGCAAAGTACAGGATTCCCACATTCCTGTTTATTAATAAGATGGACCAGGCCGGAACGGACCGCGATGCTCTGTTAAGTGAAATCAGGACCAGGCTGGATGATTCCTGTGTGGATTTTTCCCAAACAGGAACACAGGATTTCATGGAGCAGGTGGCCATGTGCGATGAGGCGGCGCTGGAACATTTCCTGGAGACCGGGGAGGTGGCGGAGGAGACAATCCGGCGGCTGGTCTGCGGGCGCAGGCTGTTTCCCTGCTGCTTTGGCTCTGCCTTAAAGCTTGAGGGCGTGGAGGAACTGCTGGGAGGTATCATACGATATGGAACGGTCCCGGAGTATCCGCAAACCTTCGGGGCAAAGATATTCAAGATATCCAGGGACGACCAGGGGAACCGCCTGACCCATATGAAGATAACCGGAGGATGCCTGAAGGTGAAGTCCGTGCTCACTGGGCCAGGGACAGGCAGGACGGATGTTTCCGGTAACAAGGCCGGAGGGCCTGCCCCGTCCGGGGCCGGGAGCCAGGACGGGGCCTGCTGGGAGGAAAAGGTAAATCAGATCCGCATTTATTCCGGGGAAAAGTATGAGGCTGTTGCAGAGGCCGGGCCTGGAAGTATCTGTGCGGTAACCGGCCTGACGCGGACCTTTCCGGGCCAGGGGCTTGGGGCGGAGGCGGCTTCCATGGAGCCTGTGCTTGAACCGGTCCTTACCTATGAGGTAAAACTGCCGCCGGGCTATGACAGGGCCGTGATGCTGCCGAAACTTAAGGAACTGGAGGAGGAGGACCCGCAGCTGAATGTGGTGTGGGACGGACACCTGGGTGAAATCCAGCTCCAGCTCATGGGCGAGGTGCAGATTGAGGTATTAAAAAGCCTGATAGCGGAGCGGTTTGGGGTCGAGGTGGAATTTGGGACAGGCAATATAGTCTATAAAGAGACTATCGCCGGGTCTGTGGAAGGCGTGGGGCATTTTGAACCCCTGCGTCATTATGCCGAGGTCCATCTGCTGCTGGAACCAGGGGAAAGGGGAAGCGGGCTTCAGTTTGCCGCCCGGTGCAGCGAGGATGTGCTGGACCGCAGCTGGCAGCGCCTGGTACTCACCCATCTGGAGGAAAAAGTCCATAAAGGCGTCCTGACCGGCTCGCCCATTACCGATATGCGGATTACACTGGTGGCGGGCCGGGCCCACATAAAGCATACGGAGGGCGGGGATTTCCGCCAGGCAACCTACCGGGCGCTGAGGCAGGGGCTGATGGAAGCAGACAGCATCCTGCTGGAGCCATGGTATGAATTCCGGCTGGAAATCCCGGACACCTCCATTGGACGGGCCATGACGGATATAGAAAAACGGTCCGGCACGTGCTCCATTGCCCAAAGTTCATCAGGGATGGCAGTGCTCACAGGAAGCGCGCCTGTGGCAGCCATGGGAGATTACCAGACAGAAGTGACCGCCTATACAAAAGGATGCGGAAAGCTTACATGTACCATGAAAGGGTATGAACCATGCCATGATACGGAAGCGGTCATGGAACGCATTGGATATGACCCGGAGCGGGACACGGATAATCCGACGGGGTCTGTGTTCTGTGCCCACGGCGCGGGTTTTGTGGTTGGCTGGGACCATGTGAAGGAGTATATGCATGTGGACAGCGGTATTTTAAAGGAACGGCTGGAACAGGGGCCGAATCAGGAGGACGGACCTGCCAAGACCATGCCGGAAGGCTCCCTCAAGGAGGAAATATGGCTGGGGACAGAAGAAATAGACGCCATATTAAACCGGACTTTTTATGCCAACAGCCGGGATAAGGCACGCCAGAAAACCGGGATACCGGGAAAGGGCGGCAGCCGCAGAAGCTTTAATCCCCCGGAGACACGCACCTACCATGGGGCGGCAAAACAGGCGCCTCAGGAAGAATATCTCCTGGTGGACGGCTACAACATCATCTATGCGTGGGAGGAACTGAACGTCCTGGCAAAGGATAATATGGAGGGCGCCAGGGGACGGCTTATGGACCTGCTGTGCAATTACCAGGCCGTGAAAAAGTGCAGCCTGATTGTGGTATTTGACGCATACCGGGTGAAGGGACATGCAACCGAAATCCTGGATTACCATAACATCCATGTGGTATACACAAAAGAGGCGGAAACAGCCGACCAGTATATTGAGAAGTTTGCACATGAAAATGCCCGCCGTTATGATGTTTCCGTGGCCACCTCCGATGGGCTGGAACAGATTATCATCCGCGGCCAGGGCTGCCGCCTGGTATCTGCAAGGGAACTATGGGAAGACCTGGAACGGGTAAAGGTCATGCTGCGGGAAGAATACCTGGACAAGCCCCAGCTGAAGCGGAACAGCCTGATTGACATGCTGCCTGAGGAGGCGGCAAAGGAGCTTGGACGGCTGAAGGAGTGATACGGGATATGACAGCCATATTATTTGATGTGGACGACACCTTATATGACCAGCTGGAGCCTTTCCGGCTGGCCTGCGGTCAGGTGCTGGGAACGGATTTCAGGGCGGATTATGAACGCCTGTTTGTACGCAGCAGGTACTACAGCGAGCTTGTTTTCAACCAGTCCGAATCCGGCCGGATGGCAATGGAGGATATGTATGTTTACCGGCTGGTCCATGCATTTGCCGACCTTGGACTACATCTGGACCCCCGGGACGCGCTCCGGCTCCAGCACGCATACGGGACGTACCAGGAAAGGATTAAACTTCTCCCCGGCATGGCGGGAATCCTGTCAGCGGCTCAGGCAGAAGGCGCCCTTCTGGGGCTTTTGACCAATGGCCCCTCCGTACACCAGCGGGATAAAATCCGCGTGTTGGGACTGGGACAGTGGATAGAGGAGAGCCATGTGTTCATCTCGGCTGAAATCGGGGCGGCAAAACCGGATATCCGCACATTTAGGAAGGTGCAGGAAGCCCTGGGCCTGGATGCTGGGCACATATACTATATCGGGGATTCATTTGCCAATGACGTTGCCGGGGCCAAGAGGGCAGGCTGGAAGGCGGTCTGGTTTAACCGCAGGCATCATGCGGTCCCTGGCCGTGATGACTATCCAGACAGCCGTCTTGGCGCAGGCAGCGGGATTACCCCTGATTTCACGGCCGCGGGGGCGGAGGAGCTGGCTGGGATTGTAAAGGGTATCCTTAAGGATTAGATGTTGTTATGATAAATGAATCCATAATGCAATGGGACCGCTGCTTATCAAAAGGCAGCGGTCCTTTTGTCATACATCCCAAAATCCCATACATGGCTATCCCCCCATCTACCCCTTCCCTGCCGCGGATGCAATCTTATTCTCCGAACGCCATTCCCTTGGGGATATGCCGTAGGTTTTCTTAAAGGCCCTGGAAAAATGAAGCTGGCTGGGATAACCCACGGCATTGCCTATGTCCTTTATGGTCAGCTCTGTCAGCTTCAGCAGTTCCGCGGCCTTGGTCATGCGGTAGCTGATTAAGAATTCCTGGGGGCTTTTGCCCACTGCGTCACGGAATATCTTGCCGAAATAGCTTCTGTTCAGATTACAGAAGGCAGCGATGTCCTCCACAGAAATATCATTCTGGAAATTCTGCTCTATAAAGGATGTGGCTTCACGGATATAAAAATCCTGAAGCTTCCCGCCGCGCATCATTCTCCTGGATGAGGAGGAGCGGGTGAGATAGTCCAGGAACAGGTACAGGTGCCCGATTAAGTGGAAGGGCGACTGGTCTGAATGGTTGGCGATGTAGAGCATCTCGTTCTTTAGTTCCAGGCTTAAATCCCTTGCATTGGAGTGGTAGACCGGATTGTCCATGGTAAGCCCGGCCAGCTCCAGGGCCTCTTTCACCCTGAGTCCGTCAAACTCCAGCCATGTGTATTCCCAGGGATGGTCCTTGTCCGCGCTGTAGGTGTTAACCTGCTTTGGGTGGATAAGGAACCCTTCCCCGCTTTTGATGTGATAGGTATTGGTCATGCCTTTGGAATCCGTGGACATCAGGGTCCCGGCCCCTGATATCACATAGTGGAACAGATAGTGGTTGCGCGCATAAGGGCCATAGGAATGCAGGGGTTCACACTGCTCCCAGCCATATTGGTATAAACCCAGGTCCACAAAACGTTCATTGGGGAAAATGGAAAACAGGACATTGCTCATGGGACTCCTCCTTTGGTATCATTACCAGCCTGTCATGCCGGAAACAGCCTGGATCCATATTGCTTATATTTCATTATATACCCAAATGCTTCCCTATATCAACCTATAAACACAAAAATAGCATTTGGGTATATAAGTGGCATTAACAGAACATTTACCCTGAGAAAACAACGTGATATCATAAGATTAACAGAAAGAAACAGGGAAATAAAGGCAACAAAATGGTTTATTTAAATTGAAAAACGCAGGTATAAGAGGGGGAACACTATGCACAAAACGTTAAAATGGTGTCTTGCATTCGGAGCAGTCTCACTGTTGGCCGCAGCCATGGTCACAGGGTGCCAGAGGGTAGGAGAAACAGGGGACGGGAAGGTGAAGCTGTCTTTCCAGATATGGGATACGGCCCAGAGGAACGGAATGGAGTCCGTGGCCAAAGCCTACATGGACCGGAATCCGGATGTGGTGATTGACGTCCAGGTGACCAGCTGGGATGAATACTGGACCAAATTGGATGCTGCGGCTGAATCCAACCAGCTGCCGGATATATTCTGGATGCATACCAACCAGATCCTTAAATATGCTGACTATGGAAAGCTGGCGGATGTGACAGACCTTTATGATCAGGAGGACCCGGATTACTACACAAAACATTTTTCAGAAATATCCCTGAACAATGCAAAGGGGTCGGACGGACGCATCTACGGGGTGCCAAAGGACAAGGATACGGTGTGCCTTGTATATAACAGGGAAATGTTTGACAATGCCGGCCTTGCCTATCCGGATGATTCCTGGACATGGGACGACCTGACAGAGGCGTCCGCGGCGATTTATGATAAAACAGGGAAATACGGCTTCATGGCATATGCGGATGAGCAGCTGGGGTACTGGAATTTTGTGTACCAGGCAGGCGGCCATATCCTGAATGAGGATAAGACAAAAGCAGGTTTCATGGACCCGGCCACAAGGAAAGGAATGGAGTTTTACATTCATTTACAGAAAGAACCATGGTGCCCGGACCAGAAGTATTTTGCAGAAACCAATCCCGGAACCGCCTTCATATCCGGGCAGGGCGCCATGTACCTGGAAGGCAACTGGAACCTGATGTCCATGATGGAGAATAATAAGGACATGGAAGGAAAATGGGATGTGGCGGTGCTGCCCAAATGCCCGGACCCTTTAAACGGGGACGGCAGGGCAACCATTTCCAACGGCCTGTGTTATGCCACCGGGGCAAAGGGGAAGAAGCTGGAACATGCAAAGGATTTCCTGAAATTCGCCGGTTCTGAGGAGGGGCAGAGGGCCCAGGGGCTGTCAGGGGCAGCCATCCCGGCCTATGAAGGGCTGGAACACACCTGGGTACAGGCCTTCAGCCAGTTTGATTACAAGCTGGACGTACAGAAATGCGTGGATATGTTCCCCTATGGGGTACAGAGCGTGAACAATGCATCAAGACCCAACTGGAAGACGCAGATCAATGATGCCCTGCTTAAGATATACAGCGGCGAGGTAGACCTGGATGAGGGGCTTGCGGCCATGCAGAAGCTGGTAGATGAGGCAAAGGCGCCGTAATGGAAGGGGACATACCCTGACGCTGATTATGGAAACTCTCTAAAAATGGAGGAAGATATGGGAAAGAAACATATTTTGACAGATGACGCAAAATGGGGCTACCTGCTGGTTGCGCCCACCATCATAGGACTGATTGTATTAAATGTATATCCATTCATCCAGACACTGGTGCTGAGCTTTTCAACCACCCACCCCTTTGGGATTTATGAAGTCACGGGAATCCAGAATTATGAGCAGATGTTTGCAAGTAAGGAATTCTGGAAAGCAACATGGAACTCCATCTATTTCTGCATCCTGACCGTGCCTATTGGCGTGTTCCTGTCCCTGCTGGCAGCCGTGCTGCTGAATGCAAAGATTAAGGGGAAATCCGCCTTCCGGGCCATCTATTTCCTGCCCATGGTAGTTGCCCCGGCAGCCATCGCAATGGTGTGGAAATGGATTTTCAATGCGGAGTACGGCATCATCAACCAGATCATCGGAACAAAGGTGAGCTGGCTTACCACGCCTGGACTGGTGCTGCCTGCCTGCGCTGTGGTAGCCATATGGAGCGCCGTGGGGTATGATGCCATCCTGCTCCTGTCCGGAATCCAGAACATTTCCAAGAGCTATTATGAGGCGGCCAGCCTGGACGGGGCCACAAAGATACAGCAGTTTTTCAAGATTACCCTGCCAATGGTAAGCCCCACCTTGTTTGTGGTATTAATCATGCGGCTGATGGCCTCCATCAAGGTCTACGACTTGATTTACATGATGGTGGACCAGACCAATCCCGCCCTGACCAGCGCCCAGTCCCTGATGTATCTGTTCTACCGGGAATCCTTTGTGGCAGGGAACCGGGGATATGCTTCGGCCATCGTGATCTGGACCGTGGCATTAATCGGCATTATTACGGCCCTGCAGTTCTGGGGACAGAAAAAATGGGTTAACTATGAGGTTTAGGAGATAAATAAGGAGGAGATTCCATGAAATCATACCAAGAAAGCCGCAGGATTAATACCATACTCGTCTATGCCATGCTGGGGGCAGGGGCCGTGCTGATGATATTCCCCTTTTTGTGGATGCTTCTTACCAGCTTTAAATCAGCCGGTGAAAGCGTGCAGATACCGCCCACGATCCTGCCAAAGGAATGGCTTGCAGACAATTACGAGAAGGCATTAATCGCACTCCCTTTCATAAAACTGTATACCAACACCGTCCTTCTGATCCTTTTCAGGGTAATCTGCGCAGTGGCATTCTCATCCGCGGCCGGATTTGCATTTGCCAAGCTTAAGTTCAGGGGAAAGAACCTGCTGTTCTCACTGGTCATCATGCAGATGATGCTGCCGTCCCAGATATTCATCATTCCCCAGTACCAGATGCTGGCGAAAATGGGGCTGACCAACAGCATATTTGCACTGGTATTCCCTGGACTGGTCAGCGCCTTCGGGACCTTTTTCCTGCGCCAGGCTTACATGGGGATTCCCGATGAACTGGGCGAAGCCGCCTACCTGGACGGATGCACCAAATGGCAGACCTTTACAAAGGTAATGATGCCCCTCACCAAGGCATCCATGGCAGCCCTGACCATTTTCACCGCAGTGTTTGCCTATGCAGACCTGATGTGGCCTCTGATTGCCAACACGGATATCAACATGATGACGCTGTCGGCCGGCCTTTCTACCCTAAGGGGCCAGTTCACCACCAACTATCCGGTCCTTATGGCAGGTTCCATGTTGGCCATGATACCTATGGTCATCCTGTACCTGGTGTTCCAGAAGCAGTTTATTGAGGGCATTGCCATGACAGGCGGAAAATAGACATATAAAAGGAGACAGACAATGGCAATCCTATATCAGGAAGAACAACGGCTATTTACCATACATACCATCCAATCGACCTACCAGATGAAGGTGGACCGGTTTGGGTACCTGCTGCATCTTTATTACGGGGACCGCTCAGAGGGGTCCATGGAATACCTCCTTACCTATGCGGACCGGGGGTTTTCAGGAAATCCCTATGAGGCCGGTGAGGACAGGACCTATTCCCTGGACGCCCTTCCGCAGGAATATCCGGTCCTTGGAACCGGGGATTACAGGAGCACGGCGTTACAGGTGAGACAGGCGGACGGTTCCATGAGCTGTGACCTGCGCTACTGCAGCCACGTCATAAAGCAGGGGAAATACAGCCTGCCGGGACTTCCGGCCATGTATCAGGCGGAAAACGGCGGCACGGGCAGGGATACGGCCGGGCAGGCTATAGACAGCGGCCGGGACATGGATTGCGAAACATTGGAAATCACCCTTGAGGACAGGGCCGGCGGGCTTGTGGTGACTTTATTATACGGGGTATTTCCGGTCTGGGATATCATAACCAGGGCAGTAAAGATTGAGAATACGGGAAATGGTCCCCTGGCGCTTGAAAAGGTGCAGAGCGCCTGCCTGGATTTCCTTTATGGGGACTATGACTGGATACAGTTTTACGGCAGGCATGCCATGGAGCGGAACTGGCAGCGGACAGAGGTATCCCACGGCGCCCATGTGATTGGAAGCAGGCGGGGAACCTCCAGCCACCAGTACAGCCCCTTTGTGATACTGGCTGAAAAGGATGCAACGGAGGATGCGGGGAAATGTTACGGCATGTCATTTGTCTACAGCGGCGCGTTCAAGGCAGAGGTGGAAAAGGACCAGTTCGGCCAGACCAGGATGCTGATGGGACTTCAGGATGAGATGTTCTCCTATGGATTGGACCCGGGAGATACCTTCTTTGGGCCGGAAGTCATCATGAGCTACAGCGGCAGCGGACTGTCCGCCCTGTCACGGCATTTCCACAAAGCCATCCGCCGCAATCTGTGCAGGGGAAAATACAAACTGGCCCCCAGACCGGTGCTGGTTAACAGCTGGGAAGCAGCTTATTTTGACTTTACAGGGGAAACCATATATGAGACAGCCAGACTGGCCGGGGAACTGGGAGTGGAGATGCTGGTGCTGGATGACGGCTGGTTTGGCAGACGGGACAGCGACAGGTCGGGACTTGGGGACTGGTCTGTCAATGAAGGAAAGCTGGGAGGTACGCTGAGGTCCCTGGTGGAGCGGGTTAACGGCCTGGGCCTGAAGTTCGGGATCTGGATTGAACCGGAGATGGTGTCCCTGGACAGCGATTTATACCGGGCCCATCCGGACTGGGCATTTACCATTCCCGGAAGGAAGCCGGTCATGAGCCGGAGCCAGCTGGTACTGGATTTCTCCAGGAAGGAAGTGGTGGATTATGTGTTTGACAGCATCTGCCGGGTATTTGACAGCGCCAATATTGAATATGTGAAATGGGATATGAACCGCAGCATTGCGGATGTGTACTCGGCGGTGCAGGAACGGGACAGAGGAAAACTGCGCAGATGCGGGAATACACAGGATGGGGGGGACATTCAGGCCAAAAGTACCATGAATCCGGGAAAAATCATGTATCACTACGTGCTGGGATTATATGATTTCCTGGAACGCCTTACAAAGCGGTATCCGGATATGCTGATTGAAGGATGCAGCGGCGGCGGCGGACGGTTTGACGCAGGCATGCTCTACTACACGCCCCAGATATGGTGCAGTGACAACACGGATGCCATTGACCGCATCCGCATCCAGTACGGCACGTCCTTTGGTTTTCCCGTATCATCCGTTGGTTCCCATGTATCCGCATGTCCCAACCATCAGACCGGAAGGCGGGTTTCCATGGAAACCCGCGGCGTGGTGGCAATGGCGGGCAGTTTTGGGTATGAACTGGATCCGGGCCAGCTGACAGCAAAGGAGAAGGCGTGCATCAGGAAACAGATTGAGGATTATCACCGGTATCAGGACATGATCCACAACGGCGATTACTACAGGCTGGGCAATCCGTTTAAGGAAACGCAGGCAGGGGCATGGATGTTTGTCAGTGAAGATAAGGGCGAGGCCCTGGTGAATGCGGTGACCCTTGAGACACATGGCAACCCCCTTCCCGTGTACATACGGCTGAAAGGACTGGAACCTGGATGGAGTTACAGGGATGGGGCCACGGGCCGCGTATATCCGGGGGCCGCCCTTATGTCAGCCGGGCTTCCCGTGCCTTATATGGCAGATGAATACCAGGCATGGCAGGCGCATCTGGTAAAGGTCTGATTCCGATATGACGACCAGCATGAATGTGGGAACAGGAGAATGGAAGATGGCTGTTAAAAATAGAGAGTATAAAACCGGGGAAGGAAAAGCCGGATTAAAAAACATTCCTTTCCAAAAACGTCTGGAGCCACATCTGGATGAGCTAAAATGGCTTTATATGGAGCTTTACGACAATCAGCAGATGTTTGAAGGGCTTTGCAGCGGAATGGAGGAGTTCTGCCGGGCCCGCAGGGCCAGCCTTAAAAGGCTGGACACAAAGCGGGAGAAGAATCCGGGGTGGTTCAGGAAAAGCAGCATGCTTGGCATGATGATGTACACGGACCAGTTTGCAGGCACGTTAACAGGCGTGAAGGAGAAGCTGGACTACATAGAAAGCTGCAATGTCAATTATCTCCACCTGATGCCTTTGCTGGACACCCCCAGGGGCCGTTCAGACGGCGGTTATGCGGTATCGGATTTCAGGAAGGTAAGGGACGGCCTTGGGACCATGGACGATTTAAGGGCGCTGGCAGATGAGTGCCATAAGCGGGGAATCAGCCTGTGCCTGGATTTTGTGATGAACCATACTTCCGAGGAACATGAATGGGCAAAGCGGGCCAGGGCCGGTGAGAGGGAGTACAGGGACCGGTACTTTTTCTATGATTCCTATGATGTTCCAAGGCAATACGAACAAACCGTGCCCCAGGTATTCCCCGCCACTGCGCCGGGCAATTTCACCTATCTTCCGGAAGCAGGCAGCTATGTGATGACCAGCTTTTATCCCTACCAGTGGGATCTGAATTACAGGAATCCTGCGGTGTTTAACGAGATGATGTATAATTTCCTGTATCTGGCCAACTGCGGCATGGATGTCATACGGATAGATGCGGTGCCATATATCTGGAAAGAATTGGGAACAGACTGCCGGAACCTTCCCCAGGTCCACACCATTGTGCGCATGATGCGTATGATTGGGGAGATTGTGTGCCCCGGCGTACTGCTTCTGGGAGAAGTGGTCATGGAACCGGAAAAGGTGGCGCCGTACTTTGGTACGGTGGAAAAACCTGAGTGCCATATGCTTTACAATGTAACGACCATGGCCACCCTGTGGCATTCGGTTGCAGCCAGGGACGCCAGGCTCTTAAAACACCAGATGAAAGCCATCAGCAGGCTGCCGGACACCTGCTTATTCCTCAATTATCTCCGGTGCCATGATGATATTGGCTGGGGGTTAGATTATCCGCTTCTGGAATCCTGGGGCATGAAGCAGGTGCCCCATAAGAAATACCTCAATGACTTTTTTACGGGAAAGATACCGGAAAGCTTTAGCCGGGGCGAACTGTACAACGAAGATCCTGTTACAGGCGATGCGCGGTTCTGCGGAACAACGGCTTCCATGTGCGGAGTGGAAAGGGCTGGTTTTGAAATGGACGATGCAGGCATGGACCATGGGATTGGGCGTATCCTGTGCCTTCATGGATTCCTCTTTTTCCTGTCCGGGATACCTGTCCTTTACAGCGGGGATGAGATAGGGCAGGTAAATGATTACACGTACAAGGATAATCCTGAGAAAGCGGCTGATTCCCGCTATATCCACAGGGGAAGATTCCATTGGGAACTGACCGGCTGCATAAAAGACGGCGGTTCGGTGCAGGGCAGGATATTTTCCGGGTTAAAACAGATGGAGGAACTGCGCAGGGGCGAACCGCTTTTTGGCGCGGACGCCAGGTTTTCTGTCAGGGAAACATGGGATGACTCTGTGCTGTGCCTGGTGCGGGAACAGGAACAGGGAAAGCTGGTGGGTATATTTAATTTCCATGATTATGAAAGGATTGCGTGGATTGATGAAACAGATGGCATGTATCAGGATATGATGACCGGGGAAATGCTTCGGGCCTCTGCTGTAAGGGTGGACGGCCATGGATTCAGATGGTTAAAAAGAGCAGAGGCAGGGAGCTGATTGGAAGAAGGCTCCCTGCCTTCATTTCCGTTGTCTTTTAATGCGCTGTTTTCTTGTATTATTGCAGGTATGACGATATAATGAAAGGGTAGTTGTGTACATAAAACCAGACCGGAGATAAACCATAAACCAGAGGGGGAAGATTGTATGGAACGCTGTCCATGGTGCCTTTGCAATGAAAAAATGACCAGATACCACGATGAGGAGTGGGGCATCCCCCTCCATGACGATTACAGGCAATTTGAATTTCTCATGATGGAGGTCATGCAGTGCGGCCTGAACTGGAACATGATGATACAGAAACGGGAGATTTTCCGGCAGTGTTTTGACGGGTTTGACTATGATAAGGTGGCTGCTTACGGGGATGGGGACGTGGAGCGTATCCTTGCAGCAGAAGGGATGATCCGTTCCAGGCGAAAGGTGGAGGCCGTCATCCATAACGCCCGGCGTTTCCGGGAAATCAGGGAGGAATACGGTTCCTTCAGCCGGTATATATGGTCTTTTTCCAAGGGAAAGACAATCCTGTATGCGGGGCATCAGAAGGGCCGGATTCCGGCAAGCAACAAGCTGTCGGATGAGGTGAGCAGGGATTTAAAGAAGCGGGGATTCAAGTATATGGGTTCAATCACCGTGTACTCCCATCTGCAGGCCTGCGGGGTCATCAATGACCATGGGGAAGGCTGCTTCAGATACAAGGATATCATTGAGAATTACCCGACCGTCAGGAAGAGGGATGTGCGGCAGGAAGCATAGGATATTTAATTGCAAGATATGTATGGGGAAGGAGGAAGGGGATTCATGAAAATGCCTGAGGAAAGCATCCGTCCGGACATGTTTGCGCCCTGCGGAATGAACTGCATGGTCTGTTACAGGCACTGTTATCACAAGAAACCGTGCGCAGGCTGCCTGGAAGGGGACAGGGGAAAACCGGAACACTGCAGGGCCTGTAAAATAAAAGACTGTATCAAAGAAAAAGGATTATCTTACTGTTTCCAATGCCCTGAATATCCATGCACACAGATTAAGAATCTTGAGAGAAGCTATAACAGGCGGTACCAGGCAAGCCTTATGGAAAACAGCAGGCATGTTCAGGACCATGGCCTTGAATCCTTCATGGAAGAGCAGAAGAAAAGATATACGTGTAAGCGGTGCAAAGGCATTATTTCCCTTCACGACAGGGTATGCAGTGAATGCCAGGAGAAGATGGGGTAGGGCATGTTTGAAAATTCATTCCCGCCCTAAGGCCTGTAAGGGGAAAGTCCGGGGTAAATCAGAAGGCAATAAAAGGGAAGATAATGGGGGTACATAGGATGAAAGACATGACATTAAGTCCGGAAATGAAGGAAACCGTGCGCAAGGCGCAGATTGATGAGGAGACCGGGGCCATTCTTTATGGATATCTGGGGAGGAAACAGAAGGATGAAAAAAACAGGAAGGTGTTCAGCCAGATGTCCTCGGATGAAAAGGCCTCCGCCTGGCAGTTCTCTATGCTGTCAACGAATGGTAGATAGGAAAAGAACAGGGAAGGGGGACAAACCCTTAAAATAGCCGGATGAAATCCGCAGGTAAATGCCATATTAAACCTATATGGCTCTGCCTGCAGATGACTCCGGCTTTTTTGTGCTGTTTTAAGGGAAATGCAGGCAGCGGGAAGGAGCAGGACATATGAATTATGATGCGGTGGCCAAGGACATCCTGACCCTGGCAGGCGGTCCCGGGAATGTGGAGAATCTTACACACTGCTTTACCAGGCTTAGGTTAGAACTGTCGGACAGGACGAAAGCAGACAAAGAAAAGCTTGCACAGGTGGAGGGCGTGGTTTCCGTGGTGGAACGGGGCGGACAGCTGCAGGTGGTGATTGGGACAAAAGTGGAATATGTCTATGAGGCGGTATGCAGGCAGATGGAGGCGGGGAAGACACCGGCAGGAAAGATATCAGCAGGAAAGACACCGGCCGCCAATAAGGACATCCAGGCAGGCGCCGGGCAGGGTACCTCTGTATGGAACCGCATCCTGATATCCATATCCGCCATGTTTACCCCCATGGTGCCTGCCATTGCAGCCTCCGGGCTCTTAAAAGGATTCCTGACCATTGCCAGGATTACTGCCTCCAGCCGCGGAGTGGACATTACGGGGAATGAGACTTACATCATCCTGATGGCTGCCACGGATGCAATCTTTTATTTCATGCCGATCATCCTTGCATATACCAGCGCAAAGGTATTTCATGCCAATGAATTCGTTGCCATGGCATTGGGCGGCACCATGTGTTATCCGGCCATACTGGAACTGATGGGTGGCGGGGCGGCGGTCAGGATGTTTGGCATCGTACTTACAAAAGCCAACTATACGTCCTCGGTCATCCCCATCATCATCGGGGTATTCATACTGTCCTATGTGGAACGGTTCCTGACCAAGGTCACTCCTGAGATATTGAAAATCATCCTGGTGCCGGGCATTTCCCTGCTGGTCATGGTGCCTGCCGTCTATCTGGTATTTGGCCCGGTGGGCATTTACATTGGAAATGCAATCAATTACGTGTATACGGGCATGATGGCCTTAAGCCCGGCCCTATGCGGGGCTTTCATCGGCGGGATGTGGTGCGTGTTCGTCATATTCGGCGCCCACCGCGCCCTGGTCCCCATTGGGATTAATGATGTGGCGCGGTTAGGACGGCAGAACCTGCTGGCCTTTGCAGGGGCGGCTAACTTTTCCCAGGGCGGCGCTGCCCTGGGGGTGATGCTGAGGACAAAGGACAGGAACCTGAAAGCAATTGCCGCCTCCGCGTCCCTGACCGCCTGGGTGTGCGGGATTACGGAGCCTGCGATTTATGGCTGCAACTTACGGCTTAAGAAGCCCATGGTATACGCCGTTATCTGCGGTGCGGCGGGAGGGGCAGTCATGGGGATTGGCGGCGTGTATGGGGATGCATTTGCAAATAATGGCGTGCTTACGCTGGCAACTTATGGGGCGTTCGGAATGAGGAATTTCCTCTTCTATCTGCTGGGAATCAGCATTTCCTTTTTTGGGGCGGCATTGCTGACATGGGTGTTGGGATTTGAGGAATTGGATGAAGGGGAGAATAGAGGATGAGGACAATAGAGGATGAGGACAATGAAAAGGAGGATTCCATGAGTAAAAAAAGCGCGGATGGAACAGCAGGTTCCGTCAGACGTCCAACCCTATTCCCGGAACATTTCCTCTGGGGCGCATCCTCCTCCGCATTCCAGATAGAGGGCGGATGGGATGAGGGGAAGAAAGGCATGACCGTGGCGGATTACAATTCCTTCCGGCGTTCCGGTATCCAGGCAGACACCAGGACGGCCAGTGATTTTTATCACCGCTGGAGGGAGGACATCGGGCTGATGAAGGAACTGGGGCTTAAGATGTACCGCTTTTCCATGTCCTGGGCCAGGATCATACCGGATGGGGACGGGGATGTGAATCAGGATGGAATCAGGTTCTACCACCAGGTCATTGACTGTCTTTTGGAACAGGGCATTAAACCCTTTGTGACCCTGTATCACTTTGACCTTCCCTATGCCTTGGTGGAAAAATACAATGGCTGGGAATCCAGGCAATGTGTGGCTGCCTTTGAGCGGTATGCCGGAATCGTATTCCGTGAATTTGGTGACAAGGTGATGTACTGGCAGGTCCACAATGAGCAGAACCTGATGGTCAGGGTGGATGAACGGATGAATATCAAGGCCGGGGATGCGTGGGAGGGCGACCGTCTCAGGGCGCAGATGGATTATCACATGTTCCTGGCCCATGCCCTTGCCGTAAAGGCGTGCCATGAACTGGTTCCCGGGGGAAGGATAGGCCCGGCGGTTTCCTCCACCTGCACCTATCCCCTGACCAACCGGCCGGAGGACGTGTGGGCTGCCAGGATGAATGACTGGTTCAAGACGGATTATTGTCTGGACATGTACTATGACGGTGAATATCCGGGATATTATATGAGATATTTAGAGGAACGGGGCATTGTGCCGAAGACAGGGCCTGACGACAGGGAGATACTGATGGGCGCGCGGATGGATTATATTGCCGTCAACTATTACAGGACGCTCTGCGTTTCACATCTTCCGGCAACCGAGGGGCATGCGCCTGGGGAACGGTCATTTCCAATCAACGAGGTGGATTTTGACCAGTATGGATATTTCCGGCATGTTAAGAATGAATATCTGGAAACCAGCGCATACGGCGCGCAGATTGACCCTATGGGGCTTAGGACGGTGCTCAATCTGTACTACCGCAGATACAGGCTCCCCCTCATTGTCACGGAAAATGGTCTTGGGGCCGGGGACGTGCTCACGGAAAACGGCAAGGTCCACGACTACTACAGGATAGACTATCTCAGACAGCATATTGAGGCATGTTCCCAGGCCATCGGGGACGGCGTGGATCTGTTCGGATATTCCCCCTGGTCTTTTATGGACCTGCTCAGTTCCCGTCAGGGCTTCCGGAAACGGTATGGTTTTGTGTATGTGAACCGGGATGAACATGACTTAAAGGACCTGGCTCGCATTAAAAAGGACAGCTTTTACTGGTACCGCAGGGTAATTGAGACCAATGGGAGGGAACTATAACCGGGAGCTGTAATCGGGGACTGACCGGCCTGTCTGAAGGCCGCAAATGGAGTGGTGTGGACTGGGATTATATGGTAGAATAGACTGTATGATTGAAGCTGATGCACTGAATCATCCGGTGGGTCAGAAGAAGAAAAAATCGGGGAGGAATATCCGTGAAGCTGAAGGTCAACATCAAAAAGATAGGAAAAAGCAAACACCAGGTCCAGGAAGCCGTATATGAGATTCCCGGACATCCGGGGAACGTCAGGGAACTGATTGAAGCCGTGACCACTGCATGTGTGACGCTCTATAACCAGAGGATGGATGATAAGGAGCTGCTGCGCTGCCTGACCAGCGATGAAATCAATGACCAGGCAGCTTCCGGCAGGGTGGGCTTTGGCGTGAATTACGGGGACAGGAAGGCTGATCCGGAATCGGCCGTGAATCATGCAATCCAGTCCTTTGAGGACGGTATATACAGGATTTTCCTGGATGACAGGGCGCTTGAACAGCTGGAAGAGAAGATATTGCTGACAGAAGGGAGCAGCCTTACATTTGTCAGACTGACTATGCTGGCGGGAAGGATGTGGTGACATGGCTGATTATGATTACAATACCAGAAGGAAGATTACGGAGCTGAGGGACAGGAAGCTGGATGCCAGGACCGGGAAGCTTAAGGGGGATGAGAAGAAGCTGGCAGAGGAGATAAAGTCCTTAGGCAGGGGATACAGGAACAGTGACATACCAATGATTGACAGGGCAGTAAACGGGTACTATGCCGACGATGATAAAAAACCCGGCCAGTGGTTTGAAAAGAAGGGGCTGATATTGCAAAAAAGGGCCCATGGAGGGATTCTGGACGCGTTTGTACCAAAGGAGTACCAGGATTCTTATCTTTACATTATTGATAAGCTGAACCAGTTCCCCTATTCCACGGGGTGGAACCGCAGGACGGTGCGCACCCGCGGGTACGGGCCGCAGATGCGCCGCGCCATAGGACTGCTGAATACATATGAACGGATGTTTTACTGCGGCGTGGACATCCGTTGTCTGATGTTAAGGCAGTTGGATCCGGAGATGCTGGACTACATAAAATCAGAATCTTGTTTCATGAATGGATTTGACCTGGTATACGCGGCTGAAATCGACCGCGGGAACCAGAAGGTCATAGAAACCCTGAAGGAACTGATCCTCAGTGATAATAACACGGCGTACCTGGACCGCCAGATGATACTGGGTATCCTGCGCTCGGATCATGAAGGGCTTCATAAGCTGCTGGCAGACCTTTTGGTTGCTGCAAGATTACAGGAAGGCCTGCGCCAGGCCATCTGCGAGTCCATGGATGAAGGAACCATCCCCGCGTTCCTGCTGCTTCTAAAGACCATAGAGGACAATGACCTGATCCGCTTTGCCTCTGTTAAACGGGCGGTATCCACCTGGATCGGCATATTTGACGAGAACAGTGCGGACCGCATAAACAGTAAGCTGCTGGGGCTTATGGGAAGCTGCCTGAGGGACCCGCGGTCCTGTGACGGACTGCTTAAGACCAATGACGCTGTCGCCATCAGCGTGGCATTGTGGGCAAAGGGATTCCGGGAAATCCATGATGCTATGGATACCATGAAGGCGCTCATTGACCATGGCACGAAACCACAGAAGCTGGCCGCGTCATTTTACAACCAGTCCATGCAGGATGACAGCTATAAAAGCCAGGCCGCGAAAAAGGCAATCCTTGAGCAGGGGGAGGACCTGGAACTGGCTGCCTGTTTCATGCCTGCATATACCGGCAGGTTTAACAGTGATTTGACCAGGATGTTCACGGACAGCAGCCTTTACGGACAGGAGCTGCTGACACCTAGGAAGCCGGTGCCGGATGATATCTGTGAAAGCAGGGAAGAAGCGGAAAAACTGTATGCCGTGTTTCTGGATATTTATAAAAGGATGCCAAAAAAGGGGCTGGTTTACGAACCCTGCATCTTTCCGTGGTATAAGGTGGAATTAAGCCCGGGACCGGTTCTTAGCCAGCTTGCCCTTCTGGCGTATATCCTGCAGGACGAAGAAAAGATAACATACATGGCAGGCCTTTTAGGGGAAATTACCAGCGCAGGCGGGTATTCCTACAGGAGCCGGCTTATTAACCTGTTGTTATATGAACCAAGGAACCGGAAGCAGAGGGACATCCTCCTGGGATATGTGGGCAATGCAGAAGAATACACAGCCCAAAGGGCTTACGCCATCGTAAGGAAACTGAAGCTTGAGGAAGTGGATTACATGGTCCTTGAGGATATGCTGCGGTATAAGCGCAGCGGACTGAGGGGAAGGCTGATTGACCTTTTGATGGAACAGGATGATGCAGGGCTAAAGGCTTCCCTGACCCGTCTGATGTCTGACAAAAGGGAAGAAAAGCGCACGGCTGCCCTGGACATGATGCTGCGGCTGGGCAAGGCAAAGGACAAGGACCGGCTGTACCAGGAAATAAGGGAACTGCCCCTTGCCATCCAGGCGCCCACGGACAAGGAAAAAATCCTCATAGAGGAACTGACAGGAAAGGCAGGGGACAGGACAGATATATCCAGGGAAAATGGCTATGGGCTGTACAATCCTGCTGCCGGCGCGGTGCTTCCTGTGGGTACCCCGGACCCTCAGGTACTGGGACAGTGCCTTCCCCTTAAGGAAAAGGACGTCATCCTCATCCTTAAGAAGCTGGACAGCCTGGTTGGACAGTATAGGGACTATGAGTACCTTGACAGGAGCGGCGAGGCACGGCTTCTTGGGAACGGATACCATTTCTTAAAGGATGCAAAGGACTATTCCTATCATTTGGAGAATTACCCCCTGGCAAAGGAACTTAGGGAATTCTATGAAACTGAAATCAAAAGCCATGAGGTCCTGATGGAGATGGAAGCCCTGCTTTTCATCCAGGGCCGTGCTTATGATGCAGGAGCCGTATTCTACCGCGCCGTATGGGGAAAGCCCCCGTTTAAGCCGGAGCCTCTGTCCCTCATGTACATGGACCAGGTCAGGTCCATACGCCTGAACTACAGGACGGATTATCTGGACAGGGCCGGCCTGTTTAAGGAGAGCCTGGCAGTCATCCAGGCCCTGTCTGCAGTGGTAAACCAGAAGAACAAGAAGGTCACATACCAGTACAGGGGATGGAACAACAATATGTATGACACCTCCTGCTATATGAACCGCCTGCCTCTTCTGGACCGTTATTTTGAGGGCCTAAGATACTGGCAGACAGACCCGGAATTCAGGCTGGCATTTGAAACAGCATATGGTTTTGAGTTGAAATGCCGTGATTCCTCAGATACCGGCCAGTTCCTCACAGACTGCCGGGAACCCATGACACCCATTGGCATGTCCTGGTTCATGAAGGCGTATCTCATGTCCATGATACCCATGGATATCCTGATCAGGGCAGTCTTTGAATACCTGGACACCACCAGGATTCTTCAGGTATTGACCCAGTTCGTCCACGGCGAATGTGTCATGACAAGGAATAAGTGGAGCGCCATCCGGTTCTTCGGCGAGGAATATTTTGCGAGGATGCAGGAAAAGGGCAATGCCTACATGCTGGAACACACAGAAGAAGGCCGTCTCTGTATGGAGCTTTATGACAGAATCGTGCCTCAGATGGTGGATGTGGAGCTGCGCCGGGGGGACAGCGAAACATGTTATTCCAGGTTCATGGGCGGAATCACCTATATCTGCGGGGCGCGGTACCTGGTCCGTATCCTCATGGCCCTGGGTAAGGACACGCTGGACCGGAATTCCTACTATGGATGGTATGGCGGCAGCCGGATATATACCAAGAAGGAAGTGCTCAGCGGCCTTTTAAAAGCCTGTTATCCGGCCAAAGACGATACGCCAAAGACCCTGGGCCAGCTGCTGGGCGGCACGAAAATCAGGGAAAGCCGTCTGGTGGAGGTGGCCATGTACGCGCCACAGTGGATTGAAATCATAGAAGAATATCTTGGCTGGAAGGGATTGAAATGCGGATGCTATTATTTCATGGCCCATATGGATGAGAATTTTGATGACAGGAAAAAGGCAATTTTCGCAAAATATACCCCCTTAAGCCCGGAGGAGCTTCAGAACGGCGCATTTGACGTCAACTGGTTCAGGGAAGCCTACGGCCAGCTGGGAGAAGAGCATTTTGGCCTGCTTTATGATGCGGCCAAGTATATTTCAGACGGACAGAAGCATTCCAGGGCCAGGAAGTATGCGGACGCGGCAGCGGGACGCGTGGGGGTGGAGGAACTGAAACAGGAGATTGGGGCCAGGCGCAACAAGGACCTTCTGATGAGTCTGGGACTTGTTCCCTTTGGTAAAGACGGGAACCGGGACATGGCAGACCGCTACCAGTATATCCAGCAGTTCTTAAAGGAAAGCCGCCAGTTCGGGGCCCAGAGGCGGGCCAGCGAGGCAAAGGCAGCAGAGACAGCCCTGACCAATCTAAGCGTTAACGCGGGATTTGCGGATGTGACCCGGCTGACCCTTAACATGGAGACCCGGCTCATGGAACAGTTCAGGGAATATATGGAATGGAAACAGGTGGACGATGTACTGGTGAAGCTGGAAGTCGGGGAGGATGGGAAGAGCGGGATCCTTTGCCGCAAGGCAGCGGCGCCAGGGGCAGATACAGGTAAGGCCGCCGGTATGAATCCTGGCCAGGGCAAGGCCCTAAAATCCATCCCTTCCAGGCTGGGTAAGGATACATATATGATGGAGCTGAAGGCTGTCCACAAAAAGCTGAAGGACCAGTATTCCAGGACCAGGAAAATGATGGAGGAATCCATGGAAAGCCAGACACTATTCACTGTGGATGAGGTGTCCATGCTTTATACAAACCCGGTGGCCAGGGCCATCTTGGCGCCCCTTGTGTTTGTGTCCGGGGATAAGATTGGATTCATGGAAGCACAGGAACATGCGGCGCAGGAACCTGGGGCACAGGAACCTGAGGTGCAGAACCGGCTGGTGGACCCAGGCACCTGCCTGGTGTCTTATGATGGGACACGTACGCCCCTGAGGGGAACAGACCTTCTGCGGATTGCCCATCCCCTGGATTTATACCGCCAGGGCGTATGGCATGAGTACCAGAAGCATCTGTTTGACAACCGTATCAGACAGCCCTTTAAGCAGGTATTCAGGGAGCTGTACGTGAAGCTGCCTGAGGAGAAGGGGCAGAAATACTCCAGGATGTTTGCAGGCAACCAGATCCAGCCACAGAAAACAGTGGCCGTGCTCCGGGGAAGGCGCTGGATAGCGGATTATGAGGAAGGGCTTCAGAAGGTCTATTATAAAGAGGACATCATAGCCAGGATATACGCCCTGGCCGATTGGTTCTCGCCCAGTGATGTGGAAGCGCCTGCCCTGGAATGGGTGGAGTTCTCGGACCGGAAAACATTTGAATCCCTTGAGATTGAAAAGGTGCCGGACCTTATATACAGCGAGGTCATGAGGGATGTGGACCTGGCGGTCAGCGTGGCCCATGCAGGCGGCGTGGACCCGGAGACCAGCCATTCCACCATAGAGATGCGCAGGGCAATCGTGGAATTCAACCTGCCTCTCTTTGGCATTTCCAATGTAACATTAAAGGACAGCCATGCAATGATAAAAGGCGCCAGGGGAGAATACACGGTCCATCTTGGCAGCGGCGTAATCCACCAGGCAGGCGGGGCCATGCTCAACATCCTTCCGGTCCACAGCCAGTCCCGGGGCAGGCTGTTCCTTCCGTTTGTGGATGAGGACCCCAAGACAGCAGAAATCATGTCCAAAATCGTGCTGCTGGCAGAGGACAGGAAGATTAAGGATCCTGCCATATTGGAGCAGATTGTCTAAGACTCTATCCGGCCAGGATGGATGTCAGGACACACCTTAGAGCGTGTCTGAAAATTGCTTTCTGCCAGATGTGCGTCCCAATGAATTGTATTTATTTGCCAGCCCCAAATGTCGAAAAACGTCGGAAAGAGTCTTGACTATATCATACAGATATTATAAACTTTAATACATAGTATTGAATACCAGATAATAAGTCCAGGGAGATTGATATGGTCAAGATTATTACAGATTCATCAACACTTTATACAATGCAGGAAGGGCGGGACGCAGGGATAGAGTCCATCCCGCTCTGTGTCAGCATCGGGGACAGTCATGGACGGGACCTTCAGATGGATATGCAGGATTTTTACAGGCGGATTGAAGAAGGGCAGATACCCACCTCATCCCAGCCGCCCATTGGGGATGTGTTGGATGCCTACGAGCAGTACAAGGGCCGCCCCATCCTGAATATATCCATGGCAGACGGCCTTTCCGGCACCTATCAAAGTGCCCAAAGCGCCAGGGAGATGGCGGAAAACAGGGATGATATCATGGTCTTTAACAGCAGGACACTGTGCGGCCCCCACCGTTACATGGTGGACCAGGCCAGGAAGATGGCAGAGGAGGGCAGGACCAGGGATGAAATCCTGACCTGGCTTAAGGCGGCTGCACATAAGACGGAATCCTTCCTGATTCCCCAGGATTTTTCCTTCCTGAGACGTGGCGGCAGACTGACGCCCGTGGCAGCGGCCGTGGGTTCCCTTTTAAAGCTGAAGCCCATTGTCAAGCTGACAGAAGATGGGAAGAAACTGGATAAATTCGGTGTAAAGCGGACCATGTCAGGGGCAGTGGACAGCATCATCAGACATCTGCAGGATAAGAAACTGGGCGCGCGGCACCTGCTGTATATATCCCACGCCGCGGCAGCAGAGGAGGCCTGCCGGATTAAGGACCTGTTTGCAAAAGCCTTCCCCGGTCTGGAAATACACATCCTGGAGCTGAGTCCTGTGTTTGTGGCCCAGGGAGGGCCCAGGTGTGTGGCAATCCAGTATATTGAGAGGTAATGTAATCTGCAAAGCCCTGGGAATGCTCTAAATATGGGGAAATTGACTGAACCACAATTATGATGTAAGATATTAAAAGCATTGGCATGCGCAGATTAAAAATAAAGGAGGGGGTTACGATGTTTGATTTAGGAAAATGCATCCTGGTCACCAACAATGACCGGGCCGCGGAAAAGTGGGGGGGAAGCGTGGACCAGGTGTTCATGATGGATTCCTATGAGGCGGTGCTCAAGAAGGCCAGGGATTTAATCCACAGGGGGCATAAGCTTCTGACCCATCCCCAGGCGTCCAGCTTAAAGCCCAACCAGACGCCCTACAGGACAATACTGCTGTACGGCGGATCCGGGGCCGCTGACGGGGAGGATGTATGTCTCATAGAAAAGGCGGTTGAGACCTATGAGAAATGGAATTCCATTAAGAAAGTCCCTGAGTATGACGAAAAGATAGCCTATGACTACAAGACCATTGACTTATCAATGATTGAAAATGTCATCCCCAGGCTGTAGGGACGGACAGGGAGGGGAGTGTGAGGGAACGATGAAGAAGAAATCAGGAACGTCCTATTTTAAGGATTTAAGCAGAAAAGATTATGTGGAATTGGCCAGCAGGATTATCAAGGAAGAAGGAGTGGGAGCGGTCAGCATACGCCGTATGGCAGCGGAACTTGGATGTTCATCCGCCAGTATGTACCGGTATTTTGACAATCTGGACGAGCTTTTGTTCTATGCACAGCTGGATGCCCTGAATGAATACATCCTGGACCTTTCCATCCGGGAAAAGGAATGGAAGGACATATGGGATGTACATTTCGGCATATGGCGTTCCTATGCAACCGAGGCTTTCCGCAACCCGGAAGCCTTTGAGTCCGTGTTCTACCGCAATATCAACCGGGACCTGGGAGAGGCGCTGAAGGAATATTATGAAATGTTCCCGGATGCCATCATACGCGTCAGCCCCATGATAAAGGAAATGCTGGAAATCCCAGGGTATTATGACCGCGACTACTATGTCTGCAGGCGTATTGTAAAAGAGGGGAAGATTACAGAGGAAAATGCAAGGAGGCTGAATCATATTCTTTGCACCCTGTTTCTGGGATATTTTAAATTTGTCCAGGAGCATGGGGTGGAACCTGAAACAATTCCGGGACTGGTGGACCGGTTCATATCGGAAAGCAAGGAGATAACCCAGCTTTATGCCAGCGATTTTATCCCCAGATAGACCCAATGGTAAATATGTACAAAAACAATGTCAAAAATATAACAAAATGACGAAAAAGAGGAATACTACAAAAAGTAACAAAAGGCTTCAATAAAACCATTGATAATCGCGATAACATATGCTATATTATAGCCATAAGTTATCGCGATTACTATTTTAAATGTATCATTTTTACACAAACACTAAAATTGTCAATTGTAAAAATGCTGTCATTTCGCCGGAGTGGGTGAAGTAATGCCGGCGGGCGGCAGTAAAATATAAAGAAGTGGGAGGTATTTCATATGAAGCTTGAATTGGGAAAAATCTTTATAAAAGATATCCGATTCGACGACAAGACTCACGTGAAGGACGGGGTCCTTTATGTCAGCAAAGAGGAAGTTGAAAAGCTTGTACTGGAAGACGACAAGCTGGCTGGCTGCCATGTTGACATTGCAAGGCCAGGCGAGTCGGTGAGGATTACACCGGTAAAGGATGTGATTGAGCCAAGGGTAAAGGTCAGCGGAGGCGGAGAGATTTTTCCAGGTGTGATTGGGAAGGTAAGCCCTCAGGTGGGCAGCGGACGGACCCATGCACTGGAGGGATGCTGTGTCATAACCGCTGGTAAGATTGTTGGATTCCAGGAAGGCGTGATTGACATGAGCGGTCCTGCCGCGGATTACTGCCCGTTCTCCAAGACCAATAACCTCTGCGTGGTGGTGGAACCGGCCGACGGCCTGGAGACACATGTGTACGAGAAGGCGGCGCGCATGGCCGGGTTAAAGGTAGCGGCTTATATCGGGGAAGCCGGAAGGAACCTGGAACCGGACGAGATCATTACCTATGAGACAAGGCCGGTTTTTGAACAGGCCGCCATGTATCCGGACCTTCCCAAGGTGGGATATATCCATATGCTGCAGTCCCAGGGGCTTCTTCACGATACATACTATTACGGAGTGGACGCCAAGCAGTTCATACCCACCTTCATGTATCCAACGGAAATCATGGACGGAGCCATTGTTTCCGGCAACTGCGTGGCGCCCTGCGACAAGGTTACCACCTACCACCATTTCCACAATCCGGTCATTGAGGACTGCTTCAAACACCACGGCAAGGATATCAACTTCATGGGCGTCATCCTGACCAATGAGAATGTGTTCCTTGCCGATAAGGAGCGCCATTCCGATATGGTTGCCAAGCTGTGTAACTGGATGGGACTGGACGGTGTCCTGATTACGGAAGAGGGATACGGCAATCCTGATACGGACCTGATGATGAACTGCCGCAAGGTGGAGAATGCAGGAACCAAGGTGGTCCTGATTACCGATGAGTTCCCGGGCAAGGACGGCAAGTCCCAGTCCCTGGCGGATGTGTGCCAGGAAGCGGACGCGCTGGCATCCTGCGGCCAGGGCAATGCAACCCTCATGTTCCCGGCCATGGATAAGGTCATCGGCACCCAGGAATTCATCGAGATGCAGATTGGGGGCTGGGACGGCTGTAAGAACCAGGACGGCAGCTTTGAGGCAGAGCTTCAGATCATCATAGCCTCCACCATTGCCAATGGCTTTAACAAGCTGGCGGCAAGAGGATATTAAATCAATCAAAGGAGATGGAAACATGGCGAAATATAAAGTCGTACATTATATTAACCAGTTCTTTGCCGGTATTGGCGGCGAGGAAAAAGCCGACCATATGCCTGAAGTCCGTGAAGGCGCCGTAGGGCCCGGCATGGGGCTTAAGGCTGCATTGGGAAGCGATTATGAAATTGCGGCCACCGTTATCTGCGGTGACAACTATTTCGGGGAAAACCTGGACGCGGCAACAGACGCAGTCATAGAGATGGTAAAGAAGTATGGACCGGATGTGTTCGTGGCCGGGCCTGCATTTAACGCGGGACGTTACGGCGTGGCCTGCGGCACGATCTGTAAGGCCGTGGAGGAACGCCTCATGATACCGGTCCTCACCGGAATGTATGAGGAGAACCCGGGCGTGGATATGTTCCGCAAGGACCTTATCATTGTGGGAACCCCTAATTCCGCAGCAGGCATGCCAAAGGTGCTTCCTGTGATGTCAGCCCTGATTAAGAAGCTGGCTGAGGGACAGGAAATCCTGGGACCTTCAGAGGAGGGGTATCTTGAACGGGGAATCCGCGTCAACTACTTTGCTGAGAAGAGAGGTTCTGAGCGCGCGGTTGAGATGCTGGTCAAGAAATTAAAAGGCGAGCCATTTGAGACAGACCTGCCCATGCCGAAGTTTGACCGGGTAGAGCCTGCCGCTCCCATCATGGATATAAGGAAAGCCAAAATAGCGGTTGTTACCTCGGGCGGTATCGTGCCCACAGGCAACCCTGACCATATCGAATCAAGTAATGCCACCAAGTGGGGCAAATATGATATTACCGGTATGGACCGGCTTTCAGCCGATGATTTCACATCCATCCACGGCGGATATGACCGCCAGTTTGCCATCGCGGACCCCAATGTGGTGGTTCCGCTGGATGCGCTCAGAGAGCTGGAAAAAGAAGGCGAGTTCGGCGAACTTGTCAACTATTTCTGCGCTACTACCGGTACCGGGACAGCAACCGCGTCAGCGGCCAGGTTCGGGACCGAGATTGGAAAAATGTTTGTTGATGAACATGTGGACGGGGTCATCCTCGTCTCCACCTGAGGGACCTGTACTCGTTGCGGTGCAACGATGGTTAAAGGTATCGAAAAGTATGGCCTTCCTGTAGTTCATATGGCAACCGTTGTTCCTATCTCCCTGACAATCGGTGCCAACCGTATCATCCCTGGCATAGGTATCCCCTACCCACTGGGCGACCCGCCCCAGGGTGAGACTGACAGCTACAAACTCCGCTTAGCCATGGTGAGGAGGGCGTTAAAGGCCCTGCAGACACCGGTGGAAGGACAGACAGTGTTTGAAAAATAATTGCTGAAGGCTGCTGCGGCGTGGCAGGAAGCAATGTTCAGACACGCTCCCGGGCACGGTCAAGGCAGCCGTGCCCCGGGAACTGCCGTGCCCCTGCGGCAGCCAGGTCTGCTAAGAGGAGAAGGCATATGGAAAATGAGAATAAAGTTAACTGGGGCCGGGTAATGATACTTGCGGGGGCAGTCATTGCATTTACCATCGGCTCAGGATTTGCCACAGGACAGGAAATCATCCAATATTTTACTGCATACGGGGTGCAGGGAATTCTGACGGTATTACTATTTGCTGTCTGCTTTGTCTATTACAATTATAATTTTGCAAAGGCAGGCGCAGAGGAAAGATTTGAAAAAGGGAATGACGTTTACAAATTCTATTGCGGAACATACATTGGGACATTCATGGATTATTATTCAACTGTTTTCTGTTATATGTCATTCTTTGTCATGGTAGGCGGGGCTGCGTCCACCCTGAACCAGCAGTATGGCCTTCCCTTTGTGGTGGGAGGCGTAATCCTGGCAGCCCTGGCCATCTTTACCGTGGTAGGCGGGCTGAATTCGCTGGTAGACAAGATCGGTATGGTAGGACCGGCCATTGTTGTACTTTGTATCGGAATCGGTGTGGTAACCCTATTAAGGGACGGCGGCCAGGTTGGCGCCGGGCTGGATATCATACACAGCGGCGCCTTTGCACAGGCGGGCGGCGAAACCATCAAGAACGCAGGACCTAACTGGATGATTTCCGGTCTGTCCTATGCGGGATTCGTGCTTTTGTGGTTTGCCAGCTTTACGGCGGCCCTGGGGGCCAACAATAAAAAGAAAGATTTGGAATATGGAGTTTATCTGGGGACACTGGCTGTCTGTGTGGCCATCATCCTGATCATGTTTGCCCAGATTGCCAATATCAATACCTCCGGCATCAGCAACAACGGGATTTTTGTTTGGAATGCAGATATCCCCAACCTGATTCTGGCAGAACGGATCTGGAAACCATTTGCCTCCATATTCGCGGTCGTGGTATTTGCAGGCATTTATACGACAGCAGTCCCTCTTTTATATAACCCATGCGCCAGGTTTGCCAAAGAAGGAACTGCCTGGTTTAAGGTTTTAACGGTTATTTTAGGCGTTGCAGGGCTTCTTGTGGGACTCTTCCTCCCGTTCAGGGTCCTGGTCAATGTGATTTACGTGCTCAATGGATATGTGGGCGCGGTATTGATTTTATTCATGTTGTGGAAGAATATAAAAGATACGTTCATACATAAAAAATGAAAATCTATCTGATAGACTGCGACAGTTATTCGCGCAGGGAACTGACCCGTATGATTGAAGGGGAGGCGTTGGGGGAGGTGGCCGGCGTATCAGCGGGCTGGGACGATGCGTGCAGGCGGATTCCCGGAATACGCCCGGATGTGATCCTGGCGGACTTACCCCTTCCCGAACTGAAGGTCATCACATGTATTTGCAGGATAAAGGAGGCGCTTCCGGCAGCGTCCATCATCATGCTGTCACAGGCCCATGATATGGAAACCGTCCAGAGGGCGTATGAGGGAGGCGCTGAACTGCTTCTTCACAAACCGGTGAACATGGCGGAAATCAGGAACACCCTGCGCAGCATGGAAATGGTAAAGAACATGCAGTGGATCCTTAAACAGGCCAGGAGCGGCGTCATGGGGACCCCGGACCCGGACGGGGAGGCAGGACGGTCAGGAGCGCCCGGCAGCGCAGTAAGCTTAAGCCTTTCCATCAGGCATCTGAAGGAAATCCTACAGGCAATCGGAATCCTCAATGAGGCCGGAAGCAAGGATATCATCCGGATTGTCAGCCATATGATTGAACAGGAGCTGGAGTTTGGGGATATTACAATCCGGGAACTGTGCACAAGGATGAAACAGAATTCCAAAAGCGTGGAGCAGCGCATCCGCAGGGCTGCCTCGGAGGGCATGTACAACCTGGCCCTCAGGGGGCTGGACGATTATGCGGACCCTGTATTCAATGAATTTGCAGGAAGGCTTTACAGCTTTGAACAGATGAAAAAAGAAATGAACTATATCCGCGGGAAAAGTGAGAAGCATGGCAATGTCCGGATCAGGAACTTCCTTGGAGGCCTGCTGGACTGCTGCCGGGAAATGTAGGGCAGGCATGCTGCCCATACATTTGGGATAAGATTCCGGTCCCGGGGCGGCGGACAAAGGTCATATGACCATGACCGGATGACCGCAATCCCGCTCCACATGCCCTATGGCAGCGGCCTGAGGGCATACCTTAAGGATGGCTTCCATGACGCGTCCTGCTTCTGGACGGGCAACGCTGTATAGCAGGCCGCCGGATGTCTGCGGGTCAAAGAGCAGGTCGTGGATGTTGGCGGCAAGACGGTCTGGAAGGGAGACCTTTTCCTTCAGGTATCCCATGTTCTGGTAAGCGGCGGCAGGAACCAGTCCCATGGACGCAAAGGTATCCGCCCCGGGGAGCAGGGGTACCCTGGAGCTGTCTATGACAGCGGTAAGTCCCGTGCCCGCGCACATCTCGAAGCCGTGTCCCAGCAGGGAAAAACCAGTGACATCCGTACATGCATGGATACCGCCGAGACTGCGCACTGCGTCCGCAGCATACTTGTTCAGGGCGGCCATGGATTCCACCATGGAATGGCGCGCTGCCCGGCTTAAAAGGCCGCTCCGGTCAGCGGTTGTCAGGATACCGGTGCCCAGGGGTTTTGTGAGGATCAGCACGTCCCCTTCCCGTACCGTGTCGTTGCGGAGGATACGGCTGGGCGAGACCAGGCCCGAGACACAAAGGCCATACTTGGGTATGTCATCCTTTAACGTGTGGCCGCCCACCAGGATGGCCCCGGCCTCGGCCACCTTATCACATCCGCCCCGTAGTATGGCATTGACTGCCTGGGGAGGAAGGGAATCCGGAAACATCAATACGTTCATGCACAGCCGGGGTTCCCCGCCCATGGCCCATACATCGGACAACGAGTTGGCGGCTGCAATCAGGCCGTATTCGTAAGGGTCGTCCACGGCCGGGGGAAAGATATCCACGGTCTGGATCAAGGCCAAATCAGGGGAAAGCTCATAGACAGCGGCATCATCCGCAGTGTCATACCCCACTAACAGCCGTTTATCGTGAAAGGTTGGTAAACCGCGCAGGACCTGCGCGAGGGCGTCTGGCCCTATCTTGGACGCTCAGCCGCCGCAGGAGCCGGTGAGCTCTGTAAGTTTAATGTCTGTCATGGGCAGTACTCCTTATGTTTTGTTAATATCTGTCGAATGCTGGCAGATTCTATTTTCTATCATATTCGATTCCGGCATTTTGTCAAGGACATTTGTCTGGATTACATTAAGTTTCAGGAGGCAGGGAAAAATGGGAACCATATATGATTTAATCATCCTGGGCGCAGGACCTGCAGGTCTTGCGGCAGGCCTTTACGGCGGCAGGTACCGTCTGGACACCCTTTTGATTGAGAAAAGCCAGGACGGGGGGCAGATTGCCATCACATCGGATATTGAAAATTATCCGGGCCAGATGGTTGAGGAGGAGGAATCCGGGGCAACCCTGATCCGGCGCATGACAAAGCAGGTGGAGAAATTCGGCGTGCACAGGGTCAGCGCTGCCATTGAAAAGACGGAGCTTGAAGGACCGGTAAAACGGCTGATTGATTCCAAGGGCAATGTCTATGAAGGGAAGACCGTGATTATTGCAACCGGTGCCCATCCAAGGCCCATTGGCTGTAAGAATGAAAAGGATTTCCTGGGCAAAGGCATTTCCTTCTGCGCCACCTGCGACGCCAATTTTTACGAGGATATGGAGGTCTATGTGGTGGGCGGCGGCGACTCAGCCATTGAGGAAGCCATTTATCTGACGAAATTCGCCAGGAAGGTAACGGTGATCCACAGAAGGGACCAGCTCAGGGCTGCCCAGTCCATCCAGGAAAAGGCATTCAGGAATGAGAAGCTGCATTTCATGTGGGACAGTGTGGTGGACGAGGTAAGCGGCGACGGAATCCTTGACAGGATGGTGGTAAGGAATGTGAAGACCGGCCGGCTCACCGAGGTCCTTGCAGACCCGGATGACGGGATGTTCGGGCTTTTCGGCTTCATCGGATATCTGCCCAACACCGGACTTTTAGAGGATAGCGGACTGGCCATGGAAAATGGATACATCCGGACGGATGAAGACATGCATACCAATATTGAGGGAGTGTATGCGGCCGGCGACGTAAGGGTGAAATCCCTGCGCCAGGTGGTGACGGCTGCAGCTGACGGCGCCATAGCGGCATGTCAGGCCGAGCACTATGTGGCTGATATGCAGTAATGGATGGGATTGGTGGAAAATCTGCGGAAGTACTTGATTAAACACGGATGTCCATGTATAATATAGACAAAAGTTATCGCGATTACATATAAACGGTATCAATGCAGCTGAATGATATGAATGCAGTGCAGACTGAAAAAGGAGGATATGAACGTGACCGATTTGACAAAGGAAAATTTTGAGGAAGAAGTGCTGAAGGCAGAAGGATATATCCTGGTGGATTTTTACGGCGACGGGTGCGTGCCCTGCGCAGCCCTTATGCCCCATATCCATGGATTTGAAGAGGTGTATGGCAGTACAATTAAGTTCTGCTCCTTAAACACCACAAAGGCAAGAAGGCTTGCCATATCCCAGAAGGTCCTGGGACTTCCGGTCATCGCCATCTATAAGGATGGACTGATGATTGACTCCAGGGTAAAGGAGGATGCAACACCTGATTCCTGTGAGGAAATGATTAAAAAGTATGCTTAAAGCCAGCAAAGGCTTATGCATAAATAAAATGAAATAGGAGGAAATGATATGGCAGTTTTAAAAGACAAGTACGCGATTATCATCGGTGACCGTGACGGCGTACCGGGACCGGCCATAGAAGAGTGTGCGAAAACAGCCGGCGCAAAGATAGCCTACTCCTCTACGGAATGCTTTGTCTGAACGTCCGCGGGTGCTATGGATCTGGAAAACCAGAAAAGGGTTTTAAAGTTAAGTGAGGAATACGGACCGGAGAACATCGTTGTTCTTCTGGGCGCTGCAGAAGCAGAGGCAGCCGGCCTGGCCGCTGAAACCGTTACGGCAGGCGACCCCACTTACGCAGGTCCTTTAGCAGGAGTCCAGTTGGGACTAAATGTATATCACATTTGCGAAGATGAAGTAAAGGCAGAGGCAGACCCTTCTGTTTATGATGAACAGGTGGGAATGATGGAGATGGTTATGGACGTTCCGGCAATCCATGAGGAAGTGGAGAAAATCCGCAAGGACTACGGAAAATACTGATCCGCAGCCTGTCTGAGGATTGCAGGAGCGTATCCGGAACAGGACGCGCCGCGAAAGATTGCGGCGCCAGCCTGTTCCCATCCCGACGGGCGCTGCCTTGCTGGCGCCTGTATCATACAGGAGTCAGGGAAGGGACAGGACGGTCGGTACACAGGTTGTTCATGAAAATTGGGGGACTTACAGAATGAAAGGTTATCCGGTTATTAAGGGGACCAGCTATACATTGGCTGCCACCCCGGATATGGTTATATATAACGGCACCACGCAGACAACCGAGCGGGTTGTGAACCCGGACTCCGGGTATCTGGTGGAACTGCCGGAACACCTGAGGGAATATGAGGACGTGCTTTCCTATATCCCAAACCAGGTTTACATAGGGAATGCGTCCCATGAGGAACTGGGGAAAACACCGTTCCCATATTATGATAAAAAGTGGAATGAGCCAAAGGAAGAAGGTCCTTTTGGCTGCATACTCCCTGAAGATGAATTTTACGGGGTCATGCACATCTGTGATGTGTTCGAACTGGTCATGCTGGAGGAAGGGTTCGCGCGGACTGTGAAGGATAAGCTGGAAAAGCGCGGCATGTTCACACAGCAGCAGCTGGAAGGGCTTCTTAAGAATAACGGGCCAAGGGAAGAACTGGAACGCCTTGTAAGGGAAGAGCATTCCGAGGGGCTTTATATCCACAGGAAAGAACTGGCAGGCGTTGTAAAGCGCGCCCATGATGTGGATGTGAACCTGTCCGCCCATGTGATGCTGGAAAACCTGGTGTCCAAGGCGTCCAACGTCCTCTCCCTGATTGAACTGAAGCTTAAGAACGGGTTCAATCCCGATGATGTGGAATATGTGATTGACTGCTGCGAGGAAGCCTGCGGGGACATGAACCAGAGGGGCGGGGGAAACTTTGCCAAGGCATCGGCTGAGATAGCCGGATATAAAAATGCCACGGGCTCCGATGTGCGCGGTTTCTGCGCAGGACCCGCCCATGCCATGATACATGCAGCTGCCCTGGTCAAATCAGGCACATTTAAAAATGTCATTGTCACGGCCGGCGGATGTACCGCCAAGCTGGGCATGAACGGCAAGGACCATGTGAAGAAAGGACTTCCAATCCTGGAAGACTGTATTGCAGGATTTTCCGTACTGGTATCCGAGGACGACGGAATCCATCCCCGGATACGCACGGATATAGTGGGATGCCATAAAATCGGAACCGGCTCAGCGCCTCAGATGGTCATCAGCTCCCTGGTGGCGGAACCCCTTGAAAAGGCTGGGCTTAAATTCACGGATATTGACAAGTATGCGCCGGAACTTCAGAACCCGGACATCACCAAACCCGCGGGGGCAGGGGATGTGCCGGAAGCCAACTATAAGATGATTGCTGCCCTGGCTGTCATGAAAAAGCAGATTGAACGGGCCGATATCCCGTCCTTTGTAAAAAAACACGGAATGACCGGCTGGGCGCCCACCCAGGGCCACATTCCATCCGGAGTCCCGTACCTGGGGCCTCTTGTAAAGGAATGTATGGAGGGCAGGACGAAACGCGCCATGATTGTGGGCAAGGGCTCCCTGTTCCTGGGCCGCATGACCAACCTGTTTGACGGGGTATCCTTTGTGGTGGAAGCCAATGAGGGGAATTGTACAGCAGGGGGCGTGAAGGACAAACGTGCAGACGCCGGGGATATAAATACCTGGGAAGCAAAAACAGGAGAAGTGAAGGCCGGGGAAGTAAGGGCGGAACGTACGCAATCCGCATTGGCACGGGCTGTGTCCTGCTGCGGCGCAAAGGTGGTATTTGCACTGGAGGGCAGCGAGCACGGGCGGGAGGACATGGATCTGGCCCTTGACCTGGCTGCCAGGAAGGGGATTGAGGTAAGGGTCTGTGACGGCCCGGATGCCCACAAGGACATGGAAGAGGCCCTGGCGTCAGGAGATGCCCAGGCAGCCGTGACCATGCACTATCCATTCCCCATCGGTGTGTCAACCGTGGGCAAGGTAATAACCCCTGCAAAGGGAAAGCCCATGTATATTGCCAATACCACAGGGACCTCGGACACGGACCGGGTATCTGCCCTGGTCAGGAATGCCATTGCAGGAATCATTGCAGCCAAGGCTGACGGTGTCCCAAACCCGACGGTGGGGATTGCCAACATAGACGGCGCCAGGGCATGTGAAAAGATTTTAAAGGCCCTTAAGGAAAATGGATATGATATCCGGCTGGCAGAATCCGCAAGGGCGGACAAGGGCGTGGAGATGAGGGGCAACGACCTTTTAATGGGCACTGCGGATGTGGTTGTGATGGATTCCCTTACCGGAAACCTGATGATGAAGATGTTTTCCTCCTACACCACCGGCGGCCAGTATGAGGCATCCGGATATGGCTACGGACCGGGCATCGGCGAAGATTATGACAAGCTGGTCATGATTGTATCCAGGGCTTCCGGCGCGCCTGTGGTCGCAGGGGCCATGGAATATGCGGCCAGCCTGATCGCAGGCGGCTGGAGGGAGGTTGCGGCCGCGGAATATGCGGCTGCCAGAAAGGCCGGACTGGATACCCTCTTAGCCAAGAACGCCCCGGCCAAGCAGGAGGAGGCAGGGGAAGCGGCCTGCCCGCCCAAGGAAGTGGTGACAGCGGCCATCCCGGGAATCGAGGTCATGGATCTGGATGACGCGGTGAGGGCGCTCTGGAAGGAAGGCATCTATGCGGAAAGCGGCATGGGATGCACAGGACCCATTGTCCAGATGTCCCAGGCCAACCTGGAAAAGGCAGCAGGGATATTGAAGAAAGCAGGATATATAGATTGATTTAAGGTTCATGGGATGTGTGGGGGAGAGGGCGCCATTCCCCCGCCCGCCACATTTCCCATGGACCGCATCCCATGGAGGATTTTTAATTATCAGGGAGAAAGTTGGGTAGCTGGTGCGCCCCGCGGTCTTCAAAACCGTTGTGTGGAGTTAGGAGCTTCACGGGTGGGTTCGATTCCCACCATCTCCGTTTGGGTGTGTTTTGCCTTAAGTGGGCGCATCCATGTCAAAGTATACAACTGAATCATATCGCTTTATAATTGGGAGGAAGTTGGGTAGCTGGTGCGCCCCGCGGTCTTCAAAACCGTTGTGTGGAGTTAAGAGCTTCACGGGTGGGTTCGATTCCCACCACCTCCGTTTTGCTAATTATGCAGCAGGTGCCGTGGACGGGCAGGACTCAGCCCGTGTTCAGGTACAACCAAGGAGGTAGACCGATGGAAGACAGACAAGTGCTTCTGCGCGGGCTTCCTAAAGTGGACGAGGTGCTGCAGGATAAGCGCCTCGTCTTATTTTATGAAACCATGCCAAGGCCATTGATTGTGGAAACAGTAAGGGATGCAGTGGGGGACATGAGGACGGCCGTTCTGAAGGGGACAATTGACAGGGTCCTGAGCCGGGACGAGATCATGGACAGGATAACCGCCATACTGGCGGAAAAGAAGAAAAAGCCCTTAAGACGGATACTCAATGCAACAGGGGTAGTGCTCCATACCAATCTGGGGCGGGCCAGGCTCAGCAGGGAGGCGTCACAGGCAGTGGCGGATGTGATGGATGCATACTGTACCCTGGAATATGATCTGAAGTCAGGGACAAGGGGAAGCCGCCACCTGATTGTGGAGGACATTGTAAAAAAGGTGACAGGGGCCGAGGCAGCCATGGCCGTGAACAATAACGCGGCAGCCACCATGCTGGTCCTGGCAGCCATGGCCAGGGGAAAGGAAGTGGTTGTCTCCAGGGGGGAACTGGTGGAAGTGGGAGGTTCCTTCCGGATTCCCGATGTGATGGGAGAGTCCGGCGCCATCCTCAGGGAGGTGGGGGCCACCAACAAGACCAGGATATCCGATTATCGGAATGCATATGAAGAAGGGGTGACCGGCTGTTTCATGAAGGTCCACACATCCAATTACCGGATAGTGGGATTCACGGAGGATGTGGGTCTTAAGCAGATGTCGGTCCTGGGAAAGGAACTGGGCCTTCCTGTGATTTATGATATGGGCAGCGGGCTTATGACGGATTTAAGATGGTATGGGCTGGATGAGCCGACGGTGACGGATGCCCTTAAGGATGGGGCGGATGTGGTCCTGTTCTCCGGCGACAAGCTCTTAGGCGGCCCCCAGGCAGGCATCATCATCGGGAAAAAGGAATACATAGACAGAATGAAGGAACACCCTCTTGCCAGGGCATTCCGGGTGGATAAGATGACCCTGGCAGCCCTGGAGGCAACCTTTTCACAGTACATTGACCAGGAGGCGGCGGTAAAGGAAATACCGGTGCTTAAGATGATCTGCGCGCGGCCCCATGAACTGAAGGAAAGGGCCGGACAGCTGGCCGACATGCTAAAAGCCGCATGCCCGGGTTTTCATTATGAGATAGAATCCTGTACGGACCAGGTGGGCGGGGGGAGCGCCCCTGCCTGCGTGCTTAAGGGATATGGGATTGGGGTATGGAAGGAAGACCTGCCTGCCCAGAAGCTGGAGCGGAAGCTGAGGAAGGCCCCTGTCCCCCTGATTGTGCGCGTAAACCATGACAGGGTGCTGGTGGATGTGCGGACCCTTGCGGATGAGGAATTTCCTCTGGTGACCGAGGCCTTTCTGTGGGCGGCAGAGGGCGCGCCGGCCGATGGGGCAGGGATTTTTCCTCACATGAAAGGCGGTGAAGGGTAATGCAGAATATCATTGTGGGGACAGCAGGCCATGTGGACCATGGAAAGACCTGCCTGATAAAGGCGCTTTCCGGCTTTGACACAGACAGGCTGAAAGAAGAAAAAAAGAGGGGGATTACAATTGACCTGGGATTTGCCAATCTGCCCAATGATGCCGGACTTCACATCGGGATCATTGATGTGCCGGGCCATGAGAAATTCGTGAAGAACATGCTTGCAGGTATCGGGGGAATCGACCTGGTACTGATGGTCATTGCAATGGACGAGGGGGTCATGCCCCAGACCACGGAACATTTTGAGATATTAAAAATGCTCCACATCCCACAGGGAATCCTGGTACTGACAAAAAGCGATATGGTGGATGAGGAGTGGGCTGAAATGGTGGAGGCGGATGTGGAGGACATGGTCCGGGGCAGCTTCCTGGAACATGCCCCGGTCATCCGGGTTTCATCCTATACAGGGGAGAACATTGAGCTTCTCCATGATACAATCATCCGTATGGTCTCAGACCTGGGAAGCCGGAGCACGGAACCGGAACTGTTCCGCCTTCCCGTGGACCGGGTGTTCACAACAGAAGGGTTTGGGACCGTGATTACAGGAACCCTGCAGGAAGGGATGGTACAGACAGGACAGGAGGTCATGCTCTATCCACGGGAACGCCTGATTAAAATCAGGGGAATCCAGTCCCATGGCTGCCGGGAAGACGCTGCATATGCGGGACAGCGCACGGCCCTGAACCTTTTGAATGTTAAGAAGGAGGAACTGAAAAGAGGGGATGTACTGGCCTATCCAGGCTCCCTTGTGACGTCCACGCTGGCGGATGTGAAGCTGTCCATTTTCCAGACCAGCGACAGGGAGCTTAAGTCCGGGGACAGGATTCATCTGAACTATGGCGCGGCACAGACCATTGCCAAAGCGGTCCTGATGGACAAGGACCGTGTCGGGCCAGGGGAAAGCGCCTATGCCCAGATCCGGTTTGACGAGCCGGTGGTGCTTAAGAGGAATGACCGGTTCATCATCCGGTTCCTTTCTCCTGTGGAGACATTCGGAGGCGGCATTGTGCTGGATGCGTCCCCTTATAAACACAGAAGGGGGGATGAGGAGGCCATAGGATCCCTGCATAAAAAGGAAACAGGCACGGACCAGGAGGTCATGGAGCTGATGATTAAGGAAGAGAGCAGGCGTTTCCCGTCCGTGGACCGGATAGCGGCAGATATGGATATGCCAAAATCCCGGGCCTGTCATATGATCGGCGCCTTAAAGGACAGTAAGCGTATCCTGCTATTGTCCGATGAGTCCGTCATCCATATGGATTACTGGAAAACAATCGCGGATTATGCGGACGGTCTGCTGTCAGGGTATCACAGGGAGAACCCAATCAACGAAGGCATGGATAAGGAGGAATTCAAATCCAGGCTCAGCGAGGAATTCCGGCTGAATGACATGAGGAAGGGCGCCGTGCTGCTGGCAGAGCTGGTCAAGCGCATGGTGGTCAAGACACAGGGGGCCTATGTATCCGGCAAGGATTTTTCCACCCAGTATTCCAGGGAGTTAAAAGGCATGCTGGAGCAGATAGGGACCATATACGCCCAGGCCGGAATCGAAGCGCCCCTTACCGTGGATGTGCTGAATCAGTTCAAGGATAAGAACCGGGCAAAGCAGATTATTGCCGATATGCATAAGAACGGGCGGCTGGTGAAGCTGAACCCGGCGTCCTATATGGACAGCGCTGCCTATGGACAGGTGCTTGCAAGGCTTAAGGATTATCTTGCGGCGAATGGGGAGATATCCCTGGGCGAGTTCCGGGACATGTGCGGCACATCCCGTAAATACGCGGTGCAGATGCTGGAGTTCATGGATAAGAAAAAGATAACAAAGATGATGGGGGAGAAACGGGTCCTGATATCCTGAGATTGTAACCTTACCGGATATCCGCAGCGAAAGGAGACAGGAAAATGATTTATCTGGATAACGGGGCAACCACTTACCATAAGCCTGAGGCAGTCATCCAGGCAGTGGCGGATGCCATGCGCCATATGGGAAATTCGGGCAGGGGAAGCCATCAGGCATCCCTGGGAGCCTCCAGGACCATATATGATACAAGGGTCCTTGTGTCGGAGCTGTTCGGCCTTGGCAATCCCCTTCAGGTGGCATTTACGGCCAACTCAACCGCCAGCCTGAACATGGCTGTCCAGGGCATCTTTTCACCGGGCGACCATGTGATTACCACCATGCTGGAACACAATTCCGTGCTCCGTCCCCTGTATAGGATGAGGGAAAACGGCGTGGAGCTGACCATTGTCAGGGCCGACAGACTGGGCAATATACGGTATGAGGACATGGAGGCAGCCATCCGGCCAAACACAAAGGGGATTATATGCACCCATGCCTCCAACCTCACAGGAAACCTGGTGGATATTGCCAGGGTGGGGGAAATCTGCAGGCGGGCATCCCTGGTGTTCATACTGGACGCATCCCAGACAGCAGGGGTATTTGACATAGATATGGGGATGATGGGGATTGACGTGCTCTGCTTTACCGGCCACAAAAGCCTGATGGGCCCCCAGGGGACAGGAGGGATATGTGTAAGGGAAGGCATTTCCATACGTCCCCTGATGGCTGGCGGGAGCGGAACCCACAGCTATTCGGAACTCCATCCCTCAGACATGCCGGAAGCGCTGGAGGCAGGCACGGTGAACGGACATGGCATTGCAGGGCTTCACGCGGCCCTGGAATTTATAAAAGAAACCGGGATGGAGTCCATCCGGAACAGGGAACAGTTGCTGATGAGACGTTTCTACCAAGGGGTTTCGGATATCCGGGGAGTCACCGTGTACGGGGATTTTTCCCGTATGGACCTTCATGCGCCGGTGGTGGCGCTGAATATCCGGGACCATGATTCAGGTGAGGTATCGGACGGACTTGCAATGGATTATGGGATTTATACCAGGGCAGGAGCCCACTGCGCGCCGCTGATGCACCAGGCGCTGGGAACCGTGGAGCAGGGGGCTGTCCGTTTCTCCATGTCCTATTATAACACGGAGGAAGAGATGGACCAGGCTGTGCTGGCAGTGAGGGAAATGGCTGAATCAATATAAATCTCAAATCATAAAATAGGGGGATATATACCATGGGTAACATTGATTCCAAAAGAAAACTGATGATGTTTGGCGGAGTGCTGGGAGTGTTTGGGGCGCTGCTGGCATGGATGGGAAATCCAAAAAATATGGCAATCTGCATCGCCTGTTTCATACGTGATACGGCAGGGGCCATGAAGCTCCATCAGGCAGCGGCTGTGCAGTACGTAAGGCCGGAAATCGCAGGCATTGTGCTGGGGGCGTTCATCCTATCCCTGGTAACAAGGGAATACCGCTCCACAGCCGGTTCTTCCCCCATGATACGGTTCCTGTTGGGAGTCATCATGATGATAGGTTCCCTGGCGTTCCTGGGATGTCCCTTAAGGATGGTCATCCGTATGGCCGCCGGCGACCTGAACTCATATGTTGCGCTTATAGGCTTTGGGCTTGGGACTGTTACCGGCACCCTGGCCTTAAAGCGGGGATTCAGCCTGGGGCGCGCTTATGGGACAAGGTCGTACAGCGGTTATATCCTGCCCTCTATCCTGGTGGTAATCCTGATTGCCAGCATTGTCACGGGAGCCATGGCGGTCAGTGAGAAGGGACCGGGAAGCATGCATGCGCCGGTACTGATATCCCTTGCAGGAGGCCTGGCATTCGGTATGGTGTCACAGCGCTGCCGGACCTGCTTTGCAGGCGGTTTCAGGGATTTATTCCTGATGAGGAATTATGACCTGCTTACCATCATTGGCGGTTTTTTTGTGGTCATGCTAATCTACAACATGGCATCAGGCGGATTCAAACTGTCCTTTGACGGCCAGCCGGTGGCGCATTCACAGCATCTGTGGAACATCCTGGGAATGTATGCAGTGGGGTTTGCAGCGGTATTGGCAGGCGGATGTCCCTTAAGGCAGCTGATCCTGGCAGGACAGGGTTCCTCGGATTCCGCAGTGACATTCTTAGGGCTTTTTGTGGGGGCTGCCTGCTGTCATAACTTTGGTTTTGCAGCTGCGGCGGCAGCGGCTGCCACAGAGTCATCCCCGGCAGTGGCAGGAGGACTTCAGGGCGCGGGAAAAGCAGCGGTCATCCTATGCATTGCAGTCCTGTTTGCAATCGGGTTTGTGCCAAGGAAAGAACAGATATAGGAAAGGGGACGTTATTATGATGTATGAAGTAGATGCAAGAGGCTAATCCTGTCCGGAACCCGTCCTTCTGACAGCCAATGCCCTGAAAACCCATGGCAGCGGACCAATCCAGGTCCTGGTAAGCGAAAACCACACAAAAGAAAATGTGAGGAAATACGGAATCAGCCAGGGCAAAAAGGTAACGGTGGAACAGGACGGACTGGGATTCAGGCTGATCATTGAGTAAATGCCGGTGCCATCCGGCACCGGGAAACCGGAGTGAAGCATATGAGGAAAAAAGAACTGAGACTGGTAATAACATTCCATACAACGGCAGAGGCCATTGCCATGGAGACGGTCTGCCGCAAAGAGGATGTTCCGGGACGCCTGATACCGGTGCCGAGGCAGATATCCGCCGGCTGCGGCCTGTCCTGGAGCATGTCTCCTGCATGGCGTGAACACGTGACGGGGATCATGGGCAGGCAGGGATTGGGGTATCAGACCATGGGGGAATATCTGATATAGGGGAAAGTTGTGGGGGGAAAGCTGTAAGGGAAAGGCTGTAAGGGAAAGGCTGTAAGGGAAAAACTGTAAGGGAAAAACTGTAAGGGAAAAACTGTAAGGGAAAAACTGTAAAGGAAAAACTGTAAAGGAAAAACTGTAAAGGAATGTTTCAATTGTTAAAAGCCGCCGGGAGGCGGCTTTTAACAATTGAAAACTGAACTTATCAGATAGGGCGGGATTACATATATGTTTATAAATATGGAACATCATTCCTTTGAATTTATATGGTATGAATAACCTGAATCGAATTAACAACCTTCATTATCAGAAGAAGATGAAGGCAGCAGCAGGGTTCCTGAAATCCGGTATATAAAGGGATACATCACAGAAGTGGAATCGATGCGCCGCCGCGCCCAAGGCCATTTTTCAGACAATATGCCCACAATCAGCCTGTCAACGGGTTATTACAATGTGAAACATAAAATCTCGGTTTTATAAATGAATATTTAATATTTCAAGTACTATCATATTGCACGATTATATTTTATAATTCTTATATCACTTACCAATTAATTTAATAAAATCCTTATATAGAGAGTTAAATATGTATTCGCTGGTATTATTTCAATGTTAAAAAATAAAGCATCATCATCCGTTAGCAGCGGAGGTGGACCAACAATGATTTTTGAGATAGGAGGAATGGAATATGACAACATCCAATATTAAGGCTGTTATCCAATGCGACATCCACCAAGTATGGGAAACCGTATCAGCAGTTGAGCGCTATCATACATGGCGAAGTGATGTGGGCAAAACAGAGTTCCTAGATGAAAAACAGTTTATCGAATATTCCCCTAATGGCTATCCCACTACATTTACAATTACTGCGGTTGAACAGTACAGGCGTTGGGAGCTTGATGTAAGGAACAGCCATACAAAAGGACACTGGACCATTGTATTTGCGTCCAAAGGCAATGAAACAGAAATCGACTTTACAGCGTGTGTAACAGCGGAAATGCTTTCCATGAGACCAGTTGGCAAAAGTGTATTTGAACAAACGTATTTGAAGAAGGCGCAGACACAATTTGTGACAGATTTAAAGAAATTTCTCCAATGACAATGTTTGGTTTTAAACGATATGTATATGGGGAACTACTGACTATTAAGTATGAAGTTAGTAGTTCCCTATATTTATAACTAACATTTTGCAGCCTGCATTTTTATGTGAAGGCTATGACCTGATTCCTGCTTTTAGGCCAGCAGGGCCTGGGTGATGGCTGTCTGCGGATGCATGCGGTTTTTCTATTTGCTGAATATCCAGCCAGGTCTGTTCAGTCCTGCTTTCCCGTCCTTTCCTATATTGGGTTTCCCGTGGTATCCCGGATTGTTCCTCCGGTATATCCGGTATGGTCCAAAATGCATGCTCCAAAAAGAGGCCCTTTTCTGAAGTTGGATTTTTCCAGAACCGGGCGTCCTTTCCATATTGAATTCCCTTCTTAAACCAGGCCTGTCTTCATTTGCAAAAGGCCATACCAAAATACAGGTAAATGTGAAATTAAGATTTCTTAAGATTTCCATGAGGTAATTTCATCGGGATTATTTTTTATCATAGACCCATGGAAAGAGGGATGGAAAAATGAGGGAACATGGAAAACCAATCATATATGTTAAGGATGTGCGGAAGGTTTACCAGATGGGGGACGAGGAAGTGGTGGCCCTTAAAAGGATTAACCTGAAGATTTATAAAGGCGAGGTCTGCTGTATCTTCGGCACGTCTGGTTCGGGAAAAAGCACGCTTTTGAACCAGTTGGCCGGAATGGAGAAACCTACGCAGGGACAGGTGTTCATCCGCGGGAAAAGTATTTCCCGCATGGGTGAGGAGGAATTGGCTGCCTTCCGGCAGGAGCACATGAGCTTTATCTTTCAGTCCTATAATCTGCTGCCGTCCATGACAGCAGTTGAAAATGTGGCCATGCCCCTGATGTTTAAGGGAGTGGAGCGGAAGAAGCGGGAGGCCATGGCAGAAAACCTGTTGAGACGCGTAGGACTTTCACACAGGCTTCACCACTATCCCTCCCAGATGTCCGGAGGACAGCAGCAGAGGGCGGGGATAGCCCGGGCGTTTGTGTCCAGGCCTGAGGTAGTGTTTGCAGATGAACCTACGGGTAATCTGGATACAAAAACAACAGCGGAAATCATGGACATGGTCATGGGGTTTGCCAGAAGATTCAACCAGACCATCATACTGGTGACCCATGACCCGGGCATGTCCAGGTATGCGGACCGGATTGTGACGCTGGTGGATGGAGTCATAACGGGAGATGAAAGGAAAGGACAGTGAGGATGGAGATGAAAGGATTGATAAAAAGAACAGTGGCAGCGGTGATGGCAGCCATTTTGATAATAGGGATGTGCGGCCGCGTCATGGCAGAGGAAACGGACAGCCCGGCGCTACGGGGAAATATAGCCGCCGAAGGAGCCGCTGAAAGGGAAGGGGGCGGAGGGACAGTAGGAATGGAATCCGAAGGAACGGGAGCCGGAGGCGCGGGAACAGCAGGAATGGAATCCGAAGGAACAGTAGGAACGGAATCCGGGGGAACGGGAGCCAGAGGAGCGGGAACAGAAGGAACGGAAACCGGAGGTGCAGGAGCCGGAACAGGTACAGGAAACGCCGGAAGCGCCGGAACAGGCACAGGAAACGCCGGAACAGGCACCGGAAGCGCCGGAGCAGGTACCGGTGCAGCAACACCGCGGCCAGACAGGGAGATGGGCACTTCAGGCTCTGATTCCGGCGGCGGGTCCCAGGGCGGAGGGTCCCAGGGCGGAAGCGGGGGAGACAACGGCAAACCGGAAGGCTCCCATGACCCGGACCATGAAGACCCAGGAAGCGGCAGCCTGTGGGTGGGCGGATATGATGTTTTTGCACTGGGCGGTTCAAAGGATACCCTGGATGTGCTGCGCAAAGGGCGCCAGGCAAAAGTGGTGGTCAATCTAAGAAGCAATGGAATCAAGACAAGCGAGGTGGGGAAACGGGGGGTAACCGTGACCAAGATGAGTGACAGCTTCCGGAACGGGGAAAACCCAAAGGTGAAAATCACATCAGACAAGGAGGATGACCTGGAGCTGACAGTGACATTTTCAAAGCTTACTTATACGGGAAAGGGGGATATCCTGAGGCTGAAGGTGGGATTTAAGAGTTCGGGAATCCCTCCGGAACAGCTGGAGGTGAACATTTCGGAATGTGAGGAGTCTGCGCCCAGGGAAAATAGGGATACAGGGAGCACCACAGGGCAGCCAATCATAAGAGTCAGGCGGATTTCACCCCAGACCCCTGTGGGACCTGGGGACCACTTCACCCTGGAAGTGGAACTTGAGAACACCAGTAAAGATGCGGACATCGAGGATATGGTGGTAAACGTATCGCCGGGAACCTCGCTGTTTATAGGCGACGATACTAACGCGAGAATCGTCAGCCGTCTGGATACGGGAAAAACTGAGAACGTGAAATTTAACCTGATTGCGGGACAGGATATATCCGGTCCCAGCCAGCTCATTGATTTGGAACTAAAATATAATTACTATTCAGGAGGGCAATTGACGCCGGCCGCCTCTGCCCAGAAAGTCCTTCTGCCTGTCAAAGGAGGCACGGCCACAGGCCAGCCCGTACTGCGGATAGACAGGGGCCCCATGGGCCCGGTTAATTCCGGCCAGTCGTTCCAGATCCTCTTAAAGATTCAAAATACCGACACAGTCAAAGGCATTCGGAATCTTACCGCTGCCTTTGAACCAAATGACCAGATATCCCTTCTGGAGGCAACGGATACACGGCAGATTGGGGAGATAGGCCCGGGGCAGTCCGTGGATGTGCCAGTGAGCCTTAAGGCCGGATACGAGCTGTCATCCGCTGCATCCCAGCTTATGGGGGTCACATTGAAATTCGACTATGATATGGATAAAGGAACCGCCCAGGGCACGTATTCGGAACGGATTGTGGTGCCGACCAATGGCAGGACGGCCACGCCGGGAGCCCCCACGCCTAATATCATACTGACCAATTATACATATGGAGATAAAGTCTCGGCGGGACAGGTGTTTCCTCTGAACATGGAGTTCATGAATACCAGCCAGGGAACGCCCATTGAAAATGTGGTCATTTCCCTGGAAACAGGAGAAGGACTGTCCATTAATTCATCTTCCAATACATTCTATGTCCCAAAGATGGGGCCGGGGGAGAGGAAAAACCAGCAGGTGGATGTCCAGGCATTGTTCCAGACAAAGGATTCCAAGGTGCAGTCCCCTAAGATAACCATATCGTGCAAATACGAGTATATTGACAAGACAGAGAGAAAACAGTCCACGGCAGCTGAAACCATCGCGGTGCCGGTTTACCAGCCTGACCGGTTCCAGGTAAGCCCGCCTTCTTTTGTGGAAGAAATCCGCCAGAATGAAGAGACTACCATCTCCCTTCCCTATGTGAACAAGGGCAGGGGTCAGGTGTACAATGTAGAAGCCAGCCTGGAAGGTGATATCCAGGTCATTGACAGAAGCATGAACCTGGGGAACTTTGATGCCGGAAAGAGCGGAACCATTGATTTTATCGCAACCCCGAAAAAAGCAGGAACCTTTGAAGGCAAAGTGAAGGTGACATATGAGGACGAGGCCATGGAGGTAAGGACAATGGAAATTCCCGTGACATTTGAGGTAAAGGAGGGAGCTGCCGAGGAAACGTCCGGCTTTGATGGAATGGATGGGGAAATGGACGGAGGAAGAGGGGGAGACTGGAAATTGCCGGCGGGTATTCTTACCGCAGCGCTGCTGGCAGGGGTTTTGTGGATAAAGAGGAAGAAATCCAGGGGATTGAACGGCCAGGACAGGAGCCAGGGACAGAATGGATGGGATCTGCTGGAGAGCGGCCAGGAACCGGATGACTGGGATCTGCTGGAGGACGGCCAGGAACCGGATGACCGGGATCTGCTGGAGGACGGCCAGGAACCGGATGACCGGGATGAACCAAAGGATACCCGGTCAGGGGACCGGATTTCAGGAAATGAGGAAGATTAGCCATGAAAACAAAGGACTTACTCACCATATGTATCCAGAATCTGACCCGACACAAGAGCAGGACCTTTCTCACTGTATTGGGAGTCATCATAGGCTGCTGTTCCGTGGTCATCATGATATCCATTGGAATCGGAATGAAGGAGGCGCAGAAGAACATGCTGGCCCAGATGGGGGACCTGACCATCATTAATGTATATCCGGCGGGCAAAGGGAGCCGCTCGGCAAAGCTGGATAACAAGGCAATCCGGCGCTTAAAGGAAATGCAGTCAGTGGAAGCGGTCACTCCAAAACTAACGGCAGAAAACATACCCATTACCCTGTATGCAGGAAGAAACCGCCGGTACAGGTCCACCTACACCACCATTGTGGGCATTGACGTGAAGGCGGCCGGAGCAATGGGATATAAGCTGACAGAGGGTTCGTGGGACAAGGCGGGAAGGGACGGCGTCTTTGTGGGTGAGAATTTTGCCTATATGTTTGAGGATACCAAGAGGCCTTCCGGCAGGAATACGGTTGATATGTACAGCGGATATGATGACCTGGATGAAAGGGGGATGCCTGTGAAGCCCCAGCCGTATTTTGACGCCTTGAACACATCCTATACATTGGATGTCAGCAGCGATAAGGAGGATGATAAGAAAATCGCGCGCCAGCTGGAAGCCGCCGGAAGAATGAAGGAGGATTACGGAAAAGGGGAGGAGACGTCCATGGGACTTGTCATGGACCTGGAAATGCTTAAGACCATATTGGACCAGCAGGCCAGGCTGAGCGGTAAGAAGCCGGAGTGGAAAAAAGGGTATTCAGGCGCCCTGGTTAAGGTTAAGGATATGAATCAGGTGGCAGCGGTGGAGGCGGAAATAAAACGTATGGGATTTCGGACCAGTTCCATGGAAACCATCCGCAAACCCATGGAGCAGGAGGCCAGGCAGAAGCAGATGATGTTAGGCGGCCTGGGTGCGATTTCCCTGTTCGTGGCAGCCCTGGGTATCACCAATACCATGATTATGTCCATATCTGAGCGGACCAGGGAAATCGGTGTCATGAAATCCCTGGGATGCTTTGTCAGGGACATAAGGAAGATATTCCTGCTGGAAGCAGGCTTTATCGGATTTTTGGGAGGAGTGACAGGGACTGTATTCAGTTATGCCATATCTTTTATCATGAACATGACTTCAGGAGGCATGGCATCCTCATCCATGGTCATGGGAGGCGCCATGGACGCGGACATGGCGGGCGCTCCTTCCAGGCTGTCCGTGATACCATGGTGGCTGTCCCTGTTTGCGGTCCTGTTTTCCATTGCGGTGGGCGTGGGGGCAGGTTATTATCCGGCCAGCAAGGCAGTGAGGATTTCAGCGCTGGAGGCAATCAAACATGACTGACAGGCAGGAAATAAGGACAGGAAAACTCAGAACGAAATAGCGGGATGAAACAGCCGGATGCATCTGACTGTTTTGGTGGAAGAGACAGCGTATCTGAGCTATAATGGAAGATAGTTTACCAAGACAGGACATCCATGCCAGGAACATGGATACATAATATGCGGATTATGGAGCGTGGTTATGAACCGCAATTATGAAGAGCGGTTATACAGCGGGATTATGAAGAATGGATAGGAAGAGAGGTGCCAGGTTGGACAGGCGGAAGATATTATTTGCAGATGACGATCCGGAAATACGGGAGGTGGTGAGGATCCTGCTGGAGAGCGAGGGGTACCAGGTTATGGAGGCGGAGAACGGGGAGCAGGCAGCGTCCATGGCAGACGATACATTTGACCTGATCATACTGGATGTGATGATGCCGGGACGAAACGGATTCTCAGCCTGCGCAGAGATACGGAGAAAGTTAAATACCCCCATCCTGTTCCTCACGGCCCGTACCCAGGATTCGGACAAGACCATGGGATTCGGGGCAGGAGGTGATGACTATCTGTCAAAGCCATTTTCCTATGCAGAGTTGGCGGCCAGGGTAAAGGCCATGATACGGCGGTACCATGTCTATAAAGGAAAGGAGGAGGACGGAGAGGAATCCATAGCTGTCAAGGACCTGGTGATTCAGAAATCATTTAACGAGGTCATGAAAAACGGCCGGGAAATCCTTCTCACGGATCTGGAATACCGCATCCTTTTACTGCTGGCGTCCAACCGGGGTAAATTGTTTACCATTGAGAACATCTATGAGAGCGTTTGGGGGGAAGCCTATTATTACAGCGCCAATAATACGGTGATGGTCCATATCAGGAATCTCCGCAGGAAACTGGAGGCTGACCCGAAGAATCCCAAGTATATTGTCAATGTTTGGGGAAAGGGGTACCGGATTGAGTAGGAGAAGAAATTTCAGCAGACTGGGGACAGAGCTTGCCTTGGCGGCAGTGGTGTCGGCCCTTGTTTCACTGGCTCTCTACATGGCCCTTAATGCATTGTTTTTTGGAATCCTGGACAGGGCGTTTTTCAGTGAAGCCAGGATAATCATGAGGGAACAGGCGTGTGTGGGGCGGCTTCAGGCATATGTGACGGAAAACGGACTGTCCACAGATGACAGTAAGATGCTGGACAAGTGGGCGTCAGGAGAGAAAAACCTTCTCATAACCATTTATAAAGACGGCAGGTTCAGGTACAGCAATGACGCCAAGGTGATGGTGATGGTCCCGGAAATGAATGAATGGGAAGATACTTCATGGCTCTATGAGGTGAGATTTGCAGACGGGACAGCCCAGGCAGGAGTCAGTTATTATGCGGAGTACGGCTACTATACTGTGGCCAGTGTGCTGGGCGGCGTCATATCCATGGCAGCATTTGCCCTGATCCTGGTCATGATGATCCGCGGGAAAATCAGGTACATAGATTTGATGGAACAGGAGATACAGATACTGAAAGGAGGGGACCTGGATTACCGGATCACAGTGAAGGGAAAGGATGAGCTTGCCTCCCTGGCATCGGAAATCGATGCCATGCGCTGTGCCATTAAGGAACGGCAGCAGAAGGAGGAGGAAGCGGGAAAGGCCAACCGTGAACTGGTCACTGCCATGTCCCATGACCTGCGCACCCCCCTGACTTCCTTGTTGGGATATGTGGACATTCTTCAGATGGGGAAGGAGGAAGACAGCAAAAAGCAGGAAAAGTATCTGAATTCCATCCGGGATAAGGCATACCGGATTAAAGAACTTTCTGATCAGTTGTTTGAGTACTTCATTGTGTACGGAAGAGAGCGGGAGGCGCTTGAGAAAGAGGAGGTCAATGGGGCTGAATTCCTGGGCCAAATCGTGGAAGAGAGTCTTTTTGACATGGAGAGCGGGGGCTTTGACATCAGGCGCAGTTCCAATGAAATCAATTGCAGGCTTTTGGCGGACATCAATCTGTGCCGCCGGGTATTCGGGAATATTTTTTCCAATCTGTTAAAATACGCGGACAGGAACCGGCCGGTGACCGTATCCTATGAACAGCGGGAAGATTGTCTTATCATCTGTTTTGGCAACTATGTGGCAGAGGATGCAGAGGCAAAGGAGAGTACCGGAATCGGCCTTAAGACCTGCGCCAAAATCATTGAGGACCACGGCGGAAGCTTTTACAGCGGACAGAAGGATGGATTTTTCCTGACACAGATAAGCTTTCCGTTCATCCATTCCAAAAAAGGGCCGGAAAATTAAGTTCGTCCAACCTTATTAAGTATGTCCAACTCCATTTTTCGCGGCCCTACGGCATGTCGATGTTCAGTTTTTGCAAAACCCCTGGCGGGGCATCCTGTAACTTAAATCAGAATGGGTTCCGGCCTCACTCCGCGTACGGCAGATCCACAACTGTATAGGGATGTCCCATGGCAGGCAGTATTTTATCAACTAAATCCCTGGTGCGCAGCAAAATGCTGGACGTATTCATACAGGGATGGCAGCCAAAGAACCCGCTGTCCAGTACATCCTTATCAATCAGCAGCCGGACCCGGTTTTCCTTATCGTTCATCAGGCCCAGGACCGTGACGGAACCAGGCGTAAGGTCCATGAACTGTTCCATGAAATCAGGTTCCCCAAAGGAAAGGCGGGCGCTTCCAATCTGTTTGGAAAGCACGGCGGTCTTGAACTTTTTATTCCCTGGCATGAGAAGCAGGTAGAACTCGGTTTTCTGTGCATTGCGCAGGAACAGGTTCTTGCAGATTTCAGCGCCCAGAAGCCGGTCCACCTCCAGACATGCCTCAATGGTGGGAAGGGCATCATGGTCCACCCGGGTATAAGGCACGCCAAGGGAATCCAGCAGGTCATATGCGCGGATTTCTTTCTCCAGACGGCCGGAAAGGTCAGCCGGACGGCCCTGGTATAATGTATGGTCAATGTGATAGAGCGGGAGTGATTCCGCGGTTTTATTGGTATCTGTCATTTCTGCACCTCTTATTATATGGATTATATGGATATTAGGTTATTTCAGTTGAATGTAAGGACGCAAAAAATCAGTATCATTATAGCACCGGAGGATATGGATGTCCATAAAAACAGAGGAAAAAACAACGTATTTCCAATTGTCCTTGCAGACAGGCGGCATATCTGCTATAATGAATACAGTTGAATGTGAACGCGATAACATAACAAATGCAGGAGGAGGTATTTTAACATGGACATCATCAGTACAGAGAAGGCGCCGGGCGCAATCGGACCGTATTCCCAGGGCTTTGAGGTGAACGGCCTGGTTTATACGTCGGGGCAGATCCCGGTGGATCCGGCTGACCAAACCATCCCTCAGGGAATCGAAGCACAGGCAGAACAGAGCTGCAGGAACGTGGGCGCCATCCTGGAAGCAGCGGGCAGCGGTTTTGATAAGGTATTTAAGACCACCTGTTTCCTTGCGGACATGGATGATTTTGCAGCCTTTAACCAGGTGTATGCAGGTTATTTTGTGTCCAAGCCGGCCAGGAGCTGTGTGGCTGTAAAGACATTGCCAAAGGGCGTGCTCTGTGAGATTGAAGCCATTGCAGTAAAATAGTATAAATAAAAAGGGGTGTTGCAGGATGGCAGCCTCCACCGCGGAATCAGTACCTGCCATGTGGCAGATAAAGCGCAGTGTGGAAGGACCGCCTTTTGCAACACCCTATTTTGGCATATGGATACTATGCAGGGGTCATTTATTTGTGATAATAATCATAACACAGGCCGTAGGGCTGGCATTTCTGCCATTTTCCCCCTCCCTGTCCGCCAACGAACACACCATTTTGGGCCACCAGCCTGCCGCGCAGATATACCTGTTCAGGGCGTCCCTGGATTTCAAATCCTTCAAATGGCTCATAATCAATTCCATGAAGGCTGTCCTTGTTGGTAATCACGCCCTTCCATTCAGGGTCGAAGATGACAATGTCCGCATCAGCGCCCACCCGCAGTTCGCCTTTGCCGGGAAGCCCCACCACCTTGGCGGGATTGGTTGCAAATAATTCCACGAATTTCTGGCGTGTAATCTTTCCCGCACACACACCATAGGTCCACAGCAGGGCCAGACGGTCCTGGACACCGGGGCAGCCATTGGGGACATTGGAGAAATTGGTTCCCTTTTTCTTGGCCCCTTCATAACCGCCGTCCAGGGCGCAATGGTCGGAACCCACGGCAGTAAGCCATCCTTCGCGCACGGCATGCCACATGGCGTCCACGTGCTCCTGGGGCCGCAGAGGCGGCGAACATATGTATTTGGCGCCTTCAAAGCCAGGCTTGTCAAGATAATCAGTGGTAAGGGTCAGATAATGGGTACAGGTTTCTCCAAAGATGGGCCAACCCTGGTTGTGTGCTTCACGGATTGCCTCCATGGCTTCCTTAGCGCTTACGTGAACCACGAAAAGGGGGCAGTCAGCGGCCTTGGCCAGTGCGATTGCACGGCCGGTTGCCTCTTCCTCCGCAATGGGAGGCCGCGCATGATAGTGGTAGACAGGGGATGTTTTTCCCTGGCTTAAATAATGGTTTGTCAGGATGGTTATGATATCTGCATTTTCCGCGTGGACCATCATGGTTACACCCGCTTCTTTGGCGCGCATCATGGCGTTTAAGATTGCCTCGTCGTCGCAGTAAAAAGAAGTGCCTTTGTATGCCATGAACAGTTTCAGTGTGGCCACGCCCACTTCCGGCAGATGCCTGACTTCCTCAAAAACAGATTCCTTGGGGTCCATGATGACTGCATGAAATGCAAAATCCACAGAGGAGATATGCTCCGCCTTTGCGGCCTGCCGCCGGATGGCGTCCAAAAGAGGCACATCCTTTTCCTGCGGTGCAAAGTCCACAATGGTTGTGGTCCCGCCCACGGCCGCCGCCTCGGCGGTTTCAAAAAGCCGTCCTCCAAAGGAGCCGTAGTGGACATGTTCATCCACGCCTCCCGGCAGTATGTATCTGCCTGTGGCATCCACAATCCGGTCAGCATCCGCCTTTAGGTTGTATCCAATCTGTTGGATGGTTTCTCCTTCAATGTAGAGGTCGCCTGTGAATTCGCTGGTAGCTGTGAGAATGGTTCCATTTTTAATCAGAAGGCTCATGTTAACTCCTTTCATGGATGCATGATGCGCCAGGAATCAATCATTACTGGTCCAAGGACCGTTCGTGTTTGGTGTATACGCTGGAATCAATTCCTTCCAGATACCTGACCACCTCGTCAATAGGAACCACGTCCGCAAATTTTGCTTCCATATCAAACAGGTTCCACTCAATCACACCCGGAACACGGTCGCCCACGGTTCCTTCGGGTATAATGGTCTTAAACCCATAACCGGTGGAATCCATGACCGTGTGGCGCACACAGGCACAGGAAGTTGCACCCATGACAATCAGGGTGTCCACGCCCAGGAAATTAAGGGTCTGGGCAAGATGGGTCCCGAAGAAATTCGACGCGTATTTCTTATGGATGACCGGCTCCTCGGGAAGAGGTTTCAGTTTGGGGTCAATCTCCAGCCATTCGGAGTTGATATCCAGGGCGCTCATGGGGATTTTCTCGTCCCAGCGCGGAAGGTCCCACTGCTGTTTTCCGATATATCCTGTGGTAGTATGGAAAATGGGGACGCCAGACTTACGCCCGGCTTCCAATACCTTAAGGGCATTGGCGCAGACCTCTTCGGAATGGTCGCAGGTAAATGGATGACCTTCACTCATCCATGCCCTTGCCATGTCCACGGTGGTGATGGCAGGCGCCTTTCCAAATCCCATCTTGCGCATGAAACCACGCTCTTTATAGATTTTACGTGCCTCAGCAAATGCCTTTTTAAGAAGTTCCTCATCAAACTCATAATGGTCCACAAACTTATAATCCTTATTTTCTGCCATGTAGTATGTACTCCTTTCTTTTTGGGTGCATAGTATTGACACATATCTTTTAACATATATTTTTCACAGATGACTGGCGCGGTGCCTGTTCCGGACCAGGCGCACATGTGGTAAAAATAACGAATAAAAGCCGTTGTATGAATAACGTTTTGTGCATATCGCCGTCATGTCTATAGTATAACAATGTGAAATTCATTTGAAAAGGGATTTAAGGCTTTTGTCAGGCCCTGTACCGTGACAGCTGTCTGCCATGTGAAAACAAAAATATCATGAGGAGGAAATTACCATGACCGAAAAGAAACTGTCAACCCTGGGGTATCTTATGGACAGGCTGGGCCTTTCCACGGCAGGCCTGGCGCGCAGGCTTCATGTGGATGCCAGCCTGGTCAGCAAATGGCGCAGCGGGAACCGCCGCCTGCATGTAAAGTCCGTGTATTTCGAGGATATCTGTGAGATGTTCCTGGAGCAGGACAGGGCAGCCCTGTGCGATGCCCTGCGTTCCCTGATTCCCCTGGAGGAGGCAAAGGCGCCCATGGATACGGCAATCCTCTTAAGGCGGGTCCTGACTGACCGTCATTTTACCGTACCCAGGGCATTTACCCTTAGGACAGAGGCGGTATGTACGGCGGAAATAGCTGTCTATACCAGCACGGAAGGAAGACGGCAGGCAATATCCGACCTCCTGGATGTGGCCGAGGCCATGGAGGAGCCTGGCGAGATGTTATATGTGGATTCTGAACAGAGCCGGTGGCTGCTGGAAGATACTGCCTATGCCAGGACCTGGGTCAGACGGATGCTTAAGCTCTTGGACCGGGGATTTACATTCCGGGCAGCATTGCACTTTTCCGTTTCCGTTGACAGGTTTGTATCATTTTTCCAGATGTGCAGCCCGCTTATATTCCATCGCAATGCGCATTGGTATTATCATCAGTATTATGATGAAAACATATACTGGTTTTCCTTTTTCATCCTGGAACATGCAATGAGTGTTACCGGGATGTCAATGGCCACGGACCAGACCTCCACCACGGTCTTTACGGATGCATATTCCATCCTACAGCACAGGAACGTGTTCCATATGGTGCTCACCAGCTGCCGCCCCATGTTCACGGAACTGACCATTGATATGGAACATGAGACAATCAGCGGCCTGGACTGCCTGGCCCGGGAAGGGGAAAAGCTTTTATCCTATCTCCCGGCGCCTGCATTCATGACAGTGGAAGAATCCCTGATGAATGATATCCTCCAGGAAAATGGGATATCAGGACTGGCCGCGCTGCGGTGCAGGCAGGTGAACCGGTTCCTTCGCCGGATGACGCAAGGGCAGCTGGCGGGGGGACATCCGGCAGCAGGGCGGGGGGAGGAAGGATGCCTGGCAGAATGGCAGTTGGAGGGCGGGTTTTTGCCGACTCATCCGCCGGGAACAGGGGAGGAAATCATCCAGATCCTGCAGCTGGGTGAAATGAAACGCCGTATCCGGACACGTTTTGTAAGCACCAGCCTGTCACTTATCTGCGGCCGCCAGGTGGTTATTTCCCCGCTTCATTATGCCAGGGGGCTGGAGGAATTAGCCGGCCGTATGGAACAATTCCCTTCCTACCGTCTGTTTCTTGCGGACGGGACGGATGATATCTGCCTGCCGGACATAAACTGCTGGTGCCACGGCACTTCGTGGATGGTCCAGATGGATGCGCAGGGATTTAGGGTCTGCCGCGAGTCCACCCTGTCCGGCGCAGCCTATATCACCCTGGAACAGGGATGGCGCAGGGTCCCGCCTGCCCGCAAGGACAGGGATGCCGTGCTGTCTGTCCTTCGGTCATTGATTGGCTACATTAAGGATTGCTTTTTATAATGCATACTGTTATAATAAGTAGTAATCAATACTACATGTTAAAAACATGGAAAAGAAACCGGAGGACTTTTGTATGACCTACAAAATAATTGGAGACAGCTGTCTTGACCTGACAGACGAGTTAAAGAAGGATTCCAGATTCCAGATGATACCGCTTACACTGCAGGTGGGCACTGCCACCGTGGTGGATGATGAGACATTTAATCAGAAGAAATTCATAGATATGGTAAAGGCCTGCCCGGAATGCCCGAAGACAGCGTGCCCTTCACCGGAGACATTTAAGGAAGCATATGAGGCAGCGGATGCAGAGGGCGTGTTTGTGATTACCCTGTCCGGACATCTGAGCGGCAGTTATAATTCAGCGGCGTTGGCCAAGAAGCTGTATGAGGAAGAGCAGGCGGAAAAAGGCGAACAGGCACAGAAAAAGCAGGTAGCTGTCATAGACTCCTTATCCGCGTCCTCAGGTGAACTTAATATCGGGCTGTTCATCCAAAGCCTTTGTGAAGCCGGGCTGGAATTCAGCCAGGTCCTTGAGAAAGCCCTTGGGTTCAGGGACAGGATGCATACCTATTTTGTCCTGGAGAGCCTGGATACACTGCGCAAGAACGGAAGGCTTTCAGGACTGCAGGCATTTTTCGCAACCGCACTTAATATCAAGCCGGTCATGGGCGCTGATTCAGGCGTCATCATCAAGCTGGACCAGGCCAGGGGAATCAATAAGGCGCTTCAGCGCATGTGTGATATCGCGGTAAAAGAGGCAGGCGATACAAAGGATAAGGTGGCGGTGGTCTGCCATGTGAACAACGCGGAGCGGGCAGAGTATACAAGGGCAGAACTTATGAAGAGAGGGCAGTTTAAGGATGTGCTGATTACAACCGCAGCCGGGGTGGCCACTGTCTATGCCAATGACGGGGGAATCATCCTGGCAATTTAACGCAAGAGGTTTTGAATGGACAAAAGGAACATAATGCTGACAGCCGTGATTATCCTAGGAATCATGCTGGCAGGAATAACAGGATATCTTGTGTGGAGCACTGTACATGACAGATACGTGAAGGCAGAGGATATAGGCGCCTTTAAAGACAGCGCGCCGGATATGGGAGTACCCGGCGGATCAGGGCATGGGGGCCTGGCAGAGGGCAGGCCGGAAGATGGGGACAGCCTGCATGGAAACCGGGGCGGGAACGAACCCTGGGACAGCAGCGGGCCATGGGACCCTGCATCGGACGGACAGCCGGCAGATGCAGGGGACGGACAGGGGCCCGGAACGGCCGGGGATTCCCTGGAAAATGGTTTGGGAACAGCCGGGAGCGGGCAGGACATGGGCGATGAGGGCGCTGGTGCGGATGGGACAGATGATTCCACCATCCATTTTGTATTTGCCGGGGACATACTATTATCAGATCATGTGCTGGGCGCCTATAACAAGGCTGGGGATATAAGCGGTGTGGTGGATGGGACATTCCGTTCCGTCATTGACAGCAGCGATGTATTTATGGCTAATGAGGAATTTCCCTTCAGCAGCAGGGGGACGGCTGCTGCGGATAAGCAGTTTACGTTCCGTCTGCCACCTGAGAAGGTATCCATATTCCAGGAATTGGGAATTGATATCGTGACCCTTGCCAATAACCATGCCCTGGATTTTGGGACCGATGCCCTGTTGGATACATGCCATACATTGGACCAGGCCGGAATATACAGGGTAGGTGCAGGCGCCAACCTGGATGAGGCCAAAAAGCCGGTCATCATGGAAATAAAAGGAAAGAAAATTGGATTCCTGGGGGCATCCAGGGTAATCCCCGTGGGGTCGTGGAATGCAACTGCCAATGGTCCGGGCATGCTGACCACCTATGATCCGGCCCTTCTGCTGGAAGAGATAAGGAAAGCCAAAGAAGAATGTGATTTTGTTATCGTGTACGTGCATTGGGGAATCGAGCGGGATGAACGCCCCCAGGACTACCAGAGGACCATGGGAAAGCAGTATATCGATGCAGGAGCCGACATGGTAATCGGCAGCCACCCCCATGTGCTTCAGGGAATGGAATATTATAAAGGGAAGCCAATCATATACAGTCTTGGCAATTTCATATTTGGCAGCAGCATCCCCAGGACAGCGCTTCTTAAGGCTGACTGGGACGGCGTGACCCTTTCCCTTGAACTGGTGCCTGGCACTTCCTCAGGCGGATATACGCGCGCCATGACCGATGATGCAGAAAAGCAGGGGTTTTACCAGTATATGACCAGCATATCGTATGATGTGGCGGTGGATGAGGAAACAGGGACATTATCCGGAGAATAGTCCGGGAAGCAGTGTTCCCGGAGCAGTCCGGGGGTAGGAAGGCAGTCCTATCCCCGGACTGTTGTCTTGCATCCCGGTCCATTGCTTTCTGTCTCCGTAGGGTTGTTTTGTATGAAAGGAACGTTCGTTTGGTCCGTGATGTGTCCGGGCCTTTTTATTTTGTTCAGGTTTCCCAATCCACTTTCTGACACTATTCTTTCAATTTCATTAAATCCATAGACAGGATCCCTGCATAAGATTACAATGGAAAGGCTGGTCTAGGGTCTGTTTGAAAATTCATTCCCGCCATCTGCGCGCCCCACTTCGCGGCATATTTGGTCCCAATTCGGTCAACGTAGCCCGCTACGCCTCCCTCATCGGGACCAAATCTCCCACAAAGTGGGACGCACAGCTGACGGAAAGCAATTTTCAAACACACCCTAAAGCAGCATGAATTTTATGAATGTGAAACTTTTTGGCATCTAATTCCGTCTAATAAAGTAAAGTGATTAAATTACCCTGTACAGGAGATAAATATAGATGATTTACAACACAAAAAAAAGGGCAGATAAACATGCCGGTGCAAAATCCTTATATAAGAAAAGGCCTGCCGGCTTCAAAACCAGGAGGCGGCCAGGCAGGACACGCCGTGTCGGCATGGGCAGGGAAGGCTTCCATTCAACCCTGCGGTTTGGTGGAACTCTTGCCATTGTTCTGGTGGCAGTGTTCTGTATGGTGCAGTTGTTATATTATGGAAAAAATTTATATGCTGGTAACCGTGGCCTTGCCACATCCGGCTGGACAGCTGTGATTGGGGCAGGCAGGAACAAGGGGGAAGGAACTGGCGGAAACGGGGCCGCAGGGCCGGGTGGAAGCGGTGAGGACAGGAATGGCGGTCCTGACGGAGAAAAGGATATAAATCAGACAGATCCATATGGCGGTGGTTCAGACAGCACGTATGTAAAAAACGAAGGTCCGTCAGATGGCAGGGGCAATTCCCCGGAACAGGCAGAGCTCACAGGTCCTGGACAGAATCAGACCCTTCCGTCGGTTCCCGGCGTCCTCCAGGGAAACGCTGTTTCAGATGGCGCAGGGAAAGCCCTGGCACCGGACCCTAAGACCATTGAGCCGCTGGGAGGATTGGGCAGTGAAAGCGGGCCGGCCGTGGCCGCAGGCCCGCCGGCAGCCGCATCCTCGGCAGGAAGCGTTGATATGGCAGGAAAACTGTCATCCATTCCAGGGCCTGTGGATGGGACAAAACCCATGATTGCATTTACCTTTGACGACGGTCCTTTTACCAAGGTGGATCAGAGAATCCTGGATGTATTGGATACGTATGGAGGAAGGGCCACGTTCTTCATTGTGGGAAGCCGTGTCAATGATTATAAAGATACCCTGAAACGGATCCACGATTCCGGGTCCGAGATCGGTAATCATACATATAACCATAAAAACCTGGAAAATCTGGCTCCGGAGGAAGTCATTTCCCAGATTGAGATGACCAATGACGCAGTGGAGGCAGTGACTGGCTTTCGGCCCAAACTGGTCCGGGTGCCTTACGGCGCATTTAAGGGCCAGGTATCAGGGCTTGTATCCTATCCCATGATTCAGTGGAATATTGATACGGAAGACTGGTCCAGTAAGGATAAGGATGCCATTCTTTCCGCCTTGTTATCCCAGGCAAGGGATGGAAGCATCATACTGATGCATGACCTTTATCCCTCAACGGCGGAAGCATTTGAGGCCGCAATCCCCCAACTGGCTGCCCAGGGTTACCAGTTTGTAACGGTCAGCGAGATGTATGCCGCAAAAGGTATTCCCCTGGAAGCCGGGCAGGTATATTTTAATATTCATAAATAGGAAGTATATGGAAAACAGGAGGCCGCTGCAGGCCTCCTGTCCATTTTCAAACAAATCCTAGGCATCACCTATTCCTGTCCATCTAAAAACTGTTCCCCGTAACCATAATGTTCAACCACATAATCAATATCCTTGTCGCCCCTGCCGCTTAAGCATACCAGGATGGAGCCCTGCCTCATTTCCTTTGCCCTGCGCATGGCGTAGGCAACGGCGTGGGAGCTTTCAATGGCCGGGATGATTCCTTCGTACCGGGATAATTTGAAAAATGCTTCCATGGCTTCCTCATCACTGACCGTCTCATATCTCACCCGTCCCAGGTCATGGAGGAATGCGTGCTCCGGTCCAACGGAGGGGTAATCCAGGCCGCTGGCAATGGAGTAAACCGGGGCAGGCTCGCCATTTTCATCTTTCAGCATGATGCTTTCAAAGCCGTGCATGATGCCTTTTTCACCAAACTTCATGGAGGCTGCGTGGTCGCCCAGCTTTTCGCCTCTTCCCAGAGGCTCGATTCCGGTAATGTCAACCGGGTCGTCTAAAAATGGGATGAACATACCGATGGAATTGCTGCCTCCTCCCACGCAGGCGCATACTTCATCCGGGTGCATGCCTGTCATTTCGTAGAACTGGTCCCTGGCCTCATATCCAACAACTGACTGGAAATCCCGCACCATCAGTGGGAATGGATGGGGACCTAAGGCGGAACCGATGCAGTAGATGGAGTCCTTATAGTTTTTGGCATAAGATTCAAATGCCGAATCCACTGCTTCCTTTAAGGTTTTAAGGCCATGGGTGACCGGTACAACCTTTGCGCCCAGGATCTTCATCCTGGTAACATTGGGCGCCTGCTTTGCAATGTCCACCTCGCCCATGTGTATCTCGCATTCCAGGCCAAAGAAGGCGGCGGCCGTTGCCAGGGCCACGCCGTGCTGTCCGGCGCCGGTCTCTGCAATCAGACGCTTCTTGCCCATGAATTTGGCAAGAAGGCCCTCGCCCATACAGTGGTTCAGCTTGTGGGCGCCGGTGTGGTTAAGGTCCTCCCGCTTCAGGTAAATCTGGCAGTTCCCGATTTTCTTGGACAGCCGCTCGCAGTGGTAAACCGGTGTGGGCCTGCCCTGGAACTCCTTGCGTATCCTGCGCAGTTCATTGATGAATTGGGAAGAGTGGCAGATGGTCTGGTAGGCGTCTGCAATCTCCTCAAAAGCAGGGACCAGCTCATCGGTCAGGTAAGCGCCCCCATAAGGGCCAAAACGGCCGTCCTTGTCGGGATAGTTCTTTAAATATGTCCTGTAATCCATATCCTTCTCCTTTAACGTATCGTGATGTTATCCATTATAGCTTTATTTGGGATACATTTCAATCGCATTTCAGCTTGAAAACAACTCCTGCCAGTAGTATCCTTTTATATATAAGCATAAACAGCCTTATTTCCGGCATGGTCAGCCAATCATGGCCGTCCGTCCGGATAGGGGCGTGTCTGACAATGGCTTTTAGCCGCATGCAAGGTCTGCAGGGCAGGATCAAAGGAGGTATATGCCATGAAAAAACTAGGGCTGGTGGGCGGAATGGGACCGGAATCCACTGTTCCCTATTACCGGGGGATCATCTATGGGGTGCGTGAGAGGATGGGCAGCAATGTACTGCCTTTTCTTTCCTTGGAAAGTGTGGATGTGTTTGACATCCAGAGGTTCTGCAATGAAGGGAGGTACGATGAACTGACCGGTTATCTGCTGGCAGCAGTCAGGAATCTTGCGGCGGCCGGGGCAGAGTTTGCTGCATTGTCTGCCAATACGCCGCATATTGTATTTGACCAGTTAAAGCAGCAAACGCCCATTCCGCTGGTAAGTATCATTGAGGCTGCCTGTGAGGAAGCAGAAAGACGGGGACTGTCAAGACTGGGGCTGATGGGGACTATATTTACCATGAAAGGAAGCTTTTTCAAAAAGCCATTTGAGGAAAAGGGCATCCAGGTCATAAGCCCCCGGGAAGAGGAGATGGCATATATCAATGAGAAGATATACACGGAGCTGGAATTTGCGGATGTCAGGGAAGGGACCCGGGAAGGGCTTGTGAGGATCATAAGAAGAATGGTGGAGGAAGATGGGATACAGGCCATCATCCTGGGCTGCACCGAACTGCCGCTGGCCCTGGATGACCGGATTTGCCCGGTGCCCTGCCTGGATACCATGAAGATACATGTGCAGGCGCTGGTGGAGGAGATAATCAGTGGGTAGGAACCGGGAGACAGCCGGAATATAAATAAAGCCAGAGGATGGAGGCATTTATAATCACAGTCCCCGATTCAGGCAGAGGCCAGATAGAGGAAATACTGTCCGGGATAACGGGGGTTTAGGGGGACGGGATGTGAGGCAATGTTATAGGGATGGAAATAATGAGCTGTGCGTGCCTGAATATGCTAAAAACAGCAAAATTGAGGGAAGTAATAATCTCTCTTTTATCAATAAGGAGGTATCTATGAAAAGAATCATCCTGGCTGCATTATTAACAATCAGTATGAGTTTCACTGCATTTGCCGGACAGTGGCAAAAGGACGCCAATGGCTGGTGGTATCAATATTATGATGGCTCTTATCCATATGATGAATGGATTATAATACAATCCGAATGCTACTATTTTGATCATAATGGATATATGCTTTCTGACACAATAACCCCGGATGGATACCAGGTGGACGAGGATGGAAAATGTAATGCAGAGCCCAAAGTAATCAGTAATAATGGCATACGGTGCTGGAATGAAAACGCATCCATAGCGATTGAAGGCGAGCCGGTTCCTCTCTATGAAAGTGAATACCATCATGGTAAACTGTGTTATATTTTAGATGACAGTGTAGGCACATTCCACTTACCCAGTTCAAAATGTAATATTAATCCTGACGGTCATGAGATATGGCTTCGCGGCATAATATATCCAGATGGTCAAATCATGTCCTTGAAGGAGACTGTGGTTTATCCACTTGAATACGATAGGGAGTACAATATGGATTTTACCGGGGAAGGCTTATCTGCTTATGAGCTGTCACAATTTTGCAACAATCATGATGTTACCATTTGGATTGAAGTGGTGGATAAAGAAACTGAAATTCCTATGGGATATTGCAGTCAGAGGATTGTTCTTAGATACGCTTCTCCGGCAAGTATTCCGACAGGTGCTATTGGGTGAACCAGGCGCCGCCCTCAGTGCTAAAGCGTCTGTATCTCTGTATAGCAATAGGTGGGGAGTATCTTTCAAACTAAGAACAGTGTGCCTGGCTGATATAATATCCATACGCCATGCACACTGTTTTATTATTTTTAATTTAATTTGATAATTACCAATATCTATAGCCTGCGCGCAATCGCCTTTATAAAGTCCCCGCTGTTCAGCACCACCGGATTGGGATTGGTGGTTATTAGGGCCAGGTCCTTGGTCATCTCACCTTCCTCAATGGTATCCAGGGTAGCCTTCTCCAGCCTGTCGGCAAATTCCATCAGTTCCCGGTTGCCGTCCAGCTCCCCGCGCTTGCGCAGGGCGCCTGTCCATGCGAAGATGGTGGCAACGGAGTTGGTGGAGGTCTCCTCGCCCTTTAAGTGCTTGTAGTAATGACGCTGCACGGTTCCGTGGGCAGCCTCATACTCAAAGTTACCGTCCGGTGACACCAGGACAGAGGTCATCATGGCCAGGGAACCGAAGGCTGAGGAAATCATATCACTCATCACATCGCCGTCATAGTTCTTGCAGGCCCAGATATAACCTCCCTCGGACTTCATGACACGGGCAACCGCATCATCAATCAGGGTGTAGAAATAGGTGATTCCCGCATCCTCAAATTTCTTTGTGTATTCCGCATCAAAGATATCCTGGAAAATATCCTTGAAGGTATGGTCATACTTTTTGGAAATGGTATCCTTGGTGGCAAACCACAGGTCCTGTTTGGTATCAAGGGCATAGTTGAAGCAGCTTCTGGCAAAGCTTTCAATGGACTTGTTCACATTATGCATGCCCTGTACGATGCCCGGGCGGTTAAAGCTGTGTACCAGTTCACGGCTCTCTGTTCCATCCTCAGCCGTGTATACCAGTTCTACCTTTCCGGGTCCCGGAATCCTCATCTCAGATGCCTTATAGACATCGCCGTAAGCATGTCTTGCAATGGTGATGGGCTTTTTCCAGCATTTCACACAAGGTTCAATCCCCTTTACCACAATGGGGGCGCGGAACACGGTGCCGTCCAGGATGGCACGGATGGTGGCGTTTGGACTTTTCCACATTTCCTTCAGATGATATTCCTCCACACGGGCAGCATTGGGGGTGATGGTGGCGCACTTGACAGCCACACCGTACTTCTTGGTGGCGTTGGCGGAATCAATGGTTACCTGGTCATCGGTTTCATCCCTGTATTCCAGGCCCAGGTCGTAGTACTCTGTCTTCAGGTCTATGTATGGCAGAAGCAGGTTGTCCTTAATCATCTGCCAGAGAATCCTTGTCATCTCATCGCCATCCATCTCCACGATGGGGGTGGTCATCTTAATTTTGTCCATACTGTGTCCTCCTGATTTTTCGCATTATGTTATAGTATACGACGAATTGCTTTTCAACACAAGAGCTTCGTTCCCTAAAAATTGGGATTTATAAAGGAAAATGCTTACCCTGCCACGTATTCCTTTCCTTAAATCTCCGGTGAAGGCTGTTGAGGACCAGCCGCTTGTTCCCGCTCCACAAGGGAGAGAGCAGAAGCTTTTTGGGACCGTCCCCTGTAATCCGGTGAATGGTCATGTCAGGGGGAAGCAGTTCCACGCAGTCAATCACAAGGTCAAGGTATTCCTCCATGTCAAGTACCGGAAAGGGCGTATCACGGTAAATCCCGGCCAGGTCAGTGCCTTCCAGGATGTGGAGCAGCTGAAGCTTTATGCCGTCAGCTGTCGGTCCGCGGTTCCAGCTGCTGCTGTCGTTGCCGCTGCTGTTCCAACTGCTGCCGTCGTTGCCGCTGCCAGCCATATCGCTCCAGCCGTCTGCATCCCTCATATTCCCCGCCAGATACCTCACCGTATCAAGCATCATTTCCCTGGTTTCCCCGGGAAGCCCCAGGATGACGTGGACTATGACCGTAATCCCGGCCTCCTTAAGCCGGCGAAGGGCGGATTCGTAGACAGGCAGGGTATAACCCCTGCGGATGAACCGGGCTGTGGACTCATGGATGGTCTGCAGGCCAAGTTCCACCCATACCGGTTTTATTTGATTAAGTTCCCTCAGCAGGTCCACCACGTCAGGCCCCAGGCAGTCCGGTCTGGTTGCAATGGACAGGGCCGCTGTGTCAGGGTGGAGGACAGCGTCCGTAAACACAGTCCTGAGATGGGAGAGAGGGGCATAGGTGTTGGTATAGGACTGGAAGTAGGCGATATAGGAGCCAGGGCCGGACATTTTCCTTTGTACCTGTAACTTGGCAGCCTCAATCTGTTCATGGACGGAATCCATCACAGGCGCTGCAAAGTCCCCGGAACCTCCTGCGCTGCAGAAGATACATCCGCCTCTGCCAAGGGTCCCGTCTCGGTTAGGGCAGGTCATGCCGCCGTTTAATGAAAGCTTGTATACTTTATGTCCGAATTGTTTTTTTAGCTCATAATCCAGGGAGTGATAAGGTTTGCCGTTCCAGTCCATACCAGGTGCACCGCCTTTTTGGTTTTCTCATTTTTGGATTATAGCAGGAAACCATGGGCATTTCCATAAAAATTAATACAAAGCCATAAAATATCCTATTGTGGGCAAAGGCCATGCTGTGATAAACTAATCCCATACAGGGGTGGCATCCCCTGATTTTGTGTATGATAAAGGAGAGGTAAGGCATGAAGGTAAATGAGACCATTCAGATGATGGAAAGTGAAGGCGCTAAAACACTTCTGGCTAAATTATACGGAGAGGATGCCGTGGCAGGGAACGTGGCGCGGTATCAGGAACTGCTGAAAGGGTATGAAAAGGCCTTTGGGGACAGCGGTGACGTCCTTTTATTTTCCTCACCGGGACGCACGGAAATCAGCGGAAACCATACGGACCACAATCACGGCAAGGTGCTGGCGGGAAGCATTAACCTGGATTGCGTGGGCGTTGCCGCAAAGAACAGCTCCAGCCATGTACATATTGTAAGCGAGACCTATAACCAGGACTTTACCATTGACCTGAACCATCTGGAACCCAGTGAGAAAAAGGCAGGGACCGTGGACCTGGTAAAAGGCCTTTTAAAGGGGTTTGAGGAATCCGGATATTCGGTCGGAGGATTTAACGCATATATAACAAGCAATGTCATCAGTGCGGCAGGCGTCAGTTCATCCGCATCCTTTGAGATGCTTCTGTGCTCCATGCTGAATACATTTTTTAATGAGGGCCGTATGGATACCGTGGCTTATGCACATATTGGCAAATACTCCGAGAATAACTACTGGGACAAGGCTTCCGGCCTTTTGGACCAGATGGCCTGCGCGGTGGGCGGACTGATAACCATTGATTTTGTGGAACCAAGCGCGCCAGCAGTGGAGAAGATTGATTTTGACTTTGGTTCCCAGAACCACAGCCTGATCATCGTACAGACAGGAAAAGGCCATGCGGACCTGAGCGCGGATTATTCTTCTGTTCCGATTGAAATGAAGAAGGTGGCCCAGTTCTTTGGCAAGGAAGTGCTGTCACAGGTGACGGAGGAAGAGGTGATTGGCAACCTTTCAGAGGTGCGCCGGTTTGCCGGTGACCGTTCCGTGCTCCGCGCCCTGCATTTCTTTGAGGAGAACAAAAGGGTGGAAGCAGAGGTGTCTGCCTTAAAGGAGAACCGCTTTGGCGATTTCCTGGCCAATATCACGGCTTCCGGCAATTCCTCCTGGAAATGGCTCCAGAACTGCTTTACAAACAGCAATTATCAGGAACAGGGAATCACCGTGACCCTGGCCCTTACGGAACTGTTCATTGCCGAGAAACAGAAAGGCGCCTGCCGGGTCCACGGAGGCGGGTTCGCCGGTGTCATCATGGCCATGCTGCCCAATGAACTGGTGGATGAATACATCGGTTACATTGAAGGATGCACGGGCAAGGGAAGCGCATTCAGGATGGGCATCCGTCCTTACGGAGCCATCTGCGTCAATGAATACATAAAATAAAAGGCAGTCCTGTCCGCGGATTTTGTCGATGAAAGGGCGGTAAATATCGTAAAATCAAGTGGTCACCAGGGGGACATTGCGGTATAATGAGACTCAGGAATGATATAGGGAGGAGAATCGGTATGATAGGTAAGGAAACATTGGAACTCCTGAAAGAAGCATTGTCTGAGAGCAGTTATACGGTAGCTGTCTGCGGTTCCGGAATGCTGGAGGAAGGCGGTATCCTTGGACTTAAACAGGAGGGACGTGCCTGTGAGATTGAGCAGGAGTATGGGCAATCCCCGGAGGAACTGTTCCACATATCCTGTTTTTCCAGGAGACCGGAACTGTTCTATGATTTTTACAGGCGTGAGATATTGGAAAAGATACCAAGGATGACCCCGTCCGTGGAGGCGCTGACAGAGATGGAAAGGCGGGGGATGCTCCAGTGTATTGTGACCACCAGCATTTACGACCTGCCCAGGTCCGCTGAGACAAAGAATGTAATATACCTCCATGGGGGGATATATGAAAATACATGCACCCATTGCGGGAAGCATTATTCCATGGAATACATAAAGAATTCAAAGCACGTTCCCCTGTGCGGGGACTGCGGCCATATTGTCCGCCCCGGAACATTCCTGTACGGGGAAATGGTGGACAGCCAGATGGTGAGCCGCACCACACAGGAGATATCCAGGGCCGACGTACTCCTTGTACTGGGAACAAGCCTGCGCTCCGATGTATACAGTCATTATATCCGGTATTTCCAGGGAAAGAAGATGATTATCATCCACAGGTTGCCCAGGCCGCTGGATGAGAGGGCAGATATGGTGGTTTATGACCTTCCCCAGAATGTGCTGCCGTTGTTGGTGGGGGAAGGGTAACGATTAGACTATATGGAGTATTCGCCTTAGGCGGACAAGGCGCAATCGGCAATCGACGTTTGTGAGGAAAGTAAAGAAATGCTCAGCACAAAAAAATTTGCTATTTTTTTAGTTGGCATTATTAGCGCTGTCAGCTTGATAGCGTGTCAAAAAGCCAATGCTAATCAATCAAATACATCAGATACCGAGGAAACACAAAAAACCGTTCTTGAAATGGAAATGAATGAAAATTACAGTAATTCAGATCCTTTTGAGAATGGACGCCTATTTTGTGTGTCTGAGGATACAGAAACTTTAGACGCAGAGGTTTATTTTCAGATGGATGGCGAAAGTGGTATTGTGGAAATAAAAGACAGAAATGCAGACGAGGTCTTATGGAGCAATACATGGGTTGAAAACGCTAGTGGTGATACCGTTACAGTTTCGTTCAATCATCTACAAAAAGGGAAGGAGTACGATGTACGGTTTACTGGAACTAAAATAAAAAATGCTGTTGTAAAAGTTACTTTTGAAAGTGGATTGGTTCAAGAAAAATCAAGGCCTTCAAAATAAGCTTCCCGTTTATCGGGCTGATTAAACTTCGCCTTATTGGTAAAATGCACAGATACGGATACAGGTAATACAATAGCGGCAGGCAGGGTAACCCACCTATACCCTCAGAAAAGGGTTTCCCTGTATAAAAAATAGGTGATTGGCCTTTCACTTGCGCCCTAATGGACATTTTCGCTATTCTGTTATGGCTTGTCCCCCCTGTTAGGGGACATGTCAAAATGGGTATTTGCTCATTGGCGGCCCTCCACCAGCCGCATAAAAACAGCGGTCTCGATTTTGAAAGCCGCTGTACCTATAAAGGCATAAAACATATCCGCTGTACGACGGCTTTTTTTCTTTTGCCGTCGTGCGGCAGATAATAAATGATTAGATTTTAATATTGATTAACAATTAAAGAAATAGAGCAACAGCGCAATAAATAAGTAAAAGGGCCATAATGGTATTTACCAGCCTTGTATGTTTGGAGAAGAATTTACAAAATGCCGCTCCGGACAGCGCCCATACAAAAGAACCAGAAGCTCCAATTAGAGTTAGTATGACAGTAAATCCGAAAAGCGCCGCAACAGAATGATAAACTGGAAGAATATAAAGTGACATAGCTGTAATGGCATAAATATAAATTTTAGGATTGGCAAATTGTAATACCATACCTGAAAGAAAACTGGCCTCCTTGCCGCCGTCAGCGCTTAATTCTGAAGAACTTTTCCAGACTTTCCATGCAAGGTACAGCATATATGCAGCCCCTAATATCTGCATGACAATCTTTACTTTAGGGAGAAACGAATAGAGCGTTGCGCTAAAGGCGGTGCAAACAGACATAATTACTGCAAATCCGGCCAGTATGCCGAGATTAAAACGAATACTCCGACGGAATCCCAGCCGTATTGCATTGCTCATGGAAAGCAGATTATTTGCGCCCGGTGTGTAAGCCGTAATAAAGCAATAAATCAGAAAATCATATAAATGAAACATAGTAACCTCTTTCTATTTGAACAATGATAAATAACCACTTATGAAAATTACAAGTACAATAATTGGCAGGATATAGCTGATGTACTTTCTTGCAAAGCCCGGATATGGCAAGCCTTTTCCGATAGCTGTTTCTTTATGGAAATTATCCCACCCCCACCCACAACGCCGGGTACAAAATAGGAGGAATACCAAACTTCCCAGCGGTTCAAAACTTTTCCAAATGTTAAATCCAAACACGCAAGGTAATGACAGCAGTAACAGCAATACAAGATTGACGGCAGCTGATTTTTTTCTGCTGTATCCCGTTAAATCCATTCCATAGGTAACGATATTTTCAATTACTGCAATGACAGTGGAAATAGCTGCAAATATACATTCCGGCACTCCAATTTTTTGCATGGATCCAAAGTCGGGATAGAGGTAGTAGCCCAATCCTATTTCCGCATTGGGGAGCATGACAGACCTGACGGCTAAGACAATTAAAAGGCAGAACAATAAGGACATCATAATTTTGGTTACACGTTCCACACCTTTTTGTAAACCGATTGCACAAATAGCAAATGAAACGACAATCACAACAAACGAGCAAACAATCATGTCATTAGGGTTTCCCAGCAAATCAGAGAATACGTTAGCAACTTCGTTTGAAGTAAGTCCTTGAAACCTGCCCTTTACCATTTCTACAAAGTAGTAAAGCAGCCACCCACTGATTACCGTATAAAACATCATCAGCAAATAGTTTCCAATGATTGTTGCATACTTAAACCAGTGCCATTTTGTGCCTTTTGGTTCCAGAATATTAAATGACAGTGCTGCGCTGCGCTGACTGGCCCGGCCCACCGCAAATTCCATTACCACATATAGCTCCGTTCCTCTTTACAAACCTATATTGAAATTGTATAATGGTACAAAACGATTATTATATCGTACAAGTACGATATAATAATACATCTAGTGCATTATAATGTCAAGAGAAAGGAGCGATTTTTTTGGATTCAATGAATATGATAGTCGCTAAAAACATTAAGCGGTTGCGTGAAGAAAATAAATTAAGCATGGACGAGCTTGCAAAGTTGAGCGGCGTTAGTAAGAGTATGCTTGCACAAATTGAACGCGGTGATGGGAATCCAACTATATCCACATTATGGAAGATTTCAAATGGAATGAAAGTGCCATTTGACGCTTTAACCGTTCGTCCCAAAAGTCCGTATGAGATTGTCAAAACATCAGAAATTCAGCCCTTACTTGAAGATGGCGGAAAAGTAAAAAACTATTCTATTTTCCCGGATAATGATAACCGTAGATTTGCAGTCTACTATCTGGAATTGGACGAGGGGAGTTATTGGGAATCCGAACCACATTTAAAGGGAACCACTGAATTTATAACCATCTTCACGGGCCAAATTGAGATTCATGCTAACGGTCAAAGGTTTGTTGTTGAAAAGGGCGAAAGCATACGAATTAGAGCCGATACCGTTCATTCATACAAAAATATTGGAAATGAATCTGCAATATTGCACATGATTCTTTTTAATCCCTAATTATGTTTCAGAGGGAGCAATTCCCAATGCAGCAGTGTCTTTTTTAGAGAGATTTGTCTATTGTGAATAGGGGCTTTTTCCGCTAAAACAATAGCGGCAAGCAGGGTGCAGGGGGAGAAAACACAGACTTTCCCCGCCTGCTTGCAAATGGGCGCATTTCCCCCTATAATGAAACTATCGGATTTATGTGCCGTCCTGCTCGGCCCTGTAATCCTCTATGGTGTCGTCAAAGTCCGGCAGGAACGAAAAAAGGAAGTACCCCCGCGCCTCCGGGTGTCCGGCCAGTTGTTCCACATCTTCCGGGAACGGCAGGCCCAGCACGCCGTACAGCGTCTGCAGTACTTCCAGCATTTCAGTTTCCCGTCCGTCCGCGTATAGGCCGGACAGGAGGGTATACACTCGGTTGGTCGTGACCGTTTCGCCGTTCGTGACCATCCAGAGCATTTCCACAAACGGCGGGGTGTGCGTCCCGGAAATCAGGTTGATATTGTCCTTGACGATTTCCCCGGACGGGCGCAGTACCCCCTTGTCAATCAGGGCTTGTTGCATGGTGTCCTCCTTGTTTTACGGTTGGAAAAATCCCGCCCTACTGTACAAAACACCGTGCGATAAGTTTTTACACTTAATGGAATGATTACCTGTAAAGCCCCATTCCGCTCACGGACGGAACCTCCTTCTCCCTCCTCCCCATCCCTTCCATCCACCCTCAATTCCTATGGAACGAATCCAGCAGCTGATTCTTAATATGCCACAGTTCATTAGACAGATCCACATGGACCGTATGGGGGTTGATCAGACGTTTGGACTCGTCCCAGAGCGTATCCAGTTCCTGTCTGCAGTAGGCCTGGATATCCATTACCTTGGGGGATTCATATACGCATTGGCCGTCCAGGAAGATGGGCACAAGCAGTTCCCTTAAGGTATAGCTGCCAGGGGACAGCATGGTCTTTTTCCAGGTCTCAATGGGGTCGAAGAGCAGCAGGGAGTTTTCCGTGTTAAACTCTTCGCCCACCAGACAGATTAAGTCGGCAATGATCTTGCCCGTGGCTTTATCGTAAATGCGCTGTATGGTCTTGTTGCAGGGGTTGGTGATTTTCTCTGCGTTTTCTGAAAGCTTGATCTTGGGGATGAACTGTCCGGTGGCCTTGTCCTTGACGGCGGCCAGCTTGTACACCCCGCCAAAGGACGGGCAGTCCTTGGCCGTGATCAGGTTGGTGCCCACGCCCCAGGAGTTGATGGTTGCGCCCTGCATCTTCAGGGAGTTAATCAGGTTTTCATCCAGGTCATTGGAAGCAGAGATGACCGCATCCGGGAATCCGGCATCATCCAGCATTTTCTTTGCTTTTTTGGACAGGTAGGCCAGGTCGCCGCTGTCCAGGCGGATGCCGTAAAACGTAAGGGGGATACCGGCTTCGCGCATTTCCTTAAATACCTTGATGGCATTGGGGACACCGGAGTCCAGGGTATCATAGGTGTCTACCAGCAGGATGCATGCGGATGGGTACAGCTTGGCATAGGTGCGGAAGGCCGTAAGTTCATCCGGAAAACTCATGATCCAGCTGTGGGCATGTGTGCCCTTGACCGGGACATCGAACATCTTGCCGCAGAGCACATTGGAGGTGCCGATACAGCCCGCAATCATGGCAGCCCTTGCGCCGTACACGCCCGCGTCCGGCCCCTGTGCGCGGCGCAGTCCGAATTCCATGACGCCGTCGCCCTTGGCCGCATACACGATGCGTTCTGTCTTGGTGGCAATCAGGCTCTGGTGGTTGATGATATTGAGCAGGGCCGTCTCCACCAGCTGCGCCTGCATGATGGGTGCAATGACCTTGACCAGAGGTTCCCTTGGGAAGACGATGGTTCCCTCAGGAATCGCATAGATATCACCGGTAAAGCGGAAGTCGCGGAGATATTCCAGGAAGTCTTCCTCGAATATCCCCAGGCTTCCCAGGTACTCAATGTCGCTGCCGTCAAAACGCAGGTCCCTGATGTATTCAATCACCTGCTCCAGCCCGGCGCAGATGGCAAAGCCATTGCCGTGGGGATTGGTGCGGTAGAACATGTCAAAGATTACGGTCTCGTTGGCGTCCTTTTCCTTAAAATATCCCTGCATCATGGTCAGTTCATACAGGTCTGTCAGTAACGTAAGATTTCTCTGTTCCATATAGGTTCCTCCCTGGTGCGTGGCCGGGAGCTGTCCGCGGATATGCGGAATCGCTGTATTTTGACGGCTGCGCTTGTATGTTGCTAAGTAGTATAGCACAGATTTTACAAAAGGCAAAGGAAATGTTAAAAATATAACAATCCTTACCGGGATGCCGTCAGCCATCCCCGGCCTATTTGACGGTCAATACCCGCACCTTCATGCCGTCCTCCAGGGCTTGGCTGCTCTGCAGGATTACTTCATTGCCCTGGGTAAGACCCTGGGTTATTTCCATGTAGGCGTTTTTCTTCCTGCCTTTGGTGACAGGCATTTTCGCGGCCTGATTCCCGGACACCACATATACATAATCCCCATTGTCATCACTAAAGATGCACTTAGAGGGAATGTATACGGAGGCGGAAGGTTCATTGACAGAGGCGCGGACATCTGCCATAAGGCCTGTGTAGTGCAGGCTGTCTTTATCATCCAGCCGGATTTTTACGGTATACATGCCTGTTTTGGCATCGCACACAGCAGAGATTTCAGAAATGCTGCCGCTGCAGGTCTTTCCGGCGGACTGGAGGCTGACATCCATGGGCATGCCCTCTGCCAGCTGGTCAATATCCGTGTCAGCCACCTGGATTTCCACCTTTTCCCCGCTGTCATCCATTACGGTTGCGCCTGTAAGCTGGGGGGACACGGTCTGGCCGGTTTCAACATTGATTTTGGTAATCATGCCCGCAATAGGAGAAGTGACCGTACAGTCGTCATATTTTTTCCTGGCAATGTCAAGGGCTGCCTTGGCGCTGTCCATCTGCGCCTTGGCTGAATCGTAATTGCCGTCCTGGCCGTTCCTGGCCGCCTGGAGCTTTGCCTCAGCTGAATCCATCCTGGATTTTGCAGTTTCTAGATCTACCTGGGAGATTGCATTGGCTGCATAAAGGGCCTGCATGCGGGCAAAGTTATTTTTGGCGTCCGTGTACTCTATTTCAGCGGGAGCCACGTTTGTATTCTGTTCGCTTGCTTTTTTTGCAATGTTAAATGCTGCCTGGGCAGCGTCATATCCGGCCTGGGCCTGCTGCAGGGAAAGGGCGGCATTGGTGTCATCCACCTGGAATATCACATCCCCTTTCTCCGCATGCTGTCCTTCGGATGCATTGACTTCAGTTACCTTGCCGCTGGCTTCCGGCATGATGTCAATGGTGCTCAAGGCCTCAACGGTTCCCTGCCATACCATGGAGGACAGGTCCCTGCCTGATTTTGCAATGGCGGTTGTCACCTCGGTCTGGCTGCTGTTGCCGGAGCATCCGGTACTAAGGCTGGCGGCCAGCATAAGACAGGCTCCGATTCCTATTAATTTCTTCATTTTGATTCCTCCCGTTTTTCCTTATTTCAAATGTACCTTTACAGTTGCGTTCATTCCGAATACCAGGGGCTGGTCCTCCTTGTTTTCAATGGTGACCTTGATGGGGACCAGCTGTGTGACCTTGGTATAGGTCCCGCTGGTGGAAAAACTGGTGGTGTTGGTAAAATAAGTCTGGGTTGCAGGGTCGATTTCCGTTACCTGTCCCTTAAATGTCCTGTGGGGGTATGCATCCAGCCTGACATCCACTAACTGGCCCAGATGGATCTTCATGATATCCGTCTCCTCCACATTCACACCCACATACAGGTTGGAGGTGTCGGCCACCACTGCCAGGGGAGTGCCAGGGGACACGGTCTGGTTTACCGCGCCGTCATTTTTAACCACGGTCCCGGTTATGGGGGATGTGATATAAGGAAGCACTTCCTGCCGGCCAAGCACCTGGTCCTGTTCCACCAGGTCGCCGTTTTCCACATCCCAGGAAATCAGCTTCCCGCTGGTGACAGGCATGACGGAATAGAGCTTTGCCGTCACCTTGGCATTATCCGTGCTGAAATAATTCATATTTACGCTGAACATGTAATAACCGGTGCAGCATCCGATGATGACCACGGCAAAGAGCAGGGGATACAGGATTTTTTTAAGTTTAGCCTTCTTGCCGGCGGTTTCCCCGCCGTCTATCTTGTTCTGGATATTATCGTTCATTTCATTCACCTTTCATTTCCTTTCATGAGGCCTTGGGGGTTGGTTCCAGGACCCGTGGAACATGGCTAATTGTTCAGTGCGAACTGGCTTTGATATAGGTCGGCATAGAAGCCTTTCTTTTCCAGCAGCTCCTTGTGATTGCCCTGTTCAATGATATCGCCGTCCTTCATGACCAGGATTAAGTCAGCATCCCGGATAGTGGATAAGCGGTGGGCGATGACAAAGCTGGTCCTGTCCTGCATCAGGTTGTTCATGGCATTCTGGATCAGCACTTCGGTCCTGGTGTCAATGGAGCTGGTGGCCTCATCCAGGATAAGGATCCGTGGGTCTGCCAGTATGGTCCGGGCAATGGTTAAAAGCTGTTTCTGGCCCTGGGACAGGTTGCTGGCTTCTTCATTAATCATCATATGATAGCCGCCTGGCATGGAGCGGATGAATTCATCACAGTGGGCCGTCCTTGCGGCTGCCATGACTTCCTCGTCTGTTTTATCAAAATTCCCGTAGCGGATATTATCCATGATGCTGGCGCTGTAGAGCCAGGTCTCCTGGAGCACCATGCCAAACATGGAGCGCAGTCCGTTCCTGGTAAAATCCAGGATGTTGTGCCCGTCAATGAATATGCTGCCGCTGTTCAGTTCATAGAACCGCATAAGCAGCTTTACCACCGTTGTCTTGCCGGCGCCGGTAGGGCCGACGATGGCAATGGTCTGGCCGGCGTGGATGACCGAGGAAAAGTCATGGATGATCAGCTTATCGGGCCGGTAGCCAAAATGCACATGGGAAAACTCCACATCCCCCCGCACCTGTTCCGGCTGTATGGGCGCGCTTGTCTCAGGCACCTCTTCCTGCTCATCCAGGAATTCAAACACACGCTCTGCCGCGGCAGCCGTGGACTGGAGTGTGTTGGAGATATTGGCAATCTGTGTGATGGGCTGGGTAAAGGAGCGCATGTATTGGATGAAGGCCTGGATATCGCCGATATCAATCACCTTTTTAACGGTCAGATAACCGCCCAGCAGACATACGGATACGTAACCCAGGTTGCTGACAAATGACATGATGGGCATCATCATGCCGGACAGGAACTGGGACTTCCACGCGGATTTGTAAAGCGCATCGTTTATTTCCGTGAATTTCTCAATGGCCTCGGCCTCGCCGTTAAAGACCTGGACCACATTATGGCCTCCGTATATTTCCTCAATGTGTCCGTTGAGCATTCCAAGGCTTTTCTGCTGGCCCTTGAAATAGCGCTGGGATTTTTTCACAACACCCATGATCAGGCCCATGGAAAGGGGGAGTACCATGACAGCTACCAGGGTCATCCGGATGCTGATGGATATCATCATGATCAGGACGCCCACCAGGGTCGCAACCGAGGTGATGATCTGCGTAAGGCTCTGGTTCAGGGTCTGGCTTACCGTATCCACGTCATTGGTGATGCGGGACAGTACCTCGCCGTGGGTCCTGGTGTCGTAGTAGCTTAAGGGCAGCCGGTTCATTTTTGCCGATATGTCCTTGCGGAACTGGTAGGTCACCTTCATGCTGACGCCTGACATGATATAGCTTTGCAGGTAGGAAAATACAGCCGATATCAGGTACAGGACCACCAGCAGCAGGAGACAGTTCCTTATGTAGCGGAAGTCGGTGAGAAGGCCGGTGCCCATCATCCAGGCCATCATGCCTTCAAACAGCTTGGTGGTGGCCTTGCCAAGGACCTTGGGCCCTATGATGGAGAACACGGAGGAACATGCGGCAAACAGGATGACGATGGCAACCTGGGCTTTATAAACCATCAGATACTGTAAAAGATGGAGCATGGTGCCCTTAAAATCCTTTGCCTTTTCACCGGCCGCGCGGATGCCCCGGCCGCCGCCCATAGGGGGAGCGGATGATTGTTTTTGTTCTGTCATTGCAATTCCTCCTCGCTGAGCTGGGACAGTGCAATCTCACGGTAGACCTTACAGTCTGCCATAAGTTCCCGGTGGGTTCCCCTGCCCACCATTTTCCCGTGGTCCAGTACAATGATCTGGTCCGCGTTCATGATGGTGCTGATCCGCTGGGCCACCAGGAACTGGGTCGTGCCGCCGGTTTCTTCCTTCAGGGCCTTCCTCAGCTTTGCATCCGTCTTAAAATCCAGGGCGGAAAAACTGTCGTCAAATATATTGATGGGCGCATTTTTTACCAAAGCCCTGGCAATGGAGAGCCTCTGCTTCTGGCCGCCGGACACATTGCCCCCGCCCTGGGCAATCAATGTGTCAAACAGGTCTGGTTTAGACTCGATGAATTCCATGGCCTGGGCGGTACGGGCAGAACGTTCAATCTGTTCCTCCCCGGCTGTCCGGTCACCGTAAGCCAGGTTGGAGCGGATGGTGCCTGAGAAGAGGACTCCTTTCTGGGGCACGAACCCCAGGTTCTGCCGCAGCTTGTGGAGGGGCCAGTCTTTGATGTTGACGCCGTCAATCAGGATTTCGCCGCCGGTTACATCATAGAAGCGGGGGAGCAGGTTGACCAGGGTGCTTTTGCCGCTGCCCGTGGCGCCGATAAAGGCGGTTATCTGTCCGGGAAGGGCGGTGAAGCTGATATCTGAAAGTACGTCCCCGTCCCCGCCGGGATAGCGGAAGGATACGTGGCGGTATTCCACCACGCCCCGTATTTTATCCGGGCATAAGGTTTGCCTTGCGTCGGTAATGCTGGATTTTGTCTGTAGGACCTCCACCACACGGTTGATGGATACAATGGCTCTTGGAATCATGATGAACATCATGGACATCATCAGGAAGGCCATGATGATCTGCATCACGTACTGCATGTAGGCCATCATGTCGCCCACCTCCATCTGGAAGCCGGATACCTGGTTGGATCCCACCCATACCACCAGCAGGGTTATGAGGTTCATGATAAGCATCATGGCAGGCATCATTCCTGACATGGTGCGGTTTACAAACAGGTTGGTTTTGGTCAGGTCACGGTTTACCGTGTCGAACCGGTTTTCCTCAAAGGTCTGGGTGTCAAAGGCCCTGACCACCAGCAGGCCCTCAAGGTTCTCACGGACCACCAGGTTTAAGCGGTCAATGAGCTTTTGCACCACCTGGAACTTGGGCATTACAAGGCTGAACATGGAGAACACCACCATAAACAGCAGGGCCACGGCCAGGGCGATGATCCATGACATGGATTTATCCTTTGCAAGGGCGTGGAGGATTCCACCCACAGCCATGATGGGCGCATAGAACACCATGCGTATCATCATGACAATCAGCATCTGTATCTGGGTGATGTCATTGGTGGTCCTGGTGATGAGGGAGGATGTGGAAAAACGGTCCAGTTCCGCATTTGAGAATCCTTCCACGGAAATAAATACGTCGCGGCGCAGGCCCCGGCAGACCCCGGCAGCGGCCCTGGCTCCTAAAAATCCCACCGTGACCGTGCAGGACGCGCTGATCAGGGCCACGCCCAGCATCTTAAAGCCGGTGCTTATGATATAGGAGGTGTTGCCTGTGGTGATGCCGTCATTTACAATATCGGACATCAGGTCCGGCAGCGCCAGGTCGCATGATGCCTGGCCAAAGAGGAGCACGATGGCCAGCAGTATGTACAGGGCATATGGTTTGAAATATCGTAAAAGTACACTCAACTTATTCCTTCTTCCTGCCGCAGGCCCGGTCGGCCATGGCGGCTATGATATCGGCGCATCCTTCATATCCAAAAGAACTGGTGTTCAGGCAGATGTCGTGGTTCTCCATCCTGCCCCATTCCTTTTCAGCAAACATTTTATAATATTCTTTTCTCTGCTGGTCTTTGCGCCGGATATGGGCTTCGATGTTCTTTAAGGGGACATGGTCCGTATGGTGGATCCGCTGTATCCGTTCCTCCATGGAGGATGCATAGATGAAAATGTTCAGGGAGCCGCACACATCTTTTAAGACAGTGTCCGCACACCTTCCTATGAATATGGCGGGACCTTCCATGGCCAGCCGCCGTATGGTCCCGCTCACAGCCTCAAACTGCTGGTAAGGCTCAAACATCTGTCTGTAATCCTGTATGCTGCCCGCAAAGACAGCAATGTCATGGAGCAGGCTCCGGCTCCGCTTTTCATCCTTTTCCTTCAGGACCCCGGGATTGAGGCCGAACCGTTCCGCTGCCAGCAGCAGCAGCTCCCCGTCATAAAAGGGGATTCCAAGTTTATGGGACAGGATCCGTCCTACTTCCCGTCCGCCGCTTCCATATTGCCGTTCAATGGTAATGCAGCTGCGTCTCATGACTGTTCCTCCGTTCTCTTTTTCCTGCGTTCCAGAAGCTGGTGCATCTCGTCCTCCATGATATCGGCCAGCCTGCCCCAGAGTCCGATAAGCCGGGAGATATCTTCCGGGCCCATCCTCCGTACAATCTGTGATTTCAGGAAATCCATGTCCTGGGCCGTGCTGGTCAGGATATCCCTGCCCGCAGGCGTCAGGCATACAAAAATGTTGCGCCGGCGTCCGGTGTCAACTTTTCTTGTTATCAGTCCTTTTCCTTCCATGGTGTTCAGCAGGCGGGAAGCGGAAGAGGGCACGATCCTCAGCCTGTCGGCCAGCTCAGACACATAGATTCCGATGGAACCGGGATGTTCTTTCACATACCGGTCTATCTGTTCCAATGCATAATATTCAGAATAAATCACCTGTTCGGATAAGATGTTCAGCTTGATTTTCCTCATCCTCTGCATGATCTGCATCAGTTCTGGCTGAAGTATCTTTTCATTGTGTTCATCTGACATGATTTTTCCTCCTTTTGGGAAAATAGTTATCAATGTTAAATGTTTATAGTGTATAATATTATCGCGGTCAGTTGCATTTGTCAACAGTATATGATGGATTGTAACAAAATAATTACACGGCCCGTGCGGTTAAGGTTGACATTTTCCCAAGGCGTTATTATAATAAAGTAGTTAAATAATAAAAGCTGTGATGGAGACAGTAGGCCTGCAGGGAACGCCTCAGAGAGCCGGGGATGGTGGGAGCCCGGTGCCAGTAATGCAGGACTGAATATCACTCCGGAGCTGTCCGGCTGAGAAAAGGGGCATGGATTCCCAGGCATCCAGGGTGGTGCAGGGACCTGCTGCATGGTAAGCCGGGACGCAATTCCTGCGTTAAAGGGACTCATATGATGGTATGCAGTAATAGGTGGTTAAACGGAGCAGTTTTTACGGCTTCCGTCCTGTTCGGGACGGAAGCCTTTTTATATGAATCCATATAATACAGCACATACCAGAGTATATAAAATTAGGAATGGAGGAATCCAAGGATGTATGACAAAGTCTCCACAGACCTTAAGTTTGTGGAAAGAGAAAAAGAAGTGGAAAAATTCTGGGAAGATGAGCACATCTTCGAGAAAAGCATCAAGATGCGCGAGGGCTGCAAGCCTTACGTGTTCTATGACGGACCGCCAACCGCCAATGGCAAGCCCCATATCGGCCACGTGGAAACCCGCGTCATCAAGGACATGATCCCAAGATACAGGGCCATGAAGGGCTACATGGTGCCCCGTAAGGCAGGATGGGATACCCACGGGCTTCCCGTGGAGCTGGAAGTCGAGAAGAAGCTGGGGCTGGACGGCAAGGACCAGATTGAACAGTACGGTCTGGAGCCGTTCATCCGGGAGTGTAAGGAAAGCGTCTGGAAATACAAGGGCATGTGGGAGGATTTCTCCAATACCGTCGGCTTCTGGGCTGATATGGACGACCCATATGTGACCTATGAGAACAATTTCATTGAATCCGAGTGGTGGGCGCTGAAGCAGATTTGGGACAAGGGCCTTTTATACAAGGGCTTTAAGGTGGTTCCCTACTGCCCGCGCTGCGGAACCCCCCTTTCCTCCCACGAGGTGGCCCAGGGCTATAAGGATGTAAAGGAACGCTCCGCCATCGCGCGGTTTAAGGTAAAGGGTGAGGACGCCTATATCCTGGCATGGACCACCACGCCCTGGACCCTTCCAAGCAACCTGGCCCTCTGTGTGAACCCGGCGGAGGATTATGTGAAGGTAAGGACCGGGGACGGCTATACCTATTATATTGCACAGGCCCTGGCGGATACGGTGCTGGGCGGGGATTACGAAGTACTTGAGAACTACAAGGGCAGGGATCTGGAATATAAGGAATACGAGCCTCTGTACGGGTGCTCCGTGCCCCTTAGCGAGAAGCAGCACAAGAAAGCATACTATGTGGTGTGCGACACCTATGTAACCCTGACAGACGGTACGGGAATCGTACACATCGCCCCTGCATTCGGTGAAGACGATGCCAATGTGGGACGCAGATATGACCTTCCGTTTGTACAGCTGGTGGACGCAAAGGGTGATATGACAAACGAGACACCATTTGCAGGCACCTTTGTCAAGGACGCGGATCCGCTGGTGTTAAAGGACCTGGAATCCAGAGGGCTCCTGTTCTCAGCGCCTGCTTTTGAACACAGCTATCCCCACTGCTGGAGATGCGGTACCCCGCTGATTTACTATGCAAGGGAATCCTGGTTCATTAAGATGACGGCTGTGAAGGAGGATTTGATCCGCAACAACAATACCATTAACTGGGTGCCTGACTCCATCGGCAAGGGCCGCTTCGGCGACTGGCTGGAGAATATCCAGGACTGGGGTATTTCCAGGAACCGGTATTGGGGCACGCCTCTTAATATCTGGGAGTGTGAGTGCGGACACCAGCACTCCATTGGAAGCATTGAAGAGTTAAAGGCCATGTCCGACAACTGTCCGGAGGCCATCGAGCTTCACCGTCCGTATATTGATAATGTAAATATCAAGTGCCCCAAGTGCGGCAGGCTTATGAAGCGTGTGCCGGAAGTGATTGACTGCTGGTTTGACTCAGGCGCCATGCCATTTGCACAGCACCATTATCCATTTGAGAATAAGGAACTGTTTGAATCACAGTTCCCGGCGCAGTTCATTTCCGAGGCAGTGGACCAGACCCGCGGATGGTTCTATTCCCTGCTGGCTGAATCCACCCTGCTGTTTAACAAGGCGCCGTATGAAAATGTTGTTGTCATGGGCCTGGTGCTGGACGAGAACGGACAGAAGATGAGCAAGTCCAAGGGCAATGCGGTGGATCCCTTTGATACCCTGGCAGCCCATGGCGCGGATGCCATCCGCTGGTTCTTCTATACCTGCAGCGCGCCCTGGCTTCCCAAGCGATACCAGGACAAGGCCGTGACCGAAGGCCAGCGCAAGTTCATGGGAACCCTGTGGAATACCTATGCGTTCTGGGTGCTCTATGCCAATATTGATAATTTTGACGCTACCAAGCACACCCTGGAGTACGATAAGCTGCCGGTCATGGATAAATGGCTGCTTTCCAAGATGAATTCCATGGTTAAATGTGTGGATGACAACCTGATGAATTACCAGATTCCTGAGGCTGCAAGGTCACTGCAGGAATTTGTGGATGACATGAGCAACTGGTATGTGCGCAGGAGCCGTGAGCGTTTCTGGGCCAAGGGCATGGAGCAGGATAAGATTAATGCGTATATGACCCTGTATACCGCCCTTGTGACGGCTGCCAAGGCAGCGGCGCCCATGATCCCGTTCATGACAGAGCAGATTTACCAGAACATTGTCAGGAAGATTGACGCGGATGCGCCGGAAAGCATACATCTGTGCGACTTCCCTGAGGTGAAGGAGGCGTGGATTGACACCAGCCTGGAACAGGACATGGATGAGGTCTTAAAGGCCGTAGTCATGGGCCGTGCGGCAAGGAATGCAGCAAATATCAAGAACCGCCAGCCAATTGCCCAGATGTATATCAAGGCTGACCACGCCCTGTCCGAGTTCTATGTGAAGATCATTGAGGATGAGCTGAATGTGAAGAAGGTGGCCTTCTCTGACGATGTAAGGGCATTTACCTCCTATTCCTTTAAGCCGCAGCTTAAGACGGTGGGACCAAAGTACGGGAAACTCCTGGGACAGATCCGGCAGGCCCTTGCGGGGATTGACGGCAGCGCTGCCATGGATACGCTCAATGAAAGCGGCGCCCTGACCTTTGATTTCGGAGGACAGGAAGTGGTGCTGACCAGGGACGACCTGCTGATTGACGTATCGCAGAAGGACGGATATGTGACGGAGGAGGACAACTACCTGACCGTGGTGCTGGATACCAACCTGACACCGGAACTGGTTGAGGAGGGCTTTGTCCGTGAAATCATCAGCAAGATCCAGACCATGCGTAAGGAAGCCGGTTTTGAGGTCATGGACCACATTGCCGTTTACCAGGATGACAATGACAGGATTGCAGGGCTTCTGAAGGCCAATGCAGATGAGATTAAGGCCGAGGTAATGGCTGATACCATCTTCCTTGGAAGGATGGGCGGTTATGCCAAGGAGTGGAGCATCAACGGCGAAAAAGTCATGCTTGGTGTTGAAAAGACCATGAAATAATGTTAATATGGGAGGCGGGGTTAAAACACCCCGCCTATATGAGGATAGGGAGGATTGTGCCGATGAATAAAGGATTTGATAAAGTCACATTCAAGCGCAGCGTGATAGACAACGTTAAGAACATGTTCCGCCGTACCATTGACGAGGCTACGCCCCAGCAGGTATTCCAGGCGGTTTCTTATGCGGTAAAGGACGTTATCATCGATGAGTGGATAGCAACCCACAAAGAATATGAAAAGAAAGACACAAAGACAGTATACTACCTGTCCATGGAGTTCCTGATGGGCCGCGCCCTGGGCAACAACATCATCAACATATGCGCCCATGATGAGATTAAGGAAGTACTGGATGAACTGGGATTTGACCTGAACCTGATTGAGGACCAGGAACCGGACGCAGCCCTTGGCAACGGCGGCCTGGGACGTCTGGCAGCATGTTTCCTGGATTCCCTTGCAACCCTGGGATATCCTGCTTACGGCTGCGGCATCCGCTACCGTTACGGTATGTTTAAACAGAAAATCGAAAACGGCTACCAGATTGAGGTGCCGGATGAATGGCTTAAGGACGGCAATCCCTTTGAAATCCGCCGCCCGGAGTATGCGCAGGAAGTCAGGTTCGGCGGTTATGTGCGCATTGAGAATGTGAACGGCGCCAACCACTTTGTGCAGGACGGTTATCAGACGGTCCGCGCCGTGCCTTATGACCTTCCGGTTATCGGTTACGGCAATAACGTGGTGAACACCCTGCGTATCTGGGATGCGGAACCGGTTAATACATTTAACCTGGATTCCTTTGACCGGGGCGATTACCAGAAGGCAGTGGAGCAGGAAAACCTTGCCAAGACCATCGTGGAAGTGCTGTATCCCAATGACAACCATTATGCGGGCAAGGAGCTGCGCCTGAAGCAGCAGTATTTCTTTATTTCCGCCAGCGTGCAGAGGGCCATCATAAAATATAAGGAAAAACATGATGATATCCGCAGGTTCCATGAGAAGGTGGCTTTCCAGCTGAATGATACCCATCCCACGGTTGCGATTCCTGAACTGATGCGTATCCTCTTGGATGAGGAGGGCCTGAACTGGGATGAGGCATGGGAGGTAACCACCAAGACATGTGCGTACACCAACCACACCATCATGTCCGAGGCCCTGGAGAAATGGCCCATCGAACTGTTCTCGCGCCTGCTTCCAAGGATTTACCAGATAGTGGAGGAGATTAACCGCAGGTTCCAGAACCAGATCCAGTCCATGTATCCTGGCAACCAGGAGAAGCTGCGCAAGATGTCCATTATTTATGACGGACAGGTGAAGATGGCTTACATGGCCATTGCAGCCAGCTTTTCTGTCAATGGCGTGGCCAGGCTGCACACCGAGATCCTTAAGAACCAGGAATTAAAGGATTTCTACCAGATGATGCCGGAAAAGTTCAACAACAAGACCAACGGCATTACCCAGAGACGGTTCCTGCTTCATGGAAATCCCCTGCTTGCTGACTGGGTGACCTCCAAAATCGGGGATGAGTGGATTACCAATCTTCCCCATATCAAGAAGCTGGAGATTTATGCGGACGATGAAAAGTGCCGGCAGGAGTTCATGAATATCAAGTACCAGAACAAGATCCGCCTGGCAAAATACATTAAGGAACACAACGGGATTGACGTGGATCCGCGTTCCATCTTTGACGTACAGGTAAAAAGGCTTCACGAATATAAGCGCCAGCTGATGAACATCCTGCATGTGATGTACCTGTATAACCAGTTAAAGGATAATCCAAACATGGATATGGTGCCCAGGACCTTTATCTTCGGCGCCAAGGCAGCGGCCGGTTATAAGCGCGCCAAGCTGACCATCAAGCTGATTAATTCCGTGGCGGATGTGATTAACAATGACAGGTCCATTGGCGGCAAGATTAAAGTGGTGTTCATTGAGGATTACAGGGTAAGCAACGCAGAGCTTATCTTTGCCGCGGCGGATGTGAGTGAGCAGATATCCACGGCCAGTAAGGAGGCTTCGGGTACTGGCAACATGAAGTTCATGCTTAACGGCGCCCTGACCCTTGGCACCATGGACGGAGCCAATGTGGAGATTGTTGAGGAGGTGGGCAGCGAATATGCCTTCATCTTCGGCATGTCATCTGATGAGGTCATTAATTATGAGAATAACGGCGGGTATTATCCAATGGATATCTTTAACAATGACCAGGAAATCCGCAGGGTGCTGATGCAGCTGATCAACGGCTACTATGCGCCGGATAACCCTGAGCTGTTTAGGGATATCTATAACTCCCTGCTGAATACCAAGAGCAGTGACCGCGCGGATACCTACTTCATCCTGAAGGATTTCCGTTCCTATGCAGAGGCCCATTCCAGGGTGGATCAGGCCTACAGGGATGAGAAGTGGTGGGCCAAGGCAGCCATCCTCAATGTGGCTAACAGCGGCAAGTTTACATCCGACAGGACCATTGAGGAGTATGTAAGGGATATCTGGCACCTGAAAAAGGTGACGGTTGAGATGTAAATAGTAAGTGCATGCTGCTGTTTCCATGCAGCAGCGCACATGCACTGTGTATCCATGCTCCGGCAATCCTGAATCAGAAAAGGGGGCCGGGGCATTTTGAATAAAGGGAGGCAGAGCGGTTATGAAGATTCGGGATATACTGGCACAGGGGAACCCCACCCTGTCTTTTGAGGTTTTTCCTCCCAAGACAGAAGATAATTATCATACGGTGGAAAAGGCGGCAAAAGAGATTGCAAAGCTTAAGCCGGCTTTTATGAGCGTTACATACGGCGCAGGCGGAGGCACCAGCGATTATACGGTGGGCATTGCCTCGGATATCAAAGGGTACGGCGTGACGCCCCTGGCCCATCTGACCTGTGTGTCATCTACCAGGGAAAAGGTGCAGGGGGTCCTTAAGGAACTGAAGGGATATGGGATTGAGAATGTGCTGGCCCTAAGGGGGGATATCCCTGAAAACGGACAGACCCCCAGGGTTTACCACTATGCGTCCGAACTGATCCGGGAAATCAAACAGTCAGGGGATTTCTGCATCGGCGCTGCCTGTTATCCGGAAGGCCATGTGGAATCTGCCAACAAGTCGGTGGACATGGATTACCTGAAGCAGAAGGTGGAGGCTGGCTGCGATTTCGTGACCACACAGATGTTTTTTGATAACAGCATCCTGTACAGCTATCTGTACCGCATCCGGGAAAAGGGGATTACGGTTCCCGTCATTGCGGGAATCATGCCTGTGACCAATGCAAAACAGATTAAACGTATCACACAGATGTCCGGCACGTATCTGCCGTCCAGGTTCATGTCCATCGTGGACCGGTTCGGGGATAATCCGGCTGCCATGAAGCAGGCGGGCATTGCCTATGCCACGGACCAGATCATTGACCTGATTGCCAACGGCGTGGGCGGAATCCATGTCTATTCCATGAACAAGCCGGATGTGGCCGGGAAAATCAAGGAGAACCTGTCGGAAATACTTGGAAATGGGTGCGTATGCGCGCCATAGCAGGGACACGCACGTGGAAATGGGCACGCATGTGCGCCATAGGAGGATTGGATGGAAACACGGGATATTGACAGGGGGGAAGTGCTGCGGTATCTGGGATATGGAAGGCATGAAGCGGACCGGCGGGTGATGGACCTGGTGGAACAGTGCATCGAAGAACTTGGCAGGGAAGCCAGCCCGCTGTATCTGTGCCGGGATTATCCCCTGGCCCTGGGGCAGGAAGGCCTGGTGGATGCGGGGGTTTTCATCACAAGAAGCAGGAATCTGGCTAGAAACCTGGCGGACTGCGGCAGGATCCTTGTATTTGCGGCCACCCTGGGCACGGGTGCGGATTATCTGATTGGAAAGTATAACCGTCTCCAGATGAGCAAGGCCGTTGTCATGCAGGCAGCTGCCGCTGCCATGATAGAGGAGTACTGCGACCAGGTCTGCGCCGGGCTGAAGGCGTATTATGAGGCGGACGGATGGTATCTGCGTCCAAGGTTCAGCCCGGGTTACGGAGACTTTCCGCTGGACTGCCAAAGCCGGCTGTTAGACTGTCTGGAGGCGGGCAAACGCATTGGCATCAAGCTGACGGACAGCCTTCTCATGATGCCGTCCAAGTCCGTCACGGCCGTGATGGGCGCCAGCAGGAAGCCTTACCGGTGTGATGTGAAGGGCTGCGAGGCCTGCGGGAAAAAGGACTGCGCCTACAGGCGGTAGGCCCTGTACCATGAAAGGGAAAAGGAGAGGAAAGAAAATGATTCGTTTTAACTGCGATTATAGTGAAGGCGCCCATGAGCGCATCCTGAAGAAACTGGTGGAGACAAACCTGGAACAGACACCTGGATACGGAGAGGACCACTATTGTGGGGAGGCGGCGTCCATTATCCGCAATCTCTGCAAAAGGGAAGATGCTGACGTACACTTCCTGGTGGGAGGGACCCAGGCCAACATGACGGTGATTGCATCTGCCCTCAGGCCCCATCAGGGCGTGGTGGGCGCTGTGTCCGCCCATATTAACGTCCATGAGACCGGCTCCATTGAGGCGGCCGGACACAAGGTCCTGGCCCTTGCGTCGGAGGACGGCAAGATAAGCGCCAGCCAGGTGGAGACGCTTTATCTGGAACACATCCATGACGAGAGCTTTGAGCACATGGTCCAGCCCAAGATGGTGTATATATCCAACCCCACGGAGCTGGGGACCATTTACACCAGGGCGGAGCTGGAAGCGCTTTACGGCGTGTGCCGCAGGTACGGGCTGTACCTGTTTGTGGACGGGGCGCGGCTGGCCTACGGGCTGATGGCCGAGGGCAATGACGTGGACCTGCCGGTCCTGGCTGCCAACTGTGATGTGTTTTATATCGGCGGCACCAAAGTGGGCGCCCTGTTCGGAGAGGCGGTGGTGATCCTGAATGAGGGACTGAAGCCGGATTTCCGCTATCATATCAAGCAAAGGGGCGGAATGCTGGCAAAGGGACGCCTCCTGGGAATCCAGTTCTCAGAACTCTTAAAGGACGGGCTGTATATGGAACTGGGCAGGCACGCGGACCGTCTGGCCGGCAAAATCAGAAAGGCCTGTGAGGAGAAGGGATACCCATTCCTGGTATACAATACCACCAACCAGGTATTCCCCATCATGCCGGACCAGGTGCTTAAGCAGTGGGAGGGCAGGTTCAGCTATACCCATCAGGGACGCGTGGATGACAGCCACACCGCCATCCGCCTCTGCACCAGCTGGATTACCAGCGAGGAGCATGTGGACATCCTGGTACGGGAAATATTAAATAGCTGACTTGTGAGGATTAACGATGAGAATATTAGAGGAAATGAAAGCGCGCCGCCTGTTCTGCGACGGCGGCATGGGCAGCCTGCTTCAGGCCCAGGGCCTTAAGGCAGGGGAACTGCCGGAGCTGTGGAACCTGACGCACCCTGAGGTGCTCAGGGACATCCACAGACAGTACCTGGCAGCCGGGGCTGATATCATGACCACCAATACATTTGGTGCCAACAGACTTAAGTACAGGGATAACCTGGAGGAAATCGTGGCAGCGGCAGTGGGCCATGCCAGGACAGCGGTGGAGGAAGCAGGACACGGATATGTGGCGCTGGACCTGGGCCCCACGGGGAAGCTGCTTAAACCGCTGGGCGATCTGGAGTTTGAGGCAGCGGTCAGCCTTTATAAAGAGGTGGTGGCCGCGGGGGCAGAGGCAGGCGCCGACCTTATCCTGATTGAGACCATGAGCGACAGCTACGAACTAAAGGCGGCTGTGCTGGCTGCAAAGGAAGCAGGCATAAGCCCGGCGGACAAAAGTCCCCTTCCTGTGTTTGCCACGGTCATATTTGATGAAAAGGGAAAGCTTCTGACCGGGGGTGACGTGGAGTCCACGGTGGCCCTGCTGGAGGGGCTGAGGGTGGATGTCCTTGGCATTAACTGCGGACTTGGCCCTGTGCAGATGAAGGAAATCCTGAAGGACATCATGAGGGTGACCTCCCTTCCCGTTCTGGTAAACCCCAATGCGGGCCTTCCCAGAAGTGAAGGAGGCAGGACGGTCTATGATATTGACGAGAAGCAGTTTGCCCTGGCCATGGAGGAAATCGTGGCCATGGGGGCTGCCGTGGTGGGCGGGTGCTGCGGCACCACCCCGGCCCATATACGGGAAACCGTAAAACGCTGCAGGGATATCCCGGTAAGCCTTCCAATGCCTAAGAAGCGCACAGTTATTTCATCCTATGCCCGGGCAGCGGTGATTGGCGGGAAAACCATGATCATCGGGGAACGCATCAACCCCACGGGCAAATCAAGGTTCAAACAGGCCCTGAGGGACCATGACCTGGAATACATCCTCAGGGAAGGCGTAAGCCAGCAGGACAATGGGGCGGATGTGCTGGACGTGAACGTGGGCCTGCCGGGGATTGACGAACCGTCCATGATGGAGGAAGTGGTGAAGGAGCTTCAGAGCATCACAGACCTGCCCCTTCAGATTGACACATCGGATATCGGGGCCATGGAGCGGGCCATGCGGGCATATAATGGAAAGCCCCTGATCAACTCGGTCAATGGCAAGGAAGAGGTCATGGGCCAGGTATTTCCCCTGGTGGCAAAGTACGGCGGCGTGGTGGTGGGCCTGTGCCTGGATGAAGGCGGGATTCCGGAGACAGCCGGAGGGCGGATTGAAGTGGGGCGCAAAATCATAGATACAGCCGCCTCCTATGGCATCGGGGCCGAGGATATCATACTGGACGGCCTCTGCATGACGGTAAGCGCCGACAGCAAAGGCGCCCTGACCACCCTGGAAACGGTCCGGCGCATCCGGGATGAGCTGGGAAGCAAATCCGTCCTGGGGGTTTCCAACATTTCCTTCGGACTGCCCCAACGGGAAATCATCAATGCCGCATTCTTCACCATGGCCATGGAGGCCGGCTTAAACGCAGCCATCATCAATCCTAACTCAGAGGCAATGATGCGGGCATTCTACAGCTTCAACGCCCTGATGGACAGGGATGCCCAGTGCAGCCGGTATATCGGCGTATACGGCGGCCAGTCCGCAGGCCTGGGGCAGACCATAGGAAAATCCAGGTCTGTTTCTGCCGGTGAGGGCACGGACAGTTCCCTGGCAACGGCCATTGAGCGGGGGCTTAAGGACGCGGCCCATCAGGCGGTCAGCGCGCTTTTGGAGGAAAAGGACCCCCTTGGAATCATCAATGAGCAGATGATCCCGGCCCTGGACCGGGTGGGAAAGGGATTTGAAAAGGGAACCATCTTCCTTCCGCAGCTTCTCATGAGCGCGGAAGCAGCAAAAGCAGCCTTCGAGGTCATCAAGGCAAAGATGGACGCAAAGGGCCAGGTACAGGAGAAAAAGGGAACGATCGTACTTGCAACGGTGAAAGGCGATATCCATGACATTGGCAAGAATATTGTGAAGGTGCTGCTGGAGAACTACGGATATGAAGTACTGGACCTGGGCAAGGACGTGCCGCCGGAGCGGATTGTGGATGAGACCGTAAGGCGGAAGGTGCGGCTTGTGGGGCTCAGCGCCCTGATGACAACCACGGTCCCAAGCATGGAGGAGACCATCCGCGGGCTGAGGACAGCCGCACCCTGGGCCAAGGTCATGGTCGGAGGGGCAGTCCTCACCGAAGAATACGCCAGGACCATTGACGCGGACATGTACTGCCGGGACGCAATGGCCTCTGTCAACTATGCGGAGGGTATTTTTGTAAAATAAAATCAAAATCTGGGCAGCTCGCATGATATGGCTACGCAGCGGGTTACGGATACGGAACTTGGGACGGATTCCTTTTCGGGAGGCATTTCCCGGAAGGACACCATGTTCTTGCCGTGATTCTTGGCGTAATACAGTTCATCGTCAGCTGCCTTTATCATGCCGTTATATGTCTCCATGGAGGAGGGGACCGCGCTGGAGACCCCCACGCTGATGGTGACATAGGGAGCCGTACGCCTGTCAGCGGACGGCAGTTTCAGGTCGGCCACGGCCTGGCGGAGGCGGTCGGCCGCATGGAGGGCGTCCTCTGGCTTGATTCCATACAGAAGGATCTGGAATTCCTCGCCCCCGAAACGGCAGATCAGATCCCTGCCCTGGTGGATGCGGGATGCCAGGGCCGCGGCCACCTTTTTCAGGCATTCGTCCCCGGCCATATGGCCGAAGGTGTCGTTGTACTGCTTGAAATAGTCGATGTCCACCATGATGACGGCGATGGGCACATAGAGTTGGATGGCAGCGGGGATCAGCTGTTCCAGCCGGATGGAAAAACCGCTGCGGTTAAGGACCTGGGTCAGGGGATCATTGTCAGCCCGGTCCTGGAGATATATCTGTTCGTTCCAGGCTTCCTTTAAAAGCCTCAGGTTGTTTCCCGTGATGCGGCAGCGCATCTGTGACAGGAACAGGCTGGTAAAGCTGTATAGGAACATGTTGGAGTACATGGCCACAGGCGCTTTCTGGGCAACAAAAGAAGGAAGGGCCAGCGCTCCGGTGGTGACAACGGCTGCCAGGGCTTCCTTATACGTATAGATAGGGCCTGCCGCCAGGTAGATATAGAACATGAGCACGCTTTCCGCACTCATCCTGCTTTTCAGGCAGAAGTAGTTCATGCACAGGCAGAATACGCTGAACATGATGGTAAAGGAATAGGTGTGGCACTGGAGCAGCTTCCTGGTCCGTCCGCTGCGTTCCAGCCCCAGCAGATAATCGCAGTAAAATATATTAAACACCATGTATAGGAGGAATATCACGATGGCGAAGCTTGTGGGGGAGATAAGCCGTTTTTTAATGTCCACGGCCCAGTAGCTGATCAGGTTGGCCAGCTCCATAAGGATGAGCAGGATGGAAAAATTCAATGTCTGGCTTATGTTCATGGTCTGGACCGTATCGAATATCTCCTGCGTATGGTTAAAGTGGTGGCCGGAGCTGAGAAATGGAAATGATGTACATACGTTTTTCTTGACGTTATTTAGCATAATGTAAAATCCCCTGTCATATAATAGTAACCGCCCGCAGCCTGCCTTGACATAGGGTCGGTTACATAATAGTAAAAATATATTCATACAGTGGGACAAATATAACTAAAAATTAATCGGATTTTGTCTCCTATTTTCTGGAAAATTCTCCAACGACTCCCTGACACAAGGAATCCTAATTGTGGTAATATAGTTTTGTAACAAAAAAGAAATATATTTGTAACAATTAGCAATAAGAAAGTGAGGACAAAACATGTTATCAATTTCAACAATGGCAGCAGCGGCCATGTTAGGCAATGTATGCGGCACCAATATGGCAAATATGAATCAGTACAACGCAGCGCTCTATGACAACTCTAACTGTACCCAGTCTGTCTGCTATCAGAATGGCGGCCAGGAGCTGGATACCATCTTAAGCCGGATGGGCGTAAGCACAGGCGGCTCACAGTGCGGCCTGAATCCGGGCTGTGCGGGCGGTAACTGCACCGGCAATACATGCCAGGGCAGCAGCTGCAGCACCGGGTCCTGCAACAACGGATTTTCCTACGGAATGGGCTTCTAAATCAGGCCATCCGTACATAACAGACATTCCTATATAATCATATTCCCTGAAAAAGCCCTGGAACCAAGTGTTCCGGGGCTTTTTGCGGGCGGAAGCGCAGGCAGTTTGGCAAAGCAGCAATAAGAAGGCATTTTCAGGCATAATATATACAGAAAATTAATTCCCATTTTGTATTCCATAGGGTACAATGGACCAGATAACGGAAAAGGAGCTTGAGAATGGATAGAGATAATCTGATAACGATATTAAAAGGAATGTGGATTGGCGGCACCATGACCGTGCCGGGTGTCAGCGGCGGTTCCATGGCAATGATACTGGGGGTGTATGACCGGCTGATCTCCTCGGTCAGCTCCTTTTTTAAGAATCCGGGAAAGAGCATGTCCTTCCTGGTGCGTTTCGTGCTGGGGGCAGGAGTGGGGATGGTGCTGTTTTCCAGGTTCATAAGCTTCCTGTTCACCACCAGGGCGGATGTGCCCCTCCGGTTTTTCTTCCTGGGGGCAGTGGCCGGAGGCGTGCCCATGATCTACAGGGAGGCTGGTATCAGGAAAATCAGCCTTGGCGCGGTTGCCTATCCTGTTATAGGGATTCTTGGGGTGGTCATCCTGGCCCTGCTTCCCACCGGGCTTTTTGCGCCGGACGGAAGCTTTGGCCCGGGCGCTGTCCTGATCCAGCTGGCAGGCGGCGTGATCATCGCGGTAGGACTGGTGCTGCCGGGAATCAGCGTGTCCCAGATGTTATATATGCTGGGAATCTATGAGGGCATCATAAAGAACATAAGCACCCTGAACATCCTGCCCCTGATTCCCCTGGGCGCAGGCGTGCTGGGCGGCATCTTCCTTACAACCAAGGTGCTGGAACGGCTGATGCAGCGCCATCCCCAGCCAACCTACCTCATCATCCTGGGATTTATGTTCGGTTCCCTTCCCGAACTGTTTCCGGGCGTGCCTCAGGGCATTGATATCGTGTATGGCGTGATTGCCGCGGCCCTGGGATTCGCGGCCCTGTATGTCATGGCCGGGAAGGAAGGTTAAATCTTAATCCGTCCTCTTATCGCCCCAGAAGAATATACCCACTGTGCCGGGACCTGTGTGGGAGCCAATCACGGTTCCTATTTCCGCCAGGAACGGTTTCTGGTCCAGATTGGGAAAGTTTTCCTCTATGAGGGATGCCACGGCCGCAGCATCCTCGGGGCAGGAGGAGTGGCAGATAAAACATCTGCCGGAATATCCGGTGCCGTCCAGCGCATGGACTTTCATCCGTTCGGCCAGTTCTTTTATTACCTTCTTCCTGCCCCGGAACTTGTCCCGGGGAATCAGCCTGCCCTCGTGATTGATGTTCATCAGCGGACATATGTTCAGCATGTTGCCGAAAAAGGCCGCTGAGGCCGATATCCTGCCGCCTCTTCTCAGGTGGCTTAAGTCGGTTGTGAAAAACCAGCCATGCAGCTGTAATTTATGTTCCTTTATCCAGGAAACCAGTTCTTCATAATCAGCGCCGGCCTGCATCCTTTCCCAGGCAGTATCCAGTAAAAGACCGTATCCCACGGATGCTGTCAGGGAGTCGATGACCTCGATGCGGCGTTCAGGATAACGCTCCGACATCTCGTCCCTGGCAATGACAGCGGAATTATACGTACCGGATATGCCGGTGGACAGGGTCAGGTGGATGATGTCTTTCCCTTCTTTTAATATGGGCTCAAACATGGCCTCATACTGTTCCGGGTTCACCTGGGACGTGGTGGGCATGGCGCCGTCACGGATTCTTTGATAAAATTCCTCAAGTGAAATGGATCTGCCTAAATCATCATCGTATTCTTTATCTTCCATCCTGAAATGGAAGCAGGCATAGGGGATACCCCGTTCTGCCAGGTAGTGCCCGGGCATGTCTGCAGTGGAACAACAGGTTATTACATAAGGGTTACTCATAATGTGCTCCTTTAAGTTTGTAAACTGCTGGTGTATTTGTTATGGAAGAAGTATAGCATGGGGACGGATGGGTGTCAAATGCATGCCTTGCCTGGGGAACGGAATATAGGGGTACTGGTCAAACAGAGGGAATTGTGCTATGATGTACTTTGTGCTGAAAACCGGAGTATATGAATGGAAAGGGATGGAAACCATAATGTATAAATGCTGTATTTTTGATTTGGACGGTACACTTGTTAATTCAATCCATGCAATCCAGAGGTCCGTGGACCTGTCCCTGGAAAAATGGGGGATGAGGAAGATTACGGTGGATGAGTGCCGTATGTTTGTGGGCGATGGATATAAGAAGCTGCTGGAGCGCGCCCTGGCGGCCTGCGGGGACAGCAGCCTTGTACATTATGAGGAGGCAGTGGCCCTGTATCCGGAGATATTCAAAGGATGCTGTATGTACCGCGTAAAGGCGTATGACGGAATCACTAAACTGCTGGATTTCCTGAAGGAGAACCATATAAAAACAGCGGTGTTGTCCAATAAGCCCCACCCAAGGACCCTTGACAATGTGGAGGGCGTATTTGGAAAAGGCAGGTTTGACCTGGTCTACGGGGAGCGTGAGGACAAGGGAATCAAGAAGAAACCGGCTCCGGACGGCGTGTGGGCACTGATGGAGGAACTGGGAGTGGGCCGGGAAGAGGTGCTGTATCTGGGCGATACCAATACGGACATGCGCACTGGCAGGAACGCCCAGGTGGATACGGTGGGCGTTACCTGGGGCTTCAGGGACAGGGAGGAGCTGGAGGCGTTTCACCCAAAACTGATAGCAGACCACCCTATGGATGTGGTGCGGTTCATAAAGGATGTGAATGGAATTGGATAAAGGAAAAAATACGAAATTAAAAAGGATGGCCTGGCTGATGGCGCTTCTTGTGACAGCCGGGACCATCCTTGGCGCATGGGGGTGCGGCGTCAGGCCAGGGCCTGGGAGCGGTATCCATGAGGATAAGGGCCAGGATGGCGTGGATGACCGTCTGTGCGTTGTCACCACGATTTTCCCCTATTATGATTTTGTGCGGCAGATTGCAGGGGACAGGGTGAAACTGAAGCTGGTTGTCCCGGCCGGAATGGACAGCCATTCCTTTGAGCCCACGCCCGCGGACATGATTGCCATGCAGGAGGCGGACGTGCTGGTGCTCAACGGCGGGGAGATGGAACACTGGGTCGGACAGGTGCTGGACTCATTGGATACAAGCCACATGAAGATACTTACCATGATGGACTATGTGGACGCGGTGGAGGAAGAGCATGTGGAAGGCATGGAGGATGCCCATGAACATGGGGAGGGTGCCCATGGACACGTGGAGGATGCCCATGAAGACGTGAAGGATGCCCGTGGATATGGGGAAGATACCCATGTTTATGAGGACCATGAAGGCGTGCCGGAACTGCATGCGTACGATGACAGGGATGGGCATGAGATGGATATTGAGTATGATGAGCATATCTGGACCTCCCCTGTGAACGCCCAGGCCATTGTGAAAATCATCAGCCAGACCCTGATGGAAGCCGCGCCCGCGGACAGCAGCCGTTTCAAGGCCAATGCAGACGCCTATACTGAGGAGCTTAAGGAACTGGACGGACGGTTCCGGCAGGTGGTGGCACAGGGAAGGAACCATATGATCGTGGTTGCGGACAAGTTCCCGTTCCGTTACTTTGCAGACGAGTACGGACTTGCTTACAGGGCCGCGTTTTCCGGCTGCAGCACGGATACGGAGCCAAGCGCCAAGACCATCGCCTACCTGATAGACAAGGTGAAGGAGGAACAGATCCATGGGGTGTATTACCTGGAGCTGTCCAGCCACCGCACGGCGGAAATCATCAGCGAGGAGACCGGGGCGGTTCCCCTGCTTCTCCATTCCTGCCACAATGTGACAAGGAAACAGTTTGACGAAGGGGTTACCTACCTTCAGCTGATGAACCAGAATGTGGAGAACCTTAGGAAGGGCCTTGAGTAGCATCAGGCCGTATTGAAAAAAGATGAGGTATATGATGACACCTTTAATTAAATGTGAACATGTTGATTTTGGATACGATAACCAGGACGCGGTGGTGGATGTGGACATGGAAGTCAACCCCGGCGATTACCTGTGTATCGTAGGTGAAAATGGTTCAGGCAAGAGCACGCTCATGAAAGGCCTTCTGGGCCTGTTAAAGCCCACGGCAGGGCGGCTTACGGTATCCGATGAGCTGAAGGGGTCGGGAATCGGCTATCTGCCCCAGCAGACAGCTGCCCAGAAGGATTTTCCGGCCACGGTGCTGGAGGTGGTGTTAAGCGGATGCCTCAGCAGGCGGGGATGGAGGCCCTTTTATTCCAGGGCGGAAAAGGAGATTGCCGGAACCAACATGGAGAAGCTGGGCATCACCCCCCTTAAGGATTTATGCTACCGTGAACTGTCAGGAGGCCAGCAGCAGAGGGTGCTGATCGCCAGGGCCCTGTGCGCCACCACACAGCTGCTGATCCTGGATGAGCCCATTACAGGTCTGGACCCAACGGCAATCCAGGAGTTCTATGCCATGCTCCGGCGGCTGAACCGGGAAGACGGGGTAGCCATCCTTATGGTTTCCCATGATTTGAGGAATGCGGTGGAGGAGGCCAACAAAATCCTCCATTTACAGAAGCGGGTCATGTTCTACGGACCTGCCCACGACTATATGAACAGCAAGGCGGCAGGCCATTTCTTCCATGAGAAGGAACAGGGCAGGTGCAAGCCCACGGCCGGCTGCCATGTCCCAAAGCTCCACATGCATACGGCTGACGGGAAGGAGGAGAGACAATGAGTATTATCAGGGAAATGTTATCATACCCCTTCCTTGTAAGGGCGCTTGTGGGCGGGATGCTGGTATCCCTGTGCGCCTCCCTCCTTGGGGTGAGCCTGGTGTTGAAACGGTATTCCATGATTGGGGACGGGTTATCCCATGTATCCTTTGGCGCGTTATCCGTTGCCCTTGCCATGGGCTGGTCCCCTCTTAAGATATCCATTCCGGTGGTGGTCCTGGCGGCATTTTTCCTGCTGAGGATTACGGAGAACAGCAGGATAAAAAGCGATGCTGCCATTGCCCTCATATCCGCCAGCGCACTGGCCATCGGTATCATAGTCACCTCCCTGACCACCGGGCTGACCACGGATGTGAGCAGCTATATGTTCGGCAGCATCCTGGCTATGAGCCGTGAGGACGTGGTGCTGTCCGCCGTACTGTCGGTGGTGGTGCTTATCCTGTTCCTGGTGTGCTACAATAAGATATTCGCAGTCACCTTTGACGAGAATTTCGCAAAGGCAACCGGGGTCAATGTGGGCTTCTACAATGTGGTGATTGCCGTGCTCACGGCAGTGACCATTGTGCTGGGTATGCGTATGATGGGCGCCATGCTGATTTCCAGCCTGATCATTTTCCCCTGTCTTTCCTCCATGCGTGTGTTTAAAAGCTTTGGAAGCGTGGTGGTGTCCTCGGGTATATTGTCCGTCCTTTGCTTTATAATAGGAATGGCGGCCTCCTATCAGTTTTCAACGCCGGCCGGCGCCAGCGTTGTGGTGGTCAACCTTCTGGTATTCATCCTGTTCATGGCCTGGCAGTCCCTGGGGCGGCTCCGGAGTTAGGGCAGGAGGAGCCTGCCGGATGATATGATTTGCCCGGAATTTAGCCGATACCTGGCCGGATTGGGAATGTGCCCGGAATTTAGCCGGGAATTTAGCCGGGAATTTAGCCGGGAATTTAGCCGGACTGGTCATTTGACGGTAGACATACCGTGAAACAAGTGATACAATGCAGTTCGTGGGAAGGATATCCATAAAATTGCCCTATTCCGCAAAAGGGTTAAGTGAGGGGAACATGAAAGAGAAGCTGTATGATTTAAAACAGAAGCATTTAAAAAAACATATATCACAGACACAATTCATCGCATATGGATTCTTCCTGATCATCATGACAGGAACCCTGCTGCTGATGCTGCCGGTATCCAGCCGGGACGGACAGGTGGAGCCCTTCCTCAACTGCCTGTTTACCGCCACCAGCGCCACCTGCGTGACCGGGCTGGTGGTGGCGGACACCTGGACCCAGTGGAGCCTCTTTGGTCAGGTGCTTTTGCTGATTATGATCCAGTTGGGCGGCCTGGGCTTTATCAGTATCGGTATATTCCTCTCCATTGTGCTGCGGCGCAAGATTGGGTTAAAGGAACGGGGCCTTATGGAAGAGAGCGTCAACACGCTGCAGATTGGCGGCATGGTGAAGCTGGCCAAACGGATTATCATAGGCACTGCCATTTTTGAGGGAACAGGCGCCATCATATTGTCCCTCCGTTTTATTCCGCAGTATGGCCTGTTCCAAGGCACCTGGTATGGCATATTCCATTCCATATCCGCGTTCTGTAATGCGGGGTTTGACCTGATGGGACATACGGAGCAGTACAGTTCCCTGTGTTCCTATGCCGGGGACTGGGTGGTGATTGGGACCATATCCACCCTGATCATCATTGGCGGTATCGGATTCATTGTGTGGGACGACCTGTACAGGAAAAGATGGGATTTCCGTCATTACCTGCTCCACACCAAGATTGTGCTGGTTACCACGGCCGTGCTGCTGGCAGGGGGAACCATCCTGTTTTATCTGATGGAGCGGGATAACATCCTGGTGGGGATGAACGGTTCCCAGAAGTTCCTGGCCTGCTTTTTCAGCGCGGTAACGCCGAGGACGGCCGGATTCAACAATGTGGATACGGCGGCCCTGACGGACGGAAGCAAATTCCTCTCAGCCATCCTGATGTTCATTGGCGGCAGCCCCGGCTCCACGGCCGGGGGCATCAAGACCAGCACGCTGGCCGTGCTGCTGCTATATGTCCATTCCAATATCCGCCAGACCTATGGCGTGGAGATATTCGGCAGGAGGCTTCAGGATGAATCCATCCGGCAGTCAGCCTGCATCCTGACCATTAACCTGAGCCTGATGCTTACGGCAACCATCCTGATCATGGTGTTCCAGAACCTGCCTATGTCGGATGTGTTTTTTGAGACATGCTCGGCCATCGGCACCTCCGGCATGAGTACGGGCGTGACCAGAAGCCTGAATTCACTTTCCAGGATTGTCATCATCATCCTGATGTACTGCGGGCGTATCGGCAGCCTGTCCTTTGCGCTTGCATTCACCAGGTCCAGCCGCAAGCCGCACGTACAGCTGCCGGCTGAGCGGATTACCATTGGATAGATGGGTTTAAGAAAAAAGAGAGGGGTATCTTATACATGAAATCAATTCTTGTAATCGGAATCGGAAGGTTCGGGCAGCATCTGTGTGAGAATCTGGCAAAGCATGACAACCAAATCATGGCAGTGGATATATCGGAAGAAAAGCTGGAGCCTATCCTTCCCTATGTGGTCAGCGCCAAGATTGGTGACTGTACCAATGAAGCTGTGCTGAAAAGCCTTGGGGTTGGGAATTTTGATATCTGCTTCATCTGCATTGGAAATAATTTCCAAAACAGTCTGGAGGTCACCAGCATGATTAAGGAGATGGGGGCCAGGTTCGTTGTCAGCAAGGCAAACCGCAACATCCATGCCCGGCTTCTGCTGAAGAACGGGGCGGACCAGGTGGTTTATCCTGACCGGGACGTGGCGGAAAAGGCAGCGGTTCGCTACAGCGGCAACAATGTATTTGATTATACGGAGCTGGCTGACGGCATTTCCATTTTTGAAATCCGTCCCCTGGATTCCTGGGTGGGGAAATCCATCAAGGACCTGAATATCCGCCGGGTATACGGCATTTCCATCATTGCCCTTAAAAACAAGGGCGGGCATATGAAGTTCATGCCGGGCGCGGATTATGTGGTAGAGCGGGATATCCACCTGATGGTAATCGGCAATCAGGAGGATGCGGAGAAAATTGTGAAGAAGCTGAGCTGAACCATGGAGGGAAAAGCCTGGGGCACACGCCGGACCTGGACACCTATCTAAGGTGCTGGACCAAAGGCGTGTGCCCCAGGCTTTCTGTTTGATAAATATTATACAGGAAATAAAGTGGGAGGGGCAAAACCTTATTGCTGGTATAAGGTTTTTTTGGTATAATTATTCCATATTTAGAGCGGATATAGGTATGCGGTTATATAAAATACATAATATTCGGGAGGGGTGTGCTGTGAAAAAACTGTCAATCGGACAGATGGCAAGGCTGAACGGTGTGTCGGAACAGGCGTTGCGCCTTTATGATAAGGAGGGCCTGTTTTCACCCCTGCACCGCGATGCGGAGAATGGCTACCGGTATTATGATATACGCCAAAGCGCGCAGCTGGATATGATCCAGCGCATGAAGGCCCTGGGGATGTCCCTTAAGGATATCAAGAAACAGTTAAAACATTTTGACCCTGACATGCTAAAGGATATCCTGTACCGCAACCTGGATGAGATTGACAAACGGTCAAGGGAACTGATGTACCAGAGAAAGGCCATTGAGCGCACGCTGGAAAGTTACGAGTGGTATGAGAATGCGCCGCCGGACGGCACCATTGTGCTGGAGTATATTCCGGGGCGCCTGACCTATATGACGGACTCCGGTGTGAATTTCTATGATTATGGGATTGACGTGTACGAACAGATCCTGCGCGATTTGAAGAAGAACCTGATTGCCAACCAGCTGTCCCCCATATATTTCTACAATGCGGGAACCATCATGAAGAAGGAGTCACTGGTCAAAGGGGAGTTCTGTTCCACCCAAATATTCGTGCTGGTGGATAAGGGGTTTGTGAAGGAAAGCCTGATAACTCCCATACCGGCCAGCACCTACCTGTGCATTTACTGCAACAGTTTTGACAAGGAGAAGGAATATATCGGCCGCCTTCTGGAGGAAATCCGGGAAAAGCGCTACAGGATCACAGGCGATTATATCTGTGAGGTGGTGGCGGAGGTACCTATGGACATGCAGGAGAGGGGCATGTTCCTCCGGCTTCAGATACCCGTCTCCCTGCGGGGAAATGCATAAAAAAAGCCCTTGACTCCATACCTTGTATAAGCCTTATACTTATATCAGGAACCATCAATGTATAAAGCAAAGATACAGGAAAGGGGTTAAAAATCATGATGAATTGCGAAAAAATCCGTGTGGTACAGTATGGCTGTGGAAAGATGGGCAAATATATCCTGCGCTATCTGTATGAAAAAGGTGCTGAAATCGTAGGCGCGATTGATGTGAATCCTGCCGTGGTGGGAATGGACGTGGGAGAGTTTGCGGGTCTGGGATTTAAGATTGGCGTGACGATCCGCGATGATGCAGATGCTGTTTTAGATGAATGTGACGCAGATATTGCAGTGGTAACCCTGTTCAGTTTTATGGAGGATGTATATCCCCAATTTGAAAAGTGCGTATCCAGGGGAATCAATGTGGTGACTACCTGTGAGGAGGCAATCTATCCGTGGACCACGGCAAGCGCCATTACCAATAAGCTGGATAAGCTGGCAAAAGATAATAACTGCACCATCGTAGGCGCAGGCATGCAGGATATTTACTGGGTAAACATGATTGGCTGTGTGGCGGGAGGCGTACACCGCATTGACCGGATTGAGGGAGCCACCAGCTACAATGTGGAGGATTACGGACTGGCCCTGGCAGAAGCCCATGGGGTTGGACTTACACCTGAGGAATTTGAGGCAAAGATTGCCCATCCCGAGACACTGGAGCCGTGTTATGTGTGGAATTCCAACGAGGCCCTGTGCAATAAGATGGGCTGGACCATTAAGTCCCAGACACAGAAGTGCGTTCCATATTTCTATGATTCAGACTTGTATTCCGAAACCATGGGGTATACCATCCCCAAGGGCAACTGCATCGGCATGAGCGCGGTGGTGACCACCGAGACCTTCCAGGGGCCGGTGATTGAAACCCAGTGTATCGGCAAGGTTTATGGGCCGGATGACGGTGACTTATGCGACTGGAAGATCATCGGTGAGCCGGATACCACCTTCTTTGTCAAGAAACCGGCAACTGTGGAGCATACATGTGCAACCATTGTGAACCGCATCCCGACCATCCTCAATGCGCCGGCCGGATACATTACGGTTGAGAAGCTGGATGACGTGGAATATCTTTCCTATCCAATGCACATGTATCTGGATTTCTGATGGCTGGACAGGGACCGTAAAATCATGATATTTGCCTGATCTGAAGGTGTGTATCATTGTGCAATGAGACAGGGCAGATGAAGCTTTGAATAAGCTTTATCTGCCCTGTCCGTGTGTATGGAATGGTACGGGAATGGCTCGGGAAGGTTTTTAAGTGTCCCTGTCATCGGTCCTGGGCTGGCTGGCCAACGCCATTGGGATGATTTCTTCCATGATAAGCGCCGTAAGGCGGCTGCTGTCAGGGGACAGGGATGCCGTGGCTGCGATGACCACATCCTTTTCCGGCGAGCAGAATATGATGTTGCCGCCATCGCCCATGGCAGCGTAGCCGCCCCCAAACAGCCACCACAGATATCCGTAGTTATTGGGGGTCATGGCGGTTGATTCACCTACCCAGGTTTCGGGGACAATCCGTGCCTGGCCCCAGAGGCCATGGTTCAGGTACAGATATCCAAAGCGGGCCATATCGCGGGGGGTCAGGGTAAGCCCCCAGCCGCCGGCACTGTTTCCAGCCGGGTCAGATACCCAGCCTTTTACATATCTTCCCTGGAAAAAGCCCATGGGGTTTGCAGCTGTTATTTTATAATCCGGAAGGGTTTTCATGCCGATTGGTCCAAACAGGTACTGGTTGGCAAACTCCCTTGCAGACATTCCCGTGGTCCGGGTTATGATGGCAGACAGCAGATGCGCGCCGGCCGTGGAGTACCGGAACGTCCCTGGCCCCATGGGACCGCCCAGCAGATCCAGGGCAAACCTGGCCCAGTCAGGACTCATGCACATTTCCTGAAACGGTTCATCATCACAGGCATAGGGCGCGGTCATGGTGAGCAGATGTTTTATGCGGATTTCACGCTTCCCAAGTTCATCAGGGCCAGGGTCATATTCAGGGAAAAATTCCAGTACGCCCTGATTGACGCTGTCTATGAATCCCTTGTCAAGTGCAATCCCAATCAGGGCAGACAGGATGCTTTTTGTGACAGACGCAACATGGACCGTATCATCGGGACCATAACCGTTATAATAATGTTCGTAGGCCAGATATCCATGGTGTACAATAACCAGTCCGCATAAATTCCAGTGCCGGCTGTCCAGGATTTGATTAAGCCCTGCAATCGTCTGCGCATCCATGTCCGGCCCTTCCGGGCCAAGGGTATGCCAGTTTTCCTTTGGCCAGTATTTGTTTTTCATTTTCAATCCTCCTGAGTCAATTATTTGATTGAATCTAAGAGGTGGCGCCATCTCATGGGTTCAGTATAGAGGAATCAATTTTTAATGTAAAGAAAATTTTTAAAATATGTGACGGGCGCTGGCGGGGAAAGATAAAGGCGCCTATGTCTTGACTTTATGTGGCTGATGTGCCAAAATAGTCAATTGACAGGTTATGATGATGCCCTGATCCGGAAAGATGGTACAGGGAGTCGGATATTCAGAAAGAAGGAAAGAGTAAAATGACGAAAATTGATATTATTTCCGGTTTTCTTGGTGCGGGGAAGACAACGTTCATCAAAAAGCTTTTGGAAGAGGCGATTGCCGGAGAGCAGGTTGTACTGATTGAAAATGAATTTGGTGAGATTGGAATTGACGGAGGTTTCTTAAAGGATGCAGGCATTGAAATCCGCGAGATGAACTCCGGCTGTATCTGTTGTTCTCTGGTTGGGGATTTTGGCGCTTCCCTGGCAGAGGTCATCACTAAGTACAGACCGGAGCGTATTATCATTGAACCATCAGGCGTTGGCAAGCTGTCAGATGTGGTGAAGGCAGTGGTGGATGTATCCGCAGACATGGAAGTGGAGCTGAACAGTGCCGTGACCATTGTAGATGCTGCAAAGTGCAAGATGTATATGAAGAATTTCGGTGAGTTTTTCAATAACCAGATTGAAAATGCCGGCACCATTGTGCTCAGCCGTACCGATATCACAGATGCTGCAAAGGTGCAGAAGGATGTGGACATGCTCCGTGAGAAGAACCGTGATGCAGTCATCATAACAACACCGCTGGCAGAACTGTCCGGGGCGCAGCTGCTTGAAATCATTGAGAAGCATGACACCATGCTGGATGACCTTCTGGCAGAGGTGCGGGAAAGCCGCCAGCATCACGATGGGGAATGCCATGAGCATCATCACCATGAAGGGGAAGAGTGCCATGGGCACCACCACGATGGGGAAGAATGCCATGAGCACCACCACGATGGGGAAGAGTGTCACGGGCACCATCACCATGAAGGGGAAGAGTGCCATGGGCACCACCACGAAGGGGAAGAGTGCCATGAGCACCATCACGATGGGGAATGCCATGAGTACCATCACGATGGGGAATGCCATGAGTACCATCACGATGGGGAATGCCATGAGCACCACCATGAAGAGGAAGGATGCCGCGGGCACCATCACCATGAAGGGGAAGAATGCCATGAGCACCACCATGACGGGGAAGAGTGTCACGACCATCATCACCATGACGGGGAAGAGTGCCATGAGCACCACCATGACGGGGAGGAAGGCCATGACCACCACCACGGCCATGGATGCTGCGGCCATGACCACGACCACCATCATGCAGATGAGGTATTCACAAGCTGGGGCATGGAGACAATCGTCCCGGTAACCCATGACCAGCTGGAGGATATACTGAAACGGCTGGCTCATACGGAGGAATTCGGCCAGGTATTAAGGGCAAAGGGCATGCTGCCCACAGAGAATCCAGGGGAATGGCTGTACTTTGATCTGGTGCCTGAGCAGTATGAAATCCGTGAAGGAAGGCCTGATTATACCGGCAAGGTGTGTGTAATCGGTGCAAGCCTTGAAGAAGAAGCATTAAACAGCGTATTTGGAAGAAGCTGAGGATAAGATTATGGCATATGAGATTGAAGACGATATCATGCCGTTGTTTTTAATCAACGGTTTCCTGGAGGCAGGTAAGACCCAGTTCCTGGATTTTACCATGCAGCAGGACTATTTTAAGGCTGACGGCAAGACCCTCCTGATTGTGTGTGAGGAAGGGGATACGGAATATGATGAGAAAAAGCTTAAGAAGAACCGGACGGCTGTGGTATATGTGGATTCATTTGACAAGCTGACGCCCCAGTATCTGAATGAACTGGAGGTGGTATACCGCCCGGAACGCGTCCTCATGGAATGGAACGGCATGTGGAACCAGGATGAACTCAAGCTGCCGGACGACTGGACCATATACCAGCAGATAACCATCATAGACGGCTCCACCTTTGACCTTTACGTGCAGAACATGAAGCCCCTTTTAGGCGCCATGCTGCGCGGGTCTGAGCTTGTCATCATGAACCGGTGCGACGGCATCCCGGATGAGAAGCTGACAGCCTACCGCCGCACCATCCGGGCCATGAGCCGGGACAGCGAGATTGTGCTGGAAGATAAAGACGGGGAGATTGAACAGGCCACCCTGGAGGAGGACCTTCCCTATGACCTCAGCGCAGATGTGATTGAAATCAAACCAGAGGATTATGGCATCTGGTATATTGACTGTATGGACCAGCCGGAACGCTACAAGGACAAAGTGGTGGAATTTACCGCCATGGTGTTAAAGTCCCCTAAATTCCCCAAGGGGCAGTTCGTGCCCGGCCGTATGGCCATGACCTGCTGTGAAGCCGATATGACCTTCCTTGGCTTTATGTGCAAATGGGAAGGCGCAGAAGAGTACAAGACAAAGCAGTGGGTCAAGGTCCGTGCCAAAATCGGGATTGAGTACCAGAAGGATTACCACGGCGAAGGACCTGTGCTGTATGCAGAGAACGTGGAGCGGGCAAAAGAGATAAAGGATGTTGTACAGTTTTAACCGGTATTGCTTAAGACAGGATGAAGGGGCATGGATTCCATGCCCCTTTGGCGTACAGATATCAGGCACTGACCTTACTGCTATTTACCCAAGACCGTACGGATGCATCTGCCATCAGGTTGTTTTGTGATGGGAGGATTCTGAACGCCGGATTAAGGCATCCCGGTCCAGGATAAGATAGCCATATCCGTGTTTCTCCAATATTCCTTGTGCACAGAGCTGGTTTAAGAGCCGGAACATATGGCGGTAGCTCATTCCCACGGAACAGGAGACATCGGACAGGATATCACTGAACATGTTGTTGTGGGATGTCTGCAGGATATAAGAACAAAGCCGCTCCTCCCCGGAGTACAGGGAGGAGGACACAAAACTGGCTGAGCTTCGCAGCAGTTTAAGGGCCAGTTCATTTCCAACCTTGTTTAAAAATGCGGTGTTGGATTTAAGGGCCGCGCTATGGATGCTGAGGGATATGGTGATACATTCAAAATCCGTGATTGCGGCTATGGTGGTTGTGGCGGTCTTCAGTCCGGTCATAAGTTCCAGGTCACCAATGATGCCCTCGGATATATAATAGCAGAGGACCAGGTTCCTGCCATTGGGGGCAGTGGAGCATATTTTGGCTTTGCCGCACACAATGATGCCAAGCCAGGTAAGGGGCATCCCTTCCCGGAGAAGGATTTCCCCGGCCTTATAAGACACGGTGCAGCAGGATTCAGGATACATATCCCCAAGGCCATATTCCAATAGCTTTTCCCTGTGTTTATCTGACATGGGCAGTTGTTTCATCTCATCATCTCCTCTGTTTCCATTATAACAGGTAAAGTCCCAAAATAGTAGGACAAATGTCCTATGCCCTGTTGAGGGAATACCGTTATAATCAGTGTATGAATCAGGACTGGAGGTGGAAGGATGTATGAAATGCTGGCCCTATTGACGGGTTTGATATTATCTGTCATGGTTTCGGTGAATGGGAACCTGTCGGGATTATTCGGCGTATTCCGGGCATCTGTCATCATACATGTGGTGGGTATCCTGTTTGCGTTCCTGCTGTGTACCGTGAGAAGGGAAAACAGGAAGCTGTCAGGACACGCGCCAGCCTGGATTTATCTGGGCGGTGTCATTGGCGCATTTACCACTGTGTTTAATAATCTGGCTTTTGGCCATATAAGCATGACCAGCATTGTGGCATTAGGGCTTTTAGGGCAGACCCTCATGTCCCTTGTGATTGACTGGCTCGGGCTGTTTGGGATGAAGAGGTGTCCGTTCTGCAGATACAGCCTGGTGGGGCTGGCGTTTTCCCTGACAGGGATTTTTATCATGCTGGATGCCACGGTTGGTCAGGCAGCCTGCGCTGTCTTACTGTCCCTGGGCGCAGGTGTCACGGTAGTCCTGTCAAGGACGGTCAATGCACGGCTGTCCGGAAAAGTGGGCGCGCTTCCGGGATCATTGGTCAATCATATGGCAGGTCTTCCGGTTACAGTGGTATTCTGCGTGCTGGCCGGGGAAACCATGCTGCCGGTATCCGGCAGCGGGCTGGCCTCCCATCCCTGGATATACACAGGCGGTATGATGGGCGTCATTGTGGTACTGCTGTGTAACCTTACGGTTCCCAGGCTTCCGGCCTTCCGGCTTACCATGCTCACATTCGTGGGTCAGATATTTACCGGCGTTATCCTGGATGTGGCGGCAGGAAAGGGCAGGCTGGACCCATCATTTGCAGGCGGATTGGTCATCGCGGCAGGAATTGCTGTCAATATGGGGCTGGAGAAAATCTCCGCTGCCAGGAAAAACATGAACTGAATACCTGGATATGGAACAGGCGTACGCGGGCATCATTGGCGTATGCCTGTTTTTGTGCGGAAAAAAGAAATCAATAGAATTATTTCCATATCCGTTTAATTCCCCCTCACATTGTACTTCCATATGTATTCCGCTATGATAATTCCACTATGAAATGTGTCAAAAGAACAGAATTTTCAGAAAGGAATGTGTCAAAAATATGAACGGAGCAAAAATGCCAGACTGCTATAATGTGAATATAGAACAGAAAAACCACGGGAGAAAGGAGAAGGTATATGTGACCAACAGACAGATGGATATCTTGTATTATCTTCATGAACAGGACGGATATGTGCCTGTTTCCGACATCTCCGGTGTAATTCAGGTATCTGTAAAGACAATACGCAATGAACTGATTGTGATACAGGAAACAGTAGAGCAGGAAAAACTGGGGAAGCTGGATAAAAAACCCCATGAAGGCGTCCGTCTTCTGGTGGATGATGAAAACTGGGATAAACTGAAACGGCTTTTGGAAGAAGAGGATTCTGTAATGGGACAGCTGGATCTGAAAAGCCAGATTATATATTCCCTTTTGACCAGGGGGAGCCTGGGACTGGGGGAGATTCAGAAGGAGTTTTATGCAGGGCGCTCTTCGATAGAACGGTTGATGCCAAAACTGCAGGACTGGTTTTGCGGTTACGGCATTGTTCTGGAAAAGAAAAGGGGGAAGGGGTATCAGATAAGGTATGGTGAATACCAGTGGCGTATGGCCATGTGGAACCTGTTCCTGACGATGAAACGCAGAAGCAGGAAGGAACTGTTTGGTCTGGGGCAGGGGGCTGGGCAGTCAGGGGAGTATCTGCTTATAGAGGATTTCCTGAAAGGATTTGACACAAGCGGCATCAATAAGGGAATCTATTCGCTGGAAGAGCATTACGGTTTTTCTTTTGGCTACGAGGCACATATCCAGATGTTCTTCATGCTGTCCCTCAGCATTGCCAGGGCAAGGAAGCATAAGTCTGTAACCATGCCAAAAGCCCTTCCCTGTAAGGTATCCGGAGCTTTTTCAAGACGGATTAAGGGACGGCTCATTGAAATCCTTGAGCAAAGTTATCAAATAAAGCTGGAACCGTGCGAACAGGAATTCATGGAATTTGTCATCGATATCTCTGATATACAGAATTTCCAGGATATGGACCAGATGCTGGCATGCCAGGCAGACCATATGGAACTGTGTTATTTTACCATACGGCTGGTTTCCCTGGTAAGCGATATTGTAAATGTAAACTTAAGACAGGATATTTTCTTTTCCGAGAGCCTGTTCCTTCAGCTCAGATCCATGATTGCCAGGCTCCGGTACGGGGTAAAGACAGTGAATCCTCTTTTAAAGCAGGTAAAACAGAAATATCCCAATATATTTGCAGCCATTTATGCGGTTGGCGTTTATTTTGAAAAAGAACTGGGGCTGGAATTGAATGAACATGAAATGTGCAGCCTGGCATTACTTTTAGGCGGGGCCATTGAACGGAGCCTGTCAACCGTGACAGCCTGTGTGGTCTGCGATTATGGGATTGGTATATCACAGATTCTGCGGGAGCAGCTGGAACGGACAATCAGTGATATACAGATTGTGGATGTACTTTCCGCCAGAGACTTAAAGAAAGTAAACCGCGTGCCCTGTGACCTGATCATCACCACCCTTCAGCTGAAAAATCCTTATTTTGGAAGGGAAGTAGTGGTGGTAGACCATCTGATGACCCAGTATGATATCAGGAATGTGGAAATAAAGATGAAACAGGTAAGGCGGAGGAAGCTTAAGCTGAAGCAGCCCTGTAACCAGCTTAGTATCCAGAGAAACCTGTTTTATGAAGAGTTTGTGCATCTTCACATGGAAGTATCAGACAAAAATAAGCTGATTGGAATCCTCTGCAAGCAGTTGACAGACGCAGGATATGTAACAGCGGAGTTTGAGCGTTCCGTACTGGAACATGAGGTAACGGCGCCCACTGCATTAGGAAAAGGGGTGGCAATTCCCCACGGATATGCAAAGTTCGTCATACGGCCAACGGTTGCGGTGGCTGTCCTCAACCGTCCGGTCAGGTGGCAGGAGGACGAAACCGCAGATGTGGTATTCCTGCTGGCATTCAATCTGGACGAGGCAGCGGGGATGAAAGAAGAAACGATTAAATTTTACAGCGTGTTCCTGGACCTGTTTGATAATGAGGAGGAAGTAGAGGCAATCCGGCGCATGGATGACAGCCATCAGCTGGCAGTGCTCATGAATCAGAGGGTAAGGGATGCGGTGGACCGGGAAGAAGCTTAAAGAGAATGAAAAAAAGGAGAGGATGTGTAAGATGGTTTCATCTATGGCAATAGAAAATGTAATACAACGTTCCTGTATCAACCTACACATGAAGGGCAGGAATAAAAAGGAAATCATTGAGGAAATGGCAGGTATGTTTGACAGGGCCGGGGTACTGTCATCCAGACAGATGTTCATACAGGCAGTCTATGAGCGGGAAAGCGAAGGACCTACAGGAATCGGCAGCCAGGTAGCCATTCCCCACGGTAAATCAGATGCAGTGATAAAGACCGCCATGGCAGTTGGAAGGGTGGACCGAGGGGTGGATTGGGAGACCCTTGGGGAAGGAACGTCCAGGGCATTTGTCATGTTCGCGGTCAACAGTGCGGACAAATCAGAGTTGGTTTCATTATTGTCCCAGGTGGCAGTTGCACTATGTGACGATGAGGTAATAGAAACACTATTAACAACAGAGAGTGAGGATGAGATATTCACACTGTTTAACAGAAAGGGGGAAATGGAATGAAGATTGTCGGTGTGGCCGCTTGTACCGCGGGAATTGCCCATACCTATATGGCCAGGGAGAAATTAATCAAAGGCGCCAGGGCCAGGGGGCATGAGTGCAGATGTGAGACACAGGGAACCATAGGTACGGAGTATAAGCTGACAGAACAGGAGATAGCGGATGCGGACGTGGTAATCCTGGCAGTGGATGTGAAGATATCCGGTGAAGAGCGGTTTAAGGGGAAACCGGTCATCCGCGTAGGCACCGCGGCGGTGATTAAAAATGCAATCGGTTTTATCGAGAAGGTAGAGAAGGCATTGGAAAACAAAGGATAAAGGAGAGGATGAAAGTATGAAAGAACATGGCGTTATAGCATTGATTAAAAAGCATGTGTTGACAGCAATCGGTTATATGATTCCGTTGGTGGTTGCAGCCGGCCTTTGCATGGCACTTGGACAGTTCATTGACAGCGATGTGCGCAATTCCACATCAGGAATCGGATATTACCTTTACAAGGCAGGTGGCTTTGGTATGTCAGCCGTGGTGCCGGTCATTACCGCAGGAGTTGCCTATTCAATTGCCGACCGTCCAGGCATCGCGCCCGGACTGATCCTTGGATTTATCTGTACGGAAATCAAGGCTGGTTTTATTGGCGGTATTGTCGCCGGTTTCCTGGTCGGATATCTTGTGCTGGCGGTTAAGAAGTATGTGAAGCTTCCAAAGGCAATGCAGGGGCTCATGCCGGTGATGGTCATCCCTGTCCTTGTGACAGCCGTTGCTTCAGTCCTTATGTTTACCGTGGTAGGACAGCCATTTGCATGGCTTCAGGTGACACTGACCGAGGCAATCAGCAGCCTGCAGAGCGGTTCTAAGTTTGTATTCGGCGCAGTGTTAGGCGGCATGGCCTGCTTTGATTTCGGCGGGCCTGTTAACAAGACCATGTCCACCTTTGTAAATGGCCTTATGATTGACGGTATTCTGGAACCGGAGGCAGTTAAATTCGTAGGCTCCATGATTCCTCCCTTCGGCATTGCCATATCCTGTCTTCTGACCAGGAATAAATACACCAGGGCAGAGAAAGAGGCGTTGAAGGCGGCAGTTCCCATGGGGTTCTGCATGATTACCGAGGGCGTGATTCCCATCGCGGCCAGGGATCTTATCCGTGTGGTATTCTCCTGCGTATGCGGCTCCGCAGTAGCAGGCGGGCTGTCCATGGTCTGGGCCTGCGGTGCACCTGTTCCACATGGCGGGATGCTTTCCGTGCCGCTGTTTACCAACCCGGTAAAATTCTGCATTGCCCTGGCAATCGGAAGTGTGATAACAGGGGTCATCCTTTCCTTGATTAAGAAGCCGGTGACAGAAGAGGATGAGAGTTTTGAGGACCTGGGAAGTGCGGGAGAGACAGACGTAAGCAGTAACAGCGATGATATTAGGATAGAAACATTTTAAACAGAAACCACAAGAAAACGGAGGATGATGTAAATGCTGATAAATATGAAAGAAATGCTGGCAATAGCCAATAAGAACCACTTCGCCGTAGGCGCCTTTAACGCCACGGAAAGTTCCCTGTTCCGTTCCGTGGTAGAGGAAGCGGAAGCCCAGGATGCCCCTGCCATTGTGCAGGTGGCGCCGGGGGAATTTGAGTTTGCCACCAAAGAATTCTATACATATGTAAGGGAGCGTCTGGCAGGAAGCAGGGTCCCCTTCGTGCTTCATCTGGACCATGGCAAAAGCGTGGAGCAGTGCATGAAGGCAATTCAGGCAGGTTTTACATCGGTAATGCTGGATGGCTCCGAACTTCCCTATGAGGAGAATGTAAGCCTGACAAAGGAAATGTCAGGTCTGGCCCACATGGTGGATGTGTCGGTGGAAGGGGAGATTGGAACCATCGGCGTCATGAGCAATTCCGAAGAAGGCGGGGTGGAACATGTAACCTATACCAATCCTGAGGATGTGGTGGATTTTGTGACCAAGACGGGCGTTGACTGCCTGGCCATTGCCATCGGTACAGCCCATGGCATTTACCCAAAGGGGTTTGTGCCGAAACTCCAGCTGGAACTGCTGGAGAAGATTCAGGCAGTGTCCCCTGTGCCACTGGTCCTCCATGGAGGAAGCAACAACCCGGATGAGGAGATACGGGAAGCGTGCAGGATTGGAATCCGTAAGGTGAATATTTCCAGTGATTTCAAATATGCATTTTTCAAAAAGGTGAACCAGGTGATTGAGGAAACCGGAGGATTCATTCCGGCTAAGGTGCTGAATCCCGGCATCGAGGATGCGAAACAGGTGATACGTGAGAAAATGGAGCTGTTCGGCTCTCTTGGAAAAGCAGGATTATACAGATAGGAGAATACGGCAGATGATTAATTTTGAATTTTCCAATACAACGGAAATTGTGTTCGGTAAAGGCACGGAGAACCAGACAGGAGAAAAGGTAAGGAAATACAGTGACTGTGATAAGGCGCTTCTGGTCTATGGCTCGGACCGTATAAAAAGGAACGGCCTGTTTGACACGGTGTGCGGATCCTTGAAGGCCCAGGACATCCAGGTACTGGAACTGGGTGGTGTGAAACCTAATCCAAGGCTGGGACTGGTCCGGGAAGGGATTGAACTGTGCAGGAAAGAAAACATCCGGTTCATCCTGGCCGTTGGCGGCGGAAGCGCCATTGACACAGCCAAGGCCATTGGTGTAGGTGTTCCCTATGACGGCGATGTATGGGACTTTTATCTGGGGAAGGAGACTCCGAAGGAAACGCTGATGACAGCCGCTGTCTGCACCATTCCGGCAGCCGGAAGCGAGGCCAGCTTAAGTTCTGTGATTACCAATGAGGATGGCTGGTATAAAAAGAGCATTAACCTGGATTTAATCCGGCCGGTGTTTTCCATCATTAATCCGGAACTGACATTCAGTCTGCCGCCCTATCAGATTGGATGCGGTGTTGTGGATATGATGACCCATATCATGGAGCGGTATTTTACCAACACCACCCATGTGGATCTGACTGACAGGCTTTGTGAGGGGGCCTTGAGAAGCATCATTGCCAATGGGGTAAAGACGCTTGAGGAACCTGAGGATTACGATGCAAGGGCAGAGATTGTCTGGGCCGGGACACTGGCGCACAACGGTCTTCTTAACACTGGCCGCGTCCAGGACTGGGCTTCCCACAGGATTGCCCTTGAGATGAGCGGAAAATATGACATTGCCCATGGGGCCAGCCTGTCCATTGTGTATCCGGCATGGATGGAATATGTATACAGTCATGACAAAAAACGTTTCATACAGTTTGCGGTGCGTGTATGGGATGTGGACCTGGCTTATGGGGAAGAGGACGCCATCTGCATGGAGGGAATCAGAAGGATGAGGGAATTCTTCTGCAAACTGGGTATGCCGCTTACATTCGAGGATGCGGGACTGCCGGTGGATGCGTTTGAGGAGATGGCGGACAAGGCCACCTATGGGGACACCGTACCGGTGGGCAATTTTGTCAAAATAGGTAAAGCACAGATGATGGATATATACAGGTTATGTACCCCATCAGGAAAAAGTAAGTAAAAATATTGACAGAAGCATGAATATCTGTTATAGTTAATTACCGTAGGAAGCGAGAGGATGAAAGGCCGCGACGTGCCTGTATTACCTCTCGTTTTTTGTGTGAAAAGGATGTTCGTTTCGTGAAGGAACGCTCTTAATATTGCGGTGCATCACATGTCATATTTCCTGAGCAGGGGTGCGGGTATGGGGCTGTATAAGGTTATACGGCGCCACACCGGGAAATATGGTTCTGGCGGTAATGTGGGGGAAATGCACAAGGCGGCCTGTCTCATGCCCATGAGGGGAAGAGGCGGAGGAAGAAAGGACATAATCAGTTATATGGAGACAGTTAAGTTTGACGAGTTACAATTAGATGAAAAAATTATCCGTGCGATTACGGAAATGGGATTTGAGGAGGCTTCACCGATCCAGGCCCAGGCCATCCCGGTGGCCATGGAAGGCCGTGACATGATTGGCCAGGCCCAGACCGGTACAGGCAAGACAGCGGCCTTTGGAATCCCCCTTCTTCAGAAGGTGGATCCAAAGGTGAAAAAGCTTCAGGCCATCATACTGCTTCCCACAAGGGAGCTGGCAATCCAGGTGGCAGAGGAAATGCGCCGTCTGGCCAAGTTCATGCATGGCACAAAGGTGCTTCCCATTTACGGAGGACAGGATATTGTAAAGCAGATACGTTCCTTAAAGGACGGCACACAGATTGTGGTGGGGACCCCGGGACGTGTGATGGACCATATGCGCCGCAAGACGGTAAAGATGGACCATGTGCACACCGTTGTGCTGGACGAAGCGGACGAGATGCTGAATATGGGATTTTTAGAGGATATGGAAACCATCTTAAGCCAGCTTCCCGAAGAGAGGCAGACCCTGATGTTTTCAGCAACCATGCCTCAGGCCATTGCGGATATTGCCAGGAAGTTCCAGGATAATCCCGTAACGGTCCGGGTCATCAAAAAGGAACTGACCGTTCCCAAGGTGACCCAGTATTATTATGAAGTGAAGCCAAAGAACAAGGTGGAGGTTATGTGCAGGCTGTTAGACATGTATGCCCCAAAGCTTTCCATTGTGTTCTGCAACACAAAGAGGCAGGTGGATGAACTGGTGCAGGCGCTTCAGGGCAGGGGATACTTTGCAGAAGGCCTTCACGGGGATCTGAAGCAGGTACAGCGTGACCGGGTCATGGGCAGCTTCCGCAACGGACGTACGGAAATCCTGGTGGCTACGGATGTGGCGGCCCGCGGCATTGACGTAGGCGATGTGGAAGCAGTATTTAACTACGATGTGCCCCAGGATGACGAGTACTATGTGCACAGGATCGGCCGTACCGGAAGGGCTGGCCGCGAAGGCAAGGCCTTCAGCCTGGTTGTGGGCAAGGAAGTGTATAAACTGCGCGACATCCAGCGCTACTGCAAGACCAAGATCCTTCCCCAGGCCATCCCATCCCTGAACGATATTACGGAAATTAAGGTGGAGAAGGTTCTGGACCAGGTGATGGATATACTGAATGACAATGACCTGACCAAGATGGTGAACATCATTGAGAAAAAGCTCATAGAAGAAGATTATACTTCCATGGACCTGGCTGCGGCTCTTCTCAAGATGAACATGGGCGATGAGAATGAAGATGTCATTGACTGTACAATGCCAACCCGTTCCCTGGATGACCTGGACAGCTTCGGAAGAGGCGCGGGCCGCGGGCGCGGACGTGAGAGAGGCGCTTCCTCTGCTTACGGACGGAGCCGCAGGGGCGCCACCGACAGGGCTGCTGTCGACTATGTCCTGGGCGAGGGAGATGAGAAGATGGCAAGGCTTTTCATCAACATCGGCAAGGCCCAGAGGGTCACGCCAGGAGATATCCTGGGCGCTGTTGCAGGGGAGTCAGGAATCCCCGGACGTATGGTTGGAAGCATTGACATGTACGACGGATACACATTTGTGGATGTACCCGGACAGTATGCGGATGAGGTGCTGAAGGCAATGTCACATGCCAAGATCAAAGGAAAGAACGTGCATGTGGAAAAGGCAAACAGTAATAGAAGATAGACCATGAGATAAAGGCGGGGCGCTGTGTGAAGTTACACGGCGCCTGCCTTGTTTGCTTTATGCAATTTCCAAACACATACGGGCATGTCAGGGCTCAATGGAAGATAGGAGGTCATGCAGATGAAGGAAGGTTACGCGGACAACCGCTTTGCTTCATTATATTATAAGGAACTGGGGCAGGGAGTGCCCCTTGTGATGCTTCATGGAAATGGCGAGAGCCACCAGATATTCGGACGGCTGTCAGAACTTATGAGCAGGCACTACCGGGTCATCCTCATGGACAGCCGCGGGCATGGTGCTTCAAAACTAAGGGATACGGTGCGCGCCCAGGAGCTTACCACTTCCAGTATGGCAGATGACGTGGTACAGGTAATGGACGTCCTCCATGTGCCAAAGGCGGTAATCCTGGGCTTCAGCGACGGCGCCAACGTGGCCCTGGAGGCAGCCAGCCGCTATCCGGATAAGGTGCTGGCCGTGGTGGCTGTCAGCGGCAATGCGCTGCCAAGGGGCATGACGGCTGTTTCCTATGCCCAGGTCAAGTCCGGTTATGGGTTCTGGCGCGTGATGGAGAAGCTGCCCCTGCCTCAGGGAATGAAGGAACGGGCGGTATCAGGCCGCCAGTTAAATGGGCTGATGGCCAACTGGCCCCATCTCACGGCAGAAAAACTGTCCCTGATCCAGGCGCCGGTGCTGCTTCTTACCGGCCGCCGCGATATGATACGCCCCCGTCATTCCCTGTGGATGGGGGAGCAGATCCCGGATGCAAAGGTGGTGTTTGTCAAGGGGGCGGACCATTTTACGCTGCTGAAAAAGGAAAGGGCCTATGCGGGCCATATCGTCAGATGGCTGCGGGAAAAGGGGCTGTAGGATAGGGGATATGCGTTCCGGTCCTTTTATCCGGCCTTATTTCCAGTTTTCACTTAAAAAGTCCACGATATCAGCTGCCTTTGGCGGACATCCGCCCAGGGTTTTTGCAAAGCAGGAGGTGCATTGGCCGATGCCGATGTGGCCTTCTTTTCCTTTGTAGCCCTGGCCGATGCAGATGGGGCCAAGGCCCTTTCTCAGGTATCCGCTGTCATTCAGACGGTCCAGGGCATAAATCAGGGAGCCGTAACAGGCGCTGCAGGCATCGGAGGGCATGGTGTAAGAAGCCAGGTTTTGAACCCTTCTGGTCATGGGGAACCTGCTGTCCGCCTCAGACGCCTGGTTTAAGTAAATCATGTTGGCATGGGCAACATCCGTGCTTCCCACGCCCAGGCGCTCCGCCAGGGTGATATAAGGAACATCCTCAGCGGAATAACCCATACAGCTGCACACAAATGCATCGCAGAGCACCGGGTCCTTCAGTCCAAGCACGCGGTTCATCACCACCGGATTGCCGCCTTCCTCAAAATCCAGGTCCCCGCAGATATTGTCCACCAGAATGAAGCCGCCTGGTACGATGGTGTTCAGATGGGCAATGGGCCTATGAAGGCCCAGGGTGTGGAAGCGGCGTTTTTCTGAATTGGGGATGATTCCTTTGTTGTTCTTAAGGGCGCAGGTAACCGTTGTCTGGCAGTGTCCCTTGAGGACCGGCATGTTAATCATATAGTCCACGGCAGCCGCCTTGTCACAGAGCTTGATCTTCATTCCGGCAGCGTCATATTCCTTCCATGTATCTTTTTGCAGGTCCTCAAAGGGAATGCCATAACGGCGGCAGACCCGGTCATATCCCGCTGCCCGAAAGGCCTCCCCGGTCCGGTCGCCCACCCAGGAACCTTCCATCACGGTGATATCCTTAAATCCATGCTCCTGAAGGTATTCAATGACCCCGGCCAGCAGTTCGCCGTGGGTGGTGGCCCCGCTGGACGGGTCCTTGGCCGTGACCAGGTTGGGCTTTAAGGCCACCTTCTTATCCCTGCTGCCGATATCCCCGGCCACATCAGCCTGTTCCAGCACCTTTTTTGCCATATTTTTATAATCCCTGCCGTGAATGATGATGATATCGTTTTTTTCCATATGTAAAGGTTCCTCCTGTTGTTTTTCTGTTTTAATACAGATGTTTTTTCCTATTATATATGTTAAATCCCATTTTGTGAATAGGCGGGACGTGATTGGGTGCATATGCTTTTAATATGTCTGTCCCGCATTGACGGATACACAAAAAAGGGTTATGATGTGGTGGAATGTAAAGGAAGGACAGGAGTGGGCTTGATGGTTAAGACAAATGTGATGAGGCTTTTGGATGCGGCAGGGATTGCCTATGGGACAGGAACCTATGAGGTGGATGAAAATGACCTGTCGGGCAGCCATGCAGCGGACCTTTTGGGAGTGGAGCATGACAGGATGTACAAAACCCTGGTACTGAAGGGCGGGAAAAAGGGATATTTTGTGTGCTGCATCCCTGTGGATGAGGAACTGGACCTTAAAAAGGCGGCCAGGGCGGCAGGGGAAAAGAAGGTGGAAATGATCCACGTCAAGGATATGCTGGCAGTGACCGGCTATATCAGGGGCGGCTGTTCCCCCATTGGGATGAAGAAGCATTACCCCATTTATATAGAAGAGATGGCACAGCTTCATGATACCGTCATGGTAAGCGCGGGTCAGCGGGGAATCCAGGTCACGCTGGAACCGGAAGCCCTGAGGGCATATGTGGAGGGGATATTTGTTTCCCTTGTTTAGGGAAGCGGATTGTATTATAATGGAATAAAACCAATGTTAAAGGAGAAGGGAACCTATGGACAGAAAAGAAATTTACAGCAGGGTAGACCACACATTATTGGGGCAGGATGCCACATGGAGCCAGATTAAGGAAATCTGCGACGACGCCATGGCCTATGGAACGGCCAGTGTATGCATACCGCCGTCCTATGTAAAGCGCGCAAAGGAATACGTGGGGGACAGGATGGCGGTATGCACGGTCATTGGTTTTCCCAATGGTTATAATACAACGGCGGTCAAGGTCTTTGAGACAAAGGATGCCATTGCCAACGGAGCGGATGAGATTGACATGGTCATCAACATCGGTGACTTAAAGGATAAGGCCTATGACCGCATAAAAGATGAAATCACCCAGCTGAAGGCTGCCTGCGGCGGCCATATCCTGAAGGTGATCATCGAGACCTGCCTGCTTACGGATGAGGAAAAGATTAAGATGTGTGAAATTGTCACCCAGGCCGGAGCGGATTTCATCAAGACATCCACCGGGTTTTCCAAGGCAGGGGCAACGTTCGCGGATATCAGACTCTTCTCCGGGCATATCGGGGAAGGCGTGCGCATGAAGGCTGCCGGAGGGATTAAGTCCTTTGAGGATGCGGAGGAATTCATCAGCCTGGGCGCGGAGCGCCTGGGAACCAGCCGGATCGTCAAGCTGGCCAAGGCGGAAAGGGGGAGTGGGGATGGACAGGCAAAAGCTGATACAGACAGCTATTGACGGTCTGCCAAAATCCTATGCCCCTTATTCACATTTCCATGTCTCGGCAGCCCTGCTTTGCGGGGACGGCACGGTCTTTACAGGCAATAACATTGAGAATGCGTCCTATACGCCCAGCGTATGCGCTGAGCGGTGCGCGTTTTTTAAGGCGGTCAGCGAGGGCAGAAGGGATTTTACGGCAATCGCAGTCTGCGGCGGGCCGGACGGGGTGATAAAGGATTACTGTGCGCCCTGCGGCGTGTGCAGGCAGGTGATGAGGGAATTCTGCAATCCCTCCGCCTTCCGGATCCTTGTGGCAAAGAGCGCTGAGGATTACAGGGAATATACCCTGGAGCAGCTGCTGCCGGACAGTTTCGGACCAAATGACCTGGAGAAATGATGATCGGTGCTGTGAAAGGCGGTGGATACTGTGAGGATATATGATTTAATTGAGACCAAGAAGCGGGGCGGCGCCCTTACGGAAGAAGAGATTGCCTATATGGTCAGGGGCTTTGTGGATGGCCGGATTCCGGACTACCAGATGTCCGCCATGCTGATGGCAATTTATTTTCAGGGAATGAATGACCGGGAAATCACATATCTTACATTAGAGATGGCTCATTCCGGAGACATGGTGGACCTGTCGCCCATTGAGGGAATCAAGGTGGATAAGCACAGTACCGGCGGTGTGGGAGACAAGACGACGCTGGTTGTTGGCCCCATGGTGGCGTCCCTGGGCGTCAAGGTGGCCAAGATGAGCGGCCGTGGCCTGGGACACACGGGAGGGACCGTGGATAAGCTGGAGAGCATACCTGGATTTAAGACAGCCATTCCAAGGGAGGAATTCTTTGACATCGTGAATGGGAACGGTATTGCCGTGATTGGACAGTCCGGCAACATGGTGCCTGCGGATAAGAAACTGTATGCGCTCCGGGACGTGACAGCCACCGTGGACAGCATACCGCTGATTGCCTCCTCCATCATGAGCAAGAAGCTGGCTGCCGGAAGCGACAGCATCGTGCTGGATGTGAAGACGGGCAGCGGCGCATTCATGAAGACCCTGGATGAATCCATCTGCCTGGCAAAGAAGATGGTTTCCATTGGATGCATGGCAGGGCGCAGATGCTGCGCGCTGATTACCAATATGGATATCCCGCTGGGATACGCCATCGGCAATTCCCTGGAAATGACCGAGGCCATCCGCACCTTAAAGGGAGAGGGTCCTGAGGACCTGACCCGCGTATGCCTGGAACTGGCGGCCAATATGCTTCATTTGGCCGGCAGGGGAACCGTGAAGGAGTGCCGTAAGATGGCGGAGGAAACCATCCATGACGGCAGCGCCCTTAAGCGCCTGGCCTTAATGGTAAAGGCCCAGGGCGGCGATGAGAGCTTCATATGGAAGCCGGAGCAGTTTGGATCCCCTGCCTGTGCATATGAGGTCAAGGCGCCGGCACAAGGTTATATCTCCCATATGGACACAGAGGGCATCGGAACCGCCTCCGTGCTCTTAGGAGCCGGACGCAATACAAAAGAGGACCCCATTGATTATGGGGCCGGAATCGTCTTAAAGAAAAAATACGGCGAAAAGGTAATGCCCGGGGACGTCCTTGCGGTCCTTTACGCGGACAGCATGGAGCGGATACAGGCGGGCGCGGATAAATTCCTCTCATCCTGCACCATCAGCCAGGATGCGCCGGGGCCGGAAACCCTTATATATGCAAGAGTTTCTGAATATGAGGTGGAAAGGTTTGAGGGATTGGAAAAACTTCCATAAATGTTCAGAAAAATCAGCTTGAAAAACGCTGATGTTTGGGGTATAATAACACCAAGATAAATGATGAACGTCTGTAATAACCTGGAATGTTCGACACTCTTACCAATTTTGAACCTACATTAGACACAAGGGATTCCAATATTTTTAAACGGATGTCAGGCCTCCTTTGAGTGGAAGGCAGAAGTTTAAGTGAGGTTGCCCACCTAGCATTGCTAGGCGTCAATAAGTAAGAGACGGCATTTTGGGGTTACAGATGATAAAAGCAGCGGTGCACCCGCTGCTTTCATTCGTTTTACTCCCCATGATACAGGAGCGGATATATGAATATGAAGAATAGGATGATTGCATGGGTGGCCGGTGTTGTTTCCATTGTCATCATACTGATGGTAATCATAGTTGCCATGGAGCCGCCAAAGGACGGAATCACCAGGGCCCAGGCGTTTAAAGCAATGGCATTGGCAGTTACCACCAAGGAGGAATGTGCCAGCCGGGAAAAGGAGCGGGGAAGCTCTTATTTTTCAGCAAAGGAAAAGGACAACTGGTTTGTCAAATATATGGATTATCTCTACGATGAGGGATATCTGGATGAGGAGCTGACGCCGCCCACCCTTTCTGCTGCCCAGGGATACCTTACATATCAGGAAGCGGCCTTTATGGCCGGACAGGTTTCGGGCAGGCTTAAGCTGGAGGCCGGGGCCACCAGACATAATAAGGACAGGTCATTCCCTGAAGAGGACTGGTGGAAGCTCTATGAAGGAATCAGGGCCCAGACAGACCCGGACGGGGCTGTGAAGACGGTAGACGCAGTGCTTTACGGCACGCCCTCCAACCTGCCCCAGGCTGAGAGTTGGACTGCATATACAACCGAAGGCAATTTCGGGTTCCAGGGACTTGCCCTGGACGCGTATCTGGACTGTGAGATACGGTTCCTTGCCAGGGACGGCGAGATGATAGCCATGAGGGAACTGGTGTCAGAGGATGTGGTTTACGAGAACATATGGCTGGCTGAAACGGACGGCAGGAGCTTTAAGGCGTATCTGGGCACTGCTTACCGCGAATTTCCAGTCAGCGGGAAGCTGGGGGATGTTTCAGACATGGCAGGAAACCTGGCGGACCTTCACATGGAGGGCGGCAAGCTAAGGAAGATTACCATGAAGAAGGAACGCATCAGCGGCAAGGTGCTCTCGGTGACGGAAGACGCCATTGAGATTGAAGGATACGGTGAGATACCTGTTTCTGAGAATTTCCATGTATATAAGGTTTACGGGGATTTTAAGATATTAGGTATAAATGATATCCTGGTGGGGTATGACCTGCAGGAATTTGTGGCTGCGGACGGAAAGCTGTGTGCCGCGCTGCTGGAACGGGAATTTGACGCCAAGACCATACGTGTCCTGATCATGGATACCGGATTTAAGAACCTGTACCATCCATCGGTCAGCCTTGTGCTTAATTGTCCGGCAGAGATGGAATATGAGAACTCCAAAGGCAAGACGGAAAAGGAACGTCTGGAGGCAGGAACCGGGCTGACAATCCAGCCAGGGGATGACAGGCTTAAATACGGCCGTATCATCCTAAACCCGGATAACCCGGACGGGGTTACAATCACCTCCATTGAGCGCAGCCAGGGGACGCCGGTCTATACCGGGAAGATGGAGATTAAGGCATGCGATGAGGGACTGGTGCTGGTCAATGACCTGTATCTGGAAGATTACCTGACCAGGGTGGTGCCCAGTGAGATGCCGCCCTCCTATGAAAAGGAGGCATTAAAGGCCCAGGCCGTATGCGCCAGGACCTACGCATACAGGCAGATCCAAGGCAATTCCTACAGCCAGTACGGCGCCCATGTGGATGACAGTACGAACTTCCAGGTATATAATAACACCCAGGCAGATGAAAAGACCACCCAGGCCGTCAAGGAGACATACGGCAGGATGCTTTTCTATGAGGATAAGCCGATTGACGCCTTTTATTTCTCCACCTCCTGCGGCCGCACCGCAGACGCAGGCGTGTGGGGCACGGACCCGCAGAAATACCCGTATCTCCAGCCAGTGGAAGTAAAGCCGGGAAGGCAGTCCCTGGACTTAGGGGATAATGATGATTTTGATTCCTTTATAAGAAGCAGGGATGTGACGGCCTATGACTCCTCCTATGCCATGTTCCGCTGGGAGACAGATATAAGCAGCGACATGGTATCTGCCCAGATAAACGGGGCCGGGACCGTTACGGATATGACCGTCACGGGGCGGGGAGCCGGCGGCATTGCCAGCGAACTGAGCGTGTCGGGAAGCGATGGCACAGTGACGGTCAAGGGGCAGGGCGCCATACGTTCTGCCCTGGGGAATCCGGCCCTTGTCATTAAGAAGCAGGACGGCAAGACCATGGAAGGCAGCGCGACCCTTCCAAGCGCCTTTATTTCCATAGAGAAGAGGACCGGGGAGGACGGAAAGCCATCCTTTCACATCTATGGCGGCGGCTTCGGCCACGGCGTGGGCATGAGCCAGAACGGCGCCCAGGGAATGGCTAAGGAAGGAAAGGATTATGAATCCATCCTGAAGTTCTTTTACAGCGGGACGGAACTCCGGGAAATCGGCGGATAGGATTTGGTAGTGTTTGAAAATTGCTTCCGTCAGATGGCGGGAATGATTCTTTGGATACACCTTGGGATGGAAATGCAGTCCTCGAATGAAACGGGGCGGATGGCAGCGGATGGGCTTTGGCCCTGTCCGCTGCCATCCGCCCCGTTTTTTAAGGACGCAGCACGTAAGGTTAAATGATTACATAATATCCGATTGTCTATCCCTGGACCAGAAAGACTTCTGCATTCTGGGTCCCATGCTGTCTTGTCTCGGCGTGTGTATTGAAGAAAATGTCAATGTGGTTTCCCTTGACAGCGCCTCCCCGGTCCTCGGCCGTATAGATGACGCCGTTAATCATGACCTTAGAGCCGTAAGGGATGACCCTTGGGTCTACTGCGATGGTGTGTCCGGCCGTGGCAATGGCGCCGGTACATGTATGGCGTCCCCAGCCTTCGGAACAGGCGCGGCAGGGGCAGTAAGCGGTAGTCTTAAAGACCCCAAGGGGCACCAGTCCCTGTGCGCCGGCAGCGCTTCCTGCCTGGGCATCCCCATTGCCGTTGGTGTATGTCCTGGGGTTGGGGAAGTCCCTTCCTCCCACTGATCCCTCCACCAGGTATATGCCGTCAGGATAAGCGCTCCAGTCCATGTTGATGGTAAAGCCGTGGCATCCATTGCCGCGGTTTTCCTTATAAAGTCCTTCCCTGTATTCCCCGGCAGATATGCGCTGGGAAAATACTTCCTCACCTGTATTTTTATTCTTGATGGTTATCATTACGTTTAATGCGTCATCAGGGGAATCGCTGTTGTATGCCCATCCGCTGATGGTGGTGCTGTCAACTGTCTCAAAACGTCCTTTGGATACAGCTGCAAATGCCGTGACGGCAGAAGCTGCAAGTAAGCTGATGGTAAGAATGGTTCCGGTTAATAAGTGTCTCAATTTCATTTATTTGTTACCTCCTATTGCTCATTTAATATTCAAAATAGTTTCTTAACATATTAATAAATTATATGTAATACTTTTGTAATATATGAGCAATAAACAAGGTTTTATCATAATTTTCCTGTATTGTCAAGGAAATATATGGAAATACAGGAAATTTAATGGATATAAAGCAGGAAAAACACGCCATTGGGCAAAAAAAAGCCGCCAGCCTTTTGTGCTGGTGGCTTTCATGCGGTACGTATGTAATGGATGAATCAGTCCTCCACTAAAAATACTTCTGCGGTATAGGTGCCTTTGGCAAGGGCGTCTTCGTGGCTGCTGTAAAAGATATCAAGGATATTGCCCTTGACAGAAGAACCTTTGTCCTCAACCGTATAGACAATCCCGTCAATCTTCAGCCTGGTGCCAAGGGGGAACAGGTCCAGATCCGCGGAAATGGTGTGGTTAGGCGTGGGGATTGTGCCGGAATAGGTAAGACCGTGTCCGTTTGAACACTTATCGCATCCGCAGTAACCCGTGATAGTGAACCTGCCCAGGGAGGTTTCCGTGGAAACGGGAGTTTCCTCCTTCTTCTCAGCTCCGGGGCCTGCATCCACGTATCCTTCCTCCGAACCGCGGCCGGCCCTGGCTTTATGGGATGCCCCGGTGACGGTGCCATCCTGTCCTGAGCTTTGTTCTGTTTCCTTGTCCGGCGTTTCATTCTCAACAACTGTCACGTCCCTGCCAACTGCCTCTGCCGGAATCCCATCTTTGCCTGCAGCCTCATCCTTGGCAGCAGCTATATCCGGATGGGAAACCTCCTCTGCATGAGCCGGAAAGGCGGCGGTCAGGCACAGGGCGGCAACAGCCGCCACCAGGACGGTTTTTCTTATGGTATTGTGCATATATTTACCTCGCAATATTTACTGATTGTTCTGGTTCCATATGACTTTATTATATGTATATCTCATTATATTACAAAACTATTAATTGTCAAGCTGAAATGATTAAACAAGTGTTACATATCCATAAAAAGTGGGAGATATTTTACATTTTTTTGCATGAAAATAGTTAAAAGTGGGAGGTAGAATCAAATATATTGGTGTTTTTCAGGAGGGGGACTACATCATATATGTCCTGTGAAATTGGAAAAATAAATTATAATAAAAGAATTTGGATTTATCTCTTGACAAATTCACTCAGAAGGAATATATTATGGAATGTAGATGTTAGCACTCTTCGAAACCGAGTGCTAATAATTCGGAAAGGAAGGTGGACAGATGCCGGTGGATGCGTTCCTGGACGACAGGAAGATGACCATATTAAAAGCGATTATCAAAACGTATCTGGAAACAGGGGAACCCGTGGGCTCCAGGACTATTTCCAAGTATTCGGATTTAAAACTCAGTTCTGCCACCATCCGCAACGAGATGTCAGACCTGGAGGAGATGGGTTATATCATACAGCCCCATACATCTGCGGGCCGTATTCCTTCTGATAAGGGATACCGGTTTTACGTGGACCAGATCATGTTGGAGAAGGACAGCGAGGTAACGGAACTTAAGGAGATGATGGTCCAGAAGGTGGATAAACTGGAACTGGTCCTTAAGAAGATGGCCCAGGTACTTGCATCCAATACCAATTACGCAGCCATGATAAGCGGCCCCAGTTACCACAAGACCAAGCTTAAGTTCATCCAGCTCTCCAAGGTGGAGAAGAATAAATTGCTGGTGGTGGTGGTGGTGGAAGGAAACATCATCAAGAACACCATGGTGGATGTGTCCGACGAGCTGACCGATGATGAGCTGCTGAACCTGAACATCCTGCTGAACAGCAGTTTGAACGGACTGACCATTGAAGAGATTAATCTGGAAATCATCAGTAAGCTGAAGGATGATGCAGGTATCCACAGCCAGGTGGTGGACCTGGTGCTGGGTGAGGTGGCGGAAGCCATCCGGGCAGGCGGGGAAGACCTGCAGATATATACAAGCGGGGCAACCAACATTTTCAAGTATCCCGAACTGACAGAAGGTGAGAAAGCCAGCCAGCTGATCGGTACCTTGGAACATAAGGAAGTGCTGCAGGAGTTTGTGTCTGAAGTCAATGCAGGCGTGGAAGGTGATACGGGCATACAGGTCTACATTGGAGATGAAAGCCCGGTACAGTCCATGAAGGACTGCAGCGTGGTGACCGCCAACTATGACCTGGGCGGAGGACTTAGGGGGACCATTGGAATCATAGGTCCCAAGCGCATGGATTATGAGAAGGTGTTAGGCACCTTGCGCACCCTGATGAACCAGCTGGATACGGCATTTAAAAAAGATGAAAGGTGATAAGCTGTGAGTGAAGATATGAAGGACGAGGAGTTAAAGAAAGAAGCAGAGGCCAAGGAAGCAGAAGCCAAGGAGGCACAAGCCAACGAAGCAGGGCAGGAAGAAGCGGCGGCCGACAACGGCCAGGCGGCCTGTGACAGCACAGAGGATGCCGGATGTCAGGAAGAAGGGACGCCGGAGGAGTTTTCCGGGGATGCGCCGGAGGGCGCTTCTGCCAAGGAAGAAAAAAAGAGTTTTTTCAAAAAGAAGAAAGACCCCAGGGATGAGAAAATTGAGGAACTTACGGACCGGGTGAAACGCCAGATGGCGGAATTTGAGAATTTCCGCAAGAGAAGCGAAAAGGAAAAGTCCACCATGTACGAGATGGGGGCCCGGGATATCATCGAACGTATGCTTCCCGTGATTGACAATTTTGAGAGAGGTTTAGCTACCGTGCCGGAGGATGAAAAGGGCAGCCCCATTGCCGAGGGCATGGAGAAGATATATAAGCAGTTCCAGAAGACGCTGGAAGAAGCAGGCGTGAAGCCCATTGAGGCCGTGGGCCAGGAGTTTGACCCCAATTTCCATAACGCGGTAATGCATGTGGATGATGACAGCCTGGGAGAGAACATTGTGGCAGAGGAGCTTCAGAAGGGCTACATGTACAGGGAAAGCGTCGTAAGGCACAGTATGGTAAAAGTTGCTAACTAAGGCATTAGGCACCTGAGCTGGTTTTCGGGCTTGGCTGGGTGGAAACATATAATACATGAAATAAACTAAATAATCAGGAGGAAAAAACTATGAGCAAGATCATCGGTATTGATTTAGGTACGACAAATAGCTGTGTTGCTGTTATGGAAGGCGGAAAACCAACTGTTATCGCCAATGCAGAAGGCGTAAGGACCACACCGTCTGTTGTGGCTTTTACAAAGACAGGAGAGAGGCTGATCGGTGAGCCGGCAAAGCGTCAGGCAGTTACCAATGCCGACAAGACCATCTCATCCATCAAGCGTCATATGGGAACAGACTACAGGGTAGATATTGACAGCAAGAAATACACCCCGCAGGAAATCTCCGCCATGATCCTCCAGAAGCTGAAAGCCGATGCTGAGAGCTATCTGGGCGAGTCCGTGACCGAGGCTGTCATCACGGTTCCGGCGTATTTTAATGATGCACAGCGTCAGGCCACCAAGGACGCAGGCAAGATTGCGGGCCTGGATGTAAAGCGTATCATCAACGAGCCTACGGCTGCTGCGCTGGCTTATGGACTGGACAATGAAAAAGAGCAGAAAATCATGGTATACGACCTGGGCGGCGGTACATTCGATGTGTCCATCATTGAAATCGGCGACGGTGTGATTGAAGTCCTGTCCACCAACGGCGATACACGTCTGGGCGGCGATGACTTTGATAACGCCATTACCAACTGGATGATTGCTGAGTTCAAGAAAGCAGAGGGCGTGGACCTTTCCAACGACAAGATGGCCCTCCAGAGATTAAAGGAAGCGGCTGAGAAAGCAAAGAAGGAGCTGTCCACAGCCACCACCACCAACATCAACCTGCCGTTCATCACAGCAACCTCAGAGGGACCGAAACATCTGGATATGAACCTGACCAGGGCTAAGTTCGATGAACTGACACATGATTTGATTGAGCGCACCGCAATTCCGGTACAGAACGCGCTGAAGGATGCAGGCATCACTGCTTCCGAACTGGGCAAGGTACTTCTGGTAGGCGGTTCCACACGTATGATTGCTGCACAGGAAAAGGTGAAACAGCTCACCGGCAAGGAGCCAAGCAAGTCCTTAAACCCGGATGAGTGCGTGGCTATCGGCGCAGCCATCCAGGGCGGCAAGCTGGCAGGAGACGCAGGCGCAGGAGATATCCTTCTTTTGGATGTAACCCCGCTTTCCCTGTCCATCGAGACCATGGGCGGCGTGGCAACCAGGCTGATTGAGCGCAACACCACAATCCCAACCAAGAAGAGCCAGATTTTCTCAACTGCTGCTGACAACCAGACTGCCGTGGATATCCATGTGGTACAGGGCGAGCGTCAGTTTGCAAGGGATAACAAGACCCTTGGACAGTTCCGTCTGGATGGGATCCCGCCAGCAAGAAGAGGCGTTCCGCAGATTGAGGTTACCTTTGACATTGATGCCAATGGTATTGTAAATGTATCTGCAAAGGACCTTGGAACAGGAAAAGAACAGCACATCACCATTACTTCCGGTTCCAACATGTCTGACGATGATATCGATAAGGCAGTAAAGGAAGCAGCTGAGTACGAGGCCCAGGACAAGAAGCGCAAGGACGCCATCGATGCAAGGAATGACGCTGATTCCATGGTATTCCAGACCGAGAAGGCTTTGGAAGAAGTGGGCGATAAGATTTCCCCCAATGACAAGGCCGAGGTTGAGGCAGACCTTAACACCCTGAAGGAAGCAATCAACCGCGCTCCTGTTGAAGAGATGACTGACGCACAGGTTGAGGACATCAAGTCAGGCAAGGAGAAGCTGATGAACAGCGCACAGAAGCTGTTTGCAAAGGTATATGAGCAGGCACAGGCAGCCGGCGCAGCAGGCGCAGGTCCTGACATGGGCGCAGCAGGCGCTTCCTCCGCACCAAATGACGATGTGGTAGACGCTGATTTCAAGGAAGTTTAATGCAAGATGAACGAAAATGGGGATTAGGGGCCGGTCTTCCGGCTTCTAACCCCTTTATGCAGATAAAGAGTGTTAAGAGGTAAACAACATGGCAGAGAGTAAGAGAGATTACTATGAAGTTCTGGGCGTTCCCAAAGATGCAGATGAGGATGCATTGAAAAAAGCATACAGGAAACTTGCCAAGAAATACCACCCCGATGCCAACCCAGGCGATAAAGAGGCAGAGGCCAAGTTTAAAGAAGCTTCCGAGGCATACAGCGTGTTAAGCGACCCTCAGAAACGTCAGCAGTACGACCAGTTCGGCCATGCTGCATTTGACCAGGGCGGCGGCGGGGCCGGCGGCTTCGGCGGCTTTGGCGGTTTTGATTTTGGCGGGGATATGGGTGATATCTTCGGCGATATTTTTGGCGATATCTTTGGCGGAGGCCGGTCTTCCAGGGCGAGGAGCGGTCCCATGCGCGGCGCCAACATAAAGACATCCATCCGGATTACATTTGAGGAAGCTGTTTTTGGATGTGAAAAAGAGATTGAGATTAATTTTAAAGAGACATGTGCAAGCTGTCACGGCACCGGAGCCAAGGCAGGCACTTCGCCACAGACCTGCGGCAAGTGTAACGGCAAAGGAAAGATCATGTACACCCAGCAGTCCTTCTTTGGCCAGGTCCAGAATGTGCAGACATGTCCGGACTGTAACGGCACGGGCCAGATCATCAAGGAGAAGTGTCCGGACTGTTATGGAACAGGTTATAAGACCGTGCGCAAGAAATTTAAGGTATCCATACCGGGCGGCATTGACAACGGTCAGTGCGTGCGTCTTGCAGGCGGCGGCGAGCCTGGGACAGGCGGCGGCGAGCGCGGCGACCTTCTGGTGGAGGCAGTGGTTTCACAGCATCCGATTTTTAAGCGCCAGGATACCAGCATCTATTCCACGGTGCCTATTTCCTTTGCCCGGGCAGCCCTTGGCGGCCCGATCCGCATCAAGACCGTGGACGGCGAGGTGGAGTATGAAGTGAAGCCAGGCACCCAGACAGACACCAAGGTCCGCCTAAAGGGCAAGGGTGTGCCTTCCCTGCGCAACCGTAATGTGCGGGGCGACCACTATGTGACCCTGGTTGTCCAGGTTCCGGAGCGCATGAACCAGGCGCAGAAGGAAGCCTTGAGGCGATTTGATGACGCCATGAACGGCATTACCCCGCCGGAAGAGGAAAAACCCAAGAAAAAAGGGATATTCAAGTAAAATCCAGGAACCAAACAGACATCGGAATACAAGTCAGGCCCGGCCAGTTGAACCGGGCCTGTGTTTATGCGGGCGGACACACCCTGGGAACAGCCGGGGCTGTCTGTCTGTTTTAAAAAAGTGTCTGGGTAAATATTAAGAAAATCGCAAAGAATATAGACATTACCTGGGCTATAATGTTATCATATCTCAAGAAAGGTATGAGCAGTACAATGAAAAAGCGTATTTTAATAACCGGGGCCAATGGATTTTTAGGTTCCCGGCTTTCAGGATATTTTAAGAAGATGGATGGATATGAAACCCTTGGCGTGAGCCACAGGGAGCTGGAAGTAAGCGATTCCCTGGCAGTGTCGGCCTTCGTCAAGGCAATCCGGCCGGATTATGTGCTGCACTGTGCAGGCGTGTCCAACACAGCCGCATGTGAGGAGGAGCCGGAACGTTCCGAGCAGATTAATGTGCGGGGAACTTCCAATATGGCCAAGGCATGCAGACAGTCCGGAAGCAGGATGGTATTCATGAGTTCAGACCAGATATACAATGCATCCGATTCCATGGAACCAAACCGGGAGGAAGGGCCCCACCGTCCCTGCTCTGTCTATGGAAGGGATAAGAAGCGGGCTGAGGAAGCCATGTTAGCCTGCCTCCATGACGCGGTGGCGCTGCGTCTTACCTGGATGTATGATTATCCGTCCAGCGAACGTCCTGGCGGCTGCGGGCTGCTTGGCAGCCTCCTGGAGGCCGGAAGGGAGAAACGGATACTGAAGCTGCCTGTACACGATTACAGGGGCATCACATATGTGTGGGAAATAATAAGGAACATGGAAGCAGCCATGAGGCTCCCGGGCGGGGTCTATAATTTCGGCAGCCAGAACAGCCGCAGTACCTTTGACACGGCGGCCCTGTTCCTTAAGGAGATGACGGGAAACAGCGATGTGTCAGGCTGGATTGAGCGGGACACGGAGCGGTTTGCCTCCTGCCCAAGAAACCTTATGATTGACACGGAACGGATCCGCAGGCAGGGAATCTGCATCGGGGATACCTGGGAGGGGATCCGGACCTGCCTGTCCGATTACAAGGTGATACCCGGACAGGCCGGATAAAAGGCAAGCGAAAGGATGAAAGCAATGAGCAAAGAGAAATTCTCACCCCAGGCATTAAAGATATGCGGCATCACCCTGGTATGCCTGGCCATCATGTTCACGGTGGCTGCTGTCAACCGGTCAAGAGGCGGGGAGCATCTGGTGGCGGAATACACGGTTGAGGACTCCCTCCCAAGACACGTCAAGTTTGAGAAAATGCCGTCAGACGATGCGCAGCTGGCAGCTGCATGGTATTTCAAATACATGGGGCTTGCCCAGTTTGACAGGTGTGCCAGGCTGTTCCCCCAGGACCAGCTTGAAAGCCTTAACTTTAATCAGGAGGACTTAAATTTTAGGGACGGCCGTTATATAAAAGAATATATCATCCATGGCTTCCAGACCCTTGCAACCGTGGAGTATGCGGACCAAAAGCCATATTACGATGAACAGGCCGCAACGTATGGTTTTAAGGAATACAAGATTGTGCGGGTGGAGTTTTCCCAGCGCTGGTCTGACAAAGCCCTGGAACAGGCGCCCCAGTGGGGGGACGGGAAGTACACCAGGGACTTTGCTGTTGGAAAAGAATCAGGCTTTAGGGGAAAGTGGAAGATATTTGAGCTGGGCATGATGTGACAGCTGACGGAAAGCAATTTTCAAACACGCTCTAAGACAGCTTGCTGTTCCTCAGCCGTTCATAATAAAATATATACTGCTGCATGACGCCGGCACAGCCGCCGTACTGTCCAAAGACATCCTTTACGATTGTATCGCAGAGACATGTCTTGGGGGTGCGGCGGTATTTGCGTTTGTCGTAGTATTGGGCCATGAGGATTTTCTCTATCCACGTGTCCACTGGAAATGCCCCGATATGGTGCAGGCCGAACAGGCACACGCAGTTGGCAACCTTTTTCCCAATCCCATAAAAGCCTGTCAGGTATCCAAGGGCAGTCCCATAATCCATCGTATCCAGCAGGGCAAGGTCCAGGGCGCCGGACACGGCGTCCTGGCAAAGCTGGTATATGTATTTGGCGCGGTATCCCAGTTTCAGTTCCTTAAGCTCATCCAGTGAGGCGCGGGAAAGCTCTTTGGGGGAGGGGAAGGAAAACAGCCTCTGTCCGGTATTGGTTTTGGCCGCAAAAGCCTCCGGCCCTTTCCCGTGGATGCCGCCTCCTGGGGCAGCGTTAATTGGGTCGTGGTTGACCATGGCGCCGTTGTTTAAGGAACTGCTGACCGGGGCGCCGTAAGAAGTGCAGAGGGCTTCCACCAGCTGGCGGATCTTGGGGATGGTTTTCTGCTGGGATATCACGAAGGTTATGATCATTTCCCAGGGGTCCTGTTTTAAGATACGTATGCCCTTTCCTGCCTGGGCGGCCTCAGCCAGATACGTGTTCCCCGGGGCCACGCTGTTAATCATGTCCTGGTAATCCGCTGCAATATCAAAATAGTCCAGCCAGAAATCCAGGTCCTCCCCTGCGCAGTCAAAGGTCAGTTCCTGTCCTTTCTGCCATATGTCAAGAAGCTTTCCCCTGCTGATGATCCGGTATCCGTAATCCGCCTCCTGGGGCAGCCGGTCCCGGTCCAGCGGGTTCATCCTGAAACACTGCCCGGATTCCGCAATCTGCTTTAAATCAAGACAGGATATTGTATATTTGGTAATCATAGTTGTACAACCTTTCTTTTGTTCCTATTGTTCCGTCAAAACGTTTGTACCGTCTAAAAATAAGTGTAACCCTTAACCAGGTTTTCGTCAAATGAGAAATCATCCCAAAAACCCTTGACATTTTCCCGGGATGTGGCTAGAATGTACATTAGATTTACATCTGAAAGGCAATGAAGGTGTACAGTAGACACTTATTTTCCACCAGAGAGGGAAGGCCACCGGCTGAAAGCCTGCCCAGGTTCAGATAAGAGGTTGAAATTCCCACCGGAGCTGCATGGATGAAGGAAGGCTGGTATTCCTGTAGTCCGTGACGTGGGCATACGTTACATGCATTTAAGTGTCTGCATTGACAGGCCGCAAGGTCTTTAAGCAGGAATCAGGGTGGCACCGCGGGTATTGTCCCGTCCCTTCGTATGGAGGGATGGGGCTTTTTTTATTGCCAGGGGTAAAACACACCCTGGGCCATCGCAGGAAGCCGCGGTCCGTACCCAACAGAAATCAGAAAAGGAGAAGCCATGAAAGAGCAGTTAGAGAAAATCAAAGAAGAAGCCTTAAAGAAAATCGAAGCTTCCGATGCGCTGGAAAAGCTGAATGATATCCGTGTGTCCTATCTGGGCAAAAAAGGAGAACTCACAAGTCTTTTAAAGAGCATGAAGGATGTTTCACCTGAGGAGCGCCCAAAGGTGGGTCAGATGGTCAATGACGCCAGGGCCATTATTGAAGCCAGGCTGGAGGAGACAAAGAATGTGCTGGCCAGAAAGGCCAGGGAAGAGCAGCTTAAGAAGGAAGTGATTGACGTCACCCTTCCGGCTAAAAAGAATCATGTGGGCCACAGCCATCCCAATACCATTGCACTGGAAGAGGTGGAGCGTATCTTCGTGGGCATGGGCTACGAGGTGGTGGAAGGACCTGAGGTGGAATATGACAGGTACAACTTTGAGAAGCTGAATATCCCAAAGGGACATCCGGCCAGGGATGAGCAGGATACCTTCTACATCAACGATACAATCCTTTTAAGAAGCCAGACCTCTCCGGTACAGGTGCGCACCATGGAAAAAGGAAAACTTCCCATCCGTATGATTGCCCCGGGCAGGGTGTTCCGTTCCGATGAGGTGGATGCCACCCACTCCCCGTCCTTCCATCAGATTGAGGGACTTGTGATTGATGAGAATATTACATTTGCAGACTTAAAGGGCACGCTGGCAGAGTTTGCAAAAGAACTGTTCGGACCTGAGACAAAGGTTAAATTCCGTCCCCATCATTTCCCGTTCACAGAACCCAGCGCAGAAGTGGATGTGACCTGTTTCAAATGCGGCGGCAAGGGCTGCCGGTTCTGTAAGGGTTCGGGCTGGATTGAGATCCTGGGCTGCGGCATGGTCCATCCCCATGTGCTGGAGATGTGCGGCATTGACCCGGACAGGTATTCCGGATTTGCTTTTGGCGTTGGCCTTGAGCGTATTGCGCTGCTTAAGTATGAGATTGATGACATGCGTCTGTTGTATGAGAACGATATCCGTTTCCTGAAACAGTTCTGATGCATACATGATTGATTAGTGAATATAGAAGGAGAACCAATATGAATACAGCATTATCATGGATTAAAGCATATGTGCCGGACCTTGATGTCACTGCCCAGGAATACACGGATGCCATGACACTTACAGGTACAAAGGTGGAAGGCTATTCCTGTCTGGATAAGAACCTGGAAAATATCGTAGTGGGAGAGGTGCTCTCCGTTGAGCGCCACCCGGATGCGGACAAGTTAGTGGTGTGCCAGGTTAATGTGGGGGCCGGGGAGCCTGTACAGATCGTGACAGGAGCGCCCAATATAACGGAAGCTTCCGTGGGGGAAAAGGTTCCCGTGGTCCTGGACGGGGGACGCGTGGCAGGCGGCCACGATGGCGGGGCCCTTCCTGAGGACGGCATCAAGATTAAGAAAGGCAAATTAAGGGGTGTGGAATCCTGCGGCATGATGTGTTCCGTGGAGGAACTGGGGGCTGACCGGGATATGTATCCGGATGCGCCGGAGAGCGGCATCTATATCCTTCCAAAGGACAGCGTGCCGGGAGAAGACGCGGTGGCCGTCATGGGACTGCGGGATGTGGTATTTGAATATGAAATCACATCCAACCGGGTGGACTGCTACAGCGTGATCGGTATTGCCAGGGAAGCGGCAGCCACCTTCAGGAAAACCTTCACGGCGCCGTCAGTCACAAAGACCGGCAATGATGAGGATATTAATGATTACCTGAAGGTACGCGTTGAAAACAGCCGGCTTTGCCCGCGTTACTGTGCAAGGATGGTCAAGAACATCAGGCTTGCCCCGTCCCCCCGGTGGATGCAGCGCCGTCTGGCTGCCAGCGGGATCCGTCCTATCAACAACATCGTGGACATAACCAATTATGTGATGGAAGAGTACGGACAGCCCATGCATGCGTTTAACTATGACCAGCTGGCCGGCCATGAAATCATAGTAAAATGCGCAAAGGATGGGGATGTGTTCCAGACCCTGGACGGACAGGAGCGGAAGCTGGACTCTACCATACTCATGATTAATGACGGGGAAAAGGAAGTGGGCATTGCGGGAATCATGGGCGGTGAGAATTCCAAGATTACGGACGACGTGACCACCATGGTATTTGAATCCGCATGTTTCGACGGGACCAACATCCGTTTATCCGCCAAAAAGGTGGGTCTGCGCACCGATGCCTCTGGCAAGTATGAAAAGGGTCTGGACCCCAATACGGCAGAGGAGGCAGTGAACCGCGCATGCCAGCTGATTGAGGAACTGGGAGCAGGCGAGGTAATCGGAGGCATCATCGATATCTATCCCGTAAAAAAGGAAGAGAAGAGGATACCGTTTGACGCTGCCAGGATTAACAGGCTTCTGGGCACGGACATTCCGGAAGCAGACATGCTGGAATACTTCAGGATGATTGAATTAGGGTATGATGCAGATACAAAAGAGGTGATTGCGCCGACCTGGCGCCAGGACCTGGAGCGCATGGCTGATGTGGCGGAGGAAGTGGCAAGATTCTATGGATATGACAGGATCCCAACCACCCTTCCATCCGGCGAGGCAACCACGGGAAAGCTTTCCTACAAGCTGCGCATTGAGGGGCTGGCCAGGGAGATTGCAGAGTTCTGCGGCTTCTCACAGGGCATGACATATTCCTTTGAAAGCCCCAGGGTATTTGACAAGATGATGATTCCCGCAGACAGCCCCCTGCGCAGGGCCGTGAACATTTCCAATCCCCTGGGCGAGGACTTCAGCGTGATGCGCACCACCTCCCTGAACGGAATGCTCACATCACTTGCGACCAACTACAACCGCCGCAACAAGGATGTGCGCCTGTATGAACTGGCCAACGTGTACCGTCCCATAGCCCTTCCGCTGACAGAACTTCCGGACGAGCGCATGCAGTTCACCCTGGGGATGTACGGCGACGGGGATTTCTTCACCATGAAGGGCGTCATTGAGGAATTCTTTGACAAGGCCGGCATGCACAAGAAGCCCCATTATGATCCCAATGGGGAGCATCCCTACCTTCATCCCGGAAGAAAGGCAGACATCGTATATGACGGAACCGTTGTAGGCTTCCTGGGCGAAGTACATCCGGATGTGGCTGACAATTATAAGATTGGGGACAGGGCATATGTTGCTGTCATCGACATGCCCTCCATCATGGAGTTCACCACATTTGACCGCAAATACACCGGGATTGCCAAATTCCCGGCCGTGACCCGCGACATCAGCATGGTAGTGCCAAAGCACATCCTGGTGGGGCAGATTGAAGACATCATCGAACAGCGCGGCGGCAGGTTCTTAGAAAGCTACAAGCTCTTCGACATCTACGAGGGAGCCCAGGTCCTGGCAGGACACAAATCCGTGGCATACTCCATCACCTTCCGGGCAAAGGACCATACCCTGGAGGATAAGGAGGTCAGCGCGGTGATGAATAAGATATTGAATGGACTTAGCGGTCTTGGGATTGAACTTAGAGGTTGATTTGAGGTTTGGAGGCAGAGGTTTGCGGGGGTACGCAACCTCTGCTTTTTGGTGTTCCCAGAGCCAGGGGCGGGAGGCGGGCGGGGGTGCGGGGCCTGCCGCCATTCCCCTCACGGACGGATGCGCCTCCCCCTACCGCCCGCCCTCAAAACCAAAATTCTCCCACTTGTAAATGTCTGGAATCTCCAGTATAATCATTTCATGATATAAGGTCGGCGTATGCGGAGGCACACAGGATATGGGTGATTATGAACAAATGATAAAAGGGGCGCGGTCTGAATGGGGGACTCATTTTTTGATGGATTCCATGCCGGCTGGTTTCTTCCGCTGTTCAGCGGACCGGGAAAGACGGGTGGATTTTGTGAACCGGGGCATCCTAGAGCTTTTCAGGTGCGCGGATGAGGATGAGTTTAATGCGCTGACCGGAAGCAGGCTGGGCGGGATGATCCTGGATAAAGACTATCATCATGCAATCTCAGAGTGCAGGAAGCAACTGAGGGAGGGCAGGGAGGTCCTTAAGACGGAGTTCCGTATTGTCCGGAAGGATAAAAGTACCTGCTGGGTGGATTGCCGCGGCCGCATCATTAAAGGGGATGAGGGACAGGTCTGGCTGTATGCCATGATGCTGGATGACACGGAGGATAAGGACCGGATCTGCACCTACAGGGAGAAGTCCAGAAGGGACCCACTTACAGGACTCCTGAACCGGGAAGCTTCCAGGGAACGGATATCCGAATTCCTGGAAGCGGATGGGAAGGACGGGATGACGGCCGCCCTTATGATTGTGGATTTGGATAATTTTAAGGAAGTGAACGATACCAAAGGACATCTGTTTGGGGACAGCGTGCTGACCGAGGCGGCCGGATGCATAAACCGTGTGTCCAGGAAAAGCGATGTGGTGGCCAGGATTGGCGGGGACGAGTTCCTTGTGTTCCTTGCCGGTATGGGAAGCCGTGAAGAGGTCAGGGCTTATGCAGACCGAATCATGGAAGGGATGTCCGGGATTTCCATTGCCGGTGATAAACCCATTGAGCTCAGATGCTGCATCGGTGTTTCCATGTATCCGGAGAATGGAAGTGGGTTCGACCAGTTGTTTACAAAAGCAGATATCGCCCTTTATTCCGGCAAACAGACAGGAAAAGGCAAGTGTGTGTTTTATGAACCTTCCCTGCCGTCGGTGGATGTAAAGAAGTGGGAGGCATTTTCAGGACGCGTACCTGCAATTGATTCCGATAATGGCCCGATATATGGGAGCGACAAGGTAATCCACTATGTTTTTAAGGCGCTGTATGAATCAGAGGACACCCGCAAGGCCATCAACACCATCCTTAAGATTGTGGGGCTTCAGTTCAATGTAAGCCGTGTCTATATATTTGAGGACAGCCCGGACGGGCTGTTCATGAGCAATACCTTTGAGTGGTGCAACCAGGGAATCAGCCCCCAGATGGATAATCTTCAGCATATGTCTTATGAAGAGGATGCGCCGGGATACAGGGATAATTTTGACAAGGACGGGATTTTCCTGTGCATGGACGTGGATGAACTCCATCCGGTACAGAAAGAGGTCCTGGCCTCCCAGGGCATCAAGGCCATCCTCCAGTGCGGGATTTATGACGACGGACGCCTGGTTGGTTTTATCGGTTTTGACGAGTGCAGGGAAAACAGGCGCTGGACCAGGGAACAGATATCGGTCCTTACCTATGTGGCCCAGATTGTGGGAACCTTCCTGTTAAAGGACAGGGTCCAGAACATACTGATGCAGAAACTGGACCACCTTCAGAGCGTGCTTAACGATGTGACGGAATCGCGGAGCGGGAAAGAAGCGGCGTCAGAGGACTATGATGGGCTTACCAACCTGCTTACGGTAGGGGCATTTGAACGGCAGATGGAAGAATACCTGAAAACAGGCCCAAAACCGGAGCGGACCGCTGCCCTTTTGCTGGATATGGATGACTTCCACAAGATTAATGAGGCCCGCGGCAAACTGTTCGGCAATGTGGTCCTGATGAACATTGCCAGCTGCCTGAAGCGTACCTGCAGGGAGGGGGACCTGATTGGACGGTTTGGAGGGGATGAATTCCTTGTGCTGTTAAAGGACACGGACATGAAGGACGCATTAAGGACAGCGTCACTGATGGTTCGGGAAATAAGCAGTATGCTTGACAGCAGCGGGTACGGCGGTATGACGGTGGGGTGCAGCATTGGCGGCCGGATGATTGCTGAGGATGAAAAAGGGTTTTACGATATCATGGTAAAGGCGGACCAGGCCATGCACCAGGTAAAGAAGGAGGGCAAGGGAGGGGTCAGGTTCTATGAGTCTGTAACGGATAAAGAGGATGACATATTTACCTATGAGCGCCTGAAGGAACTGAATGATAAAAAGCTGAAGGAGCAAAGCAGTCTGCAGGGAAAGACCAGTACCGCGGTTGCCCTGGAGGTATTTGAGAAAACCTCTTCTTTTGAGGAGGCGCTGCATATCCTCATGGGCTTTATCGCCAGCCGGTTCCGCCTTAACCGTATTGCCGTTTACATGAACTGGGAAAGGGAAGGGGCGGGACACAGCGCCTTCCAGTGGGTGGATGACAGGACGGCCATGCTCTTTGACCCTTCGGACACATTCCGGCAGGAAGAATTTTATCTCAGTTACAATCTGTATGACAGCGATGGGATTGCCGTGCTGAACCGGGACAAGCTGGAAGTATACAATACAGGCATGAGAAGGATCATGGACCGGGCCAGGGCAGGGACCATGCTGTTTGCAGGCATTTTCATGGACGGCAGGTACGTCGGTATGATGGTGCTTGTGAATACGGAGGAGGTAAGGGAGTGGACGCGGTCTGAGCGGAGCAGCATATCGGAGCTGGCTAAGGTGGTGGGGACCAATGCCAGGACATCCCTGCGCCTTCTGGAAGCCAGACAGAAGGCTGAATATTACAAAAACAGGGATATCCTTACCGGGCTGATGAGTTATGCCTGTTTTAAGGATGAATGCCAGAGGATGATGGATGAAGGGGCAGATGGGTACGTGATTATTGCCAGCGATATCAAGGGATTCAAATTCATCAACGAGGCAGTGGGTTACACCCAGGGGGATAATATCCTGCGCATGTTCGCAGATATGCTGACACAGAACGGACGGGAGGAAAACCGTTACACAAGGGTAAGCGCGGACCAGTTCCTGTGTTTCGGCATCTGCAGGATGGACCGGGTTAAATTTGTTGGGATGGTCCAGCGGTTGAATGAAGACTTCTGCAGGATACAGAACCAGATGTTCACGAATGTGAATATCATGGTGCGTTCCGGGATTTATTTCATTGAACAGGATTGCAGGGAGATTGACGCGGCCATTGACAGGGCCAATATAGCCAGGCGGTCAGTGGATTATATCATACAGTCTGCCTCAGTGGTGTTTAACGACGGTCCATTTGACAGCGGCTTCCGGGAACATGAAATCATCAACCGGATGGAATATGCCCTGAAGCACCAGGAGTTTAAGGTATACCTGCAGCCCAAGCTTTGGCTGAAGGACCAAAGTCTGGCCGGAGCCGAGGCCCTGGTCCGATGGCAGAGGGAGGACGGCACCGTCATTGCGCCGGGGGAGTTCCTGCCGCTGTTTGAGAAGAACGGTTTCATTTCCCAGATGGATTTAAGCATTTTCAGGCAGGTATGCAGGAAACTCAGGGAATGGCTGGACAAGGGGGTGCGCCCTGTCTGTATTTCCCTTAACCTTTCCAGTGTGGATATCCAGATGGACCATATCCTGTCCGACATCATGGAGGGGACACGGGAGTACGGGATTGACCACAGGTTCCTGGAGTTTGAACTGACAGAGACAGCATTCCTGAAAGACACGGAGCGCACCTTCCACGTGATGAAGGAACTTCGGGACAGCGGTTTTACCACCTCCATTGATGATTTTGGTTCAGGGTACTCCATCATGAACATGATGGCGGATATCCCCAGCGACGTGATCAAGTTGGACTGCGGTTTCGTACAGTCCTGCCGGAATACGGAAAGGGGCAGGGAATTCTTAAGGCAGCTGATCCAGATGACCAACAAGATGGGTTTTGTTTCCCTGTGCGAGGGGATTGAGACAAAGGAGCAGCTGGATATGGTGACGGAGATGGGATGTTCCATTGGGCAGGGCTACTATTTTTCAAAGCCCATTCCCATGGATGATTTCTTTGAAAAGTATTTGAAAAGTTTTTATTAAAAATCCATTGACAAAATCCGGTTCATCTATTATAATTACCTACGTTGCTTGTGAGAGCAGCGTAACGCAGAAGTGGCGGAATTGGCAGACGCGCACGGTTCAGGTCCGTGTGGTAGTAATACCTTGAGGGTTCGACTCCCTTCTTCTGCAGTACAGGCAGGAAGCTGATGGCTTCCTGTTTTTTTTTGCGTGCAGGGAATAATCCTTCCACACGTAAATAGAAATACGGTTTTAAGGGAAAACTAGTAATGTTGCATTTGCAACAGACATTTTATGCCATAAGAGGTAAAGTTTTGATAGTAATTTGGTGGGAAATGGTTTATACTGTAAGTTGTGGCCTAAAAACCGTAGGGGGGACAGGCTTTTTGCCGTACCCGGAAATAAAAAGAAGAGATAAAGAGAGGTAGGAAACAAAATGCTTACATTAGAGAATCTCTCCTTTGATGTGAATGACGAAAAAGGAGAAAAGGGGATTATCAAAGATATCAGCCTTACAGTGGATGATGGGAAGTTCGTTGTCATCACCGGACCAAACGGCGGGGGCAAGTCCACCACGGCAAAGCTGATCATGGGAATAGAGAGGCCCACTGGGGGCCGTATCCTGTTTGACGGGCAGGATATCACGGATATGGGCATTACGGACAGGGCCAATCTGGGAATCAGCTTTGCATTCCAGCAGCCGGTCCGATTTAAGGGCGTGCAGGTGCTGGACCTTCTGCGGCTGGCGGCCAAGAAGAAGCTGAGCGTGGCCGAGGCCTGTCAGTATCTGGCTGAAGTAGGACTCTGCGCCAAGGATTATATTAACCGTGAAGTCAATGCCAGCCTGTCGGGCGGCGAGCTTAAGAGGATAGAGATTGCGTCAGTCATTGCCAGGGCATCCAAGCTTTCCGTGTTCGATGAGCCTGAGGCCGGAATCGATTTATGGAGCTTTCAGAACCTGATCCAGGTATTTGAGCGCATGCGTCAGAACACCAATGGCTCCATCCTGATCATCTCACATCAGGAGAGGATCCTTAATATTGCAGATGAAATCGTGGTAATTGCAGACGGCCGGGTGGTGAACCAGGGCCCCAAGGACGAAGTGCTTCCTCAGATCATGGGCACTGCTTCCGCGGTGGATGCATGCAGTAAATTTTACGAGACAGCACAGTAAGGGGAGGAACCAGTACGATGGGAGACGCAATACAGGAGAGAATGTTAGAGGAAGTGGCCGGCCTGCACGGCGTGCCGGCAGGAGCTTATAATATCCGTTCCAATGGAAAGACATCAGCACGTGCCACAACGGCCAATATAGATATAACCACCAAGACAGACAAAGCGGGCATTGACATACGCATCAAACCGGGGACAAAACATGAAAGCGTCCATATCCCGGTGGTGGTCAGCGCCAGCGGTTTAAAAGAAATGGTATACAATGACTTTTTTATCGGGGATGATGCGGATGTGGTCATCGTGGCTGGCTGCGGCATCCATAACTGCGGGGACCAGGATTCCGAACACGACGGTATCCACCGCTTTTTCGTGGGTAAGAATGCCAGGGTCAAATATGTGGAAAAGCACTACGGCGAAGGAGACGGGGAGGGCAAACGTATCCTGAATCCGGGAACCGAAGTATATATGGAAGAAAACAGCTACATGGAGATGGAAATGGTCCAGATTAAGGGCGTGGACTCCACCAACAGGACCAGCACAGCGGAACTGGCAGCCGGCGCCAAGCTGATTGTAAGGGAGCGCCTTCTGACCCACGGGACCCAGGACGCGGAGAGCACCTATATCGTGAACCTGAACGGGGATGACTCCAGTGCGGACGTGGTATCACGTTCCGTTGCAAAGGACCGGTCAAAACAGACCTTCAATTCCAAAATCGTGGGCAATGCAAAGTGCAGCGGACACACGGAGTGTGACGCCATCATCATGGATGATGCCAAGATATTTGCCATTCCGGGCCTGATTGCCAATGATATTGACGCTGCCCTGATCCATGAGGCCGCAATCGGTAAGATTGCAGGGGAGCAGATTGTGAAGCTGATGACCCTGGGGCTGACAGAAGAAGAGGCAGAGGCCCAGATTGTCAACGGTTTCCTGAAATAACAGGGAAGGCATGATATACAAGGGGGATTCTATGATGGGGAATACAAAAGAGGGAAGGGCGTCTGCCCTTCTCCCTATTCTGGTGTTTCTGTTAATATTCTTAGGTTCTGGATTCATCACCGGGGATTTTTACAGCATGCCGGCGATTGCGGCTTTTTTAATTGCGCTTCTGGTTGCATTCGTACAGAACCGGCAGCTGTGCTTTGCAGACAAGATCAGGCTGGCAGCAGAAGGCGTGGGGAATGAGAATATCATAACCATGTGCCTTATATTTCTGGCCGCAGGCGCCTTTACAGGGGCTGTGAAGGCGGCCGGAGGCGTGGACAGCACGGTGAACCTGGGCCTGTCCATCCTGCCTTCCAATGTGGCGGTGGCGGGGCTGTTCCTTATCGGCTGCTTCATCTCCATATCCATGGGAACCTCCGTGGGGACCATCACGGCGCTGGCGCCCATTGCGGTGGGAATCAGCCAGAAAACCGGTTTTTCCATGGCCATATGCGCTGGCGCTGTTGTGGGCGGCGCCATGTTTGGGGATAACCTGTCCATGATAAGCGACACAACCATTGCCGCGGTAAAGACCCAGGGCTGTGAGATGAAGGACAAATTCAGGGAGAATTTCCTGATTGTGCTTCCGGCAGCCATTGTGACCATCCTCCTGTTCCTGGTCCTTGGCAGGAACGCGGCTTTCCAGCTAAAGGGTGAACTGACGTTTAACATATTCCGGGTGCTTCCCTATCTGGTGGTCCTGATAGGAGCCCTGGCCGGCGTGAATGTATTCATTGTCCTGATTGCAGGAACAGTGCTGTCCCTGATTGCCGGCGTGGGTACGGGGGCCTTCGGTCTGGGGGATATGTTCACCCATGTGGGAGAGGGAATCATGGGAATGTATGATATTACTGTGATTTCCATCATTGTGGCCAGTATCGTGGCCCTGGTAAAGGAGTACGGGGGCATTGATTTCATCCTGTCCTTTATCAGGAAAAGGATTAGCGGGGAACGGGGAGGGGAGCTGGGGATTGCGGCCCTGGCCCTGCTGGTGGATATGTGCACGGCCAATAATACGGTGGCCATTGTCATGTCCGGACCCATTGCAAAGGAAATCAGCGATGACTTTGGCGTGACTTCCAGACGCAGCGCTTCCCTGTTAGACATGTTCAGCTCCATGGGACAGGGACTGATTCCCTATGGGGCCCAGCTCCTTGCGGCAGCCACCCTTACAGGCCTTACGCCTTTTGAAATCATCCCGTACTGCTTTTATCCCCTTTTGATGGGGGTCAGCGGACTGGTATTTATATTTATAAAAAAACGCACAAGAGAGTAGGAAGACTAAAATATGAAGACAAAGAATCAGTGGGCCAGTAAACTGGGCTTTATCATGGCTACGGCAGGGGCTGCCATCGGACTGGGCAATCTGTGGAAATTCCCTTATCTGATGGGGCGCAACGGAGGAGCCTCCTTTCTGGCTGTTTACCTGTTTTTTATCTGTATACTGGGCATACCGGTCATGATGATTGAAATGTCCCTTGGAAGGCGTACGCGCCATGACCCGGTACAGGCCTATGGCGATATCAATTCCAATGCCCGTATCGTGGGTGTGTTTGGGGTGGCGGCAGCATTCCTCATCCTGTCCTATTACAGCGTGATTGGCGGATGGATCCTAAAATACATTGTCAGCTATGCGTCCACCTACCAGGCGCCTGAGGACTTTACCGCCTTCATCAGTTCCCCGGTGGAACCGGTATTCTGGCATTTCCTGTTCCTGTTTGTGACCACGGTCATCTGCTGTTTTGGTATCAACGGAATCGAAAAGGTCAGCAAGATCATGATGCCGCTGCTGTTCCTGCTGCTGATTGTGATCATTGTAAGGGGCGTGACCCTTCCCAATGCAGAAGAGGGCCTTAGGTTCATATTCATACCCAACCGTTCCGCATTTAACATGACAGCGGTCAGCGCTGCCCTGGGCCAGGTGTTCTATTCCCTCAGCCTCTGTATGGGCATTACCATCACATACGGAAGCTACCTTAGCGACAAGGAGAATATCCCAAGGAGCTGCCTTAGCGTGGCCGGACTTGACACCATCATTGCGCTGATGGCCGGAACCGCTATTTTCCCGGCCGTGTTTTCCTTTGGCCTGGAACCGGGACAGGGGCCTGGATTAATCTTCGGAACCCTTCCAAAGGTATTCTCATCCATACGGTTCGGCCCGTTTTTCGCCCTTGTATTCTTTACCCTTGTATTTTTTGCAGCAGTCACAAGCGCCATTGCCCTGCTGGAAGTAACGGTTTCCTTTGCCCTGGACACCATGCGCCTGAGCAGACGGACCGGTACCATCCTTCTTGGTACGGCATGTTTCCTTGTGGGGATTCCCAGCGCCCTTTCCTTTGGGACATTGGGCAATGTGACCATCTTAAACTACAGCGTATTTGATTTTGTGGGAATGATAACAGACAATATCCTGCTTCCCATGGGCGGCGTGACCATGTGTTATTATATCGGATGGAAATGGGACCCCAATAACCTGGTGGATGAAATCGAAAAAGACGGGATACCTTTTAAACTTAAAAAACTGTGGATACTCTGCATCCGTTTCCTGACACCGATCATGGTCCTGGTGGTGACCCTGACAGGGTTCTATAACATCTACATGACGGTCCGCGGATAAGCATGGGAATGGGGAAATGCATTTAGGCGTGCCTGTAAATCCATTCCAGGCATCCCCATATAATTGGAATAATTTAGAGCATTGATTAATAGCATCTAATGATAAGGAATGCCGGAGAACAACCATGCAGAACCAAAAACGGGAAAATCTACTGAATCTGGCCCTCAGCGCCACGGACGAGGAGCGGGAGCGCTCCGAAAACCTGGACGTGGGTTATGACCCTGAAGAACGGACATGGGAACTGATTGTCCGGCATTCAGGCAGCCTTGCGGGCCTTGCAGGGGCAGGAATCCAGGTGGATGAACTTCTAAACGGGTACGCTGTCCTCGTGGTGCCGGAACATCTTATGGACCAGGTCAGTGAGCTGAACCAGATTGAATATATTGAGAAACCAAAGAGGCTGTTCTTTGCCAGCAACATGGCAAGGGCGGCCTCCTGTCTTTCCGTGGTCCAATCCCCCTCAGGAACAGGCAATGTGACAGGAGGGGTCATAAGCGGGCTGTCAGGGGGCCTGACAGGACGCGGTGTGTTGGTGGCGGTCATTGATTCAGGTATTGACTATCTGAACCAGGATTTCAGGAATGAGGACGGAAGCACCAGGATCCTCATGCTGATGGACCAGGACAGGGGCAGGATTTATACACGGGAGGAAATCAATGAGGCGCTGGACGCCCCTGACCGGGCAGGCGCCCTTGAACGTGTGCCCTCCGTGGATTTAAGCGGACACGGGACAGCCGTGGCCGCCATTGCGGCCGGGAATGGAAGGGGAAGCCAGGGGGTCTACCGCGGGGTTGCCTATGAAAGTGATTTATTGGTGGTAAAACTGGGCGCGCCTTTGGCTGACAATTTCCCAAGGACCACACAGCTGATGAAGGGGCTGGACTTTGTGATCCGCCAGGCCCAGGAGCTGGGGCGTCCTGTTGCGGTGAACCTGAGTTTTGGCAACACATATGGTTCCCATGACGGCACCAGTCTTCTGGAGACCTTCATGAACGATATATCGAATTATGGAAGGAGCGTGCTGGTAGCAGGTACTGGCAATGAAGGCACGGGCAACGGGCACACGGCGGGCCGGCTGGTCATGGGCAGTGACACGGATGTGGAATTATCCATTGCGCCTTTTGAGACCGGCATGGGGGTCCAGCTTTGGAAATCCTATGTGGACGCGTTTGCCATCCGCCTGATAACGCCCTCAGGCGGCAGCATCGGTCCCATAGACAGCCGACTGGGACCTCAGACCCTGAATTACGGGGGAACCAGGATTCTGATTTATTATGGCAAGCCCAGCCCTTACAGCAAGGCCCAGGAGGTCTACTTTGATTTCATCCCCATAAGGGACTACCTGGACAGCGGGATCTGGACCTTCCGCCTTACGCCGGAACGGATTGTAACAGGACAGTATGATATGTGGCTGCCTTCCAGGGGAATCCTGAATCCCTCCACCCGGTTCCTTATGCCTGTGCCGGAAACCACCCTTACCATCCCTTCTACGGCTGCCAATGTGATATCCGTGGGCGCCTATGATGATTCCTACCAATCGTACGCGGATTTTTCAGGGCGCGGTTTTACGCGCCAGACACAGCAGGTAAAGCCGGACCTTGTGGCTCCGGGGGTGGACATCGTGACAGCCAGAAGCGGCGGCGGATATGAGGCGGTAACCGGCACTTCCTTTGCAGCGCCCTTTGTGGCCGGCAGCGCTGCTCTTCTCATGCAATGGGGAATCGTGGATGGAAACGACCCCTTTCTCTATGGGGAGAAGGTAAAGGCATATCTGGCCCGGGGCGCCAGGCACCTGCCCGGATATGAGGTGTGGCCGAATCCGCAGCTGGGGTATGGGGCGTTGTGTGTGAGAGACAGTTTGCCATAATAAAAACGTATAACACGTGAATAATATTGATTATTTCTGAGAAATGTGGCATAATATAAAGGTAAAAACGTGTATAGCGTGAGTAGAAAGGAATAAGGTATGAAATTATTAAAGCTTATTATTCAAAATATGCCACATTTTAAAGAAGAATTAGATATTGATTTTATTGCTAAACAGAGAGTTGCTGAGGATGATAAGGGAAAATTATATCGTGTGTTTTCCAATGTTTATATTAATCCGGCTATTTCATTTATAGGGATTAATGCATCTGGAAAAACGACTATTCTAAAAGCTATTTCATTGGCGATTAATTTACTTAATAATGAATCTATTAACAATATTGATTCTAAAGATATTATGATTGATTTACCAGAGGGTGAAGACATCAATATTACAAGTTACTTTTATGATAAAATGAGTGTATATAAACTTCAGACTCTTATTTCAAAAAAAATCAATACTCTTGATGACAGCGTAAAGTTTGTGATAACGGATGAAAAGTTATGGGAAAAGGAATCTGAAAAAGTTAAAACAAAGAAAGGGTTATTTGATTTTAAGGATTCAAATTTAAAAATTGAAAGAAATCAGAGAGAACAATTTTTGCTTGACGATGTAAGCGTTATGATTGCTGTCAATAAAGAAAAACAGTCAAATTTTCCTTTACGGGATATGTCAATGTGGACAAATCATAATATGCTAAATATTTTAGGGAAATTTCCTAAAGAACTTTTGACTTTTTTGGATCCGAGTATAGAATATTTTAAATTTAGTTATGAAAAGAAAATAACAGATATAAGATTAAAGTTTTATGGGTCAGAAGAAATTATATTAAACAGACTAAGCGAAATTGAAAAATATCTTTCGTCGGGGACAATCAAAGGAATTAATGTATTTATGAATGCATTACTTTGCTTTGTGGAAGGCGGTTATTTAATTATTGATGAGTTAGAGAATCATTTTAATGAGGAAATTGTTTCTACTCTTGTGAGATTTTTCTTGGATTTGAAGATAAATAAGGAAGGGGCCACTCTTATTTTCTCTACTCATTATTCTGAATTACTGGATGAATTTGATAGAAATGATTGTATTTATATAACCAGAAACCGTGATGGAATACATGCAGAAAATCTTTCACTTATTTTGAAGAGAAATGATATTAAAAAAAGCGAAGCTTATGCAAGTGGATATTTAGAAGGCACAGTACCTGTATATGAGTCATACATGGCATTGAAAAGGGTTCTTTCTAGCGTAAAAGTACAGGAGGAAGAGGAATCGTATGGTTAAATATACAGCCTGTATCTGCGAAGGTGGAGCTGAAAGAGTTATATTAGATTTACTGCTGGACCATGACAAATTGATTTTTGCGAGAAATGAGTTACTGGAAGAAGAAATTCTAGAATCAAGAAAAGGTAAAGATTTTGAAGAAAAATACTTAAGAAGAGAATTTAAAGGAAAGATAACAGTATATAGAATATTGGATTCGCGTCGGGAAAATTTTAAAATAAGCAAAGCATATCAGAATAAAGTGGATGTTATAAATGTGATTACAGCTCCAGAAATCGAAATGCTTATTATTTGTAATGAAGGAAAATATAAAGATTTTAAAAAACGGAAAAAGATGTCACCAAGTGAGTACTGTAAATCGATTTTAGAAATGAAGAATGTAAAAAGTGTTTCATTTGTTAAATCGTATTTTGCGGAGATATCTGTATTAGAAAATAGCTTATACGAATACAAAAGGGTTTCTAATGTTAGAAAAAATGAAAAGACTATTTGGGATTTACTAAAGTAATTTACATAATGTTTTCCATTTTCATCGTCAAAAGAGAATAGGAATATCGCCATTGGCGACAATAATGGCGATAATGGTGGCGAGATGGGGGTTAGTGCAAGTAAGATTAGCTGTCTTGTAAAAGATTTGCCCTGCTTATCACTAACTTATCATAAACCCTACGAAGTTATGCTGGTTTGCAGACCTGGAGCCTTGAAAAAGGCTCCAAAACTTTGTGACATTAACTTGATATCAGGGAGTCTGCCCATATGAAATATTCATATATTGTGATATAATATGGACATTAGGTACATGTTTACAGACAAGACATAGGATTCTGACGCGAAAAATGAAATTTTTGTAGTAAAATGGGAGACTTAACAATATAATAGTAAAGATAGGGAGTGGGAGGATGAATATCAGGGAGTCACTGGAAGAATTGGAAGAGCAGTATATGAGTCCCTATGCGTCCCTGAGCAGCAGGACAAGGGGGAGGGACAAGCCGGAGCCTCTGTGCGACATGAGGCCTGAATACCAGCGTGACAGGGACCGTATCCTGCACTCCAAAGCCTTCAGGCGTTTAAAGCACAAGACCCAGGTGTTCCTGGCGCCGGAGGGCGACCATTACCGGACCAGGCTGACCCATACCCTGGAGGTATCCCAGATTGCCAGGACCATTGCCAAGACCCTGCGGCTGAATGAAAGCCTGACCGAGGCCATTGCCCTGGGCCACGACTTAGGGCACACCCCCTTTGGCCATTCCGGGGAATACATACTGAATAAGATCTGTGAGGATGGGTTTGCGCATTATAAGCAGAGCGTGCGCATCGTGGAGGTGCTGGAAAAGGATGGGAAGGGCCTGAACCTGACGTGGGAAGTAAGGGACGGGATCCTGAACCACAGGACCTCGGGGCACCCCTCCACCCTGGAGGGCGCCATTGTCCGGCTGTCGGATAAGATTGCCTATATTAACCATGACATTGACGATGCGATCCGGGCCAGGATGTTCAAGGAGGAGGATCTGCCCTGTGAGTATACGGATGTCCTTGGGCGGAGCGTGCGTGAGCGCCTTAATACCATGATTCACGACATTATCCTGAACAGCATGGATAAACCGGAGATACGGATGTCCGAGGGCATGGAGGATGCCATGCAGGGGCTGCGCAAATGGATGTTTGATAATGTTTATAAAAATGAAATCCCCAAGGCAGAGGAGGGCAAGGCCCAGCAGATGATTACACAGCTTTATGATTATTACATGAAACACGTGGATAAGCTGCCCATGGAATATGTCCTGCTTATTGTAAACACAGGGGAGAAGAAGTCGCGGGTGGTCTGCGATTATATTGCAGGCATGAGTGATATATATGCAATTGACCAGTTTGAGGAGCTGTTCGTTCCCAAACGGTGGAACATATATTAAAGCCGCATTAAAATACAGAAGGGAGATTCATACATGTACTATCCAGATGAAGTCATAGAAGAAGTGAGAATGAAGAACGACATCGTGGATGTGATTTCAGGATATGTAAAGCTTCAGAAAAAAGGCGCCAATTATTTTGGGCTCTGTCCCTTCCATAATGAGAAGTCACCATCTTTTTCCGTGTCTCCCGGCAAGCAGATGTATTATTGCTTTGGATGCGGCGCTGGTGGGAATGTGCTTACGTTTGTGATGGAATATGAAAACTATACATTCCAGGAAGCGCTGTCCCATCTGGCTGACCGGGCCGGGGTTGACCTGCCCAAGATGGAATACAGCAAGGAGGCCAGGGAGCAGGCGGAACACAGGGCCAGGCTGCTGGAAGTGAATAAACTGGCTGCCAATTATTTCTATTACCAGTTAAAACAGCCCCAGGGAAAGCTTGGATATGAGTATCTCCATGACAAAAGGGGGCTTCTGGATGATACAATCATACGTTTCGGCCTGGGTTATTCCAATAAGACCAGCGATGACCTGTACCGTTTCCTGAAGGGCAAGGGATATGAGGACGGTTTCCTTAAGGATACCGGGCTGGTGACCCTGGAAGAGCGCGGGGGCCGGGACAAGTTCTGGAACCGTGTCATGTTCCCAATCATGGATGTGAATAACCGTGTCATTGGTTTTGGCGGCCGCGTCATGGGGGACGGGGAACCAAAATACCTGAACTCCCCTGAGACTAAGCTGTTTGACAAGAGCCGGAACCTGTACGGCCTTAATTATGCCAGGACTTCCAGGGAAGGCTTTCTTCTTATCTGTGAAGGCTACCTGGATGTGATTTCCCTTCACCAGGCAGGATTTACCAATGCGGTTGCTTCCCTGGGTACGGCATTTACCAGCCAGCACGCCAATGTGCTGAAACGCTATACGGACCAGGTCATCCTGACCTATGACAGCGATGGGGCCGGCATCAAGGCAGCCCTTCGGGCCATTCCTATCCTTAAGGAGGTGGGCATGTCCATCAAGGTGCTGAACATGAAGCCCTATAAGGACCCGGATGAGTTCATCAGGAACATGGGGGCAGAGGCCTTCCGCCAGAGGATCAAGGAGGCCAAGAACAGCTTCCTGTTCGAGGTGGATGTGTTGAGACAGGGTTACCAGATGGATGACCCGGAGCAGAAGACCAGGTTCTACCAGGAAACGGCCAAAAAGCTCCTTCAGTTTGGGGAGGCCCTGGAACGGGAGAATTACCTCCAGGCAGTTGCCAGGGAGCAGATGATCCCAGCGGATGAGCTGCGGGGCCTGGTGAACCGCATGGGCATGGGCTTTGGAATGAAATCAGGTGACAGCCTGGGCCAGGGAGGCAAGATACGCCGAAGGGCTGAGGAAGAGGACATGTATCCGGATTATGGGTACTACGAAAGCCATGACGGGCCTCCGGAGGGGTATTATGATTACGGGGAAGCAGGGCCGGAGGGCAGAGGAGGATATCAGGATGGAGGGGACGCGCGTCCCAGACGCCCCAAAAAGCCGGATAAGGAGGATGGCATCCGCCGTTCCCAGCGGCTTCTTCTCACATGGCTGATAGAAAATCCTGAGTTATTTGACAAGATTAAGGGTATCATTACAGCAGATGATTTTGTGGAGGATCTGTATCACCAGGTGGCACAGATGGTATTTGAAGGCCAGGCATCGGGAAACCTGAATCCGGCAGCCATACTCAGCCATTTCATCAATGATGAAGACCAGTACAAAGAAGTGGCTGCATTATTTAACGCAAGCCTCAAAGAGTCCTTAAACAATGAAGAACAGAAGAAGGCGTTTTCCGAAACCGTCATGAAGGTCAGGAAGAACAGCCTGGATGCGGCCAGCCGCAATGCAAAAGACATAACCCAGTTACAGGAAATCATAAAGCAGCAGGCTGCGCTTAAGAATCTGCGGATTTCGCTGGATTAACAGCATTTCATAGGAAGGATGGACCGATTATGGAAGGGACGAATGTGTTTGAGGAAAAACTGGCAGGACTGCTTGAAGAGGCAAAGAAGAAGAAAAATGTCCTGGAATATCAGGAGATTATAAGCTGCTTTGGCGCGGATCAGCCAACCAGTGACCAGATGGACCAGCTCTTTGATTTCCTGGAACAGAGCAAGGTGGATATCATCCGGATGGATTCAGCCCAGGAGCTGGACCCGGACCTGTTCATTGAAGAGGAGATTAATCTGGAAGAAGAGGAAGAGATAGATGTGGAGCATCTGGACCTCTCCGTCCCTGAGGGCGTCAGCCTGGAAGACCCGGTGCGCATGTACCTGAAGGAAATCGGCAAGATTCCCCTGCTGTCCATGGAGGAGGAGATTGAACTGGCCAAGAGCATGGAGCTGGGCAGTGAGGATGCCAGGAAGCGTCTGGCAGAATCCAACCTGCGCCTGGTGGTCAGCATTGCCAAACGCTATGTGGGGCGCGGCATGCAGTTCCTGGACCTGATACAGGAGGGAAACCTGGGATTGATTAAGGCCGTTGAAAAGTTTGACTACACCAAGGGCTATAAGTTCAGCACCTATGCCACCTGGTGGATACGTCAGGCCATTACAAGGGCAATTGCAGACCAGGCAAGGACCATCCGCATTCCCGTCCATATGGTGGAAACCATCAACCGTCTGGTGCGCACCTCGCGCCAGCTCCTCCAGGAACTGGGGCGGGAGCCTACCACCGAGGAGGTTGCGGCCAGGGCGGACCTTCCCGTGGAGCGTGTATCAGAAATCATGAAAATGGCTCAGGAGCCGGTATCCCTTGAGACGCCCATCGGCGAGGAGGAGGACAGCCATCTGGGGGATTTCATCCAGGATGACAATGTGATGGTGCCCCAGGACGCCGCTGCATTTACCCTTCTCCATGAACAGCTGATGGAGGTGCTGCTGACGCTGACGGAAAGGGAGCAGAAGGTGCTGCGGCTCAGGTTCGGCCTGGACGATGGCCGTCCAAGGACACTGGAGGAAGTGGGAAGGCAGTTTAATGTGACCAGGGAACGCATACGCCAGATAGAGGCAAAGGCCCTGCGCAAGCTGCGCCATCCCAGCAGAAGTAAAAAACTAAAGGATTATCTGGATGAATAATATGAATCAGGAAACCAATGACAATACAGACATGACAGGGATGGACAGCGCCGGTTTAAAAGGCGTGGTGCGTCTGTCCCTTCGTTTAAAGGCCGTGGCTGATTTTGTAAAGCCGGGCAGCCGCATTGCGGATATCGGTACGGACCATGGATATGTGCCCATCTATCTGGCCCAGATTGGCCGGGCAGCCGGGGCCATTGCAATGGATGTGAGGCCAGGGCCTCTTGAGCGGGCAAAGGAACACATAAGGGAATATGAAGGCTGGGCCATTCAACATGCAGGGGACAGCCGGCAGCAGGCCCCATGCGCCATTGAGGCCCGTCTGAGCGACGGCCTTAAGGAATTAAGGCCCGGTGAGGCGGACACGGTCATCATGGCCGGAATGGGAGGGGAACTGGAGATACGGATCCTGGAACAAGGACGCCACATGTGGGACAGCGTCAGCCACTGGATCCTGTCCCCCCAGTCAGATATCCACAAGGTCAGGGTGTTTCTGGCGGACAATGGCTTTGCCATTGAAGATGAGGCTATGGTAAAAGACGAGGGGAAATATTATACCATCATGGATGTGACCCGCGGCGCCATGTCCTACCTGCGTCCCATATGGTACCGGTATGGGAAGGTCCTTCTGGACAGGAAGGATGGCATACTGAAGGAATATCTGGAGAAGGAGCAGGCCAGGGTACAGGGAATCCTGGAACATTTTGGGGCACAGGAGCCTGAAGTGCCGAAGGAGATGGACCAGGCCTGGGACGATGTTCGGGAGGTGGACAGGATTCAGGCCCGGGACCAGGCAGGGATAATGGCACGGACAGCGCTCCCCATGACAGAAGCGCAGGCCAGGGCCAGGACCGCCCTTATGGAAGAACTGGGATGGATAAAGGAGGCACAGGATGAAATGCAGTGAAATCATAGAGGTATTGGGCAGGCTGGCGCCGGAGGGGTGTGCGTGTGAATGGGACAATCCAGGGCTTCTGGCCGGAAGGAGCGGCAAAGAGGTCAGGAACATCTATATTGCCCTGGATGCCACGGACCAGGTGGTGGAAGCAGCCATAGGAGTGGGCGCGGACATGCTGCTGACCCACCATCCCCTGATTTTTAAGGCAATCAAGAAGGTAAATGACCAGGATTTCATTACCAGAAGGCTGGTAAAGCTGATTCAGGCTGATATTTCCTACTATGCCATGCACACCAATTTTGATGCGGCCCCTGGCTGCATGGCCGACCTGGCCGCAGAGCGCCTGGGCCTTACGGAATGCGTGCCCCTGGAAGCAATGGGCGAGATGGAGGGAAGCCAGGGCCTGGTGCCTTACGGAATCGGAAAGACCGGATATCTCAGGGAACCGGTGACAGTGCGCTGTCTGGCCCGTAAGGTGAAGGAGTCCTTTGGACTTCCTTTTGCAGTGGTCTATGGACAGGAACTGCTGGATACGGAGATAAACAAGGTTTCTGTGTGCCCAGGCGCCGGGGGCAGCGAGATAGAGGGGGCAATCGCCTCCGGTTCCCAGGTGCTGGTCACAGGCGATATCAGCCATCACCAGGGCATTGATGCAGCTGCAAGGAATATGGCGGTAATCGACGGGGGCCATTATGGGCTGGAGCATATATTCATACCCTATATGGCAGACTACCTGGCCGCCAGGCTGGGGGATGGCGTAAACGTAATCCAGGCCCCGCCGTCATGGCCAACGGTCATCATATAGGATATTTAGGAAACCGGAGTGGGATTGTCTGAATAAGAAATAGGAGGTAAAAGCCTTTGGTTCAAGTTAAGGTAAACGGTTTTGCCCGGGAATACCCGGAGGGGACCACATGGTTGGAAGTGGCTGAGGAATATCAGTACCAATACGAGGATGACATCCTTCTGGTCCGTGTGAACGGAAAGCTCCAGGAGCTCCACAAGCATGTAAAAGACTGTGAGCTTACTTTCATCACTGCCAGGGATAAGCCTGGAATGACCACCTATCAGAGAAGCGCCTGCCTGATTATGCTGAAGGCATTCTATGCGGTTGCAGGCGCAGAGAATATAGAGAAGATTGTCATTGACTTTTCACTTGGAAAGGGATTTTTTGTGGAGGCCAGGGGCAGCTTTGTGCTGGACAATGACCTTCTCATTAAGGTGAAGGATAAGATGGCCGAGTATGTGGCACAGCAGATACCCATCATGAAACGCAGTGTGTCCACGGATGATGCGGTTGAACTGTTCCACCGCCACAGGATGTTTGACAAGGAGCGTCTGTTCCATTACCGCAGGGTATCCAGGGTCAATATCTACAGCATTGACGGCTTTGAGGACTACTACTACGGATACATGGTCCAGAATACGGGATATATCCGGTATTTTGACCTGGTTCCTTATCACTATGGATTCGTGCTGCTGCTGCCCTCCAAGGCAGAGCCAAAGGTGGTGCCCAGGTTTGAACCCATGGATAAGCTGTTCGCAACCCTGACAGAGTCCACCCAGTGGGGGAGAAGGCTGGACCTGGAAACAGTGGGCGCGCTCAATGATAAGATTTCAAAGGGGGAGATGTCCCATCTGATCCTGGTCCAGGAAGCGCTTCAGGAAAAGAAGATTGCTGAGATAGCGGCGCAGATTGCATCCAGGCGCAATGCCAAATTCGTCATGATTGCAGGTCCGTCCTCCTCAGGCAAGACCACATTTTCACACAGGCTTTCCGTGCAGCTGGAAGCAATCGGGCTTAAGCCCCATCCCATTGCAGTGGACAATTACTTTGTGAACAGGGTGAACAGTCCGAGGGATGAGCAGGGCAATTATAATTATGAGGTGCTGGAATGCCTGGACATTGCCTTGTTTAACCAGAACATGATGGACCTTCTGGATGGAAAACGGGTAGAAATGCCCTATTATAATTTCAAGAAAGGCGTCAGGGAGTATAAGGGCAATTTCCTGCAGCTGGGGCCGGAGGATATCCTGGTGATTGAAGGCATCCACTGTCTCAATGACAGGCTGTCCCATTCCCTGCCAAAGGAGAGCAAGTTCAAGATATACATCAGTGCCTTAACCCAGCTGAATGTAGATGAACACAACCGGATCCCGACAACGGACGGACGTCTTATCCGCAGGATGATACGGGATGCCAGGACCAGGGGGTCATCGGCCCAGGACACCATCCGCATGTGGCCGTCCGTGCGCAAGGGTGAGGAGGAGAACATCTTCCCCTTCCAGGAGGAGGCGGATGCCATGTTCAACTCGGCCCTGGTCTATGAGTTCGCCGTGCTAAAGCAGTATGCGGAACCTTTGTTGTTCGGCATTCCCAAGGATTCCGAGGAATATCTGGAAGCAAAACGGCTGCTCAAGTTCCTGGATTATTTTATTGGCGTCAGCAGCGAGGATATACCAAAGAACTCAATCCTGCGGGAGTTCATCGGCGGCAGCTGCCTGAACGTTTAATTGGAATAGGGGCCGGACCGCACATCTGGCGGAACGTAATTGTCAAACACGTCCGGGCTTATGGAGTGCAGCGTGGAAAATAACTGGACAAACCAGGGTTTCTATGATAAACTGTATAGGTTGTGAGTAGGACAGATGGCCGCTGCTGCGATACCACAAGGCCGCAGGAGAGGAAAGTCCGGGCTTCACAGGGCAGGGTGCCAGATAACGTCTGGCGGAGGCGACTCCAGGGACAGTGCAACAGAAATGTACCGCCTTTTTGGCTGCGGCCTTAAAGGTAAGGGTGGAAGGGCAGTGTAAGAGACTACCGCCCGTCTGGTAACAGGCGGGGCACATGTAAACCCCACTCGAAGCAAGACCGAACAGGAAGCATATGGCGGCCCGTCAGCTTCCGGGTAGGTTGCTTGAGGCTGCTGGTGACGGCAGTCCTAGATAGATGGCCATCCAACGACATAACCCGGCTTACCGTCCTGCTCACACACAACAGCATCCATGAAAAAAGGTCTAAGATAAACCGTCTTAGGCTTTTTTTATGTGGTTTGGCTGTGTTTCTTAAGGAAATCAACCGAAAGTTTTAATAAATAGCCGTTATAATATACACATCAGATATAGACCGGGATTTACAGGGGAAAAGAAGGAAGGTAGCTGGGAATGGAACAGAAGAAAATGAAAATGAGGGAGATGCTCATAGGGCTCTGCATGGTGGCAGTCCTGGCCCTGGTGACATTCCATGTGCTTTTTCAGAACCATTCCATGGAAACCATGGGGGAAACATTCAGGCGGGCAGAACTTAAGTTCGTGGTTCCTGCATTTTTCTGCATGTTCGTGTTCATTAACTGTGAAGCAGCCAACATACGGCTGCTTATGAAGACCTTCCACAAAAAGGTACCCTACCGGCGTTCCCTGTCCTATTCCTTTGCAGGTTTCTATTTCAGCGCCATCACGCCTTCTGCCACAGGGGGACAGCCCATGCAGCTGTTTTATATGACAAGGGACGGGTTTGGATTTGCCCACAGCTCCTTTGCCCTTTTGGCTGTGGCGGCTGTGTACCAGATGACGGTGCTTGTGTATGGAAGCGTCATGGCACTCCTTAACCTGTCCTATGTCATGAGCCAGGGGAAATTCATACAGTGGCTTCTGGTATTCGGCATCCTGGTAAATGGAATCTGTTCCGGCCTGATCCTTTTGATTATTTTAAACAGTCTTCTGGCGGAGCGGGTCATCCTGTGCGCCATCCGCATATTGACCAGGGTAAAGATAATAAGGAACCATAAAAAGGCACGGCGCAAAATGGAAGGACTGATTAATGAATACAGCAGGGGAGGGGCATATCTGAGACAATACCCGATGGTGGTGGCCAGAATGTTCCTTTGCGCGCTGATCCAGCTGACGGCCCTGTTCCTGGTTCCCTACTTTTCGTGCAGGGCCCTTGGCATAGAGGCGGTACCGGGCCGGTTCCTTGCCATGCAGGCTATCCTGAGCCTGGCAGTGACAGCGGTGCCGCTTCCTGGTTCGGTGGGCGCCTCGGAGGGCAGCTTTATCTCATTGTACAGGCCCATACTTGGCGGGGGACATGTCTTCCCGGTGATGATGCTCAGCCGTGGAATCAGCTTTTATGCGCTTCTTGCTGTCAGCGGCGGGGTCACGGCCGTGCTGCAGGTTAACAGGAAACAGCAGAAAACTAATATTTGACATATATAGATAATCTATATATAATTATGCTATGATATATAGATTATCTATATATAGGAGGTATCAGTTATGGCAGAAGGAAAGACCGTATCATCCGGCAATATTTCCATGCTCCTTTTACAGCTTTTATCCGAAAAGGATATGTATGGCTATGAAATGATAGAAGAGCTGGAAAAACGCTCTGAATATGTATTCAGCCTGAAAGCAGGCACCATGTATCCGCTGCTCCATGCCATGGAGTCTAAAAAGCATCTCGTATCCTATGAAAAGGAAGCACAGGGCAAGGTGCGCAGGTATTATACCATCACAAAGCAGGGCAGGGCGGAACTGTTAAAGAAAAAGGAGGCATGGGAAACCTATTCAAAGGCAGTGGGACAGGTAATAGGAGGTGCCTTATATGGAAATGCATGAATATCTGTCTGAATTAACCGGACAGATCCGCAGTAAAAAAGCAAGGCAGGAGGTTGCCAGGGAAATACAGAACCATATCGAGGACCAGGCCAAGGCCTATGAAAATGAAGGACGGACCAGGGATGAGGCGCTTAAAGAAGCGGTCCGCCAGATGGGAAACCCTGTGGAAGTGGGGATTGATATGGACCGGATCCACAGGCCCCGTAATAACTGGATGGTTTTGGGCCTGGCAGTGCTTTTAAGCCTGGCAGGGCTGCTGGTCCAATATTTATGTATCTACCGGTTGGGAACAGGAAACCTGTACCGGATAAACGGGGATGCATTTGTGCGCCAATGCCTTTATACCTTCCTGGGATTGGGGTTCATGGCAGTCCTTTATTTCTGTGATTACAGCACGTTCAGCAGATATGGGAAGCTGATTGGGGGCCTGTTCCTGATTTCAACCGTCCTTGTCTGCAAGCTGGGGCTGGTGCAGGTCATCAATGGCGGCCATGGCTATATGAAGACAGTCATGTATCTGTTTATCCCAATGTATGGAGGAATCCTCTATGGGTATCGCGGGACCGGCCACGCCGGTGTGATCCGTTCCCTTTTGTGGCTGCTGGCCGCTGCCTATGTCTCGTTTGCGGTGATTGGCGGCGGGATTGGGATTACACTGGATGTGATGTCCGTCTGTTTCATGATGCTGGTGTATGTCCTGTTCAGGAACTGGTATCAGGTAAAACAGAAAAGCAGGCCGCTCCTTGCCCTGGGCGCATTGGCCCTGGCAGGCGGATATTATTTTTATTTGGGAATGCAGCCATACCAGATGGCAAGGATAAGGGCTGCCCTGAGCCCATGGTCCTATGCCAGGGAGCAGGCATTCCAGATGGTTGCGGCGCGGGACATCATGAAGCAGCTTAAATTCATGGGAGGTATTGCAAAGGGAGGTACACCGGAGGGAACCCCAATCCGGCTGCTTCCAGGTGTGCAATATGATTATGTGATGCTCCAGGCAGCCTCCACATGGGGACTCCTGGCCACAGGAATCCTGATTGGGCTGCTGGTCCTGTTTTTAGTCCTGCTGTTCCTCACAGTGAAAAAGCAGAAGAATCAGCTGGGACAGATCATTGGTTATGGATGTGTCATGATCCTTGCCCTGGAAACGGCCTGGAACCTGATGCTGAATTTTGGGTTGGTCTTTATGTCCACGGCAGGGCTTCCCTTTTTTACGTATGGAGGATACCACACAATGGCTGTCTATGGCCTGCTTGGAATCCTGCTCAGTATTTACCGTTATCAGGATTTGATATGGGAAAAAAATCCGGAAAAGGAGGATTACAATGTACTGGCCCGATTGGGGAGATACAGAATCCGCATAGAAAAAATGGATGTATGATGAATTGTGAATTGTTGAAAAACTCTTTTGATATGTCTGGGTAATTCGGGCAGATATGGAGAATTTGTTTGATAAATATCGAACAATATTGATTGTTTTCTAACAATATTGACAATATTTGTATAATGGCTTATGATAATAGTGGAACGAAGTATATGGATAAAACGAAGGAGGTAATGTTATGGCAAAAGATCCTTTATTGTTATTGGATAATAGTATGCTGGCTTATATTTTGGGGAATGGTGACTACCGTTTTACCAATATTGCATTTGAAGAGGCAAAAGCCATCATGGAGATGAAGGGAACAGCGGATATTGTACGCGTATTTTCAAATCCTGAATTGGAACATATCATGTTTGAATATCTGGACATTGAACGCCAGGACTTTGCCTTTGCGCCGGTGAAAGATATGCATGTGGGTCAGGATGCACTTGCGTTTAAACTGTACATAACACCTTCGGGGACACAGCCCATTGTGTTAGGGGAGGATGGGCAGCAGGCTAAGAAGATAAAGAACCTTTATATTTATTGCCAGCATGTGGTTCGGCTGAAATAAGGGCGGATTTGTTTGGCGGATGATGTTGTGCGGGGGCTGCGTCCGTGAAGCGGGCCAGGACGAGATTTGTCCCAGGGGAATCCACCCCGCCCGCCGCCCGGCTGCCCTGGGACAAATCCCGCCTCGGCCCGCTTCACGGACTGGGGATTCCAACCGTGACTTGCGCGAAACGGTAATCAAGGGAAAATGACAGGAATATGATAGAAAAAGGCTGGCTGCATCTCCGCAGCCAGCCTGATTTAATTAGCCTGATTTAATCATAAGCCTGATTTTATCATATAACCGGTTCTATTTTACAATATCCAGGTTGAAGCCGAAGTATTTTACGGAATTGTTGTAGCAGATGCCCTTGATGATGTCTTCCAAGGCTTTCATGTCAGCGGGATACTCGCCGTTTTCCACCCATCCGCCGATAAGTTCACACAGGATGCGGCGGAAGTATTCGTGCCTGGTGTAGGACAGGAAGCTTCTGGAGTCCGTGAGCATGCCGATGAAGTTGCCTAAGCAGCCCAGGTTCGCAAGGCTGGTCATCTGCTCGGTCATTCCTGCCTTGTGGTCGTTGAACCACCATGCGGAACCCTGCTGGATCTTGCCCGGGAACTTGTCCTGGAAACAGCCGATGATGGTGCCGATGGAGGCATTGTCATTGGGGTTCAGTGAGTAAAGGATGGTCTTTGGTATCTCATTGGAGGCACTTAGCGCATTTAAGAAATCAGCCATCTGCGCGCTGGGGGCGTAGTTGTTGATGCAGTCAAAACCGGTATCAGGGCCAATCTGCTCAAACATGTAAGCGTTGTTGTCGCGCTTGCAGCCGTAGTGAATCTGCATGATCCAGCCCATCCTGGTGTATTCACGGGCAGCAAAGAGCATGAATGCGGTCTTGAATTTCAGTTCTTCCTCCTTGGTAACGGCCTCACCCTTTAATCCTTTGGCAAGGATGGAATCAATTTCATCCTCATCAGCAGGAACGTACATTACATATTCAAGGGCGTGGTCGGATACACAGCATCCCATGGAGGTGAAGAATTCCATACGGTTCTTAAGGGCTTCCTTTAAGGATGCAAAATCAGTTATCTGCACACCGCTGACCTGGGAAAGCTGTGCCATATAAGCTGCAAAGGTGGGCTTTTCAACGTTCATGGCCTTGTCCGGTCTCCAGGCAGGAAGGACCTGTACGTCAAATGTGTCATCCTCGGCAATCTTCTTGTGCCACTCCAGCGTGTCAACCGGATCGTCCGTGGTGCAGATAAGGGTAACATTGGACTGTTTGATCAGGCTGCGGACCGTCATGGAATCTTCCTGCAGCTTTGCATTGCACAGGTTCCATACTTCCTCAGCCGTATCGCTGTTTAAGAAGCCCTGGTAGCCAAAATATTTCCTCAGTTCCAGATGGCTCCAATGGTACAGCGGGTTGCCGATTAACTTGGGCATGGTCTCTGCCCATGCTTTGAATTTCTCCCAGTCCGTGCTGTCTCCGGTCACATACTTTTCATCTATGCCGTTGGAACGCATCTGGCGCCACTTGTAATGGTCGCCGCCCAGCCATACCTGGGTGATATTGTCAAACCTGCGGTCTTCATAAATCTCCTGCGGATTGATGTGGCAGTGATAGTCAAGAATCGGCATATGCTCCGCGAAATCATGATACAGCTCCTTTGCCATATCACTGGATAATAAGAAGTCCTTGTCCATAAATGCTTTCATGTTGTTAATCCTCCTTAAGAATTAAAAATTTGTGGTTTTTCTTTTTATTAAATCAGAAGCGATTGTGGTCCTGCTGGGCACATTCACGCCGCTGAAAACCCCCATAAGTGTGTTGATGGTGGTGGTGCACAGTGCTTCTACCTTGCTGTCAATGGATGTTATCTCCGGATCCGTGCACCGGGACAGGATGGAGTTATTGTATCCAATGATATTCAGTTCATCAGGTATGGAAATGCCGGATGCATGGGCATACTTAACAGTACCCACGGCAAGGGAATCATCACTTGTCATGACCGCGTCAAACTCCAGCCCCTGTCCGTGAAGGGACAGAAGAAGTTCCTTAGCGGCAGATATATCCTTGGGACACTGACGGATCAGTTCATCACAGGGTTCCATGCCATATGCCTTCAGGGCATCCTTGTAACCTTCCAGCTTGTTGACCCCGCTGTAGGAATAGCTGGTGTAAAGATAGAGGATACGTTTCCTGCCCGCCTGCAGAAGCTGGGCAGCGGCGCCGTACATGGCTGCATGGTCGTCGCATACCGTGCTGTATATATTATCCCCTTCCAGGTATCCGTTAACCAGCATGATGGGAAGTTCTGAAGCAGCTTCCGTAATATATGCATTATCCTTGGGCCGCATCTCCACAAACTTGGAGCCGGCCAGGATGATGGCATCCACACGTTTGGAGCGGAGCAGGTCAAAATACTTCTGCTTTGCATCCAGGTCATAACCTGTGCAGCACAGGATTGCATCATAATTATGGGATCTGAGCCCGCGTTCCAGATAATAAATGGCACCCGCCAGATAGGGGTCGGAGGAATCAGAGCACATAATCCCGATGGTCTGCATGGTATTAAGCCCCAGCCCCCGGGCAAACACGTTGGGGGTATATCCCAGGTCATCCATGACCTTGAGCACCTTATCCCTGGTCTTTTCACTGACATTGGGATTGCCGTTCAGTACCCTGGAAACGGTTGCAATGGATACCCCCGCGTGTTCAGAGACATCGTATATATTCATAAAATGACCTCACATTCTGTAAGCGCTTACAAGCTAAGTTCATTATACATATTCCGCTTAAATATTGCAATACTTTTCTATTTTTTTATTGACTTATCCCCTGAAAATGAGTAGAATAATTGTAAGTACTTACAATCAAAAAGGGCACACCAAATAATGATGATAGGAGAATGTAAAGACCATGCAGGATATTGTTAAGATTAACAGGAACGATAATGTCGCCGTTGCGCTGCGGCCTGTTTCAAAGGGAGAGACCCTGTCCGTGGAAGGGAAAAAGGTAGCCGTTGTGGAAGATATCCCACAGGGGCATAAGTTTGCCTTAAAGGATATTGAAAGCGGTGCAGAAGTCATCAAGTATGGTTTCCGCATCGGATATGCCAAGGAAGATATAAAGGAAGGCGGCTGGGTCCATGTCCACAATGTGAGGACTGCCCTGGGAGATGTCCTTACCTATGATTATACGCCGGACGGCACCGATGTCCGTCCAACGGAACATGTTTACTTTGACGGATACCGCAGGTCTGACGGCAAGGCGGGAATCCGCAATGAGATCTGGATCATCCCCACGGTTGGATGTGTGAATTCCATTGCCAAGGCCCTGGAATCCCGGGCCAGGGAACTGGTAAAGGGCAGTGTGGAAGATGTAATTGCATTTCCCCATCCATATGGATGTTCCCAGATGGGGGATGACCAGGAAAACACCAGGAAGGTGCTAGCCGACATGATCCATCACCCCAATGCAGGCGGTGTGCTGGTATTGGGGCTGGGCTGTGAGAACAGCAATATCCCTGTGCTTATGGATTACATCGGCGATTATGACAAGGACCGTGTGAAATTCCTCCAGTGCCAGGATGTGGAGGACGAGATGGAGGCGGCCATGGACCTGTTAAAAGAACTGGCTGTGTATGCAGGGGCATTTACCAGGGAGAAGATAGATGCCAGCGAGCTGATAATCGGAATGAAGTGCGGCGGCTCTGACGGACTTTCCGGTATAACGGCCAATCCGGTGGTAGGCGCATTTTCAGACCTTCTTGTGAGCAAGGGAGGAACCACCATCCTGACAGAGGTGCCGGAGATGTTCGGGGCTGAAACCCTGCTCATGAACCGCTGCGCCACACCCGAACTGTTTGAAAAGACCGTGAACCTGATCAATGGATTCAAGGATTACTTTACCAGCCACAACCAGACCATCTATGAAAATCCTTCCCCGGGTAATAAGAAGGGCGGTATTTCCACCCTGGAGGACAAGTCCCTGGGCTGCACCCAGAAGTCAGGCAGCGCCCTGGTCAGAGGCGTCCTGGAATATACGGAGATGGTTAAGGTAAAGGGGCTGAACCTGTTAAGCGCCCCGGGCAATGACCTGGTGGCATCCACTGCCCTGGCCCTGTCCGGCGCTCATATGGTCCTGTTCACAACCGGAAGGGGGACGCCGTTCGCATCCCCTGTGCCCACGGTCAAGATTTCCAGCAATTCAAAGCTGGCAGGCCACAAGGATAACTGGATTGATTTTAATGCTGGACGCATGGTGGAGGATATGACCAAGGAAGAGCTGGCAGAAGAACTGTTGGATTATGTGCTTGCAGTTGCTTCTGGCAGGAAAGTGAAGTCAGAAGAGGCAGGTTTCCATGATATGGCAATCTTCAAGCAGGGGGTTACCCTGTAAGACGCCAGGCAGCAGGTATTAAGACCGGCAGCCGGAAATCAGCAGGCAGATGCCGGCATGACAGAGACAGCAGCGGGATTATTGGAAAAATGGCAGGAAAAACAGTTGTTTATGGAGGAATTACCCCTTGCATCATGGGAACGGATGATGTATACTGAATTTATAATATCGTATATACGGATTGGAAATGCATATACGAAAATGGTATCCATCAATCCTAATCCATATGCATATACGGGAGACTTACAAGTAGAAGGTGGGAGGTATCCATGAAATTAAACAGAACCACACTGCGGACCATAGATATACTGAAACTGGTATCCAGGAAGCCGGACGGGATTACACTGGACGAGATATGCGAAAAACTGGACCTGCCAAAGACAAGCGGTTACGACATCGTGACAACATTGGTACAGACAGGGATGATTCATGTGGCCAGAGGGCAGAAGCAGCGTTATACCATTGGGCTTACGGCTTACAGGATCGGCATTAATTATACCAATAACCTGGATTTCATCAGCACCATTGACCCTGTGCTGAAGGCATTTTCAAGGGAGGTGGGTAAAACAGTATTCTTTGGCATCCGCTCCGACGATGCCATTGTCTATATCTGCAAATTTGAGCCGGAGAACCCCATTATCACCACAGCCACCGTGGGCACCAAGAATCCTATCTATTGTACTTCCCTGGGAAAGGCCATCATGGCTTACTCGGACGAGGAAGAAGCAGGGCAGCTGATGGAGCGCATTACATTTAAGAAACACACGGAGCGGACCATATGCACCAGGGAGGAACTGGAAAAGGAGCTGGAACGTGTGCGTGATAAAGGCTATGCTTTTGATGCAAGGGAACTGGAGGAGCACATGGAATGCGTGGGCGCGCCGGTATTTGGCCAGGACGGCAATGTCATGGGCGCTATCAGCGTGTCCAGCCTGTACAAACCCACGGAAGATTACGATGCCCTGGGCTGTCTGGTGCGTGCCAAGGCGGCAGAGATATCAAAGCTGCTGGGCTTTTTGGGAAAATGCTGAAAGAGGCAATGGAAAAACTTATATTTTTACATCTTTTGCTGTTGACAAATGAAGCGGTAACGATTAAAATTTAAGTATGAAATCGTAAATATGAAATCGAATCGTATATGCGAATTTGCGGAAAGAAGGAGAAGCGAAATGAAAAAAGAACAAGTTTTAGCAAGAATGAAAGAAGATTGCCTGGTTGCTGTTGTTCGTGCAAAGAATTATGAGCAGGGCGAGAAGGTGGTTGACGCCATCATCGAGGGCGGCATCAACTTTATTGAGCTGACCATGACCATGGATGAAGGCGACCCTGTTGAATTCATCAAGATGATGGCTAATAAGTATAAAGGTAATGACAAGATTGTAATCGGTGCAGGCACCGTACTGGATCCTGAGACAGCAAGGGCATGCATCCTGGCTGGCGCCAGCTATATCGTAAGCCCTGGCCTGAATGTGGATACCATCAGGCTGTGCAACCGTTACAGGGTGCCCATGCTCCCGGGGGTCATGACCCCAACCGAAGCAATCACTGCACTGGAAGCCGGATGCGATATCATCAAGGTATTCCCGGGCAATATTGTGGGACCGGCAGCTATCAGCTCCTTCAAGGGACCTCTTCCACAGGGCGAGTTCATGCCGTCCGGCGGTGTTGACGTGGATAATGTCGACAAGTGGATTAAGGCAGGCGCATATGCGGTCGGAACAGGCTCCAGCCTGACCAAGGGCGCTAAGACCGGCGATTTTGCAGCAGTTACGGCAAAGGCCCGGGAATTCGTACAGGCCGTGGCAGCAGCAAGGACAAAATAACCAACCCATTCATTTTGAATCATAATCAGGTAAATAAAAGGAGAATCATACAATGGCAAAAATAGTTACCATGGGCGAAATCATGTTAAGATTATCTACCCCGAACAATGAGAAATTCATCCAGGCAGACGAGTTCGATATCAATTACGGCGGCGGAGAAGCCAACGTGGCAGTATCCCTTGCAAACTATGGACATGACGTTCAGTTCGTGACAGCTATCCCGAAGAACCCTATCGGTGACTGCGCGGTAGCAGCCCTGAGGAAATACAATGTAGGGACCAGGCACATCGCAAGAAGCGGCGAGAGACTGGGAATCTATTTCCTGGAGACAGGCTCTGCCATGAGGGCTTCCAATGTTGTTTATGACCGTGCAAACAGCGCCATTGCAACAGCCACACCGGACGAGTTTAACTTTGATGAGATTTTTGCTGATGCGGACTGGTTCCACTTTACCGGCATCACACCGGCTGTCAGCGATGCTGCAATCGAACTGACAGAGGCAGCCTTAAAGGCAGCCAAGGCCCACGGCGTAACCGTATCCGTTGACCTGAACTTCCGTAAGAAACTGTGGTCTTCCGAAAAAGCACAGAAGGTCATGACCAACCTGATGCAGTATGTTGACGTGTGCATCGGCAACGAAGAGGACGCTGAGAAGGTTCTGGGCTTCAAGCCAGGCAACACAGACGTTACCTCCGGAGAGCTGGAACTGGCCGGATATGTTGATATCTTCAACCAGATGGCTGACAAATTCGGATTTAAGTACATCATCAGCTCCCTGCGTGAAAGCTTCAGCGCATCCGACAACGGCTGGTCCGCATGCATCATGGACGGAAAGACACGTGAGTTCTACCACTCCAAGAAGTACCGCGTTACCCCGATTGTTGACCGTGTTGGCGGCGGCGACTCCTTTGCAGGCGGCTTAATCTGCGGTCTGGCAGACGGCAAGGACATGAAGGCTGCCCTGGAATTCGCAGTAGCAGCATCTGCATTAAAGCACACCATCCCTGGCGACTTCAACCTGGTTACACGCGCTGACGTAGAAAACCTGGCTGGCGGCGACGGTTCAGGCCGTGTACAGAGATAATCACTTATATATGGAATGACAGGATAATTTGGAAGCGGCTAATCCTCTATGGGAATTAGCCGTTTCTTATATAAAGGAAAAGGAGAGTTATGATGGGAATGAATAACAGCAGGAATTTTGATCTTCTTACCCTGGGCCAGGTATTGCTCAGGCTTTCACCGCCTGATAACGAGCGTCTGTCCAGAGGAGATACTTTTGTGAAGCAGGTGGGAGGGGCGGAACTGAATGTGGCAGTGGGCGCGGCCCTGTTAGGGCTCCACACAGGCGTCATATCCAAGCTTCCGGCCCATGATATAGGAAGCTTCATGAAAGGTAAGATCCGTTCCTTTGGGGTCAGCGATGATTTCTTCATGTATGACCAGTCCTCATCGGCCCGCGTGGGAATCTACTATTATGAGAACGGCGCCTATCCCAGAAAACCAAAGGTGATTTATGACCGCAACAACAGTTCCTTTTTCTCCCTGAACATTGATGAGATTCCGGAGGAGGTTTATACGGCTTCCAAGTGTTTCCATACAACCGGTATTACCCTGGCCTTAAATGAGGATATCCGTGAGACCACCATTGACATGATTAAGCGTTTTAAGGCAGCCGGAACCCTGGTGTCCTTTGACGTGAACTTCCGCGGCAATCTGTGGACCGGGGATGAGGCCAGGGAATGTATCCTGCGCATCCTGCCCTATGTTGACATTTTCTTTTGTTCAGAAGACACGGCAAGGCTGACATTCTTAAAGACAGGCACTGCCCGGGAAATGATGAAGAGTTTTACGGAAGAATTCCCTATCTCCATCGTGGCCTCCACCCAGAGGATTGTCCACAGTCCCAAACGCCACACCTTCGGTTCCGTGATTTATGACGCTGCCAGGAATGAGTATTACGAGGAAGAGCCTTACCGCGATATAGAAGTAGTTGACCGTATCGGCAGCGGGGACGCCTACATTTCCGGCGCCCTGTACGGGCTGCTCAGCAGCGGCGGCGATTGTCAGAAGGCCATTGCCTACGGCAATGCAACCGCAGCAGTAAAGAATACCATCCCAGGCGACCTTCCCTCCTCCAACCTGGACGAGATAGAAACCATCATAAAGGCCCACAACCAGAAGGGCCCCCAGCTGGAGATGGCAAGATAAGGAGTGCGCGTCTGCCCATGATATCTTAAGATAGGGTTACTTCTTTTGTAAAAACCCTGCAACATTTGTCATAACATTAATCCTTATTTCAGAATTATTAAGAAATCCTTTATTGGATATAGGAAGGAAATGATATATACTTCTCATACAGACAACAGTAATGCCCTTACCCAGGGCACTACTTATGAAAAGGAGAAGATAATATTGAGAAAATATCGATTATATGCAGCTGGAATCTGTGCAGCAGTGGTACTTGGCGTAGGAGGATGCGCTTCCAATGCAAGCGCAGGCACCACGGCAGCAACACAGGAGAGTAAAGAAGCCACAAAGGAAGAGACAACGGTGGCAGACACCGTGGTGGAGTCAGTGACAGGAGCCATTGAGAGCATGGAGGAGAGCGGACCTGAAGCGCCCCAGGCCATCCGGATATTCGGACCGGTGACCAGGACAGAGGATGGCAGGCTTTCCATTGACAATCAGTCCGGCGTAAGCAACAGCGGTGAAATCATCCTGAACGTATCAGACGAGGAGACCTATATACTGGATGCGGTCAGCGGACTTCCCATTAAACTGGAAGACATCAAGGACGGCGATACCATCTACGCCTACATAGGACCGGCCATGACCATGAGCCTTCCGCCAATGACCAATGCGGACGTGATATTCGCCAACATACCTGCTGATGCAAAGGTACCGGATTATGTGGAGGTCAAATCCATGATAACAGATGCGTCCACATCCAAGTCAGTGCTTACGGCCCTTGACGGAACAGAGTACACACTTGCGGACGACTGCAATATATTCCCATACCTCACAAGGAACATTGTTACCCTTGATGATTTAACCCAGGGCAGGAAGTGTGTGGTCTGGGCAGATGATGAGAACTCAGCATCCAAGATCATGGTGTTTGCTGAGTAATTAAAAGAACAGACGTCATGGTATTTCAGGTATCATGAGGAAAAGCGTGTTTTGGGGATGCGGCCGGTTTCGGATGGCTGCATCCCCAAACAGGAGTAAAACAGGCTTTGCCCTGGGGAACCCGCCGGTACCCCTTAGGACAAAGCCTGTTTCTGGTCTGCATACCTGATAATGCCGGTCCGGTATCATCCGTCTATTAGTTCCCGCACTCAATGCTAATCTCGTTAAACCGTTCCAGTATATCCTCAATCTGCATTTCCTGTTTTTTCCTTCCTTCCTTGTCTATGATGGCGCGTCCCTGGTGCATCATGAGGAGGCGGTCGCCGTATTCCACGGCATAGCGCAGGTTGTGGGTGACCATGATGGTGGTCAGTTCCTTTTCTTTGACAATCTTGTGGGTGAGTTCCATGATGGTTTCCGCTGTTTTGGGATCCAGGGCAGCCGTGTGCTCATCCAGGATAAGGAACTCAATGGGGGTCATGGTGGACATGAGCAGCGCCATGGCCTGGCGCTGGCCGCCGGAGAGGACGCCTACCTTGACATCCATTTTATCCTCCAGGCCAAGGCCAAGGGAGCGCAGGGATTCGCGGTAGGATTCCACCCGCTGCCGGTTGGTTCCCGGACGGAGGTTAAATGCCTTGCCTTTATTATCAGCAAGGGACATGTTTTCCAGGATTGTCATGGATGGGCAGGTGCCCATGGCCGGATTCTGATAGACGCGTCCGATGCGGCGCTGGCGCTTGTATTCCGGCATCCTGGTGATGTCTTCCTCGCCAATGATGATCTGGCCGTCGTCCAGAGGGATGCTTCCGCAGATGATATTGAGCATGGAAGTCTTGCCCGAGCCATTGCTGCCCACCACGGAGACAAACTGATGGTCCCTGACAGTAAGGCAGAAATCCTCGAACAGGCACATTTCATTGACCGTACCGGCATTGTAGTATTTATTGATGTGTTTCAGTTCAAGCATGGCTCTTTACCTTCTTTCCCCTGGAGGAGCTGAGGACCAGGATAATGAGGAACAGGATGGCTGTAATCAGCTTTAAATCCGAGGCAGTGACAGATATGGTGAAACGGATGACGCCAAGATTGACATGGATGTCGTTTAACAGCAGGGCCAGGGATACGCAGGCCTTGTATATGATGGAACCGATGATTACCGCAGTGGTGGATTTCACAAATCCAAAGCGCTTGAACAGCTGGGTCCCGATGATGACATTGGCTAACCCGATGACAATGGTCCCGGTCCCGATGGAAATATCAAAAAATCCTTTCTGCTGGCAGTACACGCTGCCTGCCAGGGCCGCAAAGCCATTGGCAATGGCCAGGCCCACGATTTTCACCATGCCTTTGTCTTTGGCCAGGGAAGTGACAAGCACGTCGTTGTCGCCCACAGCGCGCAGGAGGTAGCCGGAACGCGTCTTTAGATAAGCATCCAGAAGCAGCTTGCAGGCCAATACGATTACAAACAGGATAATGGTCACCACATAGGGGGAAAGCGCTTCAGGAACGGTTCCTGTAAGGAATGGATTGCTGAAAATGGTGTCCTTACTGAAAATGGGAAGATTGGATCTGCCCGCAATCCTCAGGTTGATGGAGTAGAGGGCGGTCATGACAATGATTCCTGACAGCAGGTCGCGTACCTTGAGTTTTACATGGATCAGGCCTGTGACGCATCCGGCCAGGGCCCCGGCCCCAAAAGAGAGGAGGAGGGCCAGGGCCGGGTCCACGGTCCCGATGAAGGGCAGGCCGTCTGCAATGCCGATGGCGGTAAGGGCTGCGCCCAGGGGAAATGTCCCATCCACGGAAAGATCTGGAAAGTCCAGGATCTTATAGGTGATATATACGCCCAGCGCCATGATGGCATAAACCAGGCCTTCTTCAAAGATACCGAAAATAATCGTTGTCATTCTGTTCCTCCCAAATCAATGTAAACCCTTCTTACTGTGCAATCTCAGTAAAGATATCCGCTGCATCGGCAGTAAGGCTTTCCGGCAGTGTGATCCCAAGATTTTCAGCAACCTTGGAGTTGCCGTAGAAAGCAGCCTCCTTGATGGTTTCATAGTTCATCTCACTGGCTTTCTTCTCGCCCTTTAAAACCTGTGCAGCCATATGGCCGGTCTGTTTCCCAAGCTCGATATAGTCCAGGCCCATGGCTGCCAGGCAGCCGATTTTAACCTGTTCGATCTCACTGCCGAATACCGGGATGTTTTTTGAAGCCGCCTTATCCAGGATGACGGGAAGGGAAGCAACCACGGTATTGTCAGTCAGGTTGGTAATGCAGTCCACCTTGCTGATCAGGGTGTCTGCCGCCAGGGAAATATCGGCTGAAGAGGAGATGCCGGTATCCACAATCTCAAACCCGTATCCAGGTGCAAGGGCTTTGTATTCTGCGATGGCTGATTCGGAGTTGACCTCGCTGGTGGTGTACATGATGCCGATACGCTTTGCGTCCGGAAGGATTTCGCGGATCATCTGTAACTGCTGCTCAACCGGCAGCTTGTCGCTGGTTCCTGTAATCTCGCCTACCGGTGTCCCGCTGGCATCAGCCAGTTGGGCTGCAACCGGGTCTGTCACTGCCGTGAAAATGACCGGGGTTCCGGATTTCTTGGCCACACCGTATTCTGCCTGGGCCATGGGGGTTGCAATACCGCACATCAGGTCCACATCCTTGCCCGCAAAGTTGGTGGCAATCTGGCTGGCAGTGCCGCCGTCGGCCTGGGAGTTCTCATAGAGCACGGTCAGGTTCTTACCCTCCTCAATCCCGGCCTCGGCAAGGCCTTCTAAGAAGCCCTCCCGGCAGTTGTCAAGGGAACCGTGTTCCGCAAACTGTCCAATGCCGATGGTATAGGAAACGCCCCCGTCCGGCTGGCTGTCTGCTGTCTCCTTTTCATATGACGGTTTTGTGGAAGTTTCCTGGTTTCCCGCGGTTTCCTTTGAAGCTGCCTCGGAAGATGCCTGGGCGGTTGTCTGGTCCTTAGAAGATGAACCGCATCCTGCTAACAGGGATGCGCTTACGGCTGCGGTTAAAAGCATTGCGATTGTTTTTTTCATAATTGAATTCCTCCTGATTGACTGTTTTAATTCCATGATCTGTTTTCTATGGTTAGTAATGAATTGCGTTGGAAAGGGACTGGTGCTGTCTGCGTTGCAGGCTGCGCGCCGCCTGCAGGTTCTGGCTGTCAATCTGACATGGGGCCGGTCCACGGCCATACATCTGGAAACAGGTCCGTCAAAGGAACAAAAAAACGTCCCAATTACGGTCATACCATAATTGAGACGAATAAAAATCCGCGGTGCCACTCAAATTGACTGAAAAGTCCACTTTACACATACCAACATATGTGCCGCATGAATAACGGTTGCGGAATCCGTCGGTCCCTACGGAACTATCTTTCAGGACCGCCCTCAAAAGTCCATTCAGCTGCCAGCCTTATACCGCAATCCCACCACCTGCGGCTCTCTGTGTTAATGCTTTGGAAGCTTACTCCTCTTTCTCTACGGTTTATTTTATTAACCCGTATCTTAATACAATGGATTGGATTTGTCAATAGGGTTTTTAAATTTTGTGAAAATATCTTTAATTGATTGTCAAAATGTGATAGACTGTAAATGACAGGAAATGCAATATCCATAAGGATGTTGGGTTTCCCCAGAGGCATTGGCGCTGACAGGAGCCGGTGCCAATAACAAGGAGGATAGTTACATGAGCCGTTTACTTGTGGTAGTGGATATGCAGAAGGATTTTGTGGACGGAGCCTTGGGGAGCAAGGAGGCCCAGGCCATTGTCCCTCATGTGATTGACAAGATTAAGGCTTACCAGGGAGCGGGCCAGGAAGTTGTATTTACACTGGACACACATTTTGACGATTACATGGATACAATGGAAGGTAAGAAGCTTCCGGTCATCCATTGTGTCAAGGGAACGCCTGGCTGGGAACTGGCCGAAGGGCTTAAGGGTTTTGAGGGAAAACGGTTTGAGAAGGTCACCTTTGGCAGCCGCGAACTGGCTGATTATGCGGCCCTTGGGCAGTATGAAAGTGTGGAATTAGTGGGGCTTTGTACGGATATCTGTGTGATTTCCAACGCCATGCTGATTAAGGCAGGGATACCGGACACACCCATCCAGGTAGATGCATCCTGCTGTGCAGGGGTAACGCCCCAAAGCCATGAGAATGCGTTAAATGCCATGAAGATGTGCCATATTGATATTATAGGATAAGGGGGCAGCATGATGAGCAATAAACATTTTGTAATAACCATTGAGCGCCAGTACGGCAGCGGAGGCCGGCTCACAGGCAAGCGCCTGGCAGAAGAACTGGGCATACATTTTTACGATGAAGAGATACTTAAGATGACGTCGGAGACCAGCGCCATCGGGGAGCAGTATTTCCGTCTGGCAGACGAGAAGGCAGGCAATAACCTGCTGTACCGCATTGTGACCGGCATGAAGCCGGAGCTGACAGAGCCGGAGAGGGATGGGCATCATATCACGTCCCCGGAGAACCTGTTCCGTTTCCAGTCCTCCGTCATCCGCGGTCTGGCTGCATCTGAGCCATGCATCATTGTTGGGCGGTGCGGAAACTATGTGCTGCAGGATCAGATGGATAACCTGATACGTATCTTTGTGTACGCGGACACGGTTACCAGGATCCGCAGGGTCATGGATGTGGATAAGGTGGATGAGGCAGAGGCCCTGCGCCGCATGAAACGGATTGACAAAGAGCGGACAGAGTACCACCGTTACTTTACAGGCAGGGAGTGGATGGATATGGAGAATTATGACCTGCCCATCAACGCCAGCCGTATTGACTATGACCAGATGATCCAGCTGATTAAGGATTATCTGAAGCTGCGCGGCTTCCTTTAAGGACAGCCGCATGGACAAACAATAGGACAGAGGTATGAACATGAATATTTTTGCAGGAATCATGATTCCTTTCATAGGCACCACCGCAGGAGCGGCCTGTGTCTTTTTCCTGAAGAATGCCTTAAGGCCCAGGGTTCAGAAAGCGTTCCTGGGCTTTGCATCCGGGGTCATGGTGGCTGCGTCCGTGTGGTCCCTTCTGATTCCGTCCATGAACATGAGCCAGGACATGGGGAAGCTGGCATTTGTACCTGCATCCATAGGCTTCCTATTAGGAATTGGCTTTTTGCTGGTACTGGATGCGGTGATTCCCCATCTCCATATGGATACAGATGAACCGGAAGGCCCCAGGGGCAGCTGGAAGAAAAGCACCATGCTGGTGCTGGCAGTGACCCTTCACAATATCCCGGAAGGAATGGCGGTAGGGGTGGCCTTTGCAGGGCTTATGTCCCAGAACAGCACCATCACCATGGCAGGAGCCCTGGCATTGTCAGTGGGTATTGCCATACAGAATTTTCCCGAGGGCGCCATCATATCCCTGCCCCTTAAGGAGGCAGTGGGAAAGCCAAAGGCTTTTGCATACGGCATGCTGTCCGGCATAGTGGAGCCGGTGGGCGCGTTCCTCATGCTGATGCTTTCAGAGGTACTGGGGCCTGCGCTTCCGTATTTCCTTTCCTTTGCCGCAGGAGCCATGATTTATGTGGTGGTGGAGGAACTGATACCGGAGTCTGCCCAGGGGGACCATTCCAATGTGGCGACCATTGGATTTGCCGTCGGTTTTGTGGTCATGATGATTTTAGACGTGGCCTTGGGATAGAAGTTAAGTTCAGGTAAATGAAAAGCTGCAGCCCGTTTTACATGCTCCCTGTGAGGGGGCGTGGAGGGCCGCAGCTTTTTGGTTTGGCTTTTTTATGTGATTATTTCATCAATTGTTCCAGGTCATGGTAAAACCCAGGATAGGAAATATCCACGCATTCAGCGTCTTTTATGTCAGTCACACCGTCTGCGCACAGAGCGGTGACGGCAAAGGTCATGGCAATGCGGTGATCCTTTTTACTGTCAATGGAGGCGCCGCGAAGGGGCCTTTTGCCGTGAATGACCATGCCGTCCTCTGTTTCATCCACATGGGCGCCCATGGCCTTAAGGTTTTCAACCATCACGGCAATCCGGTTGGATTCCTTGACCTTTAATTCGGCGGCATCCCGTATGACGGTTTTGCCCTCAGCCATGCAGGCCATGGCGGCAATCATGGGAAGTTCGTCAATAAGGGTGGGGATGACGGCGCCTTTAATCTGCGTTCCATGAAGGCTGCTGCTGCGGACCAGGATGTCCGCAGTGGGCTCGCCCGCGCCTGAGGAGACATTTAACAGTTCAAGGTCGGCGCCCATATCCCTGCATACGCGGATGATCCCATCCCGGGTGGGATTGATGCCCACGTTCCTGATCAGCAGTTCGGAGCCGGGAACCATAAGCCCTGCTGCAATGAAATAGGCGGCAGAGGAAATGTCCCCGGGAACCATGACCTGGGCGCCGTGGAGTTCCCTGGCAGGCTGGATGGTACACGTGGTCCCGGAAGCCGTAACCTCTGCGCCAAACAGATCCAGCATGATTTCTGAATGGTTCCTGGAAACATAGGGTTCTGTCACGCTGGTGGGGGAACCCGCATATAACCCGGCCAGGAGGATAGCGGATTTTACCTGGGCGGATGCAACCTTTGAGGTATAATGGATGCCCTTAAGGGGACGCCCTTTGATGAGCAGGGGCGCGCATCCGTTTCCGTTCAGGCTTGTGATATCCGCCCCCATAAGGGAAAGCGGTTCCATGATACGCTTCATGGGACGTTTACGGATGGATTCGTCACCGGTCAGTGTCACATCAAATTCCTGGGCACAGAGAATCCCGGATATAAGGCGTGTGGTGGTGCCGCTGTTGCCGCAGTCCAGCACGTCCTGAGGCTGCTTAAGGCCGTAAAGGCCATTGCCCCTGACCAGGACATGGTCACGGTCCTGCTCAATGTCAATGCCCATTTTCTGAAAGCAGGCAATGGTAGAGAGGCAGTCCGCACCCTGGAGGAAATTGTGGATTTCCGTGGTGCCTTTTGCAATGGAGCCAAACATGACGGCCCGGTGGGAGATGGATTTATCCCCCGGAACCGTGATCTCTCCGTGAAGCCCATGTGATTTTCTGAATTCCATAATGTTTATCCTGTCCTTTCAATGATTACATGCGGAACATTTCGTATTTGTACTTGTCCAGGCGGTTCCAGGCAGCTTCCATGGAGGATTCGTCATAAAACGCAATCTTAAGGGCGCCTTCCCCGCGTTCCCGGTTATTGTTGATGCCGATATTTTTAATACTGATGCCTTTGGCCGCCAGGATGACCGAGATGGTGGAAATGGCGCCGATTTCATCGGCAACATCCACGGTAAATTCATAGGAGGGCTCCACGGATCCCTTGGCCCTGTCCGTAATGGAATTGCGGTAGTCCCTGGACGTCTCAAACAGCTGGTAGATGGAGTCCCCGCAGTGTCCCCTGACCTGGTCCAGTATCTGGTTTAATGAGGCAATATATTTTTCCAGTATATCTGCAATCGGCCCCACATTGGTCATGCAGATCTGCTCCCACATCTCAGGGGAAGAGGAGGCAATCCTGGTAATATCCTTGAAACCGCCGGCAGCCACCTGCTTCATGGTGCCCTGGGCCGTATCATTGTCCTTTACCAGATTCACAAGGCTGGATGCAACAAGGTGCGGCAGATGGCTGATGGCGGCCACCACCTTGTCATGTTCCCGGTAGTTAAGCACAAGGGGGATTGCCCCAATGGTCTGGGCCACTGCGATGATACGCCTGGCATTGGCGCCGGCTTTCAGGCTTGGGGAGGGGGCGATGCCTTCGGGAGGCGTCACGATATAATAGGCATTCTCCAGAAGATGGTCCGTGGAGTTTTCATAGCCGGTTTTTTCCGAACCCGCCATGGGATGGCCGCCCACGAAACAATCCTCAAGTCCCTGGCGGATGATTTCTTCATGAATGCCGCACTTGGTGCTCCCAACGTCTGTTATCAGTGCTCCGGGCTTTAGATAGGGACGGATGGAAGAGAGGTAATTGGCATTATATTCCACGGGCGTACAGAGGAAAATCAGGTCGCATTCCCTTAAATTCCCGTCAATCCCATCCAATATCACATCCACCACGCCGTCTTTTTCAGCCTGTTCCAGCCTGGATCTGGAACGCATGTATGCCATGATCTTGATGTCCGGCCTGGCGCGCTTGATGCCCCTGGCAATGGAGCCGCCTATGAGACCCAGTCCGATGAAGCCCAGGGTGGAGTCTGTCATCCTTATTTTTTCCATGGTAAATCCTCCTGTAAAGAAAGGCACTCTCTGATTGAGGGAGTGCCGGAAAAACATCCATACATGTCCTGGCTGCTATCTTGCTTCAAATGTACGGCCGGCCAGGTCGGCGTATGGCTTTAAGTCCTGCATCAGCTGTTCAAATGCAGGGAAGGTCAGGGACTGCGGCCCGTCGGACAGCGCTTTTGCAGGGCAGGGATGGACTTCAATCATCAGTCCGTCAGCGCCTGCCGCAATGGCTGCCTTGGCCAGGGGTTCCACGTATGCCCTTACACCTGTGGCGTGGCTTGGGTCCACGATGATGGGAAGATGGCTCTTCTGGCGTATGACGGGAACCGCGCTGATATCCAGGGTATTCCTGGTGGATGTCTCATAGGTGCGGATGCCGCGCTCACACAGCACGATATTGGGATTTCCCTCTGAGATGATATATTCGGCAGCATTGAGCCACTCGTCAATGGTGGCGCACAGGCCCCGTTTCAGCAATACCGGAAGTCCGGATTTGCCGGCTTCTTTTAAGAGCTCAAAGTTCTGCATGTTCCTTGCGCCGATCTGCAGCATATCCACATACCCGGATGCAGCTTCGATGGCATGGAGGCTGGTCACTTCACAGATTACGTTGAGGCCGGTGGCCTCCCTGGCTTCCTTCATATACTTAAGCCCTTCTTCCTCCAGGCCCTGGAAGGAGTAGGGGGAGGTTCGGGGCTTGTAGGCGCCTCCGCGGATGAATGTGGCGCCGGCCTTCTTGACCGCAAAGGCGGTTTCCAAAAGCTGGTCCTTGGATTCAATGGCACAGGGGCCGGCCATGACGGTCATGGTTCCGGGGCCGATATGGGTGTTGCCCACAGGGATGACGGAATCCTCAGGGTGGAATTTCTTATTGACCAGTTTATAGGACTCAGTCACGGCCACAACCTTGTCAACGCCTTCGCTGATTTCGATGTTGCTGCCCAAAAGCCTGGTCTTATCGCCCACCACGCCCACGATTGTCACCTGGGAGCCTTTGGAGAGGTGGACCTGCAGGCCCTTGGATTCAATGATATGTGTTACTTTCTGCACTGCTTCATCCGAAGCATTTGGTTTCATTATGATAATCATGTCATGTACTCCTTATTCTGTCCTGCGTGTATTGTGCGGCTTACCTATGTACTGCAGCTGCAAAAAGCACGTTTCAGTCACGCTAGTAGTGTTTGGAAATTCATTCCCGCCATCTGCCCTAAGGAATCCACCATAGGTACCCCTTAGGGCAAAGCGGGACGCACAGCTAACGGAATGCAATTTCCAACCACACCCTAGTGTACGCCATCTGTTGGTAAATGTCAATACTTTATCACGTTAAACTTTAACGCTTTTATGTACATTAGTAAATTTGCGTATCGGGAGGAAGATGCATGGGGGGACAGGCTCATTGACTTGGTACATCAACGGTGCTATAGTGGACTTAAAGAGTAACGTGGATATCAGGGGGTGGTTTGCAGATGATTGTATGAACTGCCGCACAAAGAAGCATCAGGGGGAATGTGCGGCAAGACAGTTTCTGTAGGGGCGGCCGGCAGCAGGATACTGACCGCAGTCAATACAAAGTGGAGGTATTGGTATGTTTGATGCGCTGGTAAACATCACTGAATTTTTATGGGGAACCCCGCTGATGATCCTGATGGTGGGCGTGGGATTGTATCTGTCCGCGCGTACCGGCTTTTTCCAGATTACCGGTTTTGGTACGGTTTGTAAGAAGACGCTGGGGGAGGTTTTTAAGAAGGATAATGAGAGCGAAAAGGGAGAGGGGCAGCTGAAACCGTATCAGGCCCTGTCTACGGTGCTTGCAGGAACCATCGGAAGCGGCAACATTGCAGGCGTGGCAGCGGCCATTGCCATTGGCGGCCCAGGAGCCGTGTTCTGGATGTGGGTGATAGCCCTGGTGGGCATGATGACCAAGATGGCAGAAGTGACCCTTTCCGTGGCTTACCGGAAAAAGGGGGAGAACGGGGAATATTACGGCGGCCCCATGCACTATATTAAAGAAGGGCTGGGCGGGGGCGCAGGACGGTTTTTCGGCGGCTTTTATGCGGTGGCTCTTTTTATACTGGTGGTTACGGATGCCTGCTTTGTGCAGACCAATACGCTGGCTACATCTGCCCAGGACACATTTGGCATCCCGCTGGCTGTCAGCGGCATCATCCTGGTTGCCCTGAGCATTTTCATCATAGTACGCGGCGGTGTGGAAAAAATCGGCGACTTCTGCGGCAAGGTGGTTCCTCCCATGTGCATCATATATATCATAGGCGCGCTGGTAGTAATCATTGTCAATATCGGAAGGGTACCGGAAGCCTTTGGCATGATTTTCAAGTATGCGTTCGCGCCCATGCCTGCAGCCGGCGGGTTTGCGGGATCCACCATAACCCTTGCCATGGGACGCGGCGCGTCCAGGGGTATTTTCTCCAATGAGGCTGGTGAAGGCACTGCTGCAACGGTCCATGCAACGGCCCAGACAGACCATCCGGCCCATCAGGGAATGTATGGAATCATGGAAGTATTCATTGACACAATCATCATCTGTACCCTGACCGCCCTGGCCATCCTTTCCAGCGGCGTCTGGAACAACGGCGACACAGGAGCAGTCCTTACCCTGGCTGCATTCAGGACGGTCTGGGGCAGATGGGGCACCTATATCCTGTGCATTGCAATTGTGCTTTTCACCTATTCCAGTTACCTGGGGTTCTTTGTAGAGTACAGGACCAGTGTGGAATATCTGTTTGGGGAGAAAAACGTGAAGCTCCTTCAGTGGTTCTTTTTCCTGCCGCCAATCCTTGCGGTGACCATGCCCATCGAGGCCATCTGGTCACTGGCTGACATGGCAGTTGGGTTTATCGTGATTCCGAACATGATTGCAATACTCCTGCTGAGTAAGACTTTTGTAAAACTGTTCAGGGAGTATACGGGAAAATAAAACCCATTGGACAGATGATAAAATATAAGCCGCAGGCCGGAACATGGAGAAGAGGCCATGAAAGCAGGACGGGGCATCTGGTTTTAAGCCGGCCCTGCTTTTTCAACACATCCGTGACCTGTTTTTCCGGGCCATACCATAAAAAATTGCAATAATGTTGTGCAAATGACATAAAAAGCTTGAAAAAATCAGAAAAATTTAGTAAAATATACGCATGGCTTAAATTTTATATACAGGAGGGAAATTTATGAACGTATATGGTACTGAACAAATCCGCAACGTTGTATTACTTGGACATGGAGGCGCCGGTAAGACGACAGTTGCGGAAGCATTGGCACTGGTGACCGGTGTTACAAAGCGTATGGGCAAGGTGCCTGACGGCAACACCATCAGCGATTATGACAAAGAAGAAGTCAAGAGACAGTTTTCAATTTCCACCACGCTGATTCCTTTGGAATATCAAGGGGAGAGCGGGCCAATTAAGATTAACCTTCTGGATACGCCGGGATTTTTTGATTTTGTAGGGGAAGTAGAGGAGGCCATCAGTGTTGCTGATGCAGCCATCATAGTTGTTAACTGCAAGGCAGGTATTGAACCTGGAACAGAAAAGGCATGGGAGATGTGTGAAAAGTACAAGCTGCCCAGGCTGATTTTCGTGACCAATATGGATGATGACCATGCCAGTTACCGTGAATTGGTAGTAAAGCTGGAGACGCGTTTCGGACGTAAGATTGCCCCCTTCCAGCTGCCAATCCGTGAGAATGAAAAATTTGTAGGTTTCGTCAACGTGGTTAAGATGGCAGGACGCCGTTTCACGGAATTAAGCGATTATGTTGAGTGTGAGATTCCTGAATACGTGGAGAAGAACCTGACCATTGCCAGGGACGCCCTGATTGAGGCGGTTGCCGAGACCAATGAAGAATATATGGAACGATATTTCCTGGGAGAGGAGTTTACACAGGAGGAGATTTCCACCGCGCTCCGTGAGCATGTAATTGAAGGCGAAATCGTGCCGGTCATGATGGGTTCCGGTATCAACTGCCAGGGCTTTAAGGTGCTTCTTCAGTCCATTGACAAGTACTTCCCGTCACCGGACCATTTTGAGTGTATTGGTGTGGATGTTTCCACAGGCGAACGATTTACAGCCAAGTACAATGATGACGTATCCCTGTCCGCAAGGGTGTTCAAGACCATTGTTGACCCGTTCATCGGCAAATACTCCCTGATGAAGATCTGTACCGGTACGTTAAAGGGCGATACGGTTGTATATAACGTGAATAAAGACACGGAAGAGAAGATTGGCAAGTTATATATACTGCGCGGCAAGGACCAGATTGAGGTCCAGGAATTAAGGGCCGGTGATATCGGCGCGGTCGCAAAGCTTACCGTGACCCAGACCGGCGATACCATGGCTGTCCGCACGGCGCCGATTGTGTACCACAAGCCTGAGATTTCCACTCCGTACACATACATGGCATATAAGGCAGTGAACAAGGGCGAGGACGATAAGGTTTCCACAGCGCTGTCACGTATGATGGAAGAAGACCAGACCCTTAAAGTGGTCAATGACGCGGAGAACCGCCAGGCGCTGCTGTATGGTATTGGCGACCAGCAGCTGGATGTGGTGGTAAGCAAGCTTCAGAGCCGCTATAAGGTGGACATCACGCTGACCAAACCTAAATTTGCATTCCGTGAAACCCTGCGCAAAAAAGTCAAGGTACAGGGCAAGCATAAGAAGCAGTCCGGCGGACACGGACAGTACGGCGATGTCATCATGGAATTTGAACCGTCCGGCGATTTGGAGACACCATATGTATTTGAGGAAAAGGTATTTGGCGGTTCCGTTCCAAAGAACTATTTCCCGGCTGTTGAAAAAGGGCTGCAGGAATGCGTTTTAAAAGGACCGCTGGCAGGATATCCGGTGGTGGGCCTGAAGGCAACCCTGTTAGATGGTTCCTACCATCCCGTTGATTCCTCTGAGATGGCGTTTAAGATGGCAACCATCCTGGCATTCAAACAGGGCTTCATGGACGCTGGTCCGGTGCTCTTGGAACCGATTGCTTCCCTTAAGGTTACGGTTCCGGATAAGTTTACCGGAGATGTCATGGGCGACCTGAACCGCAGGAGAGGACGCGTGCTTGGAATGAACTCCAACCACAACGGCAAACAGATTATTGAGGCTGACATTCCTATGTCGGAGCTCTTTGGATATAATACGGACCTGCGTTCCATGACCGGTGGCATCGGCGTGTTCTCATATGAATTCAGCCGCTACGAACAGGCTCCTGGTGATGTACAGAAGCGTGAGGTTGAGGCCAGGGCTGCGGCAAAGGATGGGGAATAAGCAGCAATCCTAGACCTGTGCGGTCCATACATGGAATGTCTTGATGATAGCATGCTGCCCGCAGATTTTGCGGGCAGTGTTTTTCCGCTTTCTGTGAAACAGCGGGGCGGAACAGCATATAATAAAGATATTGTGATAAAAGATAAAAAAATCAAGAAGTGTTGCAAAAGTCACAGAAAGACAGGAATGAATATGATATATTAATCACATCAAAAGGAAACAAATTAAATAAATTTTTAATACAGGAGGAAATTAAAATGAAGAAATATGTATGCGATCCATGTGGATGGATATATGACCCTGAGGTTGGCGATCCGGATGGCGGTATTGCACCTGGAACAGCATTTGAGGATATCCCGGATGATTGGGTATGTCCGCTCTGCGGCGTTGGTAAGGATATGTTCTCTGAGGTTGAAGAGTAATATGGATTTGTAAGGATAAGACAGAACACCTCTTTCAGGCAGGTTTACTGAAAAGAGGTGTTTTTGTGTGAAAATCCCCTTGAGTATGAACAGGGAAGCGATTACAATATAAGGTAGACTTCATTACACGGTAGAGAGGGTACTTTTATGACTGAGGAGCAGATAAAACTGTTTAAGGGCACGTTTCTGTCCATGATCCTGGACCAGATGCACTCCAATATCTATATATCAGATACAGAGACAGATGAAATCCTGTATATGAATCAAACCATGAAAAGGGCCTTTGGACTGGAGGACCCGGAAGGGAAGCACTGCTGGAAGGTCCTGCAGAAGGGGATGGACCGGCGGTGCGAATTCTGCCATATAGACCTTCTGAAAAAGGGAGAGGAAGGCAATGAAAGTACCTGGCGTGAGAGCAATGCACTGACTGGCCGCAGTTATCAGAACTATGACAGCCTGCTCCGGTGGGACGGAAGGACCTATCATATTCAGGATTCCGTGGATGTGACGGAATATGACAAGATGTTTTATTCTGCACGCATGGATGAACTGACACAGATGCTAAACCGGAGAGGCGGCAACGAACGTCTGGCCCAGACCATTGAACAGGCGGAACGGGAAAACCAGATCCTTACCCTTGTCCTGTATGATATAAACGAACTGAAGCGTGTGAATGACCAGTATGGACACAGCGCAGGGGATGCTCTTTTGCGTTATGTTGCATCCATTACCAAAGAAGGACTGGGCAGGATGGATTTCATGTTCCGCCTCAGCGGGGATGAGTTTGTAATGCTTTTCTATGGACGGAGTAAATCAGAGGTGGAGGAAAGCATGAAGCGTATCCTCATGCGGGCCAGTCAGGACAGGGAGCATCTGGACGTGGACTATGGGGTTCCCTTCAGCTATGGCCTTACGGAGATTTATCCGGGGGAAAACAGTTCCATTGATGAAATCATCGCCAGGGCGGATGAGCAGATGTATATACAGAAAAGGGATTATCACATCGGCCGCGCCAGGGAGGCGCTGAAGGAAGGAAAGGAATGCGGGACAGGCAGTCTTTTTGATTATGACAGCGAGACATTTTACCAGGCCCTTTCAGCCAGCACCGAGGATTACATTTTTGTGGGTGATATGGGCACAGGAGTGTTCCATTATCCCCAGACCATGGTGGATGAGTTCGGACTGCCGGGCCAGGTGGTGAAGAATGCAGCCGCATTCTGGGCCGGGTTAATCCATCCCCATGATGAGGCATACTTTTTGGAAAGCAACCAGGATATAGCGGATGGCAGGGAGGATTACCACAACATTGAATACAGGGCCAGGAATGTAAAGGGCGAATGGATATGGCTCCGCTGCAGGGGCAAGATGATCCGGGGCAAGGATGGACGTCCCGGACTGTTTGCAGGCATGATTACCAATCTTGGAAAACGGAACCGGATTGACCATATGACCGGACTGTATAATAAATATGAGTTTGAAGGCGATATAAAGAAGTACCTGGTGGACCACATGGAGGTGGATACCATTGGAATCATGATCCTGGACCTGGATTCTTTTAAGAACATCAACGACCTTTATGACAGGTCCTTTGGGGATGAGGTGCTGCGCATCACGGCCCAGAAGGTGTCGTCCATTCTTCCCGCCAATGCCAAGCTTTACCGGCTGGACGGGGATGAATTCGGGGTCCTGTGCATGGGCTGCGGTGAGGAGGCGGGTCGGGAAATCTTCACCAAAATACAGCAGGTTTTCCACAAACAGCAGGAATACAGCGGAAGGAAGTATTATTGTACTATTTCCGCCGGTTATACCACTTATCCAAAGGATGGGGTTAATTACCTGGAACTTTTAAAATGCGCCAACTACTCCCTGGAACATTCCAAGCTTATGGGAAAGAACCGTATGACCGTGTTCTCCAAGGACATCCTTTGCCGAAGGGAACGGCGGCTGGAACTGGTTGAACTTCTGCGTGAAAGCATGGACAGGGGGTTTGCCGGTTTTTCCATCCACTATCAGCCCCAGGTGGACACGCAGACCGGGAGCCTTCAGGGCGCGGAAGCGCTGGCCAGGTGGCATTGCAGCAAGTATGGGGACATCTCTCCTGGAGAATTCATCCCGCTTTTGGAACAGAGCGGGATGATCATGAATATGGGGCGGTGGATTTTCTGCCATGCAGCTGCACAGTGCAGGGAGTGGTGCCGGTATATGCCTGATTTTCAGATGAGCATCAACCTGTCCTATATGCAGCTGTCGGAGGATGATGTCATATCCTATATAGAAGATACCCTTAAGGAACTGGGGCTGCCGCCCTCCCATGTGGTCATGGAACTGACGGAAACCTATCTGGCAACAGCGGATGAGGAGACGCTCAGGATGCTGGATGATATGAAGGCAGCCGGGATCCGGGTTGCCATGGATGATTTTGGCGTGGGGTATTCCTCCCTGTTTTCCCTTAAAACCATCTCGGTGGACATTGTGAAGATTGACCGCGGATTCGTAAAGGGCATTACCTCGGACCTGTTTAACGCCACTTTCATACGTTCCATCACGGAACTGTGCCATGATGTGGGCAAACAGGTGTGCCTGGAAGGGGTGGAGACAGGAGAGGAATACCTGGCAGTGAAAGAACTTGGAATGGAATATATACAGGGCTTTTATTTTGGGCGCCCCGAGCCCCCGGATGTTTTTGAAAAAAGGCTTAAGTGCCTAAAGGAATAGGTGTACCCTGCGTTTATTTATCTCAATCAGATGTTCCTTCTTCATGCGGCCCAGCTCCCGGGTCATGGCGCTTCGGTCAATGGAAAGATAATCCGCCAGGTCTACCATGGTAAAGGGGAGGCTAAAGGAGGGACTATCTGCCTGACCGGCCAGTTGGAGGAAATAACACATGAGTTTTTCACGGATGGTGCGCTGTGATAAAACCTCCACCCTGCGGCTTAAATTAAGGGCGCGCCCGGATATCATGTCCAGCAGGTTCTGGGTCAGCTGGTGATGGTGCCGGCACGCCTTGGTGCAGGGGGAGCTGATGGTTGCATAGTGTATGAAAAGCACATCACAGGCGCTGTCGCTGATGACGCTGATTCCCGCGTGTCCGTTTCCGTCACAGGACAGCAGATAGCCAAAGATATCCTGGGGTGCAAGCCGCTCAAGGATGGTCCTGGAGCCGCCATATTCATAACGGACAACGGAAGCGCTGCCTTTGCCGATGATGCCGATATCGTCAAAGCCTTTGTCGTAATCACATATGATATCGCCGGCCCTGAACTGTCTGGTCCTTCCGTCCAGGCAGGTGAGCAGGCTTTTATATTCTTCCATGGATATGTCTTTAAATAAGTTTTTCTGAAAATATTCTGTCATCTCTTTTACCCTGCTATTATTTATGGTATGATAATGAATATCATAATACTTTTCTGTTGCAATTGCAACAGAAATATGACAAATTCACAGGGAGAAAATAACACAACATATGATACAGGAAGAGGACCGCATGGCAATGCAATTGGAGGAAGAGGCAAGGGCGCTGGGAAAAAGGCAGAGAAAGCAGTTTTCCCATGTGGGTCTGGTGGCTGCCGCTTTTATGATAGTCACATTCCTGGCCCAGATTGCAGTGATTTCGTTTGCAGGTTTCATTAACTACCTGCTGGGAGGAATCATTGATTTATTCAGCGGGCCGGGAATCCTTCTCCTGTCCGCCATTCCCATGTATTTTGTGGCATTTCCCGTTTCCGTGGCCCTGATCCAGCTGATACCCAGATGCGGCCGCGCACAGAGGCAGCCCTGGGGAATCGGTAAGTTTGCGGCCTGCCTTGTGATTTCGGTGGGAATCGGGCTGGCAGGGAACCTGCTGGGACAGTTTGTGGAATGGTTTAAGCCGTCCGGCGGGGACGACAGCCAGCTGAACGAACTTCTGATGAATTCCGGACTGTGGATGACGGTGCTGTTTACCGTGCTCATGGCCCCGGTGGTGGAGGAGCTGTTTTTCAGGAAACTGCTTATGGACCGTCTTCTGGGATATGGGGAAGGACCGGCTATCCTTATGTCCGGCCTGATGTTTGGTATGGCACACGGGAATTTCTCCCAGTTCTTTTATGCCTTTGGGATTGGTGTGCTGTGGGCTTATGTGTACGCCAAGACGGGAAAGGTGGGTTATACCATTGCTTTCCACATGATTTTTAATTTTTTGGGCGGCGCCATTGCAGTTGAACTGACAAAAGGCGCCAGCGGGGCCTTTGAAAACTCCTGGTTCGTCCAGGGAGTGGGGCGGATGCTGTCATTGGATTTTGGGGCTGTCATAGCTGCGGTATCAGGATTTCTTATGACAGGGTATTTTGTGTTCATGGTGGCCTGTCTTGTGGGAGGCATTGTGCTGCTGATCCTGTATCGGAGAAAGATACAAATTGAACCTGGGACATGGCCCATAAGAAAAGGTGCGCGTTTCAAAACCGTGGTTTTAAATGTGGGTATGATTCTTTATTTTCTTGTGTGCATCAGCCTTTTTGTCATGAACTGGTAGGTCCTGCCGTTGCTTTGCAGTGGTAAAGCTGTAATGAATGACAGTGGATGACATGTGAAAAATAAAATGAACCACAACATAAAAGCTGTGGGAACTACAGTAAAAAAGCTGGACAAATAGAAAATTTTGCTTTATAGTATTAAACAACGAAGGCAAAGGGGCATGCGCCATGAACAGTGCGGCCCTTTTTTGTAAAATATATAAGACCGGAGGTAAAAGGAAATGGTATCATTATATGAAGGCGGTATTTACCTGGTAAACGGGACCGGGATTGTTCCGGAAACAGAAAGCGGGAAAGTGAAAGCCCTGACCGGCAGGGAAGCGGATAAAGAAGCTGCCAGAAAGGGAACCATTGCATATTCCATTCTTGAGGCACACAACACATCTGACAATATGGAACATCTTAAGCTCCGTTTTGACAGCATGGCCAGCCACGATATCACATTTGTGGGAATCGTGCAGACAGCCAAGGCATCCGGGATGGAGCGGTTTCCCATTCCTTATGTACTGACCAATTGCCATAACACACTCTGCGCAGTGGGCGGCACCATCAACGAGGATGACCACATGTTTGGCCTTTCCGCTGCCAAGAAGTATGGCGGTATCTACGTACCTCCCCACATTGCGGTCATCCATCAGTATATGAGGGAAATGATGGCAGGCTGCGGGAAGATGATTCTTGGCTCTGACAGCCACACGCGCTACGGCGCGCTGGGAACCATGGCAGTGGGCGAAGGCGGCGGTGAGCTGGTAAAGCAGCTGCTTCAGGATACATACGACGTGGCCTATCCAGGCGTGGTTGCCGTGTATCTTGACGGGGCGCCCCAGCCGGGCACAGGACCTCAGGATATTGCCCTTGCCATCATAGGAGCCGTGTTTAAGAATGGTTATGTGAAGAACAAGGTAATGGAGTTTGTGGGACCGGGCGTTGCTTCCATGTCCACGGATTACCGCAATGGCGTTGATGTGATGACCACGGAGACTACCTGTTTAAGTTCCATCTGGAAGACGGATGAGGATACCAGGGATTATCTTGCAAAACACAACCGGGCAGAGGATTATAAGGAGTTATCCCCGGCTGATGTGGCATATTACGATGGCTGCGTTTATGTGGACCTGTCCACGGTAAAGCCTATGATTGCCCTTCCCTTCCATCCAAGCAATACATATGAGATTGAGGAGCTGAAGGCCAATATGCAGGATATCCTTGCAGGGGTTGAGAAGGAAGCAGCCAGGATATCAGGTGGCAAGGCAGGATTCACCCTTCTTGACAAAGTGAAGGACGGCGGTCTGATGGTACAGCAGGCAGTGATTGCAGGCTGTGCAGGCGGGACCTACAGCAATGTGATGGAAGCAGCCCATGCACTGAAGGGTAAGAACTGCGGATGCGATGAATTTTCACTGGCAGTCTATCCTTCCTCACAGCCCGTGTTCGCAGACCTTGTGAAGAAGGGGGCTGTGTCTGACCTGATGGATGCAGGAGCCATCATCCGCACCGCGTTCTGCGGCCCATGCTTCGGAGCCGGGGACACCCCCTGCAACAACGGGCTCAGTGTCCGCCATACCACCAGGAACTTCCCTAACCGTGAGGGTTCCAAGCCGGGTAACGGACAGATGGCGGCAGTGGCGCTTATGGATGCCCGTTCCATTGCTGCCACGGCGGCCAACGGAGGCAGGCTTACATCTGCCTGGGAGATGGACTGCTGGGGCAATGTGCCTGAGTATGGGTTTGATGACATTTCCTATAAAAACCGTGTGTACATGGGCTATGGAAACGGGGATACAAATAAGAACCTTATCTATGGTCCCAATATTAAGGACTGGCCGGAGATGAGTCCTCTGGCGGATAACATCCTGTTAAAGGTATGTTCCAAAATCATGGACCCGGTGACCACCACCGACGAACTAATCCCATCCGGCGAGACCTCCTCCTACCGCTCCAATCCACTGGGGCTGGCAGAGTTTACCCTTTCCAGAAGGGACCCTGGGTATGTGGGGCGCACAAAGGAAGTGGATCAATTAGAAAAAGCAAGGGTCCGGGAAGGCGCTGACAGGGAACTGGAGCTGGAGCCAAGGCTTAAGAATATATTTAAGGCCATCAACCAGATTGAGGGCAATGAACAGGTGACGGCAAAGGATACGGAGATTGGCAGCATGATTTATGCAGTGAAGCCGGGTGACGGCTCTGCAAGGGAACAGGCGGCCAGCTGTCAGCGGGTGATTGGGGGCCTTGCCAATATATGTAAGGAATTCGCAACCAAGCGCTATCGCTCCAATGTGATGAACTGGGGAATGGTCCCCTTCCAGATGGAGGCTGATCCTGAGTTTGAGGTGGGGGATTACATCTACGTCCCCGGCATCCGGGCTGCCCTGGACGGTGATTTAAAGAACATCAAGGCTTATGTCCTTGGGGACGGGGAAACGCAGGTCCCGGCAAAGACATTGGATTTATATATTACGGATATGACCGCGGAGGAACGGGAGATTGTAAAGGCAGGATGCCTGATTAATTATAACCGCGGCAGGCACTGACAGAAGAATGGGTTGGCAGGCGTAGGCGGTACTGTGTTCCGGTACTGGTTTTAGAGAGGAGTAATGACAATGGTTAAGGAAAGCTATCTTGCACAGTTTTATGGGAAGTCCCAGAATTATACAGATATCCCCAACAAATGGTATAAGGAATACAATGTAAAAAAGGGCCTTCGCAATGAGGACGGGACCGGTGTCCGCGTTGGCCTTACCAGGGTGGCGGATGTTGTTGGATATGAGGAGACGGAAGAAGGGATTAAGGCCATTCCAGGCCGTCTGCTTTACCGCGGAATCGATGTGCTGGATTTGGTAAACGGTAAGAAGGGCAGCCACTTTGGGTATGAGGAGGTATGTTTCCTCCTGCTGTTCGGATACCTTCCCAAGAAGGCGGAGCTGGAAAAATTCTGCAACGTGGTAAGACGCTGCTATACCATTCCGGATGAATTCGTGGAAATGAACCTGCTGCGCCTTCCCGGCAAGAATCTGATGAATAAACTGATGGACGCTGTCCTGACCCTTTATAATTATGATGACGATCCGGATAATACAGACGTATACCAGACCCTGGTAAAGGGCGTGAACCTGCTGGCAAAGCTGCCATCCATTGCATGCTACGCATACCAGAGCAAGGTGCACTATTATGACAGGGAGAGCCTGTTCATCCATTATGCCAATCCGGAATACTCCATTGCTGAGAATTTCCTGAGCCTGCTGAGACAGGACCAGAAGTTCACAGCAAAAGAAGCAAGCCTTCTCGATACCATACTCATGCTTCATGCGGACCATGGCGGCGGCAATAACTCCACCTTTACCAATGTTGTGATTGCATCCACCGGAACAGATATCTACTCCACTGTGTGCGGCGGCATCGGTTCGCTGAAAGGGCCGCGTCACGGCGGAGCCAATATCAAGGTGGCTGAGATGATGGATGCGGTCCTGGAGGAAACAGGAGGATATGAGGCAGACGACTCAAGAATCCGTCAGGCCGTGCGGAAAATCATGTCAGGCAGCCTTTATGACAGGTCTGGCCTGGTATACGGTTTCGGGCATGCGGTCTATACTGTGTCCGACCCACGTGCCGAGGTCCTAAGGGCCTGCTGTATGGAGGTTGCCAAGGAGCAGGACCATATGAAAGAACTGGATTATTATATGCGGTTCGAGCGCATTGCCAAGGAGGTCATGGAGGAAGTTAAGGGCAAAGCCCTTCCTACCAATGTGGATTTCTACAGCGGCTTTGCATATGGGATGCTGCGGATTCCAAGGGATCTGTATACGCCTCTTTTTGTATGCAGCCGTGTGGTGGGCTGGGTTGCCCATAACATAGAGAATAAGCTGTATGATGGCCGTATCATGCGTCCTGCAACTAAGTATGTGGGCGATAATATGGACTATGTGGCCATGGAAGACAGATAGGGAATATTAAAAAGGCAGAGGCAGGGGCGGAGTTACGCAGCCCCTGCCTTTTGACATTGAAGAAGAAATACTTAAGAACATAGGGTTAAGAACATATGACTAAGAAGTTGGAGGAAAATGGTTTAATCCATGAAATCAAACAGGCTTAGCTGTTTGCCTCCTTGGTTTGGGGTGCGCGCCTGTTCCATGCGGCAGGTGCCGGGTGGTATCTCACTTAGGAAGGGAGATGGGGCTTCGGAGGTAGTGATGATTAGTTCCTCTTTGGCGCGCGTCATGGCTACATACAGGAGACGGCGTTCTTCCTCCGTGTTTACAGGGCCGCTGCCTGATTTTAGGGGCATCAGGCCCTGTTTTAGGCCGTAAAGGAATACGGTGGGGAACTCGAGGCCTTTGGACGCATGGAAGGTCATGAGGGTTACTGCGCTGGAGGGGCAGGAGTCCTGACCGCTTCTGGTTACGTCATTGCCCTGGCCGAAGGTGAGGGTGGTGAGCATGTCCTCCATGGTTTTGTGGAAATAGGACATGCACAGGAAGGTATCCATGGATTTGTTGCCTGCCAGGTTCAGGGCTTTCATCCAGTCTTCCAGCACCTTCCACGGTTTATCGCGTTTCAGCCTTTTGGTGAACTGGTCTTTCAGGGCCTCAAAGTTATGGCCGGGACCAAGCAGCCTGCGGCAGAGGCTGGTGGTGAGGGACCAGCTGTCTTCTTTGTCCGGCAGGGAGGACGCGATTGCGTGGAAGAAGCAGATGGTTCCTTGCACGGATGTTTCCTCCAGGTAGTCCTCGCGTCCGGCTACCACGTAAGGGATTCCTTCTTTCCTTAGGCATTGCTCCAGAAGACGGGCCTGGTGGTTGGTCCGGTAGAGGATGGCTATGTCGCTGAAGCTTTTTGGCGTGTCGGTTATTGCTGATGAGTTGGTATGCGCGTCCAGCATGTCAATGCCGCCGACCATGTGTCCGATTTCCTTGGCAATGAAAATGGCCTCTGATAGGCTGCTTTCAGCGGCTGCCACACGGACCGGCGAGCCGTGGCCCATCATGGGGATTAATTCCCTTGGCTCCCCCTGGTTGTGGGATATGAGGGGGAGGGCAGCTGAAAGGATTTCGGGGGTGGAGCGGTAGTTGGGTCTCAGACGCAGCACACAGGCCTGTTTAAAATCACTGCACAGCAGGTCGAAACAGTTGCTCTGGGAACCGCGGAAACCATAGATGGACTGGTCCGGGTCCCCGATAAGGAATAATTCTTTTCCGCCTTTGTTCCATGCCTTGATCAAACGGTACTGAACCGGGCTGATGTCCTGGAATTCGTCTACCAGCAGGTAGAAGAAGTGCTGTTTGCGCAGTTCCAGTTTTTGTTCTGATCCTAAAAGTTCCAGTACCTTTAGGAGAAGGTCGTCAAAATCCATCAGGTTCCTGGAGGCAAGGAGTTCATTGTATCTGGAAAATGCATCTTCTGTCAGCCTTGCTTTTTTCCTTTCCTCACCATCTGAGGACACGGCCGGGCCGGATATGGTCCCTATGCCGGATTTTTTTAAGGATACCAGGGACAGGAACTGGCCGGGGGAAACAGGAAGGCTGAACTGCCCGGTTACCTGAGCAGCACATTCCTGCTGCTGTCCTTCATCTGCCAGGGACAGGCTTATCCCCTGGCTTAGAAGCATGCGGTAGCACAGGGAATGGAAGGTGCCTACCTGCATCTGGTTTAAGCTGCGCTTGCCGGGCAGCTGGCAGCGGATACGCTGCCTGAGTTCCTCCGCAGCCTTATTGGTGAAGGTGACTGCCGTGATTTCCGAGGGTTTTACACCGCGTTCGCCAATCAGATAGGACAGCCTGGATACCAGTGTCTTGGTCTTTCCGGTGCCTGGTCCGGCAATGACTGCGGTCACAGGGCTTATGGACTCAACAGCCTGCCGCTGGCCCTGGTTCAGGTTCTCAAGGGCGTTTGGGCCCATATGCCCGTCCGGAGCCGTCTGTCCGCTCGGAACCATCTGCCTGGCACAAGCAGCACATCCATCGGAAGCAGTCCGGCTGGCGGACATTTCCTGGAGACGTGCCTCAACGGGATTTGGCATGGATGCGGTATCTGGGATGGAGGAAATAAGGCTGGGGCAGTTTTCATTTCCATTGTCATCCAGTATGAATGACAGCTGGCCCTCCACACTGTCCAGTTCTGATGATGCAAACAGTTTCATGGTTCCGTATTCCCCATCGTATCCAGGGCGCCAGTCCACCTTGCCCTCACGCAGGTGGCGGATGCCCTGGGCGGTAAGCTGCCCGCCGATCCGGCTGATATCATCAAGACCGGCGCTGCGCAGAATGTGGAATTCATTGCCCAGTTCCTCCAGCATGTGCTCATATTGCCGCGTCACCTTGACACTGGCAGAAGAGGAGCCCATGCATGCGGCGATTACCTCTGGCAGGGGAACCAGGTTTTCGTATGGACGTCCGCCCGGAAGGATGAAATCTTCCTGGCGGTCAGCCAGCTGCTCAATGCGGTGGAGTACGCCTGTTGTCAGTTTTTTGCCGCATACAGGGCAGATTCCGTTGTACTGTCTGGCCTGGGAGGGGCTCAGGCAGAGGTGGCATTTGCGGTGGCCGTCAAAGTGATACTTGCCTTCTTCCGGGAAGAACTCAATGGTTCCGGCCAGTCCTTCGCCTCTTTGGATGGCGCCGTAAAGCCCGTCATAGGACATGGGGATGTCAAAGAGGTTGGCTTCCCTTCCAAGCTTGGCCGGCGAGTGGGCATCGGAATTGGAAATCAGATGAAAGGAATCCAGGGCTGAAAGCCGCCGGTTCATGGAGGGGTCGGATGAAAGCCCTGTTTCCAGCGCATGTACCTGAGGCGTCAGCTCTTCATAGCATTCCTCTATGGTGTCAAAGCCGGAAAACGCCCCAAACAGGGAAAAGTGAGGCGTCCATATATGGGCAGGTACGTAGATTGCTTCCGGGCAGGCATCCAGTGTAATGGCCAAAAGGTCATGACAGTCAAGTCCGAGGATGGGACGCCCGTCAGAATGGATGTTGCCGATGGCTTCCAGGCGTCTGGAAAGTATCTCGGCATCCTCCAGGCTGGGAAGAAGAATCAGGCTGTGTACCTTCCGTACCTTGTCATTTTTCTTGTAGATAGAGCTGATTTCCCCGCTGATTACAAACCTTGGCTGAGGGCTTCCTGCGGCACAAGAGTGGCGGATCATCCGCTCTTTTTTCAGGATATAGAGTCCGGGCTCGGCCGGTTCCAGCTTTTCGGCCAGTTCGGCCCTCCAGGCCGGATGGGTGAAATCGCCTGTCCCAACTATGTCAATCCCCTTTTTCCTGGCCCAAAGGTCCAGATATTCCGGTGTCAGGTCCTTGCTGGTGGCTCTGGAATAATGGGAATGGATGTGTAAATCTCCTATGTACATTAATTGCACCTGCTTTCATTTGATACTAATAATTATAATGTATTTCCTGAAAAATGGAAGAGGATGAATGTGGAAACAGGTTCCCTGTAACAGGAGTTTAAGTGTAACAGGATACAGATTGAACCAGGAGATTAAGTGAAACAGGATTCCCGCGGAAACCGAAAATGTGATTTTTATTTTATTGGAATATAAAGTATGATATACTTTAATGACAGGAAATCCACATATAATCCCTGTAATGGATGACTGAAGGAGTACAATATTTATGTGGGACAGATTAAAACGCGTTTTAGGAATAGGTTCCGGGACCCGGGATTCGGATGAAATCATTGATTCACTATACGGCAGTGTGGTGAACAGGAATCTTTATTTTCATCTTTTTATCATAATATATGAACTGATTATGCTTTTCTCCATATCCCTGCGGCCGGGAGGCCCCTTTGTGAAGCCCAGGCGGACCGCCTATTTCCTGCTGTACCTGGCCCTTATCCTGGCAACTGCCTGTGTGGTGGCCGGACAGGCGTGGATTGGCAGGAAAAAGGGCAGCCACCGCTGTTATTTCAGGATAGAGTATGGGTATATGGTGTTCTTTAGTTTCTGGGGACTTGCCATTACCCTCAATGACCAGCTGGGTGGGAACGGACTGACGGTTTATAATTATGTGATGCTGATTATGGCCATCATGTCCATGATGAAGCCGTGGAAGACAGCCCTGCTGTTCCTTGGGGACTTCCTGCTTCTTAACCTGCTGCTGCCTTATTTCCCGGATCCTGGGGGCCTGGATCATGCTTATAATAATCTTATGAACAGCCTGTTCCTGTCCCTGGCAGCCATTGTAATCAACGCCAGCCTGTACAATTCAAGGATTCAGGCAAAAAGGGATGAGATGACCATTAACAGGCAGTACCGGCAGATTGAGGCGGCCAATCAGATATTAAGTAAGGAAGCCTTATTGGATGCGTTGACCGGACTCCAGAACAGGAACAGCTACAAAAAGGCGGTGCAGGCTTTTGATAACACAGAGGCCGCGTCCATGGCCTGTGTTTACGTGGATGCCAATGGCCTCCATGAACTGAACAACCATCAGGGGCATGAGGCAGGCGATGTGATGCTCAAAACAGTTGCCCATATCCTGCTGGGGCATTTTAACCAGGAAGAGGTTTTCAGGATTGGCGGGGATGAGTTTGTGGTGCTTTGCAAGAACATGACATACCATGAACTGGTACAGGGGACAAAGGATGTATGCAGGGAGGCAGGAGAGGCAGGATACTCACTTTCCATAGGCCTGGATTGGAGGGAATCCAATCTGGATATCAATGAAATCATCCAGGCAGCAGATGCAGAAATGCAGAAAAACAAAGAAGAATACTATTCCTCAATCGGGGGAGAACGGCGGCAAAGGACATTGGACCGGAAGGCGGAGCGGATCATAGCTGAAAAAAGGGATATGGAGCGTCTCATGGAGGTCCTGGCCCCTGTGTTGAAAGGGGTATATTTTGTCAATCTGGAAACAGACAGATTGCGTCAGGTTATTATTCCAGATTATTTTACGGAAATGCTGGAGGAGGCCGATGGACGATTCAGCAAAGCCCTTATGCTTTTTGCGGACCGCATGGTAAAAAACGGCTATATCCCTGATTTTAAACGGTTTTGTGATTACACGCACCTAAAAGGCGTGCCGGATGGAGAAGACACACCGGAATTTACATATGAGACAAAGGATGGGTGCCGGTTCAGGCTGAGGGTATTCCGATGCAGCACTTATTCCGGCAGCCCAAAAGAAACACTCTGGATTTTTTCCGACCTGGAAAAGGTCATATGACTATCCCGCGGCGTATGTCCCTGATGGGAAAGGACTTGTGGGTTTTATCCGCTGATTCCCTCTACCGCGTCCACTGGAAGGGAGAATGCAACCGCATGTTCTCCGGTTTCCCGCAGCACGGTTTCGCAGATAGCCCTTAAGATAGGCTGTTTCTGTGGGGACGGGGTGAGAATCAGAAGAATGGCTTTTTCCTGGGAAAGGGTCAGCCCGAATATCTTCTTTTCCTCATCAGAGCCGATTTCACGCGCCTTTACAAGGGTGCCGCCGTGGCATCCCGCCTTCCGGGCGGCTTCCATCACCGGGATGGACAGGTCGGTATGGATGACTGTTGCTATCAATTCATAATCTTTATGTTCAGACATATGGATCTCCTCCTTGGAACTGGCAGTGTGGTGTGGATGCTGGCCTGCATCCCAATCCTTCAGGCGGCCGGAAGCCGCAATGCTGATTCCTGAAAGCGGAATGGAAAATGCAATCCCGTGGCCTGGTTTATGGAATTCCATTTCATGTTTCAGGGCGTCCATCAGTTGATGGGAGTCAGGGGCGGATGCAATCCCCAATACCAGGTCTTTTTCCGGTTCATCCAGACCAAGGCAGTCCATGACGGCGGAACTGGCTGTTCCATGGCCTCTGGCAATTAAAAGGATTGAATGGCCATGTTCCTGGAAAATGGCAGCGGCGCGGTTGCCTTTGCCCCGGTCTACGATGGCAGCCGTCCATTTTACACGGTTAGGATTCATTGGGATCCTCCTTCTCTAAGTTGATAAATTCACTGTCCATATCAATAAAGGACAGCTGGGCGCTTCTTTTTTCCCTTCGTGTCTTAACTTCATAGGACAGGCCTATGAGCTGTATGATGATAAGGGGGGTCATGGCTACCATGGCCACAATACCGAATGCGTCCTTTAAAATGTCACCGCCCAGGGCTTCACATGCCCCCATGGCAAAGGGCAGAAGGAAAGTGGCTGTCATGGGGCCGGAGGCAACACCGCCTGAGTCAAAGGCAATGGACGTGAAGACCGGAGGGACGATGAAGGACAGTAAAAGGGCAATGGCGTAACCCGGAAGGAGCATGCTTAAAAGGGGAAGGCCGGTAAGTACCCTGAACAGGGAAAAACCCAGGGACAGGGCCATTCCGATGGAAAGGCCTTTCATCATGGCTGTCTCTGATATGGTGCCTCCGGTCATGTCCGCCACCTGCTTGTTAAGCACCTGTACGGCGGGCTCGGCTTTCACGATGAAGTAACCAATCAGCATTGCCACAGGAACAATGATCCACCGGTAAGGAAGGGAGGCCAGCTGTTTCCCAAGATAGCTGCCCGCAGGCATGAAGCCCACGTTTACGCCTGTGAGGAACAGGGTCAGGCCGATGTAGGAGTACAGCATGCCCACCAGGATTTTCACCACCTGCCTGGGGCGCATTTTCAAAAAGAAAAGCTGAAACAGGATGTAGAATGCAAGGATGGGGAAAAGGGCTGTAAATACTTCCAGGCCATACTCGGGCAGTTCATGCTGGAACGCCAGCCACAGGTCCTGGGAGTTACTGATGGAAGGGATGGACATGGGTTCGTATGTACCGGAGGAGGATTGGTACACAAGTCCCAGTATCATCACGGATAGGATGGGGCCGATGGAACACAGGGCCACCAGACCGAAGCTGTCGCTGTCCTGGTTTTTGCCCTGGCCAATGGACGAAAGCCCCATGCCAAGGGCTATGATGAAGGGGACCGTGATAGGGCCGGTGGTAACGCCGCCGGAATCAAATGCAACTGCGAGGAAATCACCTGGAATGTAAAAAGCCATGATAAACAGGATGATATAGCAGACCATAAGAATATGGGAAAGGCTCCAGCCGAAGAGGGAGCGGAGGAACGCAACCGCCAGGAAAAATCCGACTCCTGCAGCTACTGCCAGTATAAGCACCATGTCAGGTACGGCGGGTGTCTGCCCTGCAAGGACCTGCAGGTCCGGTTCCGCAACCGTTACTACCGCGCCGATGATGATACAGGCCACGATGATGACCGGGAGGCGCTTGGCCTGTGCCAGCTGTGCCCCTACCTTTTCACCGATGGGCATCATGGCCATATCCACCCCCAAGGTAAAAAATCCCATACCTATAATCAGGAACGCCGCGCCGGCCAGGAACAGCATCAGTGGATCCAGCGGGATGGGTGCAATCGTAATACCAAGAATCAATACGATACAGGTAACGGGCAGCACAGATGATAAGGATTCTGTGATTTTTTCTTTTAATTTCTGATTCAATAAGTTACCTCCTGTTGTCCGTTATTTTGTCCGATATGCCCGGTATGTCTTATGTATCAAGGGCATACGTCAATTAAAGCTTAACATAGGGACAAACGGAAAAGCAATAGGTGGCAGTGTTAGAGTTGCGTTAAGATTTCCATCATACCTGGTTTTCAACGTTTTCTTTTTCACCGGTAACGGTTGACACTGTTTCGGAAATATGCTAAATTAAGAATTAGTGCAAATACGCTGATAGGGAGTAGTAGGTGACTGGACGGATTCAGAGAGCCGGCGGGTGGTGTGAGCCGGTGACAAAAGGTTATTGAACTGGCCCTTGAGTAGCTTGCCCCAACACAGGACCGCCGGCCGCATGAGCCAGGGGTTAAAGTCAGTAGGGCGGGCCGGAGACCTTACCGTTATAAGAGGAATAAGTGCATGCATGGGCATGAACCAGAGTGGTACCGCGTGAGGATATTCAGGCCTTGCGTCTCTAGCAGTAGAGGCGCAGGGCTTTTTATTTTTCATAGGAACCTTGAATAACCAATGGAGGAATGAAATCATGGCAACACAGTACAATCACAGCGCCATAGAAAAAAAATGGCGGGAGAACTGGGAAGAGAAGCCCATCAATGTGAATGATGGCAAAAAAGAAAAGTATTATTGTCTGGATATGTTCCCATATCCTTCGGGCAGCGGCCTGCATGTGGGCCACTGGAGAGGATATGTGATTTCCGATGTATGGAGCAGGTACCAGCTGTTAAAGGGCAAATATGTCATCCACCCAATGGGATGGGATGCCTTTGGCCTTCCTGCCGAGAACTATGCGATTAAGATGGGCGTCCATCCGGCCAAGTCCACAGAGGCCAACATTTCTAATATAAAGAAGCAGATCAAGCAGATTGCAGCCATCTATGACTGGGACATGGAAGTAAATACCACGGATCCTGAATTCTACAAATGGACCCAGTGGATTTTCGTCCAGATGTTCAAAAAGGGCCTGGCCTACGAAAAGGAGTTCCCCATTAACTGGTGTCCTTCCTGTAAGACAGGGCTGGCCAATGAGGAAGTGGTAAACGGCTGCTGCGAGCGCTGCGGTACCACTGTGACCAAGAAGAACCTGCGCCAGTGGATGTTAAAAATCACAGCCTATGCCGAGCGCCTGTTAAACGATCTGGATAAGCTGGACTGGCCTGAAAAGGTTAAGAAAATGCAGACGGACTGGATTGGCAAATCCTATGGCGCTGAGGTGGATTTCCCCATTGACGGACGTGATGAGAAGATTACCGTGTACACCACCAGGCCTGACACCCTTTACGGCGCAACCTTCATGGTGCTTGCACCTGAGCATGAGCTGGCAAAGAGCCTTGCCACGGATGCCACAAGGGAAGCGGTTGAGAAGTATATCTTTGATTCTTCCATGCGCTCCAATGTTGACCGTATGCAGGCAAAGGAAAAGACAGGCGTATTTACAGGCAGTTATGCCATCAACCCGTTAAACGGGGAAAAGACGCCTATCTGGCTGTCCGACTATGTACTGGCTGATTACGGCACAGGCGCCATCATGTGTGTGCCTGCACATGATGACAGGGATTTTGAGTTCGCTAAGAAATTCGGCCTTCCCATTGTACAGGTCATTGCAAAGGACGGCATTGAGATTGAGGATATGACCGAGGCCTATACGGAGGCAAGCGGTACCATGATCAATTCCGGCGACTGGAACGGCATGGAATCCTCCGTGCTTAAGAAGGAAGCGCCCCACATGATAGAGGAGAAGGGCTTTGGCCACAAGATGGTCAATTATAAGCTCCGTGACTGGGTATTCTCCCGTCAGAGGTACTGGGGAGAACCCATACCGATCATCCATTGTCCAAAGTGCGGCTGCGTTCCGGTGCCTGAGGAAGAGCTTCCCTTAAGGCTTCCTGATGTGGAGAGCTACCAGCCCACAGGAACCGGTGAGTCACCTCTGGCCGGCATTGAGGAGTGGGTCAATACCACGTGCCCTGTCTGCGGCGCACCTGCAAAGCGTGAGACCAACACCATGCCCCAGTGGGCTGGTTCCTCCTGGTATTTCCTTCGCTATGTGGACAGCCACAACAGCCAGGAACTGGTGTCCAGGGAAAAGGCGGACAAATATCTTCCGGTTGACATGTATATCGGCGGCGTAGAGCATGCGGTGCTCCACCTTTTATATTCACGTTTCTATACCAAGTTCCTGTGTGACATCGGGGCGATTGATTTTGACGAGCCTTTCAAGAAGCTGTTTAACCAGGGCATGATTACCGGTAAGAACGGTATTAAGATGAGTAAGTCCAAGGGCAATGTGGTATCCCCGGATGACCTGGTAAGGGATTACGGATGCGATTCACTCCGTCTCTACGAGTTGTTTGTGGGACCGCCGGAACTGGATGCAGAGTGGGATGACCGTGGGATTGAAGGTGTTTCCAGGTTCCTTAACCGTTTCTGGAACCTTGTGACGGACAACAAGGACAAGGACATCCAGGCATCCAGGGAAATGATCAAGCTGCGCCATAAACTGGTGTATGATATCGAATACCGCTTTAACCAGTTCAGCCTGAATACGGTTATTTCCGGTTTCATGGAATATAACAATAAGCTGATTGACCTGGCTAAGAAAGAGGGCGGCATTGATAAGGAGACCTTAAGGACCTTTGTTACCCTCCTGGCTCCATTTGCACCCCATATCGGCGAGGAGCTGTGGCAGCAGTTAGGCGGCACGGACAGCGTGTTCCATTCCCAGTGGCCGGAGTGCGATGAGGAGGCCATGAAGGATGATGAGATTGAAGTGGCTGTACAGGTAAACGGAAAGACACGCGCGGTCATCAGCGTGGCAGCGGACATTTCCAAGGAAGACGCCCTGGCAGCGGGCAGGGAAGCTGTTAAGGACAAGATGTCCGGCAATATTGTAAAAGAGATTTACGTTCCCGGCAAAATCATCAACATTGTATGCAGATAATTACCATATAAAAAAGAAACACGCGCAGACCATTGGTGATAGGATGCCCTTTAGCAGGGCACCATGGTCTGCGCGCGTTTCTTTATGTATCTTAAAACTTCATTATCTTATCCACATCAGCGGTAAACACGGTTGCCCCTCCGATTTTGACACCTTTGACCACGTCCACGAACATCTGTCCGTTGAATTCGGATACCAGCTTTTCCTCCACACGTTCCGTACAGCTCTGCCTGATATATTCCAGGATTTCTTCTTCCCGTTCTTTTTCAATACATACCATCAATGTAATGCTTTTCTTGTTCAGGTACAGTCCTTCGGTGGTGAATTTGGCGCCCCGGCAGCTGGCTGTAGTATTTTGGTCTATTATATGACGCCCGCGGCGCGGCTTCAAGTTAAGATTCCGTAACGTTCCAATTGTAAGAAAAAAGAAATACCAATTACGGCGGGTACAGGTTATAATGATGGGAGTAAAAAAAGCAGAGGTGATTACATATGGGACAATCTAGATGGATGATGATGACGGCCCTGACAGCCGGTATGATGGCAGTCATGGCGGTGACCGGATGGGCGGCGCAGCCGGGCATGCATAGGGCCGGGGCTGTTTCGGATACGGCAAGGACAGAGGCGCATGGGGACGCGCAATACCGTCCTGCGGTCATTGACGGCAATATACAGCCCCAGAACCTTACGGGCGCTGAGGATGCGGACCAGCTGATCGTGGTGGTTGGCACAGGCGGCTGCAATGCGGATACCTACTATTATAAAAAGGGGGATGACACCTGGAACCTGGAGTGGAAGGAAGCCTCCATTGTGGGACGCGGAGGCATTACCTCCGAGAAGGCGGAAGGAGATGGCAGGACTCCTGCGGGCACCTATGGATTCACCATGGCATTTGGCCTGAAGGACGACCCGGGCAGCGTCCTGCCATATCATAAGATTGTGAAAGGGGATTACTGGGTAGATGATTCCGCCAGCCCTTATTACAATAAGCTGGTCAATACATCCACAACCCCCAGGACATGGAATTCAGCAGAGAACCTGGCGGCAGCGTCGCCGTATTATGACTATGCCCTTGCGCTGGACTATAACCAGGACTGTGTGCCAGGGAAGGGGTCGGCTATTTTCCTCCACTGTTTTACTGCGTCAGCGGACAATGGTTCCGCAGGCTGTATCCGTCTGCCGGAAGCCAGGGCAAAGGAACTGGTGCAGTCGGCAACCGGACAGACAAGGATTGTGATTGCAGAAAATATGGAAAGTCTCAGATGATTTTGGTATGGTACATGTTTTGGAAGGCAGGGGGCGCTGTGTCAGCGCGGCCCTGCCAGTTTTTTTGACATCATTTTCAGCATATCCAGCTTTTTCTTTTCCGCAGGCGCCATGCCGGAACTTAGAATCGTGACCAGCAGGGCGGTTTCCTTATCATTGAACTGGATTCCTTTTTGTCTGGCTTCCATATTGATGGACATGAAGGCCTCCATCAGGTTATTTTTATTTGTGTGTTCAATGCGCTCGGCAAATTCTGTGAGCAGATTCAGCTTTTCTTTGCTCATGGCTTTTAGCCTGGGATCATTTTTCCAGTTTGTATCCATAATTATGTATCCTTTCTGAAGGGGTGGGGTGTCAGGACATGGCCTGCATGGCGGTCATTATCATTTCCATGGTTTCAAAACGGGACTGCTGTTCCGGGGTAAGGAACCTGCGCAGCTGTTCCATGGGGGTCTGGCCTTCCATCAATGTCTGGGCCATGTCAATCATATCCTGCTCCATGGGGTTGCCGTAGGGACGGACAGCCTGCAGCAGGTCACGGACAGACCCGGTCTTTTCGGAACTTTCCAGGGAACATATGCCCATGGAGGCAACTTCTTCTGTCTCAAACAGCTCCACGGTCTTCCTCAGCTCCTGTGCTTTGACAAAAAGGGAAATGGTTTTCTGTGCAGGCACACCCAGATACGGGAGGGCGGCTTTTATCATCTGCAGGTGGTGGTCCCCTATGAGATAATCCAGATCAGTAAGTTTATAGTCATCAGATGGGTTCATATCTTTCCACCGGCCTTTTTCTTTCTTTGCTTTAAGCTTATGCAGGGGATTGGCAAACAATTCCATATATTTAAGCATGAATGCGCCAAAGCCTGGACACTGCATATATTATTAATATGGAAGGAGAGTGAAATCCATGTATAACCGTTTAGTAATTGAAGGGAATGCAGTGTATGAAATAGATGAAGAGTGTGCCAGAAGAAGGCAGGGAAGGAAGGGGTATGGCGGTAAAAACCGGGGAGGCGGCACGTCTGGCATCCCATCCGCCGGTACGGATCCTGTTAAATAAATAAAAAACAGGGGGTGGCAGAACCACTCCCTGTTTTTAAATCTTTTGTGAAGGATTCTCAGAGGTGGGAATTAGCAGCAGAAGCCGCCACCACCGCCGCAGCAGCACAGAAGCAGGATAATCCAGATAAAGTCACATCCGTTTCCGCCTCCGCATCCACATCCACAACCGCCGCCGCAGTTATTGTGGTCGAAGCATCCGCCGCCTCCGCCACAGCAGCACAGAATCAGGATAAGCCAGATGATATTGCACCCGCTGCCTCCTGTTCCACATCCACATCCACAGTCACAACCGCAGTTTGTTGCTGCTACATCACTCATGTTAGTTCCTCCAATTAAAGTTTAATTACACTTTATCATATGACCCCCTGCTTGCTCATGTTTCCTGGTTTTGAAAATATTTTTATAAAATTTTAAATGGTACATCCTGCCATTCTATAGTATAATCATGGAAGCATTGAAGAAATGAGGCGTGGAAGGAAAATGGACAAGAGCAGATTATATTACCAGACTCCTTATGTGAAGTCTTTCATGTGTACGGTGGAGCGCTGCGAAGCAAGCGGGAAGGGGACCTGGCTGGCCGTACTGAACCAGACAGGCTTTTATCCCGAGGGAGGAGGGCAGCCCTCTGATACAGGGACCCTGAACCAGGTGCCGGTACTATCTGTCCATGAAAAGGGGGAGGAAATACTCCATGAGCTGGCTTCCCCGCTTGAGCCGGGAACGCTGGCGGAGGGAATCATTGACTGGCAGAAGCGCTATGACAATATGCAGCAGCATACGGGGGAGCATATCCTGTCCGGGCTGGTGCACCGGTTTTATGGATATGAAAATGTGGGATTCCACATGGGCGCCGAGGAAGTGACCGTGGATTTTAGCGGTATGATCACAGCGGACGGGCTGGACAGGCTGGAGGACGCGGCCAACCAGATTGTTTATGACAATGTGCCGGTACATACGCTTTACCCGGCCAAAGAAGAACTTGCATCCATTGATTACAGGAGCAAGAAGGAACTGAGCGGCCAGGTAAGGATCATAGAGATTCCGGGCGGGGATGTCTGCGCCTGCTGCGGGACGCATGTAGAAAATACCGGAGAAGTGGGTATCATTAAGATAAGGGGCATGATCCATTATAAAGGAGGGGTCCGCATATCCATGCTGTGCGGACGCAGGGCGCTTCTGGATTACCGGAACCGGCTGAAGGATGGGATCAGGCTGTCCAATCTGCTGTCGGCCAGGCTGCAGCTGGTGCCTGAGGCGGTTGAGAAACTGAAAAATGACTGCCAGGACAGGGAAATGCTCATCGGACGCCTGTACGGACAGCTGTTTGGCCTGAAGGCCGGGCAGTATCCAAAGAGCAACAGGCCCCTGACCCTTTTTGAGGAGGGGCTTAACATGGTACAGATACGCCAGCTGTGCACCCTGCTTTATGAGCAGGAAAAGGGCAGCGTGGTGATGGTGTGCTCAGGCAATGAGGCGCAGGGGGAATATCAGTATGCCCTGGGAAGCAGCCTGATGGATATGCGGGCCCTGAGTAAGGCTATGAATGGGAAACTTCACGGCAGGGGCGGAGGAAGCAGCCTTATGGCCCAGGGAACCTTCCGGGCATCCCGGCAGTCTGTCATGGATGTATTTCAGGAAGAGACAAAATCATAAAGGATGGTATTATGGAATTGAATCAGGATACAATTAAAAAACTCAGGGGACTTATCCTGTTTACGGTCATCGTGGTGGTTGCAGGAATTAATTACACACGGCTTTTGGACGTGGCGGCAGCCTTGTTTAACATGGCCTGGCCCTTTATTCTGGGCGCGGCCATTGCATTTATTTTAAATGTGCCCATGCGCAACATTGAACGCCACCTGATCATGTTCCGGGAAGACAGCCGGTTAAGGAGGCCGGTCAGCCTGGTTGTCACGATCCTGCTGGTATCCGGCGTCCTGTTCCTTGTCACGTTTGTGGTCACGCCCCAACTGCTCAAGACGTTCATGGCCCTTCAGTCCAGTGTCCCCCTGTTTTTTGCAGGGGTGCAGGATGAGATGGAACGGCTCTTTGCCAGCATTCCCCAAATCACGGATTACGTCAACCAAATAGAGGTGGATTGGCAGCAGATTTTCCAGGACATGGTGGAATTCCTGAAAACCGGAGCAGGCTCCATGCTTAACAGTACGTTTTCAGCCGCTGTATCCATTGTCAGCGGGGTATCCTCGTTCCTGATCGGTTTTATCTTTGCCATCTATATCCTGCTTCAGAAGGAGACATTGGGACGGCAGATGAAAAAACTGCTGTCGGCCTTCCTTCCAGAGCCTGTGACGGCGCGCATTGTGGAGATTGCTTCCCTTACGGAGCGGACATTTTCCAATTTCCTTACAGGCCAGTGCGTGGAGGCGGTCATCCTTGGGACCATGTTCTTTGTGGTGCTTACCCTGGGGCGTCTTCCTTATGCCCTGCTGATTGGGGTGCTCATTGCGTTTACGGCCCTGATTCCCATATTCGGCGCCTTCATCGGGCTGGGAGTGGGCGTATTCCTTATGCTGATGGTGGAACCCATGGACGCGCTTATCTTTACCATCATCTTCTTTGTGCTCCAGCAGATTGAGGGGAACCTGATCTATCCCTATGTGGTGGGCAATTCCGTGGGGCTTCCTTCCATCTGGGTACTGGTGGCGGTGACACTGGGCGGCAGCATGATGGGAATTGTCGGCATGCTGATATTCATCCCTCTCTGCTCCGTGCTCTATGCCCTTTTAAGGGATGAGGTGAACGGACGCCTTGAAAGACCCAAGCCAACAGGCAGAAGCAGGACCAACGGGAATAAGGCGGTCCGGACAAGACGGCCAAAAGACAAGGCTGTCAAAACAGGGCCTGCGGCCCAGGCGTCTGCAATGGAAGCCGAAGCGCGGCAGGAAGACCGGTCCGGTAAATAGTAGGGATGTCAGAAAAGGCAGGGCGGAAACGCCGAAATACCAGAAATACCAGAAAAGGCAGAGAAGGCAGAAAAGACAGAGGAAACAAAAAACCAGCCCATGACTGAGTGCAGTCCGGGCTGGTTTTTTGTTTCCTATCTCACTTATTCTCCCTGGTACATGTATTTAATTAAACGTTCGATGTCTTCTTTTTCGTGCGCAATCAGGTCTAATTCTTTGATATATCCGTTGGAGAAGATGGTAGCCATTGACAGATACTGGGCCAACTTGGATTTCAGGTTAATGCGGTCGCCTTCCGGTGATACCAGCTCAACCGTTCCCTTGCACTGGTCTACTACTTCAAAAAACTTTTCTACATCAGTAATGTTCTGAATCTTCATGGCAATTCCTCCTGTTAGTAGTCCTTTTCCAGATATGGAAAAGTCTGGTTAATCTTTTAACATATATGATTATATCAAAATTCACAAACCAAGACAATTACAATTATTAATAAAAAATAAAGGATTACAATGCTTTTTTTATATCTTCTAACAGCAGGCAGGACACTCTCAGGCCTCCGCGGCCGCGGCCGATGGAAATATCCGGTTTATTGCTGCCATGGAAGTCAGAGCCGCCCGTGGGAAGCAGGCGGCAGGCAGCCGCTATTTCCTGAAGCTTCATGCTTTCCAGACGGTTGTTGGAGGAGTGGTAGACCTCCAGCCCTTTCATGCCAAGGGACGCCAGATAAGCGGCCAGTTCCATGGTCCCCTTATCCCCCAGCTTATATTGGAAGGGGTGGGCCAGGGCAGGGAAGGCGCCGCAGGACAGGAGGGCATCCAGCACTTCATCCGCTGCCACGTACGCCTTGGGCGGGCAATAGGGGCCGTCATACTGAAGATACCGTTTGAATATCTGGTCCAGGCTGGAGCCCATTCCTTTGGAAAGAAGGGCTCTTGCGACATGGGCTCTTGTTATGACGGTATCCGGATTGCCGCCGTGCAGTTCTTCCGGGGTAAAGATTATGCCGTCCTTGGCAAAGCGCCGGAACATTTCCTCATTCCTTTGGTCCCTGCCCTGCCTGAACTTCTTTAAGACAGATTCCAGGCCAGGGTTTCCGGCCGTGACGAAAAGTCCCAGGATATGGATCTCATGGCCCTTGTAAGAACTGGAGACCTCGATGCCAGGAATGACCTCCACGCCGCAGGCAGCTCCGGCCAGAAGGGCTTCGGGAATCCCGGCCGTTGTATCGTGGTCGGTCAGTGCAATGGCCTTTAAGCCTGCCCGGGCAGCAAGTCCAACCACCTCTGTTGGGGTACAGGTGCCGTCAGACGCATTTGAGTGAACATGTAAATCCACGTAATCCATGGTAAAACCTCCAGATGTAACCAATTTTTAATAACTTCCTAATACTTACTTTATATATAGTAACATGAATTTCATAATAAGTAAAATTGGCTGGAAAAAAACAAAAAAGACGGTTCCATTTTACATAAAGTATGTTATACTACAATCTGTGAATAATATGCTAGATGAAATGATGGGTGAAGAAAATGAATCAATTAGAGAATAACCGTGAACGTAGAAACCCTTCTGCAGGCAGAAGCCGCGGCAAGGTTACCAATAATAGAAGCAGTGGAAACCATTCCAACAGAAGTTCAGGACGCGGCAGTCTGGGGGGCCAGGGTTCCCGCAGCCAATCCTCTTACCGTTCCGGACAGGCCGGCCGGATGAATGCGGCGCATAACGCAAGGCGCAACAGTACCCACAGAAGGAAGAAGGGGCCTGATTATAAGAAAATAGCAGTCATCGGGATTATCCTCCTGGTGCTCATCACATGCATTGCCCTTGTGATTAAGGCAAAAGGAAGCCTTGGGGAGCCGGAAGGGACGCAGGTCACGGAAACCCCGGAAACAGAGATCGTGAAAGAGGTTAAGGTGGATGGGATTACCATAACCGGCATGACTAAGAACCAGGCCAGGAACGCTATCTTAAAAGAGTACTCCTGGAGCATGACGGTTACATATGGGGATGATTCCTATCCGGTAACCGACCTTGTGGCTGAAAAGGTGGACGCCCTGTTAGACGATATTTACAGCGGGGATCCGGAAGAAAGCTATACCCTTAATATGGATGGAATGGAAGAGGCCGCTGCCAAAGAGGCTGCTGCATGTGCTTCCAGATGGGATAAAAAGGCAAAGAACGGATCCATTGATTCTTATGATAAGGAAAAGGGGGCATTTGTATTTAAGGGCGAGGAAAATGGTTTTGCCATTGACCAGGATAAGCTTGCCCGGGATATCGTACAGGCCCTGAAAGATAAAACATTTGACGCGCAGATCAAGGCAACGGGAAGCGAGACCGCTCCGGATATCACAGCTGCCGCTGCCAAGGAAAAGTATAAGACCATCAGTACCTTTACCACTAAGACAACTGCCAACAAGGACCGCAATACCAACATCAGGCTGGCGGCCGAAGCCTTAAACGGCACGGTGGTCCATCCGGGAGAGGAGTTCTCCTTTAACCAGGCAGTGGGACAGAGGACAGAGGCAAAAGGATATAAGGGCGCTGCCGCGTATAATAACGGGGAAGTGGTCCAGGAAATCGGCGGCGGCGTATGCCAGGTATCCACCACGCTCTATAACGCGGTATACCGTTCGGGCCTGGGAGAGGAGAGCATCACCTTCAGGCGTTCCCATACCTTTGAACCAAACTATATCACGCCGGGACAGGATGCGACCGTGAGCTGGGAACAGCCGGATTTCCGCTTTAAGAATACATCCAGCACATCCATTGGCATCAAGGCCAGCTATGGGGACCAGAAGATGACGGTTTCCATCTATGGGATTCCAATCATGGAAGACGGGATGAAGCTGGATCTGGAATCCAAGAAGATAGAGGACCTTGACCCGCCTGCGCCAACCTATGAGGAAGACCAGACGCTCCAGCCGGGAGTGGAGGTCCAAAAGAGCGCGGGAACCAAGGGCAGCCGGTGGGAGACCTACAAGGTCATCTATAAGGACGGCGTGGAAGTATCCAGGGAACTGGACCACAAAACCACCTACAAAGGCCATGCGCCGGTTATCCTGCGCAACACATCAGGCGTTGTCCTGGCGCCGGAGGAGACCACTGTTCCGGATGAGACGCCGATCCCGACCGTGGACGGTATGCCGGACGGTTATGTTCCCGGCAGTGACCCCACCATATCCTCACCGGAGGGTTCCGCACCGGAGAACGGACCCGGCATCACACCTACCGTGCCAGGCGCCACAACAGCGCCCACCGTGCCTTCAACACCCGGAACCCAGGCTCCGGGGCCGGGAACTGCCCCGGGCACATCGGACGGACCCGGAGGCGGTAATCCTGTGATTGCACCGCTGAATCAGAATTGATGGGAATTGATGGGATGACAATCGGAAAAACTGCATGAAACATAGGGGGAGGGACTGTGGAAAACAGTCCCTCCCTGCATTGTAAGACTTTATATTTTTTTAATGAATTACATTGTATTTTTTGGAGTAATTGCGATTAAGCATTTGCAATTTGTTAAATAATTGCTATAATAGTAGACAGGTCAGTCTGCATAGGGCATCATGCCCCGGAGGCGGACTTACATGTATACCATTACATATACATATTCACTATTTGTAGGAGGAAATCAAAATGGCAAGAAAAATGAAAACCATGGATGGTAACCATGCAGCAGCACATGCTTCATATGCATTTACTGATGTAGCGGCTATCTATCCGATTACCCCATCTTCACCTATGGCTGAAGCCACGGATGAGTGGGCAACAGACGGAAGAACCAATATCTTCGGTCGCGAAGTGCAGATTACAGAGATGCAGTCTGAGGCAGGTGCAGCAGGTGCTGTTCACGGTTCTCTGGCAGCAGGTGCGCTGACTACCACCTACACAGCGTCACAGGGTCTGTTACTGATGATTCCAAACCTTTACAAAATTGCCGGTGAGCAGCTGCCAGGTGTGTTCAACGTATCTGCACGTGCACTTGCAAGCCACGCATTATCTATTTTCGGTGACCACTCCGATGTTTACGCATGCCGTCAGACCGGATGCGCCATGCTGTGTGAGTCCAGTGTCCAGGAAGTCATGGACCTGACCGTTGTTGCGCATATGGCATCCATCAAGGGCAAAGTTCCGTTCATCAACTTCTTTGACGGTTTCCGTACCTCCCATGAGATCCAGAAGATTGAGACCTGGGATTACGATGACCTGAAGGAAATGGTTGACATGGACGCGGTTGATGCATTCCGTAAGAATGCACTGAATCCAAACCATCCATGCGAGAGGGGATCTGCCCAGAACCCAGACATCTTCTTCCAGGCAAGGGAGGCCTGCAACCCATATTATGACGCGCTTCCTGCAATCGTCCAGGAGTACATGGACAAGGTTAATGCCAAGATCGGTACTGACTATAAGCTGTTCAACTACTACGGCGCTCCGGATGCTGAGCATGTTATCGTTGCCATGGGTTCTGTTAACGATACAATCGAGGAGACCCTGGATTACATGGTAAAACAGGGCCAGAAGGTTGGTGTTGTTAAGGTACGTCTGTACAGGCCGTTCAGCGCACAGGCTTTAATCGATGCAATTCCTGATACCGTTAAGGTCA